>Ga0081606_1000003_pt1 | contig 529392 bp, 409 predicted proteins | sample EareggfetidaYelm_FD_71127 | JGI IMG/M metagenome (GOLD analysis project Ga0081606, IMG submission 71127) | Earthworm egg capsule microbial community from the University of Washington, USA - E. fetida Yelm (SPADES assembly) (version 2) | ecosystem: Host-associated > Annelida > Reproductive...
TGGTGGCGGCGGCGGACGCAGATACTAAGTTCAAATAGCATCTCTCGCTATACGATAAATTAAAAAGTCAGACGTAAAACCTTTAGACAGGATCTTTACGTCTGACTTTTTAATTATGTTATTTCTGTGTGCACCCCCTCCCGCGCTTCAATCCTGGAAAGATGTTTTTCCACTTCATCCCTGAAGATTGCGCCACCGATACTATTCACATGCACACCATCGATCGTCAGTATCAATCCCCGTTCTTCACTTAAACTATCGGCGCGTTTGAAGAGACGGCATTGCCACTCATCAAACCAGGTGGTATTAAAAAAATTTTCAAGAAAATAATCCCGTGAATATTTATCATCCAGATAAATATCTATGCGTTGTCCCGCGTCTGCAAGCCGGCAACCTTCGCGTATTGCAAGGTTCCTGACAAGAAAATTGACAGCTTCCCGTTTATGATTCAGCATAAAACCGGCATGTTCATTTAATCGCCCAAGCGTAAGTAAAATAATTTCTGCTTTTGAATATTTCCGGATAAGCTGAATGGTTCTCAGGTATCCATATTCGAACTCTTCCATCGTTCTGCATGGAGAATACCCTTTCCTGAGCAGGTGTTTTTGTGCAACCTTAAACAGATATCCTTTTGAAGAAAGAAAAGGGATCAGAATATCATTCGCACCGCCACAAAATACAACGGCATCAAATGAAGCATCATGTTGCAGTATCGCTTCAAGCCGCTGATTGATCTTTATCAGCGTATCTCCATTCACTCCTTTGTTAACGATCACGTTCGTGGGTGAAGCCATGTCTTTTACCCAATTCATACCAACCGATCCGCGTATGATGCTATCGCCGATAAAAAGTACTCGCATGTTGCCGGCAAAACTATGCCGTGATCAACTGCGGTGAAAAGGGAACCGGGTGAAACGCTGTTTATCCCGCACAAACTGCCCCAAGCAGTGGCTGCTGAATACCCATGCTGTTATCAATAAGGGGTTGATCAGCCTTCGTCGTTTAACAGGTTGAATGGATTCAGCCAGATGGCAGTTTGCTGCAGGCATGATGATCCCGCAAGCACAAAACGCCTGCAGCAGATACCCGAGCTCCCGCATTATTATTAAACTGATTAAACAAATACAGCCTGCCTAACCTATCAACCCTCTCAAACGTTTCAGCAGAAACCCGCCGTTATTCGGCGGCCCCTAAGTAAGTATTATAGAACGGCTGATCTTGTGCACATCCTGCGAAGTCTTGTACACAAAATAGAACTGATCCGTGATCGATTTGAACGTACTGAGGTAACGCTTGCCGTTAGACTCAAGCAGTCCATCTCTCAGTTCCTGTTGCCTTGTCTGCATCAGCGCATTGATCTTCTGATCGAGCAGTGCCTGCGGATTTTCAGCAAATTTTTTCGGCGCATCCAAATGAGGATTGGCAAGAAACTGACCCGCCGCTGTCAGTTCGGACACGCTCGCTTTGATCAGCGGTTCATAATCCGGCATCACATATTCGGGCTGCAATGTATCCGCATAATAAGTTAATGTAGCAAAATGAGAGACCAGCATATGAGAAGAAACCACAAACCGATGGAACTCCTGATAATCTTTTCGCTTGCTCTTTGGTTCGGACAACATGCGATTAAAGGCGTCCGTTACGTTGGCCAGTGACACCCATGCCTGTTTACGTTTTTCCTTACTCACCTGTTTATTATACGGCGCACCGGTAAATGCATAGGACACACTTTCGAAATAATTTATAATGTCGCTGATAAGGTGTTGAATCAGCTCTCCTATCTGCTCACGTTCCCATATCGGAGGCAACAGATAAGAAGCAAGAAACCCAACGATACAGCCGATCAGTGTATCCACAATTCTCTCCTGCACTACCTCACTGAAATCATTCGGTTCAAGAATATGGAACATGAACAGGAGATACATTGTGATCATCACCACACTCACGAGATATTTCCATCGCATAAAACTATAGCCACCGATCATACTCAGCGTAAGCAATACAAGAATGGCGGTATTATTTTTTACAAAGAATAAGATGCCACCCGCGATCGCCACACCGATCACTGTTCCGATCAGACGTTGAATGTTCCGCTGTCGCGTCAGGGTATAACCCGGCTTCAGGATCACGATAACTGTCAGCAGGATCCAGTAACCACGGCCAAACGGCAGCATCTGACCGATGCCATACGCCACCAGCGCCGCAATGGTAATGCGTAATGAATGCCGGAAGATATTTGACTGCAACGAAAAGTTATCCCAGAACTGCTGCGGATCGATCGTTTGTCTTGTAACATACTTTGACGGGTCGGGCGTATCAACTTTTATCCGGCGAAGTTTTCTGTCGTAAGACGTGTATTGATGCAGCGTTCTGATCCGGCCTGCTATATCGTCAATGCTGTCCAGAATATGACGCAAACTGATAAACCCTTCCAGGTTTGCGGGATTCAATAATTTGACCCGGAGCTGTTGCAAATGTTCACGCTCTGTCACCAGTTCCTTATCAATACCGGCATCGTATCCTGATCGCTTTCCGCTGATCAGCGACAGGCCGATCTCATCCATTTCATTTGTCAGGGAAAGAATGATGGAGCGGTACTCCATCAGGATGCCTGTTTCACCAAAATAGGTATGAAGTTTTCTGTAATCCTGGTGCGAGGTCATTGCTCTTTCCAGCAGATCCGATACATCGAGAAACACCATCATCAATATCCGGCTGATATGGGTCGATTCCTTAACGATGCTTCTCGTTTTGAAAAGAAGTTCTGCCACCAGTTCCTGCTTGTGCTGCACATCGATCTGGGCCTGCATCAGCTCGCGGTAACATTCATCCATATCAGCATTCACTTCATAAAAGCCGGCACGTGCACGCAGATAAGTTGCGGCAGACAACACGTATTCCCCCATCGCCTGCTGAATAAGTTTATACGGACGCAGGCTGTACAATATCAGGCTAAGCAGTGTATACCATAATCCGCCGGCAAGGATAAATAAAGCAAAGTAAACGACCTGCCATCCCGCCAGTGCCTCATGCGTCATCATCACCATCACCAGCAATGCGCCAATACCGATCGCCGTGGCTCTTGCTCCATATACACCGATCATCGAAAAGAAAAAACAAAGGACCGGCAACAGCAACATGAAAACCCATTTCACAGGAAGCGCAAACCCAACCATGAGCGCAACGAGAAAGATCATCCCACTGCAGATCAGCAGGCCATTTCTCCGGTGATGGATGGGACCCGGATTATCCGTAATACTGACGCTGAGCGCCCCAAGTGAAATAAAGATCCCTGCCTGCAGCTGGTTGTAATATCCGAGTATCAGTGAAGGCAGCAATACTCCGGCGGTAATACGCACGCCGTCGGCAAGGTAATGGCTGTAAATAAAACGGCGGTATTCTTTGATATAATCCATCTGCGTTGCAAATATAATATAACAAGTACAGCCTTTGACCGTTTGTCCGGATACGGATAAACGCTGTTCTGTAATTCCTTTTGTAAATTTGAAGATGCTTTATCATCAACCGGGCAACTCGCCGCTAAACGTCTCAGTGATCGGATTTGGATGTATGTCCCTCAAACCCGGTCATCAGGAAAACTCCGGGATTCTCCATCGTGCTGTCGAACTGGGCATTAACTTTTTTGATACTGCCGATCTCTACGATAAAGGAGAGAATGAAAAACTCCTGGGTCAAACCTTCAAAGAGAAAAGAAAGGAGCTGATTTTGGCTACAAAAGTGGGTAATCAATGGCGTTCCGATGGCTCCGGCTGGGATTGGAATGCCAGCAAAGCCTATATTCTTTCCGCAGTGGAGCAAAGCCTGCAACGGCTGCAAACCGATTACATCGATCTTTACCAGCTTCATGGCGGCATGATCACCGACAATATCGGTGAAACGATCGAAACTTTTGAGGAATTGAAAAAATCCGGCAAGATCAGAGCCTACGGCATCTCATCAATTCGCCCCAACGTCATACGCGAATATGTCAACCGCTCATCCATCGACAGCGTGATGATGCAATACAGCTTGCTCGATCGCCGCCCCGAAGAAGACTGTTTCACATTGTTGGAAAAAAATAACATAAGCGTAATAAGCCGCGGCGGCATTGCACAGGGACTACTTGCGGGAAAACCGGCGAAAGAATATGCAGGATTGAATACAGCACAGGTGCAGGGTGCAGCAGACGCCATAGCTCAACTATCGCTGGCAGAACGGACACCTGTGCAGACTGCATTGCAATTTGTATTGTCGCAGGTGCCTGTTGCAATTGCAGGAATCAGAACGATGGAACAGCTGGAAGAAGTTGTAAAGACAGTGGAGACGCCTGTTCTTACAGAAAAGGAAATAGCAATATTAAAAGCTGTAAATCCTGCAAACAAATACACGGATCACAGATGATAGCTGTTGCGATTCCGCCTGAGATTGTCACAGGCGGCGTTTTATTTCAATCTTATATACGGGCCATTTCCCTTCCATACCAGGATCGCACATTATTCAATAAACGGTATCTTCCTTACAGCAATGTTCTCCGCTCTTTTCGCCGCTCACTGCTTCGGCAGCAGAAAACAGAGACCTCAATAAAAAAGGTCAAACTGACCGATCCAAAATCGTTTCAATTTGACCTGATAATTTATCTGCACCAGAAAGCCTACGCCCGCTGCTGCGTGAACGACCTTCCTCCCGGACGCTTTCCACCACGGCTTCTATACGATGCCGAACCCTGCTGAGCAGCTGCCGCTGTTGCCGGTGGTTGAGACATGCCATGCATCAACGGTACATCATAAGGATGATCCTTTACCACCGGAACCGCTTTACCGATCAGTTTCTGTATATCTTTCAGATAGATTTTTTCTTCATAATCACAGAAAGAAAATGCGATACCATTTGCTCCAGCACGGCCCGTACGGCCGATCCTGTGTACATACGTTTCAGGAACGTTTGGCAGATCATAGTTGATCACATGTGTGAGCTCATCGATATCGATACCTCTTGCAGCGATATCGGTTGCCACCAAAATCCTCGTTCTGCGTGTTTTAAAATTACTTAATGCGTTCTGACGAGCATTCTGGCTTTTATTCCCGTGAATGGCTTCAGCCCGGATCCCTGCTTTGGTCAGGTCTTTCGCGATCTTATCCGCACCATGCTTGGTACGCGCAAACACCAATGCAGTCCTGATCGAACCATCCTCCAGAATATGTGCAAGCAACTGACGCTTGTTTTGTTTTTCTACATAATACAAATGCTGCTGTATGGTTTCCGCGGTAGAAGAAACTGGTGTTACTTCCACTTTCACTGGCTGGTGCAATAGGATATTTGAGAGTTGCTGGATCTCCGGTGGCATGGTTGCTGAAAAAAACAGTGTTTGTCTTTTCGCCGGAAGCTTCGAGATCACACGTTTTACATCATGTACAAAACCCATGTCGAGCATACGGTCAGCTTCGTCCAGTACAAAATAACTGATATCATCCAGGGTAATGAAACGCTGGTTCATCAGATCCAGTAACCGGCCTGGTGTGGCCACCAAAATGTCAACACCCTGACGCAATGCACTCACCTGGTGATACTGTGACACACCGCCAAAGATCACGAGGTGACGCAGATCAAGATGACGGCCGTATGCACGGAAGCTATCGCCGATCTGGATCGCCAGTTCTCTTGTTGGTGTAAGAATTAACGCTTTGATTCGGCGGTTACGTCCGCCATTTTGCTGCTCCTGATGCATCAGCTGCAACATCGGCAATGCAAAAGCAGCCGTTTTACCGGTTCCGGTCTGCGCACAACCCAACAGGTCTTTGCGTGACAGTATGGAAGGAATAGCTTGTTGCTGAATAGGTGTAGGAGTTGAATAACCTTCTTCGCTCAGAGCCTTTAATATTGGCTCAACGAGCAATAAATCGTTGAATGACAATGTAATAAAATTTATTTAAAAAATGTGGTAAGGCTATCATTGAAGAGAATGATACTTTACCTGCCTTACGTTACACCATCACGGATTTGAGTGGGATGAGTCAACCAAATGGAGTGAGAGATAACATAGAGAAATGCAAAGGTAGGTGGAAATGTTCGAATTAGCAAATATGGGTAAAAATGGCCGCAGACGTTCCATCAAAAAAATTACTTCATAGCTTTACTGATTGCGATTGACTTTACCGGAAATAAGCTACCGTCTGCGGTCCGGCCTCTTCACGCCCTACTGATAAAGAATCGTAACAGACGTCGCCCCCATCCTCAATGACCGCTCCGTCTCCTTCCCTTCCACAAAGGCATTGTTTTCTACTGCCACCTTCCATTTGCCGATCAGTGGCGCTGTTTTCGGTGTGGTGTTTCCGTTGAGACAGACCAGTATTTTTTTCCAGCTGTCTCCAACGGGGAAACCATTCAGTTCATAAATGATCATGCCATAGCCGGAAGAAACAAAACGAAGATTGGCGGCAATGGCAGCCCTGTCTTTCATACGGAATGCAGGATGTGCTTTGCGGAGCTGGATCAGCGCCTTCACATAATCCGTCACATCTTTATTGGTTGTTTTGAGATCCCAGTCGATCTCATTAATGCTGTCTGGCGACTCGTAAGAATTTTCTATACCTTTTTTTGTACGCAAAAACTCTGTTCCTGCGTGGAGAAATGGGATCCCCTGGGAAGTAAGAACGATCGACAACGCGAGCTTATGCATCTCCTTGCGTTGCGCATCGGTAGCATCCTTCGCAGAGATCGCCAGCTTGTCCCACAAGGTGTGATTATCATGGCACTCTGCATAGGTAACTGTTTGTGAAGGCTGCGCTGCATAAGGTGCTTTTGAATAGTTCACTTTACTGTAATCAACCTGCGGATGCAGGGTCGAGGCAACAATACCAAACTTCACGCTTTCCTCCACGCCCTGCTTGCCGCTTACAAAACCACGATCTTCATGTTCAAACACACTGCCTTTAATGCCGTCTCTGATATCGTCGCTGAATACCGCAATGTTCTCCAGTTTTGCTGCATTCTTTTTCAGAGCTCTTGCTGAATCGGGCAACGGAGACGAGCCCGCCGTCCATCCCTCACCATACAACAGGATCCCGGGTTTGATCTTATTCAACTCGCGCGAAATAAGATTCATCGTCGTAATATCATGTACACCCATCAGATCCACACGAAATCCGTCGACATGATATTCCTTCACCCAGTAAGCCATCGATTCGATCATAAACTTGCGCATCATTCCGCGCTCGCTTGCTGTTTCGTTACCGCAGGCTGTTGCATCGGACAATTTACCATCCGCAGTATGCCGGTAATAATACCCAGGCACCAGCTGATTGAAGTTGGAGTTGTCCGTTAATCCCGTGTGATTATACACCACATCCATTACCACGCTCAATCCGTTTTCATGAAATGTCTTAACCGTTTGTTTTAACTCTTTGATCCGTGTTGCTGGATTTGCGGGGTCTGTTGAATAAGATCCTTCAGGTACGTTATAGTTCAGCGGATCATAACCCCAGTTATATTTCTTGTCCGGATCGGATTCATCTACTGAATTATAATCAAAGAACGGAAGCAGATGAATATGCGTCACCCCCATCTCTTTCAGGTGATCAAGCCCGGTTGCAAATCCTGCTGAATTTTGCGTTCCTTTTTCGGTGAGGCCAATAAATTTCCCTTTCGCTTTAATGCCGGAATTGGCGGCAATGCTTGCATCACGGACGTGCAATTCATAGATCACCGCATCAGTTGCATTAGCCAGCGCGGGACTTTTATCCTGCAGCCACCCGGCAGGATTTGTCGATGGCAGATCGATCACCACCGCTCTTTTACCGTTGATACCTGTGGCCTTTGCATAAGGGTCAGGCACTTCATCCATCCATTTATCACCCACAAAAGCGCTGAATGTATAATATTTCCCGGCCTGGTTGCCCGGTAGTGTAACAACCCAGACACCATCCTTATCATACTTCAATGCATATTCCGAGATCATATCACCGCCGGCTCCGGCTTTATACATCTTTAACTTCAATTGGGTTGCCGAAGGAGCATACACACGAAAGGCGGATTGCGTTTTGGAATACGTCAATCCCAGGTCTTTTCCTGTATAAACAGGATATTTATCCAGCTCGGCATAATTCTTATACTGAAACTGTTGCGACCTTGACGAAATAAACGGGATCAGAAAACTCACGAGCATCAGTGCTTGTTTCATGGAAGAAGATTTGTGTTAAGTGGCAAGAGGCAAGACAAATAAAAATAAATGTTTTTTCTTAAAGCAGGAAGAGCCGGTTTATTTGACTGACCGCCTGCCAGGGACAGAAGGCCGCAGACATTTCCGGATGATTGAAAGTATTTCAGGTCCTGGCAAAGGATGAAAAGCGTTTTTTATATAATCTAATTCAGACCCGGTATCCGCTGTAAACTTTTAGCATCTTACCCGGCGAATCGTCTGCGATCGGCGGTACGTGGTCCGTGATCAATTTAACATTCGAAATTCCGTTCTAAATTGAATTATTCCTGTAAATTGGCAACTGAATTAAGACCACTAACAACTTAAGTATGGGAGATTTCCAGGTTAAGAAGCAACCGAAAAAATACGATGTCGTAATTGTAGGCTCTGGCGCGGGCGGAGGCATGTCTGCATATATCCTTGCACATGCGGGGTTGAAAGTTTGTATGATTGAAGCAGGCCCGATGTATGACCCGCAAAAAAATATTACCCAGTTTAAAAATCCATGGGATTCTCCAAGAAGAGGTGCATCAACAGTGAGACGTCCTTTTGGCGATTTTGACGCCTGTTATGGAGGTTGGAGCCTCGATGGTGAGCCTTATACTACAGAAAGCGGAACCCAGTTTGATTGGTGGCGCGCACGGATGCTTGGTGGCCGGACGAATCACTGGGGACGTATTTCTTTACGGTTTGGACCAAAAGATTTCAAACGCAGAAGCATCGATGGACTGGGTGACGACTGGCCGATCGGTTATGAAGATGTGAAACCCTTCTACGATCGCGTTGATAAAATGATCGGCATTTTTGGCACAAACGAAGGGCTGGAAAATGATCCGGACGGATATTTCCTTCCTCCGCCAAAACCGCGTCTGCATGAATTGTTCATCAAGAATGCGGCTACACAGGCCGGCGTTCGCGTGATCCCATCCCGTTTGTCTATTCTTACAAAAAAACTGAACGAAGAACGTGGCGAATGCGCATTCTGTGGTCAATGCGGTCGCAACTGTAGCTATTATAAAGCAGATTTCTCATCGCCCAATGTGCTGATCTATCCGGCAATGAAAACCGGTAATATCGATATCATTTCAAACGCAATGGCCCGCGAAGTATTGACCAGCCGCGAAGGTCTTGCAACCGGTGTTTCCTATATCAGCAAAGATGATATGATGGAATACCAGGTGGAAGGCCGCGTGGTGATACTCGCAGCAAGCGCCTGCGAATCTTCAAGGATTTTGCTTAACTCAAAATCACCACGTCACTCAAATGGTCTTGCCAATAGCAGCAATGTAGTTGGTAAATATCTGCATGACTCTACCGGTGCGGCACTTGGAGGTGTATTACCGTCGTTGTTTGATCGCAAACGCTATAACGAAGACGGCGTCGGCGGTATGCATATCTACTCGCCATGGTGGTTGGATAATAAGAAACTGGATTTCGCACGGGGCTATCACATTGAATACTGGGGAGGCATGAGCCAGCCTTCTTATGGATTCAACTGGGGCATTGAAAATCTCAATGGCAAATACCTGGTAAAAGGTCAGAAAAAAGAAGCGGGTGGTTATGGCGCTTCCTTAAAAGAAGACAACCGTTATTTTTATGGCGCTGGCGTTGGCATGGCTGGCCGCGGAGAAGCCATTCCTCTTGTAAGCAATTATTGTGAGATCGATCCGAATGTTGTCGACAAATTTGGTATTCCCGTTCTTCGCTTCAATGTAAAATACTCCGAACACGAGATCAGGCAGGCCAAACACATGAAGGAGACGTTCAAAGAGATCATGCATAACATGGGCGCGATCATCACCTGGGGCGGCGATGATGACGAGAAAAACAACTGGGGCCTCTCCAAACCTGGAGAGATCATCCATGAAGCCGGCACAGTAAGAATGGGCAACGATCCCAAAAAATCAGCGCTCAATAAGTGGAGCCAGGCACATGATTGCAAGAATCTATTCTGTGTGGACGGCGGGCAATTCGTATCACAGGCTGATAAGAACATTACATGGACGATCCTTGCGCTGTCGATGAGAGCAAGCGAGTATATTATTGATGAAATGAAAAAACAAAACCTGTGACGCAAATTTTCATTCGCGAATTTCACGAATGAATGAACTATTGCAGGATCTGTCCAAGAGGAAATTGAATGTACTGTATCAAAAGCAACACCAATTCATAAAACTATAATTCGCGAAATTCGCGTACTATAATCAGCGTATATGGATAGAAGAAAATCTCTCAAACTCATCGCCACCTCTGCTCTCGCAGGCGGCGCGCTTGCCACAGGTTGCAAACCGGGCGAAGAGGACAAAAAAATGGAAGCTGCGGCAGAGCCGAAGTTCAATTTGGACCGCAGTCCGGAAGAACTGGTGTATGAGAAGAAATTGCTGGCGGAAGAAAAATTTTTCACCGATCATGAGATGAAAACCATTTCCGTGTTGGGAGATATCATCATCCCGAAAGATGCAGTGAGCGGCAGTGCTTCTGATGCAAAAGTGCCGGACTTTATCGAGTTTATCGTAAAAGATATGCCGCAACATAAAGTGCCAATGAAGGGAGGACTGCGCTGGCTGGATATGCAATCCTTCAAGCGTTTTGAAAAAGCGTTTATTGACTGCACATCACAACAACAGATAGAACTGGTTGATGCTATCGCCTACCCAGAGAAAGCAAAGCCCGATATGAAACAGGGCGTGGCATTCTTTTCACTGATAAGGAATCTTACCGTCACTGGCTTTTATACATCAGAGATCGGCGTCAAAGACCTGGGATATGCAGGCAATCAACCCGGAAAATGGAATGGCGTTCCGGCGGAAGTATTGGAACAATACCATCTTGCTTATACAGAGAAAGAGCTGAAGGAATGTGTTAGTTTTACCCCGACGGCGTAAAAGGTTTAAAGGTTTAAAGGTTTAAAGGTTTAAAGGTTTAAAGGTTTAAAGGTTTAAAGGTTTAAAGGTTTAAAGGTTTAAAGGTTGGGCAATTGCCGGTTATCAGGTGCTGCACTTACCAGAAGAAACTTTTAAACCTTTAATTTTTGGAGCTTGAACCATCAGGCTTCAAAACTTGAAGACAAATTTCATTTTATTATTTCTCCGGTACGACTATTGATTAGTGATAAAGGATTGTTTATATTTATAAAGATACAAGGCCATCCAACCACTATCATGCCGATAAACAAAGAAAAACTTCATCAGCCGATTGTAAGAGCCGCTATAGAGGCGCTGGAAGACGGAGATTTGCATACATGGCTCAATCTCTTTACTGCCGATGCGCAGCTTTTTGATGATGGAAGAAAAATTGATTTCACCGCATTTTCCCGCAATGCGGTCGGTAAGGAAAAATTTACCCGTATCGACAAAGTTGAAAATGATGGTTGGGATGTATACGGCCAATTTCATTCTGGTCAATGGGGCGATTTCAAGACTTATTTCCTCTTCCGGGCCAATGCCAATGGAAAGATCGAACATCTTGAGATCGGTCAGGCAAACTATTAATTATGCAACCATCCGAAGCCATCACAATGCTTGAACCCGCCGGCTGGGTAAGTAATTCCACACAAACATGGGCCGACCTCGGTTGTGGCAAAGGCATCTTTACTATTGCTCTCGCAAGTCTTCTGCCTGCCAACAGTAAGATCTACGCAATCGATAGAGATGCCGGCGACCTTCAGTTCATCCCGGCCCAATACCAATCCGCCAGTATTGAAACGATCGCTGCCGACTTCATTACACCTCCTGCCCTTCCTTTACTCGACGGTGTGATCATGGCCAATGCATTGCACTATGTGCGCGATCAAAATGCATTCGCATCTATTCTTCACCTTATGCTCAAACCCAACGGACGATTACTGATCGTTGAATACGATACTGACTCACCCAACCGCTGGGTCCCCTTTCCGGTAAGCTTCATCTCACTGGAGAAATGGGCAAAGAGCGCAGGTTTCAACAATGTAAAAAGGTTAAAGGAACGTCCATCCATCTATCAACGCGCAACGATGTACTCTGCCCTGATGGAAGTGGCGGTCAGAAAGTAGAGGGTTGCGGAGCGTTTGAGAGGTTTCAATATCAGCCAATCTTGATTTGCCAGTATTCACGCCTTTCTCAACCGCCCGCTACAGCCCACACCTTATTTCACAATCATCTTAAAACCATACAAACCGCTGAGATGTATGGAGCCTTGAAACCCATCCACCATCCCTCAAGCATATTCCTCCTTCAAACTCCTCCCATACTCCTCTATCAGCTTTCTCTGTAACTCCAGCGGCACCGCTTCATACGAGCTGAATCTCATATTGAACTTTGCGCGCCCCTGCGTGATCGAGCGAAGCGATGACGAATAACCTTCCATCTCCGCCAGCGGCACTTTAGCGGTGATCTTCCTGAAATTTCTTTCATTATCCATTCCTTCCACGATCGCCCGGCGGCTTTGAAGATCACCCATCACGGCGCCGGTCAATTCATCAGGACATAATACCACCACCTCATAGATCGGCTCAAGGATCTGCGGATCAGCCAGCTGAAACGCCTGCCTGAATGCCTGCAGCCCCGCGATCTTAAAAGAGATATCATTGCTATCAACAGGATGCATCTTTCCGTCATACACAGACACGCGTATATCCCTTGCATAAGAACCAGTCAATGGACCGTTCTGCATTTTCTCCATCACACCCTTTAATATCGATGGAAGAAATCGTGTATCAATGGCGCCACCAACAATACAGTTATAAAACACAAGCTGACCACCCCAGTCAAGCTTATGATTCTCCCGGCCACGCACATTCAGATCCTTTGGCTCTGCCATACCTTCATGCCAGGGTTCTATACGCAAAAATACTTCCCCAAACTGACCGGCTCCGCCACTTTGCTTTTTATGACGATAACTTGCATCCGCAGCTCTCCTGATCGTCTCGCGGTAAGGAATACGCGGCTTCACAAACTTCATCTCCAGTTTGTGATTATGTTCAATCTTCCATTTCGCCACAGCCAGATGCATATCTCCCTGACAATGGATCAACGTCTGTTTTAACTCTGACGATACTTCCACCTGAAAGGTCGGATCCTCTTCCCGCAACTGGTGCAGCGCCTGTGAAAGTTTCTCCTCCTCTCCTTTCTTCAACGTTTCAATGGCGACCGTCATATTCGGCGGAGGGAACTCTATTGGCGGCAATTCATAATTGCGGCCTTTTGTATGCAGTGTGTTATTTACATGAGTATTCTTTAATTTCAATGTAGCTCCAATATCACCCGCTACGAGTTCGTTTACTGCTGTGCGCTTATTTCCCTCAACCAGGAATAACTGGCTCAGCTTTTCAGTAACAGCTGTAGTCTCATTTTCAAGATCCATTCCCGACTTAACCGTACCCGAATAAACTTTAAAAAATGAAAGCTCTCCAACATGCGGTTCGCTCAATGTTTTATAGATAAAAATACATGGGGGGCCACCCGCATCACAGTTCAACGCATGGCCTTTGCGCGTGAGCTGCGGAGGCATTTCATTCGCGCTTGGGCATACATTGTCGATAAAACCCATCAACCTTCCGCTGCCCATATTCCGTTCGGCCGATAAACAGAATAAGGGAAACAGATCATGATTGATCATGGCTTTTTTCAAACCATTCTTCATATCATCCTCGCTCAGCTCTGCCTGTTCAAAATATTTTTCCATCAGCGATTCATCGTTGCTTGCAACCGCTTCCACCAGTTCTTTATGCAATGCATCGGCTTTTTCTTTTTCATCATTAGGGATGGGAAGTTTTTCCGGTTTACCACCGGCATCCCTGAACTTGTACATTGTCATCCGCAGAACATCTATGATCTCATGAAAGCCGGCGCCTATCTGCCGCGGATATTGCACGGTCACAACCTTTGTCCCAAAATGCGCCTTTGCCTCACGGACTGTTTTATCAAAATCGGCATTGTCATCATCCAGTTTGTTCACTGCAAATATCATCGGTGTTTTAAACCGCTCAGTGTATTCCCAAATGATATCCGTGCTGACTTCCACACCCATCACGGCATTCAGCAACATCACGCCGGTATCTGCCACGCGTAATGCAGCGATCACTTCACCGGAGAAATCATCATAACCGGGAGTGTCAATGATGTTGATCTTATAACCACGCCATTTGACATGTAGAAGTTTGCTGAAAATAGAATTACCACGCTCCTGCTCAAGCTCGTGATAATCGCCTGCAGTATTTTTCTCAGTGATATTACCTTTGCGATTAATGATGCCTGCTTCATAAAGCATGCACTCCGCTAAAGTGGTCTTACCGGAACCGGCATGGCCCAGCAAGACGATATTTTTTACATGTGAAGTATCAAACTCTGGCATAATAATACATTTAATGGTAAGCAATAAGTTCAGAACCGGACTTATTGCAAACACAACCGCCAGTAGTAAAGCCAGCCGAATACGTTCCTATATCAGCAGTTTATATCACGCAGCAAGAAACAGAGCCAATCAGGCAGTGATGCCTGTAATCCGGATCAAAAAAAATCCTTCTGACGAAGGACACCAAGATTACGCTGTAACGCTTGCAAAACGATTCACCTCGATTTGCAGCTCCTGCAGGGTGACGTCCAGAGATTGAAACTGATCATGCAGAATTTCATGCAGATGCAATGTTTCTTCACGAAGTTGTCGGTTAAAAACATTCATTTCATAATCGATCATCTTCGCATGTGATTTGATCGCCTGCTTCAGATCATGAACGTTGATCAACTGGATGTGGAGCTGATTATACAGGTGCTCTACATCCCGGCACTGATCTTTGGAGAGTTCACGCGAACAAATGTCCTGCAGATTTTTTTTCTCCTGTGTTAATTCTTCGCGGTGCTGGCGGAGTGCATCTCTCCAATTTGTGCACTCTGCAATAAGCTGTGAGGTTGATTCTACCGTAACCATGGAATTAAATTTTAAGAGTAAATAAAATGGGGTTTAATAACTCTACTGTATTCCCTGGGGTGTTGGATGGTATTTCTAAGTTAGGATTCTTTTTTAAAAGATGGAGTGGGCTTTTTTGCACATAGTATCAGTTGCCCGATGCCCGCATGAAGACTATCATATTAAAAATTCCCTGCCCGAACAAAATCTTCTCCGGACAACGGGCAACAGACAACGGACAACAGACAACGATCCTTATCTTTGCAGGCTCATGATCTCCCAGCAAACCATACAACAGATCCTTGGCCGCATTGATATCTTCGATGTGGTGGGAGAGTTTGTAAAACTGAAAAAGCGGGGTTCTAACTACCTGGGACTCTGTCCCTTTCATAATGAAAAGACGCCTTCTTTTATTGTATCTCCGGCCAAGGAGATCTATAAATGCTTTGGGTGCGGAAAAAGCGGAAATACCATCAGCTTTGTGATGGAGCATGAGAAGTACAGCTATGTGGAAGCGCTGAAATGGCTGGCTAAACGATATGGTATTGAGATTGAGGAGACTTTTGTGAGCGAAGAACAGCGCCAGCAATTCCAGACAGCAGACAGCTTGTTTATTATCAATGGGTTTGCTCAGCAATTCTTCGCTGACCGCCTTTTTAATACGGATGAGGGGCAGGATATCGGCCTCGCCTATTTTAAGGAAAGGGGTTTCCGGGAAGAAATCATCAAAAGATTCCAGCTCGGTTATTCTCCTGAACAGCGGGACGCATTCACCAAAGAAGCCCTGGCCAAACAATACAACCCTGAATTGCTGATCAAAACCGGGCTGGTCGCCAACAGGAATGATCAGCTGATGGATAATTACCGCGGCCGGGTGATCTTTCCCATACACAATCACAGTGGGAAAGTGCTGGGCTTTGGTGCGCGTATCCTGAAAAAAAATGACAGGGCTCCGAAGTATATCAATACACCGGAGAATGAAATATATTTTAAAAGTAAGATCCTGTATGGTTCATACTTTGCCCGTACTGCGATTGATAAAGCAGATGAATGCCTGCTGGTGGAAGGTTATACAGACGTCATCTCATTGCATCAGGCTGGTATTGAAAATGCCGTTGCATCAGGCGGTACATCATTGACTCCTGATCAGTTAAGGCTGATAAAAAAATACACCAACAACCTCACGATCATTTATGATGGTGACAATGCAGGTATCAAAGCAGCCTTGCGTGGCCTTGATCTTGCACTGGAAGAAGGATTGAACGTAAAGCTTGTACTGATCCCGGACGGAGAGGACCCCGATAGTTACGTGAACAAGGTTGGTGCATCAAAGTTCACACAGTTTATACAGCAGAATAAAAAAGATTTCATCCTTTTCCAGCTGGATGTTGCATTGAAAGATGCCGCCGGCGATTCGGTAAAGAAAGCAGAAGTGGTCAACAAAATGGCAGAAACCATTTCGAAGATCAATAAAGCCGAAGACTTTACCAGGCAGCAGGATTATATCAAGCAAACGGCAGAGATCCTCAAGATCGAAGAAGTCGGCCTGCATTCATTGGTAAACAAATTTATCCGTGACCGCATTGCCACGCAGGAACGTAAACTGCCTTTCGAAGAAGCAAAGCAACACGAAGAGAATGCGCGCCAGGCTGAGGCGACAAACTATGATGACGCCACGTTCAACCTGTTATTTAAAGATGAATTGCAGGAGCGTGAAGTAGCACGTATCCTTCTCGAACATGGAATCAAAAAATGGGATGAAGAACGTCTCATCGCCGAATACATCCTCGATGAAATTCCCGACGAATCGCTTATTGATAATGCAGACGTGATCAGACTGATCGGCGTATTCAAAGAGCTGCTGCAATCCGACCCACAGTCAGCCAACAAAAGTTTTTTCGTTTATCACCCCGATACAAAACTCAGCGCCCTCGCTGTTTCTCTTCTCAACTTTCCCCACGATCAAAGTGAACGATGGAAAAGTGAATTCAGCCAGAACAGCGGCTTCCAGCAAAGCCTCTTCCAGCAAAGCTTCGAAACCTTCATGCGCGCCATCCAGAAGGACAACGAAGCCGAACTCAACAAATACCTCAAGATCGACGAGGACCGCTCCAACGAAGAAGTGGATTCGGCTATCATGTATTTAAAACTCCGAAAGATCAAACGCATGCTGCTGGAAAATCAGGCTGACCTGGAAAAGCCACACACAGATGAAGAACGATATATGCTGCACCAGACACACGAGCATCTTAAGCAAATGGAGATGGAGCTTACGAAGAAAATGGGTGCGGTAGTGATTAAGTAGGGGTTGCTGATAATTACGGGTTTCTGGTGAAACATTTGAGAAGGTTGAGAGGTTTCAAAGGTTAGACAGGCTGCGTTTGCCTGATCAGTTTAATACAAATAATGCAGGAACACCGATAGATGCTAATGGCTTTTTGTGCTGATTGGTTCATAATGCTTGCGCCAGAGTCCCATCTGGCTGACAGGCTGAGCCCTTCAACCTGTTAAACGACGAACACTGATCAACCCATTATTGATAAAGCGGACCACCTGACCGAAAAATAACCTGAGCGATTTACTGATGTCATCCGATATCCATATTCAAATCCGAAGGCGGAATTGCCCTGTCATCCGGGGTCTTACAGGCTGAAGATCGATTAGCCGTTTAAAGCCGTTCTGTTTTTAAAATAAATTACTTTTTACTTAAAAAAAAAGGTTTGATGCTTTCACACCAAACCTTCAATACATTTAATCAGAAACCTTACTCTGCCACAGCAGTTGCTTGTCTCTTCCTTGTAACAGGAGCATCCGCTTCTCCTCTGCTGTCTTCGCCTCTTACAAACCGCATTGCACTCCAGACGTGATCCAGTTCCACACGCTCTATGCTTTCGTAGCCTTCGCATGTCAAACGGTTCCAGCTGCAATCACGATTCAGATCAGTAACGATCTTTGATGTCTGCTTTGGGTAGGCCACCCAGAATTTCGAATCATCTTTCAAAGAGGGCATCACATCTTTCAAAATACCATTCAACTGATTTTCATTCACCGCAAATACCAATGCAAAGTCAATCTTCCGGTTCTTCAGAAGCGGAGTCATGTTTTTGGCGAATGAAAGTTTGCTGAATTGTTTTTCGATTGAGGAGGGCAAACCCTGAATTAAAAGATTCTTCTCGTCTGCCAGTTGTAACTTTTCAAAAACTGTTGGTAACATACTTTGAATCAATTTTTAAGGGGTTTCTGGCAAGGCACCTGTCCGAGATGCTCATTGTCAGCGTTCTCATTTGCAGGGAGTGCAAAGATAAGCAAAAATGCCATGAAAGGAAGCCTGAAAGGCAGAAAAATGGCGACTGTAGCGGATTTGAGAGAAAATGACGACCTGGAAACAATGGCCGAAGGCCTGATTCTTCCTAAATTAAAAGTCATTTATCTATTGAGAAATGAGCATATACAGTTGTAACTTATTTTATATAAAAAATAAGCCTCCCGGCAAAGAGAGGCTTAAGAACATAATTAGATTCCGATTAAAAGTCATGCACCAGCCGTCTGGGGACGGCCATCGACCCTGTAAAAGACTATTTCGAAACAGGTTTGTAATACTTCAGGGCCTCAGGCATCAACTTTTCCAACTGTGCGATCCTGTTCCCTTCACTCGGGTGCGTGCTCAGAAACTCCGGTGGTTTCTGGCCATTGCTGGCTTTTTCCATACGCTCCCAAAGAGCGATACCCTCCTGAGGATTGTATCCCGCCATTGCAGCGAATTTAAGGCCCCAATCATCGGCTTCCAGCTCGTTTTTGCGGGAGAAGGGTAACATTACCCCGACCTGCGAACCTGCTCCAAATGCAGCCATAAAGAGGTTCTGTGTAGCGGCTGGTTTCTGTGACAGTGCAACCTGCAAACCTGTACCTACTGCCTGCACCCCCATCTGCTGACTCATCCGCTGGTTGCCGTGCTGCAGCAGCGCATGAGACACTTCATGCCCCATTACCACTGCCAGTGCAGCTTCATTCTGTGTGACCGGTAACAGACCACTGTACACAACGATCTTGCCGCCAGGCATACACCATGCGTTCACCGTCGGATCGTCAACCAGGTTATACTCCCATTTGTAACCTGCAAGTTTATCGCTCAGATTATTTTGCTGATAGTAAGCATTGACCGCCGCAACGATCCGCTGACCGACACGTCTCACCATTTCAGCATCCTTATTTCCGCTGGCTGAAACGACTTTAGTGGAAGAAAGAAATGTTGCATATTCCTGTGTGGCCATCGATTGTAATTCAGATTCCGGTAAGAGAGTAAACTGACTTTTGCCAGTAAGGGCATTTTGACTGCATGAAACAAAAAGAGCAGCCGCCAAAAGTGCAGAAAGAATGATCCGCGTCATAGTGTTTGTGTTTAGTGATAACCAGCCAAGCTTTGTACCAAATTAAATTAAGTCAAAAGTAAAAATTATAAAGTAACCCCGCTTAACAGAGGTAAGTTTTTTCCTTCGTTAAGCGGGGTTACTTTATATTTTTACTTTTAAATCTCTAATTCATTTCGCCTTGCCTTCTGCGGGCCCGCCTGCGATCACGGTGCTTCAGAATAGGCACTTTGCTTTCGCTGCCTTTCAATAAGCGGCCAATATTTTTTTGATGTGTCAAAACGACCATCAGCGCAACCGCGATCGCGAAAACACGATAGATGTTATTGTCAACATTGAATACGACAAGGATGAACACAGGAAATGCAACGCTCGCCAGGATGGAACTCAATGATACAAATCTTGTAAGAAACAGCACCAGCAGAAATACACCTGAACAGGACAACGCCGTCCAGGGTGAAATACCGACAACAAGACCGAATAAAGTAGCCACGCCTTTACCACCACGGAAATCAGCCCAGATGGGGAATATATGCCCGATCACCGCTGCAAGCCCCAAACCAATCTGCAGGTTTACAAAACGGATATCACTGCCGGCATAATCAGGAAGCAATAAAGCAAGTTTAACAGCAAGCATGCCTTTCAGCATATCGGTTACCATTACTATGGTTCCCCATTTCGGCCCCAAAACACGATAGGTGTTTGTAGCGCCTGCATTGCCGCTGCCATATTCCCTGATATCGATGTTGAAAAAATATTGGCTGACCCATACGGAAGTGGGTATGGATCCAATGAGGTAGGCGAGAACTATCATCAATAGTTCATTCATAGAAATTTGGGTTGAAGTTGAAAACCAAAAATAAGAAAAAAAACCTCAGGTTGGTAACCTTAATTTAACACAGTATATCCATTTTCTTAATATGAGACCTTTATACAGAGCCAGTTATGCCTTTCTTTGCGGGAAACGAAAATTAGACCGTATTTTTCACACGCCGCTATAATATCTGCCTCATCTGCAACCAGCAAACCGCTCAAAAGCAGCGTCCCCCCCTGTTTCAGATGGGCTTTCAGATCAACCATATTATCCAGGATCACGTTCTTGTTGATATTCGCCAGGATAATATCGAAACTCCCCTCACCCGCCGCGCTGTCAGCCTTCAATACCTGAATGATCTCCGCATTGTTATTCTCCGCATTTTCCTGCGCATTGGCGATACTCCAGTCATCATTGTCCACAGCGACTACTTCAGCAGCGCCCTGCTTGACCGCCAGTATTGCAAGCACTCCTGTGCCCGTACCAAAATCAAAGACACTCTTCCCGTTGAAATCAAGTCCGCGCATCTGCTGCATCATCATGAACGTGGTGGCATGATGGCCTGTACCAAAACTCATCTTTGGTGTGATCACAATTTCTTTTTCAACAGAAGTGACCGGTGCATGAAAATCTGCGCGCACCGCAACAAAATCGTCTACGATCACAGGATCAAAATTGGATTCCCACACAGCATTCCAGTTTGTTTCCTCTATGACAGACATTCCATAGGTCACATCATGTGCATCAGCGATCGCATTTAATTCTTCAAGATCACACGCTTCTTCTTTGATGTATGCTTTCAGCGTATCATCGTCTTCTTCAAAACCTTCAAAGTTCGCTTCATTCAATTGAGCGATCAGTAATTCAGCTTTGGAAGATTCTATCGGACGGAATGTTATCTGGAGGTAATTACCCATGATTGTTTTTATTTGGCGTAAAGCCGCCTCCAACCTCCCCTCAGGGAGGCTATGAGCAGGCATAATGTTTGGTGGTGACTTTCTTTAATAAAAAACCCCGCTCAACTTCTGGATTCTCCTTCGTCAAGCGGGGCTATTTTTATTTTCTACTTTTGAATTTTTATTTCAAAACCTACTCACCCGATCTCTGCTGATCTTCCCTCGGCTTCATTTCAGGTTTCGGGATCAGCGCCTTACGGGAAAGTTTGAATTTACCCGATTTAGGATCTGTACCGATCAGTTTTACTTTAAAAGTATCACCTTCTCTTACGATGCCTTCAAGTGTTTCCAAACGTTTCCAGCTGATCTCACTGATGTGTACCAACCCTTGTTTGCCAGGGAGGAACTCAACAAACGCACCAAAAGGAACAACTGATTTCACAACGGAATCATATACCTCTCCTACTTCAGGAACGGCAACAATACCTTTGATCCATGCCTGGGCTTTATCAACACCTTCTTTGGCTACGCCGAAGATGCTCACTTCACCCATATTGTTCACTTCTTCGATATTGATCGTAGTTCCCGTCTCACGCTGCATTTCCTGGATCACTTTACCACCTGGTCCGATCACCGCACCAATGAACTCGCGTTCGATGAACAGTTTCACCATGCGCGGAGAGTGTGGTTTCACCTCGTTACGGGCTTCAGGAATACATTTGTACATAGCGTCAAGAATGTGAAGACGGCCGCGTTTTGCCTGTTGAAGGGCTTGTGCCATTACTTCCATTTTGAGACCATCTACTTTGATATCCATCTGCACACCGCAAATACCATTGCGTGTACCGGTTACTTTAAAGTCCATATCACCCAGGTGATCCTCATCACCAAGGATGTCAGTCAGGATCGCGTATTTGTCACCTTTGGTGATCAAACCCATTGCCACACCAGAAACGTGGTTAGGAATAGGCACACCCGCATCCATCAGTGCAAGAGAGCCTGCACAAACAGTTGCCATAGATGAAGAACCATTCGATTCAAGAATATCACTTACCACGCGAACGGTGTAAGCAAAATCACCTGTTGGCATCATTTGTTTCAGGGAACGCATCGCAAGGTTACCATGACCAACTTCACGGCGGCTCTGACCGCGCATCATTTTCACCTCACCTGTAGAGAACGGAGGGAAGTTATAATGCAGGAAGAATTTAGAGTCGTATGATTTTGCAGCACTTTCCACCAGCAGTTCATCCAGGGCTGTACCGAGGGTAACGGTGGTCAGTGATTGGGTTTCACCTCTGGTGAATAAAGAAGCTCCGTGCGGAGAAGGCAGTACATCTACTTCCATATCCAGCACACGAACATCTTCGAGGCCACGTCCATCCAATCTTACTTTCTCGTCAAGGATCATGTCGCGAACAACATAATACTGAAGATCGGCATAGTAAGTAGATGCAAGTTTCTTTGTCTGATCAGGCAGGGATTCGCCTTCTGGCAATTCACTTTTCAGGAATTCGATCAGTTCTTCTTTGATCGCTGCGAATTTATCGCTGCGCTCATGCTTTGGCAAAGCGCCTTTTGCTACTTCGTAAACTTTTTGTTTTGCAAAAGCGGTTATTTTTTGCTCCAGGGCTTCGTCGGTAACAGGTTTTGTATAATCACGTTTACCTGCCACGCCTTTGAGATCGCGCAGTTCCTGCTGAGCTTTGATCTGGATGCGGATCGCATCATGAGCAAGCTCCAGTACTTTCACGAGGTCTTCTTCGCTGCATTCATGTGCTTCACCTTCCACCATCATGAGGTTCTTCTCTGTAGCGGCTACGATGAATTCAATATCAGACTGCTCAAGTTCATTGCGGGAAGGGTTGATGATGTATTCACCATTCACACGTCCCACGCGTACTTCAGAAATAACTTCTTTGATCGGAATATCAGAAACGGCGAGTGCTGCTGATGCAGCGAGACATGCCATTGCATCAGGCAGTACGTCAACATCACTGGAGATCAGCGATACGAGTACCTGCACTTCACAGAAATAATCATCTGGGAACAAAGGACGCAGCGCACGGTCGATCAGACGGCTGGTCAGGATCTCATAGTCGTTCAGGCGTGCTTCACGCTTGAAGAATGAACCGGGAATACGGCCCGCAGAAGCGAACTTCTCCTGGTAATCAACTGTGAGAGGAAAAAAGCTTTGGCCTTCTTTAGGCTCCTTATTGGCAACCACGGTGGCAAGGATCATGCAATTGCCCATCGAAACGGTAACAGCACCATCAGCCTGACGTGCCAGACGACCAGTTTCAATCGTAACCATGCGGCCGCCACCAATATCGAAAGTTTTGCGTATGGGTTGTTGTAACATAAAAATTGGAAAGAATTTGTTGTGAAGAATGGAATCAGAGCGCTTAAAAACGATATGCCTAAAAACAGTTATTCCCAACATCTGAAAGAAGTTGGGAATAATCGTTATATAGAGAGTCTTGTCCTTGACAGATCTTAAACTCCCAGGCTAAAGACTTACCCAACTCCACAGGGGAGTAACAGTAAGGTCTTATTTTCTGATTCCGAGTTTCTCGATCAATTGGCGGTAACCTGTCAGGTTATGCTTTTGCAGATAGTTCAGCAAACGTTTACGTTTACCAACCAGTTGCATCAGACCGCGGTGAGTAGAGAAGTCTTTTTTGTTTTGCTGAAGGTGACCACTGATCTGGCTGATACGCTCAGTCAGTTGTGCAATCTGTCCTTCAATAGAACCTGTATTTGCGGCTGATCCACCAAATTGAGTAAAAATCGTCGCTGTTTTTTCTTTTGTTAGAGGCATCTTTGATTTTTTTAAAAAGTCATCCGGGTTGTATCCTATTATATTTTTGTGGCGGCAAAGGTAGGGCAAGTTACGTAACTGTCCAAATTATTCAATGCTTGCGGCAGGATGCATCCTTGTCCGTTGCCCGTTGACCGTTTTCCGAATACAATTCACTAATTATCAACCACAAAACAGGCTCCCAAAAGCCCTACTCCTGTAGTTTGAGCTGGGCAGCGGACAACGATCAACGGGCAACGATCACAAAATCCGGAATCTCCAACCTAATTTCGCCGCATGGAACTATCCCAGGACACCAAAAACATTCTCGGCCTTCAGCTTCCTACCGACCCGAGATGGACCGACCTTGCGGAAAAATCACTGGAAGAGATACTCACGGATCATGCATTCTGTGAGCAGAAAGCGGCAACAACCTGCATCACCCTGATCACGAAATACAGTGATAAAGAAAAACTGGTGAAGGAACTGGCCCCGATCGTGACCGAAGAGTGGGGACATTTCCGGCTTGTACTGGCCGAACTGCACAAACGGAAATTAAAACTGGGAAAACAACGGAAAGATCTGTACGTGAACAAGCTTGTGGAATTTCAGGTGAAGGGAGGCGATTGGCAGGACCTTTTCCTGGACCGGCTGCTTACCATGGCCCTGATCGAAGCCCGCAGCTGTGAGCGCTTTAAACGTCTCAGCGAAGGCCTGGAAGACGAATACCTGAGAAACTTCTACCGCCGCTTCATGGAAAGCGAAGCCGGCCACTATACGCTGTTCATTGATCTCGCCGAAACCTATATCGATAAGGAAAAAGTCCGCAAAAGATGGAAAGAATGGCTGGATTACGAAGCAGAAGTGATGAACACAATGGAAGTACGCGGCGACCGGATTCATTAGTTATGCAGGGGTTGCCGGATAACTACAGATTTCTGCTGAAACGTTTCATAGGTTTAAAAGGAGACCGGCTGCGTTTGCCTGATCAGTTTTATAACAATGCAGAAGCACCGGTATCTGCTGCAGGCTTTTTGTGCTGATTGGTTCATAATGTCGGCAGCAAATTGCCTTCCGGCTGACTGCCTGAACCTGTTCAATCTCTTAAATGACAAACGCACATCAACCCCTTATTGATAGCAGGAAAGTTATTCAGCAGCCTCCAGGTAAAAAGTCAGATTGCCCTGGCCCCATCTCCTATCTCCGACGCAAACACACCCGGTTCATATCCCACTTTCGATTTATAGTATGGTTTGATCTTCTCTGCGTAGTCATCAAAATAGTCCTTCTTCACCAATGCGATCGCGCAGCCTCCAAAACCAGCTCCCGTCATTCTTGCACCGGTGCAATGCGGATAGGTCTTGCTGAACTCAACGATCGTATCCAGCTCTGTACCCGAGACTTCATACAATTCTCTCAGCGACTCATGCGATGCATACATGAGTTTACCAAACTCTTCCAGCCTGCCATTCACCAACGCATCTTTCGACTGGCTCACGCGCTCATTTTCCGTCACCACATGCAGGGCACGCTTCTCCAGCACCTTATCATTCAACACGTGCTTTGCTTTCTCAAATTCTGCTGATGATATATCACAAAGATTCTCAGCTTTTACCACCTGCTTCAGCAATTTCAATGCACGGCCACACTCGGCAAAACGCTCATTATACTTTGAATCAGTCAGCTTCCTTTCTTTGTTACTGTTGATCAGTACAAGCACATGATCACCGATCTCAAAATTGAGATACTCATAATCAAGCGAATCACAATTCAGCAGAATGGCTTTGTCTTTTTTACCCATCGCTACGGCAAACTGATCCATGATGCCACAGTTCATGCCGATAAATTCGTTCTCAACTTTTTTTCCGAGCACCGCCATCTCAGGCCCGGGAATACCAAAGCCAAAGATCTCACTCAACGCCGTTCCCGTACACACTTCAATTGAAGCTGAAGAAGAAACACCGGCACCGATAGGAAGGTTCCCGTAGAACAACATATTCAGCCCCGACAGTTCATAACCGCGCTGGAGCAACTCATCGATCACTCCCAGCGGATAATTAAACCATTCACTGCCCGTTTTGGTATAAGACGACTGCAATTGCAGCTCCGCCGTCTCCGGAAAATTGATGCATTGCAAACGGATTTTTTTATCGGTATTCTTCGAAACCAGCAGATAGGTTCCCAGGGAAATAGCACAGGGCATCACCTTCCCGCCATTATAATCGATGTGCTCACCAATCAGGTTAACCCTTCCAGGGCAGAAGAAAAAATATTCGGCATCCTGATTATACCGGGAGCGGAATTCGTTGGCCAGTGCGTCTCTTGTCATGACAGGCAATCTTGATTTATTGAAAGATGTGTTTTTACAAGCACGTAAAAATAGGGAAATTTATTTAAGTGTCATTTATACACTAATTTTTTGTTTTCCGGCCTTATCGCCGTAAAAAACAACGCCCCTGATGTGGTGTCACCTCTCAGACAGTAAAATCCCGTCAGGAGCCTGCGGCGAAATATGACGCTTCTTCTTTAAAATCCAGGAAAGGATATTTAGCCATCATTGTATTTACTTTTTGCAGATGAGCTGCAAGGAATTGCTGATGTGCATCTGTTGCCGGATGAAATGCCTTATGCCTTCTCGCGATCATGATCTTCCTGACTTCCTGCATCAACTGGCGTGTATCCGCATCCACACAGGATCCGGCAAATTTTTCCAGTACAAAACTTGTTGCAGAATAATTCGGATGCACAAGATCAATATCATAAAACCGATAATCCCTCAGCACATCAATAACCAGCTCATACGCCGGGAAATAATACAACCCTGCAAACTTGTTCACCATATGATGAACCGATTCCAGCAGCCGCGCCTTACTCCGGTTATTTTCCACCACACCATCGCGTATGTGACGCACCGGGCTTACCGTAAAAAGAAACTTCAGTTTCGGATTGAAGCGCTTCAACTGATGATAACTGTTATCCAGCAGCGTCACCGTTTCATCAATCGCCAGCAGATGTTTATTGAACCACTGTCCCGGTGCCCGGTGACAATTTGCAACACCCTCTCCTTTGCGCCCTTCCGCAATATCAGCCAGCCGGTAAGAAAAAGAAGAGCCCAGCGTGATGATCACCCAGTCCGCATCCTTCAGAAAATCATGCGCTTGTTGCGTAGCATCATTCATCATCTGAAGACTAATATCCGCATCGGGATGAGAAAAGCGCGAATGATGCTCCCAGCTGTTCCACACGCCATTCAGGTAAAAGAGATCATCCCTTGTATACTTTTTATTCTGCGTATAACTGACCAGGCTTTTGCAAACGCTTGCCGGATCAAATAAAATACCATGCGGATTCTGCAATATCCGGAACTTCAACTCATCCAGCGTATTGCCGATATGTTCGGTAAAACAGGAGCCGATCAGCAGTATTTTGTCCTGGTAGCCGATCGGTTCAGGCAACGGTTTGATATCACTATTCAACATAAACTCCATAGAACTCCCTTTAAATAAAAATTTCCTCAGCGATACGCAGACTTTCATCAAGTGCTTCCTTATCGAGATTGAGCAGAAATCCCTTCTCCTCGAAATGACCGGTCATCCATTCGGTATTCATATTGCCAACAAGTTCATCATTGGCCATCGGGCAACCGCCAATGCCTTTCAGGGCGCCATCAAAACGCAGACAACCGGCATCAAGCGCAGCGTCCAGTTTTTCTTTCCAGTTCGATGGCGTGGAATGCAGATGCACACCCAGTTCTATACCAGGTAATGATTCTACAAGATAAGCTGTGATATCGCGTACCTGTTCGGCGGTTGCAAGGCCAACTGTATCTGCCAGTGAAATGACAGGGATATCCAAGCCAACCAGTTTATTTACCCATTCGAATACGATCTCTTCCGAATATGGATCACCATAGGGATTTCCAAAACCCATAGAAATATACACCACCAGCTGTTTTCCTGTTTTCAAACAAATGTTCTGGATTTCTCCTACCCGTTCAAATGATTCAGCGATAGAAGAATTTGTGTTCCGCTGCTGGAATGTTTCAGAAATCGAAAAGGGAAACCCGAGGAACGAAATCTGCTCAAATACACTTGCTTCTTCCGCGCCGCGCTGATTGGCAATGATCGCAAGCAACCTGCTCTTCGAATTGCTTATATCAAGTCCTTTGATAACGTCCTTTGTATCGGCCATCTGCGGAATGGCCTTTGGAGATACAAAGCTGCCAAAATCGATCGTATCAAAGCCCACTTTCAACAGGGAATTGATATATGCGATCTTCCTGGCAGTGGGGATCTGGTGTTTCCAGCCCTGCATGGCATCGCGCGGGCACTCAATGAGTTTTATGGATGTATTGATCATAATCCTGACAAAGATACCATAGGGCTTGCTGAATAACTTCAGATTTCTGCTGAGAGGTTTCACAGGTCACGCAGGCTGCGTTTGCCTGATCAGTTTAATAATAATGCGGGAGCACCGGTATCGGCTGCAGGTTTTTTGTGCTGACCGGTTCATCATGCCTGCGGCAAACTGTCATCTGGCTGACTGTCTGAACTTTTTCGACGTGTTAAACGATGAACGTTTATCACCCCGTTATTCATAACAGCATAGTTATTCAGCAGCCCCTGTCATAGTCGGGTTATTGTCGGTGAGTCAGGTAAACAGATACCCACGGGAGAGCTTTTACAAAATGAAAAAAGTATTTTGCTTTACGATCAGTCTTACCGTAAATCTATGATCTGAAGGATCATTGCAATCGTTGCTTCATGACTTCATAAAGGATCATTCCTGTTGCAACAGATACGTTCAGGCTTTCGAAATCCATCACCATCGGGATCCTGATCTTTTCATCACACACTTTCAGCACAGCGGGGTAAATACCATTTTCCTCGCCTCCCATCACCACTGCGGCAGGTTCACGGAAATCGCATTCATACACATTTTTTGCAGCGGTCATTTCGCTGCCGTAGACTTTAATTCCGTTCAGGTGCAATTCATCAATTGCTTTGACAAGGCTGTTGACACGGCATACAGGCAATTTTTCCAATGCGCCTGCAGAGGTCAGGATCGCATCTTCATTCAATGCGCCCACGCCTTTATCAGGGATAATGATCGCATGCACTCCACAGCAATATGCCGTACGCGCAATGCCTCCTATATTGCGGATATCTGTAACGCCATCGAGGATAAGAAACAGCGGAGTTTCTCCTTTGTCTACTACAAAAGAGATCATCTCCTGCAGGTCATGATATTGCACTTTGGCGATCTGCGCAATACAGCCATCATGCTCACCCGCATTAAAACTATTGAGTTTGGCTGCCGGAACATAGTTGATCGGCACGCCTGCCTGTGACGCAAATTTTCTCAGGTCGGCTGTATCCGGCCCTTGTGCACGGGTATCAAGATAGATCCTGTCAAGCGCCTGGCCGGTGCGGAGCGCATTCATAACTGCCTCGCTACCTATTACCAGCGAGCTTTTCCTTGGACGTTGCGGAGAGCGGAAATTTTTCACCGCGCAAAGGTAGGGAAAAGAAGACCGCGGACGGCCAACCGCGGACCGGAGGGTGTATTCCAAACTTCCGGTGCGTGAGACACGCACCGGGGCGCGCACCGGGGCGCGCGAAAGCAGGAATATGCCTGTCAGGTGGAATAACCGGTTGTTGTCTGCCAGCCGTCTGCGATCTTCCCTCCCATGATCATCAGCTTCACCTGTTGTATCGCTGCCACAGACATCGAATCGGTGATCTTTCCTGCCTGCACCATTTGCCAGGCTTCTTCAAAAGCGAGTTTCCTGATCACAAGCTGTTCTGTGTCTTCAGGCATAGCTTCGTGCTGTTCCAGTCCGCGCGCGAGATAAAGAATAGCCAACTCATCCGAAACAGAGTTTGATAAGTGCATTTTCAGGATCATCTGCCAGCTATTGGCCTTAAGTCCCGTTTCTTCCAGTAATTCACGCTTTGCCGATTCGAGCGGCTCAACATCCAATGCGCCGCCGCCTTCCGGAATTTCCCAGCTGTATTCATTCAGCGGAAACCGGAACTGACCGACCAGGTAAGTGTTCATCTCATCATCCAGCACAATCACACCAACCGCGAGGTTCTTGAAATGGACCTTTCCGTAAATGCCCTTCCCGCCGCCTGGATTGATCACGTCATATTCCGTAACCTGTATCCAGTTATTGTCATATACCTGCTTTGCATCCAGGATCTGCCAGGGATTGCTTTCATTCATTGGTTTCGGTTTTATTGAAGACTTGCGGAAAAAGGTTGAAAACCTTCGTGCCCCCTGCTCAAAGAAAAAGGGTCTAAAAAGCCGGTCGCCCAAAACTCTTTAAACCCTTTATCTCTTTTATATCTCAGCTTTATTTCAGGCCAAAAGCTTTTTTCACTTTTGATGCATAATCCAGCTTTTCCCAGGTAAACAGTTCAACCTTTTTGGTGACTTTTTTACCATCAGGAGAAGTGAATGTTTTTTCCACGACCTCTGATTTGCGGCCCATGTGACCATAAGCAGCAGTTTCGCTGTAGATAGGGTTACGCAGTTTCAGGCGTTGCTCGATGAAGTAAGGGCGCATATCGAAAACACTTTCTACGATCTTACCAATTTCACCATCAGTCAGCTCTACTTTCGCAGTGCCATATGTATTCACATTGATGCTGGTTGGTTTTGCAACACCGATCGCATAAGAGACCTGAACAAGCACTTCATCAGCTACACCGGCAGCCACGAGGTTCTTGGCAATGTGACGTGTAGCATAAGCAGCAGAACGGTCAACTTTGGAAGGATCTTTCCCACTGAATGCACCACCACCATGCGCACCTTTACCACCATAAGTATCAACGATGATCTTACGGCCAGTCAGCCCTGTATCACCGTGTGGTCCGCCGATCACGAACTTACCGGTTGGGTTGATGTGATACTTGATATTGTCATTGAACAGTTTTGCGTACTTCCTGTATTTAGATTTAACGCGCGGGATCAGGATCTTTATGATATCGTCTTTGATCTTAGCCAGCATTTTTGATTCTGTATCGAAGTCATCATGTTGTGTAGATACAACGATCGCATCGATCCTTACAGGCCTGTTGTTGTCATCATATTCAAGGGTAACCTGGCTTTTTGCGTCGGGGCGGAGATATTTGATCGCTTTGTTTTCGCGGCGGAGAGCAGCGAGTTCGATCAGGATCTTGTGTGCAAGATCAAGTGCCAGCGGCATATAATCTTCTGTTTCATTGCTCGCATAACCGAACATCATACCCTGGTCACCGGCACCCTGTTCTTCTTTCTTTTTACGGTCAACTCCCTGGTTGATATCAGCAGATTGCTCGTGGATAGCTGAAAGCACACCGCAGGAACTTGCCTCGAACATATATTCGCTCTTGGTGTAGCCGATCTTCCGGATCACTCCGCGTGCGATCTCCTGAACATCAAGGTAAGCTTTCGATTTAACCTCACCCGCCAATACTACCTGGCCGGTTGTAACAAGCGTTTCGCAAGCCACTTTTGACTGAGCATCAAAAGCCAGAAAGTTATCGATTAACGCGTCGGAGATCTGGTCAGCCACTTTGTCCGGGTGACCTTCGGAAACACTTTCAGAAGTAAACAGGTAAGGCATAAATCAACTTTAAATTTATTGATGGGTTTTAAGCTGCAATAATGTGATCGGGTGCAAATATAACACCCGATCACATTAATTCAATATCAGCAAGCTTTTCGTTATAATTTGGAATAAATAATATGCAAACGCATGCGCTGCGGACTGGTTGAAGGTGAGGTCGTATTTCCGCCAAACAGTTTGACTCTTCCCTCTCCAACAGTCGCATTCAGCGTTACCCGTTGTAACAGGCTCGTTGAATTGTGCGTCGGTTTATAATAATCAACAAAGTAATACGGCGAGAACACCCGGAGGTCGTATACCTGTTCATTCTTATTCACAACGTTCTGTACGTACCGGCTGATGTTGAACTTCCATATATTGATTGATTCACCGGCAGGATTTTTACCGGGTATTGCCGCAACACCAAGCGCCCCCAAGGTGGGATTTCCCTGAATATCAAATGTAAAGTCGTATGGAATAAAACGGTTATACTGGGTTGACAACGACTCATCGTATGCGTCAAGCATCAGGAATTTCGGAGAGAAAATAGAATCATAAACCACGTTATCCCTCACCTGTTCCATGATCAGCTCAGCCCGGTGTACCACTCCGTTGGATAATCCGGCAAGTCCGGGGATCTTGATCCTCGCAAACGAACCCGGTGCCCCCTGGATGAATATTTCGTCATCCGCTGTTGCACTTGCGGTAGCTGCCTGGATCGGCGCTCCGTTGTAATCGCGGATCACATAGTTGGCCGCGGCCGAACCTGCAGTCCCATATGAGTCATACGATTTGAAATTGAAATAGGAAACCGTTGTATCAACATTTCCGGGATCTGCCGCAGACCCCTTGTTATAACGGTAATAGATCGCCAGTTTGGTGTTTGCTCCCGTGAGGTTGAAACGCATCAGTGCATTACCGCCAGCGTCAGCCTGCAATGCAAACCCAGCGAACTTCGTTTTGAAAGCCGAATCTGTTTCAAAAGGGCTGTTTGATGAAAGCGTATCGTATTTCAGCAAACGCAGACCAAATGCATCATTCAGCCGGATCCGCAATTGATTTACTGTATTTGAGTCTTCCCTTGCAGAAATTGAATCATTCAGTACGGCAGGAAGGAATGTTCTTGAACCAAGTTCGTTGGTATAAGTGAAATTATTCTCACGCACGAGATAAGAAGTGTCCGCACGGAAATCATCCGAAGGATTCATTTCAAATACACGCACCGTTTGCGGGACCATGGTATCTCCCCATACACCGGCATTCTCCAGCACGAGTACAATAGAATCAAGGTAAACGCTGTCAGGCAGGTTCGCAAACCTATACGGGTATGTCAGCGGTTTTAGTTCAAAAAACATCCTCGCATCTGTTTTACCAAACAGCGGATCATTGCTGATATAACCCAACATCTGCGGAGAGCTGTAGATGCTGCGCGTTGAATCATTCACCATAGTGAACAGTTCATTGTAGGTTTCAACGTCCAGTGTTGTATCGAAGGTGTTTATGTTGTCTACAGGTGGGATCAGATCTCCTCCCAGTGTTGTGGCCTCATTGATCTTTCTACAGGAATTCAATAGGATAAGCGCGCTGGTTATAATAGCTCCAAGCGTAATTACCAGGTGTTTATACTTCACAAATAAAATTTATACCAGGTTAGGAAATGTTACTTGCCTGCAAGATCGACATACAGTTGTAAATACTCTGTTAAATCAGACTCTTCATTGAACGGAAGCGTCTTCTTGCCTCTTACTTTAGAAAACTCGTCCACGAGTTTTTTGTCAATCTTTTCTGCCCCAAATGTGATCGCGTCTGCAAAAGATGCCCCACCGCGGAACATCGCTGTGTTGTTGGCTTCTTTGAACACTTCCAGGTCTTTTTCTTTCAGGGAAGGATGGATCAGGGCTTTCTTCATAAAGTCTGCTCCAAGTTTCTCTTTGAATGTGTTCTGGCCGATCGTATACACTACTTTGCTGTGGGCAAATACCGGTTCTTTTTTGTAAACGGTTTTGAGATAGGCAGGGATCAGACCAGTCATCCAGCCACTGCAATGAATGATATCCGGAGGCCAGCCGAATTTCTTCACGGTTTCAAGTGCACCTTTGCAGAAGAAAACGGTTCTCAGGCCATTGTCATCAAACCATTGATCGTTTTCATCGTGTAAAATATGTTTGCGCTTGAACAGTTCTTCGTTTTCCAGAAAATACACCTGCAGTCTTGCGCTGGGCAGGGAAGCTACTTTGATCTGGAGAGGCATGTCATCATTGTCCACTGAAACATTGATACCGGAAAGCCGCACAACCTCATGAAGCCTGTGTCTGCGTTCATTGATGGTACCAAAGCGGGGCATGATGCAGCGTACCTCGAACCCATTATCGTTCGCCTTTATGGCCAACTTATTTACCGTCTCTGAAAATTCTGTCAACTCCAGATAGGGAGACATTTCATTGGCGATAAACAAGATTCTCTTTTTTGCTGACATGTTGTCCCGTTTAAGTGATCGTTTTGAAAAAACGTGTGCAAAGGTACTGTTTTTTATAAGGATTAGTTAAGTTGCGTCGTTTTTTGATGTGAATAAGCTTGATTATGATCCTATTTAAACGAGCTTCAGAACTCCGGAGCTACCTTGATCAACATCGGAAATCCGGCAAAAAAACCGGATTTACCCCCACGATGGGTGCCCTTCATGAGGGCCATATTTCCCTGCTGAACGCCTCAAAACAGGAAAATAACCTGTCTGTAGTCAGCATTTTTGTCAATCCGACACAATTCAACGACCCTAACGACTTCGCAAAGTACCCGGTTACCATAGAAAAAGATATCAGCCTGCTTGAAACAGCGGGTTGCGATATCCTTTTCCTGCCCTCTGTTCAGGAAATTTATCCCGGTGGACAAATGTTGAAAAATAAATATGAATTAGGCTACCTGGAAGAGCTTCTGGAAGGCAAATTCAGACCCGGACACTTCCAGGGCGTCTGCCAGGTGGTCCACCGACTGCTCGAAATCGTACTGCCTGACAACTTGTACATGGGCCAGAAAGATTACCAGCAATGCATGGTGGTAAGAAAATTACTGGAACTGACCGGCCTCGATCAGGCCATCACCCTGAGGATTTCCCCCACCCTCCGCGAGCAAAGCGGACTCGCTATGAGCAGCCGCAATGCGCGGCTAAGTGAAGCTGAACGCGCCGGCGCCGTTGCGATCTTTAATGCACTGGACCGGATCCGCACAACGGCCGCGCCGGGCAATATCAAACAATTGAAACAGCAGGCGGTTAACGATCTGACCAGGCAGCGCTTCAGGGTGGATTACGTGGAAATTGCGGATGCCAACACACTGGAGCCGGTTTCAGATTGGGATGGAAAGACAAAACTGGTTGCCCTGGTTGCCGCCTTCTCTGGCGAGGTCAGGTTGATTGATAACCTCCTGTTGAACTAAGCGGCTGTTTTTTCGTTTTTAAATGACCTATTTTTGGGCTAACAGGTTAAAAGAAGACAAAGAGGGGAAACCTTTAAACTTTTAAATCTGAATCTGTTAGCCTCATACTTATCTATTCTAACATTATATGCAGATCGAGACACTGAAGTCAAAAATTCACAGAGCGGTTATTACCGAAGCTAATCTCAACTATGTTGGCAGTATCACAATTGATGAGGACCTGCTGGATGCGGGCAACATGATCGAAAATGAAAAAGTGCAGGTGGTAAATGTCAATAACGGAGAACGGCTGGAGACGTACATCATTAAAGGAAAACGGGGATCCGGCATTTGCTGCCTGAATGGTCCTGCGGCAAGGAAAGGCATGGTTGGTGACGTTGTGGTGGTCATTTCCTATGCCACGATGGATTTCGAAGAGGCAAAAACCTTCAAACCCTGGATCGTTTTTCCGAAAGAGGGTAATAAGCTGTGAGAATAACCGTTATACCCCGGCGATGAACAAGAAGATAAAAACTTTATTGCAATACCTTTTCTTTTTCTCCCTTGGCTTTTTCTTTATTTGGTTGTCTGTCAAAAACATCAACCATGAAGAATGGACGCAGATCAAATATGCACTTAAGAATGCCCGGTATTACCTTGGCATTCCGGTGTTCATTATTCTTGTCTTCGGCCATTATGTGCGGGCTCTGCGCTGGCGTTTGCTGATGGAACCGCTGGGGTACAGCCCGAAAAAATCAAACACATTCTTTGCGGTAATGATCGGCTATCTCGCCAACCAGGGTGTACCACGCCTGGGTGAAGTGCTTAAATGTACTGTGCTGGCGAGGTATGAGAAGATCCCTGCAGATAAGCTGGTCGGCACCATCATCCTCGAGCGGCTGATCGATGCTGTTACCCTGCTGATCATCTTTGGGATCACACTGGCAATACAGCCCGGTTTGTATACGCAGATCGTTGATCAGATCTTCAATTCATCCGGCAATACGGAAGAAAAGAAAATTTCAGGTCTGCTGGTCCTGCTGATCATCGGCGGCGTTGTAGCACTCGCTATCGGCGCATGGATGATGATCAAAAAGAAAACGATCGGGGACCTCCAGGCGATCTTCAAAAACATCGCTGCAAGAGTATGGCAGGGGCTCGCCTCCATTCAGCATCTGAAGAAACGCGGTCAGTTCATTATTCTTACAATCATTCTCTGGGGAACCTATTTCTGCGGAGGTTATATTGGCTTCCAGGCATTGCAGGAAACCCAGCAATACGGAGTAAAGGAAGCCTTCACGATCCTTTCCGCCGGAAGTATAGGCATGATCATTTCTCCCGGCGGCATTGGCGGCTACGCCCTCCTGATTGAAGGCACGATGATGCTCTATGGCCTCCAGCAAAGCATCGCCGCCGCATTCGGCTGGCTCCTGTGGATCGTCCAGACATTTGTCATCCTCATTGGTGGCCTGGCAAGCTTTGTATTGCTGCCGTGGATCAATAAGAAGAAGGAAACCGTTTCGTATAAAGATGAGTCAATCGCCGGGGTCGATGGCCGATGACCGAATCTTCAATTGAAAAATCATTATAAAACAGAAGCCTTACAACTATTGTGAGGCTTCTGTTTTGTTATACAGATATTAGTTTGATTCGGCCATCCGCCACCAGTCATCGGTCATCAAACAAAACAAAGCGACCCGGCTGCTACAGTACAAAAAACTTAACGCACAAACAATTCCCCGTTAACTAACTTTATCTAATCACTAACCGAAACTAATTCCATGTCTCAGGATCATATCAGGCAAAAGACGATTGTACGGGATATAAGCTGGCTCTCATTTAATGCAAGGGTATTGCAGGAAGCGGGTGACCAGTCGGTGCCGTTGCGGGAGCGTATGCGTTTTTTGGGGATTTTTTCAAATAATATGGATGAGTTTTTCAGGGTGCGCGTGGCTACGCTGAAACGGATGATCCAGTTGGGAAGCGGCAAAGCAAATATGCACCTGGAAAAGGATCCGCAGCAGATCCTCGACGACATACAGATGACGGTATTGAACCAGCAAAGCGAATTTGCCCGCATCTGGGATGATGTGCAGAAACAAATGAAAGCACAAAAGGTCTATCTCGTTACAGAAAATGAACTGACCACAGAACAAATGGCCTTTGTACGGGATTATTATGACGCTGAAGTGAGTTCGAATGTGATCCCATTGATGATCGAGAACATTCCGAAATTCCCCAACCTACGCGATAAATCAATCTATCTCGGTGTAGTGATGTGGAAGAGGGACAGTGCGCTGAAAAAGAAATATGCACTCATCGAAGTGCCGAGCCGTGTGCTGGGAAGATTTGTGCAATTACCTGCCAAAACGGGAGAACATCGTATTATTCTGCTGGAAGATGTGATCCGCTGCAACCTGCCGGAAATCTTCTCCTATTTCGGCTATGATCAGTACCATGCTCATGTATTCAAAGTGACCCGCGATGCAGAGCTCGATATTGACAGCGATATCTCCACCAACATCATCCAGAAAATTGAAAAAGGCCTGAAGAACCGCCGCAAGGGAAAACCGGTGCGCTTCGTTTATGATAAAGAAATGGACCCCGGTCTGCTGGAATATCTTACCCGCAGGTTAAATCTCACCAAACGCGATAACCTGATCCCGGGCGGGCGTATCCATAACTTCCGCCACTTCATGGATTTCCCTGAAGTGTTCAAGGCAAACAAGCAACGGCAGAAACCATTCGATCATCCGCTGCTGACGGAAAGACGCGTATCGGACGTGGTGCTGGAAAGAGATGTGATGCTGCATCTTCCCTATCATTCATTCACTCCTTTGATCGATATCATCCGCGAAGCGGCCATTGATCCGTCGGTGAGTACTATCAAGATCACCTGCTATCGCCTCGCATCACAATCTAAAGTGATCAATGCGCTGATCAACGCCGTCCGCAATGGCAAGGAAGTTGTGGTAATGCTCGAGCTGCGGGCACGTTTTGATGAAGAGGCAAATCTCGAATGGAAATCGAGGCTCGAAGAAGAAGGCGCCAAAGTATTGCTGGGCATCCCGAATATGAAAGTACATGCAAAACTTTGCATGATCCGCAAACGGGTGAAAGATAAGAACGTCTTATACGGCTTCGTAAGCACAGGTAACCTCAACGAAAAAACAGCAAGAGTGTATGGAGATCATTGCCTGCTTACTTCTAGTCCGCGGATCATGACCGATATAAGCCGTATTTTCAATTACCTGGAGCATCACCGCAGCGGAGACTATCATTCATTGCAGAATTGCCAGGCGATCGTTCCAAGCCCCAATATCGTGAGGCACGAATTGCACAAACTGATCGATGAGGAGATCAGGATGGCCAAAAAGAAAAAAGAGTGCGGCATCATCCTCAAGATGAACTCTCTGTCTGACGAAGACCTGATCGCAAAGCTTTCCGAAGCAGCGCGTGCCGGCGTACCGGTAAAGCTGATCGTAAGAGGCATTTTTTGTATGCTGACTGAAAGCAAAAAGTTCAAAGAACAGGTGCAGGCGATCAGTATTGTAGACGAATACCTGGAACATGCACGTGTGTGGGTATTTCACAATAAGGGCAAAGAGAAAGTTTATATATCTTCGGCGGACTGGATGTTGCGCAATCTTGAGCACCGCGTGGAAGCTACCTGCCCGATCTGGGATGAACGGATCAAAAAGGAACTCATCGATATCCTGAAAATACAATTGCAGGATAATGTAAAGGCAAGGTGGCTGAACAATGAACTGGACAATGAATATATAAAACCGGGTAAAACAAGAGTGCGCTCCCAGGTGGACATTTACCAGTATTTATTCAATAAAACAAAAGAAAACATTGAGACTGGCAGCCATTGATATTGGTAGTAACGCAGCAAGATTACTGATCAGTGACGTGTATCTGGATTCTCCCTATGCAAAACCGGAGTTCATCAAAACGAATCTTGTGAGGGTGCCCCTGCGCCTTGGTTTTGATGTGTTCGACAAGGGCGAGATCTCACCCGCACGCGCCGAGAAAGTAGTGAAGACCATCAAATCCTATAAACTGCTGATGGATGTATATGATGTAAAACATGTGAAAGCATGCGCCACATCCGCCATGCGCGATGCCGCAAACGGACAGGCGATCATCGACCGGGTGAAAGCGGAGACTGGGGTACAGATCAGTATTATCAGCGGACAGGAAGAGGCTTCATTCATTTATGAGAATCATGTGGCAGAGAACATGACAACCGATGAATCCTATCTCTACATCGATGTAGGTGGCGGCAGCACAGAACTTACCTTCTTCAGCGACGGCAAACTCATCTTCAAAGAATCATTCAATATCGGCACCATCCGCCTGCTAAAAAATCAGGTGATGGAAAAGCAATGGGACATGATGAAGGATTTTATAAAAACCCGCACCAAAGGGTATCATCATGTAACAGCAATCGGTTCCGGCGGAAATATCAACAAGATCTTTTCTATTTCAAAAAGGAAAGATGGCAAGCCATTAAGCCTTGATCTCCTCAGGGACTACTATAAAGAATTCAGCAGTCTTTCTCTTCCCCAACGCATGAGTTTTTATAAACTCCGCGAAGACCGTGCTGATGTGATCGTTCCGGCATTGCTGATCTATATCAACGTAATGCGCTGGGCTGATGCAGAGGAGATCTTTGTCCCAAAGATCGGTCTGGCAGACGGCCTGATCCAGTCGCTCTATGAAGAGATCCGCGTTTCATATACGAAAGCATGATGAAAGGTTTCAGAGGTTTCAAAAGTTTCACAGGTTCCAAAAGTTAGCGGCTTTCATTGTTTAAAGCTCTCTGCAGCTTGGAACAGCGGGATGCCAACCTCTGGAACCTGTGAAACTTTTGAAACCTCTGAAACCTTTACCAATCCTCTCGAACCTTTCTGAAACCTTTTACCTACTTTTACCCACCAAAAAAAATCCCATGTCTATCAGCAAGGAAGCACGAAAGGTGACCACCAATACTCTTCAGAAGATGAAAAACGCCGGTGAGAAAATCTCAATGATCACGGCATACGATTATTCTTTTGCAAAAATATTTGACGCAGCAGGGATCGATATCATGCTTGTAGGAGACAGTGCCAGCAATGTAATGGCCGGTCATACCACTACCCTTCCGATCACACTTGATCAGATGATCTATCATGCGCAAAGTGTGGTGCGGGGCCGGGAGAAAAGCCTTGTTGTTATAGACATTCCTTTTGGTTATTATCAATCCAATTCGGAAATAGCCCTGGCATCCGCTATCCGCATCATGAAAGAGAGCGGCGGACATACAGTAAAACTGGAGGGCGGTGAGGAAATAATCGATTCTGTGAAAAAGATCGTGAGTGCCGGCATCCCTGTGATGGGGCACCTGGGACTGACACCACAATCGATCAATAAATTCGGAACATACGTGGTACGCGCCACAGACGAATCTGAAGCTGCCAAACTTCGCAGGGATGCATTGCTGCTGCAGGAAGCCGGCGCATTTGCAATTGTACTGGAAAAGATCCCGGCGATGCTGGCAAAAGAAGTTTCAGAAAGCCTTTCCATTCCCACAATCGGCATCGGCGCAGGCAAATACTGCGATGGCCAGGTACTGGTGATGCATGATATGCTTGGCATCAATACAGAATTCAAACCGCGTTTTCTTCGCCAGTATTTAAATCTCAATGAACAGATCACCGGTGCAATTCACCAGTACATCTCCGATGTAAAAAGCAATGATTTCCCCAATGATCAGGAACAGTACTGATCATTGACCTGCTTAAGCTCCCGCTGATTCCGCAGATTTTCGTTTCGCATATTTGAAGGCTGCTTTGACTCTTGATTATGCAATCGGCTGGTGCGCAGCTTACCCGGATCTGTTCACTGTATTTTGAGTTTATCTGCGTATATAACTAAATGACTGCTCTGCGATAGTTAATCTTTCAGGCACCGGAGTAACAAAATCCGCGGAATCAGCGGGAACCTACGCCGTTCAATTACATACGGCGTATCTTTGTGTCTCCAACAACAACCGATTTTTATGATTGCTGATGCATTGAAAACACTTCAACTCGAAAAAAAATCTTCCGGTGCTTCAACCGGCAAAAAATGGTTTGGCAAAGGCGAAGAGATCCGTTCATTTTCCCCTGTGGATGGCGCCCTTATCGGCACCATCACTGCCGCTACCAAAGAAGATTACGAAGCAATAGTCAAACAAGCCCAATCCGCATTTACCACCTGGCGCACCTGGCCTGCGCCAAAACGCGGTGAAGTGGTGAGACAGATCGGCGAAGCATTAAGAAAAAATAAAGAGGCATTAGGCAAACTTGTTTCTTATGAGATGGGCAAAAGCCTGCAGGAAGGATATGGTGAAGTACAGGAGATGATCGATATCTGCGACTTTGCCGTCGGCCTTTCACGTCAACTGCACGGTCTTACCATGCACAGTGAAAGACCCGGTCACAGAATGTATGAGCAATACCATCCGCTTGGTATCGTAGGTATCATCTCTGCATTCAATTTTCCTGTTGCCGTATGGAGCTGGAACAGTATGCTCGGCTGGGTTTGCGGAGATGTGTGCATCTGGAAGCCCTCTGAAAAAACACCGTTGTGTGCCCTCGCCTGTCAGCATATCATAGCAGAAGTATTTGAAAAAAATGGTGTGCCTGAGGGCGTGAGCAGTATATTGATCGGTAACCGGGATGCAGGTGAATGGCTGAGCAACGATCCGCGCATTCCCCTGGTTTCCGCAACCGGGTCAACGCGGATGGGCAAAGCAGTTGGAGCAGCGGTTGGAGCAAGACTTGGGAAAGCGCTATTGGAGCTGGGTGGCAATAACGCCATCATCATTTCCAAAGATGCAGACCTTGATATTGCTATACTCGGATCATTGTTCGGCGCTGTTGGTACAGCCGGGCAACGCTGTACAACCACGCGGCGCCTGATCATTCACGACAGCATTTATGATAAAGTGAAAGCAAAACTGGTAGCAGCTTATGGTCAGTTATGCATCGGAGATCCGTTGAACGAAAAAAATCATGTCGGACCATTGATCGATAAAGAGGCGGTAAAAATGTATCTCGATTCTATTGAAAAATGCAAAGCCGAGGGTGGAACATTCGTAGTAGAAGGCGGTGTGCTCGAAGGAAAGGGATTTGAAAGCGGTTGCTATGTAAAACCATGCATCGCGGAAGCACAACCAGTATACAAGATTGTTCAACACGAAACATTTGCCCCGATCCTTTATTTGCTGAAATATTCAACTGTCGAAGAAGCGATCGATATTCAGAATGGCGTACCACAGGGACTTTCCTCTTCCATTATGACGTTGAACCTTCGCGAGGCGGAACAATTCCTGTCTTATGCCGGCAGCGATTGCGGCATTGCCAACGTAAATATCGGAACCTCCGGCGCGGAGATCGGCGGAGCTTTTGGCGGCGAAAAAGAAACAGGCGGCGGCAGGGAAAGCGGAAGTGATGCCTGGAAAGTATACATGCGCAGGCAAACCAATACGATCAACTACAGTACACACCTGCCACTGGCACAGGGAATAAAATTTGATATATGACCCGGGATTTTGAAGCAGCCGGTTATGGCGCTTAAAAGTTAAAAAACAGGGTCCGGCCGTTTGAACCTTAAACATTTGAACCCAACCATCAAAAACACGGCTTCTGAAATACTAAACAGGGAGGTGCACCGTTGATAATACTTCGCGTAACTCCTTTGTTTTCTGCGAAATATTTACAAATTTTACGCTCGTAACAATATCCTGAACCCAACCTGACTGTCCAAATGAAACGGATCCTTCTCCTATTGACGATTCCCCTGCTTTGCAGCGCCCTTTTGCATGCCCAAATGCGCATTGGCATACTCGGCGGTTTTCAGCAGTCAGAGATCAGGGAAACAAACGATCTTCCTAACTGGGAGGAACTTAAGGCAGGATATTCAAAGAGATCCGGAATTCATCTCGGCTTCCTGGCCGACATTCCACTGAGCGAAAAATCCAATTTCTTTTTCCAGCCCGCAGTGATACTTTCCCAGAAAGGCCGGAAATATTCTTTTGCCCGGGATTCTACCGTTGTTTACCCGAGGCCAGTGCTGGGAGATTCTATTGTAGATACTTATTATTCAGAAGCACGCAAACAGCACCTTAATTATATTGATATCCCCTTCAACCTTGTTTATAAGTTCAAGCTGAGCAAAAAGACAAGCTTTATGCTCGGTGCTGGTCCTTATCTTTCTTTCTTCTTTAATGGCTCTGATAAAACCGATAAATATGTGGTTGGTGTAAGCTATAAACCGGAAGAGGAACAGATCGAGGTAGGAAGTGGTGACGGCAAATATAAATTGCTTGACTGGGGCGTTAATGGCCTTGCAGGTTTTGAATTCGGCCGCGTTTTTCTGACGGCCAACTACAGCCGGGACATGAGCAACGCTTATCAGCCTTCGGGATATAATGCATCAGAGTTCAAGCATTCCGTGATGGGGATACGCCTCGGTGTTTTCCTTGGCAAACCCATTCTGCCCGAACCCAAAGACTCCGACAAAGACGGCGTACCGGATAAAGATGATCAATGTCCGACATTGCCGGGTTCCGCTGAACTCAAAGGCTGCCCCGACCAGGACGGCGATGGTGTGATCGATCCCCAGGATAGCTGCCCGACCCAATTCGGGCCTGCTGAAAATAAAGGTTGCCCGTACCCTGATCGTGACAAAGATGGCGTATTGGACAAAAATGATAAATGTCCGGATCAACCCGGACCGGCGGAGAATGACGGATGTCCATATACCGATAGGGATAAAGACGGAATTCCGGACAAAGACGACAAGTGTCCTGACGTTCCGGGTCTTGCCCGCTATAACGGCTGTCCGGCGCCGGATTCAGACGGAGATGGCCTTACAGATGAGGAAGACAAATGTCCGAATGAAAAAGGTACTGTAGCAAATAATGGCTGCCCTGAGATCAAGCCGGAAGTGATCAGCAAACTGGCCACAACCGCCAAATCGGTCGCGTTCAAGGTCAACAAGACGGAGCTGACCCCAGCCTCTTTCAAAGCACTCGACGATCTTGCAAGGATCCTGAACGATAACCAGTCATTAAAACTTGCGATTGAAGGCCATACCAGCGCCGACGGCTCCCGCGAACTGAATATGCGCATTTCCAAAGAACGCGCCGAAGCTGTAAAAAACTACCTGGAATCCAAAGGAGTAGCTCCGGCCCGCCTGACGGCTGAGGGCTTTGGCCCCGACAAGCCGCTCAATGAAGGCCGCACTAGTGAAGAAAAAGCTAAAAACCGCCGTGTGGAGCTTAAACTAAGCAACTAGAAAAAAATGATTACCGTCAATAAAACCCTGCGACTATTGTTGGCAGGGTTTTTTCAATTGCGGGGTGTCCGTTAAGGGAAATCAATGGCAGATATCTGATGACCGACCGGATATCGGACGCCGGAGCGCTCATGTAGGGAACGAATTCCCTCAAAATGTATGAATGGTAATTAGTAATTTTATCGCTTTTAAGATTTTTGTAGACAACAAATAAAACAGTAGCTAATGAATTGGTTTGCTAGTCGTACCCTCTTGATTGCAGCAGGTTCTCTGCTTAGTGTAGCCGGGTTTTCCCAGAAGAAAGAAGTGCCGAAAGGGTGGCATTTGATGGATCTGAAAGACAGTGGCTATTACGGTATCAGCATGGATAAGGCATATAATTTTGTTCAGGGCAAAAAGCTGAAAAGCACGCCGGTGATTGTTGCCGTTCTCGACTCGGGCGTGGACACAGCGCATGAAGACCTTAAGCCAATCCTCTGGCGTAATCCGGGCGAAATTCCAGGGAATGGTATTGATGACGATAAGAATGGTTATGTAGATGATGTGTATGGCTGGAACTTCCTCGGTGGCCGCGATAGTGTCAACGTAGAAAAAGATTCTTATGAAGCAGCCCGCGTATATCATCAGCTGAAAAGCAAATGGGAAGATAAACAGGTCGACCCTAAAACACTTTCCGCAGCCGATGCAAAAGAATACGATATGTGGAGCCGTGCAAAAAAAGACGTGGCCGGCGCCACTGCCAGCTCCGCCGATATTGCACAAATGAAAAGCGGTTATGCGCAGCTTACCTTCGTCGATTCAGTTGTTCACCTGGGCGATAGCATCATTCGTAAAGATCTCAAAAAAGAAGAGTATACCTGTAAAGATCTCGCCAATTATACACCTACTTCAGATATCGCCGGCCGTGTGAAAATGCTGATGACAAGCATCTGCAAAGACAACAATAAGGACGATATCACGAACACAGATATCCTTGAAGATCTTGAAGCAGAGGTTGGTCAGCTGGAAAGCGAAATCGCGAAAAATGAGGCAGTAAACACAGCGCCAAAGGATTTCCGCAATAGTGTGGTAAAAGATAATTACAACGACATCAATGATAAGTTTTATGGGAACAACAATGTGATGGTAAGCAACAAATCTGCTCTGCACGGCACGCACGTTTCCGGTATTATCGGCGCGGTGCGTGATAATAACATCGGCATGAAAGGCGTAGCAGACAATGTTCGTATCATGACTGTTCGCGTTGTACCAGATGGAGACGAACATGATAAAGACATTGCTCTCGGCATCCGTTATGCAGTAGATAACGGTGCGAAGGTGATCAACATGAGCTTTGGTAAAGGCTTCTCTCCTGAAAAGAAATGGATCGATGAAGCTGTTCAATATGCACAAAGCAAAGGTGTATTGCTGGTACATGCAGCCGGCAACAGCGCACAAAACGTGGATACAAGCTGGAACTTTCCATCTTCCGTCACCCTTGCCGGCACCAAAGCTCCAAACTGGATCACAGTTGGTGCAAGCGGTGACCCTAAGGCTGGCGGCCTCGTAGCAAGTTTTTCAAACTACGGAAAGAAAGAAGTTGACGTATTTGCTCCGGGTGTTCAGATCTATGCAACGGTTCCCGGCGGTAATACTTACCAGAATCTGCAGGGTACAAGTATGGCATCTCCGGTTGTTGCGGGTCTCGCAGCCTTCATTATGGAATACTACCCCAAGCTCTCCGCTGAACAGGTTAAGTATGTGATCGAGAAAAGTGCGCAGCAGCCTGGTCCGAAAGTGGTAGAACCGGGCACCGGCGAAGAAGTAAAGCTGAGCGATATCAGCACATCCGGCGGCGTGATCAACGCCTACGAAGCGATCAAACTTGCTTCCACATTGAAGCCTGAAGGCAAGAATGAAAAACAAGCCTCGAAAGTAAATCAGAAAGTAAAAGGATAATTCTTCTGCATAAAATCCCGGGGCAACACTCCGGGATTTTTTTAACTCCCTTTGTCCCTAAAGGCTACAGAAATTTTTGCCGTTGCCGGAAAAATATTCAGGGTTCAATGGAACCAGGCCCGGTTTAAAATATCTTTGATATCGTATCAAAACGACCTGAGGTCCGAAGCCGTGGAACCGCAGAAACTACTGGAATCTCTAAAAACCTAAACCTTAAACCTAAAGCAGAAAATTATGACCCCGGATCTCTCCCGTGTCGGTGCATGGTATCACAGCTATATAAAGCTGGTGCCTGAAACAGATCTCAATGCGGCTTTCGCAAATAGTGACAATAATCTGACCGGTTTTTTCAATAGCATTCCAGTTTCCAAACATGACTATCGTTATGCCGAAGGCAAATGGACCATCCGTGAAATGCTTCAACATATCATCGATGCTGAACGCGTCTTCACCTATCGAGCTCTCCGCTTCGCCCGCAAAGATGCCACTCCCCTTCACGGCTTCGACGAAAACCTTTACGCTGCCAATGCGAAAGCAGATACCCGCAGCTGGGGCGATCTCGTTGAAGAATTCATCCACACACGCAAGTCATCCGAATTCTTTTTCCGCTCCCTCGATGAAGAGCAACTGGAGGCAAACGGCATTTCATCCGGAAGTCCGATATACGTGCGTGCGTTGGGTTATATTGTAATAGGGCATCCGCTGCATCATCGGAATATACTTATTGAGCGTTACCTGTGACGCAGATTTTATAACGCGAATTACACGAATTATACTTGTAATGGATCCTGATCTGACATTATCAGGGAGTGGGATTCATTCTACCGGTAGTAGCATTACGAAAATAAAAAGTCCCCGCACTTTCATGCAGGGACTTTTTATTTTGATATACATTAATTAGCTAAATCAGAAAGCTTTTTTAGGTTTCTCCTCCGTTTTGTTACCCTTTGCCAAATTCACCTGGTTGATCATATCATCCACCACTTTCACCGCCTGGTCAAGATAAATATCCTGACGGAGTGATTTCAGCCACAGGTTGAAGCGGTCCTGCTTGCCTTTGTCATCAGCCCAGCGATTCACTTCGGAAGGGAGAGCAGAAATATCCATATCCGTTTTCAATCTTCTTACCGAATCCATTTGTGCATAAGCTTCACGAACCTGCTTTTGTTCTTTACGGTATCTATCCAATTGCAATGAATACTCTTTGTTGTTCTCACGGTTCAGCCATTCCGTGTTTTTCCTGATCGTTTGAAAAGCGGTATTGCTTTGTACACGTTCATTGCTCAGTTGGCGGATCGTTTTCAGGTCATAACCGGAATTCCAGCCTGTGTAAGGAGATTTGACGATCTCATCCCAGGGCAAAGCATCAGGATCGTCCTTTTCACGCAGCTTCAGATATTCGAGCTGGTCAGGAAGAACGATATCAGAAGCAACCCCTTTCAATTGGGTAGAACCTCCGTTGATACGATAGAATTTCTGCAGGGTCAGCTTCACCGTTCCAAGATCAGAGTTTGACATAGAGAACCCGTTTTCTGGATCAAGACCTATGTTGCGCTGAACAGTTCCTTTGCCGTAGGTGGAAGTACTGCCGATGATCACACCGCGGCCATAATCCTGGATGGCTGCCGCAAAGATCTCTGACGCAGACGCGCTGAACTCGTTTACCATGACAGCCAATGGTCCGGTATATAGAACAGTTTTGTCTTTATCTCTCAGCACGCTCGGCCGGTTGTCTTTATCTTTTACCTGTACGATCGGGCCGTCTTCGATAAACAGACCTGCCATTTGCACTACATCATATAAAGAGCCCCCGCCGTTGTTACGCAGATCGATCACAATGCCATCTACATTCTGCTCTTTCAGTTTAACCACTTCCTTGGCAACATCTATATAACTGCGCGCCCCATTCGGATTTTCAAAATCGGCATAGAACTCCGGAAGGAAGATATAACCGATCTTTGAATTGCCATTTTTTACTACAGCACTTCTTGCAAACGTTTCGTCCTGCACGATCTGATCACGGATCAATGAGATCGTTTTCAATGTTCCGTCTGTTTTCTTCAATGTGAGTTTTACTTCGGTTCCTTTTTTACCACGGATAAGTTTAACCGCGTCAGTTACGCTGAAGCCGGTCAGGTCAACAGGTTCTTCAGTTCCCTGAGCCACTTTCTGGATCAGATCGCCAACCTGAGGTTCACCCTGTTTGTAAGCAGGTCCGCCTGTTACGATGCTTGTTACTTTGATGTTCCCGTCATCATATTGCAGGGAAGCGCCGATACCGAAGAAGCGGCCGCTCATTTCTTCATCGAAGTATCTTTTATCAACAGGTGGGAAGAACTCTGTATGCGGATCCATAGTAGTTGTGATCGCATTCACAAAAACATTGAACTTATCATCATCGTTGAATTTGAACCGGAAGCGCTCAAACATTCTGTCGATCACCTTCTTTGTTTTCTCGCGAGCTTCTTTTTCCAGCTCTGCGTCGGATTTCACAACAAAGCTGTCGCGCCCTTTGTTCTTCTCCCGCGTATCCACGAGATCAGCATAACGCTCAAGTGCGAGGTATTTCAGTTTCTTTCTCCAGCGCTCTTTGTTCTCTTCCTTTGAAGCAGCGTACTGGAGCTTATCGCCATCAAGCACTACTTTTTCATCTACTTTAAAATCGAATGGTTTCTCAAGGATCTCATTACAGATCACAGAAGCTTCTTCCATTCTTGTAGTAAAGATATCTCCGGCTGCCTTGAAAAATGTAACCGGCGCGCCTTTGATCTCTTCATCGATCTTTGTCTCGTATTTGCCTTTCAGGGAAGCAATATCCGACGCAAGGAACATATTCTTTTCCGGGTCGAGATCGTTAATATATTTTTTGAAAACTTTCCGGGAGAAATCATCGTTCACTGCCTGTGGACTGTAGTGAGCCTGTGTCAGCATCTCTCCTACCAGTTTCAGGATCTGCTCGTACTTGTCCGGTGGATTCTTTGTGTTTCGTCCGAGGGTTTGGACTGCAAGAAAAGATCCCGCCACGATCATCAGGATCACAATTGGAAGTCGCTTCATATTCAATAGGTATTTTACTGCATTACGCATATTCCAAAAATAACGTAAAATGTATGCATTTCTTATTAATATAACCTTTTAACAATGGATTTTGATGAATGGTTCAGCCCTCTGACGGCAAGTCGTTCAAATTCGTTCGATGGCCGTTGGCCACCCTATAAAAAGAAGCGTTAAATCTCTTATTAATGCGCAATCGTTAGCATTTTATTTCGGCCGGCGGCCGGCGGTCATGGTTCATGGAACGAATGAAAACTGTCTTAACTTTTGTAGTAAAAACATCGCTTTTATTTTTTTTAACGGACTCCTTTTGCTTATTTTTGCAGCCACAAAAAAATGGTGGTTATAGCTCAGTTGGTTAGAGCATCAGATTGTGGTTCTGAGGGTCGCCGGTTCGAACCCGGTTAGCCACCCATAAAACCCCATCCTGGATTACAGGACGGGGTTTATTAATTATTGCAATTACCCCTTCCATGAATTACTGGCTTTTTTCGATCCCGCTGTTGTCGGCATTTGCCGGTTGGGTGACGATCCGGATAGCTATCTGGTTGATTTTCCACCCCTTGCATCCAAAAAAATTATTAGGTCTGCAATGGCATGGCGCCTTTCCGGCACACCGTGAAAAGATTGTAAAGGAAGCAGGAGTTTTTGCTGCCTCACTGTTTGATCCCGCGGAATTTAAACAACAGATCAGCCAATCCGCCGGGTTCGATGAAATGAGGCCCCTGATTGAGGAACATATGGATCACTTCCTGAAACATAAGCTGCAGGAGCAAATGCCGATGATCGCCATGTTTATTGGCGATAAAACAATCGCGCAGCTCAAGACCATCTTTATACAGGAGATCGAACTGCTTTTTCCCGAAGTGATCGGCAAATTCGCAGGCAGCATGGGAGAACGACAAAATATAACTGAACTAATTTCCAAAAAAATTGACGCCGTTCCTACGGAAAAAATAGAAGGGGCTTTTTCCGCACATTTTGCATCGGCTGCAAAAAAGGCTGGACTTTTGGGAATGATCATCGGCTCAATCATCGGTTTAATCCAACTACTTATCATACTGTTGTTATAAAACTTCCGCTGTTAAGCCTCATTTACCCTTCATCAAATTGTCATGATCTTGTCAGCAAGTAAAACAACGTTTTCGCGTCTAATCACACACAAACACATATATGAGGAAATTTTTATTTACGTTTTTGGTTGGCCTTTTTGCGTTTAACGCTATGGCTCAACAAGGGATGGGAAATCGCGGTGGCGGCGGAGGCCAGGTCTCCGGGCGTTTATATGGAAAGATCGTGGATGCGCAGTCTGGCAAAGGTGTTGAATTTGCCTCAGTACAGCTGCTTGCAAACCGGATGGATACCGTGACCAAACAGAGAAAAGAGGCGGTGATCGGTGGAATGCTGACCAAAAGCAATGGCGAGTTCGCCGTTGAAAATGTTCCCGTATTCGGTCAGATAAAACTGAAAATAACAGCGATCGGTTATAAAGAACTTGTCACACCCGTTTCATTCGACGTCAAACCCGGCGGTGATGCGAGCGCCATGATGAACGCACTTGATAAAGATCTTGGAAATATCAAAGTGGAAACTGAAGAAAAAGTGCTCGATAATGTAACCGTTACAGCTTCCAAGCCGGGTCTGCAACTGGGCATCGACCGCAAGATCTTCAACGTTGATAAGAACATCGTTTCCGCAGGTGGTACTGCGGTTGACATCATGCGCAACATTCCTTCCTTAAATGTTGATATCGACGGCAACGTGACCATGCGCAACAACACACCACAGTTGTTTGTGGATGGCAGGCCAACCAACCTGACATTGGATCAGATCCCTTCCGATGCGATCCAGAGCGTGGAAATGATTACCAACCCTTCCGCAAAATTTGATGCATCAGGCGGTACTGCCGGCATTCTGAACGTTGTACTAAAGAAAGAAAAGAAAGTTGGTTATAATGGTAATATTCGTGCAAACGTTGACTCACGCGGCCGCATTGGCGGTGGCGGTGATATCAACCTCCGTCAGCAAAAAGTGAACATTTTTGCGAGCGGCATGTACAACCAGCGTAAATCTATCGCAACCGGCCATACGGAAAGAGAGAACTTCTACTCTACCCCACAGGTAAATCAATATCAGACAGACAGGTCAACCTCTCTCGGCGGATTTGGTTTTGGCCGTGCAGGTCTTGACTACTTCATCAGCAACCGGAATACGCTTTCTGCGAGTGTGAACTTTGCGCGCGGTCAGTTCAAGCCTTACAGCAGCAGTGGTATCCTGTATGATTCGCTGTTCTCTGCACCGACCACTTCATTCCAGGACAGGGAAAGCAATTCCAAAAGCAATTTCCGTAATATGGGAGCAACACTCAGTTTCAAACATAACTTCCCGAAAGCTGGTCGTGAGTGGACGGCAGATGTTACTTACAACAGAGGCAAGAACACGAACAACAATTTTATCAATACGGATTATCTGGACAAGCCCGGAGGCTCCTTGCTGAGCGAATACAATCAGCAACAGACGATCGATGGTAAGAATAATAACGTTGTGATCCAGACAGATTTCGTAAACCCGATCACCGATAAATCAAAACTGGAAATGGGTCTGCGTGCTCAATTGAGAACAAACAGCAGCGTGAACTCATTCTATTTTGCGGATGCTGATGGCAAATGGATATTCCAGCCTGCATCAGCGATCAATTATAAAAGTGATGACCAGGTTTATGCAGCATATGCATCTTACTCTAACCAGGTAAACAATTTCGGTTACCAGTTAGGTTTGAGAGCAGAAAGCTCTAACTATAATGGAGACCTGCTGAATACCGGCCAGGTTTTTAAAATCGATTTCCCTGTCAGCCTGTTCCCAAGCGTGTTCCTTTCACAAAAACTGGGAGAAACTTCCAGCATACAGGTTAACTATACAAGAAGGATCAACCGTCCGAACTTCTGGCAGCTGACTCCTTTCACGGATTCATCCGACAGGCTCAATCCGAGCAAGGGTAACCCTGCACTGAAACCTGAGTTCACTAATTCATTTGAGTTGTCTTACGAAAAATCATTCCGCAACAAAGGCAACTTCCTTGCATCGATCTATTACAAACAAACCAGCGACCTGATCACACGCTACCAGGAGCCGGCAACCGGCGCGGGTGGTGAAGAATTGTTGCTGAATACTTATATCAATGCTAACTCAAGCTACACAACCGGTCTGGAGCTGACGACGAGGCAGAACCTGTTCAAATGGTGGGAATTCACGCCCAACTTCAATCTGTATATGTCGGACGTGGATATAAATATTGCGGGACAGGCAGATCAGCCGAAGCTGACGAGCTATTTCGCGAAAGTGAATAACACATTCAAACTTCCGAAAAATATTTCGATCCAGTTGTCCGGCGATTATCAGTCAAAAACTGTTTTACCTCCCGGCGGTAGCTCTGGCGGCGGCCGTGGCGGTGGTGGCGGCGGTATGTTTGGTGGCGGACCTTCCGGTGCATCACAAGGTTATATCCGTCCGACATGGGGAGTTGATGCGGCGATCCGTTATGAGTTCCTCAAAAACCGTACGGCTTCGGTATCAGTCAACATCAATGATATTTTCAGAACGCGTGTGTCAGATGTGCATTCGGAATCTACATTGTTCTACCAGGATGCATTCCGCCGTCGTGATCCGCAGGTACTTCGTATCAACTTCAACTGGCGCTTTGGTAAATTTGATCCAAACCTGTTCAAGCGTAAGAATATGAAAAGTGAGAGAGAAGGACAGAGTGGAGGAATGGACGGAATACAGCAGTAGCCGATGAGGTTTGAGAGAAAGTTTCATAGGTAGACATTCATTGGAATTGAAAATCCTACGACTTAAGTATAGAGGGTGTAAAAAGCTAAAACTTTTTGCACCCTTTTTTACCTGCTGAACGCTTCAATTCTAATGAATGCCAACCTATGAAACCTCTCAAACTTCTCAAGCCTCAGAAACCCATGAAACTTTTTGGCGGCGGACTTGAGAACTTCCGCTAGCTTTGGCCACGCATGAAGAGAATTACCGTTTCAGTCATATCGGAGCTCACGACGGACCAGCGTGTATTGCGTATTTGCGGCACGCTTCATGAAATGGGATTTGATGTACAATTGATCGGAAGAGAATTTAGCAGCAGCCTGCCGCCTGGCAATTATCCTTTTTCCGCAAAAAGGATCCGCTGTTTTTTTAGTAAGGGCTTTCTGCAATTCGCAGAATTCAATACACGTCTTTTTTTCAACTTGCTTTTTTGTAAAACAGATTACTTGCTGGCCAATGACCTGGATGTATTGTTACCGAATTATCTTATAGGTAAATGGAGGAAGAAGAAATTGTTTTATGATACACATGAATATTATACAGGTGTATCTGCATTAAGGAACGCACCTTTCAAAAGGAAATTCTGGAAAAAGCTGGAGGACTGGATCCTCCCGAAGCTGCCTGTTGTTTATACCGTGAACGAATCGGTAAGAAAGAAATATAACGAGGAATATGGGAATGATATAGCAATCATAAGAAATGTACCCGTTACATACCCGATTGATCCGGCGCCGGTGCCGGAAAAATGGCGCGGCAAAAAATTATTGCTGATGCAGGGAATGGGCATGCATCCGGGCCGGGGCGGGCTTGAATTGCTGGAGATCATGAAATATCTCCCTGAAGAATATTATCTTGTTTATATCGGCGGTGGCAACGAATGGGAAAAGATCGCGGAAATGCGCCAGGTATTGCAACTGCAGGATCGGGTGGAAATGATCAGCAAGATGCCACCGGCTCAGCTGCGTCGATATACACCGTTGGCCACGCTGGGCATCTCACTGGATGGGTTTGAAGATCTCAACCACTGGTTCACCCTGCCCAATAAGCTGTTTGACTATGTCCACGCCGGCGTGCCGGTCGCAGCCAGCGCCATTCCGGAAGTGAAAAACATTATCGAACAATACCAGTGTGGATTTTGTTTTATCTCCCGGAACCCGCAAAATATGGCGGAAGAGATAATGCAATTATTAAATGACCCGCAGCGTTATGAGACCCTCAGAATAAACGCGCTGCAGGCAGCAAAAGTACTGTGCTGGGAAAATGAGCGCCAGAAACTGGTCGCTTTGTATGAGCCATATTTGTAATGAATAAACATCTTCACATAGTATGCCTGGATACGCCATGGCCGGCTGATTATGGCGGCGCCATCGATATGATGAACCGGATCATGACGCTGCATGAACTGGGTACACGTATCCACCTGCATTATTTTAGTTACAATGACAGGGGCACCCCCAATGAGTTGAATCAATTCTGCGAATCCATTCACGTATACGAACGCGAAACATTTAAAAAAAGCTTTTCTCTCAAACTGCCTTTCATCGTCTCATCAAGGATCAATGAAGAGCTCGTCAAAAATCTTTCCGCAGATGATCACCCTATCCTGCTCGAAGGCATTCATTGCACAGGCATCCTGCGTGAAATGGATATTTCTTCCCGCAAAGTGGTTGTACGCATGCACAATGAAGAAAGCATTTATTATAAAGAACTGGCAAGAGTAGAACATTCATTTGCCAAAAAACTTTACTTCTTCAATGAAAGCAGGTTGCTGAAAAAATATTCAGAACACCTGCCAAAAGATTGCACATATGCCTGCGTATCCGGAAATGATCTCCATGCATTACAGGACATTTATCATCTCGGTAATGTCCGCTTTCTGCCTATTTTCCCTACCTGGCAGGAAGTGAACAGTGAAGAAGGACAGGGTAACTTCTGTCTTTATCACGGTAATCTTTCCGTACCTGAAAATGAAAAGGCCGCCCTCTGGCTGCTTTGTAACGTTGTCACAAAAGCAAGAGCCCCTTTTATCATCGCCGGTAAAAAACCGTCCAAAAGGTTATTGAAAGTGGCTGAACTTTGCCAGCATACATGCGTGGTGGCTGATCCTTCTGAAGCGGAAATGAATGACCTGGTGAGAAAGGCACACATACATGTACTGCCCTGCTTTAATAAAGAAGTGACAGGTATCCGTCTGAAACTATTGCACGCATTATTCGAGGGAAGACATTGCATCGTAAACGAACCAATGGTTTCGGGAACAGGCCTGGAAAACGCCTGCCATATTGGTAACAATGCCAATGCCTTTGCATCCATCATCATGCAATTATATCATCAGCCGTTTACAAGGGAAGAACAGATCCTTCGTAAGCAATTGCTTGGAAGTACCTACGACAACACAAAGAATACACGTGACCTTATTCAATGGTTATGGTAGCATTGTCCACCACACGGCCTCTTTCTGTGCGGATCATTCTTGCAGGGAACTTCTGTACCACAATATAGTCATGCGTCGCCATCAGAATGGTTGTATTGAAATCCCTGGAAATCTGGAAGAGGAGATTCATGATCTCATCAGAGGTCTCAGGATCGAGATTACCAGTTGGCTCATCTGCGAGGATCAGTTTGGGTGAGTTCAATAATGCACGGGCAATATCCAAACGTTGCTGCTCGCCACCGCTCAGCTCAAACGGCATTTTGAAACCTTTTGCTTTGAGTCCTACTTTCTCCAGTACGTCCTGGATCTTTTCGTCCATCAGCCTCGCATCGGTCCAGCCCGTGGCCCTGAGCACAAACTTGAGGTTATCATTTACATTCCGGTCTGTCAGCAATTGAAAATCCTGGAAAACAACGCCCAGGTTGCGCCGCAGAAAAGGAACCTTGCGCCAGTCCATTTTTTTCAGGGTAAAGGCAGCAACGGTTGCCTCGCCTTCCGTCAACGGAAGCTCGCCATAGAGTGTTTTCAACAGGCTCGATTTACCAGTTCCTGTTTTTCCTACGAGATATACAAATTCCCCCTTATTTACGGTCAGATTTACGTCCTGTAAAATGAGATTATTACCCTGATATATGTTTGCGTGTTGTATTTCTATGATCGGCTCAGACATTACTCCGTTCGTTTCCTGCAAATTAAGACAAACTACAGGGAAAAAACCCTTTTTTTGTGTGAACTAAAAAATTAGTTGTAAAACTAGTTTTTTAGTTATAGATTCGTTTGGTAATTTGCCGGAAGGCGATCAGATAATGCCTTCAAAAAATAAACTCTGGACAATGAAAGCACTTACAAAAGCGGAAGAACAGGTGATGCAGGTTTTATGGAAACTGGAAAAAGCATTCCTGCGTGATATAGTGGACGGCATGGCTGAGCCAAAGCCTCACCAGAACACCGTGGCTACGCTGCTAAAGATCTTAATGGAAAAAGAATTTGTGTCGGTACACGTCATGGGCCGTCAGCACCAATACTATCCAACGGTGAGCAAAGATGACTACTCCAAACGCAGCATGAAACAATTGGTGAAAGGTTATTTCGAAGGTTCATTCAGCAATGTTGTTTCTTTCCTCGTAAAAGAGAACAACATTTCAGTAGAAGAACTGGAGAGCTTGCTTCAACAAATTAAAAAACAACAAAACAACAAGAAATGAAAAGCTTGTTCTTTTACCTTCTGCAGGTGATCGTTGTATCAGGCATCCTGTATGCCTACTATTATGTTGCGCTTCGCAATAAAAAGTTTCACCAATATAACCGCTTTTATATTCTTGGTGCAACGCTTGCCAGCATTCTTATCCCCTTTCTTAACATACCTGTTTACTTCAGCAATGAAGATGCATCTGCACAATGGATGAGTGCATTGCAAAGCCTGTATGGACAACCTGTGATAATTGCTGTTGGCGGCGCCTCTTCTGCAGAAAATAGCATTTTTACCTGGGAAAACCTGCTGTATGCTTTTTATGGAGTGATCGCGATCGCTGGTCTTGCAAAGATCATCCTTTCTATCTGTCGATTGCGAAAGATCATGGGGCAACATCCGGCAGAACATCTGAACGGCATCCGTTTTATTAATACGGCAGAGCCAGGCACTCCCTTCTCCTTCTTCCGCTGGTTGTTCTGGAACAATCGCATTGAATTGTCTTCCCAGAAAGGTGAACAGATCTTCCGCCATGAGATCTTTCACATCGAACAAAAACACAGTCTTGATGCCGTATTCATGGAAATGGTCACGATTATTTTCTGGATCAACCCTTTCTTTCACATCATGAAAAAAGAGCTGAAGGCCATACATGAATTTCTTGCCGATCGCTTTGCCAGCAATGAAACGGAGAAATGGGAATATGCGGAAATGTTGCTAATGCAGGCGCTGAACACCCAGCATTCACTCGTACATCCTTTTTTTCACAACCAGATAAAAAGACGTATAGCCATGATTACAAATCCCCAAAAAACAAGTCACCAATACCTGCGCAAAATGCTGGTATTACCATTGGCAGCATTATTAATAACGTTGTTTGCCTTCAGCTACAAAGAAAAACAGAACAATCCGTCACCAGAAGAACTTTCAATCTATGAATTACAGGCTTCCCTGGTTGATACGGGAGATATTACTCAGGTCCAACCAGTAAAATTCACGGGTAAAAACTTTACAATCACTTCAGACACGATCAGGACAAAAATGTCCGGTGCTGTTCGGCCCAAAAGCACCGAGCCGGGGCTGATTGTCTTTAATGGTAAGCCGTATTCTTCCCGGGAGTTTGGCGAGTTCATCGAATCGATTTCTTCGGCGAAAAATCTCTTTGTTCATGGAACTGAGATCCGGGAGACTCCGGCCAACGACAAAGCCGCGATTGCAAAATTTGGTGAGATAGCCAAAAATGGTGTGACCGAATATGTAGACGCAAGTATTGACACAGTACCGGATAAACAACCGGTAAGAATCCAGTTGACAGGCAAGCCGATCGATACCGATAAGCGGCCGCTGATCGTACTGGATGGCGTAGTCAAAGATGGAGAAGATTATCAAAACACATTGTCCCAAATAGTGCCTGACGATATTGAATCCATCTCTGTATTGAAAGATGCTTCAGCCGAGTCATTATATGGCAGCAAAGGCAAGAATGGTGTATTGCTGATTTCCACAAAAGCCGGTGCTACCGGCAAATTACAAGCTGCCAATCAGGAGATCAGAGAGATAGTAGTTACCGGCTATAGCACCAAAAGAGATGGCATAGACTCGTCAAGAAAACTGACTGGGCTGAAACTTGATAAACCTGAGACAGTTAAAGGCTCTGTCCAGGGAATTGTAATTGAGAATAAAAAACAGAAACTGGAAGGGGTAACTGTTGTGGGAGTCGCCGCTAAGAAACCCCGGGAGATCGAAATAAAAGATGTTCCCGCCACGGAACGCAAACTCGAAGAAGTGACCGTTGTCGGACATCCGACAGTCGGGAGAATTGTTGCTTCTTCCAGTGCACTCGAAGTTGAACCAGCATTCCCTGGTGGTGCCTCGGCATGGTATAATTTCGTATCAAGAAATATTGATGCAAATGCTCCGCTCAAAAAAGGTGCCCCCGCAGGCCAATATACTGTTGTTGTTCGCATGAAGGTGGATAAAAATGGAAGGCTGAGCGATTTCAAAGCAATTACCAATCATGGTTACGGCATGGAGGACGCTGCCATCCGCGTGCTGGAGAAAAGCCCTTACTGGAATCCCGGTTATAAAAACGGCGTGGCCATTAACTCTTACAAATTGCAGCCGATCATTTTCTCAATTGCAAATGACAAGAAAGATCCCAAAATTGAGATTTCAGAAAACACGGCGGTTATTTATCCCAACCCGGTCAAAGACAAACTTTCGGTACAATTCAATAGCGAGAAAAACCGGACGGTTGATCTGAGTATCGTTGACATGAACGGCAAGACCTATACACGCTCCAGCCTCAAATTGCCGAAAGGCCCCACTACCACAAGCATTTCCACTGCTGACCTCGTGCCGGGCACATACCTGTTGCGGGTAAATGGAAGTGAAAATGACGAAAACTCAACTTTCAAGTTTGTAAAAGAGTAAGGAACCTGATTCAATAGAATTTCTCATGTGAACTGTTAGATAAACCAGAGGTCTCATTCCTGAGACCTCTTTCCTTTTATGCAGTAAAACGGATCCGGTCAATATTCGATCAATCCGTTTGCAGTTGTAATCGTCAATCTTTTATTCGCCACGGGTTCTTCTACTCTTCCGATCACCTGAGCCTGTATGCCCAGTTTTTCTGCCACATTGATGATCTTTGCGGCTTCACTTTCGGTTGTATACACTTCAAGACGTGTACCCATATTGAAGACCTGATACATTTCGCGATCGTCTGCACCGCTCGCCTGCCGGATCAGGTCAAAGATGACCGGCGGAGTGAACAGGTTGTCTTTAACAATATGCACATCTTCAGGCACATACTTCAGGCATTTGGTCTGACCGCCACCGCTGCAATGGATCAATCCCTTAATGCTGTCAAAATGATCTTCCAGCAATTCCTTTAATACTGGCGCAAACGTGCGGGTTGGAGAAAGGAGCAACTGGCCGATACTGACCTTCTGCCCGTTCACCTCTACCTCATCTTTCATCTTATGCGGCCCGATGTACACAACCGAATCATCAAGACCATTGTCAAATGATTCGGGAAATTGCTGTCCGTATGTTTTTTGCAACACATCATGTCTTGCGCTGGTAAGGCCATTGCTTGCCAATCCGCTGTTGTATGATTGTTCGTATTTTGCCTGGCCGAATCCTGCGAGGCCAACGATCACCTGTCCTGCCGCGATCTTTTCATTGGTGATCAGTTTTGATTTTGGCCAGCGTGCCGTCATGGTTCCATTTACTGCAATTGTTCTCACCACGTCACCAACATCAGCGGTTTCACCTCCCATGTATGTGATGTTAACGCCGAAATTCTTCATATTATCAAAGAATTCCTGGCTGCCATTGATCACTGCTTCCAGTATTTCAGCGGGCACCAGACGTTTATTGCGGTCGATGGTCGAAGAAAACAATAGTTGATCATAGATGCCCACACAAAGCAGGTCATCGAGGTTCATTACGATCGCGTCCTGCGCAATGCCTTTCCAAACGGACACATCGCCCGTTTCTTTCCAGTACAGGTACGCCAGAATGCTTTTGGTACCGGCTCCATCCGCGTGCATCACATTCACCCAATTGTCATCACCGCAAAGGACATCCGCATAAATTTTGCAAAAAGCTTTGGGATAAAGGCCCTTATCCAGTTTTTTAGTTGCCGCGTGCACCTCTTCTTTCTGTGCCGAAACGCCTCTTTTCGTGTATAAGCTCATTGTGGGGATTAAGGCGCGAATGTAGCCAAAAAAATCGTTGTCCATTGCCCGTTCTGCGCATAGCTTCACTATTTTTTTGATGTGATCCGCCTGTTGAAAACAGGGATTCCGGGACAAGAGTCATCGGGCAACGGCCGGGGACAACGGACAACGAACTTGCCCTATCTTTGCCTTTTATGCAAATTCACAAAAACCTCGACCTCCTGCCCGGGTTCCGCAATGCGGTAGTAACGATCGGCACTTTTGACGGCGTACATGCGGGGCACCGGCAGATTATTGACAAGCTGATAAGTGAGGCCCGCGCGGTGAACGGGGAAACGGTGATCATCACATTTCATCCGCATCCGAGAAAGGTTGTGTCTTCGACGATACTGGGGATAAGGCTGATCAATACACTGGAGGAAAAGATCGAACTGCTTGAGCAACTGGGGATCGATCATGTGGTAGTAGTTCCGTTCACCGATGCTTTTGCCAATCAAACGGCGGAAGATTATATCGACCATTTCCTGGTAAAACGCTTCCGTCCGCATACGATCATTATCGGTTATGACCATCGATTTGGCAAAGAACGAAAAGGCGATTACCTCCTGCTGGAGCTGATGGCGCCTCGTTTTGAATACAGGCTGAGGGAGATCCCCAAACATATACTGGACGAGATCGCAATCAGTTCAACCCGGATCCGCGAAGCGTTACTGGAAGGGCGTATTCAAATAGCAGACAAGCTGCTTGGATATGAATTCTTTTTCTCCGGCACCGTGGTTGACGGCGATAAACTCGGCCGAAAACTCGGCTATCCCACCGCCAATATCCGGATGGAAGATGACGAAAAGATCATTCCCGGCAATGGTATTTATGCGGTTTATGCTTCTGTATTGAATGAAGGCAATCATAACAAACAGTCAAGGCTGAAAGGAATGATGAGCATTGGCTTCCGCCCTACCGTTGATGGGAAAAAACGTGTGATCGAAGTAAATCTCTTCGATTTCAACCGGGATATTTATGGCAAAACGCTTCGCATCTATGTAAAAAAATATCTCCGTGAGGAGGTCAAATTCGATTCGCTCGAAGCGCTGATCAAACAGATCGATCAGGATAAGCTGGAAAGCCTGCGCGTTCTCTGACGAAGCCATTATAAACGTTCAAAAAAATGAAGGTTTAAAAGTTCAGCCGGCAAAACCGGACATGCACTTTTAAACCTTCCATTTTTGTAGCATAGGATCTCTTAATATTCTATTCTGAATTCCAGTTTCGAGGCATCATCAAAAAAATCGCTCATATCCCCTTCCACTGTTACCGTTTTTTTGTCATCAGAAAGTTTCGCACCGGCGCCTTCAACTTTTTTGGCGGGTTTGGGAAGATGAAATACATAACGATTCACAATAGGCATACCCTGATCAACGGCTTCTTTCATTCCCTGGATGGCTTTATCGTCAGCAACTTTCGCATATTTTTCTTTATCAAGTTTGCTTTCGATCACACCAGGCGCAAAGGTTGTGTTATAGTAGCCTTCGAATGAAGTTTGCGGCATCTGATCATCCGGCATTCCTCCCGGTACGCCTGCTTGTGATTGCATTTCCTTTTTCATCATTTGCTGCAACAGTGTGCCGGATAGCTTCTGCACATTATTGATGTCAGCAACGCTGTTGAAAGGAAAGGAGATATTGGTCAGCATTTTTTCTTCATCAAGATTCACTACCATACCCATGGTGCCTTTTTTCAGCAATTCCCTTTCCTGCGGAGCAAGGTCAGGAATACTATCGGCCAAAGCAGCCAGAGAAATGGTTGAATCCATTTTTTTTCCTTCCATTTCCTTACCCTGTCCGGACATTTTTGCGATACCGGCAAGCTGGCTCATATCAATCGTTGTAACGATCTTTCCGCTGCCGTTGCTGTCGATGGTGATGTCACGGGTGGTTTCACAGCTCGTCAGAAAAAACAGTGTTGCCGCCAGGCACAGTAGGGAGATTTTTTTCATGTTAATTGTATTTTTCAAAAAGTTGGTTGCAAGTTAAGTCCTTGACCAATCAAAAAAAATAAAACTGTTCGGGAGGTTTTAAAGACTGAAAAGCGCCTATTTTAATAGTTTGGTCAGTTCTGAACGGTTATCCCGGACTTTACATAGTGCTGCTGAATAATTGTGGGGGTCTGCTGAAACGCTTGGAGGTTTAAAAAGTCTCGTAGGTTTTGCAGGCTGCGTTCGCCTGATCAGTTTAATAATAATACAGGGCACTGTTCATAATGCCTGCAGCCATCTGGCTGACTGTCTGAACCTCTTCAACCTGTTAAACGACCAACGCTTATCAACCCTTTGTTGATCACAGCATAGTTATTCCGCTACTTATTTTCCACAAATACGCTGTATTCTTAAACCCCTCAAATTTTTCTCTTTTTTCAAATCGCGCCTACGCCACGATCTTGTACACCATTTCCTTGAGCAACGATGCGTCTTCGGCCGGAGCTGCATTTATGCCAATGCTTTTAAGATTATACTGATGCAGGAGCAGCAATACCCGTTCAACGCCCGCATAGTCATAGATCCTGGAGGCCTGCACATAGTCCTTTGCAAAAAACGGGCTTACGCCAATCGCGGCGGCAATCCCCTTTTCATCTGCCGTGCCGGCACCAAAGACCATAAATACTTTACTGAAAAAGCTATACAACGATGGAAGCACCAGCTGTATGGGAGCAGCTTTGGGATTTGATTCGAAATACTGGATGATGCGGATGCTCTTCGCCAGATCTTTCTTTGCAAGGGCAGCCTGTAATTCAAAAACATTGAAATCCTTGCTCACGCCAACAAACTGCTCAATATCATCTTCCGTAATGTTCTTTCTCTTTGTAAGATTCACGGAGATTTTTTCGATCTCATTTTCGATCCTGCTGAGATCATTTCCGATATGATCGATCAGCAATGCAAGACCTTTGGGAGATATCGTAAGATCTTTTGACCGCAACAATTCCTGCGTCCAGTCTGGCAGCTGGCTGTCGTAGATCTTTTTTGTGCTGACAAATACACCTTTCTCCTTCAGCACTTTCGCAAATTTGGTGCGGCCGTCAACTTTCTTGTCTTTGTATGAAACAACAAAAACGGTCGATTGCAAAGGATTTTCAACATATCCTTCGAGTTTTTCAATATCCCGCATTTGCTGCCCTTCTTTGAGCAGTACAACCTGCCGTTCTGCGAACATGGGATAACGTCTGCATGCGTTTACGATATCCGCCCAGGAAGAGTCTCTTCCGTAAAAAATGGATAAGTTAAAAGAGGCTTCGCTTTCTGGTAAAAGATGATGTTCGGCATAGTTCATCACTTTATCGATGAAATACTCCTCGTCGCCTTCGAGCCAGTAAACGGGTTTGAACACCCCCTTTTTCCAATCCGTTATGATTTTTTCAACCGCCATAAGAAGCTAAGATACAGGGTTTAGTCTTTTTTCCCGGAATGTGTTTCCGAAGTTTTCCCCGCGCAAAAAAAACTTTCTGGCACGGTTTTCGGAATTGAGAACGCGAATTTCCGAACGCAAATTTCGCGAATTGAAATTTAACCGAATCAATTAAAATCATGAGATTTATACGAGCCTTTCTGCTCCATAAGTACTGTAAAAACCACTGTTCGAACTGAAATTTTACTAATCATTTAACGAAACAAAAGAGAAGCATTACATTTAAAAATTTTAAACATTTAAAACCCACTCTATATGGCAAACACGAATTATCCATCCGCTACGCCGCAAAATCAGCCACCAGCGCCACAGAACCGCGGCAGCCGTAATCTATTAATAGGTATTCTTGCAGCCGCTTTGCTCGGCACCTGGGGATATCTCCTCTGGGATAAAAATGACTCTGGTGAAAAACTCCAGGTTGCACAGGTTCAGTCAGACAACTTCATGACGCAGCGTGATTCCCTCAAGCTGATGTATGATGAAGCTGAAATGCGCCTCGATTCAATCACCGGTGCAAACAACAACCTGCAAGGCGAAAAAACATCCCTGCAAAAAGATATCGATTCTAAAAAAGCAGAGATCCGCAGCATCCTCAGCAAAAAGAATGCTTCAGATGCTGAGCTGGCAAGAGCGCGTACGCTGATCTCTGAACTGAATGACAAGATCGCTAATCTTGAGCAGGAAGTATCCCGCCTGACCGGCGAAAACCAGGAGCTCACAGCCAACAACACACAGCTGACCACGGAAAAGCAAACACTGGAGCAAAACCTCCAGACTTCTTCTTCCGAAAAAGAAGCGCTGTCTCAAACAGTTGACGTAGGCTCTACTTTCAGTGCATCAAACATTCAGATCACACCGATCAACGAAAAGAAAAACGGTAAAGAAAAAGTAAGCACCACTGCAAAACGTGTAGACAAACTGGTTGTTTCCTTTGATGTAGAGAACCGTATCGCTAAATCCGGCCCGGCTGACATGTACATAATGGTTACTTCTCCCGATGGTAAGGTTATCTCTGATGCAACCCTGGGATCAGGTACACTGACAACGCGTACTGATGGCGACAAACCATTCACTACAAAAGTTCCTCTGGAGTACGAACAAGGTACCCGTAAAGCAGTTCAGTTCCCTATCCGCCAGGAAGACTTCCAAAAAGGCGACTATAAAATTGAGATTTATCATAACGGTTTTAAAATCGGAGAATCAACAAGAACCCTGAAAAAAGGTGGCTTGTTCAGCTAAGAGATTAAAAGAAGTAAAGGGCAAGGAGATGATTCCGGAACCCAAAGCTTCTTGAAGATGGTGGTTTATTCGGTTAAAAGCAGTTGCAACTCCTGCAACACAACCGCTTCACTTTCAAGTGAGGCGGTTTTTTATTATCCACCCTGCCCGATATTTCCGGCAGAAGGACGATAAGAAAGAACAACGGAAAGGGGTTTGCTCCTGCTTACCTGAGGGAACAATCCGGGTTTGTAAATAATTTTTCATACCGGGCCACAAGGAATCAAAATCGCTGCTGGTCTTCCCGCGCATGAAGCGCACAAGGCCTTTCGGGAAATCTCATTTAAGCAATTGGACAGGGTTGTGTTTCAATTTCACGGCTTAACAGCATTGCTCCGCCGGGTAAAGGCACTGATTGACCGATATCTGATTCAAAATAAAAACAAAATGGGCCGCTGTTCTGGCGGCCCATTTTACTTGTGTCTTTTTGTATTTCTCTTACAGATTGTATCCGTAACTCACATAATACAATCCCCCCACATACGGACTTCCAAATCCGGTCCGATAATAATTGTTTCCCAGGTTTGTTCCACCAATGCGGAAAACACTTTTTGATTTTGGTACGCGATAGGTAACCTGTGCATCCACCCATGTAAAATATGGAAGTTCGCCGGATACAAATGTGCCTTCGTAATAACTGTTGTCCTGCCATTTTGCAACAACATTGAACCCTATATTTTTGAACACGTTCTCATTGCGGAGGCCGATATTAACGCGGTATCTTGGCGCGTTAAAGAACGATACAAAGTCAGGAGCAAGATCACGCAATTCATCGGAGAATACGTTACCATACAGACTGAAGCCTTTTGGCAGCTGGTATTCCAGGCCAATGCCCCAACCTAACGCTTTTACATCTTCCGCTGCATTTTGCTTGTAGGAAACGTTGGTGGTGGTGAGGGCAGACAACAGGCCTACCGGGGAGTTTGGAATATCTGACTGGCCCACACCGATTGTTGCCAGGAAGTTTTTATAAACACTGTAATAAGCATACGCATCAACCAGCAGGCGACCGCCGACGATGCCTTTATAACCTACTTCATAAGAATTAACCGTTTCAGGTTTTACTTTGCTGAACTGAGCCTGCACCAGTTGTGATGCATCGCCCGAAGCGCGGTATTCCAAAATGCTGGCTGCTGTATAACCCGGACGGGCAGTTGAGTTCAGGCCATAGTATGTCTGAAACTCGGGTAAACAGCCAATCAGCACGCCTGCACCCGTCACGAGACTGATATACTGATCCTGGTTGGTCGGAAAACGATAAGCTGTCTGATAAGAAACACGGATATTGTTGTCCTTTGCCACTTTAAATACTGCGGTGAAACGCGGCGTAAAGCGTCCGTCGAAATTTGTTTGTTTATCATAACGGCCGGCTGCCGTCAGCGTCAGGAGATCATCAAAGAGCGCCTTTCTTAACTGCACATAGCCACCATATTCGTTGATCTTGATATTACCAGCCGTATCAGCGAAGAGTGTACCGTCTGAATTCAATACATATTGTTTCCAATTGGCGCCTACGATCAATTCCACTTTATCGCTGAATCCACCTACATCAGAAAGGTTCAACTGACCTTCACCTGCCCACAGATCAGTCTTGTCAAGGAAGAGCGCTCCACCCTGGGAGATCGGTACAGAACGTCCCTGTTCAAGGGCTGCTTCGTAGGCCGCGGTTCCCGGTATCAGGCGTCCCTGATCAGCAATCGCTCTTGCTGCCAGATGGATCTGTGCATCGGAAACATTTCCCTGTCCCTGCCTTCTGGCCTCGGAGAATGTGCCAATATACTGCGCAAACCAGTTCTGGTTGCTTTTCCATTTGTCATTGATAAAAACACCAAGCGCTGTTGCGTTGTAAGAACCGCCGGCATTTTCCTGTGTGGTATAACCACGAAGGAACCATGATTTATGTCTTATCTCCAATCTGTGCTGCGCCATTTTCAGGTTCCGAAGTGAATAGCGGTCGGCGCCGGTATACACGGTGGTTCCTGTACCGAAATTGGTGCTTATTGAAGCCTCGATATTCGGAGTGATCTTGTAGTGCAGTGCCGCGGTAAAGCGCGCGTTGATCGTGTTATAATCTACCAGGTCTTTCTCTTCATAACCTGTGCGGGAAACATTGGAGTTCCCGAAGTATCCTTTGCTATAGCCGAGATAGAAAGGCAGGAATTGCTGCACCGCAGGCTGTTGGGCAGCCGGGAAATTGCTTACAAATGCATTAACCTGCGGGGTTGTGGGGTATTGCCCCAGCCCGCCGAAATAACCGTTCGCCGCCTGCACCAATGCAGCTGGCGCCTGTGCCATCACCAGCTGTGAGAATTGCGCCATGTTTGCACTGGCCTCGTCACCGTAAACATTCACACCATTATAATTCGGGTCGTTGCCCCTGTTTCCTCCAACCACTTTACTCAATACACCCAACTGCTGCTTATTGCGGTTGTCATTTGCAGCCCAGTCATTCGCACTTACTATCGAAGCCGCAAGCTTAAAAGCCCATTTATCATTGATCGCTTTTGCCCAGCGGAAAGACCAGTCGTAATAAGGCGAAGGGCCGGTACCCGCATCATCGTTGATGTGCATAATGCCCTGCTTTACATTGAAGCTGAATCCCTGATACTTGAAAGGATTTTTGCTGTTGATCAGCAATGTTCCGTTCATACCACCGGAACCATAGAGTGCAGAAGAAGCTCCTGCAAGCAATTCCACGTTATCTACGTCAAGTTCGTTCGGACCAACGACGCTGCCTACGGAGAAATTCAGTCCGGGGGCCTGGTTATCCATTCCATCCACCAGCTGGTTGAGACGGATATTACCACTGCTTACGAAACCGCGTGTGGTTGGCGTTTTGAACGTAAGGCTGGCCGTATGCATATCCACACCTTTAAGGTTGGTGATCGCATCATAAAAGTTTGGCGCCGCCACATTGCGGATCGCACTTGTGCTCATTCTTTCTATCGTAACAGGAGATTCGAGGATGCGCGTTGGCGTTCGGTTCGCAGCAACAACGACTTCCTGGCCCAGTGAAATATTTGGTTTGAAATCTACCAGCACCTTTGCAGACGCATCAGAAACGGTCACTTCATAATTATCATATCCAATAGAACTGAATAAAAGCGTAACCGGTACCTTTGCAATGCTCAGGCTGAAATCTCCGTTTGAGTTCGTGAATGTTCCCTGACTGGTACCTTTCACCACTACTGAAACTGCAGGTACCGCTTCCTGGGAGGAACTGTTGCGGACATTGCCTGTGATGGTGAGATTTTGCGCAAGAGCTGTGGTCGTAAAAAGGTAGGATAACAACACGACCACTAAAAAGCGATAGCTTCTTCTCATAAATGGCAATTTTAGTTTGGAATAGGAATATACGTATGGAAAAATAAGCATTGTCCCTTTCTTCTAAAAATTTAATTTTTAATGAGAAAGAATAAAATGTTGAAATCTTGGGGCCATATGGATTGGGTAGATTTTCACACTCGTATTACTTTCGATTATGAATAATTTCTCCTTCCCCGGACAAACCGCTTTTTACAGCGGCAAGGTGCGGGATGTATATACGATCGGCGACCGTCTGGTAATGGTTGCGTCCGACAGGATCTCCGCATTTGATGTGATACTGCCAAGACCAATCCCTTTTAAAGGGCAGGTACTAAACCAGATTGCAGCATATATGCTGAAGGCAACAAGTGATATTTGTCCAAACTGGCTTGAAGCGGTGCCGGCCCCTACCGTATCCATCGGAAAAAAATGTTTGCCGTTCCGGATCGAAATGGTGGTGAGAGGTAACCTTACAGGCCATGCATGGCGCACTTATTCGTCTGGTGAAAGGACGCTTTGCGGTGCAACAATGCCAGACGGAATGAAAGAAAATGACTTCTTCCCCTCTCCGATCATTACGCCCTCAACCAAAGCAGAACAGGGACACGATGAAGATATTTCCCCCGATGAGATCATTGCAAAAGGTCTTGCTACCGCAAAAGAATGGACTGTGCTCAGCGAATATGCCCTGCAATTATTTGAACGCGGTAAAGAAATTGCTGCCAAACAGGGTCTGATCCTTGTTGACACCAAATATGAATTCGGTAAGATCGGTGATACTGTTTACCTCATGGATGAGATCCATACCCCCGACAGCTCCCGATACTTCTACGCCGACGGCTTTGAAGAACGCCAGGCAAAAGGTGAACGTCAGAAACAACTGAGCAAGGAATTCGTGAGAGAATGGCTTATTGCCAACAATTTCATGGGTAAGGAAGGACAAACCGTTCCGGAGATGACAGATGAATGGGTGAATACCATCTCCCAACGATATATAGAACTTTATGAGAAAGTGATCGGCAAACAATTCAAACCGGAAAAGCTTTCGGAAAAGGAAACCTATGACCGGGTTGTAAGCGCGCTCGGGTAAAAGGTTTCACAGGTTCCATAAATTTAAACAGGTCTCACAGGTTAGAATATCCAAACCTGTGAGACCTGTTTAAACTTATGGAACCTCATTTACTGTTTCTTCTTCAGCAAACCCTGCTTGATTACCGCCCTGTTCGCTGTTCTGTTATACCCGTAGCAAAGATTGTCGATCACAGATTGTGCTTCACCATAGGTCAACCAGTAATCTACCACTTCACCGCGCATGATCGAGTTATCTGTATAGTTATAAATATCGCGTGTTCCCAGTCGGCTCAGATCTCCGTATACCTCATCATTTTCATAAGGGCGGTATCCGTTTGAACGGATGATGGTATAACCATTGTAAGTTTCCACCACATAGAAAGGACAATAAGAATCGCTGTATACAACAACACCATACTCTTTGCTCAGCTAGTAATCGTTGTTGTCTTCATAATAGGATCGCTTGGTACATCCGGCCAGTATTACGGCTGATAAGATCAGGACCGTGGACATTGTAAAAATCTTTTTCATAGTAGTTCAATTTCAGGTTAACAATTTGGTCATTTATTACACTTCTATGACTGCCGCCTACAACCGGAGGTTTGATCCGCGAATGTTAAAAATCAATCAAAACCCCTGAGATATTGTTAAAGAAATTATAGGGAATTTCAGCAGCATATGAGTAATTTGACGGCCGGATGGATTTCATCCGGTAACCTTATATTCCCCAACAATGAAAAATCTTATTCTTTCGGTTATATTATTATTTACTATGACAGTTATTCGAAGCCAGGAGCCATACCTGCTTGTTGGTACATATACCGGCGGAAAAAGCAAGGGAGTGTATGTTTATAAGTTTGACAGTAAAACAGCGAAAAGTCAGCTGATCGACAGTGCCATCACGCAAAACCCTTCTTATATAGCAATTTCGCCCGATCAGAAATTCGTTTACACTGTAAATGAAAACGGGAACGACAAAGGCAATGGCGGCGGCATTACGTCTTTTTCTTTTGATAAAAAAACAGGGAAGCTCACCGAGCTGAATCATGTATCATCGGAAGGCAATCACCCCTGCTACATTACGGTGAATAAAAACGGGAAATGGGTGGTAGTGGGAAACTACAGTTCAGGAACCCTTGCAGTTTACCCTGTACAAAAAGATGGTTCGCTTGGCGCGCCCACTGCTGTGATCAAGCATGAGGGACGCAGCGTGAATACCAAACGCCAGGAAAGCCCCCACGTGCATTGCACCATTTTTTCTCCCGATGAAAAATATCTTTTTGTAGCGGATCTTGGCATTGATAAGATCATGACCTACTCATTCGATCATAAAACGGGTAAGCTTTCTCCCGCACCGGTTCCCTTTACCGAACTGAAAGCTGGCGACGGCCCACGTCATCTTACCTTCTCTCCTTCCGGAAAGCATGTATACCTGATCACGGAATTGAATGCAGGAGTGAATGTATATAACTATCATAAAACAGGCCAGCTGGAATATGTGCAGCATCTGCCGGCACTCCCTCCCGAATATACGGGGCCGGAAGATGGTGCAGACATACACGTATCTCCTGACGGAAAATTTCTATATGCATCCACACGCGCACAATCAAATGACATTGCAATCTTCTCCATCGATCAGCGGACAGGCACACTGACTCTTGTTGACCATCAACCCACGCTTGGCATAACTCCGCGTAATTTCAACTTCGATCCATCAGGAAATTATTTACTGGTAGCACATCAGAACAGTGATGATATTGTTGTATTCAAAAGAGATAAGACCACCGGATTGTTGCAGGATAGCGGAGAAAGGATCACCGTGGGAAATTCGGTTTGTATCAAATGGATCGATTGAAATGATAGCCAATGACCGAACTGCTGTCCGGACTCCGCAGACCAATACAATACTATAAAAGCAGAAACCTTCCGCAGCAGGAAGGTTTCTGCTTTTATAAACATAGTATGACCAGCACAAATCCCGTCAGCCGCCATCGGCCATCGAATATTTTACAGGGGATCTCCAACCTGATCCGCTGAAGACTTCCGTTGCCTTGATTTATTGAACACATTTCTTCCCTTATCCATTCCTTTCCTCAATTCCTTCTGCTCTTCAACCGGGAGATGTATCAGGTCCTGGCATTCCTTGCTGCAACATTGTTCATATTTCTCCCGGCATTCATCGCATTGGATAAACAGCAGGTGACATGAATCATTTACACAGTTCACGTGCGTGTCAGCCGGCTTTCCGCATTGATGACATTTTGCGATGATCTCATCGGTGATCCTTTCCCCCAATCGTTGATCGAATACAAAATTCTTTCCGTGAAATTTATTGTCGAGACCTTGCGCCTTCACCTGGTTGCTGTAGTGAATGATCCCGCCTTCAAGGTGAAATACATTCCGGAATCCTTTATGCAGCATGAACGCTGATGCTTTTTCACAACGGATACCACCGGTGCAATACATGATGATGTTTGCATCCTTCTTATTATCCATCATGTCTACCGCCATCGGTAATTGCTCGCGGAATGTATCGCTGGGGATTTCGATGGCATTTTCAAAATGCCCCACTTCAAATTCGTAGTGATTCCGCATATCGATGATCACCGTGTCAGGATCATCCGAAAGCTGGTTGAACTGTTCTGCATTTACATAGCGGCCCTTGTTGGCCATGTCGAAAGCGGGATCGTCAATGCCATCGGCAACGATCTTGTTCCGGACCTTTATATCGAGTACGTAAAATGATTTGCCGTCATCATCCACCGCAATGTTCAATCGCAGGCCATTCAATGACCCGATCGAATACAGATAGGTGCGGAATGCATCCATATTGGCTGATGGTACGCTGATCTGAGCATTGATGCCCTCATTGGCCACATAAACGCGGCCCATTACGCCCAGCGCGCTCAGTTCACGGTAAAGCATGTTGCGGAAAACAGCCGGATCGTCGATCCTGAAATAACAATAAAAGGAGATCGTTGTGCGGGGTGTGGGATCGTTCAATATACGATCCTTCAGCTCCTTACGGGAGACGCGATTGTGTAATGCCATCATTCTCAATTTGATCCCGGCCTTCGCCGGGAAAATAAATAGTTACTTGGACAGTTGCAGGCTGAACCAAATTGCGGGGCAAAGGTAGGATAAGAGGGGGAAAGAGGCAAGGGAAAAGAGAGATGACCGACGACAGGAACTATTGAAGGCAATTAACACCATCATGGAAAATATAAAAGGCCCTTCCTGAAAAAATAGAAAGGGCCTTTTATATTAACTGGTCCTGCGGTCGGCGGTCATTTACCTGAACTCAAACTTTCCACCAAGAAGTCCACCGAAACCAACACGGACACCAAAGCGATTGCCGAGACCAGGCTGGATCGCATTTACAAAATCAACACGGAATAGTTTAAGGATGTTTTCCAGGCCGGCGAATATCTCTACATAATAATTGTCTTTGTTTACATAGAACGTATTGGCGCCGCCAACGAGATGCCATTTGAGTTTATTGAATAGCGGGATCTTGTTTGTAAGCAGTCCATTGAAATGATGTTCGGCATGCCCGAAAGCATAAAATTGTTCTGAATTGCTGTAACGGTAATAGGGCGCAAGCTGGAAGCTGTTCAGGTATTTGATATTGTAGAAAGTCTGGTTGCCATTGAAGTGCTGCAGATCGGGGATGCCCACACTCTTGTCATTTAAGAAACCTCCTACCCCAATTCTGTATTTGAATTCGCCGCCCATTTTAAAATTCATGTTATCCGCAACAGAGAATTTCCATTTGTCAAAATCAACATCGCTGCCCATCACGTTTTTGAAACCCTTGTTGTATTGCAGTTCAAACTCTGGCGCACCGGATGGCAGTGGCCGTTTGCCCCATGGATATTCTATATAACGCTGACCGGGCTGCCATCTGATAGTAATGCCGGCAACAACAGCCTGGCTGCGTGTAAATGACTTACCTGCCAATTCATAAGGGTGATTAGGTAAAAACACACCGTCTTTATTAAAGAACGAAAAGTCAGTTGTATTTTCTACCGGGATCCGGTCTTCATATGTTGCATGCACATTTATATTGATGCCGTTCTCCAGTTTGTTATTGTACTCAACCCGGCCAAACCAGTTCTCATACAATTTCATGTAGTTCTTTTTGCCAAAAAGCGTATAAGCTGCATTGGTCAATGGGTTGATCGGATTATCCTGGTTGAATTGAGATAAGCGCTTACCTCCGGACAACTTCAGATAACGGTTGCGATAGCTCAGCGCCTTCGGACTTATCGTCAGATCCGCATAGGAATTCAGGTGCGTATTGCTGAACCCATATCGTGTATTCCAGTCGAGCTGATAATTGAATTTGCCTTTCGTCCAGTAATTGAACGTCTGCTCCACATTTGCTGAAACGCCCTCAACAGTATTATACTCTACCTGCGCGATCAATGGTTTCAGATGCCAGCTCAGCGTTGAACGCTTACCATAGAAATTATGATTCTGCCCGCTCCAGAATACACCAACAAGGGTGATCGGCTTTTGATTTTTCCGCAATGAATCAATATATCGTTTTGACCGTAGGGAATCACGCCACATCCGGTTAAGACTATCCTTGAAAACGAAGTTTTGCTTTTCGTCATTCTCCAGCGCAACAGGCCTTGTTGCATTCCAGTAAACAGTATCCTTGCGATTGAACGCGGAATCATATTTCATCAGCGTACGCCCGAAGTGTTTTTTATCAAAACCAGGATTGATATCGTAGTCATTATATACATTCACAAAACTGCCCGTGATATAAAAACCAAATTGTTTAAATACAAGGGAGACCACCTGGCTCTTTGTTTTCCAGACATCTTTTTCCACTGGCGAATGCAGCTGGGTGACCTTCAGCGTATCCAGCATTTCAAGTGAATTGGATTTGGTGGTAAACAGGTCTGTGCTATAAATCCTCCAGTCATCTTCGGTGATCTGAATGGTACCGGTAAACAGCGGTTCATTCTTCCTTTTTGGGGTAACGGTGATCGTATTGATCATCACGCCATCTTCAATAAATGAGCCTTCATATTTATAACGGTAATAGTTCAACGCACCGTCGGCGATCGGTGAAATAAAACCACGCGGGTTCAGATTATTATCAAAGACAGAAACATTGTTTTGGTAAAAATTGATGAAGAACGGAAAACTCAGTCCATACCCGCCGCCACTTTCCCTGGAAGAAATAACCTGCAGCTTGATCTTATCGGGTTTTACATAATCCACTTTGGTGAGTGATTCAGAAAGAAAAAGTATCCCCTTCCCCGAAGAATCCAATCCATCATTATCATCACGCTCGATCTTTTTACCAAAGACTTTTCCGGGCAATCCGTTTGACCGCATCAGACCTTTGATATAAACGTTCACGGAAAAGGAATCGACCTGGTTATTATAATACGAACGTTTTTTAATCGCCTGGCGGATGATCTCGTAAGCGGGATCTTCTCCCCTTTTTACAATAACTTCCCCGAGCGTAAGTTCCTGTATAGTCAGGCTGAAGTTGACCGTTTCATCCTGTGCACCGACAGTAATGGTTTTCTCTGATTTTCCATAACCCACATACTGACATATCAGCGTATATGTTCCCGGAGAAAGATTGATTGAGTAACGACCGGCACTGTTAGAGGTCGTGCCCCTTGTAGTCCCTTTAATACTAACAGATGCATAAGCCAGCGGTTGCCCTTTATCATCGGTAATAAGTCCCGATACTTTGCCAGCGAAAGAAATAGCAGAAACGAACAATAAGAAAAAGACGAGTACTGTTTTTTGCATACGCAGAGGTTGTGTGGTGGGACGAAAATAGTCCGGCAGATGTTACAAAAAACAAAAAAAGGAGGAAGGGAAAAAAGATCACGGATCATTGACTGCAGACCGGGGTACAAATCGCCCTGAATGACCGGTCGTTGCGTATTCAAATATTTGAAGGTCGCTGAATCACTACAGGTTTCTGGTGAAACATTTGAGAGGTTAATGCTTGCAGCAAACTGCCATCTGAGTGACTGTCTGAACCTCTTCAACCTGTTAAACGACGAACGCCTGTCAATCCCTTATTAAAATTATCCTCCTCAAATATTAAAAGAATCATCGTTTTCAAATGACAGGTACCGCAGTCCGCGGTCTATTTCATCCCCTCTTCGATCATCCTCCTCACCCATGCCACAGTTCCTGCTCCGTATCCCGTTGTATGAAACAATACTTTGCCAGTCCGGTCAAGAACAGCGTGTGTGGGATAACCATAGATCCGGTACATGGAAGTGATATAGCGGCCATCGCTGATGATGTTATAGTGAAAGGGAAATCCGGAGAGAAAGTTTTCTACTTCCTTTCGTGGATCAAGTGCGATAGCAAGAAAAACAATATTGGAACTGTCCTTATATTCATCCGCCAGTTTGTTCAGTCCGGGCATTTCCTGACGGCAGGGACCGCAGCCGATAAACCAGAAGTTCAGCACAACAATTTTTCCCTCGAGATCTTTCAGCTGGTATTCGTTGCCCTTCAGATCACGTGCATGAAAGCTGCTGATCCTGCGGCCGGTGATAAAATATGGGCTTGCTGCGGGCTTTGGCGGAAATAGCTTCGACGGCGGATCTTTTTGGATCAATGTATCCGCAATGCCAGGCATTTTTTGACTATGGGTCGAAAGAACGCCGACTATAATAAAACAAAAAAGGAAAAAAGTTTTCATAGCGATCACCCTTCTCACACTTTTTTACCTGAACGGAAATAACTACCGCTCATTGCGGCAAAACCGGCAACAAGACCTCCGATCAGTGCGGTGATCAATATCAATAACATTGCATTGCTTCCCACGCCAAGCAATTCGCCAATACGTGCGGACAGGATATGGGTGTTCCTGATATCGATCCATAATGCGAGAGATCCCCATAAAAGAAATACAGCAAGAAAACCTGCAAGGAATGCCTTGCCAGGTTTCTGATGAATAAGTATGCCGACAAGAAATGCTACGATCGCCAACGACCACCATGGCATGTAGAGGCCGGAAACAAAAGACAACAAAGCTGTAAGCAATAGCGCCGCTATAAATTTCATACAATAGTTTAGTTAATTGCCAGTCATCAGATTGAGGTTTCAGAGATTCCAGGGGTTATCTGTTACACACCCGTGAAACCTTCTCATAGCCGTCATGTTACCCTTTATTAAAACTCATTTTCCATTTTACCTTCGGATCTCCTGTCTGCGATCCGTTCATCACCCAAAGTGTAAAGTATTGTCCCTTTGCCCAGGTATCTACAAAATTATCATAGAATCTGCTGCCGGGATTACCGCTTTGACCACCCGGATATACGCCATAAGCCTCCGTATCGGAAGTCAGCTGCACCACCATCCTCCAGCTTGGTCCAAACGTTTTGCGTGTTGCATTAACAATCTCCGAACCGCCTCCATTTGAAATACCCGTTCTGGCAAAAGGCATCGCTCCGGTGCGGAGCAAATGATAGATTGTAAGCGTATTCACATTACCCCAGTTCAATCTGCCCTGATTATCTTTTTCAAGCAATGCCGGCACAATAGCTTTAAAGCTGGCGGTAACTACATCTGTGTTTGTTTCAACCTGCGGAGTGTTGATATTGTCGGCATATTTGAAAGACGAATCTCTCATCATCCAGTCGACCAGCGTTGACTCATGCGGAAAGATCGGATCTTTTATCCCGGCCAGCTCGTCACCCCATACTCTTATCATCAGCGTATCCATCCATGTATCAAAGATGGTCGGTCCTTTCTGATCTACATTGTTCATCAGGTTCCATGAACTGAAGATAGAAAGCAATCTCAACTCATCCTTGTTCAGCTTTGATTTGTCAGTATACTTCATCAATGTTGGCCGGAATACGGATGCTTCTGTATTGAAATTATCATTCTGCAATTTCATCATATCCGCAGGTGTGATCTGCTGAAGACTGTCAAGCTGCTGATTGATACGAATGCCGCGATAAACAGAAAAATCGCCCGGTACATAATATGGATAGGTTCCATCAGCGGCCCGTTGATTGGCGCTGCTCACGAAACCACGCCCGGGGTTGACGGTATGCGGGTTTTCTTCCTGCGGGATATAGCCCTGCCATGCATAGCTGTCGTCTTCACCTGGCATGAGATATGCGCCCTGCCGGTCCCATCTCAGCGGAACCTTCCCCTGTTGCCAGATGGCTATATCTCCTTTTTTGCTTGCAAATACAATGTTCTGCACAGGGCATTCGAATGTTTTGATCGCTGCGGCATATTCATCGTAATTTTTTGCCCGGTCAAGGTTCCACCACATCAGCAGCTCATTGGATTCATCATGTGCTTTCCAGCGGATAGCAATTGCTTCGCCATTGGAAGAAACATTTGTAAAGCTCTTGTCATACATCACGGGACCAAAATGTGTGTAAGCAACAGTATCCAACACAGTAGCGCCGCCTTTCACTTTGATCTCCTCTACTTTGATGCGTGTATCTTTCCATTGTCCGTCGTGCCAGTATTGTTTTTTTGAATCGTCTTTGAAACGCACTTTGTAGAAATCCATAATATCGATACCTCCGTTTGTAAATCCGAATGCGATATCATCATTGAATCCTATCACCACTCCCGGAATACCAGGGAAGGAAACGCCATATGCATTGAAGGTTGGCGTATGCAGCTGCAATTCATACCAGATGGAGGGAAAGTTCAGATCAAGGTGCGGATCATTGCAAAGGATTGGCGAGCCTGACTTTGTTTTGCTTCCGCTTACCGCCCAGTTGTTGCTGCCAACACCCGGAGTTGGCTTATCTGTTTGCAGGATCTGAACGGCATCTTTTTTATTCAGATAAACACTATCTGAATTGCCAGGTTTTACAGCTGCAACAGATGGCGGATCGTATAATGTACCGCGCGGGATGATCGGACTGAGTGTGTCCTGCGCATACGGGAACAGCATTTTTATTTCGCCATCAGTGAATACCGATAAGAGGCTGGTGTATTGAAAATCGTTTCCATATCCATACCCCGCCAGGGTTTTGGTCAGTTGCTTTACAAAAAGAGCAGTCTTCAGATTACTCCATCTTTCAGGCTTATAGTCGAGCAGTTTGTATTCAACGGGCAGATCACTTTGGGTAAGATTGTCGATCCACGCGTTTACACCAGCGGTGTAAGCATTCACTGCGGCATTTGTTTGTGGATTTGATTCGATACTCCTCACCATATTTTCTGCGGCAAATGTCAGCCCCATGCGGCGTTGCTCCCGGTCATAGCCAATGGCCCGGTCACCAATGATCTCGCTGACGCGGCCGGCAGTAGCCATCGTTTGAAACTCCATTTGCCAGAGGCGGAACTTTGCATGCAGGTAACCCTGGATAAAGTAAGCGTCTTCATCATTGTCGGCAAAAACGTGTGGAATAAGGCGTTCATCAAAATATACATTTGCCGTCCCTTTCAGCCCAGGAAATTTCAGATCGGCTGAAAAATCCTTATCAACAGCTTCTGCATTCTGCCAGAAGCCTTCCTGCGGGCTTAAAAATTTCCCGAACGGCGGCGCAGGCCCCATCTTCAAACTAAGGGCTACCGCCAACCCGACCGTAATAACGGAGCTTATCGCAAAGGGTATGATTCTCATAGATGCTGAATGTGTAGGAAAGATAGTTAAAAGAAAAGACAAATGGAAGCACAAGGAGTTGGTAGTGCCGCGTTGTCCGTTCGACGGCCATTGGCAGATGGCTGATATTTAATCGAAGTTTCTTAAGAATATTGTAGCTCTTTATTCATGAAAGAGCTCCAATACCTGGCTATCTGACCGGATTAAAGTCGGCGAACGGCCATCAGCCATTCGGCCTTCGAACGAATCAAGACACTTACCTCCCTCAATCGCCAATCTCAAACAACAAAAACTGACTCTTCTCCGTCTTCGAAAAATTATCATCTACCACGAAGATAAGCGTGGAGTGGCCATTGGGCAGTTTGGGCCCGATGGTAACACCTTCTACATTGTAAATTGGGAAGCCGAGGTCGTCCATATTGAGCAAAAGTTTTTTTGAGATGACCTGTTGCGGAGGTGTTTGCGCGAGTGAGGGAATGGCGGAAATGTCCTGTGCATTATTCAGATCGGCGAGGTATACACGGATATTCGATGGCACGCGGCCGGTAGACCAGGCCCGTTCAATCACCAGGAGGCGGTTATTGCCGATCGACATAATATCTGAAACGCCATTGATCTTGAAAGCGCCGGCAGGAGTTGCCGGATATGGAACAGGATCCAGCCTGTACGCATACGCGGCAGTCTGCTTTCTTGTTTTGCGGTCAAAGCGAAAAATACGGATCAATGCGGTTGAATCACCGAGGCCCGCCTTTGGCCCATCTTCATAAAGGGCATCTTCAACGCTTACAAAAAGCTGGCTATTGGTTTCATCAAAAGCGAGCCCTTCGAGCACACTGTTGTGTCTCGGGCCTTTTTCTTCTTTTTGGATCCGGAGATTGGAGGGAAGAAAAAAACTGTCTTTATAACGTCCGTTCCTGTCCATGATCACAATGTCAGGGCTCTGCAATTGCGTCGTATCGGCATTGATCACGCGCTGGCCTTCAGTGGACCTGACAAGTTCATCCCGTGACGGATCGTAGCGCATCGCTTCCAGATCGGCGGAATGGATCCGATCCTTGCGGATATCAGGATACGGATTGCCAAAAGGATCCCGAATGGTGGTCACGCCCGTTACGATCACACTGTCAATGCCCCTTGCGCTGATGGGTATTTTCATCGTATAGAACCTCGCCGGGCTCAGAGCAGAAGGATCGTCACAGATCAGGTAATACTGATCACGCCCGCGATCGTAATCAATACCCGAAAGCCCTCCCACCACTGTTCCACTGAAAGAAAGTGCATTGGGCAATACAAACTGGTTCACAAAGCGGATATGATTGACCGGCGGAACAGTGGCCGTCTTCGCAACAGTCTTGCAACTACTAACCGCAACAAACAGGATCGGCATGACCAATAGACCATTTAATCTCATAAGGGGCATTTGCTGCAAATAACGGGGATTTATTGGATTAATTGGATCAATGAAATCCCCGTTCCCGGAGTTCCGATAATAAAGACTCCCTCATATTGCCAAACACAATTCCCACTTAGTGCTTATGTTTGTCAAAATACAGGCATTCGGCCTTATGAAAAAGATCATAGGATACATTAAAGGATTTGCCCTTGAAGTGGATAAGCCGGTGCTGGCAGGCTGTTCCGTTTTTATTGCATTGATGATCTGGTTGAATTACGGATTACACCTGGAACATCGCCTGACCAGCGAAACGCCGTTCGTCTTCCCGCAGTTTACCGGAAGGCTGGTGCTGTTCATTATCACGTTTGGCTTTCCTTATTTGTTAATTTCCCTCCGGAAAAAATTAACGGTGACCCTGCCAATGATGATCTGCCTTTTTCTTGGCCCCTGCCTTTTTGCTTTGAAAGCCGGCATCGATACAAACATGCTGCTATCACATGATCATGACTGGAACATTTACTGGAATGAAATACTTTACTGGCCGGTAAGAACTGCAGGAATGTTCATACTCCTGATGCTGTGCTGGCGCATATTTGACCGGGATAAACATTTGTACGGATTGAATGCAAAAGCTCTCCGCTGGAAACCATACTGGATGATGTTGCTGTTCATGATTCCGTTGATCGCCGCCGCATCCACACAACCGGATTTTTTACATACTTATCCAAAGTTGAAAAATATCCTGCCATTGCCCGCTGATGCATCTCCTGCCTGGTATTACAAATTACTGTATGAGCTTGCTTACGGCAGTGACTTCTTTTCGATCGAATTATTCTTCCGTGGTTTCCTGGTGATTGGTTTTGCCAGATGGGTTGGTAAAGACGCGATCATTCCAATGGCCTGCTTTTATTGCAGCATCCATTTTGGAAAGCCATTGGGAGAATGTATCAGTTCTTACTTCGGAGGATTATTGCTGGGGATCGTCTCTTATCACACCCGCTCTATATATGGCGGTTTGATGGTTCATCTTGGAATTGCATGGCTGATGGAGGCCGGCGCGATCATTGGCGGGCACTTCCAGCAGTGAGGCAACCGCTGACCGAAAAACAGCAGACCTGAAGTCTCACAGAGCGGTCTGTGGTCATTCAAATTAACTTCCCGAAACTTCCTTTAAAACAAATTTGCCACCGGCCTGTAAGCCGGATTCTGTTCTTCGTTTGCACGAAGTGGTCATCATTTATCTGTCCTGCCGGTTACCCGGCGGATCAATCTGCCTACCCTCCATCGCTTGTCCCGGACTTTTGATCCGGAGCCAATCAAGCGGGCCGCTTTCAAACGATGGTATACGTGGCATTTCAGCATGCAAGGTTTACCCGATATACCTGTTGCCAGGCATATCCGTGAGCTCTTACCTCACGTTTTCACCGTAACCCCTGTCCCGATCCCGGATTAAAACCCGGGACAGTCCGGAACATCAGGCCGTAATTTTCTGTGGCACTTTCTGTTACTGAATCCCGGGGTTGACCCGGAATCCCGTACCCGGCTCTTCACCGGTGCATTGCCCTGCGCTGTCCAGACTTTCCTCCCCGCAAAGCGGAGCGATAACCCAGCCGGTAGCAATAAGTTTAATGGACAAAGGTAGAGAAAGCATCCAGAGGTTCCAAAGGTTCGGGAGCTTGAGTTTCCGGCTGCTGAAACGCATGAAACCTTTGTGGGGTCCGGGATCAGTTTTTGAAGAAGATCTCCGTTGCGCCGTAGCCAAACCGGGGATCGTACTGGTTGACGAATGATTTGACCTCGCGTTTCAGGCGGAGAATATCATGCAATTCATCTCGCAACTTTCCTTTGCCTACGCCATGTATTACGATCAGCGTGGGCTGATGATGTGCAAGCGCAAGATCATAGTACTTTTCAAATGTTTTGAGCTGTATGTTGAGTATCTCGAAATTGCTGAGATGCTCCCAGCTATCGGTTAGTTTTTCGATATGCAGATCAACAACAGTTCTGGGAGATTCCAGATGCTGGCGGGCTTCTTTGGCATTGTAGATCTTGAATCCTTTTGCGGCAAGTTTACCAAGTTCCAGTCTGTCTTCTTCGATCTTTTTATCAGGATATTTTTCAAAAAGATTATAAGAGAAATGTGCCTGGTTCTTTTTTTTCAGCTCTTCGATCCTGGTGAAGATCTGCCTCGCGCGCAGTTTCAGCGATGTTTCGAAATGATCTGCCTTTCCTTTCTGCGGCTGTTCAAGGGAAAAATCAAATTCAAAAGAAGGATTATCATTCATATCCTCAAACGGCACATCATGCAGGTAAAAATCCTGGAACGGGTGAACGGTATTCTTTAATTCAAATTCGGCTTCGCCGAAATAATCCAGCTTATAAACAAACTGGAACGCTGTGGAAGTGCGGTTCACCAGGTGAAGCTTCAATTCGTCCACCACTTCATCTCCAAATTCATCTGTATCCATTACCGGCAGGAAAGTAAGCCACACGCCATCTTCCACCCGGTCTTTCACCGGCGTTCTTTTTTCCTTTCTTACCTCATCAACATATTTCTTTGGCTTTTGTGCTTCCGCGGAGATCTTACGCTGCTCAGAGAATCGTTTGAAATAAGGAAAATCGATCTGATCCATGTAAGCCGGAAATTTTACACCGCGTACTTCGACCATTACCATTTTTTCGTTGATGATCTCAATTACTACACCTTCTTCGTTGGAATGAAGAATCAGGACTTTGTCGCCTATCTCGTATTTCATGGCACAAAATTACGCAAAGTGATGGATTGACGGCTTTCCCGGTTTGAGTTCATTTCAGGAGAAAACGCTCACTTTTTTAAAGGTAACTGTCGAAAATTAACGACCGGTATATGCCGCCTCCGGACTACGCATAACTTTCCCTTTTGCCAATCACAGCTTCAAATTTGCGAAACACTTGCCGAATGGAATTTCCTATGCCTGCGCTCCTGCCAGTTTGCTTTTTCTCACACCATAAATAAAATAGATGACCAGACCCAGCAACAGCCAGGCAAGAAACCAGGCCCAGTTTGCCTTCGTCATGCCTGTAAGAAGATAAAGACAGGTCGTTACTCCCATCAATGGAATGAGTGAGTATTTTTTTACAAATGCCAGAATGCTTAAAACGATACAGATCGCCCAGAATGCAATGATCGAAATGTTTGGCGTAGCCAGATCCATGAATGACACCTTGCCGGTGGCGTATTCTGCATTACCGGCGAAATCAAAATTGAATGCATCATGAAAATAGCTGCCGCCATATTTAGCAAAAAGAAAGATCGAAATTGCAATGATCAGCGGGTAAATGAACTGTGCACTGACATAAGGCATGTTGAATCTGCCGGGCACTTTTTCTTTCCGTGGAATCAGCAATACACCACCACACACCAGCACAAATGCAAACAATGTAGCGATGCTGGTAAAATCGAGTACAAATGATTTATCCGTGAACAGGATCGGTATACCTACAACAAGTCCGGTTACGATTGTAGCAAAAGAAGGTGTTTTGAACCGGGGATGAATCCTTTGAAAAACCGGTGGCAGCAAACCATCGCGGCTCATGCTCATCCAGATCCGTGGCTGGCCCATCTGGAAAACAAGCATTACACTAGTCATGGCAACTACCGCACAGATAGAAACCAGCAGTTGCATCCAACCGAGGTTAAGGTTTTGTTTTTCAAAAATGAATGCCAGCGGATCACCTACGCCTTCGAAGTTCCTATAGTTTACAGCGCCGGTAAGAACAAGCGAAAGTAATATGTAAACGACTGTACAGATTACAAGCGAAAGGATCATACCTTTTGGAAGATCACGCTGAGGATTCTTACTTTCTTCTGCCAGCACACTCACCGCATCAAACCCGATATAGGCAAAAAACACACCGCTGACGGCAGCCATCACACCACTGAATCCGTTTGGCATAAACGATTTGATGCCTTCGTCATTGGCCGGCGTCCAGTTGAAAGAAAGTCCTTGTGAAAACACCAGGCTCCCTCCTACAATGATCACCAGTACAACAATAGCCAGTTTAAGCACCACCATCGCATTACTGAAATTGCGGCTTTCTTTGATGCCGCGAAACACGAGATACGTGATCAGCATATTGATCACAAGCGCCGGCAGATCGAAAATGATCCGCAGGCTACCGATCATAGGCGCTGAATTCCACGCATTGATCAGCTCCGCGTTTGGCGAATTCCCTTCCACGGCTTTCTGTGCTTCCCTGTAACTTGTGCAGAGATAGTCCGGAATATGGATATTTACCTTGTGTAAAAATGAGGTGAAGTAATCGCTCCAGCTGAAGGAAACATAAATGTTCCCGATCGAATATTCCATGATCAAAGCCCACCCTATGATCCAGGCGAACAACTCACCAAAACTCGCATAGGAATATGTATAGGCACTACCCGCAACAGGAATACGGCTGGCGAATTCCGAATAACAAAAAGCGGTGAACGCACAGGCAATACCCGTGATAATAAACAGCACCACCACGCCCGGCCCGCCTTTGAACACGGCATCACCAAGACTGCTGAAACTGCCGGCACCAATGATCGCCGCAATACCAAAAAAAGTAAGGTCCTTCACCGTTAATACCCGCTTCAGTCCTTCTCCCCCACCACCATGCGCATCACCCCCTCCTTCTGCCAAAATAGATTCAATCTTTTTCTTCCGGAATAACGAGTTTGCCATTGGTGAGTGCTTTTATTGAAGGGTTCAAAATAGGGAAAATTTCTGAATGAGAAGGGTTTGCTGGTCAAAGAGCAGACTTTAGTTAGCAGATGGCCAATCGTCAAGCTCAATACTGCCTCTGCACCAGAAACTGCGCCAGCTCTCTAAGGGGTTCTTTCCGTTTGGAAACGACCGCAATATCTTCCAGGTGAGCAAAGGCTTCGTCGAGGAATCTGTTTTTGAGTTGAAGAGCCCAGTCGTCCACTTTGCAATCACGGAAGAGCTGGAGGGTTTTTTCTACCTTACCGGCAGTGTTTGCCGCGAGCAGAGATTGAAGTTCGTTCAATTGGGTCCCGCTGGCGGTTTCGAGGGCATGGATCAGCAGGAATGTTTTTTTATTGGCAATGATATCTCCGCCGACCTGTTTGCCAAATTTTGCGGGATCACCAAAGGCATCGAGATAATCATCCTGAACCTGGAAGGCCAGTCCGAGTTTCTTGCCGAATTCATAGATCAAATTCTGGTTTCGTTCACCGGCACCGCCTAATACAGCCCCCATCTTCAGGCTGGCAGCAAGCAGTACAGATGTTTTTAATTCGATCATATGGAGATAGGCGTCGAGGGCAACAGAGTTTTGTGTTTCAAAATCCATATCCCACTGCTGGCCTTCGCACACTTCGCGCGCCGTGGTATTGAACAATTGCAATATCGGCGAAAGGACCGTTGACTGGATCTTGTTCAATTGCTCATATGCCGCCACCAGCATCACATCACCTGCAAGAATGGCCGTGCTCTCACCGTACTTGGTATGAACCGTCTGAAAACCCCTGCGCAGCGGAGCTTTATCCATTATATCGTCATGGATAAGCGTGAAGTTATGAAAGAGTTCAACTGCAGTAGCTACATGCCATGCATTGGGACTGATATCTTCAAACAATTCGTTTCCCATGAGACATAGCACGGGTCTCACCCGCTTACCGCCCATCTGCAAAAAATATACATTAGGACCATACAAGGTTTCAGGTATTGCCGGAAAATGAGGTTGATTAAAGTGATCGGCGAATTGACGGGATAACTGTTCGAAGGAATGCATGATAAACAAAGTAAAAAGTCAAAAGTAAAAATTAAAACCCAAAAGCTCTTATCCGACGTTTTCGCCAGGGCTCTTCAGCAGCGTTTATTTTTTACTTTTTCCCCTTTGCTTTTTTACTTGTTTTCGGTTTTTCCTCTTCCTCCGCCATGACCCAATCATAATCCAGCTGCCGCTTCAATAGATTTGCCGCCACTACTTTGATTCGCACCTTATCGCCCATTCTGAATTTCTTACCACTTCGCATGCCCACAAGTGCGTAGTCACTCTCCACATGTCTGAATTCATCGTATTCAAGCAGGGTATTTACACTCACCAGTCCTTCACATTTAGTGTCCACCGTCTCCACCCAGAATCCAAAGCTGGCAACGCCGCTGATCACGCCATCGAAATCTTCGCCAACATAATTCTTCATATACTGCACCTGCTTGTATTTGTTAGAGGCCCGCTCTGCGTCCATTGCTGCGCGCTCACGCTCGCTGCAGTGTTTGCAGCGGTCTTCCATCTTCTTATCTACCTGTGGATGATTATCGAGTACTTCCTGCAATACACGATGTACCATAATATCGGGATAGCGGCGGATAGGCGATGTGAAATGACAATAATGAATAAAACCAAGACCATAGTGGCCGATATTTTCAATCGTATATTTCGCCTTTGCCATAGTACGGATACCTAACTGTTCCAGCACATGCTGTTCAGGTTTTCCGTTTGCATCTTTCAGCAATTGATTGAATGAAACGGCGATCGCTTCAGGAGATGATGCATCAAATTTATGGCCGAATTTATTGGCAAATGCGATGAATGGCAATAGCTTTTCATGATCCGGTGTATCATGTACGCGATATGGAAATGGCAAAGGTTTGCTCTTTACCTTCACTTTTGAAATATGCTCAGCCACATAACGGTTTGCCAGCAGCATAAATTCTTCGATCAGCTGATGCGATTCCTTGCTCTCTTTTACAACGATACCGATGGGATCGCCTTTCTCATCCAGCTTGAAACGAACTTCCTGCGAGGAGAAATTGATCGCGCCTTTAGTGAACCGTTTCTTACGCATTTTTTGCGCAAGGTCATTCAATATAAGGACCACTTCTGCATTATCGCCGGCTTTCGTTTCGATGATATCCTGCGCCTCTTCATAGGTATATCTGCGATCTGAATGGATGACCGTTCTGCCCAGCCAGTACTCTTTAACTTCTGCTTTAGCATTCATCTGGAAAATAGCAGAGAACGTGAGTTTGTCTTCGTTCGGCCTGAGCGAACAAAGTACATTGGAAATATGCTCCGGCAGCATCGGGTTAACACGGTCAGGCAGATAAACAGATGTTGCTTTCTGATACGCAAATTTATCCAGCGGTGTTTCAGGCTCTACATAATGACTAACGTCGGCAATATGCACACCGATCTCGAACATACCGTTCTTTAACGTGCGGAATGAGATCGCATCATCAAAATCTTTCGCATCAACGGGGTCGATGGTAAAAGTGAGGATCTCACGGACGTCTTTTCTTTTCTTTATCTCAGAAGAAGCGATCTCGTCAGGAATACGTGCGGCTACTTCAAGTGCGTCATCGGGGAAACCAAGCGGGAAACCATTTTCCAGCAGGATCTCCTTCATGGCCACGTCGTTTGTATTCTCTTCCCCCAGAAGGTCTACTACCTCACCCACAGGACGCTTATCGCCCTTCTCCCATTTCACGAGACGTGCAAGCACACGGTCCTTATCTTTTGCTTTCTTCAGGTTGCCCAATGGAATAAAGAAATCCGGCATTGGCTTTTCTGATTCTGCAACAAAAAAAGCAAATGTTTCATTCATCTGGATCTGTCCGATGAATTCGGTTCGCTTGCGCTGTAATACTTCCACTACTTCGCCCTGTAAGCGACGGCCACCACCAGATACACGAACGATTACAGTATCGCCATGCATGGCGGTATTGAAATCATTCGGACGGACGAGGATATCGGTTTCCTGGTCAGGAACAATCACAAAACCCATCCCTGAACGGGTTATATCAAGCGTACCTTTGAAAGTCTTGCCTGCAGATCCGTCGCTTTTATTTTTCTTCTTTGTACTGTTTTTTCTTCCCATATCTTAATTTTTCACGGGTTTGCTGAATTCGAGGATATAATTTACGACAGACTCATCAAACCTGTTTCCTTCATTGAATAAAAAATGATGCCGGACAGGGATCACATACAGTGGCCAGCCTGCGATCTCAGTCTTGAATTTAACTAAACGGACGGCATCTTTCTCCGTAGTAAGGATAATTTTATTTTCGGCCGTCAGACCTTCATATTTTTTGCGGATGTCTTTCAGGTCATCGATCGTGAAAATATGATGGTCGGAATACCGGCTCACCTGGTAGGAACTGCTTTGTTTTTCCAGCCAGTTTTCCAGCGGGCGCGGATTGGCAATACCGGTTACCAGCAATACCTCTGTGTTTTCCGAAATATCCCCTACGCTCCTGTTGAGAATATGATATGACTGACCATACCCGATCGCGGTAAAAAACACCTGCTGCCCGGGTTGTGGGTTTATTTCGCTGATGATCTTTTGCTTTTCATCGGCAGTCATGTCAGGGTTGCATTTGGTCACTACGATGACCTGTGCTCGTTTGTAAGAAGATTTCAGGTCGCGCAGATCGCCGGTAGGTAAATAAAAATCGCGGGTGAAAAGATTGCTTGAATCAGTCAGCAGGATATTCAATCCGGCCCTGACACTGCGGTGCTGGAATGCATCATCGAGTATGATCGCCTCTGTATCGGGCTTATCATGCAACAATTGGGGAATTGCCACGATCCTCTCTTCACCAACCGCTACGGGCACTTCAGGAAATTTCAGATGGAATTGCATTGGCTCATCTCCTATTTCCAGAGCAGTGGTGAGGGCGCCGGCGAGCGCATACCCTTTTGTTTTGCGTTTGTAACCGCGGCTCAGCGTTGCCACGCGAAAACGGTCCTTCAGCAAACGGACAAGATATTCTACCATCGGTGATTTACCGGTTCCCCCAACAGAAAGATTGCCCACGCAGATCAGGGGCAACGCAAAAGAGGAAGAACGGGAAATATTTTTATCAAACAACCAATTACGGATCGAAATGGCAAGCCAGTACAATAACGCAAAAGGGAGCAATAATATCCGGAACGACTTCAGGAAAAAATCAGAAAACATACAAATTCGCTGGTGTGATAACGATATCTAAAGATATGTCAAATTCATCGAGGCCGTCTATTTTGTCGATTGGCTCAAAATAGCTGAAACCTACTTTGAGGCAATCCGGCCTGCAGGACGCGAGGTATTTATCATAAAAACCTTTGCCGTACCCGATCCTGAAGCCCTGCTCATCGAAGGCGAGCAAGGGAACAAATACAAGATCGATATGCATTGGCAATAAAATGTCCCTGCTGTCGGGCTCATGTATATTCAATTCAGTTTTCATGAACGGCGTATCCACATCTGTCACCACTGCCTGCATGGTGAGCGCTTTGAAGTCAGACACAGGATAGCAGACCTTTAGTTCAGGATTGTGAAATTTCAGGTATTCCGTGAAAAGATGCGTATCCGGTTCGTTATTCTCGCCGATCGGCCAGTATGACAGCAATGAATTGATAAAGGGAATGCCGGCAGACTGGAGCCGGATCAGCATCAGATCATCCATCTTCACCATTTCCTGAGTGGAAAGACTCATACGCTTTTCGCGGTAGAGTTTGCGGGCTTGCTTTTTCTCCATAAGAACTGAACGACAAAAGATTTGCCAAAGTTACGGATTACGCCCCGGTACTTGGCACCGGTGCGTGTCCCACGCACCGGAAATCACCAGCCCCGGTGCGTGTCTCACGCACCGGAAGTCACACTTATTCGTTTACAAACATGGAAAAGATCGTCGTCCCGTAGTTCTTCTCCATTTTGTAAAGCGGAAATGTTTTATAATCGTTTCTTGGGGTATGCTCCAGTACAAACCAACCACCGGGATTCAGCAATTGTCTTTCTACAATAAGTTTTGGTAAGTCATCAATCGTTGTAAGTGCATACGGCGGACCGGCGAAGATGAAATCAAATTTCTCTGTGCATTGTTCGATGAACCTGAATACATCCATCTTTACAAACTTCATATTTTCGATATGAAGCGATGCGGCAGTTTTTTTGATAAAGTCAAACATCGCATTGTCTTTCTCCACTATGGTCAGTTGTCGGGCACCGCGTGAAGCGAGTTCATAACTGATGCTGCCCGTGCCACCGAACAGATCCAGTGTAGACAACTCTTCGATATCCAGCTTGTGCTGAAGCGTATTGAACAGTCCTTCCTTGGCAATATCTGTCGTAGGCCTTGTGTAAGGCATTTTTGCGGGCGGATTGATCTTCCTGCCTCCGTATTCTCCTGCTATGATGCGCATCTTGCCAGGTCATTAAGCGATGTGAAAAAATGAGGCGGATATTGCTGATCACCCTGCAGGCTCCAGTCTGATTCCCTGAACTTAAGTTGCAGGAAATAATTATAAAGTTCACGATACAGTGCAGACTCCTGCGTGATCAGCCCGGACAATACAACCTGTACCAGTTCCTGTGTAAATCCAAATTGTTTGCAGGCATTTAACAGGTAATACAAAACATCAGCCGGAGTGGAATACGCATAAGTCTGTGCCAGCAATAACCTGTTGGCTCTTGTTACCAGCAATGAAAAATTATCAGGTCGTATATCAACCGTCAGCAATCCCTGCGGATCGATAAAGCCGGTGTTTTTTAAACCGATGGTATAAGTATGCCAGCGTTTGCTGTTGTTGAAATGATCATTGATCCAGTCGGCTGTTTGTTTAGGTGCAGAATAAACATTCTGGATCTGCCAGTCATCCACATATTCAGTCATAAGCAGATCGCGTTGCATAATGCCATAAACGCCGCGTAATAAAGCAGGCGCTTCCTCCTGTTTGTAATGAACCTGTGGCACCAGTACACTTTGAGGATGATCGAAACAAACAAGCACCTGCGAAAACGCTTCACCTAATTCAGCATGATTATTATAGATCTCCTGTAGTGCATCTTCCTCCATGCTTTCATCGGTATACCAGGCCAGCCTGTAAAGTTCCTGACCTCCGGGAGAAACAATGGCGAAACCAAAATGCTTCTCGCCGGTGCGCACCACCAGGATTTTATCGTCAGATTGATTCGTTGATTCGGATAAGATATGAAAAACCTGTTTCACCTGATCGTTTTAATTGATGCAATGTTAGGAAAAAATAAGGTCTCAGAGGTTCCAAAGGTTTCAGAGCTTCCGGAAGTTTCTGAGGTTTCCTGATCTTCCCGGAAAACAGGCTCTGAAACCTGTTGAACCGATCAAACTGCACAAACCTATCAAACCTCTCAAACTTTTAACCATCTGACTCACACGCGTTTCGCTAACTTTGCAGCCGTTCCGATGGCAAACATTGCTCCAAATAGCGATCTGCAGGTTGAAATATCAACCAAACAAATCTTAAAAATAGCGCTGCCTATTTCCCTGGCATTGCTGGTGCCGCAATTGAATTTTGTGGCCAATACAGTATTTCTTGGCGGACTGGGAGAAACCGAACTGGGTGCTGCGGGGATCACCGGTGTATACTACCTCGTATTTGCCCTGGTTGGTAGCGGGCTGAACAGCGGCCTGCAGGCACTGATCGCCAGAAGGGCCGGCGAGAACCGGCCGGAAGAGATCGGTAAAATGTTTGCCCAATCGATCTGGATCGCGCTCGGTTTCGCTTTTTTTAATATCATCCTCACTTACCTGCTGGGATCATTGTTTCTTTCGGCTGTGCTGAACAATGAAACGATACAGCAGGAAGCTTCGCTGTTTATCAGCATCAGGATCTTTGGTCTTCCTTTTCTGTATCTGTTCCAGGTAGGGAATGCATTGCTGGTAGGTACCAATAACAGCAGATATCTGAAATATGGCTTTATGGCGGAAGCTCTGCTGAATATATTTTTGGACTATGGATTGATCTATGGGAAGTTTGGATTGCCATCCCTGGGCTTCAACGGCGCCGCCATTGCATCTGTATGTGCCGAAGTAACAGGTATGGTGATCGTGTTTGCGATCATCATTGGTAAAAAATTCCAAAAGAGGTTTGAGTTATTCAAACACTTCAGTTTCAACAAACAGCTTTCCGGCCTGATCTTCCGGCAATCTTCACCACTGATCTTACAATTTGTATTGAGCATTGGCGCCTGGCTGTTGTTTTATATCCTGGTAGAGAACAGTGGAAGCGGAAATCATTCGGAAAGGCCACTGGCAATCAGCAATACAATGCGGACGGTGTTTGCCATCTTCGGCGTGTTTGTATGGGCATTTGCCAATACAAGTAATGCTATGGTGAGCAATATCATCGGTCAGAAAAGACAGGAAGAAGTGTTGTTGCTGGTAAAAAAGATCGCAGTATTGAGTATTGCCTGCACTGCAGCAATCAGCCTTATCATCAATCTTGTTCCCGGATTATTTCTGGGTATTTTCTCCGGCGAGCCGGCATTTATTGAAGAGGCAACGCCTGTGTTAAGAATGGTTTCTGTTGCGCCTTTGGTCATGTCAATTGCAACAGTCTGCCTGAATGCGGTTACGGGTACGGCCAATACAAAGATCAACCTGGGAATAGAGGTCATAGCCATCATTATTTACGGATTGTATATTTATCTTGTCCTTCACATCTGGAAACTGTCATTGATGATCGCATGGGCTTCAGAATTTGTATATTGGAGTGTTATCCTGTTGCTTTCCGTTGTGTATCTGCGTAGCGGGCGCTGGAAAAATAAAGTCATATAAAATAAAGCTCAACGGCTTCTATGAAAAAGTTATCATCTGTTATTGCAGGTTCATTATTGTTCTTATATAGCTGTAAATCCGGCGACAAACCGTCAACGGAAGCTGACGAAAATGCACCAAAGATCCCGACGGTGAACTATGCTGTTAAAAGAACTTATCTGCATGATACAACCTCATTCACTGAAGGGTTTCTTTTTCACGACAGTGTATTGTATGAAAGCACGGGCGCTCAACCGGACCTTTTGCGCACACGCTCATTGTTTGGAGCAATGGATCTTCAGACAGGCCGCATCAATGTAAAAGCTGAACTTGACCGCAACAAATATTTTGGAGAAGGTATTGTATTTTTTGGCGATAAAGTATACCAACTTACCTACACTACACAGAAGGGTTTTATTTATGATGCAAAAACCTTCAGGCCACTTGGTGAATTCAGCTTTCCTAACCGTGAAGGCTGGGGCCTTACAACAGACAGCACATCCCTGATCATGAGTGATGGTACCAGTCAGCTTACCTATTTTTATCCGGACTCCTTCAAGATCAAACAAACCATTCTGGTGACCGATACACGCAATCCGGTTGACAGATTGAATGAATTGGAATATATCAATGGATTTATTTACGCGAATATTTATACAACTTCTCTTATTGTAAAAATTGATCCCGCTACCGGTAATATTGTTGGCAAGCTTGATCTTAGTTCATTGGTCAACGAGGTTAAACAAATGTACCCGGCTTCACTGGAGATGAACGGTATTGCATATAACCCCGCGTCCGGGACGGTATTTGTTACGGGAAAGATGTGGCCGGTGGTTTATGAAATTGAGTTTAGCCTGTAAAAAATTGGAAAGCTTCAATCCCGTTTCATTCAAAACGCGTGAATCAGAAGTTGCAACTGAACTTCACTGCCGCGCTCCCTGAGAAGCGATCGATCGGGGGATTGAGCTTCTCCACCGAAACTGTCGCCGATTTTATAGCAGGAAATTTATGGTGTACACCGTAGGCGATCGTTTGAACCAGTGTTTCCAGCAGATCCACTGGTTGCTGCATGGTTTGATTGATCACCTCAAAAAGAGACGCGTAATCTATTGTGTTCTCCAGCGTCATGATCACATCTTCCGGCGGTTCGTAAACTACTTCCATGTTCACGACAAAATCGTTTCCCTTTTGCCTTTCTTCAGGGTATAATCCATGGTAGGCGCGGAAGCGGACGTTGTTGAGGGAGATGGTCATGAGGCCGGGCATAGTGACAGAGGTTTGAGAGGTTTGAGAGAACTGACCGCAGACTGCTGACCTGAACTATCGATGAACAGTCCTTGTCTTTCGAAAATCAGCTATTAAACTGTATAGAAAAATCTATACTTAAAGACTTGTACCGCGGTCAGCCGCCACTCTTAATGCAATCCTTTCGAACTAAGATACCTTTCGGCGTCCAGCGCAGCCATGCATCCACTGCCGGCTGCTGTTACTGCCTGCCGGTAGATCTTATCCTGCACATCGCCCGCAGCGAATACACCTTCCACATTTGTGTTGGATGTGCCGGGAACGGTCTGGATATAGCCAGCTTCGTCCATATCGATCAGGCCCTTGAAGATATCTGAATTCGGCTGGTGACCAATGGCCACGAAGAAACCGTTGATGGCGATCTCCTGTATTTCATTGGTTTTATTATTTCTTATGCGAACACCGGTAACAGTCTTGTCACCAAGTATCTCGTCTGTTTCAGTATCCCAGTATACTTTGATATTCGGCGTAGCCAGCACACGATCCTGCATTACCTTACTCGCTCTCATTTCACCTTTACGGATGAACATATGCACTTCCGTGCAGAGTTTGGAAAGATAAAGCGCTTCTTCGGCCGCAGTATCGCCCGCACCAACGATTGCAACTTGCTTATTGCGGAAGAAGAATCCATCGCAAACAGCACAGGCGCTTACCCCGAAGCCATTGAGGCGTTCCTCGCTGGGCAGGCCAAGCCATTTGGCAGAAGCACCGGTTGCAATGATGATCGCATCGGCCTCCATCCATTTTTCTTCATCGATCTGCACTTTATAAGGACGCACAGAAAGGTCTACTTTAGTAGCAAGGCCGAATCGGATATCTGCCCCCATTCTCTTGGCCTGTTTTTCAAAATCGACCATCATTTCCGGCCCCTGTACGCCATCCGCATAACCGGGATAATTCTCCACTTCAGTGGTGATGGTCAACTGTCCGCCGGGTTGAATGCCCTGATACAGCACCGGTTTCAGGTTTGCGCGCGATGCATAGATGGCTGCCGTATATCCTGCCGGTCCGCTGCCGATGATCAGCAGAGAAACTTTTTCAATGTCGGTCGTCTTTTCCATTCTTACAGAGGAATTTAATCGTCAAAAATAAGCCTAATTATACTCGAAAACTCGGCATGCCGGGTTTTCTGAATAGCTTGTGTAAAACTGATAGTATAACAGCGGAAGGGCGGTTTGGGTTTAAAGTGAAGGGCTGAGAGGTTTCGGCTTAAGGGTTTGAGAAGTTTGACAGGTTGGTACCGTGGATCATATTTTCTGATGATCCGGCTACAGGCCTTGCCACTAAACCTTTTAAAGAAAAGGTTTGAGAAGTTTCAGAGGTTTGAGAAGTTGGACAGGTTCCTGCCGCGGATCGTATTTTCTGATGATCCGGTCGTAAGCCTTGCGGCTAAACCTATTAAACTTCTCAAACCTTTCAAACCTTTCAAACCTCTGCAATCTCTCAAACTACCAGACTGGTCTTCTTATCCCAGCCTTTCGTCTATGATCTTCTTATCTATTTCGTTGTGTTGCCTGTTTTCTTCCTGCAGGCGTTTTAACTTCTTGCCGTAAGTCAGCTTCGTAATAAGGGCGAACAATACCGGCACTACGAAGATCGCCAGCGTCGTTGCTGCGACCATCCCGCCAAACACTGTCCATCCGATAGTTTTGCGGCTTTCAGCGGCCGCGCCACTTGCGAAGGCAAGCGGAAGAACACCGAGGATGAATGCCAGAGATGTCATCACAATTGGTCTTAAACGCAGTCTTACAGACTGCAGCGTTGCGTGCACGATATCGATTCCCCGGTCAACCCGCTCCTTGGCGAATTCCACGATCAGGATCGCGTTCTTGGCAGCGAGTCCGATCAGCGTGATCAAACCGATCTGGGCATAGATGTTATTGCTCAGGTTAGGCAGGAGCGTCAGCGTCAGGATCGAGCCGAAGGCTCCGATCGGAACAGCAAACAGTACCGAGAACGGAACAGACCAGCTTTCGTACAACGCAGCAAGGAACAGGAATACGAATACCAGCGAGATAGCGAAGATGATGGACTGCTGGTTACCCGCAGCGATCTCCTCGCGGCTCATACCGGAGAACTCATAACCATAACCCGCAGGCAACTTCGCCGCTTCTTCACGAAGCGCGTCCAATGCCTGACCGCTACTGAATCCGGCCTTCGGAGCACCATTGATCTCAATTGAACGGTAGATGTTATAGTGTGATATTACCGCAGGAGCCTCGATCACTTTTGTTGTGATCAATGAACCCAGCGGCACCATATTGCCCTGACTGTTGCGGACATAATAATTATTGACCTTTGTCAGATCTCCACGGTAAGAGCTGTCAGCCTGTGACATTACGCGGAAATTCCTTCCGTAAAGGTTGAAATCATTCACATAGCTGCTTCCGAGATAATTTGACAACGTTGAATATACATCAGACACCAGTACACCCTGTTTCTTTGCCTGATCTTTGTCAACATCTATCTGGTAACTTGGAGTGCGGGCATTGAAGAAGGTGTAAGCCATTGCAATCTCCGGGCGCTGATTCAGTCTTCCCAGGAACTCCATCGCTACCCTTTCAAATGTTTTTGCGTCATCCGTGCTGCTGGTTTGCTGCAACTCAAACGTGAAACCCGAAGTGGCTCCCAAACCCGGAATGGCCGGGGGCGCAATCGGAAGGATACGGGCTTCTTTAATATCAGCTGTAGCCCCCCTTATCTTGTTGATCACACTTTGCACGTTATGCTCTTCGCCCTTGCGCTGATCCCAGGGCTTCAACTGCACGAACATTGTACCTACATTCGACTTATTCGAGAAGCTGATAATATTCAATCCTGCAAGACCACCCACTACACTGATTTCGTCGATCTTTTGTACCCTGCCCATGATCTCTTTCAGCATGGCGATGCTTCGCGTGGTGGATGTTGCTTCCGGCATTTCGTAAGTCACAAACATACGGCCTTCATCTTCCGTTGGAATAAAGCCGGTTGGCTTATTCTTAAAAAGGAATGTCAATCCAACAAACAAAGCCACAAGCATGATCAATACATAAGGCGTGCGGCGGATCCATCCGCCTACACCGCGTGTATAACTGGTGGTAAGACGACCAAAATATTTATTGAACCATGCAAAGAATTTATCAAGCAGGTTCTTTTTTGCTTCCGGCGGTTTTGATGGCTTCAGCATGATGGTACACAAAGCCGGTGTAAGCGAAAGCGCCACAAATGCGGAGATCAATACTGATACCGCAATGGTGATAGCAAACTGCTGATAAAGGCGGCCAACGATGCCGGGAATGAAACCTACAGGCACAAATACCGCTGCCAGGATCAACGCAATGGCGATAACCGGTCCGGAGATCTCCTTCATCGCTTTGCGCGTCGCATCTTTTGGCGACATCTTTTCGTGGTCGATATTATGCTGTACAGCTTCCACCACAACGATGGCGTCATCCACCACGATACCGATCGCGAGTACGAATGCAAACAGTGTAAGTGTATTGATCGTAAACCCAAGCGGGCCGAAGAAAATGAAGGTACCGATCAATGATACAGGGATCGCCAGTACAGGGATCAATGTTGCTCTCCAGTTTTGCAGGAAGATAAACACCACCAGTACCACCAGCACCAGCGCTTCAACAAGCGTATGCAATACCTCATCGATAGATACTTCCACCACAGTTGCTGTTTCCAGCGGAACGAGATAGTCAACATCCGGGGGGAAGGACTTCCTCATTTCTGTCAGTGCCTTCTTGATGCCGTCATACGTATCGAGTGCGTTTGCACCGGGCGCCTGATAAATGAGCACGAATGCCGCAGGTTTACCATTTACAAATGCATTAGCTGTATAGTCAAACTTACCCAGCTCAATACGTGCGACATCGCTCAGACGAACAATACTTCCATCTGCAGGTCTTGTTCTGACAACAATGCCTTCGAATTGTTCTTTTGTATTGATCCGGCTATTTGTAAGAACACTGTATTCAAACGACTGCAGTCCCGGCTGAGGACTACCGCCTACAGTACCGGCAGCAACCTGAAGGTTCTGCTCCTGCAGAGCTGCATTTATTTCCTGCGGGGTGATGCCGAGTGCAGCCATCTTTTCAGGGTTCAGCCAGATCCGCATACTGAAATCATCCGCACGGGAGAAGATATCACCCACACCTTTTACACGGAGCAGGGCGTCCTTCACATACAGGTTGACGTAGTTACCTATGAAGGTAATATCATGTTTGCCATTGGGCGAATAGAACGCCAGGGCCATCATGATACTTGGGTTACGTTTACGTACTGTAAGACCCAGACGTTTTACCGCATCCGGCAAAGTTGGCTCTGCCACACTCACCCGGTTCTGTACGTCGAGTGTTGCAATATTGATATCAGTACCCACTTCAAAGTTCACGGTTATGCTGCTCTGACCGCTGCTGGTACTGTTACTGCTCATGTAGGTCATGCCGGGCGTACCGTTCACCTGCGTTTCGATCGCGGTGGTGGTGGTTTGCTCTACGGTTTGTGCATCAGCACCTGTAAAATTACCGGAGATGGACACCGTGGGCGGTGAAATCTCGGGGTACTGTGCCACCGGCAGATTGATCAGGGAAATCACCCCAACCAATACCAGCACAATGGAGATCACTATCGCCGTAACGGGTCTTTTTATAAAAGTTTCTGCTATCATGATTCTGTCTGGTAAGTGCAGGTTTTATCAAACCTGCAACTGTCAAAAAATTTATTCAACTGATCTTTCGGCTATGTCTTTTCGCTTGGGTCTAATACTTACCACGAAGGGCATCAGCTTATTTTTGCGCAGCCGCTGGCTGATCAGCTCCCGGCTGTTTTACCTGAACCAGCGCACCTTCACGCAGGTTTTGTATTCCTTCCACAGCGATCTTCTCTCCCGGCTTCAAACCGTCTTTCACAATGATGTTTGCACCAAGCGGATTGCCAAGTACCAGTTTACGCTGTGAAACCTTGCTGCTGTCTCCAAGAACATACACAAAGAATTCACCGAGTTGCTCTGTTACAGCTTTGTAAGGGATGATGATCGATTGGCCGGATCCATTGTTCAATACTTTCACCGTTGTATTCATGCCGGCTTTCAGGATCTTGTCCTTATTGGGAAATGACAACCGGATCTTGATCGTTCCTGTTTGCGGATCTACTGCACGGTCGATTGTGTTTACAGTACCGGAGAATGGATAAAGTTCTTTCCCAAATGCAATTGCAAAAGTGGAATCACCCGATTTTTTTGATGTCTGCAATTTTGCAAACTGGTAATATGATTTCTGATCAACAGAAAAATCAACAGCTATGGGGTCATCAGTTGAGATCGTATTCAGCACGGTTGAACCCGCAATAACGGATGTACCGCTGCGGACCTGTGAAATACCAATCGTGCCGGAGAACGGAGCAACGATGGTTGCAAAGTTTACATTCGTTCTTAAGGCGTTCACACTTGCTTTTGCTGCGTCCACCTGTTTCTTCGCAGCTTCAAGCGCAGCATCCGCATAATCCACCTGCTGTTTGGCGATCGCATCTCTTTTATCCAGCTCATGATAGCGATCCGCATCTTTCTGCGCTTTCAGGAGGTTGGTCTCCTGCACGGCGAGATTAGCTGTTGCCTGATCTACATTGGCGCTATAGAGTTGCTGATCGATAGAGTAAAGGCGTTGCCCCTTGCTTACTTTATCTCCATCTTTAAAATAAATACCGGTAACATAACCTGTCACCTGCGCCCGGATCTCTGTCTGATTCAATGCGACCACTGTTCCGGGATATTCATCGTAATAAACAGCATTAGTTGCCTGAGCTTCGGTTACAGTAATGCCAACTGCCGGAGGAGGACCCGCCTGCTGAGCTGATTGCTTTCCGCCACAGGCAGCCAGTAAAGCGGCGCAACTAATTACAGACCAGGTTTTGATTGATGATAAGAACATACTACTTCTGTATTATAAATATTCGATTATTAAGAAAGTAAAAAGTACCCCGTTTAACGATTGAAAAATTAACTAACAGGAAAGCGGTGTTACTTTTTAATTAGATCATTTAGTACTGTACCGTTCCGAGTGCTTGTTGTACATCGACCTTTGCACTCAATACACTATAGAGTGCATTGAAATAATTTATTTGCGCGGTGCGCAGATCGGTTTCCGCTGTGATCACCTCCAGGTATGCTTTGATTCCATTCCTGTATTGAAGATTGATCACATCGTACACTTCCTGTGCAAGCTGCACATTCTCTTTTACAGCAAGGTAATTGGCCCGGCTGCTTTTATAAGAAGCAAGCGCAGCCGTATACTGTGCATTCACAGAGTTCTGCAGATTCACAATATCAAGGTCTACCCTTTTCAATTGCCACTCCGCCTGTTTGATGTTGTACTTTCTTTTACCACCCTGAAAGATCGGCAAGCCAAGTGTCAGGCCGATATAAGAGTTAGGATAAGAAATATTGTACAGTTTTGAGAACTGATCATTCAGGTAGTTGAAGTTGTAAGCTCCGTTGGCCGACAGCGTTGGAATAAAGCTCCACTTATTATACTTCAGGTTAGCTTCCTGCAATCTTTTCATGGTTTGCAGTTGTTGATATTCTATTCTTCCGGAGAGATCAACGATCGCAAGTGTATCCTGCGGGATGGCATTCTCGAGCGCAACACTGTCGTAAGCGATATTCAACTGGCTACCCACCGGATAGTTCATTGCTGATTTCAGGTTTTCGAGATTTGCTTTCAGAGACTCTTCCGTTGCTTTGCGCGTAGCGATCGCATTGTTGAGTGCGATCGTTGCTCGTTTGTAATCCGTTTTATCGGCAACACCCGCATCATAAGCCGCGCGGGAATCTTTCAGGCTTCTTTCCAGCCGGGTAATGGTCTCCTGCACTACCCTTACCTGTTGCTGGGTTGCAAGCACGGCATAGAACGATTTTGTGACGCTGACCACCAGGTCTATTTTGTTGAAGGTGGTTTGTTGTCTCGACTGCAGCTGCACGTCATTACGTGAGCGAAGTGCGAGCAATACATCACGGTTGAAGATCGTTTGCGTTGCACCAAACTGAAAAGCGGATGTATTGTCTACACCCAGCTTTACGGGAGTACCGCCAATGATATTGGTTTGAACGTCAAAGTTGTGTTGCAACAGATAGTTGAAATTGATCTGTGGATACCAATCAGCAAGTTTCGACTTCACCTGCAGATCAGTGATCTGTTCATCGATCAGCGATTGCTGTATCAGGGGTTGTCTTTTCAACGCGTACTGTATCACATTGGGAAGACTGGCATCCTGTAACAGGCTGTCTGCGCCTTGCGTTTGTGCAATAGAAGCGGCAGAAAACAGTAAAGCAGGGACCAATAAGCTAATGGAAAAACGTGACCGACTCTTTCTCATAATGTTGATCTATAGATATAACAAGTTTATTATACATGCTCTTCGCAATGCAATCATTATTCATCTGCGGTGGTGGTTGACGCAGCAGGCCCACCTACACTAATGCGTATACGCAGGGACCTGTAAAATATGGGAATCAATGGATGATCGGCATGCAAATGTACGGGGAAAGATTATTATAAATCACTACCCGTGCTGATGAAATCTTATTTTTTTTGGATAAGCGGCAACCGATACTATTAGAAATCAATTAAATGCGAAAAGAGAATTAAACAATTGTATAATTTCTTTTTGTTGTTGCCGGTTTTTAGGGATGAAAGGGGTGCGATTCGTTCGATGGTCGAATGACCGTTGGCCGTTAGCCGATCCTGACCGGAGTGAGTGCTCGATATTATTTCGGAAACGCATCCCATCGTCAAAAATTCATTATAGCGCAAGCAAGATCGGCCAACATCTTTTGGCTATCGAACAAATCGCAGACACTAATAACAAAAAAACAGCCCCGGTCAAAAATATGTCCGGAGCTGTCTTCTTAAATAAACCCACCGATTTTTCAGCCTGGTGTTGGCTGACCCGCCTGACCGGAGTCAGGATGGATTCTCCGGCTGAGCCGGAGTGCTGCTATTTGTGTTCCGCGCTCGCTGAAGCGATGGCGGAGGTTGATCTTTCTCCTCTGCTTAGGAATTGGGACCGGATTAACCGAGGTATGCTTTCAGCGCGCTGCTGTAGCGGGCTTTCTGCAAACGCTTGATCGCTCTTTCTTTGATCTGGCGGATACGTTCTTTTGTAAGATCGTATTTCTGCCCGATCTGTTCGATAGTTACGCCCTGTTCGCCGTCGAGGCCGAAATAAGCGTTTACGATCTCAGCTTCCCTTGGGCTGAGTGATTTGAGTACGCGACGGATCTCATTGCGCAGCGAATCTTTCATCACGTCATCGTCCGTATCATCACCACCTTCCAGCAGATCGCCCATTGCTACGTCTTCCGCTTCGTGCACAGGTGCATCGAGTGAAGTGTGACGGGTGTTGCTTTGGAAAATGTTGTTGATCTCAGTTTCACTCATCTCCAGTAATTCGGCCAGCTCTTCTGTTGATGGCTCTCTTTCGTGCTCCTGTTCGAAAGCCATGTAAGCTTTGTTAGCCTTGTTGTACGTGCCAATTTTGTTTTGAGGCAGGCGGACTAATCTGCCCTGCTCTGCCAACGCCTGTAAGATAGACTGGCGAATCCACCATACGGCGTAAGAAATAAATTTGAAACCTTTGGTTTCATCAAAGCGTTGTGCCGCTTTAATCAGGCCGAGGTTGCCCTCGTTAATCAGATCACTCAACGAAAGACCCTGGTGCTGGTATTGCTTTGCAACAGATACCACGAAGCGGAGGTTAGCCTGAACAAGCTTGTCCAATGCTTTCTGATCTCCCATCTTGATACGCTGAGCAAGCGTGGTTTCCTCTTCAGGTGTGATCATAGAAATCTTCGAGATCTCCTGAAGGTACTTCTCAACCGCCTGAGAATCCCTGTTGGTAATCTGGGTAGCAATTTTGAGTTGCCTCATAATGAATCTGTCTGTTTAAATAAAAACAATAATAGACAGTCTTTGTTTGCAGGATATGCAAAATGTAGTGAAATAAAACCGTCCCGAACCGTCTGCAAAAATACATTGCATTCCCGGAATCTCATAGCCGATGTGCATAATTATTATCTGCAAATTGACTGTAAGTAATTATATTCCGGACCTTCAATGCTGAAAGCTATACTGGTGGCGCGTTTGGAGGTTTTCGCCAAAAATTCCCTAAATCGGCTGGATCACCATCAGGATGTGGATTTCGCTGTTTTTGCCCTCCTGTTCAGCACGATCCAGAGAACCAGGCCGGTCAGGAAAAGCAGCGTCGAGATCACTTCCGCCTGAGTTGGATGAAAACCGAAAAGATCCAGGTGTGTATTCACCCTGATTTTCTCGATCAGGAACCTTTCCACGCCATTTACCATCAGATAAAGCGCAAAAAGGGTGCCTGGCACTTTCAACCGCTTGCGGACTGACCAGAGGAGTACAAAAAGGAGGATACCCATGATCACCTCGTAGAATGGTGTCGGGTAAACGGGAACAGGCAATTCGTTGCAGTATTTTCCAACGCAGCCGGGAATCTGACGACCGGCTTCGTTTACATTATTGGGATAGGTATAGGACCACATCCAGTCGGGCAGCCAGTTAAATGGCTTGGGATTAAGATTTTCGATCCCCCAATCGCCGTCACCAGCCACCTGGCAGCCGATCCTGCCGGTTCCGTAAGCCAGCATCAACGCAGGCGCGGCAGCGTCATTCAGCTGCCAGAAACCAATATTGTGTTTACGGGCATAGACCCAGATGGCGATCGCGGCGCAGATCAGGCCACCATAAAATGTCAATCCCGCAGGAGAAAAGATATATGACGAAGGATGCTTCAGGAAGTCCCCCCAGTTCTCAAAAATATCAAACAACTTGGCGCCGAAGAGACCAAAGATCAAAGCCAGGATCGTCACCTCTCCCACCCTGTCCTGAGGCCAGATCCGGATCGTGCGTTTCTCCGGTTTTGGCAGCTTCTGCTTGTTCTTCTCCCACCATTTCATGCCGGCAAATAACAGCCCCAGCAGGATACCCGCCGGCCAGCTTCCGATGCCCGAAAAAATGAATTGCTGAGGATCTTCCGTAGCGGAATTATCCATAATGAAAAGAGCCAGTATTTTGTATCCTAACAAAAAGCCAAGTAGAAAATTCAGGATCAGTTCTACCGCCGTAGCCGGTTGCCCAACCATCACCTGCATTTCTGTGGGCTGCAGCAATCCTTCACGGCTCTTGCGTTTCAACTCTGCAGTCAATACCACCGCCGCCAGTATGAATGAAATAGCCACAAAAAAACCAAACGAGTTGACAAATCGCAGGAAGGTCCATTCTACACCAAAAAGATCTTTAAAAGCGAAATACAGGTTGGGATACATTTATCGTATTGGTTTTAAGCAGGCGAATATACGGGCAAAAAGCGAGGAATCATTGACCGTTGTCCGTTCACCGTTGCCCGTTGCGGGAACGTTCGGAATTGAAAGCAAAAACCTCTCTTAATAGAGAGGTTTTTATACTATTAGTTCAGTTAACCGGCCAACCGGCCACCGGTCATCAGCCTTAGTCTCTTAATTGCAGTATTCATCAAACGCACCAATCAAATTATTCGCGATCATCTGCGCCGGACGGCCTTCGATCTGGTGACGCTCGATGAAATGAACGAGCTGGCCATTCTTAAAGAGGGCGATCGCCGGAGATGAGGGTGGATAAGGAAGCAGGTGCTCACGCAGCGTTTTGATGGCATCGACATCGAAACCGGCGAAGGACGTGGTCAGGAAGTCGGGCTTGTTCTTGGCATTTACAACTGCCATCAGCACACCTGGTCTGGCGCTGCCTGCAGAACAACCGCAAACTGAATTGATCATTACAAGGGTGGTTCCTTCTTTGGAAAGTTGCGTGTTTACATCAGCTGAATTCAGTAACTCGGTAAAACCGTTGTCTGTCAGCTCTTCTTTCATGGGGGTGACTATTTCTGCTGGATACATAGCTTGTTGATATTATTAATTACTAATTACGCGAAATTAAGCCAATGAGCGCAATCTGCGCAAACAGGCCTGATCTTAGAACGCCAACCTTTTGATTTTGTTCGCTATTAGAGCGGAAAGCAAATTCCGTCCCGCCTGAGATCAACACAATACAAACCCCAGAAAAAAAACAAGACATTGTGTCTGCATTACGCGGTTTAAAAAGACATAATGGCATAAAAAGACGAGCGGAATTGCGGGTCTGGCAGGAAAAAAGACGTAAAAAGGCGGTGGTACATAGTTTGAAAACTACTTCCCGTAATCAATAACAAAACAAAAAAAGAAAATAAGATTATGACACACGTAAAATTCGGCCGCCGTCCATTTGAAAGAAGCTTTAACAATTTGGTAGACGACCTTTTTTCAGACCTGCCCGTCCTTTATAGAAATGGAACAGATCAGGTATTTAAAGGTTTTGCGCCGGTAAATATCAACGAATCGGAAAAGGGATACAATCTTGAAGTAGTTGCTCCCGGATTTGAGAAAACCGATTTTAAAGTGAACATTGACCAGAATGTACTGACGGTTTCAGCAGAGAAAAAAGAAGAAGTGAAAGAAAATGCAGAAAACGCTGGTAAAGCAGACAAGCAAATCCGCCGTGAGTACAGTTTCCGCTCTTTTAAAAGATCTTTCACGCTTGACGAAAAGATCGATGCGGCCGGAATCGAGGCAAAATATAATAATGGTGTTCTGACATTAAACCTTCCAAAGAGAGACGTAGTCAAAGCATCAGCACAAGAAATAAATATTCAGTAAGAATCTTTCTCATAAGCAGTTGGTTTTGGTTTACACCCCATCGTTTCTACGACGGGGTTTTCTTTTTTGCTGGCAACCATTCTGGCGCAAGCATTGTCTAAAATCTGTTATTTTTGCGTTCACATTACCAACATTACTGAAGTTATGTTCAAGAAGATCATTCACTTCTTTCCAGTTTTTGTATTTTCCGTAACCGTAGCGAAAAGCCAGGACGTCACCCCAGACAGTCTTCCGCACAAACCCGTTCCGGTGGAAGACAGTACACTGCGCATTACCAATCTCAATCCCTATATCTCGCTCCATGTGGATTCGGTATTATCTTATCAGCTCTCCATTAACAGGGACGAACCAAAATATTACTGGTACCTCAAAAATTCCCCTGTTGGCCTTAAGATCAATAAAGACAACGGCCTGCTGACCTTCAAGGCGGAGAAATCTTTTTTTCTTTCCGGCAAGTTGAAATACGATGAAGAGTATACGGTAAAACTTGGCGTTCAAAATCTGGCCAATCCCAGGGAGCGGGTGGACACAAGTTTTGTGCTGGTCTTTTACAATACCGACGTGATCCTTCCCAGGCTGAAACCTTCTGTGGGCACGACCCTTATTGCAGACGAAGGCGAAACCATCAGCTTCAGCGTGCAGTGCGAAACCGGTAATTTCTCTATTGACGACATACTGTTTACCAGCAATATTTCCATCACCAATTACAAGACCGTCAGAAAATGCGGCGATGAGTTTTCCTGGACTATTCCCTTCGATTTTGTAAAAGAAACTGATACGGTTAAAACAAAAGTGCTTAATCTTAGCTTTATCGGTTCCACCACGAAGTTTCAGATCAGGGATACTGCCAACGTGCGGATCACTGTCAGGGATGCGTTAAACTATCCGCGCGCGAAGCAGGAATACGATGTATTGTATGCGCAGATAAGAAGACATTCCCTGGTGCTTAAAGCTACGTTCCTGCAGATCGACCGGAAGATCCGCAAGAATAAAGGAGCGAGAACTTCTTTTGATCTGACTTCTGCTACCTCTGCTCTCACAGGAACCATCCTGAGCACTTCCGGTGGGGCATCAGCCGAGACAGCGGGAAAGATCCTGCCGAGCGCAGGCGTTGCCCTTGTTCCGGTAAAAGAAGCAACAGCTCCAAATAAGGTTGTTGAACAGAATCAGGCAGCAGTGTTGCGTTCATCAATCAAACGGCTTGATTATATGCTTTTTGAATACACACTCGTTGGAGACCGGGATCCTCAGATCGCCTCGAAGACCGCCAAATTAAAAGAAGAACTTAAGCAAAGTCAGATGCAGGTGATCGATGTACCGCTTGATGTTACCCTGGATGATATGTCTGAAGATGAACTGAATAAATATTTTAATAACCCGAAGGTGAATAAGAAGTACCGGATGAGCAATAAAGGACGTTAAAAGAAAGCGGGCTTCGATCGAAGCCCGCTTTCTTTTTCAGGAAGAATTTTATTATACCCCGGATAACTGAAATATCTCCGCTCTCAAACCGGACTGTGTATCGTCAGGAGCCTGATCTGTCCCAAAGGAAATACGCCCTGTCTCCCACACATCACTCATGCAGCACGATCATTCTTTTATGGATTGCAGCCAGCCCTTCTCCGTGTATCGATGATATACTGAATCTTCCAGATCCCATCAATCCTCACCAGCTGAAATGAATTAACACCGCAATGACTGAATTTACCATTGAAGTAAAAATTGTAGGGTGTCCAAACCATGGCGAGTGGTCCGTCTATTTTGATCGTTTCAAAACTAATGCGCTCGTCCGCTGAATCTTTTTTCATTTTGCTTACGGACTCGGCAAATTCGGCAACAGGCTCATCGAGCACCACTGTGCCGCCTTCTTTTGTACGCGAAATGGTTTGCAATACCGCCTTTTCCGCGAAGGCAGCTTTCAGTGCCGCAGCATCTGCATTTTTCATTGCTGTGAATAACGAATTGACAGCAGCTTTAACAGAATCTTCAGTTGCTTTCTGCGCTTTCACCGCAGATGAAAGGATCAGCATTGTTAACGATAAGAAAAGAATGCGCATATTAACATTGTTTAAGTGAACCCGGGATAACTATTACCGTCCTAAAGTAAACTCATTCATTATGAAAACATCAAGAATTGTACAAGCGGTTGCAGTAGTTGCCATAGCGATTTTTTTAACAAGCTGTGCGAGCAGCAGATATGACCCCTACCCGCCTCCCCCACCACGTGCATCAGTGTCACTGATTTTGAATGCCGGACCAGGAATGGTTATCAGCCGTTATAACGATGGACGCTATTATTACAGGAATCCGCAGGGGTGGACCTATTGGAGAGGATATGATAACAGGTATTATCTCGACAGAAGGTATGTGCAGCGTTCTTACAGAAGCTACCCGCAATACCGGGATTGGAACAGATCCCATGGGAGAAGGAGATAGAAGAGTAAAAAGCCAAAGTTAAAAGGTAAGAAACAGAGACCTCTGGCTTCCAGATCCGTTCAAGCGTTGAGGGTTCTGTTTCTTACCTTTTAAATTTTGACTTTTAGTTTATTTCACATACCCGAGGATCTTGAGCATGCTCTGCGCAGTTTGTTCCCGCGCGTACAGCCAGTCGACCAGCTTTCCGTTCTTGTCGTAACCAACGATCACGTGTTTTGGAGACGGGATGAGGCAGTGTTTAATACCGCCATAGCCGCTGATCTGATCCTGGTAAGCCCCGGTATGGAAGAAGCCGACGTAGAGCGGCTCGCCATTGTTTATTTTTGGAAGAAACACTTCATTGATGTGCTCTTCGGAATCGTAATAGTCATGACTATCGCAGGTGATACCTCCCAATACCACCCGTTGGTATTCCTCCTCCCATTTGTTGATCGGCAGCATCAGAAATTTCTCACCGATACCCCAGGTATCAGGAAGTGTGGTGATAAAAGAAGAATCGATCATATACCAGTTCTCCCGGTCATTCTGCACCTTCTCTCCGATCACGCTGTAGATATGCGCCATGCTTTCGCCGACTGTAAAGCTTCCGAACTCTGTAAAGATATTCGGCATGGGAACTTTTGCTTTTTTGCAGGCAGATTTGATATTACCAACGATCTCGTTGATCATAAACTGATAATCGTATTCAAACCCAAGAGAGTGCTTGATCGGGAAGCCGCCGCCGATATTGATGGAGTCCAGCTCCGGGCAGATCTTTTTCAGCTGGCAGTACAGGTTGATGATCTTGTTCAATTCGCTCCAGTAGTAGATATCATCTTTGATCCCCTTGTTCAGAAAGATATGCAGCATTTTTAACTGGAACTTGCTTTCATATCCTTCAATCCTGTCTACATAAAACTCCAGGATATCTTTCGCGCGGATACCGAGCCTGGACGTATAGAAGGGAAATGTCGGTTCTTCTTCCGCTGCAACGCGGATGCCGAGCTTGAACGGCACTTTCACCGATTTGGCATACTCCCTCAGCTCTTCTTTATTGTCAAGTACAGGGATCACATTGCCAAAACCGGAGTTGATCAGGCTGGCGATGCGTCGGGTATAGGCTTTTTGTTTGTAGCCGTTACAGATGATATGGATATCCTTGGTGATCTTTTTCTTTTCGTACAATTTCTTGATGATCTCAATATCGTACGCATAAGAAGTTTCGAGATGAATCTCGTGTTTCAGGGCTTCTTCCACTACAAAGCTGAAGTGGGAGCTTTTGGTGCAGTAGCAATAGAAATATTTGCCCTCATATTTATGCTTTTTAAAAGCATTGGCAAACATGGTCTTTGCTTTTTTGATCTGCATGCCGATCTTGGGCAAATAGCTCAGCTTCAGGGGCGTGCCATATTTGTCTATCAGCGCCTTGATGTCGAGGTTGTTGAATTGCAGATATCCATCTACTGTGTCGAAACCTTCCTGAGGGAAATTGAAGGTTTGTCTTACGAGGTCATTGTACGTATTATTCATTTAACAACTGGAGGGTTAGATTGTCCCGTTTTTTTGACGGGACAAAATTATAAGATTCTTAGAATAATTAAAGGAGTTGTTTTTGAAAGATGTTTGGAGGATCTTTTTTGAGGGGGAACGGAATGCCTGGCCGCACCGCCCGGTTGTGTGTCTCACGCACCGGAACAGTCAGAAAAAGAGAAAGCCATTCCGGAATTCGGAACGGCTTTCACTTTTATAGCGTAGATCTGTCTTATTTTACAGAATCAACCAGGCTTTTGAATGTTTCCGGATTGTTCATCGCCAGGTCAGCGAGTACTTTACGGTCCAGGGAGATTCCTTTTTTCTGGAGTTTGTTGATGAACTCAGAATAAGTCAGGCCTTCAGCGCGAACTGCAGCGTTGATACGTGCGATCCACAGTGAGCGGTATTCTCTTTTTTTCAGCTTACGACCCACGTACATGTAGGTCATCCCTTTTTCTACAACGTTTTTGGCTACCGTTAAAACGTTTTTACGTTTGCCATAGAAGCCTTTGGCTTGTTTTAATATTTTCTTCCTGCGGGCCTTGGAGGCAACAGCATTTTTTGAACGAGGCATATTTAATTAATTTAAGAGTTTTAAGAAATAAAATCTGTAAGCAGGGCTTACTTCAAACGCAGCAGACGTTTTACAAAGTGGACGTTTGGTTGAGCAACCAGACCGTCGATCCTCATGTTACGTTTACGTTTTTTTGATTTTTTCGTCAGGATGTGACGCTTGAAACTCTTCTGGTGAGTGATCTTTCCAGTACCTGTCACTTTAAAGCGCTTCTTCGCACTGGAATTCGTTTTTACTTTAGGCATTTTTACCCAGTATTAATAATTATACCCTTAAGGCGTTCCCCACGGGGGGATGCTTGTGGAGCCTCTTCAGGAAATATCCTCGCTGGAAGTTCGGGAATGAACTTTATTACGGGGGTGCAAAGATAGGGCATCCCGGTGAAAAAGCAAAGAGGTTGCGATTGAGTTTGAAAAGTTTGAGCGATTTGACGGGTTTGAGAAGTTAATAACCTCTCAAACCCGTCAAATCGCTCAAACTTTTCAAATCATATCTTACCCTTTCGGATCCAATGCCTTATCTATGCGGGACGTCAGATCCTGCAAATGATAACGGCTCATCGCATCCGTCGTGCCGGCAGAAGCCGCCTTGAGTTCGGATCTCAGGGCGGACAGGTGCGCCTTTATAGCACTCCTGATATCCGATTTGTCCGGATCAGCCGCGGAACCGCTGCCGCCGAGGATGATCAGGATCACATCTGAACCGCTGCGCGAAGAACCAAGCAGGTTCGCCAGCGTGTTTACATATGACTTCTGAAGGTTTCTTCTGTATACATCGATCCTGGCTCGAGCCGGCAATTCGCTGAATACCCCTTTTTTCATATCACCGAGCAGATCGAGCACTCCGTAAGCATTGGCACCCCGCGCCGCTTCCGCTTCGATCAGTTTGCCCATTGTACGGTTTGAAAGAAGGCTGTTCAACGCTGCATCCTGCAAACCACCGATCGTTGATGTGGCATTGATGCCCGTTTTGCTGAAGATGTCCCGGTTGATCAGCCATGTTGGTGTTGCAAAAAGCTGCTTGTTCAAAAATTCAACCGCTTCCTTTTGCTTTGCTTTGCTTACAACTTCATATACAGCACCGGCTTCTTCTACTGTTTTGGGTGTTTCCATGATACCGCCAACGTATTTTGTAACGTGGCTCATGTACATCCGGAACTGGCCGGTCACCTCACGGTACATTGCCGCAAGGCCAGCATAATCCTTGTTGGGTTCCTTTGTCCATGCTTCGAGGTTTGGAATAATGCGTTGCAGGTTTTTGATACCATAGAAAGCGCCTTTCACGCCATCATCGCCGACCTGCTCACGTTGTGAGCGTGGATCATCCGGGTTTGATTCGGTACCAAACCAAAGACGATTATTTTTCAGGTGCTCAATCACCCATTTGTTGAGGAAAGGTTGTTCTGCCTCCGCATCTTTATATTGAGGGAAAAGCTTGTATCCCCATTCAATGGCCCATTTATCATAGTCGCCGATGCGTGGGAACAAACCGGCTCTGCTGATCTTATCTTCCGGTTGTGCCACATAGTTGAAACGGGCATAATCCATGATCGAAGGTGTATGGCCATTTGCTTCAACCCATGCTTTATCGCGCAGTTTTTCAACCGGCACCGTTGAGCTGGAGCCATAGTTATGGCGAAGCCCGAGTGTATGGCCCACCTCGTGGGATGATACGAAACGTATGAGCTGCCCCATCAGTTCATCATCAAATTGCATTTTACGAGCTTCCGGATCTAAAGGAGCGCACTGCACAAAGTACCAGTCATGGATCAGCTTCATTACATTGTGAAACCAGTTGATATGGCTTTCCATGATCTCACCGCTGCGTGGGTCACTGATGCTTGGGCCGCTGGCATTGGCAACGCTTGATGGCTTGTAAACGATCGCTGAATAACGTGCGTCTTCCAGGCTCCATTCAGGATCTTCTTCTTTGGTTGGAGCAAGTTTAGCAATGATCGCGTTTTTAAAACCTGCTTTTTCGAACGCAACCTGCCAGTCATTCACACCCTGAACCAGATAGGGTACCCATTTCTTTGGTGTGGCCGGATCGATATAGAAGATGACCGGTTTCTTTGGTTCTACCAGTTCCCCTCTTTTGTATTTTTCCACATCAGCATCTTTCGGCTCAAGTCTCCAGCGCTTTATAAGGCGCATGGATTCCACACCCTGCGGGTTTGCATCAAAGTCTGTATAACCAACAGCGAAGAAACCGACACGGGGATCGAAATAACGGGCTTGCATCGGAACCTTTGGCAGCAATACAAAGGAACTGTTGAGCTCAACGGTATAATTGCCGCTGACAGCAGGAGCGAATCCTCCACCACCCTGCCCTGGTATTGCCGGCAGGCGTGAATATGTTTTTACTGTAGAGATCTCCACGTTGGACGGGAATGATCTTACACCAGCGATATACGACTTATCTGCCTGCATAGAACCGATACGCGCAGATGTTTTGACATTGCCCGAGAAGAACAGCACATCATTGTCACCACTGATATAATCAGTGATATCGATCACCTGCCCTGTTGAGTCCTTTGAAAAAGCTCTCACGTCAAATGCGGCGGCAATAGGTTGCACATTTGAATTGTTCACGGCGGTGAACATCGGAGAGGTTGAATCTTTTGTATATTCCGCAAAGGAGATATTCCGCAGGAATACTTTATTGTTTGGTCCTTTTTCAAAACGGATCACGCTTTGGCCGATCTGGTCGCCGGCAAAGCCAAAAAAACCGTTGCGCATACCTGCTGCGGCTTTAGTGATGCGGTTTACGACAAGGATATCGCGACCGAGAACTGAATCTCCGATCTCGAAATAGTATTTTTCATCCACTTTGTGAACGGTGAAAAGGCCGGCGTCGGAAACAGCTTTCGAAGTGATCACTTCTTTATAGGGTTTGGGACCGGAGGAAGGTCTGGCTCCGCCAAAACCGCCCGGCACAACGCCGGTAGGTCTGGCGGTGGTGTCTGGTCTGTTTTGCGCGGTGGCAACAGAGCAGGCACAGATAGCGATCGCTACCAGCCAGCGGTGGTTGAGAAATTGAAGCATTATTGCGTTTTTGGTGATAAAAAAAGTGGCCTAATATACGGAAAGCAATGGTTCAACATTAATTGGGTCAGGTTTTTATATGGATGGTAGGCAGAAAAAAGGTTTCATAAGTTTAATAGGTTTCGCAGGCTGGAAAAGTCCAACCTATGAAACCTATTAAACTTATGAAACCTATAATTCCGTATTACTTCTTCTTACCCTTTGGCGCAAACATCGCCAGCATACGTCGCCCTTCCATCTTCGGCATGTTCTCCAGCACGCCTACTTCGCCGAGTCTTTCAGCGAATTTCAGGAGAAGAAGCTGACCTCTTTCCTGAAACTGGATAGCGCGTCCTTTGAACTGCACGTAGGCTTTTACCTTGTTACCTTCTTTAAGGAAGGCCTCGGCATGTTTTGCTTTGAAGTCGAAATCGTGATCATCCGTATTAGGGGTAAAACGGATCTCTTTCACTTCGGAGACTTTGCTTTTCGCTTTCATCTCCTTCTCTTTCTTCTTCTTATCGTAGAGGAATTTGTTATAGTCGATGATCTTGCAGACAGGAGGATCAACCTGCGGAGAAATCTCCACGAGGTCCAATTGCTGATCCTGCGCCATTCTCAGCGCATCCTGCGTGCTGTAAATGCCCACTTCTACATTATCTCCAACCAATCTCACCTGGGGCACCCTGATGAATTGATTGATGCGATGCTCGGCTTCCCTACGGGGAATGAATTTACCTCTGAAACCGCCTTTGTTAAAACCGCCACCGCCAGGTCTGAAACCGCCTCCGCTACCTGGTGGCCTGTTGAACCCGCCTCCGGGTTTTTGTGGTACTGCCATTTAGTTTTTTTGAGTGAACTCTTCCTGCGAGAGTATTTATTGTTTTAGATTAAAAATTAAATCAACGTAAAAAGTAAAAGCTTGCAAAGTGACTACTTTTTTACTTTTAAATTTCTACTTTTTACTTCCCCGGCTTTCCGCAGGTCTGAAAGCCGCTTCAATATACGTTATTCCCTCCGATCTTTGATCTCAGCCACGGCTTCCCGCAAAAATTCAGCCACAGATTTTGATCCCAGATCGCCTTTTCCCTGTCTTCTCACGGAAACCATCTCTTCATTCATTTCCTTTTCACCAACAACAAGCATATACGGAACCTTAAGCAACTCCGTGTCCCTGATCTTTTTACCGATCTTTTCCTGACGGTCATCCACTTCTGCACGGACTCCTTCCCTGCGCAATTTCTTAATAACAGAATTGGCATAGTCAAGGAATTTATCACTGATCGGCAGCACTTTCACCTGTGTCGGGGCAAGCCAGAGTGGCAGTTTACCTGCATAATGTTCCAGCAGGAACCCGATAAACCGCTCATGTGTGCCGAGAGGCGCTCGGTGGATGATCAGCGGAACGTCGGTCTGGTTATCCGGTGTGGTATATTCCAGTTTAAAACTGCGTCCCTGTGAAAAATCTACCTGGTTGGTAGCCAGGGTGAATTCCCGCCCGATCACGCTATAGATCTGCACATCGATCTTCGGGCCATAGAATGCCGCTTCGTCCTGCACTTCCACGTAAGGAATGTTTGATTCGATCAACACCTGGCGAACCATCTCTTCTGTTTCTTTCCACAGTTCAGGTTCGTTCACATATTTCTTGCCCAGTTTGTCCGGAGAATGCAGACTCAACCGCATCACGTATTTATCGATACCGAAGATCTTGAAATACTTAAGATACATGTCATTCACAGCTCTGAACTCATCCGCGAATTGTGCGCGGGTGCAATAAATATGCGCATCATTCATGTGAAGACAGCGCACGCGCATCAAACCGAACAATTCACCACTTTGTTCATAGCGGTAAACAGTTCCGTACTCAGCGATCCTGTATGGAAGATCACGGTAACTTTTGGGCTCCGCCTTGAAGATCTTATGGTGATGCGGGCAGTTCATCGATTTCAGGTAGTACTTCTCGCCATCAAGTTCCATTGGCGGATACATACTGTCTGCATAATACGGAAGGTGACCGCTGGTGAGGTACATGCTTTCCTTTGCGATGTGTGGTGTAACCACTCTTTTATAACCACCGTCTTCCTCGGTTTCTTTAGCCAGTTTTTCAAGTTCTTCGATAATGATCGTTCCGTTTGGCATCCACAGGATCAGGCCCGGGCCAACATCATCGTCCATAGTATAGATCCCTAGCTCTTTTCCAAGCTTGCGGTGATCTCTTTTCTTTGCTTCTTCAAGCATTGCAAGATATTCATCGAGCTCTTTCTGAGTCGGGAATGTGATACCGTAGATACGGGTCAGCTGTTTGTTATTCTGATCGCCTTTCCAGTATGCTCCGGCGATATTTGTCAGTTTAACTGCTTTGATCAAACCGGTATTGGGAATATGCGGGCCGCGGCACAGGTCAGTAAAACCGCCCTGTGTGTAGAAGGTGATCCCTCCGTCAGCAAGATTCTGCAAAAGATCGAGCTTGTACTCATCCCCTTTTTCGGTAAAGTACCGGATAGCCTCTGCTTTGGAAACTTCCTTGCGAATGTAGACGCTGTTGTTCTTCGCCAGCTCATTCATTTTCTTTTCCAGCTTCGCAAGATCCTCTTCGGTGATCTTGCGGTCGCCGAGGTCCATATCGTAATAAAACCCGCCTTGCTCAATAGCTGGTCCTACCCAGAATTTAACACCCGGGAACAGGCTCTCCACTGCCTCAGCCATCAGGTGAGCAGAAGAGTGCCAGAATGTATTTTTTCCTTCCTTATCGGTCCACGTCAGCAGCTTCACGGCAGCGTCTTTCTCAATGGGGCGCGTGAGGTCCCAAACCTGTCCGTCTACGCTGGCCGCGATCACCTTTCGGGCCAGACCTTCAGAAATTGATTTTGCTACATCCAGTGAAGAAACTCCTTTGTCGTATTGCCGCACCGAACCATCGGGTAGTGTGATATTGATCATCTAGCGTACTTAACGTTTTAAATGGATTGCAAATTTACGGGGTTTTTTAGGATTTTTTAGATTAGGTGAATTATAGTGGCGCATACCAGCTTTTCACTTCGCGTTAGGTTTCCTCCTCCGCTTCGCTGCGGCGGAAGCGGCCCGGATTTACATAGATTCGATCATCCCCGTCACCGGAAATATCGCACGCGCCCCCCGTGCGTGTCTCTCGCACCGGAATCTCTCCAGCGCCCCGGTGCGTGTCTCACGCACCGGACACCGGTACAACACTTAGAAAATGCGCGTAAACCACCTCCTGACCGCGTACAAATCCCCTTTAAACCATAAAGCCCTGCTACCGCTGATGCCCGTTTCGATGATTTTATCTAATGGAGCTTCGACCACCATTGAATAATTTCCAACGGTGGTCAACGAAGCTTTTCACATACACTAAACTTTTCCGTTTCAAAAAGCCTCCCCGCTTTTTTTGTAAATTACAGGAACGAAAAAATGGCAATCATCCGCAAACCGCTCCTGCCACTCAATGGCCGTTACGACCATGTAGTGTTCTACCATCTGCCCTGCGGCCTGATCTGCCGTGCGCTTAACCCGCATACCCGCAGGCGCATATTGAAGGATCCAGCGTTCGCCGCATTCAGAAAATGTTCAAAGCGGATGGCAAAAGCATCAAAGATCGGTTCAGCGGTATACAAATCATTGCCGGAAGACTTCCGGCAGTTCTGGATGTACCGCGCCTTTGTCGGCGAGGCTCTAAAAATGCTGAAGGAGGGAATGACCGGACAGCAGGTGCTTGAAAGCCTGTTCAAAACCTATGCGGAAGTCTGGTATATCAAAACGGAAATAAAGACTGAACAAAAAAAAGCGGAAAGAAGCGCCGGTTCAATCAAACGCAGCAAAACCCCTGATATAAAGATCCGCTGGAAGCAATACAATGAAAACCGGCTATATCACTTTCAAGCCGCTGTTAAGACCAGCACATTAAAAAAATCTGCAGGATCGCATCTATCCCGAAGTATTGGGATGGGGCCTCCGCGTGTCCTGTTGAAATAAGCACGCCTGGTTGTCGTCTTATATGGATAAAAGACAAATTGCTTTTCTTACAACATTCTTACCGTTCTTTCCGGTTCCGGGATAAAACGCTTGAAAGACAGAAATGCCCTTGACATTTGAACGTCCAACCCAATTACTTCCGATACTTCATAGATCCCCGTTCAGAAGTGGTGAATGATCATCTCATCTATCCTCCGCATTCTCTTCCCCAGTTTCTTCAATCTTTTCTTAAATCTTTTATCGCTCTGATAATAAAGACGCGCGATCTTCATTTGCCGTCTCAACCAGCGATGGAGCATTTTTTTCCCATACCATTTATCCAAACCCAGGCTCATTGCATGGGCAAAACGAAGGGAACAATTTATCTTATATGCCGCGTCGTATACGTCCTCATAGATATCGAGCAGGCCATGATAATAGGAAAAATAAAGTGACCGGATCTTCTTAAGTTCTTCATAGGAAAATGACCGGGCAAGTGCCTGCCAGATATCCCCATTAATATGTGCGTTGACGCCCAGCAACACATGGCGCAGGTGCGTGCGCGTTGTATCTGCATAATAGCGCTGCCATGCGTCCGGAATGCTTTTCTGCTGTACGAACGAATCAGCAGCAGCAAAAAAAAAGCCGGCAAAACCAGTCTGCATGCAGCGGATGACGTATCTGGAAGAATCATGCGCTTTTTCGAAGAAACGGATAGCATTTACCATTGTCACAAAATAGAGATCACTGAAATAAGCCGAAACAGAAGGTGAAGCGCTGATAGAATCCAACTTATGCAATAACTTTAGCTCTCCGGCACTAACTTGTGCCTGTGGTGCAGATGAAGGCAACCCTGCGAGAAAACTGGCAAAAAAGATAAAAAGGATAAACCGGTGACGCATCAGTTCCCCCATCGGGATTTATGCTTGTCCGGATGCCTGGGATGGCTAAAATTAACAAACTCTTGCTCCTGTTCACCGGGGCATATTACGAACAGATTCGTTAGTTTTGATTCTTTATGAAAAGGACGGTGCAAAAGAAAGGACTCCTCATTTTACTGTTTCTTTGGGCTTTTCAGTTCAATTCGTTTTCGCAAAAAGAGAAAGTGACCGGTATCTGGCGTGGTCATTTTGTTGGAAATGGCGGCGACACCTACAGGCTGGAATTTCAGCTTGTACAAAATGCTGACGGCAAGGTTTCAATGAAAGGCGTTTCCTATTCCTGGCAGGACGACAAGCGCTTTTATGGCAAGGCAACCATGACAGGAAGTTATGTTGCGGGTAATAAAAACTTACGCATACACGAGATCCAGACGGTTGAAGTGCAGAATCCCATGGGCGGCACCTGCATCATGAACTACGATCTTATTTATTCCCGTTCGGGAAAAGAAGAATTTCTTGAAGGAACTTATCTTGGCAGAACCGAAGTAAAAGGCCGCGAAAATCCTTATGAATGGGGAGAGTGCGGCGGCGGCCGTGTAATGCTCCGCAAAGTGCCAACCACCGAATTCTATCTCGAACCTTTTTTACGTGATAATAAAGCAACGGCCAGCCCGAAGCCTCCGGTCTCGCATCCTCTTGTGAACAAACCGCCGTCTACAACAACTGTTGATCCGTCCAAAAAGCCCCCGGTAAACACAACACCGAAGCCGAAGACGAAAACACCTGTAACAACAAATAAACCAAAGACAACAACGACTAAACCACTGGTTACAACAAAACCGCCGGTTACCAATAAACTACCGGTTGCGCAAAAACCCGTACCTGTTCCAAAGGACAGTACGCGTGTAACAGCTCTTCCCCCGGCAGAGAAGCCGACGATCCCTGCTGCAAGACCTGTTGTGCCCGCACCGGAGATCCTGAAGACAAGAAAGAATGAACTGATGAAGGCGCTGGTGGTAAATGATCCGGATGTAACGGTTAAATTATTTGATAACGGTGAGATCGACGGTGACACGATCTCTGTTTATCTGGACAATCGCCTGGTCTTATCCAATAAGCTGCTGACCGCAGCACCGCTTACCCTGAAAATAAAAATGGATGAAGCAAATCCCGAGCATGAACTGGTGATGGTTGCCGAGAATCTTGGCAGGATCCCGCCCAATACAGCACTGATGATCGTGGAAGCGGGTAAGCAACGATTCGAAGTAATGATCACATCAACCGAACAGAAGAACGCACTTATTCGTTTCAGGTATGAAAAACCGTAGCAGTTTAACCGTTTCTGTAATTTTTTATAATAGCTTACGGTTTTTCCGCTATTTTCATTTTACATGCGAAAGATAACCGGACTTTTCCTCTTTTTATTGCTTACTCTCTGTTCCTACAGCCAGGATTTAAACGGTTTCTGGAAGGGTCGCCTGATAATGGAACCAGGCGGATGCTTTCCTGTATACAATATAGAATTCCAACTGCAGATCAATGGACCAAAAGTGAGTGGCAACTCTTATCACTATTCTGACACCACCAACTACGTAAAAGAGATCTTCGAAGGGAGTTATGACACAACAGAAAAAGCACTGACGATCGAAGAGCAGCGCGTTTCCGTTTTTAAGATCCCTGCGGACTGTGTGCCCTGCATCAAAAAATATACACTCACTTTTCATACAGATGGAAGGGAAGAACAACTGAGAGGAAGCTGGTCTGGCAAAACAATGGATGGAAAGACCACCTGTCCTCCCGGCACGATCATAATGACGCGGATCAACAAGCCAGCCTTCAAACCCGAGTTGCCCCCCGAGGTTTCGGCCAAGACGGTTGAGTTGATCAAAGAGATCTATGTAGATACAGGGATGATCAGACTTGATTTTTACGATAACGGACAGATCGATGGTGATACGATTTCTGTATATGCCAACAACTTTCCCATTGTGTCAAAAAAATTATTAGGCATAAAGCCAGTCACGGCCTTTATCCGCATCACCCTCGATGAGCAAACACAGGATGTGCTCATGATGGGTGAAAATCTTGGCACAATTCCTCCGAATACCGCACTGATGATCGTTGATGCAAATGATAAAAGATATCAGCTGACGCTGACATCGGATAATAATAAGAATTCGATGGTGAGGTTTATTTATCAGAAGCCGAAGTAGATAGGGCTGCTGAATAACTGCAGGTTTCCGCTGAAACGTTTGAGAGATTTGAGAGGTTTGAGAAGTTTCATAGGTTTGGCAGGCGGCGTTTGTCTGATCAACCGGTAGCTGCCGCAGGCTTTTTGTACTGATCGGTTCATCATGCTTGCAGCAAACTGCCATCTGGCTGACGGACTGAACCTCTTCAACCTGTTAAACGAGGTCCCCGGGAATTCTTAAACAACTATTAGTATCCATCACGGGATCCGAATAAAACGAGGCTGCCTCATACCTGAGACAGCCTCGTTTATATATATTCAGACTGGCAGAATAGACTTTGCTAAAGCTACTACTAAGACTGACCAATCAGCTTAGAATCCTCTTCCGCCGGCACCCCTTGCCTGAGGCAATTCTTTACGCGGCAGTTTTTCGTCTCTCATTGCAGCATTGTAGACAAAAGATGCAACGATAACAGAGATCTGCTGGAGATCTTCGGGAATCAGGTGATCGTAAGAGTCCATATTAGTGTGGTGAGTCCTTGTATTGTACTCGATCGGATCCTGGATGAACTGGAAACCGGGAATTCCGACGCCGTCGAATGACTGGTGATCAGTACCGCCGGTGTTGGAGATGGTGATCCATTTTGCACCCAGGTCATGGAACGGAGCAAGCCACGCAGCGAAGATGTCCTTCACTTTATCATTACCCTGCAGATAGATCCCTCTTACTTTGCCGGTGCCATTGTCGATATTGAAGTAAGAAGAAACTTTTGCATGCTCAGGTTTCAGCTCCATTGTTGCAGGATCTGCAAAATGATTTTTTACATATCCTCTTGAACCCAGGAGGCCTTCTTCTTCCCCACCCCATAATGCGATACGGATAGTGCGGCGTGGCTGAATGTTCAGCGCTTTCAGGATCCGAACAGCCTCAAGCATAACAGAGCTGCCCGCAGCATTGTCCGTAGCGCCGGTTGCAGACTGCCAGCTGTCGAGGTGTGCACCAAGCATTACGATCTCATCTTTCAATGCCGGGTCTGTACCTTTGATCTCGGCAACCACATTATAACCTTTTGTATCTTTTTCGTTGAATTCAGATTTTACATCAACATCCAGTTTTACAGGCACGCCATTTTTTGCAAGACGGCAGATGCTCATGTAATCTTCTACGGCAACCATAATGTCGAGGAAATTTTCGGGTGAGCCTGCAGCATAGCTGCCACCGCCCTGAACGAATAATGTTCCATCATGACCGCGCGGGCTGCTGCTGAGGATCGCCACGGCGCCTTCTTTACCAGCCATATTTTTCAACACATTCAGCATTTGAGCAGGTCCCTGATTGCGCTGGAATTGTTCACGCATCCTGCGTGCCTGTGCTGTATCACCTGGTTGCTGCTGACGCGGAGCCTGCGGAGTTGCAGCGGCCATTTTATCAAGCTCTTCGTCTGTATAACGGGCAGCGTCAGCTTTGAATGTCTGACGGAGCGTATCGTTACGATAAACAACGATCACTTTGCCTTTCATTTTGCCGGCATATTTCAATAAGCCTACTGAATCCTGTGCTTCGATCAGCAGTACTTCCGCATTCTTTAAACCCGCTGTGCTTTTTGTCCATGTTTTAGGATAGGCGATGATCGGCTTGTAGTAAGGTGCTGTCATTGCAACATAACTTTTTTTCAGTTCCCAACCTTTACCGAATTCACCCCAGGGCTCCAATGCCGCATTGGTCAAACCCCATTTAGCCAGTGTTTCCTTTGCCCAGTTTGCCGCCTTGTTATATCCCGGAGAACCAGCCAGTCTTGGTCCGTTTGCATCTGTAAGATGAAAGGCTATATCCATCACCTGTGACTGGGAAGTGCCTTCCGCTTTGATCTTGTTGATCACATCCAGATTGACTTTCTCCTGGGCATTCAGCAATTGCCCGGCGAGCAGCATAGAAAACACTGCAGTTAGTTTTCTCATGTTAAATTGTTTTTTGAATAAGTGTGAAAGATATGGTAAAACACGTCGTTTAGACGCAGGTTAGGGCAAAAACCTGTTGAAGTGGGGAGCTTTTTTGTATGAGCGGCGGAGAAACGATGGCTGATGACCGTTGGCCGGGATCGTATTGCTCAGGCGCGTCTTCATAATACAGAAACCCTCCGTTTCCGGAGGGTTTCTGTATTATGAAGGACATTTTTAATAGCACCCATTCGGCCCTCGGTCAACGCTTCTCTCTGATCATTTTCCAATAAAATTGATTGTGTCCTTCACTCCGCCGCAATCCGGGCCACCGGCATAGGGGCTGCTGACCGACTCAGTGCGGCTTAGCCAGAAGCCTGACTGATCTTCGCCGAAGGCAGTCGGGCATTCCTGCCAGTAGATCTTATCGCGGTCATAGCGGGAGACAATAAAGAGGAGACGCAGGTTTTCGGAAAGAGAGTTAAACGCCGTGCGCTTCGCATCCAGCGCGGGATTGGACAGGATGTTGCCGGCTTCGCTGCGCGCCATATTGAGCGGGTCCAGGGCCGATTCATAAATACCGGCGGTATCTTTTTTCAGTTCGTCGATCCGGACGCTGTCGAGCGCGGTCTTGAGTACCGTTGTGTATTCACCAATGGCAGCTGTATCTGCTTTTGCAAATGCCTCTGCCAGCGAATAATACTCATTCAGCATGGCCTGCACGGAAGAATTAAATGCCTCGCTGTGTTTGCTGACGGTGAGCGGCACCGGATCCGGGCCTTTTGGTCCCCTTGAGCCGGGGCGCAATTTGAACACCCAAAGCAGGTACCCGGCAGCTATCAGTATGAGTACAAGCAAAATGAGGAAAACTTTTTTCATGGAATCAGCATTTCAACAAAGATAATCGCCCAAACGGCAATTGGGAATGCTTTATTTTTGCGGCGAAACAAGAGCAACAACGGCCATTGGCCATCGATACAATTGAGGAGAATAACAATCAAAGAAAATCATGTTAGCAGGCCTACAAAACGTCACATTCGAATTTGGTGCAAGAGTTATACTTGAAGAAGCAACCTGGCATATACAACCGGGCGAGCGGATCGGACTGATCGGGTATAACGGAACAGGAAAATCGACTTTATTGAAATTGCTGGTGGGGCAGTACAGTCCGTCGGCAGGAACAGTGGAAAGAAGCCGGACCACCACGATCGGCTATCTGCACCAGGACCTGCTGAGCTTTGATACCACAGAAAGCATCCACCAGGTTGCCCTGAGCGCATTTGAAAAGGTCCTGCAACTGGAAAAAGAGATAGAAGAGCTTGGGAAAGAACTGGAGAGAACAGGGGATGAAAAAACATTGCATGAATATTCCGATAAACTGCACGAATTGGAAACACGTGGCGGTTATGATATCCATCACCGCACGGAAGAAGTGTTGCAGGGACTTGGGTTCTCGAATGCAGATCTGCAAAGACCCTATAAAGAATTCAGCGGTGGATGGAGAATGCGTGTATTACTGGCAAAAATGATCCTGCAGGCGCCCGACCTGCTGCTGCTGGATGAGCCTACCAACCACCTTGATCTCCCTTCTATCGAATGGCTGGAAAAATACCTGCTGCATTACCAGGGCTCAGTAGTGATCGTGAGCCACGATAAATATTTCCTGAACAGAATGGTGACGAAGATCGTTGAGCTGTATCAGCAGGAGTTGCACGTGTACAACGGTAATTATGAATTTTACGAAAAAGAAAAAGCCGTTCGGATAGACCTGCAGCAAAAAGCCTTCGAGAATCAACAGGATTATATCCGGCAGCAGGAGCGGTTTGTGGAACGATTCAAAGCAAAAGCCAGTAAAGCCGCGCAGGCACAAAGTATCCAGAAACGCCTGGACAAACTTGAACGTATTGAAGACGTGCAAATAGAAAGACCAAACATCCGGATCAACTTCCGCGTGGATAAGACGCCGGGGCGTGTGCTGGTGGAATTAAAAGACATCACCAAATCATTTGGAGAGAACACACTCGTGGAAGATGCATCCGCGGAGATAGACCGGGGTGATAAGATCGCACTGATCGGCGCGAACGGGAAGGGTAAATCTACCCTGCTCCGAATCATCGCCGGTGTGGAGAGCTATGAAGGTGAACGCAAATGGGGACATAACGTTGAAGAAAGTTTTTATGCGCAGCATCAGCTGGAAGCATTGAACATCAACAATACCGTTCTGGATGAAATGAAAGAATGCGGCAGCCAGATGACCGAACTTGAACTGCGTACATTGCTTGGTTGTTTTCTTTTCAGCGGCGATGATTCTGATAAGAAGATCCGCGTGTTAAGTGGTGGAGAAAAAGCAAGGGTTGCTTTAGCAAAAACCATGGTGAGCAAGGCAAACTTCCTGATGCTTGATGAACCTACGAACCACCTCGACATGCACAGCTGCGATCTGCTGATCGACGCGTTGAAAAAATACGAAGGAAGCCTGATCCTGGTAAGTCATGACCGCTATTTCGTTTCCAAAACCGCAAATAAGATCTGGGAGATCGTTGACCACCAGGTAAAAGAATTCAAGGGAACCTATGACGAATGGGTCGCCTGGAAAGAACGGATGGCGAAACAGGAAGCCGAACAAAAGAAAGCAGAGGGCAAAGCAACAAAACAACCGGAGAAACAGGAGCCAAAACAAGAAGTAAAACCGGTGCAACCCGTAGCGCCTGCTGTTTCCGCCCCCATCAATAAGGAAGCAAAAAAAGAACTGCAGAAACTGCAAAAGACCTTTCAGCAGCTGGAAGAAAAGATCGCGCAGCTGAACAAAGAAAAAATACGCCTGGAAGGTGCGTTGGCTGATCCGGCCACATATACAGACAAAGCAAAATTCAAAGAAGCGGAGGACGCTTACAAAAAAGCGGAGACCGAACTCTCACGGGCCAATATTGACTATGAGCAGACTTTTGAAAAAATAATGGAGCTGGAAAAAAACTGATCTGCATCAACGATAAGCGCCAATAGCCGGGATTTTCCCGGCTATTGGTGTTTCAGGCATATCCCGGATTACATTAAATTACCGTAAAATGTAAAACCCTGTTTTTTTGTGGCACGTCAATTGACACTTTGCTGTGTCAAACCTGTGAACGGCAGGTATCTGTAAATTTAAAAGTTAGTTATATGAAAAGACTATTCGTAGCGATAGCTTTTGTCGCCACACTCACCTACTTACCGGCATGTAAAAGCGGGCCGAAGGATGCAGAGATCAAAACGGGCGTGGAAGCTGTTCTTGCAGCTGATCCCGGTTATGCAGGCCTGACGGCCGATGTAAAAGATGGTGTGGTAACCGTCAATGGAATGGTAGCTGATCCTTCTTCAAAAACAGCATTGAGCTCCCATGTTGCCGGAGTAAAAGGTGTAAAATCTGTAACGGATAATACGACCGTTGCCCCTCCTCCCCCTCCCGCACCGGTAGAACCGGCCATGACCGCTGATGATCCCCTGGCAAAAGGTGTGCTGGACGCATTGAAAGATCATCCCGGCATCAAGGCATCTGTAAGCGACGGCGTGATCACAGTTACAGGTGAAGCTGGTGCCGCTGAATGGAGAAAAGTAAAGGTTTTGCTCGACGGATTACGCCCCAAAAAAGTAGATGCAAAAGGTTTAAAAGTCAAATAACAAAAAACAACGTTTATGGCACTTCAGGACAAATATAAAGAACTGCTGGACGCGGCAAAAGCTTCAGGCGTTACCGGCTTTCAGGCTATTGAAAAAGACGGGGTCTTATATCTGGATGGCGAAGCACCTTCCGGAGCGGTGAAAGATCAGCTCTGGGATGTCTACAATAAAATTGATCCGAATTTCCTTACCGGCGATGTGGTAATGAATGTAAACGTAGGCAGCGCTGCTCCGGGAACAAAAGCAAAAGTTACTACGGAAAAATCCAATCTTAATATCCGGCAGGGACCGGGAACCGATCAACCCCTGATAGGAAAAGCTGCCCATAATTCTATCGTTACGCTCGTAAGCAAGACCAACGATCAGTGGTGGCTGGTGAGAACAGAAAAAGGCGAAGAGGGATACGCGTATGCGCAGTACCTGACACCGGAAGCGTAAGCAGGATGACCGATGACGGGATTTGCCGGCAGCGATGTTGTGACTCGTTCGATAACTGATGAGCGTTGGCCGATTCCCGAATTCAATCCCGCGGTAAAAAAAAGAAACCCTCCGATTCCCGGAGGGTTTCTTTTTTTGAAGTCCCGGACTGGTTTCGGCTATCAACTATCGAACATCTTTTTCCCCCATATTCGTTATTTTGTGAGTAATTTATCTTTCGAATCAACCGGTCAAATCACATACAAGTTTTGAAAACCAGAATACTCTTCCTGCTTCTCCTGTTCATTCCCTTTTATTTATCTGCGCAGCGGCCAAAGATCGGCGTTACACTCAGCGGCGGTGGTGCAAAAGGGCTTGCTCACCTGGGCATCCTGAAGGCAATTGATTCCGCGGGATTGAAAGTGGATTATGTCACCGGCACCAGTATGGGCGCAATCCTGGGAGGGTTGTATTCGGTTGGTTATTCTGCCGACACACTTGTCAAGCTCGTGGAAGAGATCGATTGGGAAGCATTGTTCCGAAATGGAAGCGATCTCCGCAGCCTCTTGATGGAAGAAAAAGAAGAATCGTACAAATACGTGATCGAGCTGCCGTGGATCAATCATAAGTTCCATTTATCAACCGGCTTGCTGGAAGGACAGGAATTGTGGCTGAAGTTCTCAGAACTGTTTTTCCCCGTTTATAATGTGAAGGATTTTTCCAGATTTAATATCCCCTTTCGCTGTATCAGCACGGATGTGGGCAGCGGTGAGGCGGTAGTGATGAGCAGCGGCGAGATAACGAATGCCATCCGGGCGAGTATGTCGATCCCTTCATTTTTTACTGCGGTGAATTATGAAAAAGGGAAACTGGTGGATGGCGGGATCGTGCGGAACTTTCCGGTGAGAGATGTACGCGAAATGGGCGCCAACATTGTGATCGGCAGCAATGTGGCGGGCGGTCTGCTGCCTTCTGATAAGATCAGGAACGTGTTCCAGATCCTGCTGCAGGTTGCATTCTTCCGCGAAAGTGAGGATGCAAAAAAAGAAGTTCCGCTTTGTGATATCTATATCCCATTCGACCTTGAGAACTATAACATGGGAAGCTTTACCGAAGCTACAGCGATCATTGAGAAGGGCAAGGAAGAGGGAAGAAAGCTTTATCCGAAACTAAAGCATATGGTTGATTCGCTGGATGCGATCTATGGAAAACAGGAGATCAAAAAAAACCGTTTGCCGCAGGTATCGGAAGTAAAGATCAGTTCATACAATGTAAAAGGACTGGAGAAAACATCACCCGAGTTCTTTGTGCACACCATGGGGCTTGTTACAAACGAAACCTATACGGCAAAGAAACTGGCTGATCTTGTCAGACGCGCCTTTGGTACCCGCTACTATAAGCGCATCAATTATGCATTGGAGGAAAAAGCGGATGGCACCTGTCATATCAATTTCGATGTGGAAGAAAACGCATTGTCATTTGCCAAATTGGGCATCCATTATACAAGGTTTTCAGGTATCAGCCTTGTTGGCAATATCACTGCGCGGAATTTCTTTACGCCAAATTCAAGAAGTCTTGTCACGATCAATCTCGGTGAAAGTTTGCGGCTAAGAGCAGAACATCTGCAATATCTTGGAAGATTGAAGAACTTTGGATTCACCCTGAAGACTCAATTTGACCGGCTTGATTTTATTGCATACGAGCAGTTCAAACAAACCGGACTGTACAACCAGAACTACTGGGAGGTCTCCGAAAAATTCCATTATACCAGTCAACGCAATCTGACACTTGGCGTTGGGCATCGCTTCGAATGGTTAAAATTCAAACCCACCATTACGCCTGAGCTGGGATTCAATGGACGCAGTCAGTTCTCTACGCTCTTTACCTACCTGAACCGCAATACGCTTGACCGTGCGATCTTCCCGAATAAAGGATCGAAACTGGAGATTGAAGGCGGCCGCATTGTAAGACAGGACCTGAAGATTGCTTTCCTCCGGAACGGACAGCCATTGAGCAATCCGGATTCGATCCGTACAAGCAACAAACCATTTTTCTATACGACTGCAACCGCGGAAGGTTATGTGCCGCTGACAAAAAAAGCAACAGGCTTTATTGTCGCGCAGAGCGGGATCAACTTTGATTACGGCGATAATGTAATGAATGAATTTGTGGTTGGAGGTATGGTGAAGCTCTTCAGAAGACAGGTATTGTTTGCCGGCTTGCAGGAAGGATCTGTATATAGCGCCGCTTATGCCGCAGTGCAAAGTGGCCTGAGGTGGCAGGTATTCAACTCAACTTATATAACCGGCAGGGCGAATATTCTGATGAATAATTTTATCAGTCAGAGCAAACTCTTTCCAAGCAGGGATTTTTATTCGGGCTATGCGCTTACATTTTCCTACAACTTCGCACTGGGCCCGCTGGACCTTAGTTTGATGTATAGCGATCAAACAGGTAAAGTATCAACATATATTAATCTTGGCATTCCCTTCTGATCCATTTGCGCCGCCCCGGCACGCCGCCCCAGTACGTAGCCTCGGTGCGTGGCCCCGGTGCGTAGCCCCGGTGCGTGTCTCACGCACCGGAACAACACGAAGCCATCACAACCCAATCTTCTCATTTACGATCTTCAGTATCTCCCCTTCAAGAGCGATCGTATCTGCTTCGATCTTTCTACCGCGCCCCACTATATCTTCAACAAACTTCTTATCATCATATCCCGCGGCGTTAATGCGTACGTTCATGAATGCCCCCATTACGGAAGCTCTTGCGCAGAGTGCGCCAACGCCGGCATCCGATACAGAATTAGGATTCCCGCTTTCTGCCATTGCTTTGATCACGCTCATGCTGTCAAAGGCAGTTTGCATTACCTGGAAGGGAATATCAATTGCAAACTTTGTTGCATCCTGAATAGCCGTGTGGCGTGCGGCTTTTTCCGCATCGGTTGATTTGGGCAGGCCAAATGCATCCATGATCCTGTTGAACGCATGCGTATCGGCATCCACCAGTTCCACCAGTCTTGCCTTGTATTGCTGTGCTTCTGCTGCCCGGTTGCTGAATTCTTCCCAACGGTCATCCCAGCCTTTTTTATGAGAAGACAAATTCGCGACCATTCCTGCAAGCGAAATGCCCAATGCACCGGCATAGGCAGCAATAGAGCCGCCGCCCGGCGCAGGACTTTCGCTGGCTGTTTCGTCGGCAAAATCAGTCAGCGTCATATTAATGAGCCTGCCGGATGATTTGTCTTTCAACAGGTATTCGATAATGCGCTCTGCCGGATTGAAGGGTGTCAGCTCATCGAGGCCCATTGATTTAACGGCGATACGGATGAGCTCTTTTTCTGAAACGCCGATAGAGCGCTGTTGTTTCTGCAGAAAATATTTACCTGCATCGAGCAATGATTGCAGCGGCACAAGCCCTACTAGCTCACTGCCTGTTACACGAATTCCTCTTGCATCCGCTTTCCTGCACACCTCATCAAATGCGATATGAACGGGTGTGACGTTGATATTCGTCAGGTTCATGGAGATCTGTGCAATGCCATATTCTTCAATATACCAGCCGATGGCTTTTACCGATTTTAATGATCCGGGGGTTGACACCGGCTTTCCATCCTGGTCCAGCACTTTTTTCCCATTCTCCATTTTCACACGGCCTGCTTCGCGCACATCAAAGGCAATGGCATTGGCGCGGCGCGTCGATGTTGTATTAAGATTGATATTATATGCGACAAGAAAGTCGCGTGCACCGATAACGGTGGCCCCGCGTTTTGCATCGAATACCGCAGGTCCGAAATCAGGTTTCCATTCGGGCTGACTGATCTTTTTGAAGAAGCCCTCGTATTCGCCTGCACGGATCACAGAGAGATTGCTGCGTGATCTATCCGGTTGTGCCGCTTCGTAAAGGTAAACAGGCAGTGTAAGTTCATTCCCCACCCTTTCCGCAAGTTTTTTAGCAAAGGCTGCGGTCTCCTCCATTGAGATATTGGCGATGGGAATAAGCGGGCAAACATCGGTGGCGCCCATACGCGGATGTTCACCGGTGTGCTTGCTCATATCGATCAGTTCACCGGCTTTTTTGATCGCCCTGAAAGCCGCTTCCACAACGGCTTCCGGCTCGCCGACAAATGTAACGACGGTGCGGTTGGTCGCCTTACCAGGATCGACATTCAACAGCCGGACACCTTCAACTGATTCAATCTGGTCGGTAATTTGTTTAATAACAAGCAAGTCATTCCCTTCACTGAAATTGGGAACACATTCGATAATTTTTTTCATATGTGATGTTGTGATCAGCAAGGTAAGAAAGAGCGGTGAAAGTTGGAGAGGTATACGGACCCGAAAGGTTTCGGTGGTTTGGGCAATTGCCGGAACTGTAGAAATTTTACCTGTTGTGCGTACTCAGATCCGGGGCGCGTAGACTAACTCAAATCAAGCTCATACCGGAGCAACTCTTAAAGAACAGAAAAATCCACCCGTCTTTGAGAGATCTGTCCCGCCCCGTACTTATTGCCATTCCCCGTTGATCATAACGCGATCAACGAGAGTATTACCAAACGCATAAGGTATATAAGCAAGCGAGGGAATTTCTTTGGTGAGGATCAGGTTGGCTTTTTTGCCGGGTGCAATGCTACCGAGTTCTTTGTCCAGTTCCATCGCGAAAGCACCATTGATCGTGGCGGCATTGATGACTTCTTCAGGCAGCATTTTCATTTGAATGCAGCTCATGGCGAGCAGCAGATTCATATTGCCTGATGGTGAAGAACCGGGATTAAAATCTGTGGCCAGTGCAACAGCACAACCTGCATCGATCATTTGCCTTGCCGGTTGAAAGGGCATACGAAGAAAGAAGGCCGCTGTTGGCAGCATGGTAGCAATAGTGTTGGAAGATGCAAGCAGGCGGATCGTTTCTTCGTTCATTGTTTCAAGGTGATCCACCGAAACAGCATTCAGCTTAACACCCACTTCCACTCCACCAGAAAGATTCAATTGGTTTGCATGGATCTTTGCTTTTAATCCATATTGCATACCGGCCAGACAGATCGTTTCCGTTTCCGCAGCTGAAAAGAAACCATGTTCACAGAACACATCGATATAGTCAGCCAGTTTTTCCTGTGCGATCACAGGAAGCATCCGGTGAATGATGGAATGGATATAACCCGCATGATCATCCCTGAACTCAGGCGGATAAGTATGCGCGCCGAGAAATGTTGCTTTGATGGATAACGGAGATCTTTCCTTCAGTCTTTTTATCACACGAAGCATTTTTAATTCTGCTTCAACGGTAAGGCCATAACCACTCTTGATCTCAACTGCGCCTGTTCCCCATTTTGCAATCTCTTCAAGTCGTTTCCATGCGTTGTTGAACAGTTCATCTTCTGATGCGGCCTGGAGTTTGCGTGCGGAATTGAGAATGCCGCCGCCCCGGGATGCAATCTCAGCATATGTAAGACCTTTTAGTTTATCAACAAATTCTTCTTCGCGGGAAGCAGCGAATACGAGATGCGTGTGCGAGTCACACCAGGCAGGAAGAACGAAACGGCCGGTCGCATCAATTGTATGAGTGGCATTTTCGAACTGCAATTCCTGCATGGACCCGAATGAGGAAATCTCCCCATCCTCTATTAAAAGATACGCATCGTTAACAGAAGATAAGACGGAGAGTGCGGAACCACGGAGAGGCTGGTCAGGGTTTCCGAGACCGGTCAGGGTTTTGATATTTTTGAGAAGGGTTGCTGGCACAGGGCAATATTACGGGTTTGAGCGCAAATTGGAAGATCGATCTGAAACTATAAAGAATCACAACAGGATTTATTCCTTTCGCTATTCTTCCCTTCGCTTCACCGGTAAAATTTGCAGTTGATCATTTCCTCAACTCTTCCGCAGCACGCAGAAAGTCATACTGCAGATCTTCGTGCATCGTGTGTATGGCTGCGAAAAGTTTTTTCAACTGACTATTGTAAATGTTGTTGATCATCGTGTTCTTCTCCAGGGGAATGCCGGTTTCTTTCAATATGGTTAAGAAATGCGTCAACCATTCTGCTTCGGCTTGCTTTGATCCTGTATACCGGATATGTTTGTTGATGCCGCGAAGGATCTTGCGCAGGCTTTTTTTGACGAAATAGAGCTGACTGAGATTAATATCTTCAAACTGCTCGCCGATCTCTTTTTTAACGGAGCGGATATAACCATCCTCGTCGTGAGCCTCAAAAAGAAGATAGGTCAGCAATTCCTTATTTTCCTTCTTAAAACGTGCGAGACGGAGGCATAAAGCACTGAGTTCAGACGCTTTGAGCTGAGACATTTCCTGCTTTAACTCATGTATGGTTGCCGATTTCATGTCGCAAGTTAAAGGTTTCAGGGGTTCGGAAAATGTGAGGATGATGAGTGCACACTTGCAGAAAGAGGAATTCCCGGACACGGGATGCCGGGTCTTAAATACATTAAAGTTGAAAACTAATAATAATTGGCCCGGCATAGGCCTCCCAGGGGGGAACTGTCATTCGTCCCGGGTCTTATAGTCCTGAGGCCGGTTGGTCAATTAAGGCCGGCCCGGGAGGACAGGAAAATTTCACTTTGCCATCGAAGTACATAACGGATAGTTTACCCCGCCCCTGCCCCCGCAAACCTTTTAACGCGCGGATTCTTTTCTTTTATGGATATTTGCGGTCCGAAAAAAGAAATTGCAACCATGAAGATAGCGATCAATGGCATGGGCCGGATTGGCCGGCTTTTATTCAGGCGTTTGGCCGACCATCCTTCTATTGAACTTGTAGCGGTAAACGATATTATGCCGCGGGAAAACCTGGCATACCTGATCAGGTATGATTCGGTGTACGGCACATACCCGGATGCCGTAACGCTGCAGGACAACCATCTTCTTGTAAAGAATAAAAAGATCGCGGCATTCAATGCGGAGCATCCTTCACAGCTGCCATGGAAAGAGTTGGGAGTTGATGTGGTACTTGAATGCTCCGGAAAATTCAGCTCACAGGCCGGAGCTACGGAACACCTGAAAGCGGGATCGAAAAAAGTATTGCTCTCAACAACCGGTTCACCGGAAGTGCCGCTGATGATCTATGGGTTTAATCATAATAATATCAATTCATCCAGCGATATTGTCTCACCGGGCGGGTGTATGACGAATTGTTCGGTACATGTGATCTATATCCTGAATGCGATCGGTATCGATACGATCCAGCTGAACATTCTTCATTCTTATACATCAAGGCAGGAGCTTGTTGATGCACCGCATCCCCAGTTCAGACGCGGACGTGCTGCCGCGGAATCGATCATTCCTGTTGAAATAGATCTTGCACAATCGCTGGAAAGAGTGTTGCCCGGTATGAAAAACAAGATAGCAGCTGTATCCACCCGTGTACCTGTTGCCAATGGCGCGATGGCCGATTTCACAGCACAACTGAACAGGCCTGCTACAGCAGAAGAAGTAAACAATCTTTTCAGGAAAGCGGCGCAGGGTGAATTCAAAGGCGTTGTTGATTATACGGAAGAACCATTGGTTTCACTCGATTTCAAGGGCAATACGCACTCCTGTGTGATCGACGGAACGATGACAACGGTGATCGGCAACCAGGTAAAACTGATCGCCTGGTTCGACAATGAATATGGTTTCACCAGCCGCATGATCGACTGGCTTGAATACTGGAAGATCGACCGCAAATAAGATCAGCGGACAGTAAATCTGTCAAGTACCTCCATCACGGCGATGCCTTCAGCCGCTGTGCATGGATTGTCCCTTTTACCAAGAAAATGATCCACCGTCGCCTGTATCATCGGCTGCTGAACGTGTGGCAACGGGTCGAAGTTGAACACAGTCTTTTCGTCATTGTGTATCATCGCCAGTGGTTCATGACTAAAGATGCTGAACTGCAGCTCGCCTGCGGAACCTATGACCGTACAGCGATCGGTTTCACTTTCTTTTGATACGGCAAATGACCAGGTTCCTGAGAAAACGATCCCGCTCTTAAAAAGGATATTTCCCGCCACCATATCATCCGCGGAATAAGCGCCGGCCTGGTTGGTGGCAACTCCATTGGCTGTTGAAATTTCTCCAAAGAAATAATACATCAGGTCTATCTGGTGAGGCGCGAGATCATGGAACAGGCCACCACCGGCGATCTGCTGATCCACCCGCCAGGCGGTTTTGGGAATAGCCAGTTCTTCTTTTGAAAGGACCGCTTTACGGAATTCAAGTGTAGCGAAACGTATGTCACCCACCGCTTTTTCGCTGATCAGTTGTTTTATTTTCCTGAACAGCGGTTGTTCACGCCGGTAATGTGCCACCACAAGCTTCACATTTTTTTCTTCAGCCACACGGTTCATCAACCTGGCGGACGCCGCATTGACCGTCATGGGCTTTTCTACATAAACAGGCTTGCCCGCATTCAGGGCGGCCAGAGTATACTCTTCATGCGAGGAAGGCGGCGTGGCGATATAGATCGCATTGACCTCCGGATCATCGATCAGTTGCTGTGCATCGGCGTACCATTTCGGAACATTATGACGCTGTGCATAATCTTCAGCCAGCACGGCATTCCGGCGCATTACCGCGACCAGCTTTGAACCTGCCGCTTTCTGAAAAGCGGGGCCGCTTTTTACCTCGGTAACGTCGCCGCAACCGATCATCCCCCAGTTTATGGTGTCCATGGGTGCAAGGTAGGGAATGAGAACTGACCGCAGTCGTCTTCCCCATTTTCCTTACTTTTACATCAACCTGTACAACTATGGAATTCTTCGTCGACAAGCACTCGATTGTCCGTCGCATCTGGGGCAAGAGTGATACTATTCTTTTCGTTTTTGCCGGTGCCTCGGCTGAGTTTGCCTTAAATAAGGCAGTCGACTGGCTTTACTTCACCGGTAAGCTACCTGCCGACCCTTTGGGCAGACTGTTCTCCACTGTTATGTATGCGCGCCGTATTGTATATTCCCCAAAAGAGGCTGCGGAAAAGGCGATTGATACGATCACACATATTCACAGGGCAGTGGAAGAGAACCGGGGATATGAGATCCCGGACTGGGCTTATCGTGATGTATTGTTTATGCTGATCCATTATTCAGTAGCATCCTACGAACTGCTGGAGAGGAAACTTACTGATGCGGAAAAAGATGATCTGTATGATGTGTTTTACAGAATGGGAAACCGCATGGGACTAAAGGAACTGCCGGAAAATTATAAAGCCTGGACGGTGAGTCATGTGCAGCATTTGCAGCAGGACCTGGCAGAGAGCAAATACACGAAGGATCTGTATAAGCAATACCGCAGGCATTTAGGCCCCGTGAGATATTTCATTTTGAAGGAATCGCAGAAACTGGTCTGCCCGCCTGTTGTGAAGAAAATGCTGAGGCTCGATGCGTTTTCGTGGGCAAGCCCGCTGCTGGCAATTTATAAGATCAGCCGGAAAGTGAAGCTGGATGGCGTGTTGAAAGCGATATTATTACCGCGGGAATATCAGAAGGAGATAAAGGCCCTGGATAGTGAGCCGGAGATGTGACGGATTCCTGCATTGCCTGATCATGGAATGCCGCAGACAGATCGATCCTGTTTTTTGTCTCATTTGCCAACCCGGCAAACGGCTTCCTGAGAAGCTGATGTATAACCCGGCGGCAACAGCAGAACATTACTTCCGGCTCATCTCTCCCATCCACACAATCGAATTGCCCGTATTATGTTCATTTTGCTCCCACAACTTATTCCCCGGATCCATTATCCATTTTCCATCAACCACAAACTTGTATAAATGCTTACCGGTTGATAAATGCATTTTCAACACCCATTCATCACCATCTCTTTTCATCATGTATGTATTGGGCGACCAGTTATTGAAATCACCGGCTAACACTACTTTCCCTGCATCAGGAAAACCTTTCAGTCTGAAAGTAAAATTAGGTTCGATGATAAAAAACAGATTGCCATCACTGTTGGAGCCGGCAGGTTTGGCAGACCTTCCATCCACCAGGAAAGTATATTCGTAATTGCCCGGGCCAAGTGTATAGGGCATTTCCCAGCCACCCGATCTTTTCGTCATGTACAGCTCTTCACTTCTCCATTTATTGAACGAACCGGTCAGCACAACCTGATTGGCCTCCTGGAAGCCTTCGAGGCGGAATAAATATGGTTTACCTATACGGATCACCGAATTAAAATCATTAAACTCATTCGGTAATTTCTGCGGATTATCCGGATCAACCAGCCATTTGCCATCTACAATAAAACGATAGGTATGTGTGCCCTCTGCGAGATATACAGGCAACTGCCAGCCATCGTTCGTTTGCAGCATTGCCAGGCTTCTCTCCTCCCAGTTATTAAAACTTCCGGCCAGATAGACCTTTCTTGCGTTTGAAAACCCGTTCAGCTGAAATAAATGATTGGTCCTGAAGAAAACAGAATTCACATTTCCCAGGCCATCATTTTCATTCAAAGAATTATCAGGATCGGTGATCCAGTGACCATCGACAATAAATTTATACCAGTATTTACCAGGACCAAGCTTTACGTTGGCCACCCATCCGCTATCTGTTTTCTTCATCGTCAACAGATCCGGAGACCACTCATTAAAACTTCCTGCAAGCTTTACCAGCGATGCATTGGTATTGTTGCGGAGATAAAAAGTAACAATTGAATCACGCGCATAAAAACCGTACTTGCGCTTGAACCGATTTACGCCGTACGTAATAAGATTGCTTACTGCCGGGAACATCTCCGCGAAACCCGGCTTCTTTTCCGCCATGATGATCTTCTCCGCAGGGTTGCTCAAATTATCAACGCCCATCAGTGGCTTGCTGATGACGAAGATCTCGTTATCATTAATATTAAGTTTCCAGCCAAGTTTCGCCAGCGAATCGAGATGTACTCCCCTGATAAATGATTTCAACGACAGATCCTGCAGAGCAAATTGTACAATAAAACTGTCTATTGAAGAATCCGTCAGCTTTTTTCCAAGCATGATATACATACGACCGTCCCTCACCGTATACAGTTTCACCGGCGCCTGCGCTATTCCATCTGCGCCAGCGAACAGTACCAGCCACAAAAGCATTGTACAGATACGTACAGCCCTGCGTTTATATCCGGTACTCCTTATTTCCATATGTACATTTTCCTTTTCACAAAATTAAATCCTATTTTATGCATAGACAGAAAATCAAATCCCAACATTCCATCCAGACATTTATTATAGGAGAAACACATCTTTTCCAGATTTGTTACAAGTACAGGCAAAGTAGCGATATCAAGATTTCCGAGGCGCATATTTTTCATATCACCATAAAGCGCCTCCACTTTAGTATTCCCGCTGCCGGTCAGTAATATACGGCGTGTAATGGCTACGTTCTCAAAAATCTTATTCGGCAGCCGGCTGTCCAGTACATTTGATTCTGCTCCGGTGTCAATGACAAAGATCAGCTTCCTGCCTACCATTTCACCGTAGGTGATCAGCTTATCTTCCATCAGATCGATCGGAAACTCATTGTACAGGGAAGTATCGGCCAGCATTGCATGTTTGTAGGAAGACGATTCCTTACGGGTGATCAGATGCAGGTGAATCAGGTTTTTTTCATAATCGAGGATCATTTCAAACTTGCGGAAAAGCTGAACGCCCATCAATCCAAGTATCTTGATGTTTTTACTGTTCTCAATATGACCAAGATTGATCCGGTCCGCCTCTACCCGGTCGTAATGAACCGGGCCGAAACTAAACTTCTGCACCATGGTCGGACTGTTGCCGGAAGCACCACCCGTGATGCCGCCCGCATCATCTTCAGAAGAGGAAGACGGGTAATCACGAAAATAGGTCAGGTTGAGAACGAGCTTTGGCGCCCCTGTGTCAAGGATAAAGTTACCCTCCACATCATTTACCCTTCCCTTGATCACGATCAGATTACCAACGCGTGTAAAAGGGATGACACAGTCTGCGGAATCCGTCGTCACAATAGGATCTATTTTAAACCGGCCCGGCAATTGTCCCCGCGCAACGGAATTACGCGGGCCAGGAGGTATCATTATCTGTGTTACCGTCTTTACATCGGCGCTCCTTTCCTGCGTCACGGGTGTACCCGCGGCAAGCAGCAACAAGGGAATCGCAGTAAAACGGTTCAGCAGAAACATCACGGTAATGGTCTCTTTAAAGAGAGCTAAAAGTAAAGCAGGGAAATGGAAGAACCTGACCGGCTAATCAGTGAAAAGACCGTCTGACGAAAATAACAATGTGTTGGCTCTTTATCCATTCACTGCCGTGATCCACCATATATTGCCTTGAGTATCTTCAACGCCACAACTCCGCCCATAATCTCTGTTTTCCAGCGGTTGAATGACCGTTGCTCCAGCCCCCAATGCTTTGTTAAATGCAAGATCTGCGTTTTCCACATATACGAACAGGTTTACCGTGCCCGCCTTCCATTGTTCTGTGCTGTTGGAAAACATGATCGTACTGCCACCGATCCTGATCTCACAATGGCCACGCTTCCCGTTATCGTTGCGTGATTCATACGCAACCTCAACTGTGAATACAGCCTTTACAAAATCCAGGAATGCATCTGCATCGTCCATTAGAACATACGGCATCACTGCCTGGTGCCCTTGCGGAATTTTCATATCGCGACCATTTTTTGATGAATGACAAAACTAACCGGTGGCAGGAGTAAAAAATCCCTGGAAGTCATTTTCCCGCATGCTTCCGTTACTTGCCGGAGATCTCTTTTCTTATAGTGAGTTTACCGACTCATGAAGCTTTCTTTTTGCGGGTAGCAAGACTCGCCTTCAGCTGTTCCATCAGATCTTTTGTAGTGGAATGTACTACTTTCATTTGTTTAAAAGGCGTTTTCTTTCCCTTTGATTTTGCGTTGATGATCTTTAACAGTTTGCCGGTATATTCATCTTTGAACTTACTGATATCAAACGGTTTTGTCAACTGATCAATCAGGCTGACAGCCATTTTCAATTCAGTGGGCTTGCTTTTTGCTTTGGGAATGTTGAGATCTTTTGGTGACCGGATCTCCTGGGAAAAGCGGATCCTGTTCAGCACAAGTACATCATCCAGTGCTTTGATGATGCAAACGTGTTCACGGTTGTGCATCACAAAAAGCCCCACTCCGGCTTTACCGGATTTTGCCAGCGCTTCGCGCAATAATGCATAGGCGCGGGTACCGGTCTTTTCAGGTTCAAGATAATAGGGCGCTTCAAAATAAGTGCTGTCGATCTCGCTCTCTTTCACGAATTGGGTGATTTCAATATGGCGCGTTTTTTCAGGACTGGCCTTTTCAAAATCGGATTTATCAAGAACCACATACTTATCATTCAGCAGGTAGCCGCGCACGATATTCTCCCAGGCAACTTCCTTCCCGGTATTTTCGTTCACACGTTTGAACCGGATATTCGCGTGGTCTTTTTTGTCCAGCATATCCAGGTCGAGTGTACTTTCTTCTACAGCGCTGTACATTTTTACAGGGATATTGACTAATCCAAAGCCAACAGAGCCCGTCCATATTGCTCTCATAAGAGGGTGTTTTGGGGAAAGGTGAGAAAAACATGCCAGGATCGGGAATCGTTGACCGTTGTCCGGATTCGGTTTTTCGTCTATACAAAACAACAAACGAGCCTCCGGTATCAGAAAGCTCGTTCAGTTAAGTTCTTTTCGAAATACGAAGCGCCGGACAACGGTCAACGAACACCGTCCCTCTTCATCCGCGAAAACGGATAACCGTTACACCCCTTGCGCGGGTTCTTTCTGTCGGCAACTGCCTGTGTTTCCGCCTGTGCATCTGTTTTGGCATCATAAACGGTCAGGCAAAAGCCCCAATCCCAGGGCGCCATATTTTCAAAGTACATGTAATCGATGCGCGAATAGAGCCCTTTTTCAGAAGGATTGATCGTATCATTCTTTGCAATAAAATACTGGTCTTTTGTATTCCATTTGATGATATGATATTTCGCTCGGGGATGCATGAACAAGAGTGAGTCATTCACTGTATAACGAATATCATAATCGTCCACAAATTCGCCTTTCAGCATGGAAGGAATAGAATCAATAGCCGCAGATCTGTCTGCAGTAGTAACAGCGTTGTTATTCTTAAAAAAAAATAAACTCAATAAAAAAGGGGCCAGGATGAATTTCATAATGATCAGATGTGCCGATAAAACATCGCCGCAATGTACACTATTCCCTTTATTCCGGTGGCCGGATCCGCTGATGGGTTTGAAGGTAACCTCAGCCGGGGATCCGTAACCGGAATGACACCACTCATGGAGAAGCCTGTTTTATGATCCGTGAAAGCTGTGCCGCCTTTCATAAGCAAACAGAACAGAAGCGGTCTTTACGATCTCTTCCGCTCTTACCTGTTTATTTTTACGGTGAAGTGGAAAGAATGGCCTGCACCGTTATATAATGAAATATCCCGTGCATTTTGCGCCGGGATATTGTGATAATTGTATCAGTATGCTGATGAACCGTCAATCTTTGGGATGATCCGCATTCAGCGTTGTTTCTTCCCAGGTATCATAATCTTGTTGCAGTTCAGCCAGTTTATTTCTTGCACCTTTCAATGCTCCGGCGCCAAGTAATAAACGCAACGGCGGGTTTTCCGAATCGACCACTTTTACGATTGCTTTTGCTGCCCGTACAGGATCCCCGGGTTGATTGCCGCTATAACCACGCAGTGCGTCTTTATTGACATGCGCTGTTGGAGCATAATCGTCGATCACCAACTGACTGTTCTTTGCCGAACGGCCGGCCCAATCTGTACGGAAACCGCTTGGGGCAACCACTGTTACCTTTATGCCAAGATGAGCCGTTTCCTTTGCCAACGCTTCGGAATAACCGGTAACGGCAAACTTTGTAGCATTATAAAAACCAACTGCGGGGAAAGCCACCAATCCGCCAACGGAAGAGATATTGATAATATGCCCGCTACGCTGTTTACGCATAACAGGTAATACCTCTTTCGTGACCTGTGCAAGCCCAAAGAAATTGATCTCGAACATACGCCTTACTTCTTCATCCTCGCTTTCCTCAATAGCACCAAAATAACCGATGCCTGCATTATTGACCAGCACATCTATTCTTCCGAATTTCTGAACGGCCTGCTCAACCGCCGCTTTTACCTCGGCAGTTTTTGTTACATCCAGTTTTATTGCAATAGCTGCACCAGAAAACTGCGAAACGATATCCTGTACATCATTTGGATTGCGGGCTGTAACAACTGCTTTATGACCGAGCTCCAATACCAGTTTGGAGATCTCACGGCCAAAGCCTGTTGAACATCCGGTAATGAACCATACTTTGCTCATGGGGAGTGATTTTTGTTTAAGATGACCGCTGTCCGCGGAATTATTCATTTGTCTGTAATATCTGTTGCTCCCGGAATAAATTGACTACTCTTCGAATCAGCATACAGGCCCGATCACGCCCGAGCAGTCACGTTCCTAAAGACTTCTCTACAGTCCCTTCTGTTAACAACAATACTTTAATTTTGTTCCCGGCATTCTTAACTGAAAATAATCCATCTTTGCCGGATTAATGATGAATAATTGCAGGAACCTTCCTGTTTTTGAACGATATGCAACCCAGCCTGGCCAACGAAGCAAAAAAAACACTTCAGCTTTCTTTACCGATCATATTTGGAGAAATAGCGCAGATGTCCCTCCACCTGATTGATACCGCGATGGCCGGTGCATTGGGGTATAAACAACTGGCGGCGGCTTCGCTGGTGCTGGCCGTATTGAATATCCCATTTGTCGTTGGCATTGGAATGACGATCTCCGTTTCGCAACTGGTATCCATGTCACATGGTAGAAAAGATGCGCAAAAAGTATCACATTATTTTTACAATGGGTTCTGGCTTTGTGCTGTAACGGCATTGATCATTTCATTTGGACTGGAACTGGGCAAGGGAATTCTTTTTCACCTGAAACAGGATCCTGAAGTGGCGAAGATGGCCGTGCCTTTTATGCAACTCATGGGATGGAGTGTGATCCCGATGTTGTTGTATATGTCGCTCAAACAATTTGCCGACGGCCTGGAGAAGACCAGAACAGCGATGATCATTACATTAGCTGGTGTACCATTGAATATACTGCTGAACTGGTTGCTGATCTTTGGCAACTGGGGCTTTCCAAGACTTGAACTTGTTGGCGCCGGGTGGAGCACGCTGATCACACGGATACTGATGTTTCTTTCACTGGGTGCGGTCATTCTGTGGCATCCTGTCTTCAAACGTTATGTGGCGGTAAGAAAGAATCAATGGAAGATGAAAATGCAGACGCTTCGTGAATTGCTGCATATCGGTATTCCCAGTGGCCTGCAGATCGGAATGGAGGGCGGAGCATTCGCAGTATCCGGGATCATCATAGGAAGCATTGGCGCAACAGAGCAGGCAGCGCATCAGATCGCGTTGACCTGTGCTTCATTTACTTTCATGGTTTCGTTGGGGTTGGCGCAGGGAAGTTCAATCCGCGTAAGCAATGCATTCGGTACAGGCAACAGGCTTAAGATCCTTGCTATTGGAAAAAGCACGCTGGTCACCGGGTTGCTCTATGGTATTTTTTGTGCAACACTGTTCATTGTCCTCCGCAATGTGTTGCCAAGAGGTTTTAACGATAACGTAAATGTAATAGAGATGGCATCTCTCCTGCTTGTACTTGCCGCCATCTTCCAGATCTCAGACGCCACCCAGGCAATTGGCGCAGGATTGCTGCGCGGAATAAAAGACGTAAAAGTTCCGACAATACTGGTCTTTATTGCCTATTGGGTTATCGGCATCCCGGTGGGTTATCTTCTTGCGTTCAAAGCAGGCATGGGCGCTTCTGGTATGTGGATTGGTTTTATCGCGGGGTTATCATGTTCGAGCGTGTTTTTATGTGTGCGGTTTATGCGAAAAGTGTAAACAGCTTTCCCTGGTTTGATAAATGATCGATGCGCAATGGGCGGATCCGGATCTGCGATCTATTAAAGCAAGTATACCTTTTTAAGTCAGACAGTTTCATTCTCTATACTATGGTTGCCCGGTAAAAATGATAATTGCTGAGGCCTTGATCATTTTTAAAGAAACAGCAAGACCCATCATCCAGGAACTCAAATCCAATGTCGTTAAGCCACGACGTTTGTTATTTATCCATCAACAAACGGGTTAACTCCCGGTGGAGCATCGGTCATCACACCTGATCAACCAGTTTGTTCAGTTCCACATACTGCAACAGCATGATCGTCTTTCCATCCTTTATTTCACCGCGCTTCACCATTTCAATTGCCCGGGAAAGCGGAAGCTCCAGCACTTCGATATTTTCCTGTTCGTGTTCTACGCCACCGCCTTCAGTTACTTTCATATCCTGGCTGTATTCGGCTACAAAAAAATAGACGATCTCGGTTACGGAGCCGGGTGACATATACGCTTCGAATATCTTGCGCACATCGGTGATCTTGTAACCTGTCTCTTCTTCGGTTTCCCGGCGGATCGCATCTTCAGGATTGTCTTTATCAAGCAGGCCGGCGCAGGCTTCAATGAGCATTCCTGTTGTATTGCCATTGATAAAAGTGGGCAACCGAAACTGTCTCGTAAGGATGACGGTCCCCTGCGGCTTGTTATAAAGAAGAATGGTGGCACCATTACCTCTGTCATATGCTTCACGGGCATGTGTTACCCATTCGCCATTCTTCTTCCTGAATTCGTAGGTTATCTTTTTCAAAACATACCAGTGATCAGAAAGAATTTCAGTCTTTAGTATCTTGATATCGCCAATCATATACAGGATCTTTTTATAAAATTACGGATTTGAAAAAACGAGTAGGCCACCGTTGATCGATCGGCGTAATTCATGAGTAAATGGCAGGAGCGGTTGGATGAATAGCAGGATCTCCCGGAAATGACTTAACATCGGTTGAAGCCGTTTCTTCCCGGCTTTGTTCTCTTTTGCGAAAAGATAAAAAGCAACTGAAGGGCAAAAAGGATCAATACGCCTTCGCAATAGCGAAGCCATTGTAAACGCCTTAGTGATTGTTTGATATCATTTTCCCTATTCTCCATTCCGCAGCAATTTATACAGCGTTCTTCGCTGCAACAACTGGTTGTGGCATCAATGGTCTAATAAGGGGACCGAACTGCTCTAAATAATTGATGACGCGGTAAAGCCGCAATCAGGCCGGTACACCTGACGGTTCAAAGACAGGCCTAACCTTTGGAATCTATGAAACTTCCGCCCCCTGAAACCTTTTCCCCACTGCCCGGAAAATCGTTTTCGTGAAAGGGCATCCGGCTGATGAATAAAATAGTTATTTTCATTATTCCTTCACACCTATCAACTCAACTACAAAAATGAGACAACGATTATTGCCCGCCGCACTCCTGCTTATGATCTTATCCATGCATGGTTTTTGCCAGAACAGTAAACCCGCGTTCCGCGTCATCGCGTTTTACACCGCAAAGGCCGATCAGGCACATATCAGTTATGTTCATGAAGCCAACCATTGGTTTCCGGAGCAGGCAAAAAAATATAATTTCTCCTATGATTCCACCTCCAATTGGGATAACCTGAACGATACATTTCTTTCAAAATACCAGGTTGTATTATTTCTTGATACACGCCCTGAAAAGCCGGAACAGCGTTTAGCCTTTCAGCGGTATATGGAAAACGGTGGCGCCTGGATGGGTTTTCATTTTGCCGGTTTTGCATTGACGCCTTCGGCGGTGCAGCAAAACTGGGACTGGTATCATGATCAGTTTCTCGGCGCAGGGCAATATAAAGGGAATACATGGAGGCCAACATCTGCGATACTTAAAGTAGAAGCGCCATCGCATCCCGCGTTGAAAAACCTTCCGCCAACATTCAAATCATCTCCAAATGAATGGTACAGCTGGGAAAAAGATCTGCGGAAGAATGATTCAATACAGATCCTGTTATCCATCGACCCTTCCAGTTTTCCGCTGGGAACAGGACCGAAGCAACACGAAATCTGGCATAGCGGTTATTATCCCGTTGCATGGACAAATAAACATTATCGTATGCTTTATGTGAACATGGGACATAATGACATCGACTATGACGGCGGCACTAATAAAGAATTGTCGTTTCAGTTTGCAAATGAAACGCAGAACAGATTTATCATTGACGGATTGTTGTGGTTAGGGAAATGACCGCAGACCACGGGCTGCAGACCCTAACCACTCAGAAATTGCTATATTACGATGCTGCCGCCTGCTATCCGCCATCCTCTTAAGCTTCAATCGAGATTCCCTCCTCTCCCAGCTCCTTATGCAGCAGATAGAGGACGGAACTTCTTGCCTCCGTTGCTTTGAATACATCTTTGCACCAGAAATGAACCTTCAGATCGAATGCATCTTTCTTAATTCCCACAAATTCGATCTGCGGTCCCGGGTCTCCCATTACGTATCCGGAATGAGTGATGGTGTTTGTAATAATGTTCGATACTTTTTCAATATCGCTCGAACCGCTGACGGCTAACGAAATGGAGAGACGTTGCTGGTTATTGCTCAGCGTCCAGTTCGTGATATGCTGGGATAGTACATCGCCATTGGGAATGATCACCTCAGCGCCATCATTCGTCATAAGCATACTTGACCGTAAACCAATCTCGCGGACCTTGCCTGCTTTATCACCTATTTCAATGGAATCGCCGATCTGTAATGGTCTGTCAAAGATCAGAATGATACCGGAGACAAAGTTGCTGACGATATTTTGCAAACCAAGGCCGATACCAACACCCAGGGCGCCAAGTACGATCGTGATCTTATCCACGGGTAAACCCGATGCTGCAACGGCCAGCAGGTAACCGAGGCAAAGCACGATCAGCCGGGCAATGAGCATGCGCGAACGCTGACGCTTGTTTTGAACCTCTTCATTACCGGTATCTCCAAAGAAATAGCCGACATATTTCTGCAGCAGATGGGCAAACCAGATGATCAGGAAAAACAGCAACACACCGCCGATCGTGAATCCGGCACTGCCGATACTGCGTTGTTTTTCCATGATGGCAGTAAACACATCTTTGGATGTATTGTAGATGTTCAGGTTGGTCGTGAATACGATCAGCCATAAAACAAAGACAAGGACCAGCACCGGTCCATTGAATGCTTTTAAAACCGCCTGATAATCGAACGAATTACGAACGCCCTGCTTGATCCGGCTTGCTTCAATCTGCAGCAGGATGGCTTCCACCATAATGCGGCTGAAGACGGCCAGGCCGATCGCTTGTGTAAATGAGAAGATCGCCGTATTGCCCAGGATCTGCGCAAGGGAGAACCGCCCGAACAAATTGCAAACGATCGCAAGGACGTTCATGATATTATGCAGGATGATCACGAAGCGGAGAAACCCGCGCATATGCAGGTGATTCTTCATTCCCCGAAGGAATAATGAGCCGAACACAACAGACAGAATGTTCAGTATGATCAGCCAGCTTCTTTGCAGAACACCCGGTACCAGAATATGATGGGTGAAGGAGAAAGATATATATAGCAACACCATCGCTACCCAGTACCAGAATAATTTCCGCGGCCATTTCTTCCAGCAGATAAACGTTAATGTAAGGATCAGCAGGAATTGCATCGACTCAATATATACGGAAGGTGCATCGAGATCAAATAATGGCGCGAGAGTGAAAATTACCACGAATCCGGATGCGATATAATGCGGATAGAGATAGTCCACCTGCGACCCTTTCAGGATCTCCATGGCGTTTCCTTTCTTCAAACGGAATATGTTGCGGTAAGCCCATATAACAAAGAGAAGACCGATCAGCAGAAGGAAGAAACGCTTATTCAGGCTGTCCTTAAAATAATAATTCAACGCTTTTCTTTCGCCGGAATAAGCTCTTTCATATGCAGCATGGAGTTTTTTCAGCGAACTGTCCGGAGTCGGCTCCCACAGATAATTGAATTCTTTGCTGAATACGCGCGAGAAAGAATTCATCAACAGGTTATTCACTTTCTCAATGAGTGCCGCGGTAGTGACCGCATTACCCGAATTGTGTGTCTGCAACTGGTTTACCGTTGCAATGCTCTCTTTTAATTCAGTTGTACTGGAGCGCCAGGCTTCGCGCATATCTTTTAGCTGCGGGCCGAATAGCTGGCGGTTGGCAGAGTCCTTCCAGAGATCACGGAGAATGGTGTCCCCTACCAGAACCTTCATCTCCCGGCGAAGCTGGTTAAGATCTCCTTCGGTACTGTCGAGTATGCTCCGTTGATCTTCTATATCCTGTTGGATATTGGTCAGCAAAGTGCGGAACATTTGCAGGTTGCGGAGGCTGAGTGCCTGGCTGTTGTTGATGATATTGTCTTTCAGTACGATCAGTGACGAATCACTGTCGGCAAGCCTATCGCTGATATTGGTGACGTCTGGGCTAAGATCGCTTCGGTTCCTGATCATGGACAGAACGGCATAGGTCTTTTCGATCCGGAGCTGGTAATCACTGCTGGTAAGTTTGGACGAATCGGCAAAAAGCGAACCCAGTTCGCGGTTACGGCGGAAACGGGTGGTGTCATTCCTTCGGCTGGTATCGCTGTGATCGATTGAATCACGCCGGAAACGAAGGCTGTCCTGTGCAAAGGAAGAAACAGAGATAAGAATTAAAAATGATACGAGTGTAAGGAATGAAGCTGGTTTTTGCATAAGGTCCAATTATTCGGAGGTAAAAGTATAAAAGCAAAGGGGATTTTCAAATTCGCATTGTGAGAAATGCGTCGAGCAGATTTGGGATGCTGGTTGAGCGGAAAGAAAGGGCAATGGTCGATGTTGAATGACCAATGATCGATTTTTAGTGAGGAGATTATTTAGATAATAGAAATAGTTCTAAGAGCCCTAGAGAACGTTCTATTGATCAACTGCTTTTTTGGGAATTAAGGTAAGTCATGCGGTTTGGAACATTTTATATGTTGAAAAAAACGTGTTTTGCCCGCGAAAAACCCAGGGTAAGAAATGGGTGCTGATGTTTCATTGTGTTCTGAAATAAAAATTATATGGGAAAAGTTTATGCTGAAAGATCGCACAAGCGGAGCTTTATTCAATTACGCTTGAAATCGCATCAACATCACGAAGAATTCCGGGTTGATCTCAACCTCATTTCCCAGGTCATCCATCAATCCGGAATTCTCCCCCCCTGTTTCCCGATCCTGTTGATCAGAACTTACCAAACTTCAATGTCGCATTATAACTCACTCCCCTGATATCCTTATCCTTCATTCCCGCAGCATCACTTCCAAAACTTGCCCTGTAGGACACACCCGGACTGAAGCGCATCCATTTGAAAAGGTTCATTTCCACCTGCACGCCAGGCTCTGCAACAAAGAACCAGTTCTCATCATTGATATGATCATCATAGTTATTATGCCAGTTATGCCTGTCATACTGCAGTGTAAATCCCGCACCGGAAAATAACTGGAACACAAAGTGAATGGGTTTGTTTGACCCTACAACATATTCCGTCATCAAACCAAACTGGCCGTATTCATAACTGCGGTTGCGGGCCGGATCAGTGCTGTACTGCAACGGAACAGGGATGTTATTGGTAACAGCCGCCCCAGCAAGACCGATCATCAGGCGATGATTGATATACCATCCTCCATAAATACCAGACATGTTTGCATATTCTCCACGGATCTTGGTGAACTTATTCGTCAACGCCCCATATCCTCCTGAGCTAAGTATCCCTTTTTTAAAAACGGTCTTGATTGGTTCTTGCGCAACAGCGCCTTTTGCAAGCAGCAGGCAAAAAAGCAATGCCCTGAATGTAGTTTTCATTATCATCTTGTTGTTCATTTATTATACAACAAGATGATGAAGTAATACCCCTATCCACATCGAAGATTTTTTCTGAACGAAAAGCCCGGTCGCAAGTTTACAGCTATGAAAAGGACAAATGCCATTATGAATTGATGCCTGTTCGCGATGTCCCGCATATAATTTATATCCGGGATCATCCCAATAACAACCGCAGCCCCACAAGTGCAAGACAAACAGCCAGCGATCTGACAATAATATCCCCTTTCACTTTGTGAGATAACATTGCACCTATCTGAGCGCCGGGTATCACCCCTGCCGCCAGCCAAACGATCATATGAAGATTATACGGATCATTGTAATTTCCCTGCAACGCATGTACGAGCACACTCACCGTTGCCATTATCGCCAGAATAAAATGTGATGTGGCCGTAGCGATGTACACCGGAAACTTCAGCCAATGAACCAATGCAGGCACATGGATGATGCCGCCGCCAATACCAAGCAGCGGTGAAAGAAAACCAACGATAGCACTGATGAGCATGCCCAGGTATTTATTGTACGAATACCGGTATTGAACATGACCGCTGTCTGTAAGTACACGATGTGTAAACCGTTTACCGGCAGACAATGGTATTACATCATCACTTACTTCATTTCTTTTCTTAAAAAAAAGAAAAGCGGCCAGCGCAACCAGTATCACTCCAAATACAGCGTTGAATGCATTGGCGGGAATATAGCGTGTTAAAAATACGCCAAGAACAGAACCAGGAATAGTAGCGGCCGCAAACAAAAGACCTGCTTTATAATCGATCCGGCCGGATCTGGCATAGGCTATCGATCCGGAGATAGCATTACATGCAACAATCACCAGCGATACGGCAGTCACTAATTCCGGTGACATGGCCGGATGCGTGAACAACAATAAAGGCACCAGCAAAAATCCTCCCCCTGCGCCGATCAGCGTACCCAGGGTTCCTATCAAAAAACCGGCAAGCAGCAGGACAAACGCATTATCCATGACGGCAAAGATAATCATGATGCTTAGTACATGCACCAGCACCGTTGATAAGATGGTGAACAGCCTGTTAACATCAGGTCACTAACATGTTCAGGCTAAAAGAATAATCCGGATAAATCGTTAGCTTTACAGACATCAACGATCTATATGAAGAAAGCAATCGCTATAATCGGGATCAGTGCATCGATGGCCCTGCTGGCCTTTTGTTCCAAATCAGAAAAAGCAAAATGGATCCCGCTGTTTGACGGGAAAACACTCAATGGCTGGAAAGTGGGCAAGAACGCTGGCTCTTTCTCTGTAGACAGCGGACATATTGTGGTAAAAGGCCCCACTGCGCATTTGTTTTACGATGGTGCCGTGCAGCAACACAACTTCAAGAATTTTGAATTCAAAGCGGAGGTGATGACACAGCCCGGAGCAAATTCCGGTATCTATTTTCATACAACATACCAGGAAGACGGATGGCCTGCAAAAGGATACGAGGTGCAGGTAAATAATTCACAAAGCGATTGGCGTCGCACCGGAAGCCTGTACAGTATCCAGGATGTTAAAGAAGTTTATGTGAAAGACAAAGAATGGTTCACAGAATACATCAAAGTGGAAGGCAAACATGTGATCATTAAGATCAATGACAAGACCGTTGTCGATTATACGGAACCTGACAATGCAGAGCGTCCAAAAGGAATGGAGCAACGCCTGATCTCAAACGGTACATTTGCTTTGCAGGCGCATGATCCAAACAGCGTGATCTATTACAGGAACATACAGGTAAAACCACTGCCATGATCAGCGGTGATGAAGGTTCAGTGTTTTCATTTTTTCTTTAACACCATCAAGACTGTCGAAATGCAGACAGTTGATACCAATGGTTGATGCTACCTGTGTGAACATTGCGCGGTCATCAACCATTGCTGCCTGGTGAGGCAACACTCTTGCTATATCACAGGCCACGCGGAAAATATCAAGATCCGGCTTGCGGAATTTGACATAACAGGATGATGCGTATGCATCAAACAATTCATCGAGCTTAAATTGCCTGATGCGGTAATCATTCAGTTCACGTCCTTCATTATTCACTGCAACCACTTTCAACCCATGCTTGTGTTTGATCTCCTTAAAAAATTCGATCGAATCATTGTACGGTGAAGTTTGCTTATACATGAAGGATTTAAAATCTTCCATCGAAAAATCGCGCTTTTCATAAAACACAATACGTTCCAGATATTCATCCAAACTGATCTTGCCGATCTCATAGGTATCAAAGGTGAGGTGATGGCGTTCATTCAACTCTACGAGATCAATGTTAAAATGTTCGGCCGCAAGTTTGCGTGAACCTCTGCCCCATCCGTTTGTAAGTAATACGCCGCCGATATCTAAGAAGAGTGTATTAATAGTAGCTATCTGCATAAACAAATTCAACTTTTGAGTGGTCCGATAAAAATAGTCAATTTCACTGACGCTTCCATCCATAACAGTTGGTTTCACGAATTGTTTTCATCGCTTGTCAATCTCCCGGCAGTATAGGGAATTCGTCATTACCTTCGGTTGCAGGAGCAACAAGCCTGTATTGTTTTATTAACGGGTATATGCCTGATTTTATCACGGAATCGTTCAACGCGATGAAAGAAGCTTCGTGTTTATAATAAGGCGCGTCATTGAATTCATTGGAAAAATCTTCCAGGTCAATCCACACACGTAAGCAGGTTGATGCAGACATTCATAAAGTGGTAATGAAATTTTTAGTATTCTCGTGTTACATCCTTTTGAAATTAGTGCAGAGAACGGCTCCGGTACAATCTGATCGATGAACTGATCAATTCGTTCATCAAACAACCTGCGATGATATCGCGAACGGTTTAAGGAGAGTCACGCAACCGGCAAAGGCATTGATCCGGCATAACCGATAATGTGAACGAACGGGTGGATCCGGGCGGGAAGCCCCACGGCAGATTACGATCGAAAGTTACATAATTAATTAATTATCAATTAAATAACAGTATAAAGATACAAAAAATGCAATCTGCCTGCCCCTCTGTAAAATCTGCGCTTTATCCCCTATCTTCGCCCTCCCCCGAAGATTTTCAACCACTTCGGGCTAACTAAAAGTTAAGAAGCTAAGCTTATGGACAAATTGATCTATCTCGTTCCCGTGATGGGCGTCATAGGGCTGCTCTACACGATTGCCAAATTTAACTGGGTGTCCAAACAGGATGCCGGTACAGACCGTATGAAAGAAATCAGCAACTATATCGCTGAAGGTGCCATGGCTTTCCTGAAAGCCGAATGGAAGATCCTCGGTTATTTCGTTGTGATCGTTGCTATTCTGCTCGCAGTAATGGCAAAAGCAAATCCTCACTCACATCCGGCTATTGCTATTGCCTTTGTGATCGGCGCTGTACTCAGTGCCTTCGCAGGATTTATTGGAATGAAAGCTGCCACCAAAGCCAATGTGCGTACCGCACAGGCTGCACGTACCAGCCTCAGCAAAGCACTGAATGTATCCTTTACCGGCGGAGCCGTAATGGGTGTTGGTGTTGCAGGACTTGCAGTGCTTGGTCTTGGTGGTTTATATATTGTATTGAAACAAATATTCGCGGCAGATGCTGAGATCAATTCTGAAGAGATGCTCAGGACTATTGAAGTGTTGACAGGTTTCTCTCTTGGCGCGGAATCGATCGCATTGTTTGCCCGTGTTGGTGGCGGTATCTATACCAAAGCGGCTGACGTTGGTGCAGACCTTGTTGGTAAAGTAGAAGCAGGCATTCCGGAAGATGATCCGCGCAACCCTGCAACCATCGCCGATAACGTAGGTGATAACGTGGGTGACGTAGCAGGTATGGGAGCTGACCTGTTTGGTTCTTATGTAGCGACTGTTCTGGCGACCATCGTTCTTGGTCAGCAAACGATCGTGCATGATACGGATCTGCTGAATGGTTTCTCCCCGGTGGTGCTGCCAATGCTGATCGCTGGTGTCGGAATCCTCTTCTCAATCATTGCAACATTGTTTGTACGCATCAGTGAAAATGCCGGTATCAGCACATCTACTGTACAAAAAGCCTTGAACATGGGCAACTGGGGTTCTATGATCCTTACGGCGATTGTGGCGTTTGGGCTGGTGGCCTGGTTGCTTCCTTATAATATGGAGTTGCGCGGCGTACTGTTCACCAAATGGGGTGTGGCCGGTGCGATCGGCGTGGGTCTTTTAGTTGGTGCACTGATGAGTGCGATCACAGAACATTACACAGCGATGGGTAAAGGTCCTGTACTCAGCATCATCCGCCAGTCGTCTACCGGGCACGCTACAAACGTGATCGGTGGTCTTGCGGTTGGTATGGAATCTACATTCCTGCCGATCCTTGTACTGGCAGGTGGCATCTGGGGTTCTTATGCATGCGCAGGTCTTTATGGCGTGGCCATTGCCGCTGCGGGTATGATGGCAACAACAGCGATGCAACTGGCGATCGACGCATTCGGACCAATTGCAGATAATGCAGGCGGTATTGCGGAAATGAGCGAACTGCCAAAGGAAGTTCGTGAAAAAACTGACGTCCTCGATGCTGTAGGTAACACTACTGCTGCAACCGGTAAAGGTTTTGCGATCGCTTCAGCAGCATTGACTGCACTGGCGCTGTTCGCGGCTTTCGTTGGAGTGGCTGGCATTACCGGTATTGACATTTATAAGGCGAATGTACTTGCCTGTTTATTTGTTGGCGCCATGATACCATTCATCTTCTCTTCCCTCGCGATCCGCGCGGTAGGTGAAGCAGCAATGGCAATGGTGGAAGAAGTTCGCCGCCAGTTCAAATCGATCCCTGGTATTATGGAAGGCACGGGCAAACCCGAGTATGATAAATGCGTGGCGATCTCTACACAGGCCTCTATCAGAAAAATGATGCTGCCCGGAGCGATCGCAATCATTTCTCCATTGATCATTGGCTTCATGCCAGGCCTCGGCGCCGAAGCATTGGGCGGATTTCTTGCCGGTGCAACCGTATCTGGTGTACTGATGGGAATGTTCCAGAATAATGCCGGCGGTGCATGGGATAATGCAAAAAAATCTTTTGAGAAAGGTGTTGAGATCAATGGTCAGACTTATTACAAAAAATCTGAACCGCACAAAGCATCTGTAACGGGAGATACAGTAGGTGATCCATTTAAAGATACATCTGGCCCTTCCATGAATATCCTGATCAAACTGATGTCGATCGTATCACTGGTAATAGCCCCGACACTTGCCCAGATCGCTGCGAAAAATGCGGATGATGCAAAAGCGGCCAAACCGGCAGTAATACAACCTGCGGTAAAAGAAACTGCGAAAGCTGAAAATGCAGAAAAGACAATTGCGTATAATGTAAACCAGAAATAAAGGGTTTTAAGAGCTTAATCATAACCATTAATAATTGTAAGTCCTGCTGTGTCTACAGCGGGGCTTATTTTTTTACCTATGTTCAAATCTATTGCAGATGGTCAAAAGACGGTGAATAATAAACATCACATCAGGGGGAACATATAATTCGAACACTCCAACGATGGTGGGGGCCTCCTCAACCGAAAAAACTCTTTCAAAACTGTAACCCGCTTCCACCTTTTCCCGTCCTATCGCCTAAGTAATTCATTGTTAACCATTGTTAAAAAACCTTAAATAAACACTTCCTATGTTCTTTATACGAAAAAGGTCGTATATTCGACCTGTAAAACCCCAAAACATGTCAGTAACAAGATCTATAAAGCCTACCGAAAGTGAATTGGAAATACTGCAAATACTTTGGACAAAGGGCCTGGCAACCGTCAGGGAGGTTCATGAAGAACTGGCTTCTTTGAAAGAAGTTGGCTACACGACCACATTGAAGCTGATGCAGATCATGCATGAAAAAGGATTGGTGAAGAGAGACGATTCAATGCGTACCCACGTTTACCAGGCAGCAGTGAATAAGGAAAAAACCCAAAAGCATTTGCTGGGTAAAATGATCGATAGCCTGTTTGGCGGCTCCCCCACCCAACTGGTGATACAGGCGCTCGGTGAAGGCAAAGCCAGCCCCGAAGAAATTGAAAAAATCCAACGTATACTGAACGATCTTAAAAAGCAATAAAATGAACGCTATAAGCCAATCAGATTTTCTGCAGGCTTTAGGGTGGGCTGTGATGAACAGCTTGTGGCAGATGGCGTTGTTGTGGATAGTTTACCAATTATTAACTGCAGTCTTTCATTTACAAAAATCAGCACAAAAAGCAACGCTTGCGTCCTCGCTTCTTTTTGCCGGTTTCTCCTGGTTCGTATTTACTTTCCTCATCGTTCTGGAAAAAAATGCCCAGGCTTCTACGTATATAACATTGGTGAATTTCGCCAGCAGCAACGAAACATTGAATCAGTGGTTCGGCACCGCCCTTCCCTGGGCTTCGCTGACTTACCTGGTCCTGCTTCTTTTGCCTGTTATCAATTTCATCCGCAATTACCGCTACGTACGGCATATCCGTAATCATGGCATCAGCAAAGCTGGTGTGGAATGGCGGCTGTTTGTCAGGAATGTTGCGGGGCACCTCGGCATTCAAAAACCCGTACAGATCTGGATGTCTGAGCTGGTCAGCTCACCGGTCACCATCGGTTATCTGAAACCAGTGATCCTGTTGCCACTTGCCGCAATGAATCAGCTCACCACCCAACAGATCGAAGCTGTATTGCTTCATGAACTTTCGCATATCAGAAGAATGGATTACCTGACAAATCTGATCACCAGGTTTATCCAGACCATTCTTTATTTCAATCCATTTGTAAAAGCTTTTGCCCGGATTATTGAAAACGAGCGGGAGAAAAGCTGTGATGAAATGGTCATACAATTCCAGTATGAGCCGATCGGCTATGCCTCAGCCCTGCTTGAGCTGGAAAAATCGGCAAGGATTTCTGTCACGCAATCCCTGGCGGTGGCGGCAGCAGGTGGTAAAAAAAATCAGCTGCTCCGGCGTATCGAGTTGATCCTTGGCATCCGCAAAAAAGAAGTTTTCTCTTTTCATAAACTGGCTGGCGTGTTGTCGGCAGTCCTTTGTTTCCTGGCGTTGAACGCACTCGTGATAATGAGCAAGCCGGCAAAGAACAGAAAAGTTACGACCGGGATCTTCCTTTCCCAGTTGTCCTCTCCCGTGAGCTTTTTTGTTCCGGAAGATAATACAGGTAAGGCTGCACCTGCCATTCAGGAATTACCGGCTGAGATCATCGCAAAGGCGCCAGCAGCATCAACGACTATTGAGCCCGAAGTGCCGGCAAAGCCCGTTGAAGACCTGAAATTGGCCAAAACCGCATTGGAAAAAATCAACCCGGCAATGACCGATGAGTTCATCAGGGAGACCGTAAACAATGCCACCACACATTTTGTGAACGTCGCGAGCATTGAAAACATCCTTCCCGAACTGACCCCTCAACAGGAAAACCAGGTGAAAGAAGCACTGATAGCGTCTAAAAAAGTACTGGACGAAACACAGTGGAAAACGGTAGAAAAGAGCATCGCAGATGCGATGACCGTCGCAGAAAAAGAAAAAGTAAAAGCCGCATTTGATAAAGCCGCTGCCAACTCAGAAAAAGCCGAGCTTGATAAAATGTACGACCGCGTGAGGGCTTCCTATGACCAGATCAACTGGGAGAAACTGAACACGCAGTTGAATATCGCAATGAACAATATCCGCCTCGATAGCTTACGCCAGGTATATAGCCTCGCAATGACTCAGCTCAGCAGCCTGGAAAATGAACTGAAACTACAGGGTCTGAAAGGAATTCCGGATAGTGATATTACTGTTGATGCTGTTCAAAAGAAGATCGAGGAGTTGCAGAAAGCAAGGGTAAAAGTGCAGGATATGAGAGATCAGAAAGTGATCACCCTCTGATCTTATCAGATAGACTTATTCAAAAAAGCAGGCCATTCGCCTGCTTTTTTTATTATCTGCTGACGCCCAAAAGAAAGAATATCAGAAGTCAGAAAGATTTTACAGAGAAGAAAGTACGCATAGATTCTTCTACCAGCGCCACGAGGTCGTCCGGTTGACCCGGCTAAGAAATCCCCATGAAGTAATTCTATGGACAATGGCCGTTGGCCGAATGGCTGATGATTGGCAACGAGCCCCTCGGATTACTGAAGACTTCATCGTCATTTTCTTTATCAGTCTGCCGAGCCCGGCCATCGATCATCGGAGAACGGCCATCGATCATCGGCCATTCGGCCATCGAACTACAGAAGGGTGCCTCTACGATTATTTGAAAAATGCAAGTGCCTTGTATCGCCAAAAGAATCGGCTGCGCGTCCAATTAAGCCCCTGTCCGGAACATACCGGCCTCGCAAACAGGTGGGTTCTCCATCCGTAAAGACTTCACCAACGGACCGCGCCGAAAACTTTACCTGAAAAATTGTCGTAAAAATTTGCCGGGTTAACGGAGCAACTCAGACCACATTTGCCATTTTGGGCTTTACCATCTGCGTCCGTCTCCCAGGTCTTGCAGCCACGTCGCCGGAAAACTCAGACCGGAAACACAGGCTCCCCGAGCTTCGGCGCGCCAGGAGAAACCTGCGCAAGTTGCGGCCAACTCATAGTAACGGAATTGTCCGCAAAAATTTTGCAGCCCATTTTCATCCAGTTCCACCAGAATCCTTCCGCTGAATTTTCCAGATCCTACCTGCGGGCATGCGTAAAAGTCCAACAATTTAGGTTACCTCAAGAGCAGGGCGATGCAGATCCAGAATTCAATCGCAAGAGCCGTCAAACAAAAGGAGTACTAAATAAACGACCATTATCTAAAATTTTACTTTAAATAAAAAACACTAAATACTTAAATTTTATATCTGTAAATATATATTCATTTCAAATTTTATAAATATGTATAAATTTAAAAAGACTATATTTTTAATAAAAAATATTTATACTATTAAAATCAACTATTTATGTAAATATTGTGGAAATAAACTAACAGCTTCCTGTTTAGTCAATAATTAATCGTTTCTATAGTCTTTTATTTATTAATTAAATTTCATTAAACTATTATAAATATAAATAAATCAATTTATTAATTATATTTAAATTAAGCTAAAAAAATTAACACGTTGATCAATCGTTGATAGATATCTATGTTCCAAATGTTTTTAGCTTAAAGTAATTATTTAGATAACTGACATAAAATGTCTATCTAAAATATTTAATTATTAAAATTATCACTACCCCACCCTATCTAAAAACATAAGGAATTTTTCCGGCGGGCGTGATTGCCCAAACTTCTATGAAGATTTAACGACCTGTATGAGCCACAGGATCTCCGGATTCGTATTTTGCATTCATGATAAAATATCTCCTGATCAGCCTGATTCTGGCCACCTCACTGGCTGCCTGCCGTTCATTAAAGGATCCTGTTTTTGATGGAATAGAAAGCCTGTCTGTTGGTGAGGTTGGACTGGACAGTTCCGTGGTTACGCTCAATCTGAAATACTTCAACCCCAATTCTTCCGGCGGAAAACTTACTGAGGCGAATGGCAGTGCCTGGATGGAAAACAGCTTTCTGGGTACGTTCAGAGTCGATTCAACGGTCCGGATTCCCGCAAAGGATAGTTTCAGAATTCCCGTCAGATTGTCTGTTGATATGAAAAAACTGATGAAGAACTCTCTGACCCTATTGTTCAAAAAACAGGTAACGATACGTATCGAGGGACAGGCCCGCGCCGGCCGTAGTGGGATTTACAGACGCTTCCCCGTGAAGTATGAGGGCAAGCAGGACGTGAGCGAATTGATTGATTTTTGAAACTGAAGATCTGTTTGAAAAAATGACTGACCGATACCCGCCGGCCCGTTAATGATAAATGAAAAAGCCTCCGGAACCGGAGGCTTTTTCATTTATCTGAACCGCTGGACGCGGCCTTTTTTTGCGATTTGCTGACCTTAAGGCCAGGTCTTTTATTGCCCTGCTGGCTGTTCTTTTGGCTTCGGATGACCGCCACCATCCTCCGCTTTTTTGCAGGAGATCGGCAGGCGTTTGTAAGCTTCTTCATTTGCCGGCACATCGTCCGCATCGAAGCCCGCGTTCGCGATGGCGGTTTTTATCTCTTCAATGTTGATCCTGTCAGTCACAAATTTGACGGTGGTCTCACCCTTTTTTGTATTGATCGCCACAGACTGGATCCCATCATATCTGTCCAGGTAGGTCGTTACCCTTTTTTTGCAATCTTCGCAGAGAATGTTCGGGGTCTTGATCTTTGCGGTCTGGCCAGGTTTTACCTGTCCAAAAGAAACCATGGCAACACCAATCGCCGCCAGGCATGTCATCAAAAATTTCTTCATAAGGATTTATTGAACGTACAAGTTACAAAACGCCTTTCCAATTGGCGGGATCATCACGCCATTTTAACAAAATTTCCTGCTCGGCAGTTGTGACCATTCCCTTCTCCGCTGCCAGTTCAATCAGCGATGGATAATTGGTCAGTGACTCGTATTTCAGTCCGTATTTAGCAAAAGCTTCCGCCGAAACGGGGAATCCGTAAGTGAAAATCGACACCATCCCAATCACATCCAGGCCAGCCTGTTTCAGCACGTCCACAACCTGGAGGCTGCTCTTACCGGTTGACACCAGGTCTTCGATCACCACTGTCTTCTGTCCTTTTTCATAAAATCCCTCGATCTGATTGCCAAGTCCATGTTCTTTTGGCTTCGGTCTAACATAAATATATGGCAGCTTCAGCTGATCTGCCGCCATCGCTCCCCAGGCGATCCCCGCAGTAGCCACGCCTGCCAGCAATTCTGCCTCAGGAAATTTTTCAAAAACTACATTGCACATCTCCGACTTGATAAAATCCCGGACAAAAGGAAAGGACAACACCTTCCTGTTATCACAATAGATCGGACTTTTCCAGCCACTCGCCCAGGTATAGGGCTGCTGAATACTCAGCTTCACTGCATTTACCTGCAGGAGTTTTTCCGCAACAGATTTTTCGTTTGTCATGGTGCGAAGATAGGGATGTTGGGAAGACGATGGCCGTTGACCGTTGGCCATCGTCTTCCCAACATCCCTATCTTCGCACCATGCACCTCAAAATCTATTTCAACGACAAGCCCCTTTTCCTGTGTGATGCCGTGGATAAAACGGTGGAACCTTACATGCATCATGATGACGCGGTTTTTATTGATGAACTGAATGTTCATACGGTAAAATCAATGATCCATGAAATGCAGCAGGACAAAGTGCATGCGGGCATCTTTTTACATCCGGACCTGCAGGAATTGAAAGAGGCTTTTTTTAAAAAGTTTGATGTGCTGAAGGCCGGCGGAGGATTGATCAGGAATGATAAGAACGAAACCCTGCTGATATTCCGCCGCGGAAAATGGGATCTGCCCAAAGGTAAACTGGATGATGGTGAAACACTGGAGCAATGCGCCATCCGCGAAGTATGGGAGGAAACGGGATTGCAGGCTCAATTGGAAGGACCATTACTTGTCACTTACCACACCTACCACCAGGGAACACATTTTATTATAAAAGAATCACACTGGTATACGATGAAAGTAACCGGTGAGCATACTCTGAAGCCTCAGACGGAGGAAGATATTGAAGAAGCAAAATGGATAGGAGACCTGTCGCTGAATTCCTATCTCCCCCTTGCTTATCCTTCTATTGTTGATGTGCTACAGGCTTGGCTGGCGAAATGATTCTTTCCTGGAAATCACTGCCACAGTAAGCCGGCTTACACAGATCATTTTGTTCAATTCATCATAGATCCTGATATCCCAGACATGGGTACTGTTGCCTGCATGCAAAGGTTTGCAGATGCCCGTAACCCAGCCTTCGCGTGCACTCCGGACGTGATTGGCATTTATTTCCAGCCCGACGCAAACGAATTTGGCATGGTCCACCACCAATGCAGACGCTACACTGCCAAGTGTTTCAGCCAGCACACAGGAGGCTCCTCCATGTAAAAGACCATAGGGCTGTTTGGTGCGCTCATCCACCGGCATTCGTGCAGACAGGAAATCATCGCCCAATTCTACCCACTCAATACCGATATGCTCAGCAATTGTACCTGGTGCGAAAGCGGAAAGCTGTTCGATCAACAGGTCTTTTTGAAACCAGATAGACGCAGACATAATTAAAGAGGCTTTAATGTTTTGTAAACTTCTTCCGGCAGGAACAATCTTGCATCGCCGCCATTGCGGATGATATCTCTGACGATCGTTGATGCAACGGAAGTATATTTGGGTTCGCCGGTCAGAAAGATGGTCTCAATACTGCTGTCAAGTGTGCGGTTGGCATCAGCAATGGTCTTTTCATATTCAAAGTCGCTGACATAACGGATCCCACGAAGAATAAATTTTGCACCGATCTCCTTACAATAATTAATGGTCAGTCCCTCGTAAACGGCGCCTTCCACTTTTTTATCCTGCCCAAAGATCTCATTGATCCACTGAACACGTTGCTCGGCGGAAAACATTGGAGCCTTGGCCGAGTTCAATCCAATCCCAACAATGATCTTGTCAAATAATGGCAGGGCTCTTTTTAAAATATCAACATGACCCAATGTAATTGGATCGAACGTACCGGGAAACAGGCAAATGCGGCTCATAATGCTGCGTTGAAGGTTAATGTTTCGGTCAAATCAAAAGTCAAAATTACAAAGTAAAGAATCCCCCATTGCCTGCAGGTTTATTTTTACTTTTGACTTAACGATTTTAGTTATCGCTTCTGGTTGACAAAAGATACAGCACCGCCATTCTTACCGCCACACCATTTTCCACCTGCTGTAATATGATCGATTGTTTGCTATCCGCTACGTCACTATCCAGCTCCACACCACGGTTGATCGGGCCGGGGTGCATGATCACGATTTCTTTATGCAGGCTATCCAGCAGTTTCCTGCTGATACCATAAGCAAGATTGTATTCGCGCAGGGAGGAAAACAGTACCTGGTTCTGTCTTTCCAGTTGTATGCGCAATACGTTTGCTACATCACACCATTCCAGGGTTTCTTTCAGGTTATAGCTTACGTCAACACCAAGTGCCTCCTGGATATATTTAGGGATCAGCGTGGGCGGGCCGCAAACAGTCACCTTTGCTCCCATTTTTTTAAGCAGGTAGATATTGCTTTGCGCCACGCGGCTGTGCATGATATCGCCAATGATCGCCACTTTTCTTCCTTCAAGGCTGCCGGTCCTTTCTTTTATAGAGAATGCGTCGAGCAGCCCCTGTGTCGGGTGTTCGTTGATCCCATCACCGGCATTAATGATCGCAGCGGGAATATGCTGGGCCAGAAAATGTGGCGCACCACTCGCACTGTGTCTCATCACCACCATGTCCACTTTCATCGAAAGGATATTATTTACTGTATCGAGCAGGGTCTCTCCTTTTGCTACAGAAGAAGCAGATGCGGTGAAATTCACTGTATCTGCGGAAAGTCTTTTCTCCGCAAGTTCAAATGAAATACGGGTGCGGGTTGAGTTCTCGAAGAACAGATTTACCACTACAATATCGCGAAGAGGGGGAACTTTCTTAACCGGCCGTTGCAGCACTTCCTTAAATTGCTCAGCCGTTTGTAAGATCAGAGAAATATCGTTGGGCGACAGGTCTTTAATGCCTAACAGATGTCGTGTAGATAGTTGCATTAAAAAGCGAAATTAGGGTAAACAAAGGAAAAATAAACCGGTTTTTATTGACGGTTTTGCCGTTGAGGTGTTAATAATCGAGCAGCGCCACTTCTTCCCTGTCGTCCTTTTTTTTCCAGTAAACCTTCACCCGCTGGGAAACGATCGAATCGATCGCTTTACCAACATAGTCGGGCTGAATGGGAAATTGCCGGCTGAAGCGGCGGTCGATCAGCACGCAAAGCTCTACTTTTTCTGGTCTTCCGAAATCAAGCAGCGCATCAAGTGCGGCACGAATCGTCCGTCCTGTATATAATACGTCGTCGATCAGCACAACCCTTTTGCCTTCGATGGAAAAAGGAATATCAGTCTGATTGGCTATATGCAGTTCTTTTCGGATATCATCCCGGTAGAAGGTGATATCGAGCTTACCATACTGCACTTCTGTTCCCGGGAATTCTTTACGGATCGCGTCCACCAGCTGATCGGACAAATAAATGCCGCGGGGCTGCAGGCCGATGAGCACGGTATTCGCCAGTTCGCTGTTATTCTCGAGGATCTGGTGAGCAAGGCGCTTGATGGTAATAGCCAGTTGTGATTCGGTAAGGATAGATTTCAAGGTTTCACTTTTTGCAAAAATAGGGAAGGTTTTCTAGATGTCATCTGTCGCAATCAATACAGCCGTATTAAGCGCAAAGGCCACCTTAGGAAAGGAGTCGCACTTCCCCCTGATATCTTTATAATGGCTGGCCGGGAAAGCGGGGCATTTATAATAATTTTATTTCCGCTACAGGGGCTGCTGAATAACTATCCTGCTATCAATAAAGGGATGATACGTGTTTGTTGTTAAACAGATTGAAGAGGCTCAGGCAGTCAGCCAGATAGCAGTTTGCTGCAAGCTTTATGAACTGATCAGACAAATGCAGCCTGCCTACCCTATGAAATTTCTCAAACCTATGAAACGTTTCACCAGAAAGCTGCAGTTATTCAGTAACCTCTAAATAGCGCCGTTCTGGTTTTTCCCGGAGACAAAATTCACAATAAAAAAAGCGGCCCCGTCTGAGGCCGCCCGATAATTATTCCGGAGAAATTATTTTCCAAAAGTATACGAAAGACCGATATGGAAACCGGAGCTTTTTATTGATGCATCAGAACCTTCAGCATCCGCGATGTTCGACAGACCGATGTTATAACGGGCACCGATACCAAGGCCATTAGAGAGCTTGTATCCAAGACCAACAGCCCAGCTGAAGTTGATAGATTTGAAACTGTCTTTGACATCCTGGGATTCTGATTCTCCATCAAACTTAGTCTTAATTTTTGCAGAAGTGAGAAGTCCCAATTGCGGGCCTGTTTCACCATAAAAACCAGATGCATTATACTGGAACATTACAGGAATGTTGATGTAGTTCAGTTTGAGATTAAGTGACCCATCACCCTCCTTTTGTTTGTTTCCTTCCTGGGAATATAGCAACTCCGGCTGTACGCTAAAGCTTTCGCTAAGGCCAATGTTAACAAAACCGCCTCCGGAGAGACCGAGTTTGATCTTGCGTGACTGTTCGAGGTCTTCTGCGCCATCACCAGTTACTTTGTAAAAGTTAGCTCCTGCCTTTACTCCATACTTAATCTGTGCTTGAGAATAAATACCACCAGAAAGTAATACAGCCATTAAAAGGACTTTTTTCATAAAATTTTAGTTTTTAAAAGATTTAAACTTAGGACAAACATAATATCCACTTTTCGCATTTAAAAACGAAAAACTACGCATTTTGCTAAAACCCGATATTATAATTTTCTGATATTCATTAACATAGCAGCGTTCAGGAACGCAGGTACAATAAAAAAGCCGCTTCAGTAATTGAAGCGGCTTTAGAAAAATCGACAACACTTATTTCGCAAGCGAAAAATTATATCCTATACGGAGACCGAACAGGCCGAAGGTTGAACCATCTTTGCTTGAACTCTGATAGCGCAGACCGATATCAAATTTATTAACAACATAACCGGCACCAAGTGACCATGTGAAAGCTCCTGTTGATTCGCTTAAGTCAATATCAAATTGCTCACTCTTAAACTTGTTTCTGAGAATACCATAGCCAATCGCAGGCTCTGCATAAAATCCATCGAAGTTGTGACGATACCCTGCAAGGATAGGAATAATTCCTACTTTCATTTTATCAACTTCCATTGCATCCAGCACTTCACTTTTCGCAGAATAAGTGGTATAACCTGTAGTTAATGTAATTTGACCTGCGCTGCCAATACCATATAAACCTTTTACATATCCTCCGAAACCTAATTTATATGCCTTTTTGAAATCACCGGTAGGAAGGCCCAAATCAGCACCGACTCCTATTTCATTTTTTCCGGTTTGAGCTGAAGATACAAAAGCTGCAGAGAGAACGGTTAATACTAAGACTAGTTTTTTCATAAACTGTTTTTGATTGATAAGAGATGATTGATGTATTTTATTGGTTTAAAACTTTTAATCCTCAAAAGTCTGCAATCTGCTCACCGAAATAATCACGATGCATTTGACAGGGCTGACAATGTAAAAGTATCAGATCCGGTTGCAAGCAGAAATAACAAGAGGGGTGAACTGTAAAGATGGCTAACTGAACTGCTGAAGATATCGTATGAAGCAGCGTAACTCCATTTTGAATGTTCGAAAGCTGCAGGAGCCCAGGCAACTATAACGATCAGGTTTATCGTCGTTGCTTTGATCCGTATCAAAAATTTTCAGTCCTGCTATTGATCATCGGATAAGAAAGCGGAATGCTTATCGGCATTCCGCTTGTAATTAATTATGTTGACCGCAGCAGTACTGATCAGCTTTCCTGCATAAAAGGATAACCATAGTCAACGGGGGGTGCAAATGTCTCCTTGATCGTTCTCGCGCTCAACCAGCGATAAAGGTTCAAAATAGAACCGGCTTTATCATTCGTTCCGCTCGCTCTTGCACCACCAAATGGTTGCTGACCAACCACTGCTCCTGTTGGCTTATCATTGATATAAAAGTTACCGGCAGCATTGCGGAGTTTGTTTGTTGCAAATTCGATTGCGGCACGATCGCGGGAAATAATAGAACCTGTCAACGCATATGGAGAAGTGCTATCTACCAGTTCAAGTGTTTTTTCAAATTCATCGGCAGCATACACATACACCGTCAATACCGGCCCGAAGATCTCTTCACACATTGTTACATAGCCAGGATCTTTTGTTTCAATAACGGTAGGCTGAATAAAATATCCTTCTGTTTTATTACACTCTCCGCCGACCCAGATCGATGCATTCGTATCGTTCTTTGCATTATCGATATAGCTTTTGATCTTATCAAAGCTTTTCTCGTCGATCACTGCGTTAACAAAATTGGCGAAATCCTCAACCGTTCCCATCTTAAAGCTTTGCACACCTGCGATCACTTTCTTCTTTACTTCTTCTGCAATATTTGAAGGAATATATGCTCTTGATGCGGCAGAACACTTCTGTCCCTGGAACTCAAACGCTCCTCTGAGCAATGCTGTTGCCACTACATCCGGATCAGCAGTTTTATGCGCTACTACAAAATCTTTCCCACCTGTTTCACCAACGATCCTTGGATAGCTTTTATAGCTTGCCATATTCTTACCGATCGTTTCCCACATATTGTTGAACACACCTGTTGAACCTGTAAAGTGTACGCCAGCGAAGTCTTTATGAGCAAAACAAACTTTTCCGAGTGTGGGGCCATCTACATAAACGAGGTTGATCACACCATCAGGCAGCCCCGCCTCATTCAGAATGCGCATGAACATCTGTGCGGAATAAACCTGTGTATTGGCAGGTTTCCATACCACCACATTGCCGCACATTGCAGCAGATGCTGGAAGGTTGCCACCAATAGCGGTAAAATTGAATGGTGTTACAGCCAGTACAAAACCTTCAAGCGGACGGTATTCCATACGGTTGTGCATACCAGGGCTGCTGATCGGCTGTTGTTTATAGATCTCACTCAGGAAGTGAACATTAAATCGGAGGAAATCGATCAATTCACAAGCGGAATCGATCTCTGCCTGATAGGCGTTCTTGCTTTGACCAAGCATTGTAGTACCGTTCATATAGGAACGATGCTTTGTGGCAATAAGATCGGCAGCCTTCAGGAAAATGCCTGCGCGGCTTTCCCAGCTCATATCAGCCCAGGCCTGCTTTGCCGCAAGCGCGGCTTTGATCGCCTGTTGAACGTGCTGCTCATCCCCGTTATGAAAATTTCCCAGCGTATGTTTGATCTCATGCGGAGGATGGATCGACGTTGTTTTACCAGTCCTTATTTCTTCTCCACCGATATACATCGGGATGTCCAGCACTTCAGATTTCAGCTTTTTCAGCGTTGCTTTCAATACTTCTTTCTCCTTGCTTCCGGGAGCGTAGTTCAATACCGGCTCGTTTGCCGGGAGAGGATATGAAAATGTTCCTATTGCCATGCCTTGAGATTGTTTTAAATATAAATCAAAAAGTAGAAATTAACCCCGCTTTATATAGGCAGAGCTCTCCGTGCGATAAGCAGGGTGACTTTTAAATTTTTACTTATCAGTCGTTTCATTCTCTTTTTCACTCAGCAAATACGCCTTGATGAACCCATCCAGTTCACCATCCATTACCGGCTGAATATTTCCTGTTTCGAAATCAGTACGATGATCTTTGATCATTTTATACGGGTGGAAAACGTAAGAGCGGATCTGACTACCCCACTCGATCTTTTTCTTCTTGCTGTTGGCTGCATCTTTTGCTTCATTGCGTCTGCGTAATTCCTCTTCATAAAGACGGCTTTTCAGCATCGTCATTGCTTTCTCACGATTGCCAAGCTGGGTCCGCTCGGTCTGACAAACCACTACGATCCCGGTTGGAAGGTGGGTCAGCATTACTTTCGTTTCCACCTTATTTACGTTCTGACCACCGGCGCCACCGCTTCGTGCCGTTTCCATTTTTACCTCAGAATCTTTCACCTCGATATTGATGGTATCGTCAACAAGCGGGTACACGAATATCGAGCAAAATGAAGTGTGGCGTCTTGCATTACTGTCGAATGGTGAAATTCGTACCAGCCGGTGCACACCACTCTCTGCTTTAAGAAAACCGTAGGCAAATGCTCCCTCAAACTGAAGCGTTGCCGTTTTAATACCCGCGCCATCACCCCAAACCCAGTCGAGCTCAGTTACTTTCCAGCCCTGATTTTCGCCATACATGCGATACATTCTGGCAAGCATTTCTGCCCAATCCTGACTTTCCGTACCACCGGCTCCGGAATTGATCTGCAGTACTGCGGGCAGCTCGTCCTCCGGTTCATTGAGTGTGGCCTTGAATTCAGCGTCATCCAGCAGTTCCACAGCCTTGTTATAAGCCTCCTGCGTTTCTTCTTCAGACGCATCTCCGCCTTTCCAGAAATCGAAAAGCACGGCAAAATCTTCCACTGCTGTATCGGTCGTTTCGTACAACTTCACCCAATACTCATTCAGCTTGATATTCTTGAGAATCTCGGTAGCCCTTTTATTGTCATCCCAGAAACCGGGACTTAACGAAAGCTGCTTGTCTTCTTCGATTTTATATCGTCGGTTCCCGACGTCAAAGAAACCTCCTTATCCCGGCAATGCGGGACCGCATATCCTGTAATTTTTCCTGTGTCATAGTGGGCGCAAAGATACGGTAAAAAAGGTTCCGGAGAAGGTGAGAAGTTTCAGAGCTTTGATAGGTTTGAAAGATTGAGGCACCTGTTGAGATCTGAGAGTTGCCTTCGCCAGAAGCCGTCCGGCTACACCCGCCAGGCAATAGCAACCGTCCGGGCAGGTATTGCTGAAACCTCTCAATCTTCCGAAACCTATTAAACTTCTCAAACCTCACCTCTCCCCGATCCATGCTGCCCTCTTCTCCCTTTCCTCTGCAGAAGCGTCACTGTTCATGCGAAGCGTCAGGTTGTTGCCTTCGATCGCTTTGATGGAAGTGCTGGTTTCAATACCCCGGCTGTTGAACGTGATCGGAATAATATCGCCGGGCTTTTTTGAATCGAGGATCTCTTTGAGCTGGTCCATACTGGTCAGTTGCTTTCCGTCAAATGAGGTGATGACATCACCCATTTCCAATCCCGCTTCATATACAGGAGTCCCTTTCTGGATCGTATTGGTAACCTCTGCCCTGCCATTTTCCACTTTGAGCCCGATCGCACCAATGCTGGCCTTGCCGGAATTTGCATTTTCCAACACTATACCCATCGGTGAAAATAACGGCTGCAGCGACGGCCGGTCCAGTCCGTATACATAAGCTGCAAAGAATTGGCGGGCCAGTGAAGGATCAGTGAGCTCCGCCAGCACGGCTTCAAGATCAGCCACATTATATGGCTTGCCCGTTTTACCAAATTTTTGCCAGAGCAATTGCATGTATGCATCCAGGCTTTTGCCTTCTTTTCTCAATGTCAGGTCAAGCACTGCCGCTATAGCCGCACCATAAGAGTAGTAGCTGTAAAAAAGATTGCCGAAATTTGTTTTATCGATCGCTGTTGCGGCATCGGTATAAATAGCCAGTCTGCTGGCTTGTATGGGCGTGCGGGTCTTACCTGCTGTCTGGTTCGTGATGCCGTTGAGATAGAAACCAAGTGTACGCAGGAAAACACTGTCCGTTTGTATGCCTGCCCTTGTTAACAAAAGCCCTCCGTAATACTGCGTAAATCCCTCTGCTACCCAAAGTTCATCGCTCATATTCGCTTTGGTGAAGTTGAACGGTTCAAGTGTTTTCGGCCGGATGCGCTCAACATTCCATGAATGAAAGAATTCATGCGATACTGTGCCAAGCCTGTTCTTCAACACCTCGATCGTGAGTTTGCCGGCGCGGCCGGTGATCACGGTTGAGTTGCGGTGCTCCATACCATCACCACCGTTTGCCGGCATCAGATCCATGAGGAATGTATACTTGCCGTAATCAAAATCAGGAAGCTGGCCAAAGACCTTTCCCGCTTCGCTCACAACCTTTTTCACTTCTTCTGCAAATGCATCAGCAGCATCGTCAGCTACATCACCATGGATAACAATGGAGATCAGTTTTGATTTGCCATCAGTATCTTTTACGGTCCAGTTTCTTTCTTTATAGTCCGACAATTCAGTTGGCGAGTCCATGAAATACTGAAGATCGGGAGCGGAGAAATGTCCTTCGATCTTTCCCGGCTTCAGTTGCGTTGCGATCTTCCATCGGCTTGCTTCGGGAACAGTAAATGAAATTTCAATCGGCCTTTTATCCTGTCCTGTCACCCACATAAACGATGCAGGCATGTTCAGGTGCGCGTGAGTACGATCGATACCTGCATAGGTACCGTCCACATAATCGGCAAACAATGTATATTCCACCACCAGGGTCGATCCTGTAAAAGGGATACTGTAAATGTCCCCATCCTTCTGTATTACTTTTACCGGCTTACGCGTCACGCTGTCATATGCTGTTACATCATACACGTTCTTTCCAAATTCATGCGTGGCGTAGCGTCCCGGGGAAGAACGGCTCATTCTTATATCAGCTGTTTCTTTTACCTGCGGAATAAAAAGCCTGATCCGGGCTTCATGATGTACATAATTTGGAAAGGATACTTCATACCGTATCGGTTGTTGTGCAGCGGCAGTAGCTCCTACCAGCAGCAAAGCTGCGCAGAGTGATTTAAATTTCATAATACAGAAGATCTGACGGTGATTGTTTATTCAGGAAATAATGTTTTATCAAGGTTCGGGATAATTCTCAATGCATTTTGATAGTATACTTTTTTAAGAACGGAATCAGGCAAGCCCATTCCATACATAGCCCAGAAGGCATGATATTTTTTATGGTAGGGAAAATATTCATCCGCTGTCTCCAGCACACGAAAATAAGTAGCATACTCTTCCGGCACCCAACTGTCTTTTCCAAACAGGATCCTGTCCTGGTATTTTGTAAAGAACTTTTTTGCTGTAATTGGCTGACGGCCGAGCTCCGCAATAACAGCTCCGAACTCAACCATTACATTCGGCATCGTATCCAGCAATGTACCCAGCTTCTCCAGGTTATTTGGATACCAGCCAAAGTGCGCCGCGATAAAGGTTGTGTTCTTATGCTTCAGGAACACGCGATGCTGCTCCCCTATTAAGGTCTCCCAGGGAACCGGGTTTGTTGCATCCCGCTTTCTTCCGGGATGGGTCACAAGTTCCAGCCAGCGTTCATTGTTGGCATCAACCGGATCCCAGAATGATTTCGGATCCGCGGTATGGATCAGCACAGGGATCTTTAATTCACCGGCCTTCTTCCAGATCGGATCAAGGCGCGGATCATCTACAGTAACACGTTTGCCGTTGATATCTGTTACAGAGAATCCAAGATTCTTGAAAATCTTCAACCCATTTGCTCCGTTCTTCACGTCAGCCTCCAATTGCTGTGCCGCTTTCTCTCCCCAGCCCGGCTGTCCCACACCACTGAAATCGATGTTGGCAAATAATATAAACCGCTTTGGATAATGCGCCTTGATATTCTCCGCAGCTTTCTTCAACTGATCGCCACTGCTGCCACTCAGATTGACCATGATCTTCATGTTCAACTGATCCATATCTTTTATGAGTGCCGAAAGATCCATGCCCGGCATGTTGTACTGATGATTATGTACATCAATAAATGGAAACTTTGCCTTTGACAGCTTATGTTGAGGCACAGCCAATGTGGATGGAGGGTTGTACGTTTCAAAATCCATCTTCGACTGCCCGGCAGCAACAGCGGGCAGGAAAAGCAGCAGGAAGCAATATCTTATCATAAAGCGAATATATCGATCAGCCGGGAAAGATGATTTTCCGGGATAAAGCAAATGGATAAACGGTTGTTTTGCACAGGATCGGGCCGGATTTTCCGTTACAGGCAAAGCAGTCCTCCCGGTATATACAACCGACTGGTGACCATGCGGTAATTCTTTGATAAAAATCAAAATAAACTGTTGCAGGCAATTAAAACAATGATATGCCCGTTTAAGTGTAAGCTCTTATTATTACTTAGTGTGAAATACGTCGTAGTTTTTCTTCCTGTAAAATCCCGCATCTTCGTTTTTCGTTCCATCATTCATGTTGCAGGATCAGTGATCGCATGCTGGCAGGGAAAAATTCTGGTAAAATCACGATCAGCTTCTTTCACTAAGATACAGTCATATGTTTTTCATTTCAGACTGCTGTATTAACCATGCTGTTATCATTAATAATAATGAGTTAGTGAAAAGCGACAGACCATGATATATACAACAGCAGGTGGCATTATTGTTCGTAGAACTACGACAAACAGATAAATATCTATCGTGTTTTTTCTACTACGTAGTTATCTCATAAAGATATTCGTGAAATTTCCTGACAAATGCTATGAAAAATCACAACGTGAATTAACTTTACACTTCTATTCGATACCTATTCAAGAAAACGTACCCAACCATGAACTCTAAGTTGCCGAAGGCAGCTACTGCCTCTTTAAAACGAACTGCTGCTTTAAAAAACTATTCAGTAATCTCTCTCTTCTTATTACCTGCATCAGTTTTCGCACAGCAGGCTGTAACGGGAATCATTACCGATTTCAATTCTTACTGGAGGTCTTCCGCATCTTCCATCAACCCGGTAAAACCCAACAACAGTCATAACCTGTTAGCATTTACCTATAATGGCGTGCAATACTCTACCGGCGTAAACAACGGCGTATTGAGCGGTAATGGTCAGACTTTTGTTGATGGCGATTTCTGGTCACTTCCCCTCGCCAACTATTCAGGCTCAGTTAACTCAAATACAAAAGTTGGCTTAGGCGAAATGTATGACGGCGTACATAATGGTAAAGGTCCCATCAACTATTCCAATAATATTGCAACCTATCTGAATGATGGGATCAAAGGCCTTGACATTGGCACCTGCGTGGCCAACCTCCCAGCCGGCAACATTACCTTCCTGGTCAATAACCTGCGCCCCGCAAATATCGGTGACGGTATCCCTGATATCATCGTAACTCAGGTTGCCGACCCCAGCAACTCTGTCGATAAATATTCTTTTATCGACGGAAGCGGTAACGTGATCGGTCAGATAAAAGAAGTGAACTTCACGAGCATTGCTCCTATTGGAAACTGGACCGCTGACTTCTATGAAGCCTCAACAAATCCAATGGTATTAACAACAGGATTCACCAATACCGACAGGCCATTGCGTTTGTGGGCCGCTGATCTGAGTGACTTTGGCATTACGCAGGCAAACTATGCAGGCATCAGTAACTTCAAGATCGCTCTTTCAGGAAGCAGTGACGTGGCGTTTGTGGCTTATAATAACAAAACGATGTCGATCAGTAACGTCCTGCCTTTTGTGCTGTCAGATTTTACGGCACGCGAATCAGGTGGTAAAGCACTGCTGAACTGGGCAACAGCAAACGAAAAAGGCGCTGCATATTTTGTTGTGGAGAGATCAACTGACGGCGTTTCATTCAAAGCCATTGATACAGTTAACGCTTCAGGCAATAATACAACGGCAGCGTTCTATTCATCACAGGATGCGCTGCAGGCGGGTACTAACTATTACCGTCTTAAAATGGTTGACCTGGACATACACAGCACATACAGCAAGGTTGTTCAGCTGTCGGTCAAAGAACCGATCGGGGTACGTGTGTTTCCTAACCCGGCGGTGGCAAAGATCACGATCAGTTATCCATCTTCATCCGCGGGAAACATCAGTGTATATAATGCCAATGGTGTGCTGATGCAGCAAAAGAGAACAGACCGAAACAGCATACAGGCAAACATCGATGTATCTTCCTACACCAAAGGCATGTATTACCTTGTCATCGAAAATGAGCACGAAAAGATCACGAAATCATTTGTAGTAAAATAAATCTTCATCCTCAGGAGACGAAGGCCGCTTAATGCGGCCTTTTTTATTGCAGGCAGCTCTGCAATCTATCAACTTATCCATGGTTTAAGGCAATTCATCTCATTATAACAATCTGCCTGTGCGTCATTCATTCAATTTTGCAACGGATCATTACCATTCATTATTAAACAGGATTATGAAAAATTGGATACTGGCAACCTTACTGGCAGCATTCGCTATAAGCAGTTGCGGAAAGGAACAGGAAGAAAAAGAATGTCCTTCTTCTGTAGAAAAGACGTTTAATGTAGCAGGATTCTTAAAAGTCACGGCGGGAGAAACATTCACGGTGAATATTATTAAAGGAAATGGTTTCGAAGTAAAAGCAAGCGGCTGCGAAAATGACCTGAATGATTTAAGCGTTCATCTGGTAGACGGAAACTTCCTGGAATTAAAATATAAGGTCGATCGCAGGACGCGTTACAATGTAAATTTCACCATCACTGTCCCTGAGATCCGTTCGGTGAATTTATCCGGTGTTGCAAAAGGAAAAGTAACCGGGTTTAATGAACAAGCCACTTTTATCCGCACAATATTATCAGGAGCAGCAGAGTTGCTGATCGATGGCAACCCGGAAGATGTGCAGTTTGATGTATCCGGTGCAGGCAAGCTTACCTTAAAAGGGCAAACAGCAACGCTGAAAGGAATGGCCTCCGGAGCTGGTGTGGTGCGCGCGTTTGAAACGCCCTGTCCGGACATTGATGTTGCCGCATCAGGAACAGCATCTATCCAGGTAAATGCATTGCAGTCGATAACAGCCGATGCGGGTGGAGCAAGCCATATCATATATCGTGGCAATCCGGCAACGAAAGAATTCACTACAAGTGGAACGGGGAGGATCACTAAGGAATAAAAGCTGAGGCTTGCTAAATAGGGGTTGCAGAATAACTGCAGGTTTTCTGGTGAACCGTTTGAGAAATTTGGGAGGTTTCATAGGTCAGGCAGGTTTAAAAAAAGTTTCTCCTCCCAAAAAAGTTTCCGGAACTTTATTGTTTGAACATTTACCTTAAAAATATTACCCATGACCTGGAAACGAATTTCGTATACGCTGCTGCTGGGAACAGGCGTTGCTTTTGCGGCCTGCAATAACGAAGAAAAAAAGAGCGAGCCGGAAACTGCCACTGTAACGGCACCAAAGGAGCCAAAGTACAGAGAGGAGAATGTCAGCTATGCCGGCGACAATATTTCTATGAACGGTTATGTTGTTTATGACGAAAACAAAGAAGGCATCAGGCCTGCGGTGATCGTTGTTCCTGAATGGTGGGGATTGAATGATTATCCGAAACGCCGCGCAAGAGAACTTGCAGAACTCGGCTATATCGCCATAGCAATCGATATGTATGGAGACGGAAAAGTTGCGGACAACCCGGATTCTGCCAGTAAATATGCCACGCCATTTTATAAAGATCCTCAAATGGCCAAAAGAAGATTTGACGCGGCACTCGCAAAGCTCAAAACATACAGCCAGGCAGATACAACAAAAATTGCAGCGATCGGCTATTGCTTCGGTGGTGCACAGGTGCTGAATATGGCAAGACTGGGAGAGAATCTCAGGGGCGTAGTAAGTTTTCACGGCAATCTTATGGGTGTGCCGGCTGATAAAAATACGCTTAAAGCGGCGATCCTTGTCTGCCATGGCGCAGCTGATACTTTTGTATCCGCCGGTGAACTGGCATCGTTTAAAAAGGAAATGGACAACGTTGGTGCAAACTATACATTCAGGGCTTACGAGGGCGCAGTTCACGCCTTCACCAACCCCGCAGCAACGGAAATCGGCAAGAAATTCAAACTCAACATCGCATATAACGCCGCAGCAGATTCCGCTTCATGGCAGGATATGAAGGCTTTTTTTGGGAAGATATTTCAATAGGCGCCCCGGGGCCTTAAAACCCGCTTTTCAATTTATTCACAACCAGGAACAATTCCGTTCCTGGTTTTTTATTAATTTCAGTGATCACAAACTCTTCCATATGATCATCCTTCTTGTAATTCTGGGCGCTCTCGCCATCTGGCTGGTGGCTTTGTATAATAACCTGGTCAAACTGCGGAACAGGCGCCAGAATGCTTTTGCAGATATTGATGTACAGCTGCGTCAGCGCCATGACCTTGTTCCGCAACTCGTTCAGACAGTTAAAGGATACGCGTCACATGAAAGTGAAGTGTTGCAAAAGATCACAGAAGCCAGATCTGCGGCAATAAATGCCCGCACAATCGATGATAAGATCGTGGCTGAGCAGCAGCTCACTTCTGCCCTGCAGGGTTTGAAAGTGCAGGTGGAAGCATATCCTGATCTTAAAGCAAATCAAAACTTTCTTCAGCTTCAGGAAGAACTGAGTGATATCGAAAACAAACTGGCTGCATCAAGAAGATTCTTTAATGGCGCAACAACTGAATACAATAATGCCGTTGAATCTTTTCCGGGAAATCTGCTTGCACGCAATTTTGGCTTTCAACGTGAAGTGTTCTTTGATCTGGGCACAGATATCAGGAGACAAATGGAAGAACCTCCAAAGATCGATTTCAAATCATAACTGATCAGGCACGCATTCATCAGTATTTACAAAAAACAGTCTATCAGCAACGGTTCTGTTCCATATACGGGTCTGCATTCACAGATTCAGCGGAATAATACATATTCATTCCTGCTGTTGCTGGCATTTCCGCTGCTATTGCTCGCCCTTTGCTACGGCATCATCATCTATGCAGCGAACGGTAGAATATATGAAGCCAATGAAACATTCCTGAAAACGGTTCCCATCGTCCTGTCAGTCACAGGCATCTGGTTCCTGATCGCCTGGCTGGGTCATGCAACGATGATAAGATTGGCCACAGGTGCAAAGCCACTGGATAGAATGAGCAATAAGCGCGTTTATAATCTTCTTGAAAATCTCTGCATTGCCGCAGGGATGAAAATGCCCAGGCTCTATATTATTCCTGACAATTCGCTGAACGCATTTGCCTGCGGTATAAATGAATCAGGCTACTCCATTTCACTTTCCAGCGGCATCATCGAAAAATTGAACGATGAAGAGCTGGAAGGAGTGATCGCGCATGAGTTATCGCATATCCGCAACCGTGATGTGCGTCTCCTGATCATATCGATCATATTTGTCGGCATCTTTTCCTTCCTCGCCGAACTTGCATTCCGCAGCCTGCGCTTTACCGGCCGCAAGAGCGATAAGGACAGTAAAGGTGGTGGCGTAATTGTATTGTTTGCCATTGTTATTACGGCAATCGCGTACCTGATCTCTATCCTGTTGCGCTTTGGCATCAGCCGCCGCCGTGAATACCTTGCGGATGCCGGCGCAGCCGATCTCACCAGGAAACCATATGCGCTTGCATCCGCATTGAGAAAAATTTCCGCAGACCCGCTTATTGAAGCCGTTGAAAGCCGCGATGTCGCCCAGCTGTTTATAGACAACCCAAAACCTTCTTTTCACAGGTCTGCATCCTGGGACAATTTGTTTGCAACCCACCCGCCGATTGAGAAAAGGATTGCACTGCTGGAGCAGTTTGTGTGAGAGCGGTGACAGGAGACCGATGGTGGATGGTCGCTGCCGGTTTCCATCCGGTTATTGCCTACAATTTGATGAACTTCTTTTTCACCGTTGCCCCGTCTTCACGTTTTCCTCCTATAAAATACATGCCAGGCTGTAGCCTGCTGATGTCTATCTTCTGCGTTTTTGCTTTGATAATGTATTGCATTACCACCAGCCCCTGCGCATTGCAGATCATGATCGTTTTCCCTATCCAAAGCTGATCATTGTTAAGATCCAGCGTAATTTCATACGAAGCAGGATTGGGATATAACGAGGGCTGGGAAAGTTCAACCGACGGTGTCGATACCGCTGTGTCCTGCGGCAGTGGGATCTCCTGGTATAATGCTTCTTTCAAACCGTTTGAGGCAAACAGGGAATAACGTAAGCCACCTGTCTTAAATAAGGCCAGCATGCGCTGCTTCTGGCCATAGGTGAACATATTTACGCAGGCATCCTGGGTTACGTCCATATAATTCATATACATATCTCCGTTCGGGCCGTTGTTGCACGTTATCCGGATACCGGATGGACAGCCGCTGGTTCCGGTGGCTTGTGATGGCGTATCTGCAACCCCGTCATCACCGCAATACTGATCACCCCAGATATGTTTCAGACCAAGCCAGTGACCAACTTCGTGTACGACTGTTTTCCCAAGAGAACCCGCGCTCAGCACCACGCCATCCTTTGCGGCTACATCACCGGGAATACTGGCATACCCGGATACATACCGGAGATTGCAGATCCAGATGTTCAGGTAGCTTTTTGCATCCCAGGCATCGTCACCTGACTGATTGGAGAACTTCACTTTATCATCAGTATCCCATTGAGTAACAGAAGAATATTTCCGCACAATGCCGGTTGTAGACCTTCGTTGCGGGTCAGAAACAGCCAATTGAAATTCTATTTCAACATCTGCCGACAGATTTGCAAACCATGCCGGCGTCTTTAGTGTATCCGGATGTGCTTTCCTGAAACAAAGATTAAGGGTCTCGATCATATTCCGGACAGACTGATCACTTACATTCTCTCCTGCTTTATTATAGACCACATGTACAACTACCGGAATGATAATGAGAGGGTTACCCCGTGCAGTAACCAGCGCCCCGGAAGGGTCTCCCTCCTGGGCCTTGATAAATTGCTCGACCTGGCCGGCAACAGCAACAAGTCCGGGATTATCAGCCAGATTCTGCTGCTGATAATCATACGAATAGCACGTCTTTTGCGCCATTACAGAGCTGATTGACACACACAGTGCCAGTAACCCCATAAATAGATTCCGCATGAGTGAACTTTAAACCGTTGGCGTACAGCAATAAGCTAACACCAGCATTCACTGGAATTGGAGAAAACAGTAACAAAGGAATCGGGAAATAAAGAGGTATTCGAGGGATATGATTTCGAAGGGTTGTAGATTCAGGTCTTTGACCTGGGTCAAATATATAAACCAAAATCTGAAGTTTCTAGAAAATGTACCCCGTATTTTTACGGCTTCCTGATAATAATGTACGAAATGCCCCAACTTGCTGGTTGTGACCCCGACAGCCGGCCGATGGCGAATAGTCGGTCTGCGCTCGCCTGGCGGAAAGTCCTGCGTCTTATTGGTCATTTCAGCCCTCTTTTTACAGGATCATTTCCAGCACCTGGTTTTAAACCGGGCAACGGCCTTAGAACAATGATAACGCGATTCCCGATCAATAGACCTTAAATTTGCCCCCGCTGACCACCAGCAAAATTCATTACACATTATGAAGAGATTTTTTCTTTTAGCCGTCATCCTTGCAGCACTTGCGGCCTGTAACAACGATAATAACTCAGGCAATGGTAAAAAAAGCCTGTCCGGAGGAACGGAAGATAATAATCCCGGCTCAACAAATTCGCCCGCACCAAAATCCATCACCTATTCCATCCTCGGAACTTATCCGCATGACACCTCATTTTTCACGCAGGGATTGATCGTATATAACGGAGAGCTATACGAAGGCACCGGCGAGTACGGCCACTCCCGCCTGCTGAAAACGGATCTCAAAACAGGAAAGATCAAACAGGAATCAAAGCTCCCCGAAAAATACTTTGGAGAAGGGATCACAATTCTGCACGATACGGTCTATCAACTTACATGGCGGGAAAAAGTAGTGTTTGCATATACACTGAAGGATTTCAAAAAAGTCAGGGAATTCCCAATCAATACTGAAGGCTGGGGTATCACCAATAATGGCAAAGAGCTGATCGTAAGCGACGGAAGCAGCAATCTGTATTATTATAGCCCTTCAACGTTCCAATTCCTCAATACACAGACCGTTACCGAAGGCGGGAGTCTTTCCTACAATCTTAACGAACTTGAATACATCAACGGTTTCATCTATGCCAATCAATGGCAGCAACCTTATATTCTCAAGATCGAACCCGGCAGCGGCTCCATCGTTGGCAAAGTAGACCTGACCGACATGTGGAACCGTGTAAAAGCCAAAGATCCGCTCGCCGATGTTCCCAATGGGATCGCTTTCGACACTGCGTCGAAAAAGATCTACATCACGGGAAAGAAGTGGCCGGAATTGTATGAAGTGGAACTGGGGGAATAGGGAGACGTTGGCCGTTGACCGATGGCCGGGCTCTGCAGTTAGAATTCATTTGATAAGACAGAAGCCTTCCGAATCGGAAGGCTTCTGTCTTATTTTTCTTTATCGAATTGAGTTATCGGCCATCGGTTAACGGCCAATGTCTCCCTCCTTCCCTATCACATACACCACCGAGCTGCACCTCCTCACATTCCTTAACGCTTTCAGATTGGAAACAAATCCGTTCCATCCGGCACCGATCCAGTTTGTTTTACCGTTTTTGTATTTGCTGCTGAGCAGGGAAATATAAAAACTGTCATACCACATTGGTTTGTACTGAAGCACTTTCATGCCATTCTTTTGCATAAGCACCTGCATAGATGCTGGTGAGAAGTGATAGAGATGACGCGGTACATCAAACGCGGCCCAGTATTCTTTATATACATGCGCATCATTTGAAGTATAGTTGGGAACTGCTATGAACAAACGTCCTTTTTCAGTTAACAGATTGCGCAATTGTTGTACGTACGGATGGAGATCATGCACATGTTCCAGTACATGCCACAAGGTGATCGCATCAAACGATGCCGGTGGTAAGTGATAAAACTGGCCGATGTCAGCCAATTGAACGTTATAGTCAGCAGCAGCAACATTGCGTGCATCTTCATCCGGTTCAAGGCCTGTCACCTGCCAGCCATGCGTTTTCATTTCGTGTACAAAAGCTCCTGTGCCGCTGCCAACATCCAGCAGGTTTCCCTGTTTCAATCCGGTAGCTGATAGAATAAGCTTCCTCTTACCGGCAAGCGTTTGCTTTCTTACCGCATGATAGATACTGTTGACCAATCCCTTCGATGTATTTGAATGCGAAATATAATTCTCCGATTTGTAATAAGGTCCGATCGAATCAGCATCCGGCACGTCCTGTGTAAACGCCAATGTGCAGGTTCTGCAAACCGCTATCTCAAACACCTCCCCGCTGACCGTATAATCCTTCGCTTTCCATACATTGCCAAAATCAGTGGCAGCGCAGATGGGGCATTGTGTGTAGTGTTTTTTTGCCATAGGGGCGCAAAATAAGACAATCCTGGGAAGTTGTGATGACCGGAGAGAACGATGTTCGATGATCAGTGTTTGGCTTTCATCCCGCCATTTAAAATAAAAATGAAACCCTCCGCATTCGAAGGGTTTCATTTTTATAATATTTTTCGAATCGAAGCAGGCGATTGATCATCCAACATCGCCCCTCCCGCATCTCACCGGGCCTCACTCCTGTACGTCGCTGCTTCTTCCTTCGGGTCCACCTTCTGCTGACTGCCCGTTGGCGTATCCAGTCCGCTTTGCATAAAGTGCCATACAAGGAATGCCACCGCAAGAACCGCTACGATCAATGTCATGATCCACTCATAAGAACGCTTCTTCTCGTCCAGATTAAGCATCTCTATCATTTCTTCAGACGTCCTCTCATCCTCACCAACCCTTACCGTATGCGCAGCTTTCTCACGGATCACCTTTGCAGCAGGTATCGGCTGGCCTGCCGGACTATCTTTCAGCGAAGCTTCAAAACGTATCTCACCCGCAAGCCCTTTTGAAAGCGTGCCGATGCCATTCCACTCCAGCTTTTTCCCGCTGAAGATTTCGCTTTTCAGATTGGAAGCAAAATTGCTCACACGCTCCGGCACATCCACTTCAGATATATTCAGCGCATCCGCCAGCCAGTTCAGTTGCTTTGCCGGCATTAACTCATTGCCATGATACAGGGCAACTGTATAAGAAGGAGGATTTACCACTTTATTGGCAAAGTCAAGATCCGCAGGTTTGCGCTCCAGCTGAAATACACCCACTCCGGGAATATTCAGCTGACGATACAGAACCAGGTATTGATAAAGCTCTTTGTACATGCGCTGTTAGTTCTTTTTGTCGAACGAATATATGATACCGCCGACAAAATTAAAGCCATAGCCCATATATTGATTCCAGCGCTGGTATTGTTTGTCGAAAATATTGTTGAACTGTGTCCACAGATTTAGGTTCCTCGTGATGCGGAATTCGAAGCCCGCATTCAGGTCAAATGCACCGCCAAGCTTCCCATCTGTGCCATCTTTATTGATATAACGGGCTCCGCTCCAGGCAAAGAGATCACCTTTGAGCCACAAATCTTTCAACAGCTGGTAACGCATCGATGTATTGAACTCCATCGGCAACATTCCCCAGGCCTTCTCCTGGCCCTTGATACCCGTAAACTGGTTAAACTGCAGGCTGGTGATCACAGAGAACTTCTCTTCCACATTATATCCCAATTCTCCACCCAGATTTAATACATTGATCCGATCGGCATAAACCACATTGAACGACTTACCATCCCCCGCAGCAGTTGTATCATTGATAAACAACGGCTGATTATTAAGTTTGTTGAACGCCACTTTTGCACTGTAGGTAAAATGATCGCTAAGCGAACCCTTGAACCCAGCATAACGTTCTTCCACCCACGCATTCCTCAGTTCTGATGGCAGCCACAACCATGGATTTTGCCCGGCCAGCGATTGATAACTTGTCTTTTTCAGATAACCCGTCCAACCTGCCTGCAAAGTAAACCGCTGATCTTCTGTTCCAACTTCAGCAAGGATATTGGGGAACATTTTGAACTCACCATTATCCCAGGATGGCCTGATCCCACCCTGCAAACGCAACGTTGACGTGTGATACATCACCGCTGGCGAGATATACCACATATTGTTATTGATCCTTTCTATATTCTTATTGTCCGGAGAAAGTCTTGTAAGATCAAAGGTCACACCGAGATTGATCGATACATCATCACCAAAATTCTTCTGCAACGGCAGATCCAGCACTGCATTGCTTTCATGATTCTTCAATTTATCATTGAAGAAGTTCAGCTCAAGCACAGGCGAATAATCCAATCCAAATTCGGTCTGGTTGATATTATGCATATTCAATCTTGCAGTGAGCGTTTGAAAGCTCACACGAATAGAATCATTCGGGAAAGACTGAGGCTTGGGTTCATAGCCATATTTATACGTTTTATCCTGCTTCATTCCCAGGCTCGCATTCCACTCCATGTTTTGCGCAGTCTTATAATAACCTTTCAGGCTGACATCGGTGCTGCTGAAATCCTTGAAGTCTTCCTTGCCTTGCGAAGAAACGTGTTTGGCGTAAATATTCAGGCCAGCATTGGTGCCATCACCGAAAGAAAAACCGCCTTGTATATACGGCGTCCGCTGACTGCCAAAACCAGCTTTGATGTAATTGCTGTTCACAAACTTCCCGATCGAATCGATCTGCAATGCCAGCGGTTTTAATGACCCGGGCTGATAGGCAAACAACAGATTCGGATTAGGGATATCGTACTGCAATCTCGGCTTTGTCGTATCCGCCGTTGGCGGCGCCGCATTGAAATTGATCTTTGCAGATGCTTTCAGCTCTGGCCTGAAAGCAGAAGTAATATCAACCGACTTGTTCCTGATTGTATCTTTCTGTGCTGAAGCAAAGAGTGCTGGCAGCAGCGCATTCACCAATAATATGATCCGGACTTGTTTCATCTTCATTGTTTATTGATTGATCATTGTCCTCCTATCTTGCTGTTCTTTCCCTCTTCTGCAATAGCTGCACTCAGTTTCGACTGCGCCTCGGCCTTAAGGTTTGGCTCCACAGTATTATCTACTACGCTCTGGAAAGTTGCTTTCGCGTTGAAATAATCTTTTTGTTTGAAATAAATATCACCCAGTAAAATGTATGCTTTTGTGATCCAGAAATCATATGACCCGGATTTGTTGATCACTTCAAATGCCGCTTTCTCCGCATCGCTTAATTTATTCAGCTGGAACCAGCCGTTTGCCACACCGTAACGTGCTTCGGCAGCCAGCGCAGATTTTGTAAGCTGAATCACCGATTTGAAGCTGGCAATTGCCTGGTCATATTGTCTATTGATCTCGTAAGATTTTGCGATCGCCATATTTGCAAGCGCTTTATCATCAGTACTTGCATTTTTCATCGTCGCAAGTTCCTTTGCATTTGCGGCGGCTTCTGTCCATTTCTGCAATTGGTACTGGCTGCGCAACAGACCACGCATTGCCTCCAGCCTGTTCTCCTGGCCGGATGCTTCCTGTGCCAGTTGAGCAAAGTACTTCTCCGCCAGTTCATAATTTTTCAGCTCAAAGAAATGAATGCGGGCCGCTTCAAGGATCGCCCGTTCGGCATATTTATTAGGTGCATTTTCAGCAACAGGCTCATATCCCGCCAACGCATTCTTCCAGTCTTTTTTATCATTGTAGATCTCCGCCCGGTAAAAGTTCGCATCGATTGCATACACACCATTCGGGAACTTACTCAGATAGTTATTCAGGGCAGTCAGTCCGGCGGACGTATTGCCGTTGCTCAACTGAGCTTCAGCAGCGGTGTATGTCAGCGAATCTTCAGCACTTACACTGATGGGTTTGCCGGCCTGACGCATGAAGTTTGCATAATCGTCCGTTTTACCATCCTGCACGTAGATCGTCTTCACATTCTCCAGCGCATCGTCCGCTTCCTGCGAATTGGGATATTGGGACACCAGTGTTTTATATTGCTGTAAAGCGGCTGTGTTATTATTCAGGTTGTAGTAAGCTGTGCCAAGTTTGAGATAGGCAGCCGGTTTAAGACTTGCATTTCCGCTGCCTTTGATCACATTATTCAGGAAAGGAATCGCTTCATTGAATTTTTCATCAGACATATATGTATTCGCAATTTCCATGTTGGCATCTGTAGCCAAAGCGGAAGAAGGGAATTTCCTGTTCATAGTAGTAAGCAGGCTGATCTTCTCTTTCGGACTTTTGATACCCGCAATCATCGAGCTTTGAAATGTTGCATAATCTTCAGAAGGCCATGAATATTTGATCACGTTATCATACATCGCTTTTGCTTTCGTATAATTACGTTCCATATAATAACAATCAGCCGTCCGGAGATAAGCATCCTGTGTTAATTCGGCGGAGCTAAGACCTGCATTTCTTGAAAGTGGTTCAAAGAACTCCCTTGCCGCGGTATAATTTTCTTTACGCAGATAAGAATAGCCGAGATTGTAACGTGCGTTAATGAGAGAGGCCTCCCCGCTTGTTGGTGCACCGCCACTCACATAGGCATTATAATATCTGATCGCGTCATCTATCTTATTCTGACGATAAGCGATCTCTCCTTTCCAGAAATTCACTAATGGCAATACGTTGCCGTTGTTCGGATCTTTCAGCGCCTTATCCAGCAATGCATTTGCTTCGGTAAGCTGACCATCATTTACCAGCTCGGTCGCGCGGCCATATAAGATCCGCGGATAAAGACGTTTTGCGTTCGGCGTCGGATCTTTCATTCTGTCAAGCAGAGTGATCGCCTCCCGGTAATTGTTTGTGTTTGTAAGCACCGCAACCAGCAGATCTTTCGCTTCTGCGATATAGGTTGATTGCGGATAGTCATTCACAAAGGTTTTGAAGCCATTCAGCGCTTCATCCTGAAAACCCAGTTCATAGGACAATTTCGCATATTGAAACCTGGAGATTTCCTGCTGCTTCTTATCGCTGCTGTTGGATGCGCAGAATAAGAATGCGTTTCGTGCATTTGTTTTTTGCCCCGTCTTGAGATACGCATCGCCAAGCAGGTACATAGCATGCTGGCTGAGCGTATCCTGTTTGCCACTGAGTTGTTTGAAACCATCGATCGCTTTGCTGAGCTGATTTACCTGGTAATAACAGTACGAAAGTTCATACAGGTCTTCCCTGCGGACCTTCTCGGATCTCTTTACATAGTCCTCCAGGTAAGGTAATGCCTTTGCATATTCCCTTGCCTCGAAGTAGGCATGGCCGATCATCTGCTTCATCTCAAGGTCATAATATTGCGACTGACCTGTTTTGATCTTTGATTCAGCATATTTCAATGCTTCATCTTTTTTGCCCTGTATATAATAAATCTGAGCGATGTAATACGGCACTACAGTGGCGTAGTTCTTTTCATTCTCCACGATCTTGAAGCTTTGCAGGGCTTCCGTGTACTGGCGATCGCGGAATGCGAGAAAGCCGTAATAGTAGTTTGCATCCAGATAATTGGGATCGTCTTTAATGCTGCGGATCGTGTTAAAGAGAGGTTTTGCCTGCGCAAATTGCTGGAGGGTGAAATAAGAGTACGCCTGATGGAATTTCATCGAGGCAATATCTTTATTGCTCAGGTTCGCGATATTAGCCATTTCATAACGGGAAATAGCTTTCTGAAACTCCTTGCGGCGGAAATAATATTCCCCCAGCTGGAAGTTCATCATTTGAACGCGTGGCGTATTTTTTTCCTGATCGATAAATGCAATAGCCTGCGCTTCAGAGCGGCCTTCATCCTGTTTGAGGGCACAGGCGATCGCATAATAATTGATCTCCTGAACAGTCACTGAATGATTGGCAATATCCGTTTCTCTCACAGCCTGCTTCAGCTCTTTCAGCAACGGGTAAGCAAGACTGTATTGCTCCCTCTGAAAATAGTCCTTAGCTTCTTTGAATTTTGCGTCCGAATCAGTGTAATATGCCGTTTGTTGCGCAAACACTGCTCCGCCACAAATGGTGGCCAGGGCCAGTAAAATTGATTGCTTCATGAAGGATGTCCTTTAAAACCGTTGTTGACTAAACGTTGCAATATTCAAAATTATTTCAAGTTTTGATCCAAGATCATCTCAACAGGTGTGGAAAAGTCCATTTATTGGGGATGTTTAACATTTTGTAGGCAGGATCGCAGAGCACGGATCGCTGACAATTCTTTAGATAAGAACTTTTCTATTGCTCCGGTATCACAAGCTCAGCTCTCTGACATTGCCGATAAATAAAATAGGTTCCTTCAACAAAAAACGTCAGAGGTCGCCAGTCTGCGGTCGACAGTCTGAATCCATTTTTACTTAACTTGCACGCGCACCAAAATCAATCAATCTTTATGAAAAAACTATTCAACACCAGGTATTCTGACGGCGCATTTAATGTGGCCCTGCTTGTGTTGCGCCTCGCGGCTGGCGGCCTGCTCATTCCGCACGGATTTTCGAAACTGACAAATTTCAGCAGTATGTCGCACAAATTTGCAGATCCGTTTCATATCGGAATAAAACTTTCACTGTCGCTGACCATTTTTGCAGAGCTGTTTTGCGGCGTGCTGATCGTACTGGGCCTGCTTACAAGGCTGGCATGCATCGCTCCGATCATCGCAATGTCTGTCGCATTGTTTGTTGCGCATAAAGGACATGTATTCAGCGATGGAGAGATGGCAGCGTTATATCTCGCCATGTTCATCACCATTTTATTTCTCGGACCAGGTCGCGCCAGCGTAGATGGCATGATCGGCAAATAATACGCGATGTTTATTACCGAATCAAAAGTCAGGGTGCGATATGCCGAAACCGACCAGATGGGTGTCGTTTACCATGGTCATTATTTTCAGTATTTCGAAGTTGCCCGCGCGGAAGCGATCCGCGAACTGGGTTTTACTTATGCGGATATGGAAAAGACCGGGATCATCATGCCCGTTATCGAAGTGCAGTGCCGGTACCTCAGACCGGCGCTGTATGACGATCTGCTGACGGTAAAAGTGATACTGAAAGAAATGCCCGTTAACCATAAAATCGAATTTCATCAGGAAGTATACAATGAAAAAGCTGAACTGCTCGTTACGGGTAAGGTGATCCTCTATTTTATGGAAGCAAAAACGATGAAACGGTCTGTTATGCCGGGAAAATTGCAGGAAAAATTTCAGCCTTTTTTTCATTAACTTTAAGCGATGGAGACTAATCCAATATCCGCACCAGGAATACCTGATGAACAATTCATGATCAGCCCTCAGGCTGAGATCATCTATCCGCCCAAATATCAGCCGGAAAAAAAAGGTGTGAATGTATGGCTGCAGTCAGCCGTGAGCCTCGCCGCTTACCTCCTTCTCGGTTATTTTATTTTCAATAGCTATAAAATGCTACTGGTTATCACGGCCATCGTAGTATTGCATGAAATGGGGCATTTCTTTGCCATGAAATATTACCGTTACCGTGACCTCGGCATTTTCTTTATCCCCTTGCTGGGAGCCTATGTATCCGGAACTAAAAGGGAAGTATCCCAACGCCAGTCTGCAGTGATCCTTCTTGCAGGACCGCTTCCGGGTATTATTCTCGGCATCGGTTTTCTGCTGCTCGAAAAATATACACAGCAATCGTATTATCCCTTCAATATTGCATTGTCGCAGATCGCGGCCTTCCTGATATTGCTGAACCTGATCAATCTGCTGCCTATCTATCCGCTTGATGGAGGTCAGCTGCTGAACCGCGTTTTTCTGGATGAAGAAGGATTGCTCAGTAAGATCTTTGTTTTTATTTCAATCGGGCTTCTTTGCTTCGCTGCCTGGAAGATCCACTGGGCTTTGCTTATTTTTCCCGCCATGCTACTGTTGCGGCTCCGCGGAGATTCACAATTAAATACGGTGGATAAACGGATTGAAGAAGCCGGGATCAACGCAGATACTTCATATGAAGACCTGTCGGATAAAGATTACTGGGAAATGCGCAGGATCCTGATCGAAGAACAGGCCGAATTCAAACACCTCAACCCGGGCCCGCCTTTCGATTATAGCGAAAAAGAAGAAAAAGTCATGACAACGATCAAGAGTTTGCTGCACCGGCATCTCATACAGGATGTCTCCATTCCCGGCAAAATCTTCATCTTCGTGATCTGGATCGCAGCAATCATTTCACCGTGGCTGATAGAAATGGATATGAGCTTCTTTGGCAGATTCGGATTTTGAGGAAAACCTCAAAGATTACCACTAAAATTCAGATTGAAGAGTTATCTAACCCGCAAAAACTTATCAAGCCCCTGCCCCTATTTCAACACATCCAATACCTTATACATCTTCCCCACCAGCCCCGAAGCAGTCCCGCTGTAATTATTCACCAGGAAAGAGAAAATATATTCATTACCATCTTTCGCCTTCTGATAACCGCAAAAACCTTTTGCACCGCTGATCGTGCCGCTTTTCATCTTCATACCGTTATATTCCGGCAATGCATCATAGAAAGATGAAAACCAGGATTTATCTTTTGCATAACGAAGCACAGTTACCTGCGCATGCGTGGTAACGCGGTTGAGCGGAGAAAGTCCGGACCCATCAACAATATTCAATTCTTCTTCATCCAGTCCGCGCTCTTTCCAGAACGAACGGATGAATTTCACACCCTCCCTTGAATATCCTCTTTTGTTATTGTGATAGCCCATTGTCTTTAATAAAGCTTCACCATACAGATTGATGCTTTTTTTATTGAACCAGTAGATGATAGAATCAAGCGATGGCGAGATCTCAGTATGAAAGACAGCCGCATTCTCATTTGCCGAAGTTGATTTAACGCTATAATCGGTCTTTTTACCCGTTGCCAGTTGGATACTATCCATCAGAATTCCCGCAAATTCTCTCACCGGATCTGCGAAAGAACCCGAGATCACAAAGCTCTTTTCACCGGCGGGGATTGTTCCTCTCACCTCTGCAACACGACCAGAAAACGGGTAGATATATGCATTATCACCAGAACCTTTTGGGCCTGCAATAAGTAATGATGTTGGTCTGCCGGAATAAATAATAGAAGGATTGGTTCGTGCAATATCAACCGCATCACCGGGGTTGTCACCTGCTTTCAGGATCAGGTCATACTGATTTTCGCGCCAGTTAAGCCCCAGTGCGCCTGCACCATAATAATTGCCGATGTCCTGCCAGATCCATCCGTCCGGCGTGTATTGATCAGTCCATCCGGCAGAATCCAATAACACATTCCTGATCTGCGATGCTGATTTTCCGGCGGCTTTCACCACCCGTCCGATCACCGCTTTCTCCTTTGTATTCTCCCAGCGCCAGCTGCCGAGCGTGGGATCGCCGGATGGTTTGATGTAAAGCGCTTTACCTCCTTCATAATCGGCTATCGCAAATGAAGTATTGTAGCGGAAATCTTTACCAAGTGTTTCAAAAGCAGTCACGCTCGTGATGATCTTTTGTGTCGATGCCGGCGCAAGACCAGTCTGGCTGTTCTTATCAAAAACAATATTGCCGGTTTTCGCATCGATCACATAAAAAGAAACAAGCGCATGCTTTAACTGCTCATCGTTTTCAAACTGGCGAAATGCCTGCTGAAGTCGTGCAGCCGTAGCTTGAGCATTTACCGATGAGGAAAACACCAGCAGAAATATGTAAAAAAACAGCCTTTTCACGTCGAAACACATTTGAGGGTTCATGGATTGAATGTAGGTTTGAAAAATGGAAAATGAAGTTAAAGAACCGGCACCGAAATACAATCGGATGAGTCCTGACGAATATCCGGCAATGGAACGTGCCGCGGAAACAGAACATGAATATTATGACGGGGACATCGTTGCGAAGAGCGGAGCCCGGCTTAAGCATTTGCAGATCGCTTCGAATCCCGCAACCGCAGTTGGTCCTTTTGTTAGAGACAAGGGATGCAGGTTAGTTATTGCAGACATGCGCGTTTGTACTCCGGGACGCGACGGATATTTCTATCCCGATGTGCCAATCGTTTGCGGAGAGCACGTCACGGAAGATAACGTGTTCGATACACTGACAAACCCTTCGGTCATTTTTGAGATCCTTTCCGCATCAACAAGAAGAAACGATATGGTTTACAACTTTATGTATTACAAACAACTCCCTTCATTGCAGGAGTATATCATGATCGATTCTGTGAAATGGGGGGCATGGTCGACCTGCAGAAAGTGAGGTGGCAACCGGAACACAAAAGAGTATGCCACCGAAGACCGGCTTGAGATCAACACGATCAATTTTAGTCTGCCGTTTGACGGGATCTACCGGTTGACAGGTTTACAAAGGGAGTTGGCAGGACAAATTCATTGGAAAAGAGGTTGATCTATTTTATAGGGAACAGCTTTAATTTTGCACCCAAATCATCACATTTGGACAATACAATCAATGCATCCATCATCACCATTGGTGATGAGTTGCTGATCGGGCAGACAATTGATACGAACAGTGCATTTATCGGACAGGAGCTGAACAGGATCGGGATCTGGGTAAAACGCCGCGTGGCAGTGGGCGATGTATGGAATGATATCTGGCGGGCGCTGGATGAAGAAAGCCGTGATTCAAAACTGATCATCATCACCGGCGGACTTGGACCTACTGCTGATGATATCACCAAACCGCTGCTGGCTGAATATTTCGGGGGAAAACTGGTTGTCGATGAAAACGTGCTGACTCATGTGAAATATCTTTTTGAAAAAGTTTACCGCCGCCCGGGACCGATACTGGAAAGAAATCTCAAACAGGCAGAAGTTCCTGATGTAGCGACCGTGTTGCACAATGCCCGCGGATCCGCTCCTGGTATGCTTTTTAAGAAGAATGACGCCATCTTTATTTCGCTGCCCGGTGTGCCGCATGAAATGAAAGGATTGATAAATGATGAAGTGATCCCGTACCTGACAAAGAATTTGCTGCTTCAGGCCATCGTTCATCGCACAGCCTTCACTTTCGGGCAGGGAGAATCGATGATCGCGGAAAAACTGATAGATTTCGAGGCAAAACTGCCGGCACATATAAAACTTGCTTACCTGCCGGGCTACAGCATGGTAAAGCTTCGCCTGACGGCAAAAGGAAGCAGCAAAGATGAGGTAGAGCGTGAATTACTACCATATTTCGACGAGCTAAAAACGCTTGTCAGCGAATTCCTCGTTTCCGGCGAAGATGAACCGATGGAAGCGGTGATCGGAAAGATCCTGCTTGCCCGAAACCAAACGATGGGCACAGCAGAAAGCTGCACCGGTGGATATATCGCGCACCTGATCACAGGTATTGCGGGCTCGTCAGCCTACTATAAAGGCAGCGTGGTGAGTTATGCAAATGATGTAAAGCATGATCTGCTGCACGTCAAACAATCAACATTGGACCAGTTTGGCGCCGTGAGCGAGGAAACGGTCAGGGAAATGGCAGCTGGCTTGTTGGCAGAACTGAAAGTGGACTACGCGCTGGCAACTTCCGGTATCATGGGGCCCGGTGGCGGCAGCGAAGAAAAACCCGTAGGGACAGTCTGGATCGCCGTGGCCAGCAAAGAAAAAGTGATGACACATAAGCTGAACCTGCGCTTCGACCGACAGCGGAATATCACCATGGCGGCAGCTAACGCGTTGAATTTCCTCAGGAAATTTATTCTGACTAACAGCTGATAGGTTGATTATTTTCAAATCATTACCTTTGGCCGGTCATCATTGCTTGCCTGCTTGCCCGGTGCATAAAAGCATTTAAGTCAGGCTGAATATCAAATAAAATAAATATGGCTTTAGTTGATCTGATAATGCCAAAACTCGGGGAAAGTATCATGGAAGCTACTATCCTGAAATGGCATAAACAACCCGGAGAACACGTGAACATGGACGAGACCGTCCTGGAAATCGCGACCGACAAAGTCGACAGCGAGGTCCCAAGCACGGCCGAGGGAACAATAGAAGAGATCTTGTACAAGGTCAATGATGTTGTACCGATTGGTGCAGTCATTGCAAAAATCAAGACCGGTGCGGCAGAAACCGTGTCTGCCACTCCGTCCGCACCATCCCAGCCTGTACAGGAAACCACAACTGCGGCTGTGGTCTCAAAAGCAACTGCCATAAGCACGCTGCCCGCTACAGTTAAATCAAGCCAGACCAACGGCCATATAAACAGGTTCTATTCCCCCCTCGTGCTGAATATCGCTGCAAACGAAGGCGTGAGCATGACCGAACTTGAAAACATTCCCGGTTCAGGCAACGAAGGACGGGTTACCAAAAGAGATATTCTTGAATACGTACATAACAGAACCGCGCGTCCGCACGAAGAAGCTGAAACAATAAGCAGATCCCAACAGCCTGCCATCCATGTGCAACAAGCTCATCTTCCGGCACAGGTAAAATCTGAGCCTGCTCCTGTTTCAAGCTATGGAAACAACGTTGAGATCATTGAAATGGACCGTATGCGCCGGTTGATCGCCGATCACATGGTGCGCAGTAAGCATACCAGCCCGCATGTGACCAGCTTTACTGAAGCAGACGTGACCAATCTCGTAATGTGGCGGGATAAAGTAAAAAAGGAATTTGAGAAAAGAGAAGCAACAAAGATCACGTTCACGCCGCTGTTCATCGAAGCGATCGTAAAGTGCATTAAGAAATTCCCGCTGATCAACAGTATGCTTGATGGTGACAGGATCATCGTGAAAAAGGACATTCATATCGGTATGGCAACCGCACTGCCTACAGGCAACCTGATCGTTCCTGTGATCAAAAATGCGGACCAGCTCAACCTTGTAGGACTTGCAAAACAGGTAAACAATCTGGCAGAAAACGCGCGTACCGGCAAACTAAAGGCAGACGATACACAAGGCGGCACATTCACCCTTACGAATGTCGGCACCTTTGGCAGCCTCATGGGCACACCCATCATCAATCAACCGCAGGTAGCCATTCTTGCAGTCGGCGCGATCAAGAAGAGACCGGTTGTAGTGGAAAGCCCGCATGGAGACAGCATCGCGATCCGCCACATGATGTATCTCTCCATGAGCTACGATCACCGTATTGTGGACGGTAGCCTCGGCGCCACCTTCCTCACTGCCGTAGCCAAAGAACTGGAAAATTTCAACAGCGACCGCGAGATATAACCAGGGAATAAAAAGATAAATTAAAGGAGTACTGAAATCATTCTTTCATTGCTCCTTTTTCTTTTCCTGGTCAACCCACTCCCTCATTCCCAAATAATCTCCTTTTCTCCGTTTCCCCTTTCCTTCCCTTAGCTTAGTTTTGCGGGACGACTTTAAACTGCGAGAACAAAAATGCGTACTTGGCTGCTGACAATCCTGCTATTGTCTTCCGGGGCTTTATCTGCCCAACGGTCCCATTTCGGATCATGGAATGTGATCACAACGAGAGTAACACTCTCCGAAAAATGGGGCTTTTACAATGAACTCCAGCTTCGTTCCCAATCATTTTACAACGATCATTTTTATCATGAAGTGAAAGGCGGGGTTTCATATTCGATCAGCAAAAACTTTGTTGTACTGCTTGGCCTTGGTGATTATCAGACCTATTCCGACGGCGGCAATTTTGTAAAACCGGTTGCGGCGCACGAAACCCGGCTCTGGCAGCAACTAACAATGAATCAATATCTCGAACGCGTAAAGTTTGAGCACCGGTACAGAATGGAGCAGCGCTGGTTCACCACCGGATTCCGGCAGCGTTACCGCTATCGCCTGAATGCCGCCGTGCCCATCAATCACCGGAAGATGGGGCCTGACACCTATTATGTTGCTGCATTCAACGAGATCTTCCTGACAAACAAAGCTCCTTACTTCGAACGTAACCGCCTGTTTGTTGGCGGAGGTTACCAGCTCAACAAACACTTCACCCTTCAACCAGGATATGTTTATCAGTACGATTACCGCTCAAACAATACAGGCACGGGAAAACATTTTTTTCAATTAACCCTGACGATCGACGTGAACGCAGATAAAAGTCCGAATGAACGGATTCCGGGTAACCTCGATTGAGTGTGACAGCCGTCAAATTTTCCCCTGACAATTGCTCTTATCAACGGCAATCAGGTAAATCCCCGCCGATTTTTAACATCTTCAAAGGAAACACTGTTTTATTTCCAAAGTCTTTTTTGTAAATTAGGATACCGATGTGATCAGCATCGCAGCCATGAACGCATAAATGTCCTTTTATGAAAAAACTATCCGAGACCTGGTTTGCCGAAGGCTTTATTGACTTCGAACTGAAAAAATACACCCTGCTCGCATACCTGCAGGAAGTCAACAAGTATTTTAACCAGAACAAACTCTATCCTCAACTTGCAGATGTTGTTTTCCATTTCAACAACCTTGTTGCCTTTCGTGAGAATAAGCGCTACCTGCAGGAACATTTTCCCAAAAAACTCACAGGCATACAGATGCAGAAACTTCAATTATTATATGAACAGATGATTGAAGACGGAGAGTTGATGCAGGAGCTTGAAGACATCATCCGGTATGCGGCAGACACTTTGAAATCAACACTACAGACCGGCGCAGATATTTACGAATTTGTAGAAGAAAAGATCAATATCAGCCCCGTTGGCCTGATCCCATTGGATACACAGGAAGGATACTTCTTTCTTAGTACTATCGATACAAAAAACACGCTGGTGTATCACTATCGCCTTTCCATATTTGAAAAACACGATGAGAAGTTCAGAAGCATCAAAACTTCTTTTATCGACAGAAGGCAAAGAGGCTTTGCACTTACATATGAACACATGAAGTCAGATCTTCTGAAATTCCGTAATGACCTGCCCAACCCTGCGGTTTATTGCATTGAGTCTGGCCTTAATTTCCCAATTGATGAAACCTTACTGCCAATAGCAAAACGCAGTCTGGTGAAGTTCATCACAACACAGGCGGCCTGACGCAGGATCACATAAGCAGGGCCTGCTAAATTCTAAAAAAAATCAGCGGTCCCAAAAGTTAGTATCCCTAACCCCTGGAACCGCTGAAACTTCCGGACCTCCTGATACTTTTTAATTCACTATGTCGAGTCCCCAGTCTTTTCCTTTTTTCACTGCAGGCACCCCTTCAACGATCCATTTTGCAGGCTTATCACCTTTCAGCAGCCAGTCAAAATATTGTTGCTCTCTCACCTGGATATCCTTCCTGTTTTTACGTTGAACGAGGTTATGCGCCTCTCCATTATAATTCAGCATCCATACCTGCTTGCCGAGACGACGCATTCCTGTAAACAATTCGATGCCCTGGTACCAGGGAACTGCCCCGTCAGCATCGTTCGCCATGATCACCAGCGGAGTTTTCACATTAGGCAGGTGAAACAGCGGCGAGCTTTCAATATACAGCTCGGGCTTTTCCCAAAGCGTCGCTCCAATACGGCTTTGCGTTCTTTCATACTGGAACTGGCGGTTCGCACCGGTTTCCCACCTGATGCCACCGTATGCACTCGTCATATTTGCCACCGGCGCACCAGCCCATGCTGCTTTGAAGATGTCCGTCATCGTCACAAGCTGTGCAACCTGTATTCCTCCCCAGCTTTGTCCCTGGATCCCCATATTCTTTCCATCCACCCATTTATATCTGGAAAGATCTTTTGCCGCACTCACGATATAATCATATGCACTCTTTGCAGGGTGACCAATCGTATAACTGATATCCGGTGCAAATACAAGATAGCCCCGGCTTACGAAGAATGAAATATTCAAACGGCTCGGCGTTGGAGACGGTGCCTGATAACCGTACAATCCATCAGTAAGTTTTTCATAGAAATAAAACAGCAACGGATACTTTTTGGTAGAATCAAAATCTTCAGGCTTGTACAGAATGCCTTCCGATTGTTTACCCGTGAATGTTTTCCATTTATACAATTCCGCTGTACCCCAGTTATAGACAGCCTGCTGCGGGTTGATACTGGAAAGACGTTTTGCAGCACCATTATCATCCACGGAATACAAATCGGGTGAACGCACATACGACTCTTTACTGAATACATACGTTTCTGCATTCTTTGCTTTTGTAACGGAACCAATATTGACAGCAGAATCCGCACTCAATGCAATCAGTTTGTATTTCCCGCTTTCCTGCTTGTATTCCCAAAGCCCCGATTTCTTTGTTACATCATTGAAGGTCCTGAACAATAAAGTCTGCCCTGGTTCAATAGCCCTCTCTTCCCTGTCAACCTGCTGATAGCGATAATTGGTTTTAACAGCGCGACCGCCAACAAGTATCGATGGAGCAAATGCATTTCGCGGGCTTACTTTCCACACACTGTACCGGTCATATATGTACACCACTTCCTCGTCCTTCTGCCAGCGCATAATGCCATAGGGAGAAGGGGCCGTTGGAGAGTCATTGTCTTCATCTGCAAGGGATGTTTTGATGCGTGCAGTAATGTTCCGCGTTGAATCGCCATCAAAAGCGAAATAGTTCTTTGTTTTATTGTCATACCAGACGATGATCTTACCTGTTGGCGAAACATATGTTGGTGTAAGATTTCCATCAAGACCTTTCTTTACCAGCTTCGCTGAACCATCAACAGGATTGATCGCATACACGTCTTTGATTGTATTGCCCGTCCATTGGCTTTCGATCCTCTTCCCTTTATCCGTTGTCCCGGTGAAGTATGCTCCATCGCCCTGTCCACTCTGGAAAATAGTTGGAATATCCTCAGATCCGAGCTGGTTTATTTTTTTTGTATCCAGGTCATATACGGCCATAAAGTTTTGCTGAAGATCACGCTGCAACCTGTTCAGCTGAACTGTTTGCAGATAATCATCCTTATAATGCCAGACATCAAGTTTCACCAGGTCAAGCTCGATGAGTGTTGTGTCTTTTGGCAGCGCGATCGCCGCTGTTCCAAAGAACAATCTTTTGCCGCTTTTGCTGAAGCTGACGATGCCGTATTCACTAACTGTCAAACCGCTCTTAATGCCGGCACTGTTTTTATCAGCGATGGCAACAGCCGTGTCCATACCATCTTTAAAATACCAGAGTTTATAAAACTTCTGGAGGTCTTTTGGTTTGGCGTCACGTTCTGCAAGAAAAGCAAGCTGTGAACCATCTTCAGAAAGAGCAAAGTTCTTGAATTCATTACCACCGGAGCTGATCGTATCAAGCTTTCCCTTCACCAGGTCATACAGTAATACATGTGACCGGCTTAAAGAATCTTTCGGATTACGCCCCTGCTCCATCACCAGTTTAGTTCCCTGGTCATTGAACTGATATTCAAGAATAAGTTTGAAGGTCTTTTGTTCGCCATTATTCAGGTTGCGCAATACCAGGTCAGTTCCTGCATCGGCGGTTGAAGGTGTTGCCTCATCTCCATCAGCATCGGTGATTACATCACCTCCTTCTCTGCCGGTTTTCTTTTGCGAAGCCGTAATTACACTTTTCAGGGAATCGATGATATGAGTGAGACTGTCAGCTACCTTTTTTTCACCGGTTGCCGGACGTGCATTGCGTGCTGGCGCCTCAAGCGCTTTGTCCATATGATAGGCAAGCCAGCCAGAAGCCTTATCCGGAGTTTTAAATGTTTTTACACGGGCGACTTTCCAGATGCTGTCTTTACCCGGCTCCATAATGGCCAGCGAATCTTTTGGGCTGTCATCAGGTTTTTTCTTTTTGATCTTCGCCTCCCGTGAATCTTTGAATACCGGACTGATCCTGAAGATCACGAAGCGGTTATCTTCCGTAATAACGGCATTTGCGGCCCGTGCGATCACTTTTTTGTAGGAAGCATCGGTTGATTGAACGACCAGTTCATTATCCCCTTCCTGGACATTCACATTATACACAACCCATTTGCCATCATTACTGACAGATCGCTGGCCGATATTCTGCCATCCGTCATACACCGTGTGATCCAGGGGCTTTTTTTGCGCAAAGGCAAATTGTAGACAGCACAGGAAAAAAAGAAAGAAACACATTCTTGTCATCGTCGCAAGTTTTGGTTTAAAAAAAATGATCCCGCAGCGGGAACTTTCATATGGCGTGGCAGCGTAGTATGTTTCCAGGATTCAACGATTGCAATCACCATCCGGAACTTCTGAAACCAATGGAACCTCCGGAACCTTTTCCCCCACTTGCCGGGCTGTAGCCTTTTTCTCTATCCTGATGAGCAGAATGAGATGCGCTGCCAGCACAGCTATTATGACGGCAAATCCCAAATAAAACCAGCGGCTCAGGTACTGATTTTCATTATATACCAGGAATGCCAGTATTATACCATACACAGGTTCGAGATTGAAAGTAAGGTTCACTGTAAATGCAGACAGCCGTTTCAGTGCGTTGGCAGAAAACCGGAATGCCAATACGGAGCAGAACCAGGATAGTATCAGCAACCATAACAGATCCTCCCGGCCGGGAAGAAATTGCTGCACAGGGAATCGCTGAAGATAAAACGGAAGCAAGATTGATAACGTAATAAAACCACCGGTGATCTGCCATGTAAGAACAGTTTCCACGTTGATACGCTGAAGGAAGCGCCTGTTATAGATCGGAAAAAGACACGCAAGCAACGCTGATATTATTCCGAGAATTATCCCGGTTTTGTATTGTGTATCAAAATGAAAAATGATATAGATCCCGCCGATCGTGATCAACCCGAGCAGCAACTCTGTCCGGTTCATTTTCTTGCGGGTGATCAATGGTTCAAGCAAAGCAGTGAAAAAGCCGATGGCGGAAAAGCAAACCAGCGATACAGATACATTGGCATATTTGATGGAACCATAAAACGTTACCCAATGCATCGCGGCAATAAACCCCACGCCTCCGATACGAAGTATATCTTTTACCGGGATTTTTTGCAGTCGCTTTGCAAAATAATAGATCACCCACATAGTCAGCGAGGTGAACAGAAGCCTGTACCATACGATCATCCCTTCGTTCAGCGTGATCAAACGGCCAAGTATACCGGTAAAGCCGGCGAGGAAAACAGCAATATGCAGCTGAAGAAAAGCTTTTTTCATGAAGCAGTCATCGCACCACGTGATGCTGCGCTGAATATACAGAACTATTGCACGTTGGTAAAATAAATTGAATACAACGTGGCTGGAAGAATATTTTTTGCAGGGGATTACTTGCTTTCCGCGATCATTTCATTTTTACGCAGCTGCGAAATGCCTGCGCTTTGCGTGTTCTGCACGCGTTTGCGGTAATTGGTGAAGAGGCTGTGCCAGCGAAGCTTGAGCACGCCGAGAATACCTTCTTTCACAATGCCCTTATTCATTTTAGAAACACCGTAGGCACGGTCCTGGAAGATAATAGGCACTTCTTTGATCTTGAATCCCAGCTTCCAGGTAGCAAACTTCATCTCTATCTGGAATGCGTACCCTGTGAAACGGATCTCATCGAGGTTGATCGTTTCAAGCACGGCTCTTTTGAAACAAACAAAACCAGCAGTTGGGTCTTTCACAGGCATCCAGGTGATTACCCTGGTATATACGGATGCTCCTTTGGAAAGAGCAATACGATTAGCGGGCCAGTTAACTACCCCTCCGCCGCGCACATAACGGGAGCCAACCGCGAGATCGGCACCATCATATTTGCAGGCCTGGTAAAGGCGTGAAAGGTCGTTGGGATTGTGAGAAAAATCAGCATCCATCTCAAAGATGAATTCATACTTATTGGCGATCGCCCACTTGAACCCATATATATACGCAGTACCAAGCCCAAGTTTTCCTTTACGCTCAGCAATAAAAAGCTGATCAGGAAATTTGGGCTGAAGGTCTTTCACGAGCTGCGCCGTTCCATCAGGAGAACCATCATCAATTACTAATACATGAAAATTTTCATGCAGATTGAAGATGGCATGCAGAATATTGCCGATATTCTCGCGCTCGTTATAGGTCGGTATAATGACAAGTTTTTCCACTATAATCAAATGCCTGAAATAGCGAATTTACGACAATCATCAGTGATGACCTGTTAAAAATTTTACACAAGTCGTTAACTTTCTTATGCTTTCCTGAGCATGGTCCGGGTGTAGATCTCCGTCAGCTTTTGTTTGGTATGCTGCGGGAAATCGCCCTTCATCATCCAGTCATAATATTGGGGTTCGGCCTTGAGCACATCAGCCACGGCGCGGCCTTTGAATTTTCCGAAGTTGAATACCTCCACGCCATTTTCCATAGCAAAACGGCGGGCAAAATCCACGACCACTTCCTCGCCGATGCATTTTAAAATGGTATCGACGGACTGACCAAGTGCGGGATATTTTTCCAGTTGAGCCTCAAGCACTTCATAAGTGGCCGTTGCGTCCGCTTCGGCACTGTGCGCGCTTTCGAGGTTTTTATTGCAATAGAATTTGTAGGCTGCGCTGAGCGTGCGTTGCTCCATCAGGTGGAAGATCTTCTGCACATCCACGAACCTCCGGCCCTTTGTGTCAAAATCCACCTGAACACGAAGGAACTCTTCGACCAGCAAAGGAATATCAAACCGATTGCTGTTGTAACCGCCGATATCACATCCGTCCAGTACCTGTTTAAGTTCGTTGGCTACCTGTTTGAAAGTTGGCGCATCTTTTACCATTTCATCACTGATCCCGTGCACATCCAACGAAGCCTTCGAGATCGGCATTTCAGGGTTGATGAGTTTTCTTTTTACACTCCGGGTGCCGTCAGGCAGAATTTTCACAATAGCGATCTCTACAATACGGTCAACTCCGAGGTTTGTCCCTGTGGTCTCCAGGTCGATAAAAGCAAGCGGTTTTGTCAGCTTCAACATCAGTTCTGAGGTTTCTTCTTAAAAAAAATCTGGCGGTAAAGGTAGGCCTTTGTAATTCTTTGCAAAATCAAAATTTCGGGAGCTGTATCGAACCGGAGTCCTTAATTTAACTAATATCTGGCAAAGCAGACTGTTGTCTGGATTTCAATATGTTCGAATCAAACCCGCCCATCAGCCACCAGTCATCGGCCATCAGACAGCCGGGAACCCTTGCACCGGCGGAAATCGGGCTTTATATTTGCACAACAAATAACGACCAATGTCGTTATATACCAGATTGAAAATACCCAATAATGAAAATGAAAAACTTATTTGCCGCTTTTGCTCTCGTAATTTTAGTCGTTGCTACAACTTCTTGTGCTTCATCACGTAGGAATGGTTGTCCTGCAACATGGACCAGCAAACCAGCTTTCTCAAAAGACAAACCCACAGGATAAGTCCGGGGTTTAGAGTCCTTTGATATTGATAAAATTCACCAGCGCAGCTGTATTCTTCAGCTTTAATTTCTTGAGGATATTGTAGCGGTGCACCTCTACCGTTTTCAGGGAAATATCTAGCTCCAATGCGATCTGCTTGGAAGACATACCTTCTTTTATCAACTTGATGATATCGAGCTCACGGCGGGAAAGATTGTTCATATCGCCCTGAGCAACGGATTCATCAAGTTCTTGCTGAGCCAGGATATTTTTCACTTCTTCGCAGATATACTTTTTCCCCTCGCTTACTTCAATGATCGCATCGATCATTTCTTCCTTGGAAGAGTTCTTTGTTACATATCCCATCGCTCCCAGTTGCAACATACGCTTTGCATATGCAGGCATCGTATGCATGGAGACGGCGATCACTTTTGACTCCGGAGAAATTTTCTGGATCTGTTTTGTAGCATCAAAACCATTTACCGGACTCATGTTTACATCCATGAGAATGATCTCCGGTTTTTTCTGAGCAGCAATATGAATAGCTTCTTCTCCTGAACTTGTTTCCGCGATCACCGCAAAACGGGGATCACTGTTCAGGATGAATGACCAGGAATCCCTGATCAGTTTATGGTCGTCTACGAGTAAAATGGTCACTTTTTCCATGTAGGGATATGGGCTTGTAATTTGTCAGATAAGGCTTTTCTTCAATAATTCAATAAGTTACGCAAAAAAAAACAATTTCGCGTCTCTACAAAAAACAATTTGAATAAAAGCAAAGAAAGTTTCCTGTAAATGGAATAACGGCTGGTATGATGGTATGTGGCAACCGCAATGATCAGCGTGAAAACGCGTAGTTAATTCCACCGGTCAACCAACGTCCGGGCATCTGAGCTCCCAATAGATCACTATACCTGGTGTTGGAGATATTATCAACTCTTACAAATATATTCAATTTATGCTCCCATGTATAAAATGCAGCCCTCGCATTGAAAACAAAGTAATCTTTATCCACCATTGCATGGATAGCAGTTGCCTCCTGGAATGCTCTGTCTTTATAAACACCATTCACTCCTATTAAAAACCTGTTGAATGTATACTCAATAAAGAAGTTGGTCATGAATTTCGCATGCGACGATACATAGAATGACGGCACTGCTTCACTGCTCTCACTCTTCAACCAAACAAGACCCGCACCTGCATATATGCTGCTGTTGGCTTTCATTTTCTTCTGATACTGCAGATCCAACTCCGCACCGGTCGTCGTCACACGGGCAATATTCTTCGCTAATGCATAAGTACCACCGGGAACCAGATTATCTTTCCTTGGCATATCTTCATAAACAGTGGTCACATAATCGATCAGCTTACGATGATAGCGCTGAAAAAAAGTGCCGCCGATCTTCAGTGCTGACCCTAAAAAATAATCTGCGCCTGCTTCATAACTGAACGAACGCTCCGCAGCAAGATCAGGATTTCCGATGCGCCCGCTTGCCACTGCCTGTTTATTATAATTATTGAAACGCTCTGTAAAGTCCGCATCCCTGATAGTCTTGCCCGCACTGCCGCGAAAACGGATCGACCTTAACTTATATGCCATGCTTACCTGGGGCACCAGTTCTGTTCCTGAGCGTTCATTCCAATCTAATCTTAATGCAGGATTAATGGTAAACCCTTGCCAGAGCGACTGATTCAGCAACATAAACACGCCACCCTGCGGCACACTGTGATCACCACGATCATTTGAGTGTATCTCCTTATTTATGAATTGAGCGCCACTGATCAATGAGGTTTGTTGTCCAAGCTTCCATTCATCGGTCAGCGTGGCCTGGAACATTTTGCTGATGCTGGCATTCGCAACCGAGATATTATTATATGCATAATCATCCTTCACATCTTTATATCCGGCATCAATGTTCACCCGGTGGTTGATGCCACTATATGAAAGACGGAGCTGCGTCCATATCGTCCGTACTTCTTCCCTTGCCGTATCGCTCAGGAATGTTGTGTAAAAATTCTGAGCGGAAAAATCACGGTTATCATAAGAACCACGCACAGCGAGTTGCCAGCGCTCCCCGATAAATTGATTGAGAGACAATGACGCAGTGTTTGCATGTACATAACCACGGGTACCGCGTTGCTGTTGCCCATCAGTATTGTTGCTTAACCAGCCTCCGCTGACAGCCGTATTACCGGCCTGATAAAAGCCACCCGCATTTGCGGAGATCAGATCATACTCGCCGCCTGAAACCTGTCCCTGCAATTGAAGTTTCTGCTGCTTCCGTTTTGCAGAAAAACTCTTGGTGATCACGTGCACCACGCCGCCTACAGCTTCAGATCCGTAGATTGCGGAAGATGCGCCCTTCAACACCTCTATCCGGTCTATCTCTGCAGGCGCAATAGGAATATAGGTGCTGAAATGCCCGGTGTTCGGGTCATTGATCCGTACACCATCCAGCATGATCAACACCTGTTGAAATGTACCACCACGCAAAACAATATCACTCTGCGAACCCATCGGACCACGCATCTGCATTTCCACGCCGGGCAGATAACGCAATAACTCATCAACAGAATGAACAGGAAGATTGGCAAATGAAGAACCCTGAAAAGTGATAATATTCCGGCCGGTCTGAGAAACCGGCTTCGGCTGCACCGAAGCCGTTACAGTCACCGGATCCAATTGTAATTCGGTCTCCTGGGCTGTGGCAAATAAAACAGCAGTAAGACCACAAGCAGTTAGAATTGATTTCATGGCGCAAAGCTAAGAGAAGAAAGTGGAACGGGAGAAGGGTTTCTGTAGTTTGAAGGGTCGTCTCAGAGGTTTGAGACGACTCTTCAAACTACAGAAACCCTCAAACTCCCTACCTCTCCCGTGTCTCCAACACACGTACTACATCATCCAGCGAAAAACCTTTCGCCCGAAGCAATACCATATAATGGAACAACAGGTCCGCTGCCTCGCCAAGGAAAAGATCATCGTTATTATCTTTGGCTTCGATCACCAGCTCGATCGCTTCTTCCCCTACCTTTTGCGCCACCTTGTTGATGCCTTTGTCAAACAAAGAAGATGTGTATGATTTGTCACTGCGCTCTTCGTAACGATCACGGATCGTATTGCTTAACTGCTGAAGAAATGCCGGTTTGTTTGTTTCATTGAAGCAGGTGTCTGCTCCCGTGTGGCAAACGGGGCCAACCGGCTTCGCCCTGATCAGCAATGTATCCTGATCGCAATCGGCGGCGATGCTTTCCAGCAAAAGAAAATTGCCACTCTCCTCACCCTTTGTCCAGAGGCGTTGTTTGCTCCTGCTGAAGAAGGTTACCTTCTTTATATCCTGAGTTTTCTGCAGCGCATCGGCATTCATAAATCCAAGCATCAATACTTTGGATGTAACGCTATCCTGAACGATCGCCGGAACGAGTCCGTCGCTGTATTTCAAAAAATCTATTTGCATAGTTTTATTTTCTTACCGGAATATTATGATCGGTTAAGTAATCTTTGAGATCAGGGATGCTGATCTCCTTAAAATGAAAGATGCTTGCCGCCAGTGCCGCATCTGCGGAAGCCTCCCCGAATACATCAACAAAGTGTTGCATAGTGCCGCCGCCACCGCTTGCAATAACAGGAACCGGTAATGCTGTTGCCAATTGCTTGGTAATAGACAACGCAAAACCTGATTTTGTTCCATCATGATTCATTGATGTAAGCAGTATTTCACCAGCACCTGCATCAACGGCCTGTTTGGCCCAGTCAATACAACGAAGATCCGTTTTAGTACGGCCTCCGGTGAGATAAACATACCATTCACCATCTTCCTCCAGTTTTGTATCAATGGCCAGCACTACACATTGGCTCCCGAATTCTTTCGCCAGCGCGTTGATCAATGACGGATTTTTTACTGCGGCCGTATTTACGGAAATTTTATCAGCTCCATTCTGCAGCAGGATGCGTACATCGTCAACAGTACTGATACCGCCACCTACCGTGAATGGGATATTAATCTGCCGCGCAACTATATTCACCAGGTCAGCCAATGTCTTCCTTCGTTCATGCGTAGCGGTAATATCAAGAAACACCAGTTCATCAGCTCCCTGCTTTGCATAAAACGAAGCAAGTTCTACCGGATCGCCGGCGTCTTTCAGCTGCACGAAATTTGTTCCTTTAACCGTTCTTCCGTCTTTGATATCCAGACAGGGAATAATTCTTTTCGTAAGCATATTATGCGAATGCTTTTAGTTGTTCTAAACTGATTCGATTTTCATAGATCGCTTTGCCAACGATCGCTCCATAGCAACCGACTTCCTCTAATTGCACAAGATCCCCGGCAGATGAAACACCGCCGCTTGCAATAAAGAATAATGAAGGAAATTCATCTACAATTTCTTTATACAGGTCAACAGCAGGTCCCTCCAGCTTGCCATCCTTGCTTACATCTGTGCAAAATACCTGTTGAATGCCTTTAGCAACATATTTACGGATGAAATCGATGATCATAATATTTGTTGTCTCCATCCAGCCGTGAATGGCAATATGACGGTCTTTTACATCAGCGCCGAGCATAAATTGGTCAGCACCAAAATCAGCAAACCACGCTTCAAGCTCTGCTTCGTTTTTCACTGCGATGCTGCCGACTGTTGCCCATTTTGCACCCGAACCCAAAACAATCTTTACATCTTCTCTGCTGTTGATACCTCCACCAAAATCTATTTCAAGAGAAGTACCGGCCGTAATAGCTTCCAGCACCTTCCAGTTTTTTACCGCTTTCTGGCGGGCGCCGTCCAGGTCTACGAGATGCAGGCGCTTTAATCCGGCTGCCTCAAATTGCTTTGCCACTTCCAGCGGATTATCGTGATAAGTGGTTTGCTGTTTGTAATCGCCCTGCGTCAGGCGAACACATTTTCCATCTATAATGTCTATCGCAGGAATGATCTGCATCAGTTAAATTGTTTTTCCATTTTTACAAATTCAAGTTCTTTTTTCCACCAGCTGAGCCCCGTTGCATACATGCCGAACCGCTGATAAAAGCTGCTGGCGGATACACGCGCATTACACCAGATCGACCTTCTTCCGCTTATAAAAGCCTGTTTCATTATGTAATCAAGCAACAATGACCCATAACCTTTTCCCTGTTCGGCATCAAGTGTTGCAAACTTCCTGAACTGCACACCATCACCTCTTTCAAAGAGCGATACGATGGAAACAAGGCGATCATCAACAAACAGCCCGAGATGTTTGCCGGCCTCGTCATCCGCCAGTTGCACATAGCCGGGTTCTTCCTTCGGATACATTACCTCCTGTCTTATTTTCCAGACCGTATCCAGGTCTACATTCCGAATATCCATATTACAGGTTTAAAAAATTTTGTATTAACCGTTGACCGGCTTCTGCGCTTTTTTCCGGGTGAAACTGAACACCATAAAAATTGTTCTGCTGTAATGCACTGCTGAACGGGATCCCATAGTCCGTCACCGCAGCAGTTTCATCACAAATACCTGCATAGTAGCTATGAACAAAATAGAAATAAGGAGAAGCACCAAGGCCTTCAAACAAAGGACTGTCTTCACTGTCTGCCTGATTCCACCCGATCTGCGGCGTCTTCAGGCCCTGGTTGAATTTCATCACCTTTGTATCGAAAATGTCAAGACAAGAAGTATCTCCCTCTTCGCTGTGTGTACACATAAGCTGCATGCCAAGGCAAATACCCAAAACAGGCTGCTCAAGATTTTTCAGAACAAGATCGAGTCCGCGTTCACGCAAATATTTCATCGCGGAACTGGCTTCACCCACACCCGGAAAGATCACTTTATCCGCTTCCTGTATCAACCTCGGATTATCCGTCACCACAGCAGGCGCACCGATCCTTTCCAAAGCAAAAAGAACAGATTGAATGTTGCCGGCGTTATATTTTATAATTGCAGTGTTCATTGTTAAATTAAAAATCAAAAATAAAAACAGGTCATCCCTAAAAGCGATTACAATAGTTTTAAAAAAATTACTTTTTACTTAAAGAACTCCTTTCGTACTTGGTAAATAATTACTGAACGGATCTTTTTTCACCGCCATCTTTATTGCCTTTGCAAATGCTTTAAAGATCGCCTCTATCTTATGATGTTCGTTATCACCCTGGCAACTGATATTCAGGTTGCATTTTGCGGCATCACTGAATGATTTGAAGAAGTGAAAAAACATTTCTGTTGGCATTTCACCGATCTTTTCCCGCTTGAAATTTGCATCCCAGACGATCCAGGGCCGGCCGCCGAAATCGATCAGCACTTTTGCTTCCGCATCATCCATGGGCAATGCAAAACCATATCGTTCCATACCGGTTTTATCAGCAAGCGCCCTGGCAAATGCTTCACCCAAAGCAATACCGGTATCTTCTATTGTATGATGTTCATCAATATGAAGATCGCCTTTTGCTTCAATCGTAAGATCAAGTTTTCCATGCCTCGCTATCTGCTCAAGCATGTGATCAAAGAAACCCAGGCCTGTATGAATATTTGCTTTGCCCGAGCCATCGGCATTCAGTTCGATGCTGATCTTTGTTTCGTTTGTATTTCTTTCATGCCGGACCTTTCGCAAACCATTCTTCAGGAACGCATAGATCTCATTCCAGTCATCCGTTGCCAGTGCGATCACGTCTTTATATTCCTCCTCCTGTGCCGGCGTCAACGGCAGGTAAGGCGATTTGATCAGTATTCCACGTACACCCAGATTTCGTGCAAGCTGCATATCTGTCCAGCGATCACCCACCATAAATGAATTGGTGAGATCGTATTTTTCTGTATCGAAAAAATGTGTCAGCAAACCTGTGCCCGGTTTACGCGTTGGCGCTTTTTCGTGCTCGAATGTTTTGTCGATATGCACTTCATCAAATACAAATCCTTCGCTTTCCAGCGTACGGATCATCAGATCCTGGTAAGGCCAGAATGTATCTTCAGGAAAAATATCGGTACCAAGCCCGTCCTGGTTTGTAATAAGCACTTTATAGAAATCCAGTGAAGCCGCGATGCGGGAGAGATTCGTGATCACGCCATTCATGAACCGGATCTTTTCCAGCTTATCCAGCTGGTAATCCGGTGGATGCTCTTTAAGGATCACTCCATCACGGTCTAAAAATAAAACACGCTTTTGCATATTATAAGAAGTTTAGGTTTTGATCAGGACGCGGGAACAGCAGCTTTCATGTATCCGATCATTGCATCAACGAGCAATGTATTTTCTACTTCCGTTCCGACGGTGATACGAAGACATCCTTCGCAAAGTTGCACTTTGCTTCTGTCCCGGACAACAATCCCCTGCTGCAACAAATATTCATACACTTTTCCCGCCTCTCTTACTTTCACCAGCAAGAAGTTTGCATCAGAAGGATAAACATGCTGTACAAGCGGCATTCTCCGGAATACAGCGGCGAGTGCATCCCGCATTGCCACGATCTCGCGGATCATATCGTTTACCTGGCCGGTCTCTTCCAATGCTTTCAACGCAAGATCCTGTGTGGCCTGGTTAATATTATAAGGAGGTTTGATCTTGTTCAGCCATCCAATGATCTCAGGAGATGCGAACGCCATTCCCAGTCTCAATGCGGCCAATCCCCAGGCTTTGCTAAAGGTTTGCAGCACCACAAGGTTTGGGTATTCACCCAGGTCTTTTAACAATGAATGCTGACGGGAGAAATTGATATATGCTTCATCCACCACCACGAGTCCGTCAAAATTATTCAGCAAAAGGGCAATATCGTCATAACGAAGACTGTTGCCCGTTGGGTTATTCGGCGAACAAACCCATATTAATTTTGTGTTTGCATCTACCAACCCTTCTATCGCTTCCGGATCCAACTGAAAGGCTGGCGTGAGCGGCGCCTTCCTGATCTCAATATCATTAATTGAAGCACTTACTTCATACATCCCATAAGTTGGCGGACAAATGATCACATTATCTTTTCCCGGTTCACAAAAACAACGGTATAAAAGATCAATGCATTCATCGCTGCCATTACCCAGAAAAATGTGTTCCGGTGAAATAGCTTTCACCTTACTGAGCGCATCTTTTACTTCACGCTGATATGGATCCGGGTAACGGTTATACCATTTCATCAAAGGAGAACCAAGACTGTTCTCATTTGCATCTAAAAAAACTTTTGCTTCACCGCTGAATTCATCACGGGCCGATGAATAGGGTTTCACGTTTCTTATATTGTTGCGAACGAGTTTTGTTATTCTGTCACTCATAAAAAGAATAAATTTAAATGCTTGATCATTCAAAGGCTTAAAGACTGATGATTGAACTGTCTTCAGGTTTTTAACCTTAAACATTCAAACTATTAAACCCTGACACTCTTATTTCAATCTGATCCGGACAGCATTGGCATGTGCTTCGAGGCCTTCGGCAACAGCCATTTCTTCTATCACGGGTGCAAGTTGCTGCAATCCCTGTTTAGATAATTGCTGATAAGTGATCTTTTTTACAAAGCTGTCCACACTCACGCCACTGTACGCGCCGGCAAATCCATTTGTCGGGAGAGTGTGATTGGTTCCGCTTGCATAATCCCCGGCACTTTCCGGAGAATAATTACCAAGAAAAACGGAACCGGCATTAATGATCTTACCGCCGATCTCTTCTTCATTACCGCAGGCGATGATCAGGTGTTCGGCGGCATATTGATTTACGAGGTCGATGGCATCCTCTATCGAATGCAAAACGACCGCGCGGCTGTTGGAAAGGGATTGCTGTGCAAATGCTTCGCGGGGAAGAAGCGCAACCTGCCTTTCGATTTCCTTTTGAACGGCATTGGCAAAATCCGCCGAAGTAGTAACGAGCAGCACCTGGCTATCCGGACCATGTTCTGCCTGCGATAAAAGATCAGCAGCAACAAAAGCGGCATCTGCTGAATCATCCGCCAGTACGCAAACTTCACTCGGGCCGGCCGGCATATCGATCGCAGTGTGCCCGGCCTGCACCAATTGTTTCGCACCATTCACATATTGATTTCCCGGGCCGAAGATCTTGAACACTTTGGGAATGGTTTCGGTACCATACGCCATAGCGGCAATAGCCTGTGCTCCCCCTACCTTGAAGATCTTTGTAATGCCCGCGATCTGCGCGGCAAATAATATGGCAGGATGAACTGAGCCATCTTTCTGCGGCGGCGTGCATAAGATGATCTCCTTGCAACCGGCGAGTGTTGCAGGCACGCCCAGCATCAATACAGTTGAAAATAATGGTGCGGTGCCGCCGGGTATATACAACCCCACTTTCTCAATGCCTACAGATCTGCGCCAGCATTTTACGCCTGGCATTACCATTACAACAGGTTCTTCTTTTACCTGGAAGGAATGAAATATTCCGATATTTCTTTTTGCAGTTTCGATCGCCTGTTTCAGCGCAGGATCCACCAACGAGTTTGCGGCAGCCATTTCCAGTTCACTGACCTGTAGTTCTTTTAACAACACTCCATCGAAATCGCGGGTAAATGAACGGAGAGCTTCATCACCATTGGCTTTCACTTTCGTCAACACTTCCCGGATGGCCTTTTCCAGTTTCTCAGGCTCCTGCACCGGTCTTTGCAGCAGCGACGACCATTGTGCACGTTCGGGATAAAGGGTCAGTTGCATCTTTATTATTTACTTCTTAAAGGATCATTTTTTCAATCGGCACAACCAGGATGCCCTGCGCACCTTCGGCTTTCAGCTGCTCGATGATATTCCAGAAATCATTTTCATCGATCACACTATGAACGCTGCTCCAGCCTGAAGCCGCCAAAGGCAGAACCGTTGGGCTTTTCATACCGGGCAGCAAGGAAATGATCTGCCCCAGTTTCTCATTGGGCGCATTCAGCAGAATGTATTTATTGTTCCGTGCCTGCTTTACTGATCGGATACGGAATAATAAACGCTGAACAAGCTCCTCTTTTTCAGCGCTAAGATTTTGATTGCGGATCAGAACGGCTTGCGACTGAAGGATGGTCTCAACCTCTTTCAGGCCATTGGTCAGCAAAGTGGAACCGCTGCTTACCAGGTCGCAGATCGCCTCCGCAAGGCCGATCCCGGGAGCAATTTCCACGCTGCCGCTGATCTCGTGGATCTCTGCTGTAATATTCTTTTTGTCGAGATACTCCCGGAGGATCACCGGGTAGCTGGTGGCAACGCGCTTGCCGGCCAGAAATCCGGGTTCATAGCTCTCGTTGCGACCAATAGCGAGGGAAAGCCGGCATTTCCCAAAACCGAGCTGCTCCAGCACTTCCACCTCTTTCTTTTTCTCATATACTACATTCTCCCCTACTATACCGAGGTCAGCTACAGCGTCTTCCACGTATTGCGGGATATCATCGTCCCGTAGAAAATAGACTTCCAGCGGAAAATTGGAAGCAGTCGACTTAAGCTTATTGCCGCCGTTGGAAATATCGATCCCGCACTCTTTAAAAAGCCTGACGGAATCATCATGCAACCTCCCTGATTTCTGAATTGCGATCTTGATTTTCATATAATTACAAATAAAAAGGGCTTACCTTTTATGGTAAGCCCTTCAACGATTAATTATGTTAGTCTACATAATACCATCACAGCTTACCGCTTGTGCAAGATGATGATGATGAATATGGAGAATTGCTGTCATTTTTGAATGGTAGCGCAAAACTAGGAAACCCACGGAAACAGCAAAATTTATTTATTAAGTATTTACCATTAGAGAAAAATAGAAAATACCCTAATAGTAGTATTGGTCATTTCAAAAATTCGTCCTATTATTGTATTGGTTTTTCATAGGATATTGGATTTTAAAAACGGGGCTGGATTTTTATCCTGGCCCCTTTGTTTTTTTCGGACTGAGTCTTCCCCTGATTTTTCGATTGCCGGGCTCCGCAGATCGATATAGTAATGCAAAAGAAACCCTTTGGCATCGAAAGGCTTCTTTTGCTACGTAGTATTCGAATAACACGCCCCGGCCATCTGTCACCGGGCAACGAACAATTCCTACTCCCTTCAACATTTTCCTGTAATTTGCCCACTCACGATTTTTATGAGGCAACTACTAACTGCTTTGCTATTATGCTTGTTCTTTGATTGCTGGGGACAGAAAGATACTCCTGCATTGCTGGATGAATTGAATAAGGCAATTGAACAGGCGCCGGCAATTGATCTGAAAAAGCAATCTGCTATTACAGCGATCAAACAGAAACTGGAAGAAAGCAGCGATATGCTTTCAAAATACAATACATGCCTCCAGCTTTACGAAGAATATAAGACCTTTAAGTACGATTCTGCTTACCAGTATGCTGCTACGCTGCAGGAGCTGGCATTGCAGTTGAATGATCCATCCAGGATCGGACAGGCCAAACTGAAGATCGGTTTCTCCCTCGTATCCGCCGGGCTGTTCAAAGAAGCAGCGGATTCATTGAGTCGCATCAGCATCATTGAATTGCCGGACAGCCTGAAGATGGAATACTACCAGGTAATGGGAAGATTTTATTATGACCTGGCGGATTTTGGGAATGATAGTTATCACACACCCGGTTATGTGCAAAAAGGCAATTCCTGTCTTGACTCAGCGCTTCACTTTTTCAAGCCGGGCTCTTTCCCTTTTAATTATTTCAGCGGACTGAAGGATATCCGTTCCGGTGATAATCTCAGCGCGCTGGGAGTTTACCGCCGCCTGATGGAAGACCCCTTACTCACAAATCACGAGATCGCATTGACCGCATCCACGCTCAGCGATATTTACATACAAAAAGGAGATAATGATACTGCGATCCTGTTGCTGATCAAGGCCGCGATCGCGGATATTTATTCTTCCACCAAAGAAACGGCTGCGGCATTTAACCTCTCCAATCTGCTGTATAAGAAAGGTGATGTAAAGAACGCATCACTATGTATCCAACTCGCCATTTCTGATGCCACTTTTTACGGGGCAAGACAACGGAAAGTAAAAGTGAGTGATATCCTTCCCCTGATCGAAGGGGAGAAACTGAGCCTGGTGGAAAAGCAGAAAAAAACGCTGATCACGTACCTCGTCATCGTAACGTTACTGCTCGTAGGTGTGGTGGTCCTTATCATTATTGTATTGCGGCAGGTAAAGAAACTGGAGGCGGCGAAAAAACTGATCACTGAAGCACATCTGCGCGATCAGGAGATCAACCACCGCCTGTCGGAGGTAAATAACCGTTTGTCGGAAGCCAATAAGATCAAGGAAGAATACATAGGCTACTTCTTCAACGTCAACTCGGAATTCTTTGATAAGATAGAACGGTTCAAAAAATCGCTGGAGCAAAAAGTGAGTGACCGGAAACTCGACGAGATAAAATTTCTGGTCAATAATATCAATCTGCGCATGGAGAAAGAATACCTTCTGCAGAATTTTGACCGGGTGTTCCTGAAATTGTTCCCCAATTTCGTTGCCGAGTTCAACGCATTCTTTACACCGGAAGATCAGATCGGGCTAAAGGAAGGCGAATTACTGAATACCGATCTGCGGATTTTCGCACTGATCCGGATGGGCATTCATGATAATGAGAAGATCGCGCGGATCCTGCAATATTCAGTGAATACGATTAACACCTATAAGACAAAGATCAAGAATCGCTCTTTTGTGAGCAATGAAGAATTTGAAAAGAAGATCATGCAGATCAAGGGAGAGTAATACCGGGACCTCCGGTACCTGACGCCACCTTCCGGCAATTTAAGGAACGGCTCCCGGCAAAATGTCAGTTTCGAACCGCCCGGACGAAAAAAGAACTACCCGAAAAACCGATTCTGACTCTTTTGGAGGCTTGATCTTCAGGCGAACTAACCCCGGACAAACCTCGAACAAGAGACGAACTAACACCGAACAAGAGACCACTCATTTCACACGCTTTGCATGAGCTTTCCGGATTATGCAAAATTGGCATTGTAAATTTAGGACTTAGAGCAAAAGATAACTACAGAACAGGGTAATCGCATCGGCGACAAAGGACGGAGTCCGGCAGCGAAAATCAATGGCGAATGACACGTTCTTCCCGGATTCTCCTCAATGCCTCCCGAAACCGCCTCTGCCCGTTCCGGAATCCGGAGAAGCAAAAAGAAGGCTTCAGGGTATCAAACAAGAATATCCGAGGATCAGATGTGGCTGAATCCGGATAAGAACAGTTCACAAGCCTGATATATATAGATAATTTAAATACGTTCATTTTATTTTCATAATCAAAGTTTTATATGCATCCTTTCACTTATTTCCCGGGATATTTCCTATAGTCTCCCTATAAAACTTGGCCTCCCCTTCCCTATTTTTTTGTTTTGATCCCGAAGCTGGTGACCGTCTTCCATCATCACCGCTCAGTCAAAACAATTGCTTGTAATATGAAAAGTAAGCGCAGATTTTTGCAGCTGCTGACCGGTCGTTGCTGTGCCGGTCCAGCCTCACCTCTTCCAGGATCTTGCAAAAGATCAGTGGCCTTTTTATCACAGGCATCGCTCCATTTTTTCCTTCAACAACCATTTCAAACTTTAAAACAACTGTTCTATGATCAGAAAGCGATTGCTGTCTCCATTTCTCATGGGCCTGATTTTACTCCTGTGCCAGCAGTGGGTGTATGCCCAGAATAAAACCATCATGGGGGTGGTCAGGTCAGATGCCGGTACGCCGCTGCCGGGTGCATCGGTGATAGCAAAAGGTCAGGCTGGCGGCGTTACCACAGACAACCTTGGCGCATTCCGCATCACGGTTGGTGCCGATGTAAGTATACTGGTGATCTCCTATATTGGTTTTGCCGACCAGGAAGTAGCGATCGGTTCTCAAAGCGCCATCAATGTATCACTGCTACCCGGCACCAAAGGTGCTCTGGATGAAGTGATCGTGGTTGGTTACGGTACGCAGCGCAAAAAGGATGTAACAGGCGCGATCGGCTCCGTAAAAGGCGAAGCCATTAAAAACATGCCGGTGACCAATGTTGCCGAAGCACTGCAGGGCCGCGTGGCCGGTGTTGAAGTGATCAAAGCAACAGGCGAGCCGGGTGCTCCAACACAGATCACCATCCGCGGTGTATCCAGTCTTAACCAACCTCAGCCATTGTATATCGTTGATGGCATCCGCCAGTCAGGCGATAACATCAACGTGCAGGATATTGCCACGATCGATATCATGAAAGATGCGAGCGCCGCATCCATTTATGGATCCGCGGCTGCTGGCGGTGTGATCATCATCACCACTAAAAAAGGTCAGGGCGGCAAACCTTCGGTCAACCTGAATGCCCGGTACGGCCTGACCAAACCACGCGTGATGAAACTTCTCGGCCGCGATGATTTTGTAAAAGTGAAACAACTCACACTCGATGGCAACTATGTTGGCCGTCAGCAGATCGACACACTCCCCGATACCGATTGGGTGGACGAGATCTTCCGTAATGGAACTGAATCGAATTACAACCTTTCTGTTTCCGGCGCCTCTCCTGCCGTGAATTATTTCGTTTCGGGTTTCTATAACAACCAGAAAGGTATTTACCTGGATAATAAATCCTCCCTTGCAGGTGTGCGCCTGAATACAGATATCAAACTGGGTAATAAGATCAAGATAGGCGAACAGATCTATGCATGGCAGCGCAGTACCAACCCGATCGCCATCTCTCCTATCAATCCTCCATTCCGATCTGTCCCCATCATGCCTGTGTACAGCGGCAAACCAGAGAATCCATGGGGACAACAACCGCCGGGTTTTGTAGGTCCAAATCTCGTTGCACAGATCATGACTGCGGATAAAGACTTTAAACAAACAAATTTCCAGGGCAACGTGTTTGCAGAGATCAAACTTCCATTGTATCTCACCTTCCGCACAACGCTTGGTTATACTTATTATAACGAAGAAGATAATTATTACCAGGCAGCTTATAGTACCGGCCCCGTATCTGTACCAGCAAACAGCTTGTCAAAAAGAACAGGTTCTACCAGAACAACTTTCTATAACTACATCCTTTCATTTGATCATAGTTATGGAAAACACTCGATCAATGCACTGGCCGGTTACGAACAATTCTCTTCAAAATTCAACGGCATCACTACGAGCTCAACATTTGTCGGAGGTTCATCTTATGCCTATCTCGTAACATCTGAATCGGTACTGAACATCAGCAACGGAGGTTATGATCCAAACGGTCTTGTGAAATCCCTATTCGGAAGAGTGAACTATGATTTTGATAAAAAATATTTTGGTTCGTTCTCTATCCGCCGTGATGGCAACTTCACTGTATTCGGCCCCGGTAATCAGTACGGCATATTCCCTGCCGGCTCCGTTGGATGGAGGATCAGCGAGGAACCATTCTTCCAATCAGCTTTACCGGTTTTCAATTCATTCAAACTGCGCGGAAGTTATGGTGTGTTAGGAAACAGCAATATCGAACCCTATCTCTTCCTGTCTGCGTATGACTATGCAAATGCGCAAAACTTCAGCCCGGGAGGAAGTCCGACGCTGAATTATTCGCAGAACAATATCGCCAACCCGAATATCAAATGGGAAAGCCTGTATGAGACCAACGTTGGTTTTGATGCAGAAGCAATGAACGGCCGTTTCACCTTCAGCCTCGACTGGTATAATAAGACCACGAAAGACATGCTTTATGGTCTGCCTATTCCGGCAAGCGTGGGCATGCCTGGCGGTATCTTCAAAACAAATATTGGTTCCGTACGAAACAGGGGCTGGGAATTCTCTCTTGGATACAATGACGCTTCCAAAGACTTTACCTATAGTATACTGGTTAATGGCGCCTTTAATAAAAACAAAGTGTTGAACCTTGATAATATCAATGACAACCCGATCCTTAGCGGTGACAACAACTATGGCAACGCTACATTCGGCATCATGGTGAATCAGCCATTGACTTATACAAAAGCAGGCCTTTCATTCGGTCAGTTCTATGGCTACAAAGTTGAAGGCATTTACCAGAATGCGGAACAGATTGCCGGTCATCCGCAGCAGGAAGGCTATACAGCGAATATTGGTGATCTGATCTATGCTGATATGAACAAGGATGGAAAGATCAATGACCAGGATCGTACAACGATCGGTAATCCCTATCCGAAATTTGTATATGGTGCTAATATCAATCTCGGCTGGAAAGGATTTGACCTGGTGATGTTGTTCAACGGTGTTGCAGGTATTGACCTGTTCAATGGCGTTGCCCCGTATGCCATGTCATTGTTCAGCGATGGCAATACAACATCGAAGGTATTCAATGCATCATACCTCGGAGATAATGAATTGACAGGTCAACCGCGCATTGGTGTGATCAACGGAAATTCGTTTACAGCGGATCCAAATCACAACTACTCGTATGCAAGCAGCTATTTTGTAGAAAGCGGAAGCTACCTTAAGTTGAAAAACCTTCAGTTGGGTTACAACTTCACCGGCTCCTGGCTAAAGAAAGCATCTGTTCAGAAAGCACGTTTGTACTTCATGGCAAACAACCTGTTTTGCATTACGGGTTACAACGGTATTGACCCGGAACTCGGCAGCCAGAATATTTTGCTCAACGGTGGTGTTAATACAAGAGGCATTGATGCGCCCTGGCGCTATCCGAATGCAAGGATCTATTCAGTTGGTCTTGATCTTAATTTTTAATTGCTGACTTCAAAAAAACTTCCATGTTAAAAAAGATAATCATCATAGCGGTTGCATCCCTTAGCATTATAGGATGCTCCAAAGATCCAAAGGATATCTCACAGAAAGATAAATACAGCAGCGGTGAATACCCGAAGAGCCTCGCCGATCTGACGGGCGTACTGGGTGCTGCATATGGCAACTATCGGTCAACAGAACTTGCCGGGTTCCAGCTCAACTGCAAAGTATTTGTGTGCAGTGAGCATGCGGCAGACCTTGCATACGGCGGTGATGCAGGCTGGACGGAGCTCGCCTTTAATAAACTCAGTGTATCCAATGGCAACATCACAGAGCTGTGGAGAGGTTTATACATTGGCGTAAAGCAAACCAATGCGTTCCTGGAAAGAGCGGATTTTTACGAACAGAATTTCATGGCTCCTTCAGAACAACAAATGGTGAACTACATGCGTGGCGAAGCATACTTCCTTCGCGCTTATTATTACTATTTGCTTGAATGTTTCTTTGGCGAATCTTATATCATCAACGGACAGGGCGGCGATAAAATGGGCGTTCCTGTCTATACCGAAATCCCCACGACCCTCGCAGAAACACAGCAGGGAAGAAAAACCGTTCGTGAAGTATGGGACTTCATCATCAATGATCTTAAACAATCCGCGTCGTTGCTGGAGGGCGCTGTCTGGTCAGGCCCCAATAAGGGACGTGCAAGCAAATGGTCAGCAAAAGCATTGCTCGGCAAAGCCTATGTATTTACACAGGATTGGCCCAATGCAAAAACAACACTGCTGGACGTGATCACCAACAGCGGCAAAACACTGATGCCTTTCGCAAAGTATCGGGATGCATTCAACGGCAATCCGGCTAACGAATTCAATGAAGAATCGCTGTTTGAGATCAATGTTGATCGTGTGGCTGCCGGTTATGGCGTTTTTGGTGATTTCCCTAACAAAAACCTGACTACAACACAAGGGGTGATTTGGGCGCCAAGTTGCGTGGGCACGGGTGGCACGGAAGATGGTGGCGACAACACACTCGGTTATTCCAACGAATTTGTACATGACAAGAACCTGCTCCGTTTTGGATTCAATCTTCCTATCTACACGCTGGTGGCAAACCCCAATTATAATTCGTCCTTACCGGCAAGCCCAACCAACACGCCGCAAATGATGGACCCCGTAACCATGGCAGCTTCCAAAGCAATGCGCGCCAACAAAACGGTCGACCCGCGTTTATTTGTAAATGCATTGCAACCATGGGTTGATACCGTAAAAATGGGCGGCGTATTAAGACCCGTTGCAAAATGTTCCAATATCGGCGCAGGCATCCGCCAGTTCTTCCAGGGATGGAGTTTTAAAAAGTATCAGACCATTGAAGATAATGTACATGCATTCAATGCGGCCGATGCATCCAATCTCTATATCCTCCGGCTGGCAGACATTTATCTGCTGTACGCAGAAGCCTGCATGAATTCCGGAGAGAATGCCAATGCGCTGGAGTATATCAATAAGGTAAAACGCAGGGCATACGACTATCCTGTGAATGCAGCATCACCAGTTGACTATGCAAGCCTCACAGCACCGACAAAAGCAACAGATGCCAATCTCGCCAACAATCCGCTGCGCTATGAAAGATTCGCAGAACTTTTCACAGAAGGACATTGGTGGTTTGATGTAGGCAGATGGAAGATCGGCACAGGTGAAGCTGCTTATTATAATGTGTTGCTGCCTAGCGGCGGCTCCTCACAATGGGCGGAGAACCGTTCGTATGCATTCCCGATCCCATTCAGTGAGATGAGCACCAACTCACAACTGGCGGGAAAACAAAATCCGGGATACTGACGGCGAGGTTGTTTTGTATCGTGTCAAAAGGGTCTGTGGTTTAGAGATTCCAGAGGTTTGAGAAGTTTCATAGGTATGCGAGGTTGCTATCGCAGATCGGAAACAACCCGTTTTAAGGAGAAACTTCTGTTTGAAGAACCTATGAAACCTCTCAAACTTCTCAAACCGATGAAACCTGAAACCTATTCTCTCACTTTCACTGGCAACTTATGACTGTTCTACATCGTGCACGCGCTTTATCTGTAGCGCTAATGGTTGTTGCTTTAGGCTGGATCGGAGTTAAAAAGACCGGCGGACCGCAGGAAGATAAATTGAAGAACCGTGATGAACTGCAGCTGCCGATCGCTGACAAAAAACTGGTGATCGCACATTGTATGACGAATATCATCCGTTACAAAGGACATAAAATGGAAGATAGTTGCAACCCCGAATATTATCCTCCATACGGAAATGTAACGGCCTCGCTTGGCGGACTGACCCAGGTTGTTCCGCTTGCCGATTCATTCCTGGCGGAGGCCTCGCTTGATGAGGCGGTAGAGTTTGAAATGAAAGCGGCAAAAGCAAGCGGTATCGATGGCTTTCAGTTTTATTATACCCTGGGGAATGACAGCTGGGACGAGATCATCCGCGCATACCTTCGAGTGGCAAAGAAAAAGAATATCGATTTCTATTTTACCTTTTGTATCTCCCATCCTTCAGGAGAAAATGAGGACATACGGATCGACGCTTTTGGCCACCGGATCAAAAAGATCATGGACGAAATTGGCCGGGATGACAGGCACTGGCTTCGCACACCGGACGGGCGTTTACTGTTATACACATGGTACGGCGATAGTCTGGCCGATATCCCGGAAAACCTGAATGGCAGATCCGCAGGTTTTTATATTGCCAACGCATATAAAAAACTGGAAACTATTACACAGGAAAAATTCGCCTGCATCATTTCAATCAACGAACAGATCACGCAGCAAAAACTGAATGACTACCTCGATTACTTTCCCGCAGTGTGGTTATGGACATTACCATATACCGATCATTACATCGGAAATATGATCGCTAAACAATGTAAAACAAGACAACGGACTTTTACCGGATCAGCATTCCCCGATTTCTATACCTCAAAGCTGCTGAAAAAAGGCACCTGGGATATGTTCCACTACGCAGAGGACGCCGCGAAAGCGGGCATTAAGAGAACGGAAAGAAAATATATTGCCACAGGCTTATCTTATAATTTCAGGAAGCAATTGGAATTCAGTCTTACCCAGGATGTACCGCTGATCAATATCATCACATGGAATGATTACCCGGAAGGCCATCATCTTGCACCGGAAATCAATCACAACGATGGCTTCTCTCTTCTTTTGAATCACTATAAAACAGTATGGAAGAAGGACCGGGAGGTTCAGCAAAAAGATATACTGATCGCTTTTTATAAAAAATACAAAAGAGGTAATATGCCTTCGCCATTTAATATCCCTGTTGTTGAAATAGAAAAGACCGGCATTGACCTGAGCCGGGAAGATTCAATTGAGATCGTGACCATTCTGCAAAATCCGGGAGAACTCGACCTGAACGGCATAAGAAAAAAAGTGAATGCAGGCTTGCAATCAACAAGATTCGGCTCATCTGCCGGCCAGGTCAGGGTTGTTTTATATAGAAACGACGAACCCGCCGAAACATTGATCTGTCCGGAATGGATCACAGACAAACCGTATCGTACCGACAGGCTGACCTACTCATTCAGCAATCAATCACAAATCTGGTTACAAAAGATCTTTGGAGAAACAACACTTCCGCTGTCGCTTGAGTACAATGCAACAGCGCCAGACAATCATATCCGTTATTATCAACATACCAAATAGCCATACCGGCATTGATAGTTTAAAAATTATGAACAGAATACCCATCCCTTCTTTGTTGTGCGGCATTTTATTCAGCCTTTGCGCAGTTGGTCAGCAACCAGTAAAAGCCGCTAAAGAAAATATCGAACTGACATTTCTGACAGATAATAACGGCACGCCGGTCTATTCGATGAGATACAAGCAGCAGGATGTGATCAAACCATCAAAGCTGGGCTTTTCATTAGATACCGACAATTCATTCAACGCGGGATTCACTGTGATCACAACAGAAAAACGACAGGTCGATGAAACCTGGCAACCGGTATGGGGTGAAGAAAGCAGGATCAGGAATAACTATGAAGAACTGACGATCCATCTTCGTCATGCAAGCGGCCGGCTGCTGGACATCGTATTCCGTGTATTTGCCGACGGTATTGGCTTCAGGTATATCTTTCCAAAACAATCATCTCTCAACTATTTTATAGTGAAAGATGAGTTCACGGAATTCAATCTCGCTGGAGATCACACTGCGTTCTGGATCCCGGGAGACTATGACACCAATGAATACAGTTACACAACAAGCCACATCAGTGCGATCGATAACCGGCCTGTAGTAGAAGCTGCAATGGATATCGCGGTGCGGGAAGCTCCGGATCCGTTTGCGGTGCAAACACCGTTGATGATGAAGTCAGCAAATGGTTTATACATCAACATCCACGAAGCAGCGTTACTGAATTATCCGGCAATGCAGTTGCATGCAAACACAAACACACTGAGTTTATCCTCCCGCCTCGTTCCGGATGCAGTAAATAACAAAGCCTATCTTCATGCACCCTGTCATACACCATGGAGAACCGTGCTGGTTAGTGATAAGGCGGCAGACATTCTTTCTTCCAGAACCATTCTCAACCTGAATGATCCATCAGTCATCGATAACACGACATGGATCAAACCAATGAAATTTACTGGTGTATGGTGGGAATATCAGACAGGCATCAGCACCTGGAACTATTCTGATCATGCAGATAGTTTCGACGTAAAGAAACAACTGATCCCGAATGGCCGTCATGGCGCCAATACAGCCAATGTAAAAAGATACATCGATTTTGCTGCCGCCAACGGTATACAAGCTGTGCTGGTTGAAGGATGGAATACAGGTTGGGAAGACTGGTTTGGCAACTGGAAGGAAAATGTTTTTGATTTCGTAACCCCCTATCCTGATTTTGATGTAGCGGCCATTAGTGAATATGCAAAACAAAAAGGTGTAAGCATGATCATGCATAATGAAACTTCAGGATCAGCAACAAACTATGAGCGGCAACTTGACACAGCTTTCCGTTTCATGAACAACTACAATTATCCGTCAGTCAAAACAGGTTATGTTGGAAAGATCATTCCGCGTGGCGAACATCATGATGGACAGTGGATGGTTAATCACTATGAACGCGTTTTACAAAAAGGTATACAACATCAGGTGATGGTAGACGCGCATGAACCGCCACGCCCTACGGGTTTACAGCGTACCTACCCCAACTTCATGGCATCTGAAGCAGGCCGGGGAAATGAATACAATGCATTCAGTAACGGTACAACTCCGGAACACGAAACGATCCTTCCCTTTACGCGGCTGATGGGCGGGCCAATGGATTTTACTCCGGGAATATTCAAGCTAAAAAATTATGCGGCCGGCGCACCCTACAGGCAAATGCATTCAACACTCGCCAAACAACTGGCACTGTATGTAACGATCTACAGTCCGGTTCAGATGGTTGCAGACCTTCCGCAGAATTATCAGGCGAAGCCGGATGCATTTCAATTTATCAAAGACGTGGCAGTTGACTGGGACGAAACAAAGATCCTTGAAGCAGAACCGGGAGATTATGTAACGATCGCACGAAAGGCAAAAAACCAGGCTGCCTGGTTTATTGGAGCGGTCACGGACGAAAACAGCAGAACAGCCATGATGCCGCTTTCATTTCTGGACAAAGAAGTCAACTACATCGCCACCATCTACCAGGATGCATCAGATGCGGATTGGCAATCAAATCCCGAAGCCTACGCGATCAGAAAATTCAGGGTTGATAAATCCAGCGTATTAAAGATCAAACTTGCAAAAGGCGGCGGTGCAGCAATAAGCATCAGGCCTTTTACAAAGGAAGATGATATAAAGAACATTAAAAAGTATGAATGAAGTGTTTCTCTAAGCAGTCGATCGTCAGGGCAGCCTTCGGGCTGCTCTTTTCGTAGATTGCAGGGCGGACGCTCCTTCTCTGCTTCGCTACTGATAAAAATATGTAACCAGTGGCATAGTCTTCTCTTCTGGCCTATTAAAAAGCAATGCGACTATTCATTGCCCGGTGAGTGGTCCGTCATTAGTTTATGACATTACAAGCAGAATGCTTAAACCAAAAGGAATTTTGTTTTATTTTGCGGGGGAAAGTGATATGAAAGACGATAATAAAAATCTCAGTAAATTTTTGAGCTATACACTTCGTCATCATCCGGAGCATATCGGGATAGTGTTGAACAAGAGTGGATGGGCTGTGGTAAATGAACTGATCGACCGGTTGAATGCAAACGGCCATACAATCGATATGGCATTGCTGGAAAATATTGTGGGATCGAACAGCAAGAAACGTTTTGCGTTTAATGATGACAAAACGTTGATCCGAGCGAGCCAGGGTCACAGTATTGAAATTGATCCCGGTATTGAAGCGTGTGAGCCACCTGCATTGCTATATCATGGAACTGCGGAAAAAAATCGTGAAAGCATTTTCACGGAAGGATTGCAGAAACGGAACCGGCTGCATGTCCATTTAAGTGCCAATACACAAACAGCAAAAGAGGTTGGCCGCCGCCACGGAACGCCCCTGGTCCTTCAGGTAGATTCCGGGCAAATGCGCAGAGACGGTTACGTTTTTTATCTTTCGGAAAATAAGGTCTGGCTTACTGATGAAGTACCGCCGGTTTATCTGAGGAGTACCTTCTGATTAGTTGTGGGTAACTAATGACAAAAATTTCGATGGAATCTGTATTTTACGCATCCGAATAACTGTCTATGAGCTACCAGCCTGGTACACACATCATCGCAAGCCTGCAGGCTCCAAGCCCCGGGCTGCTGAAGCAGCACGAAGGGTTCCGCAAGATCGTAGAACAATTGATCAATACACACGGGTTGCAAAAACTCGGCGAAGTGTATCACGATTTCTCACCTGCGGGTTTTACTGCCGTGATCTGTTTGAGCGAAAGTCACATCTCCATTCATACATGGCCGGAGCACGGATTGGTCAATCTTGACATTTATCTGAGTAATTTTCAACGGAATAATAATGGCACCACAGCTGCAATTTATCAATCCATCAAAGATTATTTTCAGGCAACTATTTCCCAGGAACAATTTCTAACCCGTTGATCATGGCAGCAACCAGCATAATACAATGTCCGGATTGCTCCAGGATCATTCACTTCAGCAGCGATCTGACCAATATAGGAACCTGCAACTCCTGCGGAACAATCGTTTGGCGCAGGATGTCTGGCGAAGCAGAAACAACTTCGCAGTTTCCACTCCTGCAAAAAAACGATGTCATTCAACCCGGAACAACGGGCAAATGGCAAAGCGAACGCTTTACCGTTCTCGGCCGCTTCCGCGTTTGGCTGGAAGAGTCGGTATTCAATTACTGGACGGTCAGTTTTGACAATGGCCGTGTCGCCTGGCTGGGAGAAGGATATGGCCTTTATTCGATCATGCGTCCCATACCGGTTGCAAATAATTTCGATCACCGAAATTTACGAAACGCACAAAACGGAACAAGGCTCGACCTGAAGCCAGGCTCTTCTTTTATGCTGCGGAAAAAACAACTCGCACGCAAGTGGGAAGTTGAAGGCGAACTTTTTGCGTTGTCAGTTGATCCATATTTATGCATTGCTGATTTCTCCTCCGAAGACGGTTCACATATCACAGTTTTTGAATGGGGTGAAAAACAAATTCATTTTTATCAGGTAGAGTATTCTTCATTTGAAAACCTGTTCCTGGAAAATCTGCGCCCATATACTTACGCTGACAAACACTTTGAATGTACAAAATGCAATACCATTGTTCGTGTCAAAACTTTTCCCTACGCACAATCCTGCGCGTGCCCGAAATGCGGCACTTGTTATGAGTTGGCAAACGGAATGGACTTTAACAGGGATAGTGTAAAAACCGCGGATAATACGATCCACCTGCCGATCGGCTCAATGGGCAAGATCGATGATATCAGTTACGAGGTGATCGGCTACGCAAAAAAACAGGAAAACAATATTGAAAAAGCTATATGGTCAGAATACACATTATTCAATCCACAGGAAGGATTTGCGACGCTGAGTGTATTTGCCGGGCACTGGATCTATGTAAGGGAAAAGGGCGACTCTCCTGTTATTACCAGTTCAGCCTATCAAAAGATCATTTATGATAATGAGCCTTTTCATCTTTATAACACTTACACCCATAAAGTAATTGGCGCAGCAGGGGAATTCCCTTATAATATTTTCGATAACGAAAAAACTAAAGCGCGGGAATTCATTTCACCTCCGGAGATGTGGATCGAAGAACGGAATCCAAACGAAGGAGTGGCCTGGTATTTCGCGAAACACATCAATCACAAGGAAATAAACAAATCCTTTTCACCCGCCTTTATGCCTCCTCAGACAGGTGTTGGCGCACTTCAGCCAACCGGCTTGATCAACCCAACAAGGATCGTACAGGCAACGTTGTGGGGAATTCTACTGCTTTGCATCGTTCATATTTGCATAAACATGTCTAAGCACAGCAAGATCATCCTGGACAAAACTTATCGTTTCCCTGACAGTACAAACACCACTTCGATTGTTACTGACAAGTTTCACCTAGACAAATGGAGTTCCAATCTTGAATTCTATATTGAAGCAAATGTTAATAACAGTTGGTTTGAATTAGACGCAACGCTGGTAAATACAGACAACGGAAAAGAATATTCGCTGGAAAAGGGTGTTGAATATTATGCGGGATATTCTGACGGTGAATCATGGACGGAAGGAAGCCAGCAGGGCACTTCCTATATTACAAAAATACCGGCAGGAACTTATTTTATGCAATTGCAGGGCACAAGGGAAGCGGCCTTGTATGCAGCACAATCGATCCCTGGCTTTTTTATCCGGGTAACCTATGACGTTCCAATATACCGGAACCTCTTATGGTCAATTGCACTACTGCTGATCTGGCCGTTCATAATAGGATATATCGCTCACAAAAAGGAAGCTAACCGCTGGTACAGCAGTCCTTTTTCAACTCATAACTAATGAAACTGAATTTTTTTGATAGCGAACACCCTTATTTCCCGTTTCGCTGGTTTATCGTCATCGCGTTGTCATTAACCGCATTCATGACATGGCATGACATCAGCGGCGGGCGGATGTTTGCATTTTCAAGTCAGCAAAGCTGGAGCAGCAGCGGACCTGGTTATCACAAATAAAAAATCATCGTATATGTCACAGGCACTTATCAATTCAGTTGTTTACTCCTTCCTGGGAATAGGTATTCTCGTGGTTGCATTTGTTCTCTTCGAAATACTGACACCGAAACACAGTTTAAGGAAAGAGATCCTTGATAATAAAAATATGGCACTGGCGGTTCTTGCCGGCTTCTTTATGTTATCTGTTGCTATTATCATCGCGTCTGCGATCCACTAAAATGGAAAGAAAAGAAAGCAACGCGCAATGGCTTTTGCTGGTGGCGGTATTGATCATTGCCACCTGCGGGCTGATCTATGAACTGGTGGCCGGTACACTTGCAAGTTATCTCCTGGGAGATAGTATCACACAGTTCAGCACCATCATAGGTGTTTATCTTTTCTCCATGGGGATCGGTTCATTCCTGTCAAAATACTTTTCGCACGGTTTACTGAATTGGTTTATCCGGATAGAACTGCTGGTCGGGCTGATCGGTGGCTTCAGCGCCGCGATCCTGTTCATCGTGTTTCCGCTGGCTTCGTCATTCCGCATTATATTGTACGCACTCGTTGGCCTGACGGGCATACTGGTTGGCCTGGAGATCCCCTTGCTGATGCGGATCCTCAAAGACAAAGTTGAGTTTAAAGAACTGGTAAGTCGTGTCTTCAGTTTTGATTACATCGGTGCATTACTGGCTTCGCTGATATTTCCGCTGATACTGGTTCCGCATCTGGGGCTTATACGAACATCACTGTTCTTCGGAATGATGAATATTGGCATCGGCTGGTATCTTGCCTCCTATTTCTCGAAAGAAATACATCGCGCAGCGGGATTGAAAGTTGCGGCGGTCATACTGCTGCTGCTTGAACTGGTAGCGTTTGTGTTTTCTGAAAAGATCATGTCCTACAGCGAAACAATGATCTTTAATGACCAGATCGTTTATGCAACGTCCTCGCCTTACCAGCGGATCGTGATCACCAGAAATAAACGAGAGCTGAGATTGTTCCTGAATGGCAATCTTCAATTCAGCACAGCCGACGAATATCGATATCATGAAGCACTGGTGCATCCAACCCTTTCATCACTTGAGGCACCGGAAAGTGTGCTGGTGCTTGGCGGCGGCGACGGTCTGGCCGTTCGGGAGATCCTGAAATACCCATCGGTCAGCAAAGTTGTGCTGGTGGACCTTGACCCAACAATGACAAAATTATTCTCCACGCAGGAGATGCTCACATCGATCAATCATTCCTCATTGTCCGACAAAAAAGTAGAGGTACACAATGCGGATGCATTTGTCTGGCTCCGCAATAATCAGCAGTTGTTTGATGCAGTGATCGTCGACTTTCCTGATCCGTCCAGTTTTTCGATCGGAAAATTGTACAGCAATGTTTTTTATAAGATGCTGAAACATGTAATAAAGCCTGAAGGCATTGCTGTGATCCAAAGTACTTCACCATATGTGGCGCCAAAGAGTTTCTGGTGTATAGATAGTACTCTTCAATCTGCCGGACTATATACAAAAGCCTATCACAACCTTGTTCCTTCTTTTGGAGAATGGGGGTATATCATCGCCTCTCCCACACAGCATGAGGAATGGTTTCATCATCTACCCGATTCACTAAAATACCTGAATGCGTCAACGATGCAGCAGATGTTTGTATTTCCGGAAGACATGAAAGCTCATCAGGTGCTGGAAACAAACAGGCTGAACAACCAGGCCCTGGTAAACTATTTCGAAGAAGAATGGGGTAAATACCTGGGACAATGAATCGCCGTTTATTCATACAACTCACCGCAGGGCTTTCCGGGATCGCCGGACTTGGGCTATCCTGTAAGCCCGGCAGAAGGATCAATGGAAGGATCGTTGGTGCATCATCTTCTGCGGGACATCTGCTCAGAGACAGAAAAGCAGCTGAGCCATCCAGTTTTTCCAAAAAGGATCTCGTGATCATCGGAGGAGGCATCAGTGGTTTATCTGCAGCACGTCATCTTCATGCAAACAATTTCTCCGATTTCGTTTTACTGGAACTGGAAAATGAAACCGGAGGTAATGCCGCAAGCGGCAATAATGAACTCTCTCAATATCCATGGGGGGCACATTATATCCCAACGCCGAATAACGATCTCGCGGAATATCTTCAATTTCTGGAAGAATGTGGAGTGATCGTTGCCAAAACAAGCAAAGGTCTTCCCGTCTACAACGATCTCTATCTTTGTTTTGATCCTCAGGAACGTCTTTATATCAACGGCCGCTGGCAGGATGGACTGATCCCCCACTTTGGTGTTTCTTCGGCTGAAGTAAAACAGATAGACAGCTTCATGAAGAAAATGGAGGAATACCGAAATATGAAAGATGCCGCGGGTTTGTATGCATTTGCCATACCTGTGGATGCATCCAGTAAAGAAGAGCAGTTCCTGGAGCTTGATAAAATGACGATGAAAGAATGGCTGGATAAGCAGGGATACACCAGTAGGTATCTTCATCAGTATGTGAATTATTGCTCCCGCGATGATTTTGGGACACCTCATCATCAGGTAAGCGCATGGGCGGGCATACATTATTTCGCAGGCAGAAAAGGTAAAGGTAAAAATGCCGCGCATGGAGACGTGCTGACCTGGCCGGAAGGAAATGGATTTCTGGCCGGTCACCTGAAGAAAGATCTCAAATCGCAGATCAGAACAAATGCGATGGCAATAAAAGTTCAATTGACGAAGGATGGCGTCTCGATAGATGTGATGGATACCAAGACGCATAATATAGAAAGAATACAGGCGCGGCATTGCATAATGGCGATCCCGCAATTTGTTGCAGCAAGATTACTGCAGGATAACCAGCGACTGGAAACAGTACATGCATCACTCTCCTATGCTCCCTGGATGGTGGCTAATCTGAAAGTGGGTATCCTGGAGGAAAGATCCGGTGCGCCTCTGAGCTGGGATAATGTGCTGCATGATAGTCCATCGCTTGGATATGTGGAAGCAACGCACGAACTGCTGGAACAGTTGCCTTTAAAAAAGAACATTACCTATTACCTGCCGCTGACAGACGGAACGCCATCTCAGGAAAGAAAACGGGCACAGGAAAAAACAATTGAGGCATGGACAGAAGAAATCATGAATGATCTTGAGAAAATTCACCCAAACATACGTGACGCAACTGAAGAAGTGAATGTAATGATCTGGGGGCATGCGATGGCGCAACCGCTTACAGGCACTATACATGGTGATACAAGAAAAAAACTATCCGATTCCATCGACAATAAAATTCACTTCGCGCACACAGATCTTGCAGGTATAAGTATTTTTGAAGAAGCCTTTTACCAGGGGATTGGCGCGGCAAAAAAAATCCTTCAAACATAACCTGACTATGCAATCACAACCATGGCTTGGAAAACCTTTGACGGATATATTCTTTATCCTCTTGCCGCCATTTATATGCCTGCTGATCATTGCATTGTATCCTGCACTTTTCCAGAATGCAAAAGGTATCTCAGATGCAAGTTGGGTGATATTGATCCTCTTGATCGACGTAGCGCACGTGTACAGTACCTTGTACAGAACATATTTTGACCCTGTCGCATTCAGGAAACAGCGAACAATCCTGTTGACGATACCGTTTGCAGGATTTATTATCGGCGTAATGCTTTACAGCATCGGGCCGGGCTTGTTCTGGAGACTCCTTGCCTATACAGCGGTTTTTCACTTTGTCCGTCAGCAATACGGATTCATGCGCTTGTACAGCCGGAAAGAAGAAAAAAATAATTTCTCCTCGTTTATCGATACGCTGACAATCTATTATGCAACGATCTATCCGCTGCTTTACTGGCATTTAAACGGACCGAGAAATTTCAACTGGTTTGTCGAGAATGATTTTATCTATTTACAATCCGGCATGCTATTATCGATCTTAAAAGTGATGTATTTCGCGCTGATGGCAACCTGGGTTGTAAAAGAAGTTCTGCAATGGACCAAATTGAAACAGGTCAATATCCCCAAAATGATGATTGTATCAGGAACGGCATTTTCATGGTATGGCGGCATTGTTTACTTCAACGGGGATCTCGCCTTTACTTTACTGAACGTGGTCAGTCACGGCATTCCCTACATGGCTTTGATATGGATATATGGAAAAAAGAATTATTCATCAACGCAAAGCAAGTTTCTACGGTTCGTATTCAGCAAATATGGCCTGCTTGTTTTTCTCGGGTTGTTATTCCTTTTTGCATTTATCGAAGAAGGCTTGTGGGATGTAACGGTATGGAAAGAACATGGTAATCTGTTTGGTATATCGGGATTCTCTTCACCCGGGTTTGACAAGACCATACTTGCTTTTATTGTGCCGTTACTGGCCTTGCCGCAGATTACACATTACATCCTGGATGGTTTTATCTGGAGGATTAAAAAGGATAGGCTGGTGATATAACAAATCACCAATACCAGAATTGTTTTGTATCAAAAGAGAGATGAACAACATCACCTGTCTTGAGTTTATGTTGACCAACACGAAGCGTGAAAGAAAATGAGTCGTGCAATACCTCCACCTCATCATAAGCTCCCATAAATGCGATATTGATTACCGTTGCTTCAAGTGTGCGTCCGGCTTTTTTCATAATCCTGATCGCTTCCGGCCTGAAGAAAATGGCCTTGTCCCTGTTCACGGAAGAAAATGTATAGAGTGGAGCTGCCGCTTCGGGTACAATAAGATTGTAGGTCCCGAAAAGCCCTGCCACATACTCATCTGTGGGTTGATAATAAACAGTGCCGGGTGGGCCTTGCTGAACAATTTTTCCCGAATGGATCACCACGATCTCATCGGCCCATGATAATGTATCCAGTGGATCATGTGAGGCAAGCATACAGGTTGTTCCAAGCTTTCCACCAATGTCTTTGATAACTTTCTTGAGGATACTCTTATGTATGGGATCGAGATTAGAGAAGGGTTCATCGAGTAATAAAAATTTCGGCATACGCGTAAGTAGCCGGGCAAGCGCGATGCGTTGCTTTTCACCACCGGACAGTTGATTCGTGCGCCGCTTCAACAAATGATCGATCCGGCATGTCTGATACAGCAATGCCGCTTCGCCGGGAGGCAGATCATCTGCATATTCAAGCACTTCTTCCACCCACATGTTATTGGGCAATTCATACTGCTGGGAAAGATAAGCAATACCCGGGTGACCCGGGATCAGTTTTTCAGCAGGCCCCTCTACCCTGATCCCTTCGAATCTTACCTGACCTGTATCAGGCTGCGCCAGCCCCGCGATGATCTTTAGCAATGTACTCTTGCCGGAACCGGTCTCGCCTGCAATTGCAACACGCTGATGTCTGTTCACAACAAGGTCGATACCATCGATAACCTTATTATTGTTCTCCGTTTTGCCGATTCCACTTACTTTCAGAAAATCCATATCACCGCGAAAATACAGTGAAACGTGGAATGAATAAGGGGGAAGTTTCCGTTGTCTACTGCCTGTTTGCCGCAATCTGCTAACCGTTGCTTAGGCCAGGACCCCGCTGAAATATTTTTCCGGCATCGGTTGAAATGAAAACCCGAACAGATATTCTTGCACGGGATTTGCAAAATAACTATCTAACTATTTACAAAAAGCCTGGGGACGTTTGGAAGAAGCAAACCCTCCATTAACAGCCTGCATGAACTAATGAAAGAATCCTCCGGTGACAAAATCCCATCCGATACTGCCTATAAAAAAAAAGCCCAGAAGGATTAGCACAATCACTCCCAGCAATACCAATACAATACCAATATTCCCGATTTTACTTTTCAAAGAACTCCCGACAACAGTAACTTCTCTAGTTGACGGTTCTCTTACTTCAATATAATCAAGGGGTATATCGCTATGGTGATTGATCCAGTCCAGTCTGCTGGCAATAGCATGACGTTGATCTATCTTTCTTTCGTCAGTTTCAACCGCAATGTGCAATAACTGTATAGCAAGCGTTATCAATCCTTCCTTATTAGCTCCGATATAAACATTGTTATTTTTGTCTGCTGTGCTATGCAATCCCGCATAGGGCGCTTTCACTAACGGCACCTGTTGCAACTGCCTGATAGCCTCATTTAAATGTTGATCGGATGCTTTCATGAAACAATTTTACTACTAAGACGATTCTGTATGTATTCTCCCGCAGTGGCACACTTTCAGTGCTGTGACAATGCCGTTGTAGGTCTATCGCCGACCATGTTTCGCAACCGATCATGCCGAAAGACCAGCTACAAATTTAAAAAAATGTAAGTATCAACGATAACACAATCACGCCATTGTCCGCCTTTCGCCATCATAAATGGTCCGCCGCCCGGGGTCAGCAGCAAATTATCAATAAATTACGGCCAATGATCTTGTCTCATTTCCGCGATATTACTTATCTTGGCGCCTCACCATAACTAACAATTATACATGAGAAAACTTCTTCTTTCCCTTTCTATTTCAGCGATTGCTGCTACAGCAGTAAGCGCACAAGGCCAAAGAGGCGGCGGCGGGGGCGGGGGTGCCACCAGCGAAACTCCGGCAGCCAGAAACGACCTTCCCATCTCTCCCAGCAGAAGGCTTTTGCTGGATTCAGCAATCACAACCAAACATGAGGTGACCATTAAAGGGCAACGTATCCCATATACTGCACAGGCGGGTTCTATGCCAGTTTGGGATGATGAGGGCCGCCCGATGGCTGGCGTGTTCTATACTTATTTTGAAAGAGATGATATCACAAATAAAGCGGGGCGTCCGCTGGTGATCTCCTTTAATGGAGGACCGGGTACAGCGTCTGTATGGATGCAGATCGGTTATACCGGGCCAAGATTACTGAACATAGATGATGAAGGTTATCCGATCCAGCCTTTTGGATTGAGAGATAACCCTCATTCTATTCTTGATGTAGCGGATATCGTATATGTAGACCCGGTGAATACGGGATATTCAAGACCCGCGAGTAAAGATATCCCAACCTCACGCTTTTTTGGTGTGAATGAGGACATCCGTTATCTCGCTGACTGGATCAATACATTTGTTACACGCAAGGGCAGATGGGCTTCGCCAAAATTCCTGATCGGCGAAAGCTACGGTACAACGCGTGTATCAGGTTTGGCACTCGAACTGCAGAACTCACATTGGATGTATCTGAACGGAGTTGTGCTGGTATCTCCAACTGAACTGGGCATTGCGCGCAGCGGCCCGGTTGATGCTGCATTGAAACTGCCTTATTTTGCGGCCACGGCATGGTATCACAAAAAACTTCCTGCAGATCTTCAGAAAAAAGAACTGACTGCAATGCTGCCTGAAGTGGAAGATTTCACGATCAATGAATTGCTTCCCGCACTTTCCCGCGGAGGTTCGCTAACAGAAGCACAACGCAAATCCATCGCACAGAAAATTGCGAGATACAGCGGCCTGAAAGAACAAACAGTAAATGAAAACAACCTGGATGTATCTACCAACCTGTTCTGGAAGGACCTGCTGCGCGATCAGGGCTTCACCGTTGGCCGTCTTGATTCGAGATACAAAGGCATCGACAAACAAACAGGAGGCAACAACCCGGATTACAATGCAGAATTGACTGCATGGCTGCAGGCATTCACTCCTGCCATCAATATGTATATCCGTGATGAACTGAAATACAAAACGGACCTGAAATATTATATGTTCGGCCCGGTTCGTCCATGGAACAACAATGGCGATCGTACCGGCGAAAATCTTCGCCAGGCAATGGCACAAAATCCATTCCTGCACTTACTGGTGCAGTCCGGCTATTATGACGGCGCCTGCGATTATTTCAATGCGAAATACAGCATGTGGCAACTGGATCCTGGCGGCCGCCTGAAAGATCGTTTAAAATGGGAAGGCTATAAAAGCGGACACATGATGTATCTGAGAAAAGACGATCTCGCATCAGCCAATGAGAACCTGAGGAAATTTATTGAGCGTGCAATTCCTGACAAAGGACAGCCTGCGAAATATTAATAAGCAGATCATTGATAGAAAAACGGAAGCAGTTGCTTCCGTTTTTTGCTTAAATGAGAGCAGCTTATTAACTATGCTGTTATCAATAAGAGGTTGATAAGCGTTCGTCGCTTAACAGGTTGAGGAGGTTCAGAAAGTCAATCAGATGGCAGTTTGCCGCAAGCATTATGAATTGATCTGCACAAAAAGCCAGCAGCAAATATCGGTGCCCCTTCATTATTATTAAACTCACCGGACAAACGAAGCCTGCATAACCTTTGAAACCGATCAAACGTTTCAGCAGAAACCTGCTGTTATTCAGCAACCCCTAAATACTTCTGAATACGGAGAGTGCACTTTGTAAAAACCACTAGGGAGTAACCGGCTCTCCGGTGCGTGAGACACGCACCGGGGCTGGCTGCACCGGGGCCGTTTTTTGTTTAAATATGTTAATGTAAAACAGATAACTTCAAATGATTCTTACAGTCACCCCTTGTTCTTTCTGACATTCCGGATGCCAGGCTTTTTGGTTGTTCCCGTCATCAATAACCCGCCCGCATATTGCCTGACTCAGGCAGTATACCTAACAATTCCTTAACCAGTTCTTTGCTTGAAATTTTCATAACTCCCCATCAGAATAATAAGAATCGTTACAATCTACAAAGCTGATCATGACAACTCACATCTGATCGGCTTTTACTTTCTTATTTTTTCATCACCTTAAATGTGCCGGTTAATCCTCCCGATATCCTTATAAGATAGATCCCTTTTGAAAGAGAGCTAAGATTATTCAGTTCAATGTCATTGTCTCCTTTCGTCAAACTCATAGAATAGGAGCCAACTACCGATCCTGAAAGATCCGAAACAGTCAGTACCACATTTGACGCGTTTACGGCATTAATCCTCATCCTGAGCTTTTCCGAAAAAGGATTAGGATAGACGAAGAAATTATTGCCAGATCCTTTTGCCGGCGCGCTCTCCTTCATACCAACCCATAGCGGCGAATTATCCCTGCTTTCTTCAACAGGAGATACTGTGACATAAACGATCCGGATATTCGGGCGTAGCCTGTAAGACACATTGGTTGAATTTAATGTTGTTCCAAAAACAGTTTCATTGGGCGATGACTGAGGAACGGTTGAAATGATCTTATCAAGCGGCACGCCAGCCGTATATTGCCATTTTACAGAACCGGTTCCCACAATACCTCCAAAAGCAGCTTCGAACGAGATTTGAAGACCATTACCTGCATAGGTAAACGTATCTATATTCCAGTTGACCCAGCCCGGCGCATAAGGTAGATTAAAAGATGAATTCGCATAAACCAATGTGGAAGAATCAAGAATAGCCGACCATGTTGTAGCGGTCGACAGACTTGTATCGCTTTTATTGAACATGTAAACACTATAAGAAGCGGGCGTGCTTAATACGGCGGTCGTCGTTTTATTGAACTGAATACTCAGTATTTTAGCGCCGGCAGGAATACCTGCTTCCGCCATTTCGGCTGCCGTAAAAAGAATCGAGCTTCGGTTGTGCCCCGTCACCGAGGTTGTTTTATAAACCGGCGCGAATTGAGTGATCGATGGCGTTTCCGTTCCGAAACCGATCTGTGCAAATCGCTGAACCGGAACGATTGAATCTATGAAACCTGTGATATACTGCACATCATCTGTAAGATGCAATTGGATCAACCCTCCTGATGGAATATGTGTCGTTGAATTACCCATAATATCCGTCACCAGCAGAGAACCTGGGGTATGCAAGGTGATATCCATATCAGATAGTGCATAGATCACTCTTTTTTCCAGCGAGTCTTTAATAAATACATGGCTGTAGAAAATCGTAGAATCTTCAGTATGATCAAACACAGCGTTCGAAAGCTCCCTGATCAACGTGGCATAAGTTGTATACGCCGGCTTGGGAACATAAGCTCCCCTGATATCCATCGGGTGACGGAGCAACCCATAAGTCGATTCACGGTCACTATTGAGCGTGTCTTTATTCTGCAAGTTATAAATACTCACCTTGCTCATACCCGCCGCCAATGCGGTCACGATCCTCCTGGGCGTATACTTTGCCTGAAGAAATTCATTTACTGTTGCCGATGAATTACCTGATTCGCTGAGGTTTATTTTCAGCAATGTATCATTATTGTAAGTACGCATAAACTGCTGTTGACGCCGGATTGACTGCAAGAGGTCCTCAGGAACGACTGTATAAGCATGAAAACTATATTCATCAATGTTATCTAAAGCGCCTTTTGAATAAAGCGAATCCAGAAAAGACCCGGTTGCATATTCGCTATTGGTGCTTAATGCATAACCATTGACGGCCACTGCCGGATAAGATGGCTTGATCTGCTCATAGGCGGTCTTCACAAGATTATAACAAAAATCTATCCGTTGAGCTTCTGTAGTCAGGCCTGGTGTGAAGGTCGGCAGATCCGGCTCATTCCATATTTCGATATCAGCAATTGCAGGATAGCGTTGCAATACCTGTTTACCGTAGTCAGCGTAGGCAAGTCTTGCTTCACCGCTGACCGGGCTATTACCTCCATCATATAAGGAATTGGATGCGGCAAGCAAGGTATACAACTTCATTCCGTTTGAAGAAAGTTTTGACAGCAGTGTGTCATACTTTGCCGGAAAAGTATAAACCCCTTTTGCTTTCTCAACATCACTCCAGAGAATACAATCCCTGACATACTTGACCCCTAATTTTGCGGCGATCGGAATCAGTGTATCGTAATTCTGCCACCAATGAGTCTGTACGGAAAATGGGGAGTTAGCTACAGAAGATGGGGAGAAGGAAGAGAGAACAGCAAAATCAGTTTCCCCCGTAGAAACCAAACTTCCCGCGGTATCCGCGTCAACAACAAGCCTGTACCAACCAAGTTTTCCAGGCGACAAGATAATTGATGCGGTATCATTCACCACCGCTTTTCCACCTGCGCCTGCCATTACATTCCAGTAATCGTAATAACGCCACCGGATCGAGTCCCCATTGGTGCGTACATTGATTTTTTTATCATCACCCGGTAAAAAAATATTTCCTATCGAAGTCTGCGCAATGTTGATATAATCGCCATTCGCGGTCATCTGTGAATAATCATCAACAAGTATATTACCAATAGACACTTTTCCAGTTGTTCCGTTCACATAAGAGAAACGGAAATCAGTAATAGTTGAAAGGGATGGCGTGATAGCTGCATAGTCATTAAAAACTTTTGAATTCCCCACCCAAACATCATACGTGTCATTTCCCACTGCTTCAAGGTTTCCGTTTGGCGCTGTATAAGTAACCGCAGAACCTGAGTTATTCACTACCCAGGTCACCGTAACTTTCCCGGTATACTGTATCGACCGGGCAACGGTTGTCGCTCCGTTATAACCTTTGAAAACGTAAGACCCATTGATCGCTGAGTAATTAAAATCCACTCCAAATTTTGAATGAACGGCCGCACTGCCCGGAAAAGCTGCAGATGTGGACGTAAATCCCTGTCCGATTGAAAACTGCAAAGCGTGATTAGCCCCGGAAGTCTGGTTTCCCGGCGATGTAACTGTTATATCAAATTTCATAAACATACAGCCTGTAGCACCAACCATATCAGTTGATCTTGTAAAACCTACGGCGTTCGTATTTGCCACTGATTTTTCAAATGTTAGTCCATCGGAAGTTATCGTCACAAGTGCACTGTCCGTACTGCTTGTTCCTGATACAGGCAAAATAGATTGAAGAAGATGCTGGCTGCTTCCTATATAAGTATAAGGATTGGAAGAACCGCTAAACGATTGCCGGAACACCTGTGCATTTGCGAGAATGGCCTGTATCATAAGCAGGGCAAGTAAAAATCGTTTCATATTATTATATTTCCTGGTTAATAAATGACATAGAAGATATGTTACGCATTTCACAACGCGTTTAATAACTGGGCCTGTGTTCTGTGCTTAGCACCAGCAATTATGTCCGACCTGGATTCCTGCTGATTTCGCCGTAGCTATTAACGAATGATATTTAAATGAGTATAAAGTATTTTATCTGGATACATAAACCTGCCTCTGACAGCAGGATAATATCAGCCTCATCTGCAGGTTCGAACAATGAATTAATTTATTTTTTACCGGATACTTTAATAATGGCAAGAATAAAATCTGCCTGATTCCGTCTAACAGGCATCTTCCGGCCTTCGCGGAACCAATGTCTTAAAATCTGCGCCCCACTTCGCCGTTTCAGAACATGGTGGCCTCTCAACGTCCGGACGAAGAGCACTCTTAGAGAGCTTTGGGTCCTGGATTATCATTCTGGATCTGTTCTTCCAGCACAACAGCTTCCGCCTTTTTCTTCAGGTATTCGGCAAAGTCCTGTGAAACGGTGGCTGGTTTATATTTCACTTCACCAATTCCCGCGTTAAATATTATTGCATACCAGAGAAGTCCCGCCAGATAGCAACCTGCGTCGCTGGCATGGTGACTATCGAAAATCAACTTCTTATCCTTATCCCAGCTATATCCCGCATGAAGCGAATGCTTCTGTTGCGGAAGCGACGGATATTTTAGCTGCGCAGGATCAATGGCTGCATCTTTTCGATAGCCATTCTCCGGATCATTGTCGACCGCATAAAACACATCGCCAACAGGGATCAAACCGATACCTGATTCGCCCGCGATTGTATGATAGGCATTCCGGGAGAACTGCCACATCTGTTGCTGATCTTTTGCTTCCTCACCTTTACCGATCAGACAGAAATCTTTTGAATCGCTGCGGTAGGCCCAGGTTTGATGGAGAAGCACTCTCGCGTTTGGCTGCAATGTGCGGATAAACCGGCATAAGAGATCAGCATAGGGCCTGTACGTTTCCACATCTCCCGAATGAAGAGAAAATTGCTGGATCGTTACAACGTCCCAACTACCCTCGGACAACATTGCTTTCAGAGACCTTCCGTTATAAGGTCTTCCCTCGGGATCAAGTGAATCCTTTTCATTTGCCAGCACACCCTCCCAATGACGTTTCATCGTGCAACCGGGAAGCTGCGCTTTGCCCAGCTCTATCGCTTTTTGACATGAGCTTACTATCTCAGGAAGATATTTTGTAGCATTACCAGAAAAGCTGTTCCCGATCACAAATACCCGCATGGAAAGCTGCGGAGCCTCTGACCGGAGCAACTGGGCACGTACAGCTGTTCCCAATAGTACCAACTGAAGCAGGAAAATAAGCCCGAATGCTCTGTTCCGTATATGGCGTGCGATTGACTGTATCATCTATGTAGTTTTATTGTGTCGTTACTCAAGACGTTTTCCTTTAACCGGTATCTTCACTATGTAAATAACAGTTTGATCGTATTTTCCACCTTGCTCTGCGTGATACTCTCTCCGATAAAAGCGGTGATTACCGCTTTATCTGACTGCAAACGCGAATAGAGACTGCCGATTCCCTTCCGAAGAGAATACTCCTTCTCATTATAAGCAATCAGACTACTTCCCTGTATCACCATCGAATCATTTACCAGGAAGAACAATGAAGAGGAATCAATTTGAGACGCTGCCATTTTAGCCTGATCACTACTTCACTTACTGTCGCTTTGCTGTATGAACAAAAGAAACGATTGCCAGCTATAAGACGGCTCTCCTGTTGATCATGATTCTTTATTAGAAGTAACCACCTTTCTCAGTGATATCGTGTACTGACTGTCCCTCTCTTACCCAACCAAAAATCTTCTTTTCATTTTCTCTAATCTCTTCTGCGCGGATCAATACTTTGTAAGCAACTTCCCGGGGAACGATTAACACTCCATCTATATCTCCCAGTATAATATCGCCGGGTTTAATGGTAACGCTGCCAATCTGTAAAACGGTCTGATAATGTGTGATCAGGCAGCGCCCCAAACTTCCGTTGGAAATCCTGTGTTTGTAGAATACAGGAAAATCGGCTTCCAGTATCTGATGCGTGTCCCGGATCCCCCCATCGATACAGGCTGCTTTTACTTTTTTGGCTTTCGCTGTCGCCGTCATAACACCACCCCATAACGTAGCCTGTTCATCACGGCTGGTGTCCCATATCACAAAAGAATCTTCATGCATTGAATCCAGCATCTGTGTTCTGAATTCCATTTCCCCCCTTACGATCGCATTGGGTGAGCTTTTAACGGTAAATGCGAAACCGGCAACCGTTTGATACTCCCGGAGAGGAACAATATGATGAGGCAGTGCCTGGGTCAACAAACAAAATTCACGTAACACATCATTCACGGCTCCTGTATATAACGCTTCGAAGCGAGCCAGCAATTCTTTATCCGGTATAGGAAATGTAATCGAAGGAATATCTTCACGCATGGCGATCAGTTTTTCCAGGTTCATCATGCCGACCTCCTTCTTGTATTGATCTGTACTCATAGTTCAGGTTTTTATTAGTTGAGTTATTGAAATAAAGATTGACCGCGTTTCAACCCCGTTATACTAAGCAATTCTCCCCGTCCTGCTTCAGTAACGACGAGACCAAGCTTTGCTGCAGGATCAAATGCACAATTTGTCGGATTGGGTCCCGGCAGATCAACGGCTGCAGAAACAAGCCCGTTACCATTCACACAACGCAATTGCCCTGTCCCGTACACGGCAACATAGACAACTCCATTCTCATCGAAAGCCATTCCATCGGGGCCACCCGGCCCGTCAGGGCCACCAATCTCACACCATACGTTTTCATTAGTCCATTCACATCTGTCAGGACACCAGCCGCCTTTCCAAAGGCGATGACGATATGTTTCGGCCATTACCAACGAACATCCATTATCTGTAAATGCAAGCCCATTTGGAAAATATTTTCCGGCTGTTATTCTCTTCAGTTTGCCATTAGCCTGTAATACACATGCATAGCCGGCAGGAATTGTCTTTGATTGTCCCGGGCAGGTAAACAGCAAATTCCCCTTGTTGTCAAAACAGAGGTCATTGGGTTTTGACAGCGGCTCACCATCGATTCTGTCTGCCACTGTTTCAACGGAGCCTGTAACTGTATTGAATTTCCGGATCGCATTATTTCCTGAGTCACAAAACCAGATCATTCCTTCTTTATCGATTGCAATACCATTGGGCGATCCGCCAACATGAATTCTTTTAAGCTGATTATCCGCGAATAAAATCAAAGATTCTCCTTGCTGTTCTACTGCCCATAAAGAGCCGTCTGGCGCAAATGCAGGACCTCCCGGAAAACGTAATCCATCCGCTATCACTGTGATAATATGATCTGACGAAATAGTTTCAACCACTGACATAGAATAATATATTAAGCCCGTTCAAAAGTATGATCGTTCTTATCCGAAATCATATCCCTTCCGAATGTAAACAGCATAGCGATCAGCAACAATGCTCCACCCAGCAGATACATTACCCATAGCCATGACAGGCCGGCTGATAACCCAAGCGTGGGTTTGAGAATACCTAATAAATAAGGTGATGTAGCTCCGGTGATAAATGCAAACATCAGCATGATCCCCGAGGCAGATGACCGGATCCGCGACGGAACAATTTCAAAAAGTGCGGCAAAAATGTTTGAGTCATAAGCGCCTTTTGCCAGCCCAAAGAAAAACAGGGCAATATAGGTCATGCGTTCGTTCGTAGCAGCCCCCATCCAGTAAATAAATGGCGTGCCGATCAGCAACGCTATCGCCTGCACTGTTAACCGGTGCTTCCTGTCCCACTTCGTCAATCTGTCTGCGATCAATCCGCCGATGATCACACCAGTAAAAGCGCCGATATGATGATAGAACATGGAAGAAAAACCAGCGCTCGAAAGAGACAGATCAAACTTTTCCACTAACAAAGAAGGCATCCATGTAAGATAACCGACGTTAACGAAAACGACTGCTGCAAATGCAAGTGACAGGAAAATGAAAGTAGGCTTGCGCAGAATTACGCCCGCAGACTTAGATATGCCGATCCTGTTCACCTGTATTACAGGTATATCTTTTCTTATTCTGATAAAGAGAATGATCGCAGTGATAATACCGAATCCCCCGAATGAATAGAAGGAAGCTCTCCAGCCATACCGCTCGGCTATGGCTCCTGCAATAACAGCACTTAAAATGATGCCGATATAGACAGCAGACTGATGCACAGAAAGCGCAAAGGATCGTTTCTGCCTGTATTGCTCAGTAATAAGTGCGTTAGCCGCTGGTGCATAAAAAGCTTCACCTCCACCTGTAGCAATTCCCCTTAGAAAAATGAACTGGATCAATGTAGTGCAAAGACCGGTCGTTAACGTCGCAATGCTCCATAACAACAAACAAATACCAATGATATTCCGACGGCTGAACCTGTCTCCGATAAAACCTGCTACAACAACCAATGCGCCATAGGTCCAAACCAGTGTAGAAGATATCAACCCCAGCTCTCCATCAGTCAGATGCAGGTCTGCTTTGATCATTGGCAATACCACACCAAAGATCTGCCTGTCTGCCTGGTTCAGGAAGAATGCCACCCAGAGCAATACCAGCAGCTCCCATTTATATTTTCCCATTTTAAACTCAACAGGTTTTGCTGCTGTGCGGTCTGGAAAAGAAAGCTGATCAAGATCATTCTGAGGACCTGTCATGTCTGTTATCTTTTAATTTTTCGTAGCCGTGTTTCAATAACCATCCACCATCTACGGTAATGCATGCGCCGGTCATATAGCTATCTGCGGATAGAAGATTGCAGATAAGCGAAGCAACCTCTTCGGGTTTACCTATCCGCTGCATTGGAATGTTTTCATTAACCAATGCCAAACGTACCTGGTCCTGCCATACAGGAGCATTGTTCTCGCTTTGTATTGCGCCAGGTGCTACGGTGTTTACCCTGATATTGTAAGGCGCGAGTTCAAGTGCAATGCCTTTCATTAAAGTTTCCTGCGCCCCCTTTGTTGCTCCGTAAACGGCATGACCGATACCCGGCTGTAATCCGTTAATAGAGGTAATGGTCAGAATGCTGCCTTCTATACGTTCGCCCACCATTTTGCCAGCTATTGATTGTGTCAGGTAGAGGGTGCCTTTAAAGTTTATGTCAGTCAGGGCTTCCACTTCTTCAGCGGTATAGTCAAGAAAATTTTTCTTCTGCGAGAGTCCGGCATTATTGATCAATGCATCAACACCTCCCAATTTTGACCATGTTTTTTCAGCCATCTTCAGTACATCTTCCCTTTTGGAAAGATCGGCGTATAAAAGCACCGGATCGGGACAATGCTCCGCAATTGATTCGACTAACGCGATCAAAGAGGCCTCGTTCTGATACCAATGAAGAGCCAGCGTTGCTCCTTCTGCCGCCAGTTGTTTCACTATGGCGGCTCCGATGCTGCTATTTGCTCCTGTAATCAATATTCTTTTCCCAGAAAATCTCATAGTTTGTTATTTTAAATCCCGCCTACAATAGGATACCAGTCGGGTCTGTAAGGGTCCTGATGAAATCTTGCGTAATAATCACCTTTCTCTTCATACAACTTCTCATAATACTTCATCTTGCCCTCGTCCAATGTAACTCCGAGACCAGGTCCTGCAGGCACTTTGATGCAGCCATTTTCATATTTCATTAATCCTCCTTCGATAATATCATCTGTGAGGTAATGATAATGTGCATCGCCGGCGAATGTCATCGTCGGGATCGTTGAAGCTGTATGAAGCATAGCTGCCAGTTCAATTCCAAATTCTGCTCCGCTGTGCATAGCTATACCCAGGTTGAATGTATTACAGACAGCTGCAAGGTCTTTAACTCCTTTTGGTCCTTCCCAGTAATGGATATCCGTTAATACGATATCAACGGAACCCAATTTAATAGCAGGTGCAAGGTCTTCAAATCTTGCAGGATACATATTGGTAGCGATCGGTATCCGCACCTCCTGTTTTACTGCAGCATTCCCGTTCAGACCCCAGGAGGGGTCTTCAAAATATTCGATTCCTAAAGGTTCAAGCCTTTGACCGATCTTAATGGATGTAGGAACTGACCAAACACCATTTGGATCGATACGTAACCCAAAATCATCACCAAGTTTTCTTCTGCAAAGCTCCAGCACGCGCGCCTCTTCACCAGGCTCCATCACGCCTGCTTTCAGCTTCATTGAATTTACTCCAAGCGTTTCGTGCAGTTCCACACAATAGTCTGCGAGATCCTCAGCCCTTTCATCATGGCCGCCACCCGGTCTGTCATATCTCCAGAACAAATAGCCGATCATCGGAATTTCTTTTCGCACACTCCCGCCAAGCAGATCACTTAAAGGCCTCCCGGCAACTTTCCCCTGTATATCAAGACACGCCATCTCTATTGCTGCATATAGCCTGGCATTGGACATGTAATAAATGCTTCTTAATACTTTTAGTTTGATCGTTTCAAGATGGAACGGGTCGATCCCAAGAATACGTGGCTTCAGTTTCTGCAATGCCGCACGTTGATCGCCTCCACCAACTTCACCCAACCCCACAATTCCTTCATCGGTGATAACTTCCAGTATCGTTCTTAAAAAATAACCCGGATGTACGCCTGTATTATGCCTTAGTTGCGCATTCAGTGGGATCGCCACACAACGGGTTCTGATGTCTGTGATTTTCATGTGCTGTTAATTATTTATCTGCGTTTAATCCTGTGTAATACCCAAAACTATTGAGCTGAAATTTTATTTGTCTGCCATTACTGATCTTTATCTCACCTGCTGTAATAGCCGGCTTGAAGGTTTCCACCGACGGAAGTGTGACCATTACTTCAGAAATCTCATTTCTCAGGTTCACGACCGTGAGCAATTGCCGCGCACCCTTTTTGCGCAAAAAAGCGATCACCGAATTTGGCTTACTGGTAACGAGCCAGATCGTTTCTGCGTCCGACAGGAAGCTGTGTTGTTTCCTGAATGCAATCAATTGCCTATACCATTCTTTCAGGTTTTTTTTTAGTGGAAGTCCTTCAGACTCCCAAAGGATGGGCCAATGAGTGAATATACCAAATGGCGAACCGTCTCCTATTTCCTGGCCATTATAAATAAAAGGAATACCATCCAGCATGAAGTTCATAATGTTTACAGCGCGGCTACCTCTTTCACCAAATACCATATCTGTTCTGTTCAGATCATGATTGTCACTGTAACGGATAAATCTTGCACCTTTAGCATAATACCGGTTCATTTGTCCCCACATCTTTTGCAGGCGGGATGCCGATTTTCCTTTGGCAACAACATCCGCCACTGTTTCGTACCAGGGGAAAGAATAGCTGGCATCAAATGCTGTCACCTGCTCTTTTGTATTGAATGCGCTTTCCGCAAGCATGCCGACTTCAGGATTGATAACTTCGAGCCTTCGCCTGGCCTCTTCCCAGAAATCAAGCGGAATCCCGAATGATACGTCGCAACGGAACCCATCTGCTTTACATTCTCCGATCCAATGCTCCATATCTTTGTACAGGTATTCACGAAGCCCTTCACTGTCATAATTCAACCAAAGAAAATTCCATGGATTTTTAATGAACCTCCCGGAAGAATCACGATGATAATAATCCGGGTACGCAACCAGTACGTTTGAAGGTCCCGTATGCAGATACACCAGATCCATCATCACTTTCAACCCCTGTGCATGTGCTGCAGCAATAAAATTTTTCAGATCCCCTTCAGTTCCATACTCAGGATCAATTACGGTGTAATTACCCGAACGGTATGGATTTCGCGGACTATTTTCGGGAGATGCTTTTTGCCGGTTGCTCCAGTATTCCTTACGCATGTCGGTGTCTGCCGTGAACAGCGGTGGTAGATAAATGACCGTTGCTCCCAGCGAAGCAATCTCAGGTATGCGCTTTTCCGCCGCAGCCAGCGTGCCTTCTTTTGTAAAAGAACGCAACCAGATCTGGTAGATCACTGCGTTCCCCAGCCAGGAAACCACAGTCTTCGCTCTATATTGTGATTGCCCCCTCGCAAAAAACAACGTCGATAGAAATAGTATAACAAAAATCCCCTTTTTCATTCATGTCAATTAATCGGTAACAATAATGCGGATACTGTCAAACAAACCAGTGGCCGGGTTGATTGCCTTTACAAATGTTTCTCCCTCCCCTATCGCTTTTATTAATCCTTTTGCATCGACCTCTGCAATCCTGACATTTTCACTTTTCCATACGACCTGTCTGTCCGTTGCATTCAGTGGCAGAATAGTCGCTGCAGGCAATTGCGTCTCGCCCGGCTGCATCCAGAAAATATCTGCTGAAGCCGATACCTGCGTTGCAGGGATCATTTCTAACTGCAGCACATCCGCCCTCAACGGATAACGGCCATTACCGCCATCGAATAACTCAACGGATGAAGTTCTTCCCTTACTGAAATAATAAGTCCCAAGCAATACCAATTGCCCGCGCATAACCTGCTGATCTATCATGACTGTATCAGATTCATCAGCATTCCGGTTAACACGATATAACACTTTTCCTCCGGGCTGCGCATTACCAGACGGATCTCCTGGAATAAAAACAGACACGCGGTAAAAGCCAGGTATTGAAATTACGGGCAACCAGACAGCCCTTGAATCGACAGTCGGCTTTTCCAATACGCGGGACACATGTGCTGTCATTCCTTTCGAGGCAGCGGTGCCAAACCAGCTGGCTTTCTTCACGCTATCAGGCAGCATGGGATTGTCAATAATACCAGGATATTCTTTATAACCACCAACATAATAACCGTATTCAAGTATGAGTGGCCTTATCTTTTGACTAACCGACTCTTCAAACAACCGGCCCGTAAGAGCACCTGTAACATAAACCGGCTCACCAGATAAATACATCCGCACTTTTCCTGACACCGGAAGAAGTTTTCTGATTGCACCCATCATATCTGTTATCGTAACGGGTCCGCTTGGATATAGCTGTATATCACTTCCCGCCGCGGCAAACATAACCCTCCGCTCTTCCGCCCCCCTTTTAAACAGATACGAATATATGAGGCTGTCTTTTGTATGCTCTGTTTTAACAAAGGAAAAACCAGTGAGTTGACGGGTCACATTTGCATAAGCAACGAACGCTGGCTTCGGCACATAAGCGCCTTTTTCATCAAGACCGTGACGGATCAGCCCGAACTCACTTTCTTTTTCTCCGTCCACACCTTTATTCTGCAAATTGTAAATACCAACTTTTCCTATGCCATGAGAGAGTGCAGCAACAATGCGACGAACGAGAAACGCTGCTTGCTGCTGCTCCGTAAAATTGTAAGTTGAATAGCCGGTCTCGGACAACACCAACGGCGGTATGCTTTTTGTATACTTCATCAGCAATTTCTTCTGACGTTCGATTTCAGCATCGATCAATTCAGGTACAGGGATGTATGAATGAAAGGAAAAGGATTGAAGGTAATTCAGAGCACCCCGTTCCAGCACCGAATTGATCAATGCATCTGATGCAAGTTCACTCATGGCAAAACCACTGAAGCGAACCCGCGGAAACAATGAATGCAATTGTGTATACGTTTCTTTCAGCAGGTTAAAGTAAAAATCAGCCTTCTGCTGGTCACCGGAAAGTCCTTTTGAGAAAGTGGGAATGTCTGGTTCATTCCAGACTTCAACTTCTTTGATCTGTGGGAAACGCTGCAGCAGATATTTGCAGTAAGCAGCAAATGCAGTAATTGATTCCGGAGATACAGGAGAAGCGCCACGATCGTACAAAGGGTTGTAAAGCGCCAGGATCTGGTACGGAAGCAAATGATATTTTTGCAAAAGATCCAGATGCTTTTCCTGTTTGGCAGACACATTGAAAGTATTCTTTATTTTCTCTACAGATTCCCAGCGGATATTATCCCTGACGTACTTCACACCCATTCTTGCAGCGATGGGTATCAATGTATCAATCGCCTGCCAATGATGCGTTTGACCAATAAATGCCGATGAGTCAACCGTCTTCAGGTCAAACCTGCTTAGTACAGCGAACGATGTCTCTTTTGATGAAAATATCACACCGTTCCGCCATGCCTTAAGATCCAGCCTGAACCAGCCGTTCTGTCCTGGGTCTACGTTGAGTACGCAAAGACCGTGAGAGGCCTTTGATGCAGCTCTTTTGATCACATCACCGCGATGATCCGTTACTGACCAGGTAATGCTATCCGCCAGACATTCGGCAGTAAGTTGCCGAGCTTCATCCGCGTAAAAGATATTGCCGGGAACGGCTTGTATCAATCTTATTGACACAACTTCTTTTGCAGCCACACTCTGAGCATGTATCTGCAATGCGAGCAACATTAATGGCAACAGGAAAATATGTTTGTACATGCCTATCGAATATACTTGTTTCAATTAGTAGCCGGTGTTTTGTGTCATTAATTTATTCAATGAAAGCTCATAACTCGGAATAGGAAGCAGCAAATTTCGTTCTGTGATCACGTTAGCGGCTGTAGTAATATTTGTAGCTGTTCCGCCATTTGCTCTTGCCCACGTAAGAAAATCTTTCATGTCACCAATGAAATTCCCCCAGCGGATCAGGTCGAGGCGTCTCAATGCCTCATAAGACAGTTCACGCGCGCGTTCATCTTTGATCTGCTGCAGGAATTGCTGTTTGGATAGTCCGGGGGTCAGATCTGCGTTCACTGTTGGATTAGGTGGAACCGGCAATAACAGACCATAAGCCCTTCTTCGCACCTGGTTGATTGCATCGTAAGCTATCGCAGTAGGCCCGTTTATTTCGTTCTCGGCCTCGGCAAGCATTAGGAGCACATCGCTATAGCGAAGCATCGGAAAATTCTGTGGTGTATAAATGGAACTTTTGGGTGTAACGATCTCGTATTCCCGTCTCCATTTACCGGCACGCATCTGCCATACATTGGTAACAATCGTCTTCACTCCTACAGCTGTAGTGCCCCAGGTATAGTTAGCACAGGTCCAGTCACGGCGCAAATCGAAAGAAGCCTTTGGTGTGGTGGTGCTCGCGGAGTTCACTCCATAGAGGTCGAAAAGTTTTCTCGTAGGTCTTACCCCACCAGTACTGTATCCGATATTGTTATCATTACAACTTATGCCGCAAAACCTTCCGGCATAAGTACCTCCTTTATTAACCAGCCCATCATTATTACGGAAAAATTCCAGTTCCCATATGCTTTCTTTTACATCGTATTTGTCAGTAGTATAATTCATGAAGACCTGCTGAAAACTTGGGTTCAGCATATGCTCTCCCGAACTCACTACTTTCTCAGCCCAGGCAAGCGCGTCAGCATATCTCTCAGTTTGATTAAGCGGATAGCCTGCCATATAGAGGCACACCCTCGCAAGCATGCCCTGTACGGCAGTCCTGGATATTTTTCCTCCATAGCCCAGCGAAGTAGCCGTCTGCGATTGCAGCAGAGTTTCAGATTCTGTCATATCCTTTATCACCTGATTGTACACTTCAATTGATGGCGTTCTGGCGAAGTTTACATCATTCACTGACGCTGTCGGTGTGATCTTTAACGGCACATCACCATAATTGCTGACAAGGGTGAAATGAAAGAAACCCCTTAGAAAAAGTGCCTCGCCTTTGATCTTATTTCTGGCGTCTTCTGACATTGAAGGCTTATCAATATTTGCCAGCAACAGGTTAGCCCTTTCGATGGCTATATAACAACTATTCCAGAACCCATTCACTTTTGCATCAGATGGGACGTATTGATAAGAAGGGACTAATTCCACCGTATTTCCGTAAGATTCATCCGTATTTGTATTGAACATATACAGGTAGTTATTGCCAAAACAATCTGCATCTATGAGCTGAGCATACACACCATTCAATGCGATCTGCAGGTCTTCAGCAGTATTGTAATAATAATCTGCAACAATAAAATCTGTTGGCTTTGTATTAAGTACTTTTTTGCAAGACAATGCAATTAAAGTTGATATGGAAAGCAGAAAGAAAATTATTCTGTTCATGTCGTTAGTTTTAGAATGTAAGATCAAGGCCTAAGGTTATCACTCTTGGTCGCGGATAAGCCGAATAGTCAAAACCTGGTGTAAGGTTTGAATTCCGGATCGACACTTCGGGATCAGGTCCTGAATAATTTGTCAAGGTCAGCAAATTCTGCGCTGACATATACAGGCGCAATGACTGGATCTTCATTTTTTTTGTAAACTTTTCGTCAAGTGTATATCCAAACGAAACAGTTTTCAGCCGGAGGTAAGATCCATCTTCAATGATCCTGCTTGAATAAGCATAAGGCCCCTGCCCCCCGGTTCTGAATAAAGTGTTGCTGGGATTATCAGGCTGCCATCTGTCAATCCAGCTGGCAAACTGATTCAGATTAGGAAAGTTCTTAGCATTGCCTTCAAAGACAAGGCGGTTGGCATTCAGCAGATCATTTCCATAAGACCACTGAAAGAAAATATTAAGATCGAAATTTTTGTAGGTGAAGTCATTCGAGAATCCGCCGGTATGTTTGGGAATACCCCGTCCTATAGTGGTGATATCACTTGCATCCACTACCAGATCGCCGTTCAAATCCCTGTATTTGATATCACCGGGCTTAATGTTTGCCCGCGCCGTTCCATTAGCGGGCACAGTAGCTTTCAGGACATACACTCCCGGACTGGATTCATCAAAATCGGTAAACTGATAAACGCCATCCCAGAGATATCCGCGCATCTGAGCAACCGGATGACCGATCTGTGCCGTGTAGGCAAACAGGGAATTATAAGAGAAATCAAAGAAAACACTGCTCAGGATTTCCTGCTGGTTTTCTGTGAGCTCGAGTATTTCATTTTTGTTGAAGCTAATATTAAAACTAGTGCGCCAGGAAAAGTCTTTATTGCGGATATTGACCGTATTAACCGTTAGCTCAAGCCCTTCGTTTTTCATTCTACCGATATTTTTGAAAGCAGATCCGACGCCCGTGGTATAGGGAAGATTGGCCAGCAATAAAAGGTCATCGGTCGTTTTGCGATATACATCAGCAGTAACAGTTACGCGATTATTCCATAGACCGAGATCATAACCAATGTTAACCTGTTTGGTAGTTTCCCATTTTAGATCAGGATTTCCCATGGCAGATAATTGTGCACCGGTTGCAGTGGTAGTATTGTTGTAGGAATATCCAGGGATCGGACCGAGTGTGATCTGGGAGAGATAACCAAAGTCACTGATGCGGTTATTACCAGTTGTACCATAGCTCAGTCTTAATTTCGATTCAGATATTACCGGAAGATTGGCGAAGAATTTCTCTTTGGTCATATTCCATGCAACGGAAGCTGAGGGGAAATATCCCCAACGTTTTCCTTCCTGGAATTTAGAGGACCCATCACTGCGAAAGGATGCAGTAAAAAGATACCTGGATTTATAACTATAGTTCGCTCTGCCAAGCAAGGACAACAGCCCCCAGCGTGAACTGGATGAACTTGAGCCGATAGAAGACGATTGATCAAGACCATCCAGGCCCAATGACTCGTTAGGCACCTGCGTAGCACTAAAGCCTGACCTCGCTGTCCGTTGGACCTGCTGACTATAACCCGCCACAGCTGTAAGATTATGGCCACCTTTATAGCTTTTCCGATAGGTCAATGTATTTTCATTCAGCAGATTTGTCCGTGGTGAGGTATAGATGTAGCCGTTTACACCAAACGAATTATATTTACTTCCCCTGCTTGTTTGGGAGTTGTAAAAAGCTTCATCTCTTATATTCACGTTGGTCACGCCACCCGAAATACGGAGCGTTAACTCCGGCAAGATCTTATATTCAATGGCAGCATTAGCAAGGAGATTCGTGTTATGCTGATTATAAAGCTGGTTCTTCACAGAAACAACGGGATTCACACGATAATCCCCATACAGGTTACCATCGAGTGCCGGATCGATCAGATCGTCAATCAGGTTATCTCCATTACCGGCGATCGGACGATATCCCCAAACTGCATAGAAGAGATTGTTACTGAAAGAGGTGTTCAGCCCCTGTTCGGCAGGACTTACTCCAAATGCTTTGCTATAACTATAGTTAACATTGAAGATGGCCCTGATCTTTGTATTGATCGTTTGTTCAAGGTTCAGGCGTCCCTGATATCGTTGAAATCCGGAATTCAATACAAGGCCCTGCTGAGTGAAGGCGTTTCCGGAAACGGCATACTTTGTTTTATCGTTACCACCTCTGAGGCTAAGCGAATAATTCTGAATAGATGCAGTTCTGTAAATATAATCCTGCAGGTCCAGCGGCTCAGTATTTTTATACGAATCCAGCGTTTGTCCATTTGAGAAATAGAGCTGATTGGCAATTGAAGGATTGACCTCTACCTGGTATTTCACAAATTCATAAGGATCGAGCATATCTACCCTCTTAACCAGTTTCTGTGCCCCATAGTACATATTGAAGTTAACAACTGGAGCTCCCTGCTGCCCTTTGCGGGTGGTGATGATGATCACACCATTGGCTCCGCGTGCGCCATAGATCGCTGTTGCAGACGCATCCTTAAGTACATTAATAGATTCTATATCCGCCGGGTTCAGCGAATTATTCATACCGTCCTCCAGCGGAAACCCATCAACGATATACAACGGCGAGTTGTCCTGAGTGATGGAACCCGATCCCCGGATGACAATATTGTTTACCGCGCCCGGCTGCCCATCATTACCGCTTACGGCAACACCTGCAACACGTCCGGCCAAAGCCTCGTCAAAAGATTTAACAGGAGCTTTCAGCATGTCTTTCATGTTGACTTCAGCTACAGATCCCGTGAGATCTTTTCGCCGGACCGATCCGTAGCCGATCACTACCACGCTATCAAGTGAACTCTCAGCAGGCAACATTGAGATTTCGAAAAAAGTTTTGCCATCAAGGGGCAGGGTTTGAGGCAGATATGAAATGTGAGTTAAGGAGATCAGCTGGATCCCGTCTTGTACCGTAAGCGTAAAAAGGCCTGAGGAGTCGGTATAAACACCCCCTCTTTTCCCCTGTTGTACAATGTTGACACCTGCAATTCCTTTCAGATCGGCGGAGGAGAATATACGCCCTTTTATCGTTTTTGTCTGGCCGAATAATTCAAGCCAACCCGTCACCCAAAGCAAAATGACAGTAAGAAGCAATCGTTTAGTGGTCATGGCAGCAGCTTTTAAATTTTACATTATAAAATGTATGTTTTATAATGCCAAAGATAAACTTTTTAGACTATCTGCCTAATTTTTATAATAAAAAAAAAGGAGTCGCTACCACGACTCCCTTTTTGTCAGACTATACGAGCCGATCACTTATTTTTTTTGCACTGCGGCTGGCAAGTTTCAGAAATTCTTCTTTGCGCGATAATTCAAATCTGATATTGGGCAGATAGAGAGAGAGAGCCGCTATTGCTTTATCGTTTTTATAGATCGGAACTGCAAACCCAATCGCGTGCTTGCTGCTAGTATGAACAGCAAAGCCATCCTTGCGGATTTTTCGCAACTGCTCCTTCAGCTTCTTTATATTCTGCGCATCCTTCCACTCTTCTCCGGTAGGAAGTCCATACTTAGCCTGAAAATCTTCAAACTCATCTTCATCCAGCAAAGCTATAAGCAGTTGCCCGGATGCTGTATCATATGCTCGTTTTTTATCCGAAGAATTGATCTGAAGTTCATTATTACCATATACTTTAGACAATACCAAACGGTCCTCTCCCTCCAGTACGCTAAGCAAGGTATTCTCATTTAATTTTTTGGTCAGCCATTCCATTTCCGGCTTTGCTGCTGCGATTAACTCCTTTCTGTAAGCACTGTTACGGCTAAGAGAATAAGCCATAGGCCCAAGGCAATACCCCCGCTGCTTGTCAAGCTTTTCTACGTACTTTCTTTCAACCATTGTTTTTAGGATGTTTGCGCATGTACCCGCATTAAGCCCCAGCTCGTTTGCTATTTCGCTCAAAACTTTTTCCTTTTCGGGCTCTTTGGCAAGTAACTCTAGAATATCAAATGCCCTGTTTATAACCTGGATCATAGATGATGATTATGCCGCAATATGGAATATTGATTTTACATTACAAAATTTGAATAATCAGAAAGAAGTAAGTTATAGTGCCAGAGTGTCGTTAATGTTAAACAATCCCACCGCATTTATTAAAGACACAGTGTACTTCCCGAGAAATGGAATGAATCTGTTTATTACCGTTGACCATCTGTTTCCTGACATGATAGAGATGAAAACTATGAAACAGGAAGTAGATGCGTGGAAAGAACATCGGAATAATAAGAACGCAGTCGCCAACCGGTAGTTTACTAATAGCGGAGCAAGGGTTAAGTTGAAGAGATTATACCCGACAACACAAAGTTAACACGGCACTGGCAGAAATGTCAATTTGGGATGCCAGTGTAGTTGATAAAATAGATTACTTATTTATAAATCATTATACCCGGCTCTCCGGTGCGTGAGACACACACCGGGGCTGCACCGGGGCTGTGCACGATGTGAGATTTACATTGTCTGCGTTCATTTTGCGGCAGGGGCATAAGCTCCTGTTGTGATCCATGTGATCCATGCCTTTTTGAACTCTTCATGGCTTAAAGGCGGAAGGGTCCGGCCTTCACCGGGGTTCCAGCCCGCTTTCACCAGGCCATCGTCCGCGTGATCGATCAGTTGCTGCATTGTTTTATTTCCATTGGTCCGTGGATTCACCAGTTGCTTAGCCAGTTGATTCGGAGTTCTTCCCTCAAAAACCATCTTCATTGTTGCCGGAGGCAGGTGCCATTCCGGATGACCCGGAGGCTTGTTCAAGCCGGGGATATTTGTTGGCTGGTGACAGTTGGTGCACTTCATTGCATAGAGTCCTTTTCCATCCCTACCACGCTTAGGCAGCATGGAATGCAAATGATTGTCGTCTCCCTGCAAAGGAACATCACCGGAAGGATGACAATTCATGCATCGCGGACTCATCAATACCCTGTATACATCCGCAAAAGCCTTCACAGATGCTGCACTATCTTTAATGTGTATGTGGTCTTTCGGAATTTCACTATGCACAATTTCGCTGGTTGCATCACGAACAAATGATTCATTCCTGAAACTGAAATTCATGAAAACGACAAACGACGAAAGAATGAGCAAAATGGCAATCGCCCTGACCGGCAATAAGTATCGTTTCTTCACGTTGGTGATAATTTTTAAAGAAGTTTGAAATATCGGGATCGCATGTACATGACTACCCTCTCTTCTGTTGCAATTTTGCTGCTGAATGAATGGCTTCCCGGATCCTCAGATATGTTCCGCAGCGGCAGATATTCCCCGCCATTGCATCATCGATATCCTGATCTGTCGGGTTTTTATTCTCCCGGAGAAGGACCGCTGCCGACATGATCTGACCCGCCTGGCAATACCCACACTGGGAAACATCCAGCTCCAACCACGCTTTTTGTAATGGATGATCGCTTGTGTCAGATAAGCCTTCAATTGTCACCACTTTTTTCCCCTCTGCACGGCTGACTTTCGTCACACAGGAACGAACCGCTTCACCGTTCAGATGCACCACACAGGCACCGCATTGCGCCACACCGCAACCATATTTTGTTCCTACGAGACCGAGGGTATCTCTCAGCACCCAGAGCAAAGGCGTATCAGGATCTATGTCGATGTTATGCTCTTTTTTGTTTATCGTTAACTTGATCATAGCAGAAATATAAATGATGAAGGATGTGGTTAAAAGGCACGTTTGTCCTTTGCAGGTACAGAAAATGGTTGCTGATACAAGCGGTTGCCCAATGTCTTATACAAGGCATTGGCAACGGCACCAAATACCGGAGGAAACGGCGGTTCTCCCAATCCGGTAGGATCAATATCATTTTGCACAAAACTCACTTCGATCTTCTTCGGTGCTTCGTTAATTCTTATGATGCGGTATTTATTGAAGTTGTTCTGCTGAGCGGCTCCGTCTTTATGCGTCAATCCGCCATAGAAAGCATTTCCGATTCCATCCACAACCGCTCCCTGCACCATATTGGTTGCCGCATCAGGATTTACAACGATCCCGCAGTCCATGGCACTAAACACTCTTTCAACGTAAGGCTGTCCGTCTTTCATCACCATATCAACCACATGCGCAGCATAAGAACTATGACAGAAATATGCAGCCACGCCACGATTGTATTTTTTATTTTCAGCATTGCCCCATCCTGATTTTTCTTTGATCAGTTTTAATACGCCTGCATACCGGTCCGCGTCATATTCATTGTTTTTACCAACGGGATTGTCTTTCGCACGCTTTAAGAGTTCAAGCCGGAGATCAATCGGGTCCTTCCCCATTGCCTCAGCCACTTCATCCAGGAAAGACTGTTCTGCGGCAGCGTTGAAGTTAGATCGTGGCGCACGAAACGCACCGATGGTAATATTGGATGGGATCTGCCATCCTTCTGCGAGATAGTTGTCAACGGCGCCCGCGGGAAATCTGTTTGCGTGAACAGGATGTTCAGGGATGCCTCCTCCTTTTACATGGAAAGCGATCAGGTTTTTGCCGGCATCCAGCGCCGCACGGTAGGTAGCCGTATACATCGGGCGGTAGATGCCATAAGTCATATCATCTTCCCTTGTATACATCAGTTTCACCGGCGCGTTAACTTTTTTTGAGATCAATGCCGCCTCTATCAGATAATGACCATATGCCCTGCGCCCGAATCCGCCACCCATGCGCGTCATCCGGATCTCAATTTTATCGGCAGGAAGTTTTAATACTTTTGTAAGAGTAGGTTCCGTCCATCCCGGGGCCTGCAACGGGCCAGCCAGTAAAGCGCTGTCTTCTGTTACGTGCGCAAAGAAATTCATCGGCTCCATGCAATTATGCGCCAGGAAAGGCGCTGTATATGTACGTTCAATGATCTGTGCTGCATTTTTAAATGCAGCTTCCGGATCACCATCTTTTCTTAATTGCTGTGCGGGCTTATTTGCAAATTCCTGCATCTTCGCATATTGTTTATCTGTGCTCTCCAACTCCCCCGGTACTATGGTCTCACGTTTGCCGTTACGTCCTGCCATATAATCTTTCGTGTCTCCTGCAGGCGTCCATTCTGTAATGAGCTTCTTTCGTGCATTCATCACTTCCCAGGTGGTTTTGCCAACTACCACCAGCAGGTCATTGAAGGTGCGTGTATCAAATCCGCCCTGCTCAAATTCATCGTCATATAATTTGAGAGTAAAAACATCTGTTACTCCCGGCATCTTCAATGCCTGTGATGCATTAAATGATTTAAGTTTCATTCCTATTGCAGGCGGATGTTCGATCATGGCAATCAGCATCCCTTCCTGTTTATAATCCAACCCGAAAAGAGGTTTCCCCGTTACGATCTTTGAACCTTCCACATTTTTTTGGGAATGCCTTACAACATTAAAGTTCTTTATCTCTTTTAGTTTAACTTCTTTTGGAATAGCAATGGATGCAGCCGTTGACGCAAAGTCGCCATACTTTCCGGATCTGCCGGATTTCTCATGATAGACCATTCCGGCCTTTGTTGTCACTTCATCTACCGGAACATTCCAGGTTTGCGCCGCCGCCTCCATCAGCATATAACGGGCAGTTGCCCCCGCCTGACGCAGTGGCCGCCAGTACATCCTCACAGAATTGCTGCCTCCGGTAAATTGTGGCCCGTATTTCACATTATCATGCGGCCCCATTTCTACGATCACTTTTTCCCAGGCCACATCCAACTCTTCCGCCACGATCATCGGCAGAGAGGTCATCACATTCTGTCCGAATTCCGGATTAGGACAAATGATCTTGATGATATTATCAGGGGTGATCTTAACATACCCGGCAATCTCATTCCACTGCTCAGGTTGATCAATAGCGACCAACTTATCCGCCGCGAGCCTGCTCAACCCGCTAAAACTGATCATCAATCCTCCTCCCGCAAGAGCAGTGGATCGGAGAAATGCCCGGCGACTGTAATTGCTATTGATCTTTTCCATATTGAAAATGTTGAAAGTTATGAGTGTATATTCCTGATGCCTTATTCAGTCTATCGTTTTGTAAACTCTGGATGATAAGTTACAATATTTATTGATCAACACCACCTGCCTGGTTTTGACACTCATAAAAAAATGCCGCAGGCGATCGGTTTCAACGCTTGTGTACGAATCTCGACTGAATGGACCGGTCAGAGGTATACCGATTACTGAATTACCTACCATTATTACTGATCCTGCACAGCTTAGCAGGTGTATATTGAGGGTAAGTGAAATCAGACGGGCAGCACCGTGCAAAAATCAAATCGTAAATCATATTTTTAGCAATAATTGTAAACCCCTGCGAGTTCGGATATAATGATGAGGAGTGCACGATATTTTTTCGTTCTGACCAGCCTTGCAGCAATGTTGGGAGTATTGCTATGGATCACTACTGCATTCCGGCCGGCAGTACGGCCGCCGGATCCATATACGTTTGATTACCCATCTTATTTTGGCAATATGATCTATGTGCCTTCGGACAATCAGACCACGGTTGCCGGGGTATCACTTGGCCGGAGATTGTTTTATGAAACAACTCTCTCAGCAAACAATTCTCTCTCCTGTGGTTCCTGCCACCGGCAGGAATTTGCTTTTACCGATGGTAAACGCTTCAGCAACGGTATTGATGGATCCTCTACCAAAAGAAACTCAATGGCATTGATCAACCTGCTGTGGGTGGACAACTTCTTCTGGGATGGGCGGGCAAAAGGCCTGGAAGAGCAGGCTCATTTCCCCATCACCGATGCACACGAAATGGGTCAATCCATGGATGCCGCCGTTAATAAACTACAGCGCATGGACCCATATCCGGAGCTTTTTCTGCAGGCTTTTGGCAGCAGCAAGATCACCGGACAGAATATCCGGAAGGCGCTTGCACAATTTGAACGTACGCTGATCTCGGCAAATTCAACCTATGATCAGTTTCTTGCGGGCAAATATCAACCCGATTCCTCACAAATGCGGGGCATGCAACTTTTCTTTACTGTACCTCAACCTCAAAAACAGGTACGTGGCGCCGCATGCGGACATTGCCACGGTGGCCCAAAAACATTCAGCGAACTTTATCACAATACAGGACTCGACAGTATGCCCGCAGATGCAGGCCGGGCAGATATAACGGGCCAGGCTTCCGATAACGGGCGTTTCAGGGTGGTCACTCTCCGCAATATCGCACTCACCGCTCCTTATATGCATGACGGGCGGTTTGAAACACTGGAACAGGTGCTTGACCACTACAGCGATCATATTGCAGCCACTCCGCGATTAAGTCCTTTCCTGCAAAATCTGTCCAATACCCCAACAGGAAATAAATTGCAGCTGACCTCATCGGAAAAGAAAGATGTTATTAACTTTCTTCACATGCTTACTGATTCAACTTTTGTTCATGATAAAAGATTTTCCAATCCATTCGCAACGGCGAAAAAATAATACCTGGATAATGAAAAAACAACTCCGCACTACATTGTTGCTGACCGCACTGATCTTTACAAAAATGATCTCAGCACAGTCAACTATCAACGCTCTGGTACTTTCTGTAAAAGGTGATGTAGGAAACCCGCTACAGCTCACATTACGCGCACTTGAAGGTTTCACACAGACAAGTGCAGTGATCAAAGATCGTGAAGGCAACAACCATACTTACGCGGGTGTTGCGATAAAAGACATTTTGGATTCAGCAAAAGCGACAACTGGAAAACAATTACGGGGAGAGAATCTGAAAAAATATCTGCTGGTAAAATGTGCGGATGGATACCAGGTTTTGTTTTCCCTTGCAGAACTTGACCCGGATTTCGGTAACCGGAAAGTGATATTGGCTCATAAGGTAGATGGCCAGCCGCTTCCTGAAGGCAAAGGCCCGTTCAGGCTCATTGTTCCGGATGACAAGGCATTGGCAAGAAATAGTTTTGAGGTGACAGAATTTATTATTGGGTTTGCGCGGGATTAATGCTGAGATAATAAGTGCAATATTGTTTTAGTTCATCCCTCTGTATTCATTGGGCGATACGCCCGCTTTTTGTTTGAATAGCCTGGTAAAATGCTGCGGATATTTAAACCCTAATTCATAGGCAATATCGCTGATCGGTTTTTCAAGATCCAGCAATTTCTCCTTTGCCAGTTCAATAACCTTAGCATGTATGAAATCATGTGCCGACCTGTCCGTTTCTTTTCTTACAAGGTCTCCAAAATAATTGGAGGACAGATTTAGTTGTTCGGCACAATAGGCAACGGAAGGCAATCCCTTTTGCAACACTTCTCCCGAATGGAAATAGTTATTGAGTACCTTATCAAAACGTTCAAGAATGCCTTTATGCACATTATCCCGTGTGATAAATTGCCGGTCATAGAATCGTGTGCAATAATCAAGGAATAGCCGGATGTTCGCAACGATCAATTGCTTGCTGTGTTTATCTATTGCCTGTCCCAGTTCATAACTGATCTTAGCGAGGCAATCCAGCACGGTCTGTTTTTCTTTTTCAGAAAGATGCAGTGCTTCGCTGATCGCATACGAGAAGAAATGATAATTTTCCATTTGCCCATCCAATGCCGTACCACGGATCAGATCAGGATGAAATAATAAACAGGATCCCTTCGGATAATACATCTCATCTTTATTCTCTCCGATCACCTGCCCGGGAGCCAGAAATATCAGTGTTCCTTCCTGGTAGTCGTAAGCGTCCATTCCATAACGCAGGTCACCACATTTAACCTGCTTTAGAAAGACTGTATAGAATCCGTATTGTATCCGTCTTAATTTCCGGGGCGGCGCATTCTCAAAATGATGCACGCTTACAAGCGGATGCAACGTTTCTTTTTTTACCAGCGTATTGTACTCACTGATTGTATCAAGCTTTAAGATCTCTTCCATACGATTCACTTATTTCATCCACAAATTTATTATACTGATCTGACCTTATCAGCATAGCATATTCCTATCAGTGATTTTGGTAGACATTCGGTAACTCATATAAGCCTGAACGGGAAAAAGAGCAGGAAGTTTGCAGTATTGATCAGTTCCGAAGATGACGGGAACGCTTTAATAAATATAAAAATGAGCCAACGCATGTATCGTACATTGATAATGACATTTGTTGCCTGTTTGCCTCTGTCATTTGTTATTGCGCAAACAACAGATACGAATGTGAAAATGCTTTCTTTCAGACAAAAAGCATTGGTAAATATTGCCGCTGCTACAGCAAAAGGAGATTTAACGCTGCTGCAGACAAACCTCAGTACAGCATTGGATTCCGGTCTGACGGTCAATGAAGCCAAAGAAGCGTTGGTGCATACATATGCCTATTGCGGCTTTCCCAGAAGTATCCGCGGACTGCAGACATTGATGCTGGTGCTTGATGAACGTAAGAAAAAAGGAATGATTGATAATACCGGCAGGTCTGCAACTCCCATCAGCGACTCAGCCAATAAATATATACGCGGTGCAAAAATACTTGGTGAGTTGACCGGCTCTCCGCAAAGTGCACCCCGATCGGGTTATGGTGCATTCAGTCCAACGATTGACACCTTTCTGAAAGAACATCTCTTTGCAGATATCTTCGAACGGGATGTGTTGTCGTATGCAGAACGTGAGCTGGTCACAGTTTCCGTTCTGATCACCCTTGGCGGCGTGGAGCCAATGCTTCAATCCCATATGGGAATCAGCCTTCGCTTGGGAATCAGACCGGAACAACTATCGGAAGCGATAGTCCTTGCCGCTATTGCCGCAGGTGAAGAGCAGGCCATTGTTGCACGAAAGATCCTGGATCAATTGACAGGCAGCCGATGACCGGACCGATGACTGCGGCCATCACTGAAGATCAAATCAATCTTAATTCAACGCCCTGTATTCATTCGGTGAATATCCTGTGTTCTTCTTGAATGCTCTTGTAAAATGTTGAGGATACTTGAATCCCAGTTCGTAGGCAATTTCGCTGATCGTTTTATTACTGTCTGCGATCTTTTCCTTCGCCGCTTCCATCAACTTCACCTGAATAAATTCCTGCGCAGATTTACCCGTTTCTTTTTTGATCAGGTCTCCGAAATAGTTAGCAGAGAGATTCACCTGCTCAGCACAGTAGCTTACAGATGGAAGTCCCAGGGTTTCCAACTTTCCGGTGCTGAAATATTCATTGAGTATTCTTTCAAACTTTTCGAGGGTTCCCTGATGGACTGTTTGTCTCGTGATAAATTGCCTGTCGTAAAAACGCGTGCAATATCCCAGAAATAGTTCAATATTTGAAACGATCAGGTTCTTACTATGCTTGTCGATTGTGCGGCGAAGTTCATAATCTATCTTCATGAGGCAATCCAGTATGATCTGCCGCTCTGCTTCAGAAAGATGAAGCGCTTCTCTTGTACTATAGGAGAAAAATGTATGGTCACCAATATGTCTTCCCAGAGATGTTCCATGTATCAGGTCAGGATGAAAAACCAGTACATGTCCTTTGGGTTGATACAGTTCTTCCCCAACAACGCCGATAACCTGTCCCGGCGCGAGGAAAACAAGTGTTCCTTCCTGGTAATCGTAGGTATTCTTTCCATAGGTCAGATCGCCGCATTTTACATCTTTCAGAAAAACAGTGTAAAATCCGAAATACATGCGGGAGCCGCGGCGTGGATCTGCTTTTGAAAGATCCAATACACTGACAAGCGGATGAAGCGTTGGATGATTATTGAAACTATTGTAATCGCTGACCGTATTGAATTTTAACATATTTTCCATCTGATGGCATTTGGGATTGTTAAGGTATGAAGTTTTGATATGACTGAGCCCGGATCTTTCCTTTTGTTGTTTACTGACGGTCTATCCTGTACAATCTCCCGGCATCCGTGATCGCATACAAAGCGTTATCCGTTCCCTGTGTAAGATCTCTGAACCGCTGCCCTTCTCCTGCCAGCAATCTTTCTTCCCCGGTGACCCGGTTGTTTTCTATCACAAGCCGTGCGATATGCGTACCGCTTAATGCACCGGCAAACAGGTTATTTTCCCATTCCGGGATACGATTGCCCCTGTAGAAAGTTATACCGCTTGGCGATATTACCGGATCCCAATAATACACTGGTTGCTGTAATCCCTCCTGCTGCTGTATGCCGGCACCAACAGGCTGCCCGCTATACTCCAGTCCGTACGTGATCGTTGGCCAGCCATAATTAAAGCCGGGCTGAACCCGGTTGATCTCATCTCCTCCAAGTGGGCCGTGTTCACTTTGCCATAAGTCTCCTGTTACAGGGTGCCGCGCCAATCCCTGCGGATTTCTATGTCCCATGCTATACAGCTCCGGCAACGCTCCCGCACCACTAAATACGGGATTGCCCGGCGCCGGTTGCCCGTTTGTAGTAATGCGAATGATCTTTCCCAGCGCGGCGGTTAAAGCCTGTGCAAATGGCCTGGTATTGAGATTAGAACGTTCACCTGTACTTACTAAAAGATTTCCCGTCGCATCAAACAGTATCCTGCCACCATAATGGGCTGTACTGTTGGCTGCCGGCATGGCGCGGTATATCACTGTAGCATTTTCAATACTGGTTTCATTATCAGCCAGTCGTCCTTTTGCCACAGCCGTTAAGGTGCCGCCCGTCACATTTTCAGAAAAGACCCAGTAGACCATTCTGTTTGATGCAAACTGCGGATCGATACAAACTCCGAGCAGGCCGCCCTGACCAGACGCATTCACTGAAGGCAGTCCGGTTATCGGGCCGCTTAATGAGCCCGTAGTTGTAGCAATACGCATGCGGCCGGCCTTCTCCGTTATCAGTAACCTTCCATCAGGCAACGCAGTAATCCCCCATGGTGCGCTCAGTCCCGTTGTGATCACATTTGCTGAATACGGAGTGCTGGTGTGCACTCCGCCGATACGCGTTTGCCCGGTAAACGCCGGGCGATAGTTGCTATTGGGAGGATTCGTCTCCACTGGCGCTCCACCGGTTCCCGTACCCGGATCAGTGCCAGGATCAGTGCCCGTATTGTTGTCACCATCATTGCGGGAACAACCCGTAATGAGCAGAAATGACGCTGATGCGATGAATAAAAAATTCCCTTTCAGCATATCTTTTAAATTTGAATAGAAATAATTTACCCGGAATAATATTCAAAAATGTATCCAAAAAAGTCCGGATGCCCTGTTCGGAATCGCAACAAATTTCAATAATATATCAGCGCAGGCGCTTATACTGATCACTGAATACCTACCATAATTACAGTACCGCTGAACGATGAGCTGTTAAATTTCTTATAACTGATTAATGATTAAAGGAATGATCCTTTCATGGGCAATAGCTGTTGCCGTTACAGTAAAGGCATTTATCATGCCTGATATTAATGATCCGAAAAGATGTTTACCGGAAGAAGGTCAGGCTTTCTCTTAACAAAAAGCCCATCGGTCATCCAAGAATAACAATCAGTAAAAATGGTATCATTCCGGTAGTTAGTATACGTTGTCCTTAAACAAAATATCTCAATTTTGCTTATCAAAAACAGATAGTATGAAAACAGTAATATTGAATAACGGGGTTGAAATGCCCATCCTGGGTTTTGGCGTTTTCCAGGTAACCGATCTCGCAGAATGCGAACGCAGTGTGAAAGATGCCATCGCAGTTGGCTACAGGTTGATAGATACAGCAGCTTCCTACGGTAATGAAGAAGCTGTTGGGAGGGCAATCAAAGGGAGCGGTGTTTCAAGACAGGACCTTTTTATCACAACAAAGCTCTGGATACAATCAGATGGATACAATGGCACGAAGAAAGCGTTTGAGCAATCTCTTAAAAAGCTTCAACTTGATTATCTCGATCTGTATCTGATCCATCAGCCTTTTGGAGATGTATACGGAGAATGGAGAGCAATGCAGGATCTCTACAGGGAGGGAAAGGTCAGGGCCATCGGGGTCAGCAATTTTCAGCCAGACAGATTGATGGATCTTAAGATACATAATGAAATAGTTCCAGCGGTCAACCAGATCGAAACACATCCTTTTCATCAGCAAACCGATGCTCAAACATTTCTGAATGAAAATAATATTCAGATAGAGTCATGGGGACCATTTGCAGAAGGAAAGAATAATATATTTCATAATGAAGTACTCAGCGGCATTGCTGCCAAATACAACAGATCGATCGCGCAGGTGATCCTGCGTTGGCTGATCCAAAGAAATGTAGTGGCCATCCCCAAATCAGTGCGCAGAGAAAGAATGGAAGAAAACATCGCCGTGTTTGATTTTGAATTGAGTGGCGGGGACATGAATGCCATTCAACAACTCGATTCAAACGTCAGCAGTTTCTTTGATCACCGTGATCCGGCGATGGTAAAATGGCTGGGTGAAAGACAGTTGAACAATTAGTTTACAAACTTAAAATGAGTAAGATGAAAAAGAGAGTACTGGGTAATAGCGGTCTTGAAATATCCGCGCTGGGACTGGGTTGCATGGGCTTAAGTTTTGGCTATGGCCCTGCAACGGATAAGACTTCCGCAATAAAATTGATCCGCGCAGCAATTGAAAAAGGCATCACGTTCTTTGATACCGCCGAAGCGTATGGTCCCTATACAAACGAGGAGTTGCTGGGCGAAGCGCTCGCTCCATTCCGCAGTGAAGTAGTGATTGCAACCAAGTTTGGTTTTAAGGATGGCAGGCCGCCGCTTGGTGCGGACAGCAGACCTGATACGATACGAGCGGTCACTGAAGCTGCACTCAAAAGATTGAAGACAGATGTGATCGACCTGCTGTATCAGCACCGTGTAGATCCGGATGTTCCTATCGAAGAAGTAGCAGGAACGGTCAAAGAACTCATCAAAGAAGGTAAAGTAAAACACTTCGGCCTCTCCGAAGCCGGCGTAAAAACGATCCGCAGAGCACATGCCGTGCAACCGGTAACAGCGTTGCAAAGCGAATATTCCCTTTGGTGGAGAGAGCCGGAACAGGAGATCATCCCTACACTTGAAGATCTGGGAATTGGATTTGTGCCATTCAGTCCTTTAGGGAAAGGGTTTCTTACCGGTAAGATCAGCAAGGACACTTCATTTGATAAAAACGATTTCAGAAATACTGTACCCCGTTTCTCTGATGAAAACCGGGAAGCCAACCAGGTGCTGATTGATCTGCTGAATAAAATATCCAGTGATATGAATGCAACGCCTGCGCAGATTTCGCTGGCCTGGCTGCTGGCTCAAAAGCCATGGATCGTTCCTATCCCCGGCACAACCAAAATTCACCGGCTGGAAGAAAACATTGCCGCTGCAGCATTAACGTTGAGCGACGATAATATCGCCGCTATCACGCATGCATTTTCAACCGTCAATGTACAGGGCGTCCGGTATAATGAGCAGGGACAGAAAATGATCGATCGTTAATAGCATCAACTTTTATTCACTTAAATCAAAATCATGAAAAGATTCCTGCCTTTGACCTTTCTGTTGGCCTTTTTGTATAACCATGCCGCTGCACAGGACAACACATCTTTTACCAAAGATGGCGTTACGCTTCCTGTTATCAATACGGGAAATAACACACTCATTGAACTGATCAGGGCAGACAGCACCTTCGGTTTCAATATAGCAGTAGCAAGTTTTCCTGCCGGTAAGAAACTGGATTGGCACCACCATCCCGGTGGGCAGATCCTGGTGATCACGGAAGGGACCGGGTATTACCAGGAGAAAGGCAAACCCAGGCAAACAGTTCATAAAGGTGAAATAATCAAATGCCTTCCTGGTATAGAACACTGGCATGGAGCCTCGCAGGATAGCGCTGTGACCTACATGGCTACCAGCCCTGCCCAAAAAGGTCCAACTGTGTGGCTGCAAAAAGTAACTGACGAAGAATATAACGGGAAATAAATCCGGGCACAAACGTTTTCAGCCCGGTCATTCCGTATGCTAATATTAATAATGCGCGCTATGACAAACTTACTACTCCCTGCCCTGATATTACTATCCGCCTGCTCCGCCGACAAGGCAAATAACAGTACCGTTAACACAATACCTTTGGCAGACTCCAGCAAAGTGCTGATCGTTTATTTATCCCGGACGAATAATACAAAAGCTGTTGCCGAAATGATCCACAGGAAGGTTGGCGGCAAATTGACAGCAATAGAATTACAAACACCGTATCCGGCCAACTACCAGGCTACGGTGCAGCAGGTAGCACGGGAAAATGAAACGGGCTATCTTCCTCCGCTCAAAACAATAATCGACAGCATCGGAAAATATGAGATCATCTTTATTGGCTTCCCAACCTGGGGAATGCAATTGCCGCCGCCTATGAAAAGTTTTCTTAGCCAATACAATCTTCAGAACAAAACAGTGATCCCGTTTAATACAAATGGCGGGTACGGCATCGGCAACAGTTTCGATAAAGTGAAAGAATTGTGTCCCAACAGTACAATACCCGAAGGCTTCACTACCAGAGGCGGCTCCGAAAGAGACGGACAATTATTTGTTATGGAAGGAACGAAACTCGTAAGTGTTGAAGCGGAGCTGGAAAACTGGCTGAAGAGGATCAAAGTAATTGAATAAAACCACCCGCTCAGGTGCGTGTGGTTCCGGTGCGTGTGGTTCCGGTGCGTGTGGTTCCGGTGCGTGAGACACGCACCGGGGCTACGCACCGGGGCGGAACATTCATTGATATTCAACATCCGTTACAGGCTGTAACCATACAACATTCCCCTTATCTGTATTCGGACCAATGGCAATATGTGTCATTGCATCTGCAGGCGTTGCCCCATGCCAATGTTCAACGAATGGAGGACATTTAATTACATCACCTTGCTTAATAACCTGCACAGGTCCGCCTCTTTCCTGATACAGCCCTTTTCCGTTTGTTACCAGCAAAAGCTGTCCTCCGGGATGTGAATGCCAGTTCGTCCGCGCGCCGGGCTCGAAAGTAACTGACCCTATATTTGTATTGTAAACGGTATCATTTGTAACCAGCATGTTCAGATAAACCGTTCCCGTAAAATTTCCGTTCGTAACCAGATTGCCTTTGGCAAATGGCATGAGTTGCTTCGTTTCCCACTGATCACTGTTTTTTTCACCCGCTTTATTTTGACAGGAAATGGCCGCTATAGCAGCCATCCCTGTTAATAATATAAAAAAGCCTTTTTTCATTACAGCTCGTTTAAAGGTTTTTATGATAAAAGGAGGTCAGCTTCTCAACGGCCTGATCAACGTAAGCGGGCTTCCAGTAGGTTTCAATATGCGTGGCTCCTTCGATCAGGAACAGTTCTTTATTTTTGGCATGAATAGCTTTTGGAAAAGCTTCTTCCGTCATATAATAGCTGTCAGCTTTAGTTCCGGCAATCATCAGCAAAGGCTGTTCGATCAGGTCCATATCAGCTGAGGCATCAAAGCTCATCAAATCCAGCAAACTGCTTGTGGTATACTTGCCGGAAGAGTTCGGATGTGCGTGAGTCCTGCTATAATAAACAGCGCCTTCCCTGTATAAATTAAACGGCAATTTAGCGATTTGCTCATCGGTCAACGGCGTATCGCTGCCGCCAATATAAGACACCTCTCCGCCGGCCGCTTCCTTCGCACGTGCATCGGAAGCCTGTTTCAGCCGTTCCTGGATGGTTGATAACTGCGAATTCATATAACCGTTCCTTCGTACGATTCCCGAATTGAACATGCTCAGCGTGGCGATCGTTTTAAAACGTTTATCTGTTTGCGCAGCTGCCAGGGAATAACCGCCACCGCCGCAAATACCCAGCAACCCAAGCTTTGCGGTATCAACGCCTTTGAATTGCGAAATAAAATCTGCCATTGCGTGAATATCTTCGATACGGTTGGCTGGTTTATCCACGTTGCGTGGCAACCCACCACTTCCCCCCTGATATGCAGCATCGGCAGTGATCGTAATATAACCCTGTTCTGCCAATCGCTGCGCATACAATCCGGCAACCTGTTCTTTCACGCCTCCATTAGGATGAGCCACTACGATAGCAGGATACCTTTTAGCAGCATCATAATTCGCCGGCGTATAAACATTGGCAGCGATAGCAATGTTTTGGATCTTATAACTCACCGGATGAATATTCACCTTCCCTCCAACATTTTCAGTGATAGCGCCTTCATACACGAGTGTAAAAGGGTTCCCTGTTTTCTGTGCGTTGACTGTGTTCATAAATATTGTCGTTATGATGAATGTTATGTATAGCGATCTTATTTGTAACATCTTATTTCTTTATTTGTCATTAAAAAATTCAGAAAAATCATTGGTATGTGATTTTATTGAGCGTCTTACTCCATATACTTTTTAGTTGAGCCGGCCGGCTTACTTTGCTGAGACAAAGGTCTGTAGTCTGTACAGTTTGTATGGTATACGGATTACGGAGATAACAACCATTATTACTTTTTGCTTATGCAGGATCATGAGGCAATCAATGAGAAATTAAGGCATTGAAAAAGGCTGCCAGGGGCAGCCGGTAGAAATTTATTGATGTGAATAATGTGATGACCGGTGTATATTTTCACACACAAGGAGACTGAACTACTTATCTAATCCTTTTTCCTTTAACCATTTATTGATCACCGTTGCAATCTCCTGATTATTTAAATCAGCCATAATAAAGTGTGTATTGCCTTTGATCCCTGCTTCAGGCAGATGCACAACGGTAGCATTTCCGCCGTGACTGTTCACCACTTTCGCCCATTGACGTGCAGTAGCCAGTACATTCCGCCAGAAGTTTTGCGAAGCAACAGCAGTCTCTTCCGCAGGAATATTATCACCATAATAAATGATAATGGGTATTTTGGTAAGTTTTATAAACTCATTCAGCGGCACGCCTCTTCCGCCCCGGTTACCCGCCGGCTCTTCCCCTTCGGGAAAAGTAAATCCTCCGGGTTCAATAGCAACAATCGCTTTTACACGTTCATTTTTTATTGCTGTTTTCCATCCGGGTGAGCCTCCGGCAGAATGAGTGAAAAGGATCCCGTCACCCGATTGATCGAATACGGCCGACATCGCATTCACGATCGTTGCTTCATCAACGGATCCCGTATTCGGCGTCATCATCCGGAAAAAACTGTTCATCGATGCACTATCCTTTGGAAATTGCACGCCTTCATAAAATCCGGGATACTGACCGATACGAAACTGTGTATACCAGGTCTGATCGTCTGGAGCGGAATCAATCGTTATTGGCTTAGTGGTTTGGCCGGCATCTCCCCTCCCAGGCTGATCAACGAGGTATACCCCATATCCTTTTCGTAAAAAAATATCAGCAAACCCTTCCCGCCCATCGGCAGTTGTTTGCCAGCTCCTGCGTGATTGTCCATAACCGTGCAGAAAGATCATTGCATTTTTTTTCGGCTTAACCGGGATCTGGTAAAATACATCGGCGTGATCACCATGTCTGGTTTGTCCACCCTGTTTTTCATTCCAGGGTTTCTTCGGATCGAATATTCCGTCACTTTTAATGATCGTACCACCAGCGGAGAATGCGCCTTGTTCTTTAATAACAATGGGCCCGGGCTTTGCGCTTTTTTGCGCATGAAGAGGCGGATGTGCTACAATTCCGATGCATACCATCGTCCACATTCTGAATATCGTATAGCTCGTTGCAATTATACGCTGTTTCATATTTTAAGGTTTATTGCTCAATTATTTTTGCCGGCGGCTTTCTCCATAACATCCAGCCTGGCTTTCCTGAAGTCGGTAATGGCTTCCGCGGAGCCATTCGCTCCAATTTCAAAGACTTCATTCTTTTTCGGATCATAACCAGGCCAGTGCGGCAAGCCCGGCCCATTGGGATTTCCGGTCTTTGCAAAGTTAGCCCAGTATGTATTCATCATGCGGCCAACTTCCTTATCCAGATCTGCCGGACCATTGCCATTTCGTTGCATAAGATTATTGAATACAAAGGGAATCTCTCCTGAATGTGATGCACCAAACGGCATTCTCTCCCTGAACGCAGCCGGAACGTAAGAAAAATAATACAGGTATGCCGGCGTTTTATGCGCCACAAAAATCCGTGCGGTAAATCTTGCGGGCTCAGCCCAAACCTTATCAGTGTTAACAAGGGTAAGCATCTTCGCAAAATCTGTATTATTACCGGGATCGTAAGCCCTGGTCATTTCATCCTTCAGGTTATCAAAAAGGGAATATAGTTCCTCTTTGGAACGCGCGTTAACAAACCCTCCCGGCACTTCTGCACTGTTTGATCCGATGATCAGCGGAACTGTATGTTGTGTGTTGGCATTATATGAATGTTCTGCAGTTTCTGTTACCAGACGCCCATCCAGAATCGGTCCCGGATAAGTGATGATTCCGTTCGTGGACTCCTGTCCACCGTCAATGATCTCCGCCGCACTCAATGCCCTTAATTTCGACAAAGCATTATTGTCAGTTCCTTCTATGTTATATCTTTTAGCAAAATTAATACCGGCTGTTTCGGCAGAAACAGGATAATGCGGATCGGAGTTTTCTTTGTTGACAGGCCGTCCTGTCAACACTCCATCCCTGCCACCGCCAGATTCTATGATTGCTTTTTGAAAAAGCCCTTTTGCGGCAGGAATAGTCAGCAACGAATGAACAGATACGCCGCCCGCTGATTGACCAAAAATGGTTACATTGTTTGGATCACCACCAAAGGCCGTAATATTTTGCTGAATCCATTGCAATGCGGCAATCTGATCCATGTAGGCATAATTGCCTTTATATTCCTCAGGATGTTCTTTACTCAGGGCAGGAAATGCAAAAAAACCTAACCGTCCGAGCCTGTAGTTTATAGAAACAAGGATCACGCCTTGCTTTGCAAATGCAGCTCCGGTAAAGTTATTTCCACCACCGCTGCCTGCCACAAATCCACCTCCGTGTATCCAGACCATGACTGGCAATCCGGATGACGATGTGCCAGTCGACGGCTTCCAGATATTCAGAAATAGACAATCCTCAGAAGAGTTGGGCGAGATGCCCGCGCCGCGTGGCCAGCCAGCCTGCGCACAATCAGCACAAAACTTGCTGGCATCTCTGACGCCTGACCAGCCAGTCATGGGTTGGGGTGGCCGCCAGCGGTTACTACCTACGGGTGGCGCTGCGTACGGAATACCTTTGAATGACGAAACGCCTTCTTCGGTCATGCCGCTTACAATTCCCGAGATGGTCCTGACCTCAGGTCTTCCATCCTGTGCTTTTGTGTAGAGGATGAAAAAGAAAGAAATAGCCAGTAAGAAATTTATTCTGAGGAATGATCTATTCATATTAATAGTTAATGATTGAAACAGTATAAAGTCATCTCATCATCCAACGTCTCAGTTTCATGTATTCTCTTATGATATCAGGATAATGATCCGGTCAACGTTGTAATTACGGATACGGGATACTTTTACATTTTACTATCAGCTCTTCCGTGGGGCTTCAACATTTGAAAGTGCCTGTACTCCGGCGGGAAGTCTTTCACCTGAAATTTGAATGGCATTCAACTGTACATTCAACTCCGCATATTCCTGATCAGTAAATTTGATATCACCTGCGCCAGTGTTCTCGAGCATATGAGCCATCTGGGTGGATCCGGGGATAGGCACTATCCACGGTTTTTTGTACAATAGCCAGGCAAGGGAGATCTGCCCAATTGTCGCCTGTTTTCTTTCAGCCCAGATTTTCAACAGATCAACAAGCGCAAGATTTTTGGACATATTTTCCTGGGAAAAACGGCTTTCGTTACCCCGGATATCACCCGGAGCAAAGCGCGTAGATGCATCTATTGCACCTGTTAAAAATCCAACCCCAAGCGGACTCCAGCAAACAAGGCCGATACCCAGTTCTTCACACAATGGAATCACCTGTTCCTCCGGTCCGCGCCAAAGCATGGAATATTCATTCTGGATTGCTGTAACGGGATGGACAGCATGTGCCCGGCGTACCGTTTGTAATCCCGGTTCCGACAGCCCGTAATGCAACACTTTTCCTTCTTTGATCAGGTCTTTGATAGCACCCGCCACATCTTCAATGGGAACCTGTGGATCGACCCTGTGCTGGTATAATAAATCAATCCTATCCGTTCTTAATCGTCTCAGCATGGCTTCAACGACCTGCTTTATATGCTCCGGGCGACTGTTCAAACCGGGCAACCACCTTCCTGTCTGCTGATCAATGTTCCAGCCAAATTTTGTTTCTATCACTATTTTATTCCGGAAAGATTCGACCGCCTCTCCCAGAATTTTTTCGCTCTCAAAAGGTCCGTAGGCTTCCGCTGTATCAAAAAGTGTTACACCATTGTCGTAAGCAGCATGAATAATTTTATGCATCTCGCTACGGGTGGGAATAGTTGTCTGGTAAGTACGGCTCATATTCTGCACACCAAGACCGATGGCTGAAACCTCCAGTGACTTGCCCAGTTTTCTTTTGCCGGGGTTTACGGCTTCCTGTTGTTTGTTGTCATTGCCCCTGCTCTTCAGCACTGCAGATTTTGCTAAAGAATCGAGAGGTAAAAATGCGGCTCCTGCTGCTGCAAGTCCGCCATTTCTTAGCATTGTTCTACGATCCATGTCTACCAATATTTATAAAGATTTAAGAATACTATCGCTCGTTCTGTTGTTAACAAAGAAGCACCATCGCGATCCATACACGGTCACTAAGCCAGGCTTTGCGGTAGCATCCGTGTGTGCCGGATCACCGCCAACCGGCAGATCAGTCAGTATGCATAATTAGACAGCCACGTTCGGCTCATGATGAAATCGCCCTGCGGTTCCGGATTCGGCTACTACAGTACATTTCCTGCGCAACAGATGTCTCCATACAAATTTCAATTTTGCCGTCGACTGTTGAGTATATGGAGTACGGCTTTTAATACCATTATTACTGATATGGAGTTAAAGCGTGGGGCATCACAGTGAATTTGGTAGAAAATCAGTAATCCGTATAAGCATTCCCAGGGCAAACAAAGGCATATTTGTAAGCAACTAACTCACCGTAATGAAAAATATTCTGATCATATCGATGGCGGGCTTGCTGACAGGCACGCTTTCAACCAGCACAAGTAAGCATCAACCGATCCATACGGAGATAAAAACAGATGATGTCGCAATATCCGGTCCCGGGATCCGGAGCGCCGACCTCCCACTGGATAAAATAAAGCTCCCTCCCGGATTCTCCATCAGCGTTTTTGCTGAAGTACCCGGCGCACGCTCTATGGTCATGTCTTCTTCCGGAACCCTGTTTGCAGGAACTCAAAGAGCAGGAAATGTATATGCAGTAAAGGATACCGATGGTGATCACAAAGCAGATAAGAAATGGGTGATTGCCACCGGTATGAATAACCCGAATGGCGTGGCATTGAAGAATGGAAACCTCTTTGTAGCTGAGATCAGTAAGGTTACACGATTTAACGATATAGAGAACAATCTTGCTGATCCCGGCAAAGGCGAAGTGATCAATGATAAATTCCCGACCGAATGGCCGCATGGATGGAAATACATCGCATTTGGTCCCGATGGCAAACTATATGTACCGGTAGGCGCCCCATTTAATATTGGCATGCCTGACGACAGACATGCCGCTATTTTCAGGATGAATGATGATGGAACTGCATTGGAAAAATTTGCCAGCGGTATCCGCAATACAGTTGGATTTACCTGGCATCCCACTACCAAAGAAATGTGGTTCACTGATAATGGCCGGGATATGATGGGCGACGATATTCCTCCCTGTGAACTGAACACCGCACCAAAAGCGGGAATGAATTTCGGCTATCCCTATTTCCATGGTGGCGACATTAAAGATCCGGAATTCGGCGGCTCGCATGAAGCGTCGGAATTTACTTCGCCAGCCAAAAATCTCGGAGCACACGTTGCCCCGCTTGGCTTAAAGTTTTATACGGGAACAATGTTTCCCGCCGAATATAACGGGCAGATCTTTATTGCTGAACATGGTTCCTGGAATCGCAGTAAAAAAAGTGGTTACCGGATCAGCCTCGTTAAAATGGAAAACAACAAAGCCTCCGGTTACGAACCTTTTGCGAGTGGCTGGCTTGATGATTCCACCCAGAAAGCCTGGGGCCGCCCCGTTGATGTGCTCGTACTCGCAGATGGATCCATGCTGGTTTCGGATGATCTGGCCGGAGTGATCTATCGCATCTCCTATCAAAAACCTTAAAGCATTGTAGCCGTACCCTCAGATCATAAAGATATCTGCCGGTACGGCTGCAATCATTAAAGAGAAAGAAGTGAAAAAATCATTGCTACTGTTCTTATTAAGCCTTTATAGCATAATCTCTTTTGCACAACAGAAAACCAAAGTTGCTCCCAGGACTTCAGGAAAGCAGATTTATACTCAACGGTGCATGACATGCCATCAGGTTGACGGTGCAGGTGCACAGAACATGATTCCTCCACTGATCAAAACCAGTTATGTAACGGGCAATAAACAACGGCTCATTAAAATTTTGTTGAACGGCTTAAACGGGCAAATAACTGTAAAAGGAGAAATGTATGAAGGAGAAATGCCTCCACAGAATTTTTTATCAGACAGGGAAATTGCAGCTGTGCTGACGTATGTCCGCAGTAGTTTCGGCAATAAGGCCGGCCCTGTTACAACAGGAGAGGTGAAAAACGTCCGTGCATCCATTAAGAAAAAGAAGAAAATAGTATAATTAAGAACGATGTTGAGAATGCCATGCAATTCCGCAAACAGAGATTCATCAACATTTAAAACTGACGGTATCAACCATGCCCTCCACTCCTTCGCACCTTGAACACATGCAGTACTTGCGGGAATAGTGCATCCATCGTTTCCCGCACTCCTTTCGGCGAGCCGGGAACAGTGATCACCAGCATGTCTTTGATAAAACCGGCAACACCGCGTGACAGCATTGCCAGGGGCATCCGCTGCTGACCGTATGCCCTTGCAACTTCCATAACACCTGGTATATCCTGATCGATCAATGACGCAATTGCTTCAGGCGTTACATCCCGCGGGGATAATCCTGTACCACCGGTAAAGAGAGCCAGATCAAAGCCTTTTTCCTGCAGGCTGATTGCTTGCTGACGGATGGCTTCAACTTCATCCGGTACAACCGTATAGTCTCCCGCTGCAAGACCATGCTTCTCCAATAATTCAACAAGCAATTTACCAGACAGATCTTCCTGTTCACCCGCAGAAACACGGTCTGAACATACAACCACCGCACAGCTCAAACCGGACACAAGACTCCTGCTACTATCCGACTTTCCGCCTTTCTTACTTTCTAATTTTACAGATTTTATCTCCAGCGCCTTATCAATCGGCTTCAGCATATCATACAAGGTCAATGCTGCGATCATTGCACCGTGCATGGCTTCTACTTCAACACCCGTCTTGTAGATCGTATGCACCTCTACACGGATCATGATCTGTAGTCCTTCTGTTGAATAACTCACCGCAGCATATTCAATCGGCAGCGGATGGCAATCGGGCACCACATCACTGGTCTTCTTGATAGCAAGCAGGGCCGCTGCTCTCGAAAATTCAAAGACATCACCCTTTGGCACACGCTTTTCCAGGACAGCGCGGATTGTTTCTTCACCGGATGCTTCCACAACAGCAAGCGCCACCGCCTCGCGAAGTGTAAATGATTTATGTGTGATATTGACCATTCAGTTATTTATTTACTTTCCATTGATAGCCTTCATCCGCAAAGATCTCCCTTCCCCAAACCGGCAGCTCACTCTTGATCCGCTCTACCAGCAGGTTGCAGGCTTCCATCGATGCCTTGCGATGACCTGCAATGGCCAATACAAAAAGACAGATCCCGCCGGCCATCACCGTACCAAGGCTGTGTCTTACTTCCAGGGCATTTAACTTATATTGTTCTTTTACCTCCGTTGCGATTTCCTGCATCTTTACATCCGCCATTTCCACATAGGCAGTGTATTCAATGGCCTGCACTTCCCGATCATCTTTTTTATCAGCCCTTACCTGCCCCATAAAACAGGAATATGCACCTGCAGCAACATCTGTGCTGTAATGCTTCAGGCATTCAGCAAGCAGACCGGCAGGCAAAGCATTTTGTATAAAGATGGATATTGACATATTCTTATTTAAACAAGGCTTCCCCTTGCGATCAGTGCCAGTACACCGCCTTTTAAACTATAAACCTGATTGTTTTTCCCCCCATGCATCTCCCTGTATGCAGCTGCAGCCCTTAAACTTCTTTTACCGCTTTGGCAAACAAAAACAATCTTATCATTCTTAATTGCATGCAGATCATTTAAAAAAGATGCTAACGGGATCTGTTGATGAGAGATGCCGGTCAATGCTGGTATTTCATCCGGTTCCCTCACATCGATCACGCTGATATTTTCTTTTGCCATCAGGTCAATGAACTCACTCACCTCAATCTCTATTTTTCCATCCGCAATAATACCGCATAGCGCGGGATAATCCATTTGTTCAAATTCATTGACTGATTTAGGCAATGACCTGAACCCTTCCGGGGTCGGAGTGATTTCTATAACAAAGATTCCGTTATTCCCTGCCGAATACGTCAGCAATTTACCTGTGAGCGTTTCACCTGTTCCCGTCAGCAACTTGATGCACTCATTCGCCATAAAATTACCAATGAGATTCGGCAATACGCCCAACACTCCTGCTTCGCTGCAATTGGCTACTTCACCATCTTTTGGCGGATCAGGAAATATATCCCTGTAAGTGACAGGGCCGTTGAATACTGCCACCTGCCCTTCAAACCGGGAAACTGCGCCATAGATCAGCGGCTTACCAAGCAGTGCGCAGGCATCATTCAGCATGTAGCGGGTTTGAAAATTATCCGTGCCATCGATCACGATATCATAACTGCTGATGATTTTTATTGCGTTGGTATTGGTGATGTGAAGCGGATAAACAGTAACAGATATATTATCGTTCATAGCTTTCAGAAAATCTTTCGCACAGTCTGCCTTCAGTTTGCCTGCATCTTGCGTGCGATAAAGAAACTGCCGGTGAAGATTGCTCAGCTCCACTTTGCCATCATCCACAATACCGATCTCTCCTACTCCGGCACCTGCAAGTGCCATCAGTACCGGGCAGCCCAATCCGCCTGCGCCCACAACAACCACACGCGCCGCAGCAAGTTTCTGCTGAGCTTCCATTCCGAAACCTTTCAGGATGATCTGGCGATGATATCTTTCATAAAAATCAGCTGTCTGCATCGTGTAAATTTTAACCACCGGAGAAAGGCGGCAATAAAGCGATCTCTGACCCTTCACCGATCATTGTATTCTGCCGCACGATCTTCCGGTCGACAGTGATCACATACCTTGCTTCTTTTAACAATGGAAACTGCTGCTGCAATTGCTCAACCAACAGATCCGTATTCTCAACCGGTTCCATTACCGTTTTGCTGCCGCCAATGATATCCGTCAGCTGACCAAACACCAATATCGTCAACGTATTGTTCACTTAAGGTTGGGTAAAAATAATTTAAATGCGGCAACTGCCAGTACAACTGCCAGCAGGAACTTGATCGCGCGCTGAGGGAAACGCATTGCGCCAAAATAGGAACCGAGCAATCCGCCACAGAAAGCTACTACTACCAGTCCGATCATTCCCTGGCTGAATTCGATCCCTTTTGTCAATTGTCCGATCAGGCCCGCAACGGAATTAACAAAGATGAATAAGGCGCTGATCGCGGCTGCCTGCTTTTGATCAGTCCAGCGGAGCAACAGCAACACCGGTGAAAGGATCACTCCCCCACCAATGCCCAGCATACCGGATAACAAGCCGATCGCAGCCCCGATCAGCACCAACCAGATCGTTTTGGGCTCTGCTGTTTTGTCAACTTTTATATCACGGAAAAAAAGAAATCTCGCAACAGGGATCAGCAAAAACACACCGAGCATTTTGCGGTATACATCTGAATGAATGGCCATGCTGCCGCCAATGAACGCCATTGGCACAGAAGCCAGCGCCAAAGGGATAAATAGTTTTCTGTTGAAATAATTGCCGCGGAAATAGAAAATAAAAGATGTAAGGGAAACGAACAGGTTCAACACCAGGGCGGTTGGTTTCATCACTAACGGTGGCACACCAAAGAGCGCCATCAGTGCAAGGTAGCCGCTCGCGCCTCCATGACCCACTGAAGAATAAAGAAACGCGACCGCGAAAAGCAGCGGATATAGCAAGTAAAGATTATCCATAAACAGGTAATAAATGAATTTGTACTATTTCTCCTTTTTCATATACACGCATTATTTCATCGAGTATTACAAAACAGTTCGCAACAGCAAAACTGCTCAGCCGGTATGATTCCTGTGCGGTAAGTATGGTCGCTTTACCATCCTGGTAATTTCCTTTCAGGAAATGTGTAAGCTGATTATTCTTCTGATAAGTTTCCGCCAATGGAACCTGCAAGTTGGTCAGGTTATCCGGTTGCCCTTTCATCTTCCGCAACAAAGGCCACACATACTCATAGAAACAGGTAAGCACAGAAGAAGGATTTCCGGGAAGGCCAAACACCGGTTGTGCTCCTTTTCTTCCTGCATACAGCGGCTTGCCCGGACGTTGCTTCACTTTATGGAATAGTTGCTGAATGCCGCATTGCTCCGCGGCTTTCACTACAAAATCATAATCGCCTACGCTTACACCACCGGTGATCAGCACAACATCGGATGATCGCAATGCATCGTTCAGCACTTTTACCGTCTCATCCAGTTCATCTTTTACAAAATAAACGGTAACATCCGCAATACCCATTTCAGCAAGACAGGCCTGCAACATGGCCGACGAAGCTTCATACACCTGTCCGAATACCAATGGCAGACCGGGTTTCTGCAATTCATTTCCCGTAATTACGATCGCCACGGACGGCGTTGCATAAACAGGAATTTTCGCATAACCGAGAGCGCCCAAAAAACCAACAGATGCCGCTGTAACCAATGCATTTTTTGCAAGCGCTCGTGTATCTTTCTTAATATCTGTTCCTTTAATGCGCCGGTTATCTCCTTTCCGCAGATCTGCCTGATCAATGGTCACGAATCCATCGCGATAAACGGTTCGCTCCTGCATCACTACCGTATCCGCGCCTTCCGGCAATGGTGCGCCGGTGAAAACGCGGACAGCTTCTCCTTCTTTCACCATTATTCTTTCATCACTTCCCGCCGCTATCCTGCCGGTCACTTTCATTGCTGTACCTGACTTCCAACTATCAAAAGCAAATGCATATCCGTCCATGGAAGATTGGTCAAACGCAGGAATATCAACCAACGCATAAAGATCATCTGCCAGCACTGAACCAATAGCCGCAGCAAGCCTGATCTGAGTGACCATCGGCTCAAATTGCTGTGCACTCAATATCGCTTTTGCTTCCTGTACAGTAATAATTGTTTCCTTCATGATTCATCTTCTGTTTTCATAACCGGCCGGTTATTACCCGCCGATACTGATCATACTGCGATTCACCAGTTGCTCACTTTTCAATTCATCTATTGGCTTATCTCCAAACTGACCACCCAATTTTTCTTCCTTTCCCAAAATGTTTTGCCTGATCAATGATTCTAACGGCAATCCATTTCTGAATGCTGTCAGCAGATCTGTTTCATCTTTGGAGAATAAGCAGTTCTTCATTTTACCATCAGCCGTCAGCCGCATGCGGTTGCAGCCAGTACAAAATGGCGCGCTCATGGTGCTGATCACACCGAAACTACCTTTATGCCCCTGTATGGCATAGCGCGAGCTCGTTGCGTTTTTTTCTGCCGGTTGCTCTTCTATTGTGTATGTCGAAGTGATCAGTTCGATCATTTCATGTTTGGTAAAAACCTGCGCGCCTTTCCAGCGATTACCCGCGAATGGCATAAATTCGATGAACCTGATCTCAATGGCTTCGTTCTTTGTCCACCGTATGAAGTCCGGCATTTCTGTTTCATTCACGCCTTTCATCACCACCATATTGATCCTGATGTTCAGGCCACGCGCAAGGGCCATGTTGATATTCCGGAATGTTTGTGCAAAGAGATCTCTGTGTGTGAGTTCACGGAACTTCTCCGGAGATAACGTATCAAGGCTGATGTTCAGTCCGTGAATACCGGCGGCTTCAATGGCGTCGATGTGACGATGCAGTAAAGTTGCATTAGTGGTCAGGCTCAGTCTTGCCGGCAACACCGCCAGCCGCTCCAGTATATCTCCGAAATCTCTTCTCGCAAGTGGTTCGCCACCAGTCAGCCGGATCTTATCAACGCCCAACGACACAAACGTTTTTGCGATCGCTTCTATCTCCTCCGGTTGCATCAGATGTGAAGTTGGCATAAAATGATAATGCTCGTTCGGCATGCAATACGCACAGCGAAGATTGCAAAGATCCGTCAGCGAGATCCTCAGGTAATTATGCCCTCTATCATGTGTATCATAGATCATTTCTTGTTGGGTACAGCTGTTAATTCAGTGATCTGTTGAAAAGCTTCCTTCGTATCAATATCTATCGCGCCTGCGGGAAAATTGACGATCGCCACTTGATCACCTGCTTTTTCTATCAGGTGTTTGGCTCCGGTATCTCCTTCCAGCGACTGCAATTCTGCAAAAAAAGTTTGGTGAAATAAAGCCGGCACGCCTTTCCTGTCATCGTAATAACTGGCAACAACCGGCGCATTGGTCCGCTGTTGTGTATTTACCAGTTCTTTTAAATGCACTGCGTCAACAAATGGTTGGTCACAAAGCATGATCAGCACATTTGTTACGTTTTGATATTTTTCGTTGATGAAATTAATTCCCGCACGGATGGAACTGGCCATTCCCTCCTCAGCCTTTTCATTGAAGATGATCTCCACCGGCATGCCATCCAGTTGCTTCGTAACATCATTGGATTGATCATTCACTACTACCACTGTTGCACCCGCATGCAAATCCAATGCAGCATGAACGGAGTTCCGCAACAATGTGTCTCCATTATAGATCAATTGCTGCTTTGGTGTTCCCAATCTTTTGGAAGCACCGGCGGCCAGCAGCAACACGGCATAGGTTTGCATGGAAGAGAACACTGTTGTATCCCGCTTGTGTATGTGACCTTTTTGCCCGCGCAAAGAACCACCTGCCTTTTTCTCCAATACCGCTTTTATTTCTGGGAGAATGGAAAGAGCGATCTCTTCCGGAGTTTCCGCGCCGATATCAAAACCGGTCGGACCAAAGATCCTCGCACGCTGTGCTGCGGAAAGCTGCAAACCTTCTTCTTCGAGTTCGCGCAGCAGTCGTTCCGTTTTTTTCACCGGGCCGAGAATGCCGATATAAGGCGTTTCCGTTTTAATAGCTTCGATCAGCACGGCTTTATCATAATGATAGTTGTGTGACATCAGCAGGATGGCTGTTTGTCCGTCAACCGCAATTTGCTGAAGCGCTTCTTCCGGTTTTGAGATCATTACCTGGCAACCGGGAAATCTTTCTTCATTTGCATAAGCAACGCGGCCATCGATCAGCGTAATATCCCATCCAAGAATAGCCGCGATCTGCGCCAATGGCCGGATGTCGTTACCGGCCCCGGCTACAACGATCGCCGGAGTTGGCGGAATGTATTCGATGAACGCGGTAAAGGAACCCTGATCATCTGTGTGCGGGTATTCCACAAATGCAGATGCTTTTTGAGAAAATACGCTGAAGATATCACCCGCGATCAATTGTTCATTTACCGGAAGATCTTTATCTACAGCAATACGTTCATTGCCGGAATACATCAATCTTGTTCCTTGTTGAATATGTTTTTTATCGGCTGTATTGAAGAAGGTCACTATTGCAGCCGGTTGACGTTTTGCAATCGCTGATTGCAGCAACGTAAGCGATGTTCTTTCTTTACTGGCAACAACCGGTTCCAGCAGGATGCGGATGATACCATTGCAGCCAAGGCTTACGCCGATCAGATCGTTTTCTTCGTCAGATGTATCATAGGTTACCAGCATTGGCTTTTCTTCCATCATCACCAGCATTGCTTTACGCAATACATCACCTTCCAGGCAGCCGCCGCTCACAGCGCCGGTCAGTTGACCATCGTCTGTGATCAGCATGCGGGCGCCGGGAGCGCGATAGGCCGATCCTTCTATATGGACAACTGTTGCAAGCACTGCTTTTTTCTGCTGCGCCCGCGCTGCGTTGTATGCCTGTATGATCTGCCTGATCTCTTTCATTTAATTATGATCCATTGATAATACTTTTCAAATAAATGAACCAGCCTTATGCCGGGCATTGATGGCTTGTGATAATAATTCCACCGCTTCATCAATCTCCTGTTCCGTGGTAAATCTGCCAACACTGATACGTAATGCCCTTCCTGCCTGCGCATCCGTCAAACCCATTGCTTTCAATACATGCGATGGCTGCTGCACCAGACCGGCACAGGCGCTTCCACGGCTGATTGCGAGATGTGATGATAGTGACAGGAGTAATTGTTCAGTATCCTCATAAGGCACAAGTATATTGCTGACGTGTGGGAGACGCAGGTTTCCTCCATTCACTGTTACTCCCCGGACCTGCTCCTGAAGCGATCGCTCCAGTTTATCTCTCAACTGCATCAATCGCTTAGACTCAGCAATCATTTCTTCCATGCAAAGTTCAGCAGCTTTGCCAAAACCCGCAATGGCAGGTGTATTCAATGTACCGCTGCGCAGGCCGCGCTCGTGACCGCCGCCATGCAATTGTGCTGAAATATTTCCGGCATCGCGTTGTCGTATAAAAAGAGCGCCCGCACCTTTTGGCCCGTAGATCTTGTGTGAAGAAAAGGCCATGAGGTCAATATTGTCCTCATCCACATTCAGGCTAATTTTGCCTACAGCCTGCGTTGCATCACAGAAAAAGGGAACATTATTTTTCCGTGCTATCTCACCTATCTGACGTACGGGATGTATCACACCGGTTTCGTTATTCGCATACATTAATGCAATGCAGATCGTTTGAGTGTTGATAACCTCTTCCAGTTGTTCAAGGGAAAGATATCCGTTTGCATCAACATCCAGGCGCGTGATCCTATATCCTTTTTGTTCCAGCCAATTGCATGTGTCGAGCACCGCGCTATGTTCTGTTCCGCAGGTAATGATATGATCGCCTTTGCCGGCTTTTGCTTCTGCAATTCCCTTTAGTGCGAGATTGATGGATTCTGTGGCACCAGAGGTGAAGGTCAATTGGCGGGCTTTTGCGCCGGTCAACAGGGCAATTTGCTCTCTTGCGTGATCGACCGCTTCAGCAGCCTGCCATCCATACCTGTGATCTTTGCTGGATGGATTGCCAAAATCAGCAGAGAGAAAAGGAATCATGTATTCAATTACCCGCGGGTCGCAGGGTGTTGTTGCATTATGATCCAGGTATATAGGGCGGTCTCGCATAATTCTTCAATATCCGGCCTCGGACCAGGATGGTTAAAACTACGAAAACAAATAACGCAGGAAAAATTGGCATCCTGTTGTTCTTATAAAAAAGAAAGCTGGACCGGAGCCCCCAAAGGTGCGTCATCCCCAAAAAGAAAAATTACATAAATTACAGTATTAACTACCAAAATCACTGATCCGCCCAAAACCTTACCCTATGCTGCCAGATTGAACATTTCCGCTCATAATTTCGCAAGTAAACCTATTTACAGATCACGGTACGCCGTTTGTGGCTAAAATAAATTGTTCCTGTCCCGGCAAAGCATCGTTTCACGAATCTTATCAAAATCTTTATAAAGCATGAGTTCAACCAGGAAACAATCAGGATACAGCAGGCGGTTCTTCCTGAAAACGTCTTCTGCGGTGACCATTTTCGCCTTTATACCTGAGGGCGTAAAGAATATCTACACCCGCATCAAGAATTTTGTTGTGCCTCCAAAGGTAGTAATGCCGCTGACCGTCATGGTCAACAAGAAGCAATACAAACTGGCTGCCGTGGATTCGCGCACTACCCTGCTGGACCTGCTCCGGGAAAATCTCCATCTCACCGGTTCCAAAAAAGGTTGCGATCATGGTCAGTGCGGAGCCTGTACCGTGCACATCAATGGCACCAGGGTATTGAGCTGCCTCACGCTTGCCGCAATGGTACCGGGAAAGGAAGTTACCACCATCGAAGGATTGGCAGACGGCGATCAACTGCATCCTATGCAGGAAGCTTTCATTCAATGCGACGGCTTCCAGTGCGGCTATTGTACTCCCGGCCAGATAATGTCGGCGGTCGGCTGCGTAAATGAAGGCCATACCGGTTCAGTCGCTGAAATAAAAGAATTCATGAGCGGCAACCTTTGCCGTTGCGGTGCCTATAACGGAATTGTTGAATCCATTCAAAAAGTTGCCCAATGAGACCATTCATCTTCAATAAACCTTCGGTTCTGAGTCAGAGCCTGGCAAAGAAAACGAACAAGGTGCAGTTCATTGCAGGCGGCACCAACCTGGTAGACCTGATGAAGAAGAACATCGCCGCGCCGGAGGGCGTGCTGGATGTAACAGCTTTATTATCGTCAGCAATTGTACCAACCGACAAAGGACTTCGTATCGGGGCCATGGTCCGCAACAGTGCCATCACGCTCGACAAAGTGATCCTGTCACAATATCCGTTGGTAGCAAAAGCCGTTCTCGCGGGTGCATCTCCACAGATCAGGCATATGGCTTCCACCGGCGGCAATCTTTTGCAACGTACCCGATGCCCATATTTTTATGATATCACCCTGCCCTGCAACAAAAGAAAACCCGGCACCGGCTGCGGAGCATTGAATGGCGATAACAGGATGAGCGCTATCGTGGGATGGAGCGAAAATTGCGTAGCCGTTCACCCTTCAGATCTTTGTATCGCACTCGCCGCACTGGACGCATCGGTGGTGATCACTGACAAAACGCAAAAGACCATTACTATTGCTTTTAAAGATTTTCACCGCCTGCCCGGCAATACACCGGAACTGGATAACAACCTCCCCGCGAACGCCCTGATCACTTCGATCGAGATCCCTAAAAATCCATTCAATAAAAATTGTGCTTATCTAAAATCGAGAGATCGTGATTCATATGCATTCGCATTGGTGTCTGTGGCTGCAGCACTGCACCTGGATGGAGACAGGATCATTGAAGCCAGGCTTGCCTCCGGTGGAGTGGCGCACAAGCCATGGCGATGGACAGCTGCGGAAACTTTTCTGAAAGGGAAGACAGCCACCCGCGACAACTTTATCGAAGCAGCAGCCATCGCGGCAAAAGATGCAAAACCACTGACCAATAACGAATTTAAGGTACCGATGCTGAAAGGCGCTATTGAAACAGCTTTGCAAAATTGTTTAACAGCTTAAAAGATCATCATGGGTTTCTTCAACAATACAAAAGACAATAGCACTCCTGCAGAAGGCCGTGTGGAAGGGATAGCGAAAGTAACAGGCAAAGGCAAGTATGCGGCAGAGTATATGGTTGACAATATGTGTTATGCCGTATTTGTAACAAGCACTGTTGCCGCCGGAACCATCAAAAAGCTGAACCTGGATGAAGCAAGAATGGTGGATGGTGTGATCGACATCATCACGCATGAGCATAAACCATTGGTGCCTGGCATGGCTGATGAAGCAAAGATCAGGGAGTCACGCTTTGGATTACCCCTATTTCATACAGATAAGATTTATTTCAGAGGACAGCCTATTGCGATGGTAATGGCAGATACGCTGGAAGAAGCAACCTATGCGGCTTCGCTTGTGTCGGCCGAATACAATGCAGAAGAGTTTAATGTGGACTTCAACAGCGTTTACCAATCAGTTGAACTCAAATCTGCCGGTAAGGACAGGGGCACTACAGAAGCATGGAATACGGCGCCGGTAATGATCGATGCACAATACGTGATCAAGGATGAAGTGCATAATCCGATGGAGATGCATGCTACCATTGCGCATTGGATCAGTGACAGTAAATTAAGATTGTATGATAAAACACAGGGCGTAAATAACGTGCAGCGAACCTTTGCCCGACTGTTCAACCTCTCCAATGAAAACGTGGAAGTAGTGAGCGAATTTGTAGGCGGAGGATTTGGGTCCGGGTTGCGTGTATGGTCAAATTCACTGGCAGCGATCATGGCTGCCAAACAAGTTGGCAGGCCGGTAAAACTGATGCTTACCAGGCCGCAGATGTTTCACCTCGTAGGATACAGGCCGCATTCATGGCAGCGTATTAAGATCGGCGCAGACAATACAGGGAAATTCATGGGAATTCTGCACCAGGCAAAACATGGCACCTCTAAATATGAAAATTTCGGTGAAGGCATTACCCGTATAACACGGCTGATCTACAATTTTCCCGATCTCAAAACAGAGCAATCCGTTGTCCCCCTGAACCTCTGCACCCCTACCTGGATGCGGGGACCGGGCGACTGTACCGGAGATTTTGCAGTAGAAAGTGCAGTGGACGAATTAAGTTATCAGCTGAAGCATGACCCGGTTGAATTGCGGCTGAAAAATCTCGCCATTGACACAGATCCCGATACGGGCAAGCCATGGTCAACCAACTTCTTAAATGAATGTATTGAAACTGGTGCCGCAAAGATCAATTGGAAAAATCGCAGGGCTACACCGGGCGAATTAACAGATGGCGACTGGAAGATTGGTTATGGCATGGCCGTTGGCATGTGGAATGCCGGCCGAAATAATGCCAGTGCAGGCATTATTATGTTGAAGGATGGTTCGATGACCGTGCAAACAGCGATGACTGATATCGGAACCGGAACGGGCACGGGTATGCAGAACATCGCGCATGAGTTCACCGGCATTTCAAAGAATAAAATAAAAGTGGCCCTGGGTAATTCCACCCTGCCGCAAGCGCCGAGCCAGGGAGGAAGCACCGGTCTTTCTTCTATCAGCGGTGCAATGGTAGCGGCGTGTGACGCATTGAAAAAGAAACTCGCCGGCTATGCAGCATTGCAGAATGAGGTATATAAAGATGCTGCGGTTGCGGATATCCTGCTGTCAGATACCGGCATGTCACTTAAATCACCAAACGCACAATTTATCCCCTATAAAGATCTCTGGGAAAAGAACAAGCTGGATAAGGTGGAAGTGGAAGCCAGTTCTGGTCCGGGTGAAGAGCGGCAAAAATATTCATTCTGTTCAGGTGCAGCTCATTTTTGCATTGTGCGTGTGCATACCAAAACCGGTAAAGTAAAAGTGGACCGCATGGTCTGCGTTGCCGATGGCGGCAAGATCGTCAATGAAAAGGCGGCAGCTAACCAGCTCTCCGGTGCGGCAATAGGCGGTATTGGCATGGCACTCATGGAAGAAGCGCACACCGACAAAAAACTCGGCAGCCTCGTGAATAATGATCTGGCCGGCTATCACTTTGCCGTAAACGCAGATGCGCCCATTATTGAAGTCAGCTTTATCAATAAAACAGACCCGAATATCAATCCGGTTGGTTCAAAAGGATTGGGCGAAGTTGGAATCATCGGATGCGCCGCAGCCATTGCAAATGCAATCTTTAATGCAACAGGAAAAAGATTGCGGGAGTTGCCGATCACTCCGGATAAGGTGTTATTGGGATAGAAAGATCTAAGTTGCCTGACACTTGCGCTGACATAATACGAAACTGCACAATAAGGCGGGATTGCCGGGTAATTGTGTTGTTACATAGGGATTGCCGAACAACTGCGGGGTCCGGCTGAAATGTTTGAGAGATTTCAAAGATTTGATAAAGGTCGGATACCCGATCATTTAAAAAACCGGTTTAATTAATCGTATACTTTGCGCTCTCCGTAATTCCCTTCCAGTTGTCCGACCTGAAAGGTCCCGCAGGGAAGCCATCTGCATTGTACAAATTATCATCGGCTGCATCATCCGCCCAGCCAAATCTTACGGCTACAGGCTGTGCTACATCAGGATTGGAAAGGATTACCCTGTTGCCATCAATCACGGCCGTAGCGTAATAAAAACGTTTGTCCGCACCTGCAATTTCAAATCCTTTCGCATATCCATACTTATCTTTTACGACCAACCCTTTGCCTGCGTTTGAAAATGTTACGATCAGTTTATTGCCTTCAACTTTAGATGATTCATACACAGGTCCATTAAATGCATTGCCTTTGTTATAGGTTTTATTCAGGGCAATCGACGCCAGGCGTTTTCCCACGTCCTGTTTGTTTTTTGGATGAATATCTTTTGTATCGCCGATGTCCGTTGTAATCGCCATTCCCGTGTTTGGCAATGAAAGCGTTTGTAACTGCGCCTCTCGAAGTTCTGCCCAACTGCTGCCCTTTTCACTATTACCATTGTTGTTGCCAAAGCTTGCGAGCTGAACAAAATAAAAAGGGAAATCCCCCAGTTTCCAGCGTTGTCTCCAATCTGTGATCATCAAAGGAAATGATTTCCTGTACTCGTATGCACGTCCCGCATTGGTTTCTCCCTGGTACCAGATCGCGCCACGAATTGAATAAGGAATAAGCGGATTGAGCATTGCGTTAAACAGCAAAGTCGGATAACTGTTTGGTCCAACGCCTGATTGTTCCTTACTCACCTTCTCGACCCGGTAGGGCCATTTACCAGAAAGTGGTGTTACCTTTTCACCGATCGTTAATTTAAGATCGTCCGCGTCACCATATAGTCCGCCGCCGCCGCCACCATCGGTAATGCGGATTGCAATCACATTTTTACCGGCTTTCAATAAGCCGGCTGGTATTTCGTACCTGCGTTTTGCATTGTATGATGCGGTTGACCCGATCAGTTTTCCATTTACATAAGACTCATCTTTATCGTCGATCATCGCCAGTTCGATCACTGCCTTTTTGCCGGCATCAGCATCACTTAACTCAAAAGACCTTCTGATCCAAACGATCCCATCGAGATCGCCCGGCTCCTGCTGCTCCCACAGACCAGGAATATTCAGCGTGTGCCATCCATCGTCCTGAAAAGACGGCAGACTCCAGTCCGCAACCTCTTCAGATTTGGGCAAGCCTCCCTGCAGCTGCTGTAACTTTGCATTTGCCTGCTCCATTTTTTCCTTTTGCAGATCATCCAGATTTACCTTTGGCAACGCGGCAATCATATCTTTAAACCCGGGATTATTTTCGTACGCTTCACGGCTTGTCCAGGTTTCCACCATCGTACCACCCCAGGTAGTATTGATCAGACCAACCGGCACATTTAATTCCTTATAAAGGTTGCGCGCAAAAAAATATGCCACCGCAGAAAACTGTGCTGCATTTGCCGGACTGCAAACCTTCCATCCATCCCCACCAACATCATCCTTCGGTTCCAGTGAAATAGTTTTTGGTACTGCAAACTGACGGATCATCGGATAGTTCGCTTCCGCAATTTCTTCCTGATAATTTTGAATAAATCCCCAATTACCGATCGGCATTTCCATGTTCGATTGACCGGAGCAGATCCAGACCTCGCCAATCAGCACATCGCTGACCGAAACAGTATTTTTCCCTTTTACATTCAGCACATAAGGTCCACCTGCGGATTCAGCTGCAAGCATAAGGGTCCACTTGCCTGCTTTATCTGTAACAGCCGTTTTGGTTTGTTTATTCAGCGTAACAGTCACCTTCTCTTTCGGATCAGCCCATCCCCAAACGGCAATCGGCTTATCGCGCTGCAGCACCATTCCATCCGTAAACAATTTGGGTAATTTGACTGCTGCATTTGCAGCTACCAGCATAAACATTGACGCCGTCAGACCGAGAATCTTTTTCATTGTTGGCATGTTACAAAAGATCGTTTGTGTATATTAAAAAGCCGGAACTACGCCGGCGATACGCTAAAGCGAAAGATAATGATTTTATCGGATTCACTGGCTTGCATCTGAATCTCAGGTGCATGTCAGGTTTTCGTTTCGCGTAAGGTTCCCTCTTCCGCTTCTCTCCGGCGGACGCGGCCCAAAAACGCAGCTAACACATAATAAAGCAGAAAGGACAGATACAGGGAGCATGGAAAGGATTTGGAACCAGCATGAAGTCTTTTCATAAAAACAATTGCCGCGCGAATGATTCACGATGGCCAGGAGTTCCGGCTCTGGTAAACATCGAAAAACGTCCTCAATTAAGCGCTACAGTTTGTATTAAAATTGGTTCAACCATCTCCATTTGTTAATTTTAGTCACCTGCAAACCTTAATACAATTCCTATGCCTCCTACAAAATACCTAACCCTTTTTATCATTGTTTTTGCCACCGCCTTACATCTTCATGCGCAGCAACAGCCACCACGCCTCATCATCCGCGGCGATGATATGGGGTTTTCCCATAGCGGTAATCTTGCGCTGATCAGATCCTATAAACAGGGAATCGAACAGTCCATTGAAGTGATCGTTCCTTCGCCATGGTTTCCGGAAGCTGTAAAAATGCTTGCCGAAAATCCGGGGGTCGATGTTGGTATTCATCTCGCCCTGAGCAGCGAATGGGAAAACATAAAATGGAGACCTGTTTCCGTTTGCCCAAGCCTCACCGATTCTGACGGTTATTTTCAACCAATGATCTGGCCGAATAAAAATTATCCCGGGCGTTCTTTATCCGAAAACAACTGGAAGATCGATGAAATTGAAAAAGAATTCAGAGCACAGATAGAACTTGCGATCAAAAAAATTCCGCGCATCAGTCATATCTCTACACATATGAACTGCACCGGCCTTGCGCCAGAGATCAATGCTGTTGCGCGCAAACTGGCAAAGGAATTTAACATTGATATTGATCTTGCCGAGTACAATGTTTCCTACACAGGTTTTGACGGGCCACATAAAACGCCGGAAGAAAAAAAGAAGAGCTTTATCAGCGCGTTGAACAAGCTTCAGCCTGGAAGAACTTATCTGTTCCTGGAACATCCCGGCCTGGATGATCCAGAACTTCGCGCGATCTTTCATATCGGCTATGAAAACGTTGCTGAAGACCGTCAGGGTGTAACTGATCTGTGGACAGATCCATCTATCATCGCGTTCATCAAAGAAAAAAAGATCCAACTGATCAGTTATAAAGATCTGAAGAATCAGCAGTGAATACGGAACGTATGGAAGAATTCAGAAATTTAAATACCGGGGTAATTTACAGGAAACGCAATGTTTGTAGTTTATAAGAATCGAGTATTGCTTTGTCAGCTGCCTAACCTTTGAAACTTCTCAAACCTCTCACTCGTTTCACCAGAAACCTGCAGTCATTTCAAAATCTACGCTTCCCCCTCAGCCGGCATAGGGATCTCGCCTGGTCCATTCGGGTTCATACTGATCTTTTCAAGATATTCCAGCAGGCTCATTTCATTAGGTAATTCCAGTTTTTTACGCAGGCGATAACGGCTGCTCTCCACTCCCCTTACGGAAAGATTCAACAGATCGGCTATTTCCTTTGTAGATAAACTCAACCGGAGATATGCGCAAAGTTTAAGGTCCGCTGGAGTAAGAGAAGGGAATTTCTCCTTTAATATCTTCAGAAAATCATTGTTCACTCTGTCAAAATAAACAGCGAAACGTTCCCAGTCATCGTCCATCTCCAATTGATCATTGATTACTTTGATAATGCGGCGGATATTTTTTTCCTTCCTCTCGGGATCAGCTTCTGTCTGTACTTTTACGATCTCATCTTTGATACGATTCAGCAATTCCTTTTTCTGCAACAAACTCATGGTATTGGATGCAAGCTCTGAATGATTATGCTGAACTTCTGCCTCCAGCTTTATATTTTTCAACCGGATGATCTCTTTTTCATTCATCTCCAGCTCGCGCTGATGCTTTTCTTTCATTCTCTGCTGCGCTTCTTTAAACTCCTGCTGCTGTGCCTTCTGCTTTGCAGCAAGCTGCGCCAGGTATTTACGTTGCTGCCTTTTATAAAACCAGTAAATAGTTGCAGCAGCCGCAAACGTATAAAGCAGATATGCCGTAACGGTTCTGTACCAGGGTGGCAACACAGAAAATCCGAATTGACTTAGTGCCGACTCCGCGACCCAGCTGTTCTTTGCCTTCACCTCAAAAACATAATCGCCGGGAGGAAGATTGGTATAGGATTTTTCGGTACGCTTTGACCAGGAAGAAAATTCATCTTCATAACCAACCAGCCGGAAACTGTATTCCACAATTCCTCCGTAAAATGGTGAGGAAAAATCGAAATGAACGGAGTTCCAGCGATAATTCAATTCCCGGGCAAGCGTATACAATTGGGATGTATTCTGCGTATCGCAATCCATCTGATATCCGCCGAACAATACACTGTCGCGCTGGAATGACGCAGTCGCATTTCTAAGTAAAACCCGTAACTGCTTATGTGAATTAGCGTACTTTTCATAATCAATATGATAAAGACCGATATCACCGGATATCAGTATATTGTTCTTATTGATCGGATAAATGAATTCATCATCATTCCCCAGCACATGATTGTTTAATTCGGGAAAATAAATAATCGAAGGCTTTCCCGGAATTGACATATCTATCACTCCCGGCCGCTTATCCTGTATGAACCAGATATTACCCTTCGCATCCTCTCTTAAATAAGACACGTATGCCGCAGGAAAGAATTGATTGAAGAAAGTTGAAACCTTAAAATCACTCGCCTTCCTGTCGTATTCATATACGCCCTTTCTTGTCAGCAGCACCATCTGGTTTCTGATCTTGAACAGGTGATTATGTCCCGACGAAAGTATGTTATGAACGTCTTTATACGGCGTATTCATCAGACTGCCCGTATCAGTAAAACCGATCCTGTAAAGCCCCTGGTAAGGATGTGCTGCCCATATCTCATCGCCAATTGTAACGATATACCTTGCCGATTCAAATACCGTCTGGATCAGCAGACTTTTAAATTTATCATTATTAAAACTATACAGGTTGATCCCATTATAGGTGCCTGCGATCATACGCGCAGATGGCTGATCACCTACTGCATGAAAAGACCAGAAGCCGCTCGTTGTATCAAAAGGCACACATTCGTTATTGATCACACGGAAGGCACCGTCATTCTTACCCATCAGTAATTGGCCATTTACCTCCGAAAGGCCCCAGACAATTCCGTTGCTGTTCTTCACCAGGCTGAAATCACCCTTCATAATATCAGCACCAGCACCTGAAGAGAGCGGCATACTGTAAAGCCCTACATTGGTGCCAACAAACAGTTTGTTCTCATAAACCCTTGCCGTATATCCGGGACTTTTATTTTCATAATTGGGATTAAGGTGATTGATTGCACTATTGTTCACAACAAGATCAATTCCGTTATCCAGGCCCAACCAGATATTCTGCTCCTGGTCAACAAAAGCATTGTTCACGGTATTGGTCTGCAGTCCTTCCCGTTTGGATATATGCTGAAGTATATTTCCACTTGTGTCCATCACATAATAACCACCCAGCTTGGTTACAACAATGATCCGTGAGGTATCGATCGTACAGGTGGAATGGATAAGATCTGTTGACATTTCTGCTACCGAAGGATGATCAAATTTGTAAAGGCTGTTCACATCCAATATAAAAAGACCGGTGCGTAAAGTAGCCATTACCGCCTTATCTGTCCCGAAATCAGAAATGGAGCGTATGATCATTTTATTTCGGGAGAAATCGAAATTCGTTTTATACGGCCGCCACTGCCCTCCCGCAAACATCATCAGGCCGCCTTCATATTGCTGACCAAGAAGTATCCCGCGGCTCGTGCCAATAAATCGCCAGTCGATACTTTTGGATGCGTAGATCTTATTGTCTGTATAGCGGAAAACTCTTTTACTTGAGCGAAAAAAGATATCATCTTCATATTTCACGACCTGCCATACATCGGCAAAATCATTCTCACCGGGTGGTATCAATTCTTTTAAAGAACGATAAACCATGGAACCGTGGTCATCAAAATAGAAATAGCCAAAGTCCTGCTGACAGCCGACATAGATCCTGTCGCCATCCACCATTACCGCGCGCACGATACTCCGGTTTGGCAACGCATACAGTTTCCAGTAAGTGCCATCATATACCAGCAGTCCGTCATTATTGGCAAAATACATCAGGCCATTGCTACCCTGATCGATGACCCGGTTCTGCGTGCCCGCATCATACACATTTTTATCAAAATTGATTATTTCCGGAACCAGAACGGAGTTTTGCGGGAATACTGCCTGTGCAATATTGATCACAAACAATAACATCCAGCATCTGAGCACCACCCATTTCAGGCGGAAGCCAAAGACCGGTACAACACAACATGTGTGAAAGCTATCAACAGGAAAGGATAATCGCCTCATTCAACTTCTTTGTATATAGCAATACAAGTATGATAAAAGATACGGAATGGTTTTCAAACAGAGATCATTCCCGGGAGCAAGTTCGTTAAAAAAATCACCGGGATCAAGATAAAAAACAAAAGCTGCCGTGTAGACACACGGCAACTTGATTTAACGATTGCTAACTGCTTACAGATAGATTGTCCTTGCAATCATTCCAGGAATCAACGATTACCATCCTGGGTTTTGTTTTAGCTTCGTATTGTTTAACTCATTTTGCGGAATAGGGAACAGTTCATGGCGACCGGTTACAAAACCTTTTGAACCGAGTATGGCCGCTGATTTACCCCAGCGTCTCAGATCCAGCCAGCGCTGACCTTCACCCGCCAGTTCCAGGCGGCGCTCCAACTCCAGGTTATCCTGTGTCAAAGCAACCGCGGGCAGACCGACACGTGCACGAACAGCATTGAACAATTTGTAAGCTCTGCTGCTCGCATCAACCGGCGCATTCGCCTTCATCAGTGCCTCTGCTTCGAGCATGTAAGTGTCTGCCAAACGGATCTCATAAATATTCTGACCAAAGTTCAGCTCAGGTGTGGTAGCCGCCTTGTTTGATGTCCGGGCAATGAATTTTGCCAGGAACACGCCGGTATTATTATAACCTGCGGTATAGTTTGCTTCTCCTTCTGCCTTCAGGCTATCAATATCCATAGCTGTCGCATTTTTTCGCGGGTCACCTTTTATAATATTGAAAAATGCACGGGTGAATACGAGAAAACTATAGCCGGAGAAATAATCCGGCGCTGAAGTTTTCAATTGCGAATACCCTCTTGGTCCCGTGATGATGCAAAGAAGATTTCCTTCGCTTGCACCGGCATCGCCCCAGCCGCCGTTTGAGCTGGCACTGTGAGTAAGCTCGACTACAGATTCTGAATTGAATTTGTTATTGGTCTTCCACAGATCGGCAAAGTTGGGCAGCAATTTATAACCATAAACAGATGCATCAACGCCAGGATTTGTACCATTTACCACTGCAAACTGATCAGCAGCCGCCTGCCATTTTTCCTGGTACAACAAAACCTTACCGAGCAATGCCTGCGCTCCACCTTTTGTAAGACGGCCGCCTTCGGTAGCAATCGGAACTGTATTTGGAAGATCAGGGATCGCGTCATTCAGATCCTTTTCAACGTAAGTGTAAATCTTATCAGGCGTTGTCTGTTCAATATTGTACATATCCTTTACATCCACAATGCCTTCGATCAGCGGAACATTCTTAAAGAATGTAACAAGATCGAAATAGAAGGCTGCGCGCATGGTTTTGGTTTCCGCGATAAAACGCGATTTCTTCGCTGCATCCATTTGTATTCCGTCAATTACCGACAGCAATACGTTTGCCCGGTAAATACCAGAATAACTGCGATTCCACAGGTAACCTTGCGGCCCCACATTCGCATTCAGTGTATAGTTTGACATCACCTGCAGGTCATTGATATCTGACGGGCCGCCACCTCCGGCTAACTGGTCGTCACCGGCAACGTCCATGATCGCAATCTTGTCATACAGACCACCGGACTGAAATCCGAAGCGATCATATACAGAAACGAGTGCAGCAAACGCATCAGCTTCTGTCTTGTAATAATTATCGAACGGAACACGCTCCTGCGGATTAACATCCAGTTCTTTTTTACAACCATTCAGCAATGGCAGACCGAAGGCCAGTAATGCTGTATATAAGAATTTATGTTTCATAATGATTTTATTGTTTGATTAGAATCCAAGATTTAAACCGAAGATGATTGACCTGGGCTGAACATAGGCGCCACGATCGATACCGAACTGTGCACCACCACCAGAGTCAGGGCTTACGCCGATCTCAGGATCGAAGCCGCTATAACCGGTAAAGGTGAACAGATTTTCAGCCATCACATAAACCCGCAATCTGCTTGCACCAATCTTGCTGAGCATGCTTTTCGGAAGATTATAACCAAGTTGAAGAGTGCGTACTTTGAAGAAAGTACCGTTTTCGAGATACAGATTAGTGAGTTTTGAATAGTTACCATTCGGGTCACCATTTACGATGCGGGGCAACGTTGCACCTGTGTTGGTTGAAGTCCATGCGTCCAGGTATTTTGTCTGATAGTTCGCTGAAGCAATATCCAGCCTTCTGAGTCCCTGGAAGATCTGGTTGCCACCGGAACCGCTGCCAAATACAGAAAAGTCAAAATCCTTATAAGAAAGGTTGATCGTTGCACCATAGCTTACGGTTGGATTTGGATTACCGAGGTACATCTTATCATCACCGTTGATGATATTGTCGTCTTTCAGGTTGGCGAATTTCAGGTCACCAGGTTTTGCGTTTGGTTGTAGTTTGGTTACTTTATCAGCACCAACCCATGCATCAACTTCTGCCTGAGTTTGGAAAATACCAAGGATCTGATAACCGAAGAAACGTTGATAAGGCTCGTTCAACTGAGTACGCGTGATATTACCCATGTTCTGGAATGTTGCACTGTTATCTTCGATAAATGTTTGACCCGGGAGAAGTTTGGTCACCTTATTCTGATAGAATGAAATGTTGCCGTTTACGCTGAGATTGAAATCTCCCAGTCTTTTCTTGTACCCCATTTCAATTTCAAGACCTTTATTTTCTACATCATCAAAGTTCTGCGCAAAGCTTCCGTATCCAACATATCCGGGGATTGTTGGTGTTTGCAGGATGCCGGTTGTTTTCTTCTTGTATACATCAACAGTAAGGCTGAGATTATTAAAGAAGATCGCATCAAAACCGATATCGACCTGGCTTGTTTCCTCCCATTTCAGATCAGGATTTGCCGGAGCACCCGGGCTGTAACCGATGTTTACCACATCAGTTGTTCCAAAAGTGTAATTGCGTTGACCACCTGCAACGATCAGCGGTACATAAGCAAAGTCTGCAATACCACCGTCATTACCGGTTACACCATAGCTACCGCGAACTTTCAGGCTGGTAAGCACTTTTCCCTTGGGGAACCAGTCTTCCATTGTTGGAACCCAGCCCACTGACACTGAAGGGAAATAACCGAACTTATTGTTGGAGCCAAAACGGGAAGAACCATCACGGCGTAACAATGCAGTCAGCAGGTATTTGTCGTCATAGTTATACTGCAACCTGGTGAAGAGTGAATTGATACGGTGATCAGTTCCATCAGAACCGCTGCTGTTCTGCCTGTTGGCAGGCAGCGCATTGAAACGAAAAGAAGCTTCATCAAACGTGCGTGCAGGGATGTTTTGGTAAACAACTGTTGCGCCGCGGGCGTTTCCATCTTTGTACTCTCCCCAACCACCAAGTATGGTAGCATTATGCTTACCAAAGATGCGATTGTAAGAGATCGTGTTTTCAATGTTCCAGTTGATCACATAAGTAGTGGAACGGCTGATGCTTGACTGGTTAATTGCGGTTGCAGTATTGTAAAATGCAACCGGGGTAAAATTTTCACTTCCATAGAAGGCCATTTTGCTTCCAACCGTTGAATGGATCAACAGGCCTTTGACCGGAGTAATGTCGAGGAATGCATTACCTACAAAGTTGTGATCCCAGCCGTAATTGCCAAGCCTGTTCTGGATTACGGCAAGAGGGTTTTTCATTTCCTGTAATACATAAGGAGAAATTCCGTATAGCTGACCAGCAGGATTTCTTGTTGCGGCTGCAAGGTTTGTTGCACTGGCTGGCACATAGGCTGCCTGGGCAACCGGGTCCGTGATGATAGTTGGAGTAGTTGGATCGAGGTTGATAGCAGAACTGATAATGCCTCCGAACTCGCGGTTTACTTCACCAATACCGCTGTTCTTTGCATTGCTGTAACCGACATTCTCACCAAAGCTGATCCATTTTGCCGGCCGGAACGTGGTGTTGATCCGGATATTCGTTCTGCGCCATTTTGAAACCGGCGTTGCAACAACTCCCTGGATATTATTATAGCCGAAAGAGGTGAAGTAACTTACCTTATCATTACCGCCGCTTACACTGAACTCCTGGTTGTATTTTGAAGCACTCTTGTTGAAGATCTCGTCCTGCCAATCGGTCCCTTTGCCAAAAGATTCAGGATTCGCAAAAGCCGGAGCCTGACCTGCTTCAACCAGGGCCTGGTTACGCAAAGTGGCATATTGCGTTCCATTCAGCAGATCCAGTTTTTTACTTGGGCGCTGAATACCGTAAAACCCAGAATAATTGATGCGGATCGTTCCCGCCTTACCTTTTTTAGTGGTGATCAGGATTACACCGGCGGCAGCACGTGTACCATAGATGGCGGCAGAGGCACCATCTTTCAACACTTCGATTGACTCGATATCATCCTGATTGAGATACCCGATCCCGCCATTGTCTATCACCACACCATCAATAACCCACAATGGTTCGTTCTTTCCGTTGCCGAAAGAAGTAAAGCCACGCATACGCACTGTTGCGGCAGCGCCCGGCTGACCTGAAGTTGATGAAATAGTGAGACCGGAAGTACGGCCCTGCAACGCCTGCTCAACCCTTGTGATCGGTTGATTTTCCAGGTCAGCAGCACGAACACTGGAAATGGCACCAGTGACAACGCTCTTTTTCTGCGTACCATACCCTACAACGATAACCTCGTCCAGGCTGGCAGCAGCGGTATTTTCAAGTTTTACAGAAATGGAGCCTGAGGCAGGGATGGCTACTTCCTGTGCGGAGTAACCAATATAAGATATCAGTAATTGTTTGGCACTTGCCGGAACGCTTACGCGAAAATTCCCGGAAGCATCAGTAGTGGTGGCGCCGGATGTGCCTTTGGCTACCACAGTTGCCCCCTCCAGTGGCTGGCCGGTTGAACTCGTTACCGTCCCGGACACTACCCGGTCCTGGGCGGCGGCGCTGAAATAAAGTAGTTGGATTAGTAGGATCGCACAGAGTCGATGCAGAAGAAGTTTCTTCATGACAAGCAGTTTTAATCGTTTCGGGTTAATAAAAAAGTAGGCGTTTGACGATAGTGAATCTAGGTTCACACCGCACTTTTTTCAAAAATCCCCCTACTGCATCACTACTGCATCAGAAAAAAAGTAGAAATTTTTCAAAACACAAGAATGTAATTAATTATTTATCAATTAATTACATTCCATTAATTCAATAGCCTCCAAAAAGGCCATTTTGCAGTTTTTTGCCACTACTGCATGCGAAAAAGATGGTACTTCGGAAACGTTGCCGGCCATTGAAGGTGTAAATATGATTAGCGTGGCCTGGTTAATGGCCAAAAGTATATGCAAATCCCGGCAGACCGGCCGGGTTACGAAAACGTTTTCCTGAATGGGTATCATAACCCGGACCCGAAGGCAATTTGCTGCTCTCACCAGATATAGGTGCTCCGCAACATTATTGAACGGATCAGGTAAACGCAAGCTGGCTAACCTTGAAACCTCTCAAACCTATGAAACGTTTCACCGGAAACCTGCAGGTATTCAGCAACCGTCACTTCCGGTTCCAAAGTGGCTTTGACTTCAATACCTTTTTGTGTACAGGGCAATCATCTGTATGGGCTCCTTTCAGGTAACCAGTACTCATGAGAAACTCGTTCACGATCTCACCCCCTGTGAAGCGGAAAGTTTTTTTGAACAGCTTTACCCATTCCTCTTTTGTTTTAGGATGGTTCAGTTCCAGCCATTTTTCAAATGAGCCATGTTCTTTTTGCAAAGCCAGTATGGTTTTGGCGTTCTCAATGGCCGCATTGATCTTGAGACGGTTCCTGATCACACCGGCATCATTCATCAGCCGTTCACGGTCTTTTTCACTATATACGGCAACTTTTTTGATATTGAAGTTGTGGTATGCCTTACGAAATTTCGCTTCTTTTTTCAGGATTGTCTCCCAGCTTAGCCCTGCCTGATTGATCTCCATGATCAGCCTGCCAAAAAGTTCGTTATCATCATGAATGGGAAACCCATAATGTTCATCATGATATGGCTTATGAATGGCCTTTTTTTCATCGGTCATGAGAAGGATAGCGCTGCAGTATGACATTTGTATTGTTTATGAATTGAATGAAGCCCGTTCGGGAATGCAAATATCTGTGATCCGCGGTTAGAAAATGTGACCGGCGATAATATTGGGGATTTGTCAGGGACGGCTGGATTTCCGTCGTGAAGGTTTACCGGTCGGACACCGGAATAATGTCATCAAGTTCAGGAGCAAAACACAAAATCCAGCGGGAAAATAATTGAAGGCCTGTGATGATTCAGTACACGAAATAGCACGTTTTGCTTCAAAGCTTAATTCCGCCCTTATTGATCTCAGCTAAAGTTCACCTGGTAAAGCTGCCTGAATGCATCCCTGCTTTCCGCGATCACCGCTTCACCCAGCGAATCAGTCATGCCTTGCGGCAGATGAGCAATCGTTTCTTCATTGAGGACGATCACGTTCTTTCCATCCGGTTCAAAGAACACAAAATTACCAAGCGCCATTATATCATAAAGACAATCCACCAGTTCTTTTGCAGAACATGGACAATTGATATTAATGCCGGAAATAAAAGGGCTGGACACTTCCATAAAAATGGTACAGGAACCAGCGTCACCAAAATCAAGGTCTACGTAGTTATCTGCGATCTCGCTTGCATAAGGCTGAAAAATACGCAACACTTCACTGGTCATCACAACCTGGTCATCACCTTCTATATGGGCTTGCAAAAAATAATCGTAAGACATACCGGTGGTTTAATTGTTACGCTTAATCAACCCGCTGGAAAAATTGCATGCCTTATTTTCTATCGATGATAAATGATCACAGTAGCAGTCGACCTGATCAGGATCCTGCGCAAAGTGACAGGCGGCCGGAGAAAAGGCCATTGGTGAAGTAAGGGTTCGTTTCATGGTGGCGTTGGTGGTTTATTGGGAAAATACGGCGAAATAGCAACATTGCCAACGATACCCCGCAATATTAATGCGAACCAACCACGCTTTTTTTTATAAAAAAACCGCCGGAGCAAAAGCATCGGCGGATCAATTACTAATATATTATCAGGAGTGCTCAACTCTTCACCTGCCCTTCTCACACAGTTGAAGAAAATTGCCCGATCATGAAAAAATCAAATTCACACCAATAAATAAAGCTGTCCCGCTAATGATCTTTGGGACAGGTCAACGATTTCACGCGACAAAATTCGGATCGCAATTATCACTGGTCACACGAACTGCCCGAAATGCCAGAGAATACCCGACGGATCATGCACAAAACATTCCTTGCCCCAGTAAAGCGTTTTAACCGGCGTAACCCTCGCCCCGGGATATTTTGAAGGCAGATCAAGCACAAGCAATTCCTGCCAAAGCTTTTCAACATCTTCTACCTCCCAGAACAACATCGTATTATCAACCCAATCTTTCACATAAGCTTTTTGTAAATAAAATCCCATGCCCTGCGAAAGAAAAAGAGACATACTCTGATCTATCACCAGTTCTTCAAATCCAAGATCGCGGTAAAAACTTCTTGATACATCAAAATCCTTTGCACCAATGAACGGACGGATAGATTTGGCCTTTGTTTGCATAACCGAAAATTTACTAACTGATCCGAAGATACAACGAGGAATGGAGCTTCATTTCAACTTGCCGCCAGAATTTTGCACATAAACCGCCTTTCCCGGAAAACTTCGTGAAGGGAAAAGTGCCCATGAGGTGTTACCGGGATCAGGTATTTATTTTTGAAATGGTCAGTCCCGTTTTGGTAACAGGCTTCCCCATGTCGTTCTTTGAAAACAATACAGCTTCTTTTATCAGCTCTTTCACACGTGGATTCCGGTAATCCTTTTTATCCTGCACATCAATATGCCTCATCAGTTTCCCTGTACCGGTAAGCAACTGATGCGGATCTTTTAACAAAGTGCCCCGATTGAAAGCGAGATTGAAATGATTGGAGTAGATCGGTGCAGTGCAAAATGCATCAGCCAGCTTATCTGATAAAGAAAACACCGATGTCAGCGCATGCGTGTGATAAACCATTTCATTGCAATCAGGACAGATCTCAAAAACATAATTGCGCAGATCGGTAAAAAGATCGATCAATTGCTTTTCTTTAAAATTCAACAATTGAAGAAAGTCAGGATGAATTGGTCTTGTATTTTTCATTGCGGTTACACAGAAAGGTCAAATGAATTTACGGATTATTCCCCGGAGAATCGTTCCGGGATCCGGATAAATTACACTATCCTTCCCAGCCTTCTCCGGATCCGATCCGGAAGGGATGCCAGAGCAACAATCATTAAACTTAACAGCAAAATAATAATTACCGTGAACCATTAGCTTGCCTTAACTTTCCAGATCAATTCTCAGAAAACCGGCCCTGAATCAAGGTTCGGGTATCTGGGTAAACGGATTCTTTAATAAAACGGACGAAAATTATTGCACATGTCGCAACTACCAACACCCGCTCCCTATTCTGAAATCTTCAAAGACGAGAACAGCATTCCTGAAGAATACAGGATCACTGAGATCCACCAGCGGGAGTATCTGTTAAATGGCGCCATCGTACCATGGAATGGCGCAGTCACTAATATCTATTCCCCTGTTTGTATCCCCGGTAAGAATGGCCTGGAACGCAAACTACTGGGCAGTGTTCCTGACACCACGCCGAAAGAAGCCCTCGAAGCGCTCGATGCAGCAGTTCAGGCCTACAACGATGGACTTGGCGAATGGCCAACCATGTCTGTTGAAGGCCGTATCAAATGCATGCAGAAATTTGTTTATCTCATGATCCGCCAACGCAGCCTTGTGATCAAGCTCCTGATGTGGGAGATCGGCAAAACATTACCTGATGCCACCAAAGAATTTGATCGCACAGTGGACTATATCAATGATACGATCGGGGCGTTGAAAGACCTTGATCGTGAGTCATCCCGCTTTCAGCAATCTGAAGGCACCATTGCACAGATCAGAAGAGCTCCGCTTGGTGTGGTTTTGAGCATGGGGCCGTTCAATTACCCTTTGAATGAGATCTTCACCACACTGATACCGGCGCTGATCATGGGAAACACGATCCTGTTCAAGCTTCCCAAACATGGGGTTCTTGCACACTATCCCCTGCTCGAAGCTTTCAAAGAAGCCTTTCCAAAAGGAACCGTAAATACATTATATGGTAAAGGTGCGGAGATCATTGCACCGATCATGGAAAGCGGCAAAGTAAATGTGCTCGCCTTTATCGGTTCAAGTAAAGTAGCCAACGGTTTGAAGAAACTTCACCCGAAAGTAAACCGTCTTCGTGCGATCCTGAGCCTGGATGCAAAAAATGCAGCAATCGTTACCAAACATGCCGACCTGGATGTTGCCGTAAACGAATGTATCCTTGGCTCGCTTTCGTTCAACGGACAACGTTGCACAGCACTTAAGCTGATCTTTGTTCAGCGTGAAGTAGCAGAAGCTTTTACTGCAAAATTAAAAACTGCTGTAGCAAAACTAAAGCCCGGCCTTCCGTGGGAAACGGATGTAAAGATCACTCCCCTGCCGGAGCCCAATAAACCTGCATACCTCAGAGAATGCATCGATGACGCGATCGCTAAAGGCGCAAAAGTGATCAATGAAAACGGAGGTTATATCCAGGCTTCATTTGTACAACCTGCTATCGTTTATCCGGTGAATGATCAGATGAAATTGTATCACGAAGAACAATTCGGACCGGTCATTCCCGTAGTGCCATTTGAAACAATCGAAGAGCCAATCAGCTACCAGGTAAATGCTTCACACGGAATGCAGGTCAGCATTTTTAGTGAAGATGCCGTTGAAGTAGCCAAACTGATCGATCCTTTTGTTAATCTTGTAAGCCGTGTCAACATCAATTGCCAGGCTCAACGCGGTCCCGACGTATTTCCTTTTACAGGAAGAAAAGACAGTGCAGAAGGCACGCTGTCTGTATTCGACGCACTACGTTCATTCTCGATCCGTTCACTGGTTGCCGCAAAGGTGACTGAGTCAAATAAAAATCTGCTGAATGAGATTGTGAAGAAACGGGATTCTAATTTCCTGAGTACGGACTATATTTTTTGATAGGAGATTACAATTTTCGCTAAAGAAGTCCATAAGGACCCAAAAGAAAAGAGGCTGTCTCATACTTCTGAAACAGCCTCTTTTCTTTGTTTAGATAAAGAACTCACAAAAAGTAAAAATCCTTCCCGCATCCGGTAAATAAAGAATGTTAAAAAGTTACTTTTTACTTTTTACAATCTGCTTCTCCTCCACCATCACATCTCTTACAAACATCCTCATTTTATAAGTGCCAACAGGCAACGCATCCGTGTACACGGAATGTTGTCCTGGCAGAAAAGCAAACTGCTGGATCAGCCTGCCCGCACCATTTTCCAGGTATACACGAACATTCTCTGTTTGTATATTCAACATAACCTCGTTATTCTCCATATCAGGATGAGCCTGTAGTGCGATCAATGTCCCTTTGTCAAATTTCACTGTCCTGGCCACCGAATAGCCGCTTCTTCCATCACTGTTCACCTGTTTGATACGGAAATAGTTTGTTCTTAAAAGATCTGTATTGGAAAAAATAAAATTATAATACGCCTCCGCCGCTTCACCATGCTGCGCATCCACTTTCGCAACCGGCGAATAAGTGGTAGCATCGGTTGAATGTTCAACAATAAAATAAGACGTGCGTTTATCCATCGCGGCATTCCATTCAAGACTGACATTGCCGGCTTTTGCAATTGCTTTGAAGCCTCCCCAACTTACAGGAAGCGCTTCTTCTGATATTTTCTTTAAGATAAGACGGTCACCCTGGAACGACCAGGTGAAATTACCCGGTGCAAAAAGATTGAGTTCCGGATAAGGTTTGCGTTGTAAAGGTTTTGTTGCATCAATGATCGTGTATTCTGTATTCACAGAATCGGCCGCTGCATCGGTTACATTGATCGTTGCTCCATTGAGATCCTGCAAAGAATAAACAGTCAGCCTGTCATAATTCAATCCCGCAACAGCGCCCGTGGTAGCGATCTCAATATTGATCACGGGAGACTTCAATGCACCAGGTCCAATCGTCAGATGACCCGGTGAGGCGCCCGGCGAGATTGTTCCGCTGCTATTTACACCACCGCTGAAAAGGAAAGTCCCCACACCGCCAAGCGTTCCATAATTTTCCATTCTTACTTTAAAGTCAACAGCAAATGCTTTCGCGCCATTAAGTAAAATACCTTTATTGATAAACGTTGAACCGGATGTTTTCACATTGGACAATGCAAGATCCATCGCTGTAGAGATCTCCATCCTGCCGTGATTGATAAATGTCGCAGCACTATCCATAAAAAGATTGCCGTTGGTCCACACACAGGTTCCATTATTCACAATATTGCATCCGGAAAATACACCCGTGATCTGCCCGATCCCGCCTAACCGCATCGTTCCATTATTATTGATCGTCAGCCCAACAAAACCACTGTTCTTCATGCAAAAAAAAGCGCCTTTATTCACCTGTATGTTTCCCCTGCCGCGAACAGCACCTTCTGCTTCTATATATATATTCCCGTCAACCGTAATATCGTTTCCTTCACCATCATTCACAATAACGGGCCTGGTCTCGTTTTTGATAAAAACAAGTGTTGCATCTTTTTCAACAACAACCTGGTCGATGATCAATGCATCATCGGCTGCGCCAAACAACTGCACACTATCCCCTGTTTGAATAGTAATAATGCCGTCAAGATAAGTGGGATAATGACTTGCCTGCACCCAGCTATTTTTTTCACGGTCAAAGCGCTGCCAGCTCGCAGCATTTGTCCACAGGGTACTATACCCCCTGAAGTTGGTGCGATAAGCATCTTGTGCAGAAACTTGTGAAGATGACATCACCATCGTCATCAGGATCACCATGAAGGCTGCTCTCATATTGTACAGTTAATGATGGATAAATAGCAATACATCATCAGCAGGGCTGAAGGATCCTTCACGAATAAAATGGAGAATAAAAGTTAAACGCTTGCTTCAATAGCAGGTTTGATGTCTTTGCCGAGGATAGCAGGATTGACCGCTCTATGCCAACTGCACAATAAAGTCTTTGCTGAGGATATGAGAAGGAGTCACAAAAATAAAAATATTACCCGGAAATCCTAATGCCAGACGCCGCGCCTGCAGCAGTTTTCAGGGCTAGTACATTTACGAACCCGGCATGCTTCTGGTAATTATAGCATTAGGCCCGCCCGATGTGAAAGTGTACTGAAAAAAACGTTGAAAATAATTCCGGGGAGAATCAGCTGAAATGTTTTTCTGAGAACATATCAGCGGCCCGGGTTCAGCACCTGTAACAGATCCTGTAAAATGATGGCACATTATTGCTTCTTTCATACAGTTTGCTCTGGCAGATATGATCACTTATTCTTCCGGTTTATTCACTTTTCAATTCAGATACGGGTAACCACGCTATATTCGCCACACTATCAGTATCCATTGGCAGAAAGGTTGGCCGTAATGGCGTAACGGAAAGATAACATGCCGCTGCGCCGAACATGCCACGGCTCAATGACCTTTACGCCTCATTAAAATTTCGCCTGTATGTCAGCTCTGCGCATAGTAGTTGTTCTTGGTCTTATCTTCCTGAATATTATACAAACCTCCAGCGCTCAATTCCTGTCGGATAAAGTGAACGTCTTCACCGGCTCTTCCGGTGATCACGGACAGATGTCTCCGGGCGCCTCCTATCCTTTCGGCCTGATGAGCATCGCTCCACAAACCTACCCCAACCTGCACATGGGCTATGAATACAAAGCAAAAACGTTCCTTGGCTTCACGCACAACCGGTTTGAAGGTGTTGGCTGTGCGGGAAGCGGCGGCAATATTATGATCACACCCTGGTCCGGATCTCAGGAGTCCTCTGCATTGATCAAAAAAGAAGAAAAGGCATCACCGGGTTTTTATACTGTGACATTCGCCAACGGCATGCGCGCAGCATTCGTAGTAAACGGAAATGCAGGCATTGAAGACTATCATTTCCCCGGTAGCACCGCGAAAGGGTTTATCATCGATCTTAGCCATACCCTGTCCAACCGCTTTGTGGCCGAAGAACATACCGTCATCAATAACAGCGTCAGCGGATGGATCGATTCAAGGACAACCTGCAATGCCGGCATATACCGCGTTTATTATTTTTTGAGCTTTGATAAAAAAGTAACGATCGCGGAAAGCAAAGAACATACCCTTGCCGTGATCGTTGAAAATAATATTGCTGACCTGCAATTAAGAATTGCATTCTCTTCGGTTGATGTGCAGCATGCCACGGATAATATTCCCGGTACGACAGCTCTTACCCTACTTCAGCAAAGCAAAGCCGGCTGGAATAAAGAGCTCGGTCAACTCAGTGTAAAAGGAGATCCTGCGCAGGAAAAAACATTCTACTCATTTCTTTACCGCACGATGCAATCTCCTTATCTCATCTCTGAAAAAGATGGAAGCTATCGCGCTACAGATGGCAGTCTTCAGCAGAGTGCTTCCCCGATGTACAATGGCTGGGCGATCTGGGATAACTATCGCACGCAGCTTCCATTGCTTGCACTGATGAACCCGGAACGTTATCAATCGATGATCAATTCCATCGCGGGTTTATATAAATATGGCAAGAAAGATTATGCAACGTTACACGAGCCGTCCAACACCGTCCGAACGGAGCACGCGATCGTGGTATTGCTGGATGCATACCGCAAAGGCTTCAACGTAGATTTTAAATCGATCCGTGATTCGTTGGTTTCAGAAGTTGACCGGCTTGATTTCACGCATCCTGACAAAGCACTTGAAAGCAGCTATGATACCTGGGCACTCTCCCAGATCCTTTCAGTTATTGGCGAAAAACAGGAAAGCGACCGTTACAAAACAAAAGCAGCACAATGGAAACAATACTGGGACAAAGATTTTAAGGATCTTTCCAAATCAGACGTTGACAAGGTTGGAGCGCGTGGCATGTACCAGGGAACGATCTGGCAATACCGCTGGCTGGTGCCTTTTGATGGCAAAGGCCTCATGGAACAAGCCGGTGGAGAAACAGCCTACCTGCAACAACTGGATGAATTCTTTGACAGGGATTATTACAATCACGCCAATGAAACCGATATCCAGGCGCCATTGATGTACAATTTCACCAGTCGTCCGTGGAGATCACAGGAACTGGTGCGCAAATATGCGGCTGATACGGTAGTGCAATATTATTTTAATGACAACAGCCGGGGCATAGATCCCTTCGTTGGAAGAATCTATGAAAACAAACCCGATACATACGTGCGCACAATGGACGATGATGCAGGAGCAATGTCTGCCTGGTACATTTTTGCGGCATGCGGCATGATGCCGGCCTGCGTTGGTTCCCCAATTTATTATCTGAGCGTGCCGTTATTGCAGGAAGTGAAGATTGCCAATGCAGGTAAGCCATTTGTAATACAAACAAAAAACAGCAGCCTCGCAAACAAATATATACAATCAGTAATGCTGAATGGCAAACCGCTGCTTCGCAACTGGATCTCGCATGAGGAGATCAGAAAGGGCGGCATCATGATCATTATAGCCGGGGATCAACCGAATAAGGGCTGGGGAATTGCGGGGCAATGGACCCCGGCATTGGATTGATCTATCGTTATAAACGTTTATCCATTAATACTAATCCGTTAGTGGATAAACGTTTATACTTATTATTCCTCCAAAAAGCGAAATCATGAGCACTAAGTTTGAGACGGCAAAACATTCCTGTTTTCAGTCCTTTAGACTTATTTTTGCCTTTTCCCAAAAATCAATCACATTGCAATGAACGAACAAATAACCAATCTCCTCGAAAAACTGAAAGCCGATTCCATCTCCTTCAAAGACGTAATTGAATTTATTGAAAGCCACTACCAGTTCCATCCAACCTCCTTCAAAAACGGAGGCGCGTACAACGAAGCTTCTCAAAATCAGGGCAGCGCCAAAGTCTTTTCTTTTGCACTTCTCAACAATCTTAGTAAGGAAGACACACTGCTCCTTTTCGCCGAACATTATCAGGCCGTATTAAATGCGTCCGAAGGAACCGATCATCAGAATATCCGCCAGTTCATCTACCATGGCTGGCCCGGCGTCGCATTCGAAGGACAAGCCCTGACCGAAAAATGAAGACAGAGAAACGGGCCACGGATTATCGTTGTCCATGATCAGCTCTCAATACACAGAAAAATTTCGTCGCTGAACTCTGGCGACTCTTTTACCCGATCAGAAAGAACCCGGCCTATTGCATCGCATAGCAAGCCGATCCGTCAATAATGACCGATCGGCGGTCTTTTACGTACTTTTGAGCCCTCTGAAACCCTGCAAACATGAACGACAACACCATCGATAGCCTCCGCGAAGCGCTGAAACATTCGCCCGACAATGGCCCGCTCAGGCACTTGCTCGCGGAAACATTGCTCAGCATGAACAGGCTGGACGAAGCAGAAGCGGAATACTCCACTCTCCTGAAGAAGTTCAACGACACAAAAGCAAAAATGGGTCTCGCCACCGTCTTTTTCAAAAAAGGCAATTACTCTGCCTGCAATGTGATCCTGGAAGAAGTGATTGAAAACGGTACCGCCGACGCAAACGTCTTTCTGCTTTATGCAAAAGGCATGTTGAAGGAAAATGCAATCCCCAAAGCCATCGAAGCTTACCAACAGGCACTGTTCATTGATCCGCAGGCTACGGATGATGAACTGGACAGTCAGCTGCGGATGAGAGGAACCAGTGAAACGGATGAACCCGGGGATGATGCAGATATGCGGTTCCTTCAGAAACCAACCATCAATTTCAGCGATGTAGGAGGAATGGAGACCGTTAAAAAAGAAATTGACCTCAAGATCATTAAACCGCTGCTGCATGCGGATCTTTATAAAGCCTATGGCAAAAAAACAGGCGGCGGCATTCTTTTATATGGCCCTCCCGGCTGTGGCAAAACATTCATCGCCAAAGCAACTGCCGGACAGGTCAATGCAAAATTCATCAGCGTAAGCCTGAATGATATTCTCGATATGTGGATCGGCAACAGTGAAAAAAACCTGCACGAGATCTTCGAGCTTGCAAGGGCAAACACACCCTGTGTGCTGTTCGTCGACGAGATAGATGCACTCGGCGCCAGCAGAAACGACATGAAAACCTCCAGCGCGAGACACCTGATCAATCAATTCCTGCTGGAACTGGATGGTATCGACACTTCCAATGATGGCGTGCTTATCATCGGCGCAACAAATACTCCCTGGAACCTGGATCCAGCGTTCAGACGACCGGGAAGATTTGACAGGATTCTCTTTATTCCGCCACCCGATGTGGCAACAAGAGAATCGATCTTACGGTTAAAACTGAAAAATAAACCAGCGGGCAATATCGATTACGAAGGCCTTTCCAAAAAGATAGACCATTATTCCGGTGCGGACATCGACGCGATCATAGACATCGCCATCGAAATAAAACTGGAAAGTGCATTCGAAGATGGTATACCCAAACCCATCGAAACAAAAGACCTCGTGAATGCCATCAAAAAACATAAAGCAAGCACGCAGGAATGGTTTACCACCGCAAAGAATTTTGCCATGTTTGCCAACGACTCAGGTCTCTATGACGATATCCTGGCATACCTAAAAATCAAAAAATAATAATGAGCGAAGATAACAGGCTGGCAAGGGTCCAGATCCTTTTTCAGCAAAGCAAATTTGCCGAGGCAGAAAAAGTACTGAAGGAAATGCTGGCGGGAGACCCTTACAACATTCATTTCCTCGCACTCCTTGCAGAAGTGAAGCTGAAACTGGATAGGCCTGATGAAGCACAGCAGATCATCGAAAATGCTATCGGTATGGCGCCTGGCGTTCCTGATCTGTTCTACATCATGTCAAGGATCAACATCCAGAAAAATAAATACGACGAAGCAGAAAAGAACCTTACACAGGCTATCACATTAAATCCGTATGACGCGGATTATTTCGCACTGTCGGCCAATATCAAACTGGCACGTAAGAAATACAATGAAGCGCTTGAACTCGCAGACCGCGCACTTGAAATAGATCCGCAGAATCTTCTTGCACTGAATACAAGAAGCACTGCGCTGAATAAACTCAACCGCAGCCAGGAATCATTTGATACGATCGAAGGCGCCTTGCGGGGAGATCCCAACAATGCTTACACACATGCCAACTATGGCTGGGGATTACTTGAAAAAGGAGATCACAAAAAAGCGTTGGAACATTTCAAAGAATCGCTGAAAAACAACCCGAACTACGCTTACGCCCAATCAGGAATGCTGCAGGCACTGAAAGCATCCAACCCTGTTTACCGGATGTTCCTGAAATATGCTTTCTGGATGAGCAACCTCACCGCAAAATACCAGTGGGCGGTTATCATCGGGTTCTTCCTCGGCTTCCGCGCACTACGGGCATTGGCCAACACAAACCCCACTCTTCAACCTTACCTGACGCCACTGATCTTTGCACTGGCGATCTTCGCCTTTTCCACCTGGATCATCACCCCGGTCAGCAATCTGTTCCTGCGATTCAATAAGTATGGTCAGCTGTTGCTTTCACGCAAAGAAAGGATGAGTTCAAATTTTGTGGCAATAAGCCTGCTCATATTCCTCGCTGGCATTGCCCTTTACCTCATTTTATCAGACGAACGGTACATTGTGATTGCCATATTTGGATTTGCAATGATGGTGCCTTTCAGTGTGATGTTCTCACCATCAAAATACAAAAACGCATTGCTCTTTTATACGATCGCACTTGCTGTAACCGGGCTTGCCGGCATCGGACTTGCATTTGCAGGCAACCGGCTGTTTGAAATGGTAAGCACTATTTTTGTAATTGGATTTGTAGCGTTTCAGTGGGCGGTGAATTTTTTGCTGATCAGGGAAGATAACAGGTAGATGAAAGATATTTCAGAAAGAGTAGCCTTTGCCGGCAGGCAGGTGCTGCTCTTTTTCTATGCTCGCAAGCCTGGCCCGAATACTTTTCAGCCAGCGGCTTTCTTAAACACTCTACGCTTTTCAACTAAAAAAACCCCGTCTAACGCCGCTCCTCTGCGGGCAGGGTTGCTGGCCGGTTCCTCCGAAACCGATGTTCCCTGCACTACTCTTTAGTTTACTGATAATCAATAGCTCCGATAAAAACAATCATCAGAATTTCTTCCGCCGCCATAATTCCCTAAACCTCATCAACGCTCTTCAACCCTCCCTTCTTCCAGTTCATTCAATCTTATTTTCGTACGTTGTAAGTAATTTCTTCATTTTCATTGTCTATACAAACAAGGACACGATTGCTTATGAATAGAAAAGACTTTGTTCAAACCTCCGGCCTGATAACTGCCGGCATGTTTTTACCTTCCTGGTTAAAGGCTGCGCCTGATGAATTCCCTGTCGTCCGTACGCCGCTTGCCGACAGAAAGTTTACCAGCCCCGCCGTTGAAAACCTGATCAGCCAGTTCCAATCAACCATTCCAAATAAGGAACTCGGATGGCTTTTCAACAATTGTTTTCCCAACACACTCGATACAACAGTTGATTTTGAGATGATCAATGGCAAACCCGACAGTTATGTAATCACCGGTGATATCGATGCCATGTGGTTGCGCGATAGCACCGCGCAGGTCTGGCCTTATCTCTCACTGGTAAAAGAGGATGAAAAACTGAAGATGCTCATCGCCGGCGTGATCAACCGTCAAAAGGCTAACATTTTGTATGACCCATACGCCAATGCTTTTTATAAAGACCGGACCAAAGAAGGCGAATGGAAAGACGACCAGACGGATATGAAACCCGGCATCCATGAACGCAAATGGGAGATCGACAGCCTCTGTTATCCGATCCGTCTCTCCTATCATTACTGGAAGATCACCGGCGACCAATCCCCTTTTGACGCGCAATGGAAGGAAGCCGTGCTCCTTATTCTCAGGACATTTAAAGAACAACAACGCAAAACGGATAAAGGGCCATATAAATTTGAACGCCGCACCACCTGGGCTACTGATGGCGTGCCGCTCGGAGGATATGGATATCCCGCCAAACCGGTCGGGCTCATCTTCTCAATGTTTCGCCCCAGTGATGACGCAACGATCTTCCCGTTCCTTATTCCATCCAACTTCTTCGCTGTTACAAGTATGAAAGAAGCGGCTGAAATGCTGAACAAGATCTATAATGATGCAGCATCTGCTTCTGCATGTATGGCTCTTGCTACAGAAGTGGAACAGGCGCTGAAACAACATGCCACAATCACTCATCCGCTATACGGCAAAGTGTATGCGTACGAAGTAAATGGCTTCGGTAGTTTCAATCTCATGGATGATGCAAACGTTCCAAGCCTGCTGGCAATGCCATATCTCGGCGCGGTTTCCAATACTGATCCCGTTTATATCAATACAAGAAAACTATTACTCAGCGATTCCAATCCATTCTTCTTCAAAGGAAAATCCGGCGAAGGCATCGGCGGACCACATGTGGGCGTGGATATGATCTGGCCGATCAGCATCATCATCCGCGGACTCACTTCCCGTAATGATGCTGAAATAAAAAACTGTATCAGGATGTTACAGACCACGCATGGTGGTACCGGATTCATGCATGAAGCTTTTCATAAGGACGACGATAAAAAATTTACCCGTAAATGGTTCGCCTGGGCAAACACCATCTTCGGAGAATTTGCATTAAAGACTTTCAGGGAGAAAAAATATCTTTTGCAATAACCAAACACTGCCAAATAATCCATGAGGCCCGATGAAGTTTATATAAAAAGCCTGCAGCAACAGATCGCAGGCGGCAACCAACAGGCATTCGCCAGCCTGTTCCGGCTGCTATATCCACGGCTTCTCAGTTTTGCATTGCAATATGTACACGTAAAAGAGACAGCGGAAGAAATTGCCAATGACGTATTCATTAAACTATGGAACAGGAAAGAATACCTCGATGAGGTGAATAACCTTTCCACTTATCTTTTTGTATCCGTCAAAAATCTCTCGCTCAATTACCTGAAGCAATACTCCCACATTCATGTGGTAATTGAAAATACAGAAGGCGATGCAGGCCTTGTCAACCACGAAAATCCTGAACAGCAGCTGGAATGGAAAGAAATGAGTTTTCAACTGAGCCAGGCAATTGATAATCTTCCTGACCAATGCCGCGCAGTGTTCAAACTGATCAAGGAAGACGGGTTCCGTTATAAAGAAGTTGCCGAGATTCTGGGCATTTCACCACGCACTGTGGAAACACAATTATTCAGGGCCATGAAAAAACTGCAGGCCCTTATCAGCTATAACACAGATAAGACCAACAAAAAGAACCGCAAACTTCCTCCCGCCATTCCCTGCCTGATCCCGTTTCTTTTTCTTTTTTATTGATCAGCCTGTAAGTAATTATTCAGATTTCATTGTCCTCTTTATAGTACACGCCAAAATAATCAGATGCACGACAACAGATTTTTACTTTTAGTAACACGAAAGCTTTCCGCTGAAGCATCACCGGAAGAGCTGGAAGAATTGGCGGGACTGATCAAACAGGATCCTTCTTTAAAAGAGGAGTACGATATACTAAACAGATATTGGCAACAGGAGAATCAGCAACAAACCGCCAATACCGAATTCGCGCTGCAAAAAATATTGACGCAACTCGGTATTGAAACAGAACTGAAACAGGAAACGGAAGAATCACGTGTGAGAAAACTGCCGGTTTGGAAAAAGTTCACACGCATTGCGGCAGCAGTAATTGCATTGGGCGGACTCAGCATTGGTTTGTACAGCCTTGTCAATACATCATCATCTGCCGATAATAAAAGCCTGGTACAAAAACTGAATGCCAAAGGTGTAAAGAGCACCATCGCTCTTGCCGATGGCAGTAAAGTATGGCTGAATGCAGACAGTAAATTGCAATACCCGAAAAGCTTTACAGGAAATACAAGGGAAGTATACCTGAATGGCGAAGCATTCTTTGATATTGAAAAAAACCCTTCCCGGCCATTCATTATTCATCTGGCCAAAGGAACGATCCGCGTACTGGGAACGTCTTTCAACATCAAAGCGTACGATAACGAGCCAATTGTAGAAACATCTGTTGCCACGGGAAAAGTAGCTTTTATCCCGAAACTGAAGGATAATACCGAAGCCGATACCATCTTCCTTACCTCAAACAATAAAGTTATCTATCAGCCCGAAACAGGGAAAACAACCACAGCTGCAACGGTCAGCGAGGAAGATAAAGCCTGGACTGATGGTAAACTCCTTTTCCGTTCCATGTTGTTTGAAGAGATCGCCATCGAGCTTGAGAGAAACTTTGGCAAGCGCGTTGTGTTTGAAGATGATGAGATCAAATCGTACAAATTAACCGGTTCATTTCAAAACAATACACTTTCAGAGATCCTGTATTATTTATCCAAAACCAAATCCTTTTCTTACTCAATAACAGACGAGCAGATTGTTATATCCAGGTAATTTATCTTAAAAGACCAAAACGATTGCCAGCTAATGAAAAAAACTACACATGCCGGCTTCTGCAAAAACATTATTTGCAGGAACGCCCCGAGGAATATTGCCGTCAGCATGCTTATGTTCGCAGCCTGTGTCTCACTCAATGCCCAGGTAAGCTTTGCAGGGAACAGGCAATATGCTAACAACTATTTTCCGCAAAAACAGGAACAACGCATCACCATCAAGGCAAAGAATGAGAAACTTTCCTCTGTTCTTTCAAGGATCGAAAAGCAGACACAGTATGTGTTTGTCTATTCTGATGATGATGTGAACGCGGACCAGCGCATCACCCTTGATGCGAAAGGAGAAACGCTGAACTCCATTATGGAATCACTTTCCAAAATGGCCAGCATCAGTGCAGAGTTCATTAATGACAAGATCATTCTTCGCGGAAAATCCGGGGGAAAGGAAAAAAACGGCACTGTCAATAACATGACCGGCTATAGTGAAATGAATGATCAGCTGCCGGAAAAAGTATTCAACCCCGAAATGATCATCACCGGAAAAGTGACTGATGAGACTGGTGAAGGAATCGCCAATGTGAACGTCTCCGTAAAGGGCACGAATATTGGTTCCGTCACAAACACCAACGGGAACTTCAGCATTTCATTGCCGGATAACATCTCCGGCCCTGTACTGGTCTTCTCCATCGTTGGATACGAAAACCAGGAAAGCCCCGTAAACGGAAGACAAACCGTCAACATGGTGCTTCGCAAAACGGAAAAAGTATTGGATGACGTTGTTGTGGTAGGCTACGGCACGCAGCGAAGAAGTTCCGTGACAGGCTCCGTAGATGCGATCTCCAGGAAAGCGATCGAAGGGAAACCTGTTGCAAATCTTTCCCAGGCGCTGCAGGGTGCTTCCCCGAATCTCATCATTCAGCAACGCAACTTTGAGCCAGGTCAGGGGGTCAATCTCAATATCCGGGGACTCGGTACACTCGGCGATAACACACCTCTCGTTGTAATCGATGGTATTCCCGGCGGAGACATCAACCTGCTTAATCCAAACGATATTGAAAGCGTATCTGTATTGAAAGATGCAGGCTCCGCTGCTATCTACGGATCACGTTCAGCAAACGGAGTATTGCTGATCACCACTAAAAAAGGTAAAAAGAACGAAAGAGCTACTGTTAACTACAACGGTATTTATGGTATACAATCACCCCGCATCACATACGAGCCTGTCCATGCCTGGGAGAATGCTTACTATAAGAACGAATCACTCGCGAACTCCGGCTTACAACCCACGTTCACTCCCGCACAGATCAAAGCTTTTGCAGATAAGGGTGACGGCGACTGGCGATTGGATAATATCCTTCGCGATGCTCCGCAGCAAACACATAATATCAGTATCAGCGGCGGCTCTGAACATTCAACCTATCTCTTAAGCCTTGGCTATCTGAATCAGGAAAACAGCTTTATCGGTGAAGGTCTTGGTTATAAAAGATACAATATCCGTTTGAATCAAACGACAGAGATCGGCAAATTCAAACTGAATGCAATCCTGAGTTATGCAAAGGTGATGGGTAAAGATCACTCGTCAAGCGCAGGCACATTGATCGTTGACGCAGGCCGTGTTCCCCTGTACTATTCATTCACAGACAGCGCAGGCAATTATCTCACCAATCCAGTGTCCTCAGAATTCAATCCTAAAGGAATACTGGAACAAGGTGGTTACCGCCGTTCTGATAATGACGAAGTATTCGGAAACCTCAACGGAGAATTTGCTATTACAAAAGAATTCAAACTTCGTGGTGTATTTGGTGGAACCGTCCGCTCCAACCATGGCTTTGGAAGAAGATTACAGGTCAACTTTCTGCCGGGTGGCGTATATGGCAATGACAGAGAGGTGTATGATGATAATTACAAATCACTCTTCACCAATCTCCAGCTGATCGCAGAGTACACAAAATCGTTTGGAGAACATAATGTGAACGTTCTTGTTGGCGGAGCAAACGAGTCATTCAAATCCGAGCAAAACAGGATTGTCAAAACACTCACTGATCCCAACCTGGGAACCCCTACAACAGGAACGATCATCAACGAAGGACGTTCCATCAACTCCAACCAGGGCACAAATGAAACGAGCATCAACTCTGTTTTTGGAAGAGCAGGATACAATTTCAATTCAAAATACTTTGCTGAGTTCAACTTTCGCTATGATGGTTCATCCAAGTTTGCAAAAGACAACCGCTGGGGATTCTTTCCTTCCGTTGCACTCGCCTGGAGGATCTCTGACGAGCACTTCATGGAAAGTTTGAAAACATGGCTGACTGACCTGAAGATCCGTTCTTCTTATGGCGTACTTGGCAATCAGAATGTGAATGCCTATCAATACCAAACCACGTTCTTCAATTTCCCCAATGCTTATGGATTTAATGGCAGCCCCGTCGGTGGCGCAGGTTTCCTGCTTGGAAATCCTGATCTGACATGGGAGAAAGCAACAACACTCAACATCGGTGCAGATGCGTCATTCTTCAACCGAAAACTCGATGTTTCGTTCGACTACTTTGATAAAACAACCAAAGACATTCTCTATACACGCAAAGACGTTCCGCTTATCTTCGGCTCCGGTTTTCCTGATTACAACGTTGCAAAAGTGAAGAACAGAGGCTGGGAACTGAAAGCAACCTACAATCTCCGCGGAAAAGAACTGGTACAAAGCTTCAGCATCAATCTGGCGGATAACTTAAATGAATTGTTGTCGCTCACATCCGGCGCAACAGAGCAGGTAGAAAGAAGAGAAGAATTTGAACTGGTAAGAAGAGTCGGTCACCCCATCACCGTTTACCAGGGATACAGGCGCAACGGATATTTCCAGACACTGGATGATATCAACAATGCGCCAAAATTTGCCGGTAGCACTGTTACCGCCGGAGATATAAAATTTGTGGATAGAAATAAAGATGGAGTGATTGATGACAATGACAAATTCATCCTTGGCAATCCATTCCCCCGCTACACATTTGGCTTCACATACACCGCGTCTATCAAAGGGTTTGATATCCTCCTCTTTGTTCAGGGCGTTGGGAAAAGAGATGCAATGCTTCGTGGTGAATTGATCGAACCATTTCACTTTGGCTATGGCGGTACAATGTATGCGCACCAGACCGATTACTGGACGCCGACCAATCCGGACGCGAAATATCCGCGCCTCGCAGAAGCGGGTTCTCCATCCAATACCAATAACTACCGTACGGGATCTGATCTCTATCTTTTCAATGCCGCTTATGCAAGGCTGAAGAACGTGCAGATCGGATATACCATTCCGGCAGCCATCAGCAGAAAAGCAAAGATCCAGAAAGCAAGGATCTATCTGACAGGCCAAAACCTGCTGACCCTAAGCAAACTCAACTTCTTTGATCCTGAGATCACAGAATTTGACAATAACACCGGCTTCAACACCGGCGCCAATAGTGCAAGGGCATATCCCCTTCCCGTATTTTATGGTTTTGGTTTAGACATTACTTTTTAACAGGAACTACTAACGATACGTTTATGAAAAATAAATCCTCCATATTTCTTGTTCTTGCAATAGCATTCGCTTCCTGCAAGAAACTGGATCTTGCTCCTGTGGACAGGTTTACAGAACTCAACTTCTGGCAATCCTCCGAAAACGTGAACAACGCGCTGAACAATATCTACATGAGCATCTATTCCAGTCAGCCTATTTTTTATAATGAATCACTATCCGATAATGCATTCACCAGGCTTGGGATCAACGCCGGTCAGCCGGATGCGATCGCGAGCGGAAACTTTACTACTTCGCTCCCGCGTTTTCAGAACGAATGGGGCGGCTACTACGCAGGCATCAAATCATGCAACCTGTTTCTTGGCAACATCGATCAGAACCAAACACTAACCGATGTGCAAAAAAACCGGATGAAAGCGGAAGTCATGTTCATCCGCGCGTGGCATCATTTCAACCTGACAAAATGGTGGGGTGATATCCCCCTGTTAAAAGAAGATATCACACCGGATCAGGCCAAAGCGATCGGCCGCACTCCAAAAGCAGAAGTGGTTACATTCCTCATCGAACAACTTGACGCCGCAGCGGCTGCTTTACCAAAGAAAGAAGGCTACAGCGATAGTGATAACGGCAGGATCACGAAAGGCGCCGCACTTGCGTTAAAAGCACGCGTGTTGCTATATGAAGGAAACAGAATGAATGAAGTGGCAACTGTTTGTGAGCAGCTGATGAATAATCAGGCGCAGAATGGCGTCTATAGTTTAGTTCCTTCTTACGCCGATGTATTCAGCAATAACACTGTCAACAGAAAGAACAACGAATCACTGCTTGCACTGCAATATGTGCCAAGCCTCCGCACCTGGGGCGATTATATTGATTTCGCTCCCATCTCTGCCGGCGCAAGAAGCAACAATCTTTCGCCAACTCAGGAACTGGTTGATAATTACATTATGCTGAATGGTAAAGGCATCAGGGAAACAGGTTCGGGCTATCTCGAAAACGATCCTTATGTGAATCGTGATCCTCGTCTGACGGCGACGATCGTATATGATGGTTACACCTGGCAAAATCCTGACGGCGGTACACAAAAGATCTATATCAAACCCGGCACCGGCCCCGCAGGACAAACAGCGAATGAATACAGTCCGGCCGGCCAGGGGACCGCTACCGGCTATTACTGGAGAAAATACTGGGATCCCAGATCAACTGCCCCCGGCTTCAGCTCCGGCTTAAATCTTTACCTGCTTCGTTACGCGGACGTGTTGCTGATGTATGCCGAAGCAAAACAATCTCTCGGACAAATGACACAGGAGGTTTGGGATAATACCATCCGCGCCATTCGGGAAAGAGCCGGATTCACCGACGCCACAGCGTTGAATTTCCCTGGCACTACGGGAATGACCGATCTGATCAGAAATGAAAGAAGATCTGAATTTGCAATGGAAGGCCTGCGCATTGATGATATCCGCCGCTGGAAAATCTCTGAGACTGTATTGAACGGATGGGCACACGGAGCAAAATTTGGCGAAGCATCGATCGACAATGGTTATCTCCGTGTACAGCTTCGTCAATTCGATCCGCAAAAACATTATTTATGGCCAGTGCCACCATCTGAACGGGCTTTGAATACAAATCTTTCACAGAACAATGGATACTAAACAAACTAAAACGATTGCTATGAAACATACGCTGATCAGCAGATTCACACTGCTTTCACTCATCATCTTTCTCTTCACAAAATGCGAAAAAGATGAACGGGCATTGAATATGGACCTCACAGAAGTAAAAAACCTTTTCACTCCCGTTGATGGCGAATCGATCACATTAAAACCTGCCTCCGGCGCAACCGTTACTTTCGAATGGGAACAGGCAAAAGCAGCCGACGGCGGCCTTGTATTATACGAAGTAGCATTTGACCAGGAGAATGGCGATTTCGCTTCACCATTCTATACCATTGTATCGGATAACAGAGGCGTGAATAATAAACTTTCACTTACCCACGGCGACTTGAATAAAATCGCCGAACTCGGCGGTTCGAAATTTTTTGAAAAAAAGAAATTCAAATGGACTGTGCTTGCCTCAAAAGGAACGAATGTAAAGAAAGCAACCATGTCACGCCTCCTCGAACTGGAGCGCCCCGGAGGTTTTGATGTCTTACCCGGAACATTGTACCTGACCGGCACTGCAACGGAAAACGGCGATGTATTAGCAAATGCCATGAAGATGAGACAGACATCGCCCGGCGTATTCGAGATCTACAGCAAACTGAAAGCAGGTAAATATCAATTTGTAGAAGGTATAACCGGCACACCAAAATCATATTACATCTTTGACGATAATGGCATCAACGCAATCGGCATGAATAGCGAAAGCGAATTCACCGGTGCTGATAAGATCATGCGTATCAGACTTGACTTCAACAACATCAATGCATCGTATGCAGAAGTAAAAGAAGTGAAACTCTGGTACAGTGCCGGCAATGCATTCTGGACTTCCCTGCCCTATACATCCAATGGTGTATGGCGCAAAGATGGCCAGGTTGCCACTTACACGCAAATGTCATGGGGCCTGGATGAACGTTATAAATACCTGATGATAATTGATGAAGGAACAGGCAATAAAAATCAGTGGCTGAACTCAAATTTCGGAGATCCTGCCGGCCAGGATGGACAATATCCAAGTTCAGAAGCCTACCGCACCATCAACTTTACTGCAAACAACGGCAGTCAGTGGGATTGGGGCTGGAAGTTCGACAGAAATTATCTGACACAGGGAGCCACCGCAAGTTTCTGGGTTTCCCTTCGCGGCAGTGACGCAGCATACACACAGAATTATCAAAAGTAGAGCAGCTTGCAAAGCAGGCAATCGTAAAGCAGGCAGAACGCTGGTGCCCCTGGCCAGCGTTCTTTAATTCAGAAGTTTCAATACGGCAGTTTCAACGGCAGATGGCCATTGTCCACCGCCGCGGACGAGATCAAACAACAGAATAGAAATGCCTGTAGCTTATCGAAATTTCTCTGTAAAACATTTTCATTTTATCAGGAAATACCAGAAGGCAACGTCCGGCCAACAACCAACGTCCATCGGCCATCGAACGGTATTAGGTAATCATCCTGAACTAAAATATTCAATTAAAATCAGCCGTTATGAAACCTGGCTTCTTTTTAAAAATTAGTTTTCTTCTCATCTTGTCTGCATCCGTCTTTTCATCCTGTCTGAAAGAAAAAGAAGACGAACCACCTGTAGTCAATCCGCCCGGCGGCGGAAACACAATTGTATACGACTGGAATAAGATCGCTGATTCTGCACAACTGTCGATGAACTATTTCTGGTCAGCATCAGATAAAGTTTACCTGAGCAGCAATACTTCCTCCGGCTGGGGTAGTTACTGGCCCAATGCACATGCACTGGATGTATTGGTGGATGCATATGTCAGAACGTCATCAGGATCCATCAAAACAAGAATGGATGACCTGATCACAGGTGTGAAAGCAAAGAATGGCAATACCTGGTTAAACTATTATTATGATGATATGGAGTGGATGGCGCTTGCCTGCCTGCGGGCATTCCAGGCCACGAATGATAACGCATACAAAGACATCACTAATATCTTGTGGACCGATATCAAAAATGGCTGGAGCTCCGATCTCGGCGGCGGTATCTGGTGGAGAAAAGATAATCCTTCCAAAAATGCACCTTCCAATCTTCCTGCTGCAATATTAGCCGCAAGACTTTACAAAGCATTCAATAATGCAGACGATCTCGACTGGGCAAAGAAGATCTACGCCTGGCAGAAAACAACACTTTATGAATCTGCCACTGGTTGGGTGTATGATAATATTGATAAACTTGGAAATAAAAATCTTTCATGGAAATTCACTTACAACCAGGGAACATTCCTGGGCGCGGCGCTGGAGCTTTATAAGATCACCGGTGACGGCAATTACAAAACCGATGCGCTCAAAGCCTGCGATTATGCAGTAAGCTCCGGTCAGCTGACAAGCAACTCTGTATTAAAAGACGAAGGTGGTGGTGATGGCGGACTATTCAAGGGTGTATTCATTCGTTATTTCACCAACCTGATCATCGATGGCAATCTTGCGTCCGATAAAAAGCAAAGCTATCTCGCATTCATTGTGAAGAATGGTCAAAGCCTCTGGAGCAAAGCAACAAACAAATCACTGATACTGTTTAATACAGCCTGGGATAAAATGCCGGGAAACAGCACAGACCTTACAACTCAGCTGAGCGGAGTAATGCTGACAGAAGCGTTAGCGACATTAAAAAAGATGAATCTTGTTGATTAGGACGGGGCCTTCCGATTAAACCCATCACTTATGCCTGTTAAAAAAAAACTCCCATTTATCATTCAGGGAATATTCCTGCTGATCTCCGTTACCGGGTCTTCTCAAACCAGTAAAGGTCAAAATCACACGCAATACGTAAACACTTTCGTGGGCACCTACCCGCTGACGGATTCAGCCATTCTTGGTTACAACCTTCCTGAAGGATGGCGTTCCTGGGCAGGCCTCACTTATCCCGGAAGTTCGTTGCCCAACGCCATGATACAACTCAGTCCGATCACAGAATATGGATCAGGCGCAGGTTACGAATATGAAGACACGATCATCCACGGTTTTGCTCATACAAACAAAGGCCATTGGAATCTTTGCAATATTCCCGTGCTGCCTCTTTCCAATGCAATAACGCATAATAACAAGTACTACTCGCATTTTTCCCATGCAAAAGAATCTGCATCTCCTGCATTCTATAAAGTATTTCTTGATGATTATAAAATAGATGTAAGCCTGACTTCTACACTTCATTGCGGTTATCATCAGTACGTTTACCAGGACAATCAAAACAGGAAGATCCTTTTTGATCTCGCGCGCTCCAACAACCATGTTTCCGCCTGGGATATTGAAATGAAAGGCAAAAACATCCTTCAGGGCTTTCAGCAAACAAATGAAGGTAAAATGTATTTCTATGCCATACTTAACACGAATGCAAACAGCCTTGAAAAAAAAGAGGAGAATACCAAAGACGGCTATGCTATCGTGCACCTTGCCAATGGCAGCAAAGCTCCTGTTGAATTAAAGATCGCTTTATCGTTTGTGAGCATAGAAAATGCAAAGCTGAATCTGGAAAAAGAGATCGGTAACAGATCATTTGCTACAATCCGCAGTGAAGGTAATGCTACCTGGGAAAATATTCTTTCAACCATTCAGATCAAAGGCGGCACGGCAAAGGAACGTGGCATGTTCTATTCCTCATTGTACCGGTCATTTCTCTGGCCGGCTTTGCGCAGCGATGTGAATGGCGACTATACCGACGCAAACGGGAAACCGGGAAAAGCAACCGGCAGCTATTACACCACTCCTTCGCTATGGGACACCTATCGCAACCGTGAAGTGCTTTCCGCAATGGTATTACCGGAGGTAACGACCGATATCATCCGGTCGTTAAAAGATATGGGTGATAAAACCGGCTTCATCCCAACTTTTTTCCATGGAGACCATGCAGCTTCTGTGATTGCAGGTTCTTATCTCCGCGGCCTGAATGATTTTGATGTTGAAGGCGCGTATCAATTGTTATTAAAGAACGCAACCGTCGAAGGCGGTACAAGGCCATTCATCAGCGAGTACATGGAGAAAGGCTACATCAGCGATCCCGATGCAGAAAAACCCTGGGTGGAAACAAAAGGCAAAGCGGGCGTTTCCAAAACACTTGAATATGCATATGATGATTATGCATTGGCGCTGCTGGCAAAGAAACTTGGTGACACAGCAAACTACAATATGCTGATGAAAAGATCAAAGAATTACCAGCATGTGTTTGACCCTTCAACACGTTTCATGAGAGGCCGGTTAGCCAATGGCGATTGGGTCAAAAATTTCAACCCGGAATATCCATATTATGAATACATGTACCGTGAAGCCAATGCATGGCAGGTTTCCTTCTTTGTTCCGCATGACATGGAAGGACTGATAGAACTATATGGAGGTAAAGACCGGTTTGAACAAAAGCTCGATTCATTCTACACCCTTCCCTGGAATCCGGCCTATATCGCGCGTAATGTGGAAAGCATGATTGGCCAGTATTGCCATGGCAACCAGCCTGATCACGAAGCGCCGTTTGCTTATCATTTCATTGGCAAACCCGGGAAATCACAAAAGATCATCGATACGATCATGGGTCGCCTGTATGGAATCGGAGAAAAAGGCATCGGTCTATGCGGGATGGATGATGCCGGCGAAATGTCTGCCTGGTATGTATTCTGCGCATTGGGAATTTACCCTTTCTCCCCTGCCGATGACAAATATATCGTTACCGTTCCGGTATTTGAGGAAGTAAAATGGAAGACACCGGGCGGAAAAATATTAACGATAAAGAAGACCGGAAAGGGACGAAATCTTAATGCAATAAAGGTGAATGGAAAGAAAATAGACGGATATTTCGTAAGTCATTCACTTTTTCTCAACGGCGGGTTAATTGAAGTTAACGCAGATTGATAACAATCCCTATCACTGACATTGAATATAAAACCGAACACTACCACCAGCCGGAATCCCAGACCACCTGCTACCGGCAATTAAGATACAACCGGAATTATCCATAGCACAATCCGAAAACGTAAATGGTCATGATCCATCTGTTAGTCCGCTGATAAATCAGCAGACCAACAATTCTGTTTTTGCCAGGCATAATATCTCCTGTTACTCATGCCTCTTCCCGTCGTGATACTGCCACAGCACATTGATCACCTTCCACTCCCCATTTAATTTCACCAGATGCATGTAATCGATCCACTCATCCGCAACCAACTTCACCGATGCAGTTCTGGTCGAAACATCCAGCAACCTCACTTCCTTCTTCGGCACCGGAGGAAACTTGTCGCCTTTCTTATTATAACTTTCCGCCAGCAGGATCATATATTCTGTGCTCGTTTCCCCTATATAATCTTTACCCGTCGCTTTATCCCGCCAGCAGGTTCGTTTCACCATCCGGGGATGTAACGCTCCCGCCATTTGCACGGGATCCGGATTATGCTGGGATTCGATATAATCCAGCGCAGCCCGCCGGATAGCAGCGCTATCCTCATTGGTTTGAGCAGATACGGACGCTATAAATACAAACATCATCATGCCGATAAGAAAAACTTTCATAGCTGTTATTTGATTGCGTGCAAAATGCCGTCATTTTTATAAACAAAAAAATAAAATGAGAAACACGTAGGAATACTGAGCGGACGCATAAATTTTTCATGTACCGGGTTTTTATACCGGGACTGCTGAATACCTATGCTGTTATCAATAATGGGTTGATAAGCGCTCGTCGTTTAACAGGTTGAAGAGGTTCAGGCTGTCAGCCAGATCGCAGTTTGCTACAAGCGTGCCTTTCATAAATGCGGGTAGCCAGGCTTTGATCAAACCTGGCTACCCGCATTATTCAACCGATCAGGAAACAGTTACTTCCTCAGGATCTTCTCCATCGTCTTTCCCTTTGCCAGTTCATCAACCAGTTTGTCGAGGTAACGAACCTGTTGTATCACTTTGTCTTTGATCTCTTCCACCCTGTATCCGCAGATCACACCGGTGATCTTTGAAACATTCGGATTCATCTTCGGCGCTTCTGCAAAAAAATGCTCAAAATCTGTCTTCTTATCGATCACTTTTTGCAATGTCTTCCCGTCATATCCGGTCAACCAGAAAACAACTTCATGGAGCTCTTCCACCGTGCGGCCTTTCTTTTCCACTTTCGTTACGTAATGCGGATACACGCTTGCAAAAGACATCCTGTAAACCCGTTCGTTATTCTTATCGTTCATTTCAATCGGTTTTATAAAGAAAGACGGCTGGTCAAATATGATCGTTACGGGATAAATTTAAAACATATCCCGCATTTAATGATCCAAATGCCTCAACCATTTCAGCGACGAATAAATATCCCCGATACATACTTTCAATATCTCCGGACTAGCCGTTTCAAAATTTCCGCTGTTACTCATCAACACCAACGCAATTCCTTTACCGTGATATGCTACCGCGTAGTAGGCCGATGGCCGTTGTCACCTGCAAGTTGGGTCAAATAACAGTAGCGATCAAACAGCCAAAAAATCCGGCGAACTCAATGATCAGTGCTATTGGTAATTTAAAATTAACTTTGTTCACTTATGTCTTTGCCTTGGGTAAGAATTATCCTGCACAGGCGTTTGCACCCGGTCAGAATCACTATAAGCAAATACTAATCAACAATTCAGATAAACCGAAAGTGTCACTTCCAAACTCGCTGATCATTGCTACCTATAACTGGCCGCAAGCGCTGCTCCGATGCCTTGAAAGCGTTTCCCGGCAAAAGGTCCTGCCGGATGAGGTGATCATTGCCGATGATGGATCCGGCCCGGAAACCAGGAAGCTCATTGAGCAAGTGAAGGCCGATTTTCCTGTACCGCTTATTCATGTGTGGCATGAAGACCTTGGGTTCAGGAAATCGGAAGTTCTTAACATGGCTGTAAAAGCCAGTTCAGGTGAGTACATGATCCAGGTTGATGGCGATGTGATCCTTCACAGGTATTTCATTTCAGATCATCTTAAGGCGGCGGAACACGGCGCATTTGTCCGGGGTTCGCGCGCGCGCCTCACCCCTGAAGTGACCGCTGAGATTCTTAATGACCCGCGAAAACGCCTGCATCTTTATTCAAAAGGGATCATCAGTAAACTGAATGCGGCCCATCTTCCGCAATTGAGTTTTCTCGCTCATCGCAAAAAGATGAGTTCGCAAAGTGTGCGTGGCAGTAACCTCGCTTTCTGGAAACAGGATTTTATTCTGATAAACGGTTATAACAATGACCTGCAGGGTTGGGGGCATGAAGACGAAGAACTTGCTGCACGGTTTATCAATAACGGTATCATCAAAAAGATTGTAAAGTTGAGCGCAGTCCAGTTCCATCTCCACCACCAGGAACTGGAAAAAAGCAAAGAACCTATGCATACCAAAGTGCTCAACGATGTCAGGAATAATAAGATCAAAAGATGCCCAAATGGGTATGAACAAGTTGCCACATGATCCGGCCAAAGATTTCGCTTGTGTCGCAACCAGGATTTGGGAGGTTTCAAAGGTTTAGCAGGCTTCAGGGACCTGGTCAGTTAAAAAAGTAGCTCATTAGTCTTGCGGCAACTATCGGTGCTCCGCCATTATGCTGATCTTCGCAAGCCCCGGTGCGTCCGTTCAGCCACAGATGCTCTTGCCTAACCTCTCGAACCTCTCAAACCTTTCAACCATTTCAAGCCTGCAGTTATTCAGCCACTCCCGATATGGTAATCCAAAAATAGTCCGGCTTATGATCACAACTACGCGAAGAAGATAGATTCCTTGTAAACCGCTCCATGAAAACGTACCGCATTATCAATCGATCCCAAGATCGTCACCTATTTTCTTATCAGCAGTTATCTCTTCCGGTTCAAGCCCGGCATGATCGGCAATAATGTGATTGATCACCGATTCCATTTCAGCTCTGTTTGTTTTCCCGTCCACGACCAGCCTGGAATAGTTTAAGACCAGGGTTTGATTAATGAACGCCCTCATCGTGCCTTGTTTGATCACAATACGTTTCGGCTCAAGTAACCCGGAAAAGACCGTAGTAACAACGGCACCAGCAACAGGGACTAAAAGAGTCCATTTGCTATAATCAAAAAAATTGACCAGGATCAGCGAGGTTGCCAATCCGCCGGCAATTGCTGCAAACCCAAAGCTCGTCAGGAATGTTTGCCAGAAACTTCCCAACACCAGATCCGGAAGTTTCAGCATTGTATCGGCTGAAAATTTCAAATACTCCTGCCGTCGGTTTACGCCCGGGAATATTTCATTTGGGGATGTTGCAGGGCTTAAATGTTCAGAAGGAAATTTATACCTCTCAGTAAAAGATTTCCGCAGACTATAAAATAGCTTTTGAGATTGACATTGATCGATTTGCTTACCGGAAAGATGACGCCATGCGGCATTATGAAAATCTCCAACTGTCCGGATCTGCTGCGCCTGTTCGCCGGGTATTTTAATATCAAAGGTTTGCTCAACCTTCATCAATATCTCAATGCTGTCGAGTCCCATTATATTTTCTTTTGAACTTAACTGTAAGTATCCGTATTTGGTTTCCCAAGATACGAAATTGATACTTCCGGATTGAATGTTTGTCAGGAGGGGCGCGTATCAGATTTTAGTTTTGCGTAAGAACGTGGATCAGCCCGCAGGCATCCTGCTTTCGCTAGCCCCGGTGCGTGAAACACGCACCGGTGCGTCCGTTCAGCCACAGATGCTCTTGCAGATCTGCCGGCCGCACCCGCCGTAGCGAAGCGGAGGAGGAAACCTTACGCAAAGCGAAAATTGAAATACACCCGCAGGAGCCATATAAAATACTCACCCGGAAAAACACGCTGATATCATGCATACCTCAGGATATTCTCCTGATCACCCAACGCGGGATCTGTTTCTCCAAAACACCGCATACCGCTATACACCTGCCGTATGCAATGCACAATATTTTCAATGTTACGGCTATTCCTGTAAAAATAACCCATTGCTCCCGCCTCCTCCAGTTTTTTACATAGCCTGGATTGAAAAGCTGTTGTTACAAAAATGGCCCTGATACCCGGAATGCGTTTATAAAGATCAGCAAGAATGGAGATCCCGCCGTGATCATCCCTGTCCCAATTCGCATCTATAATGATCAGATCTGCTTCAATCGCCTCAAAATAAGGCAGGGCTTTATGAGGGTCTGTGGCTGTGACTATTGAAATGCCATAGCTGCGCAGCAAATGCCCCAGGGAGGTCGCGAACAAGTCGTTTTTACATAACCATAGCGTGCGGATCATCGTTAATCGTTTATCGGTAAGAGTTGGATTATCGAAGGCGCTAAGTTAGATATGCACAAGATCGGGGGCAACCGTTTTTACACGGCAACCGGGGAGGGTGTTTTAACCCAGGGTTTCAGCATACTTGTTTAACAGATTTCGGAAGTTTAACAGGTTTGCCGTGCATACCCGTTGTTAATGACAGTTTTGCCGCAAACATTATGAACAGACCAGTGCAAAAAGCCTGCAGCAGCTATTGGTGCTCCTGCCTGACCTTTGAGACCTCTCAAACATCTCAAACGTTTCAATCCTCTCAAACGTTTCATCAGAATCCTGCAGTTATTCAGCACCCCCTGCATACAGCAGCATAATAATTTAACTCCCATCACCTATTGTTCACATTGCCTCATCCACAAGGTAAAGGACCGATTCATAATTCCGGCCTACTGCATCTGACATAGCCATCTCGCAGGTCTTGGTAGATGAGTAATAACCATCGTATTCCTTTTGCTTCACCTCGTTTGCTTCAGCAGCGGTTGCCGACGCTGTAAGCTCCGGAAAGAGGAAGCCCCTGTCACCAGCCATACCACAGCAACCAGCACTCAACGGCACCGTAACATTTTCCGCAAAATGATTGGCGATGCGAACAAGTTTATTCTCAATATGCATTTTCTTCAGCGAGCAAACGGGGTGTAGCACGATCTGTTGCTTCTTCCTCGCCGGCTGGCATACCGGTATCACCATATCATGGAGATAATCGACACTGTCAATGATCTTCAGCTGATCAAACTTTGTCTGGTTTTGATCAGATAAAGCAGGACGCAGATGATGAAGCGTATACGTGCAGGAACTCACATCCATTACTATTGGGTGCATCCCATTTTCAGAACTCTGCCACAGCTGCTCAACGATCCTGTTCGCTGCATATGTATATGCCTTCCCGAAACCTTTTGAACTGTAGATCTGACCGCAGCAACTGCTGTTAATATCATTTACGATCTTCACGTTAATGCCTGCTTTTGAAGACACATCCATAAAGGTTTGCATGATGTTCTTCCCTCCGTCCGCAGTACTTCCAAGTAACCGCGAGATGCAACTTGGAAAATAAACGACCGTTTTCCGCCCCTCTGTTGACCCCGTTTGTTTTAATGCAGCAAGGCTGGGCGGAGCGACAAGCTGCGACGACCACAAAGGAAAGGAAGGAGCGATTTTCCGGATAACGCCGGTAAAACGCGTCATCGTTTTTTTCCCGGCTAATTTATTAACAACTATTCCTGCTTTCAATGCAAGCCGTGCCGACGAAACCACCATCCCAAATCTCTTTATCGTAAAGAGGGCAATTCGGTTGGCAAAGGCGGAATGATTTTCTTTTCTTAATCTTTTCACCAGGTCTCCGGTATTGATATCCACCGGGCAGGCATTTGCACACAAGCCATCCACCGCACAGGTCTCTATTCCTTCATACTGGTATTGTTCAAGCAATAGTTTATGTCCCGCTGAATCGCCCGATGCTTTCATTTTCTCCAGCGTTCTTCTTGCCACGATCCTGCGGCGTGGAGTCATCGTGAGATCGCGGCTGGGACATACAGGTTCACAATAACCGCATTCTATGCAACGGTCCACTTCTGTTTCCACCGACGGCATTTCCTTCAGATCGGCTATATGTGCCCGGGTATTCTTATTGATGATCACACCAGGATTCAGCAGCGACAGAGGATCTGCCGCCTTTTTGACCCGCTCCATGATTGTGTATGCATCTCCGCCCCATTCCGTTTCCACAAAAGGCGCCATATTACGGCCAGTGCCATGTTCTGCTTTCAGTGAACCATCATATTTATTCACCACCAACTCCACCACTTCTTTCAGAAAGCGATCATAACGGTCAACCTCCATAGCTGTGTTGAATGATTGCGTAACCACGAAATGAATATTCCCATCCTTTGCATGCCCGAAGATGATAGCGTTATGATAATCGTATTTTTTAAACAGTTCCTGCAGATCCAGTATCGCATTTCCCAGGCTGTCCAAAGGGAATGCCACATCTTCAAGAATTACTGTCGTACCGCTGGCCCTTACTGCTCCTACTGCGGGGAACAGGCCCTTCCTTACTTTCCAGAAAAATTCCCGTTCAGCAGCATCAGTAGTAAATGCGGGAGCATTCAGCAATGAGAATCCGGGTACCAGGGAAAGAAAATGATTGACCTGCGCTTCCAGCTCCTTTATGCCCGATTGCTGGAATTCGATCAGCAATCCTGCTGCCGCTTCCGGCAGGCTCTTTATTATTGCGGGCATTCCCTGCAGATGCTCAACGGAACGAAGTGAAGCCCGGTCCATCAATTCTACCATTGCTGCACCCGCGTCGATCAGCGGTTGTATAACTCCGCATGCCGAAAATATATCGGGAAAGAATAAAAGACCGGTAGCTTTATGCGGCTCGTCCGGAATTGTCTCCAGCACAGCCTCTGCAATAAAAGCCAGTGTGCCTTCGGCACCGATCAGCAAATGGGCAAAAATATCAAGCGGATGTTCATAATCCAGGAAAGCATTCAGACTATAACCGACCGTATTTTTTATCCTGTATTTACTCCTGATCCTGTCAGCCAAAATCGCATCATTCCCGATCTGTTTTTTGATCAACCTCAATTCTGTCGCCAGGCTTTCGCATTCCTGGTCAAACCGGCCATAGTCCGCTTCCGTTTCCGTCGAGAATATCTGCCCGTCAGTCAGCATAAAACGAATGCCCCTGGTTGTGTGATAAGAATTATATTGAACGCCGCAGCACATGCCGCTTGCGTTGTTGGAGAGTATGCCTCCCATCATGGCGGCGCTGATGCTGGATGGGTCGGGACCGATCTTTGTTTTAAACTTCCTTAGCGAAGCGTTGACCATTGCGCCGGTAATCCCTGGCTGTACTCTTACCAGCCGGCCATTTTCCTCAATTTTCAGTTTGTTCCAGTACCGGCTCAGATCGACCAGTATTCCATCGGTGATCGCCTGGCCCGATAAGCTCGTCCCGCCGGTACGGAATACAAGCGGCACCGAATGTTTGTGTGAAAAGCTGAAGAGCGCTTTCACTTCCTCTTCATTTATTACCTGCACCACGGCCCTGGGCTGAAGGTAATAAAAGCCCGCGTCTGCGGCATAGGTCAACAGGTCAATCAGTTTTGTCTTTATCCTTTCTTCAGGCAATATTTTTTTTAAGGCTGCTATGTCCATATATCTTCTTCCGGGTTAATAAGCTTATGAATGATCAGGGGATGAAGATAAGTCTTCTTCTGATCTTAAGCCGGCCGGCAGACCTGTCTTTGTGTCCCCAGGCCATCAATTGACAGTTCAACAATATCACCTTCTTTCAGGTACTGTGCAGGCTTCATTCCCATGGCAACGCCGGGCGGAGTGAATGTATTTAAAATTTCGCATTGCGCAAGGTTCGCTCTTCCGCTTCTCTACGGCGGAGTGCATGTGGAGATAAATCTTCAGGAATTTGTACTTTCGTAAAGTGAAGCCAATCGGTAAGTTTATGAAGATGAATTTTATGATGATAGCATACTCTCGTGGCAGAAAGCGCCTGATGCAGAAAAATTGGATACCGACCCTAATTATATACTCAATAGAACAGATAATATCTTCATATTCAAATACAGGATTAATTAACAGCTCCGAATAATGCTGTTTATCGAAATAAGTTAAAATGAATTTATCTGAATATGTAAAAAAAAGGAATGGACTACCTATTGGACATTCAGGTTCACTTCGAAACCACTTAACCCGATCATTAGGAGCCAGGAATTTTTCCGCCTTTTGGAATTTCTGGAATCCGGTTTTCGGATATTACCTGGGGAAAAAAATCTTCAAACCATTGAAAAGGGTCATCCCTGTCACATTTGCCCTGATCTTCACATTTATTTTTTGCGGGATTGTGCATGATCTGGTAACAACATTGATCAGAGGCAGATTGTCATTATTCTTTTCTGTCTGGTTTCTGATAATGGGAACTGCTGTCGCCATTACACAGTATATCAATTACGACTTCTCAAAAAAACAATGGGTCTACAGAGCAGCAACAAATCTTCTGATCATTGGGGTGTGTATTTTACTGACCATTTTGCTGAATGGAATTTTTCAATTTTACTGATCGGGGTATCGGGGAATATGAGATACCGTTATGCGGCGTGGCAATCCAACATTGCCGCCATACACCGGCCCCTATCGTCTCATCTGATATTCCCCGATCAGCTTTGCCTTCGTGTATGCGTTGTATAAGTGAGCTGTCTTTTCGCCAGAACTTCAAACAGGATGGTCCCTTCTGACCATGCACGTTTCACAATAGCTCAAAATTGCCCCGCGTGTTTTATTCCCCGCAATAAGTAATTTCCTTCACTCAATTATGCCCTGTCTCCACCCGGGTTTATGCAGGATAACGTTCCCCCGAAATGCTGATAGTTGACAAGGCAGCCGCGATCTCATCTGATTCATCATGAGAAAGTACAATGGCTGCACTTCCCGCATTCTCCTGCAACCGATGTAGCCTGGACGTACCTGGAATAGGCACAATAAAAGGCTTTTGAGCCAGTAACCAGGATAAAGCAATCTGCGCAGGTGTGACCTTTTTCCGCAACGCTATCGCAATCACCAGATCAACCAAGGCCTGATTAGCCCTGCGGTTCTCTTTGCTGAAACGCGGCATTATATTCCTTGCATCCCCCTGACCGAACTCTGTATCAGCATTAATGGCTCCTGTGAGATATCCTTTTCCTAAAGGGCTAAAGGAGACAAAGCCGATCCCTAATTCTTCCACCGTCTGAAGAATAGTAGTTTCAGGTTCACGGAAAAACAAAGAGTATTCACTCTGCAGAGCAGTAACGGGCAGAACAGCGTGAGCCTTGCGGATAGTTTGTTCATCGGCCTCAGACAACCCAAAATGCCTCACCTTTCCCTGGCGGATCAGATCCTCTACAGCGCCGGCAACATCTTCAATGGGAACGTTTGGATCAACCCTGTGCTGGTAAAACAGATCGATATAATCTGTTCTTAGCTTCCGCAACGAAGTTTCTGCAGAAGCCCTGATCGTTTCAGGCCGGCTATCCAAACCCAATTGGTGGTTCCCCTCTCTGAATCCAAACTTCGTTGCCAGAATGATTTCTTTACGGAAGGATCCGATCGCCTCGCCAACAAGCTCTTCGTTGTTTCCATAAGTTTGTGCCGTGTCAAAAAATGTAATGCCATTATCAAAAGCATCATGCAATAATTGTATAGATTGTTCTTTGGCCGGTGCATTGGGGAAACTTAGTCCCATACATCCAAATCCAATGGCAGATACCTTTGGTCCGCCGTTCCCTAATTGTCTCGATCTCATTTTCTATTGATTTAAGATTAACAACACAAAGGTTGATCAATAGCAACAGAAATCATTTGCCATATGGCAAAAAGCAATTAACGGATACTTTTTCTTATCCTGCTTAATGATGATTGGGTAATGCCAAGGTAAGAGGCTATATAGGCCAGTGGCACACGATTCAGTAATGTTGGAAATTTCCCGATGAAGTCAAGATAACGGGTGGTGGCATCCTGCGAGATCAGTTCACTTCTTCTTTCAATTTTTTCGCGATGTGTCTTTGCTGTTATTTTCTGGATAATATTTTCCCAGTTAATGATCGTGTCATGAATTTCCTTCCAGTCCTTTTTATAGAATACAATCAGTTTGCAATCCGTAACGGCCTGAAGATATACAGACGGGATGTAGTTCTCATCAATCTCATTTCCAGCAAGGATCAGGTGATCCTCATCAACAAAATATCGTGTAATCTCTTCAGCCTTGTTATTGTAATAACAGATGCGGATCACGCCTTCGGTAAGAAAACCTATTTGCCTGACCATTTTTCCGGCTTCCCAGAAATAGTCGCCCTTTGCCAACATCAGCAAATCAGCTTTTTTATTGATCAGCCCGATCTCTTGTTGATTCAGGCTGCCAAACTGAAGTAAATAGGATATAAATTCCTGCATGATGCAAAATTAAGAGATCTGGTTTTCCCATTAGATATTCGTTGACCGATGACCGTTGGACGATGACCAACGGTCATCGGTCAACGAAATGCCGCAGGAAAATTGAACGTTAACTGACGGATCTCTCAATGCGCAATCACCACGCTATCTCCCGTCACCCCTGTAAACTTTCCGCGGTTCACCCGCATGCTGATCAAAAATATTACGTAAGCGATCACAGCAGTAATACACATCACGGCCGCCAATGGAATTACTGAAAGACTATCAAACAAACTTACACTGGTTGATATCAGCGCACCAATACCCAATTGCAATGCGCCGAACAATGAAGATGCCGTACCGGCATTTTTGGAAAACGGGGCAAGGGTTAACGCAGCAGCGTTGGGGTTGGTCATACCCAAACAACAAAGGAACAAAAAGATCATAACGATCGTTCCCCAAAAGCCCAATATGCCTAATCCGGAACCGGCCAGAAACAATATGCCTGAGATCGCCTGCGCAGGCAGCGATACCTTAACGATCTGCTCGCTGGTAAAACGCTTCAGCAAAAGAGTGTTCACCTGGCTGGAACCGATAAAACCTACCGAAAGCCCAGCGAAGATCCAGCCGTATACTTTATCATTCACACCAAACACTTCCATAAATACCAACGGAGAGCCGGCAACGTAAGCAAACAACCCGGAGAACGCAAAGGCGCCCGTTAATGCGTACGTATAGAACTGCGGAACTTTCAATACGTTCACGAATCCGTTGATGATCGGCCCTGGCTTCAGGGACAAGGTTGGATCAGGCTTGTAACTATCAGGCAATACGAATATGACCGCCAAAATAATGAGCACTGCCATAGCGGCAAGTATGACAAACACCCATTGCCAGCCGGGGCCCGCAGTAACATAACCGCCAATTGCCGGCGCTACCATTGGCGATGCACCGACCACCAGCATCAGCAATGCAAAAACTTTGGCATTGTCTTTTACCGGAAACAGATCGCGCACCATTGCCATGGACGCAACGGCGGCCGCACAGCTCCCGATCGCCTGGATAATCCGCCACATGATCAGCGCATTCAGCGAAGCCGCCATCGCACAACCGATAGAGGCCAGGACATAAAAAACCAGGCCGAACAATAATGGCTTGCGCCGGCCGAACTTATCCAGCAATGGCCCGTACAGAAGCTGTCCGGCGGCAAGACCGATAAAAAAGCTTGAAAGAGACAATGCCACACCGGCTACATCCGTGCCCAGATTTTTCGCGATAGCAGGAAAACCGGGGAGATACATGTCTATTGAAAATGGACCTAATGCGGTGAGTGTACCCAGTACTAATATTAACGAGATATAACGTTTTCTTCCCATGTTAGAGTTGATGATGATGATGTAAGTAGACGCTTAACAATAATCCGCAAGGTAAGTTTGCTGAAGGAGATAATTGGGGGTTGCGGGTATGAGAAGGTGGTGTTTATGAGGGTTTGAGAGATTTCAGAGATTTTGGAAAGGTTAGGTTGATGGTAAAAGGGCCTGGTAAAGTCTCCCGGGTCAGTTCACTTTTATTTTTACGATCAGGTAAGGTGGTTTGCGCAGATCCTTTCCGTTATTAAATCCGGGCAAACGGTTCCATTGACCCAGCGTTACGTATACATAACCGTTGCGGTAGGCTAATCCGTCAGGCCATACAAAGTTGTTATTATCATGCGCAAGCAAATGATATTCTCCCTGCCTGTCCCGCCGGATAATGGACTGTTGCTCAAAAGCGCCAAAGTAGATGTTCCCGTTTTCATCTTCCGCCAGTCCATCACAAGCCGGATGCTCGCCTTCAAATTTTACTGCATCTTCAACCTGCTGTTCTGTTGCACCGAAATTGCTTAGAACATTCGTCGGAATACTGTAGAGTTTTCTGCCTGTAATGGTTGTCCAGTACAAGGTTTTTCCGTCCGGACTGATAGCTATTCCATCGGCACCGCCATTGGGAAAAGTCTGATGTTTGAAATCATAAATTAGTGGTTTGCCTTCCAGGAATCCCATAAAGCCTGCTTCGGGCGAAGTTGAAGGATGATTGAGTAAAACTTCTTTTGCTTTTCCGGTGGCAACATCCAATACCACCAACGAATACCGTTGGCCAAAACCGGAGTTGGCAACATACGCTGTTCCTTTTTCGCCATGTGTAAGGTCAATACGGAGATCGTTATAATGAGCATCGTCCGACAAAACAGGCTTCGGAATGATCACTGAATGCAATACTTTTTTAGTACGGATATCAATAGCTACCACTTTGGCTGCGCCCTCGGGTATTTCTTTTTGTCCGGCACGCTTGCCATCGTCCAGGATCCATAGTACATCGTTCTTGTCCATATACATTCCATGTGGCGATACCAGCCAGTCTGCATAAGGCTTTGAGGATGGATACACATATTCTTTGTTTGGAAAAGGAACAGGTTTTCCATCAACCAATTCCGCCAATGCAAATTCTTTATGATTGTCAGCTTGGCGGGGGAAACCCAAAAACACACGGTTGTCTGCACTTACAGCGATGCCGGACATATCAGGATCAGGTGGTGTAATGCGGGCAATAACTTCATAATTGTTTTGCTGGGCAATCGCAATGGTATTTTGTATCAATACCATGATGACGCCTGCCAATTTTATGAAACACTTCATGCTGATTCATTTTTGTATTCAATCAATTCAAACCTGTTGCCGAATGGGTCGCGGAAAAAACAACGGTCCCGATCTTTTATGTCTGATGAGTAGCTGATGTCAATATTCTGCTGTTCAAGAAATTTTATCGATTGCGGCAGGTTTCCGACCTCAAAAGCAGGATGCCGGTCTGAGTTGACCTGGTGAAGATCATCTTCCCTAAGATGTAACTGAATGCCGCCCATTTCAAACCAAATTGCTCCGCGCGGATGATTACCGGGAATCTCCTTCAGACAGAGGATTTCCGAATAGAATTTTCGTGCCGCATCTTTCCCACCCGGTGGGATATTTATCAATATATGATCCAACCGTTTGAAATCGATCATTCTTCAATATTTAAAACCTCTTTCAATGCCTGGTGCATCACTCCGGGGTCCACATCTGCGCCCGTCCAGTATTTAATTCCTGTTACACCCTGATTGACGAGCATTTGCAGACCATTCACTGTTCTGCAACCTTTGGCAGCAGCAATTTTCAACAAATGGGTTTGAGGCGGGTTAGGAATACCGTCGGCCACTACCATACCTGGCAGAACAGTTTCAAAATTGATATTTAATTGCTCCTCTGTATTGGGAAAAAGCCCGATGCTTGTTGCGTTAATAACAATTTCGGTATCCGGCTGAATATTGTATCCTTCCGTCCAATGTTGATAGGTAGCCGTTGTCCCGGTGTTGTTATTGAGTAAGTTTACAACTTCCCTGCCGCGCTCTTCGCCACGGTTCACTATAATAATACCGGTGGCTCCAGCCAAAGCCAATTCAACTGCTACTGCTCTTGCTGCTCCGCCCGCACCAAAAAGCGTCACTTTTTTTCCTGCAGGATCGATCACCTCTTTTAGCGCCTGCACAAAGCCTTTACCATCGGTATTTTCGCCAACCCACTGGTCACCACGTTTCACAATGGTATTTACAGCACCGATCAGCTGCGCGGACTCACCCAACCCATCGAGGAACTGTATCACTGTCACTTTATGGGGAATGGAACAATTAAATCCAATCCATCCCATTGCTTTAGCTCCGGCTACAGCAGCCTCCAGGTCCTCAGGGCTTACCTCGCAATTAAGGTAACGGAAATGTAATCCATGATGCCTGTAAGCAGCTTCTACCATTGCCACTGTAGGATTTTCAGCGGCTGGTTGTGCAAACGAGCCTGTAATGGCCGGCAAGAAATCAGTGTTTTTTTGCATTAGTGATAACGGTGTTAATAGTCGATGAAAAAGTTACGTTTTTCTTTTCGCATTTTCTTCCCGGCAATCCGGGTTGCGTCCTGTACAGCTCATTATTTCCATAGCCTGATCAATCCATCACCCTTTCCGGAAAAAGGATCAGCCGAAGGATAGGGAATACTGGCAATATTCGTGTCGGCCTGGGGACGTTCGTCTTTTTCTCCCCGCATCAGGTCAGGGCTCAGGCCATCGGGATAGGCGCCCAATACGGTAAAGTTGTCGCTGTGCGAAATACATTTATGCCCGACGCCTGCCGGGATAACCAGTATGTCGCCAGCGTTCACAGTTATTTTCCTGCCGTTTTCGCCGCCCATGTGCAGAAGCGCACTGCCGCTGAAACATCCCAACACCTCATGTGTGTTGCTGTGATAATGATGAAAGGGATATACTCCCCAGCGCCAGGTGTTCGTCCAGTTATTGGAAGCAAACCTATCCTCTATCCAATCTCCGCCTTTGCGGCCTCTTTGTGTAAAAGCATTCTGATATACCAACAGCGGATATTTGCTGTTGGGTATGGAGCCATCGTCCTCGAAATAGAATATTTCGGGTACAGCCATAGGCATGGCAGACAAATTTTGTTTGAGTACAAATGCCGCAACCATTACTCCTCCGGCTTGTATGAATTTTCTTCTTTCCATAGCCATTCATTTTTTAATTTATTGTCCCCGTTTTATTGAACAGGAAGCTTCAATTGTTTTTGCAGCAGCGGTATGCCTGTTCAACATGTGTTCTTCCTGCCAATAACTTTTGCAATGCCCACAAGCAGACTATTTTTACGTTGAATGAGTTATTGATGTACCGGACCTTTACTTACTTCTTTTCCTGCTTTATACACAGCATGGATTTTTCGGGTGTCTTTAATGTTTATCGAAGGATTGCCGTCCACAATCAACAGGTCGGCCACTTTTCCTTTTTCAATGGTACCAAATTGCCGTTCTGCCTTCAGCACCTGAGCGGAGTTTTTTGTAGCGATGGTTATTGCCTGTAAAGGTGTCAACCCGGCCTCAACCATCAGCTCCAGCTCTAAGTGTTCACTAAAGCCCTGCGCCCGCAGCGGCATTGCTCCGCTATCGGTTCCGAAAGCAATAAGCACACCAGCATCATATAGTTTCTTCAGATTTTTTAAAGCAGTTTCAAAAGCCCTGGTATTCCTTGCATAAGCGGGTGAGCTTTTCAGATCGTTCTGGTATTTTTCGGAAGTAATCATTTCATATACGCCTGGCTCCAGCGAGGCTTTGAAGAATGCGTCACTGAGCCATTCGGGTTTGCGGGCATAGATATATGCAAACTCATCGAGGGAAAGTGTTGGGATATAGACAATGCCTTTTGCTTTTATCTGTTGGACCAACGCATCGTCTGCAATACTATCACGGATACTATGCCCGATAATGTCCACACCATCTGCCACCAGCTGCCTTGCATCTGAAAGATAATACGCGTGCGCCATTACACGAAGGTTGCGTTTATGCGCTTCGCCAATTATCGTTTTATAAATAACGGGGCTCATTATTTTGAACTGTCCGCCGAAGTCATCCACCCATATCTTTACCACTTCGGGGTTTGTTTGCTGCAGGCTGTCCATTTCCGCTGGAATTTGTTTCGCGTCCGTAGGGCGATAGACATTGTCCATAGCAAAATTAACCGGCGGCGCACCGGCAGGTACACCAAAACCGTAGCCAGCCGAATGAATGCGGGCACCGGGCAATAAGCCGTTAACGGAAGAATCACGGATGCCGCTGTCAAAAAGATAAGGCCGGTCGCTGCCTGCTACAAGAATGTTGAGCACACCATAGTCCCCGTATTTTTTAAGTTGTGAAAGAATGTTATCGCGGGTATAATTTTCGGGTTTATTGATAACGCCTTTCAGCGAGCCGATATGTACGTGGTCACTGATAAGCGCCGGCAACACGGTTTTTCCGCTGAGATTAACCACGGTTGCATTACTGCTATCCGGGTTTTGCCCGATGGCTGCGATGGTATCACCTTGCAGCAGGATGCTGGTATGCTCCTGAGGCTGCCCGCCATTGCCATCAATCAACGTCACATCCTGCAACAGGATAGCACCGGATGACGTTTGTTTCATTCCATCATTGCAAGACAGAACTGCTATCATAACCGCGAAGGCTATTGCGAGCTGAAATATTTTATTACTGCTCATAATGATACTTTTTGCAAAGTTCAGTATAATTCATTGCTTCAATTCGGTATATTTAAAGGTAGTTTTTGTATTTTTCTCCTAAGAATATTTTATAAATGAAGAAAGTACAGTTCGAACAACTGGTGATACACGATTATGAGGAGCGTACGTTTCATTTACCTCCGCACAGCCATACCTATTATGAGCTGGTGTACATACATAAAGGAAGTGGTGTTCACTTGCTGAACAGGAACAGATTTCCCTACAAAAAAGGAGACCTTTTTATCATAAGCCCGGAGGACAAGCATTATTTTGAAATTGACAAAAGCACCCGTTTTACTTTCATAAAATTTACGGATGAATATTTTTCCGGGCACAAGATGTACTATGAAGCAGATGCTTTTGTTTCTCTGGCGCCGGAAAGTATAATGCGGAATAAATTGTTGAAAGAGGTAAAATTGAAAATGGATGAACCCTGTATTTCCATTTTAAAAAACACCATAGAAAACATTGTAGCCTATAACTGCAAAAAGGACATAGTCAGGTCTCCATTGATGTTTTACCAGATACTTTCCATTTTAGGATTGATCAAAGAGTCAGCCGCCAGATTGAATATCAGGATAGACAACGGCCAACCTGAAAAGGAGGAGCTGATCTCCTATATTCATCAACATATTTATGAGCCTTCATTGATCCGGATAAAAAGCATTGCTGCTCATTTTGATATTTCACCCACCTACTTCAGTGATTACTTTAAGAATAAATTCGGTATAAGCTACCGCAATTATATCAACGATTACCGTATCAGCATTATTGAAAAGCGACTGGTTGTCTCTTCAATAACCATCTCACAGATAGCCGACGAATTTGGCTTTACAGACGAAAGCCACCTGAACAAATTTTTTAAGCGGCACTACGGAATCGGCCCCAGGGCATATAGAAATGAGCGGGGAGGCTGATTGTTGCCTAAGCCGGACAGGCCTGCGGAATACTCATATTTTCCAGGAAATTTGCTATGCAATCCACCGATTGAATTGTATTATTACAGCAGGGATATTCTTACCTGCGGACAGGAATAACCATCTATAAATAACTTATTTTAGCCGTATAACCAATCAACTTAAGCAACCGGACAAAATGAAAGCCGCTATAGGCACTTACACACAGCGCACAAAAAGTGAAGGTATTTATGTGATCGATATTGATCCTGAAAAACAGGTTTCCAGGATTGTCACCAGCATTCCCTGTATCAATCCGTCCTTCTTGTATTTCAACCGTACCGCCTCTGTACTTTATGCAGTACAGGAAGTAATCAGCGCAGATGCGGCATTGCTGGCGTTCAGCGTAAGCGCAGAAGGCACAACGTTCCGGCAGGCAACCAACCAACCAGTCCATGGCAGCGCTCCCTGCCATATTTCGCTTAGCCCGGATGGAAAACTGCTGATCGTTTCCAATTATATGAGTGGCAATTTCGTTTGCTACTCCATCAATGAACGTGGGCTGCCGGATCGGCTTCAGTCCAATTACCGGTTTGATGCGAAAAGCATCCACCCAACCCGTCAAAAACAATCACATATTCATTCAGCATTTTTTACACCGGACAGTAGGAATGTATTCATCCAGGATCTGGGCGGTGACCTTATTTACCAGGCGGAGGCAAGCAAACTTTATAATGACAATACGCCTTTACAGACTTTCCGCCAGGAAGCAGGAGCCGGCCCGAGACACATTTGCTTTTTAAAACATGTCCCTATTGTTTACGTGCTGAATGAATTACAGGGAACGATTGATGTCTGCACCCTCGATCAGCGATCTTTCATCCAGGCTCCCGTTCAAAAAATATCGCTGAATCCAGAGAATGCTGACGCTGGTGCAGACCTGGGAGCACATATTCAGCTTTCTTCCGATGACAGATTCCTGTATGCAACAAACAGAGGAGAGCGGAATGCCATTTCAGTGTACGCAGTTACTCCCGATTATTCCCTGGAGCTGATACAAAATATTCCAGCCGGAGGAAAGGGGCCTCGTTTCTTTGCATCCAGCCCCGATGATCAATGGTTATTTGTGACGAACCAGTATACTGACAGTCTCAATATTTTTAAACGCGATTTCGCTAACGGCATGCTCACTCCTTCCGCAATGCAGATCGAAATACCTTCACCAGTCTGTCTCAGCTTTCTTTAACTTTGCTGTCCAGTAAATTGATCATGAAAATTGAAGTGAACCATACCAGTAAGATCCCCCTGTACAAGCAAATTATAACAGGCATCAAAGAACAGATTGACAAGAATCAACTGAAAGAGGGTCATCTTCTTCCCTCAATGAATCAGCTGAGTGAGAGCCTGGCTGTTTCCAAAGAAACGATCAAAACAGCTTACACGATCCTGCGCTCCGAAAATTATATTGATGCAGCCCATGGAAAAGGGTTCTTTGTAAAAAAGCGGGAAAAGAAAACGAGGAAAGTATTGATCCTCTTTGACATCTTAAATTCTTACAAGAAAGTTCTTTTTGATTCATTTTCCGCCACGCTGAATGATGATACAGACTACACGATCAGGCTTTTTAACCAGGATATTGACCTGTTTGAAAAGTTCATACTGGAAAACATCGGTTCATTTGACTACTATGTTATCACTCCTCATTTGCCAATCAACCCGGCCACCCAGAAGCGGGTGATACAGGTCCTTAAAAAGATCCCTAACCGTCAACTGGTTTTACTGGACCGGCATCTGACAGAACTTCCCGGCAATTACATTTCAGTTTACCAGGATTTTGAACATGATGTTTATGAAGGGCTCAGGCAGGCACTCGATGTAGTCAGGCAATACAGCAAACTGAATATCTACACCATGAAAAGAAGCCTTTACGGGCAGCTTTTGGAAAAAGGTATCAAACGTTTCTGCAATGCCTATAAGATCAACCATGTCTTTTTTCATCAGGATACTCCAATACCGATGAAGGCAGGGGAAGCTTATTTTTTACTTTCAGGCCAACTAGATAATGAACTTATTCAATTCATCAGGGCGGCGAAAGAACAGAAGCTGAAGGTTGGAAAAGATATAGGCATCTTCTCCATCAATGAATCTCCCATTAACGAAATTATATTGAACGGACTTTCTGTATTGTCTACCGACTTTATTCAGATGGGGCAAACCGCTGCGCTCTATTTAAAGGAAGAACAGCTCAAAAAGCATAAATGTGATTTCAGGTTTATTCAACGTCATACCTTTTAAGACCTTCAGCAGTCCCGGCGTACGTCTTCTTAGCAGCCCTGGTGCTAGTTCCACGCACCGGAACTAGCAGCCCTGATGCGTGTCGTCACGCACCGGAACAGCCCGAAGACATTCCCTTTAATCTGAGGATATTTCCTGATTCAGGAGTGCCACCCGTGCCAGATCTTTTTTCATAAAGAACCGGAAGGCAATAAACAACAGGATTGCGCCCAATACCCACACACCCGCAAGCATTGTGAATCCAAATGACAATCCCAATAGAGGTTTAATGTAACCCAGAATGATCGGAGACAATGACCCGACGAAAAAACCGGTCATGATCATCACACCTGCGGCACTGGAATGATACCGGGCGGGTATGACGTCATATAAAACGGAGTAGGTATTGGCGTCGAAAAACGCTCTCATAAAACCAAATCCCGCAAAGCCGATGTATATCCAGGTAAGGCTACCGGCGTTGCCCATAATAAGAATGAAAGGACATGCGAGCAACAGTCCCAATCCCTGGAGCATAACCCTGTATCGCTTGTCCTTTCCGGCTAACCTGTCTGATAATTTTCCCGCAAGCAACACCCCGATGAATGCAAACACGTGCGTGTAGAACATTGAATGAAAGCCGGCCTCAGGAAGGGAAAGGTGAAAATTCTCATATAGATATGTAGGCATCCAGGTGAGGTACCCGGTAAGCACAAAGATCAGGGCACTGAAACCGATGGTCAGGATCATAGCAGTTGGTGTTGTGTAAACGACCCTGAAACCGTCGAGCAGCGAAGGCTTTTTCACTTGCCCCGCATCCGGCGAAACATCTTCTTTCTTCTTGTCTTTTAACCGGAACAACATTATGATGCCATGCATCACACCGAAAAATCCGAAGATAAAAAATGAATAGCGCCAGCCCCATCGCTCCGCAATAAATGCCGCGGCCAAACCACTCACAATAATGCCAAGGTAATAAGAGGTCTGGTGAACAGACATGGCAAAGGCCCGGGTCCTGGTATGGTATTGCGCCAGCAGCGAATAGTTTGCCGGACCAAAGAAAGCCTCACCACCTCCCGTAGCAATACTTCTTAATAACATCAGCGACACGATGCCGGTAGTAAGGCCGGTAGACATTGTAGCAACACTCCAGAAAAGAATACTGCCTACAACTATCTTCTTCCTGCTGTAGAGATCTCCTACGTAACCGGCAACCGGAACGAATAATGCATATACCAGGTTGAACAGAGTTGCGATCGCGCCTACCTGCACATCACTTAACTTAAGATCTTCCCGCACCAGCGGCAGTACTATATTGAAGACCTGGCGGTCTGCCTGGTTAAAAAGAAAAGCGAACCAAAGCAAGGCAAGCACTTCCCATTTATATCGCGGGCTGGACGTGTTGATCATTTTTGAAAATAACTTTTTGAATCGGCTGGCCGGATATCTGTCAACGTTCCCTGGTAGTGCCGCAGATTGCGGGCTTCGTAGGGATATTTTGCAACCTCCTCCTCATAAAAATCGATTCCCAGTCCTGGCTTGTTATTGATCTTCATAAAACCATTTTCAAAACGGACTTCTTCGTTGCAAATATCTTTCCGGTAAGCCACATCACTTGCCATCGTTTCGAGTAAATAAAAATTAGGGGTGCATGCTGCCAGCTGAAGCGTCGCTGCATTGGCTATGGGCCCACTCGGGTTATGCGGACAAACAGGAATGTAATGACATTCCGCCATTGCGGCGATCTTTTTTAATTCACTTATTCCTCCCGCATGTGACACATCCGGTTGCCAGAAATCAGCGCAGCCATATTTCAGGAATTCATTAAAATCATACCGGCTGTACAAACGCTCTCCCGCAGCAATAGGCACCTTTGATTTCCGGCGGACTTCAGCCATGCCTTCCCGGTGATCAGGAGGTATCGGTTCTTCAAACCAAAGTACATCAAACGATGCTAATGCATTTGCGATCCTGATCGCTGAAGGTATATTGAAACGTCCATGGCCTTCGATCAGAAGATCAGCTTTTCCTTTTACGGCTCCTCTTACTGCTTCAACGCATTCGATGGCCGATGTAAATGCTGCAGGTGAAATATTCATGTATTCTGAACCAAAGGGATCCCATTTGAGTGCGGTAAATCCGTTATTAACAGCCATGACCGCTTTTGAAGCAAACTCATCAGGTGTTTTTGCGCCGGCAAACCAACCGTTCGCATAGCATGGAACTTTATCCCTGATCTTTCCTCCCAATAACTGGTATACAGGTACATTAAGATCCTTGCCTTTAATATCCCATAATGCCATATCTACGCCTGCCAGTGCACTCATCAATACGGGACCTACACGCCAGTAAGAGTCCCGGTAGGCATCATGAAAAAAAGCTTCGATATCATGCGGATCACGACCAACAAGGTACCGTTCCAGCTCCATGATGGCCTGGGCCACTGTCAGCTCCCGCATTTCCAGTGTAGCTTCTCCCACCCCATAGATCCCTGCGTCTGTATGTACTTTGACAAACACCCAATTGGTACGGTATGCATGGCAAATATGTGTTGTTATCCTGGTAACTTTCATTTTTGTTCAGTTTCAATTAAAGATCTACATCTCCCGGCATATGCTGGGCAGAGCAACCACCGTCGACCACCAGCCGTTCTCCATTGATGGTTCGTGCGGCATCCGAGGTCAAGAACATGATCGCATTGACAATATCTTCCACGGACGATTCTATTCCTACCGGTATATTTTTTCTTCTGCGTGCTTTTGTTGATTCACTCAGCACATCCCACCGGTTCGTATTGATATAACCCGGGGCAACTGCGTTAACCCGGATCCCTTTTGGCCCCAGATCAATAGCCATGGACCGGGTAAGCGCTTCTATAGCTCCCTTACTTGATACATAGGCTGTGCGGTCATGTATGGCGCGCATCGAAACGTTGGAACCAAGGTTGATGATAATGCCTCTCTCCGGTTGCTGCAACATCATCCGAACAGCTTGCAGACTTACCTGGAAAGTGCCTACCAGGTTTACATTGATGATCCGCGAAAATCCTTCACTTGTTAGGTTTTCAAAAGAAGTCCCTATCCCCTGGTCACAGGCATTATTGATCAGTATATCCAGACGGTTGCTGTGCTGCCTGATGTTTTCAAACATGTCGCTCACTTGAGTTTCATTGGCGATATCCGCGATCACAAGTTTATAGTTGGTCATACCGGCAGCATCCAGGAACTGTTCTGCATTACAGGCTTCTTCTTTATTCAAACAATTCACATATACAAACGCGCCCTCTCTGATGTAGCCAACTGCTGCTCCAAGGCCCGTGTTCTGACTGGCGCCGGTCACTAAAACATTTTTTCCTTTAAATCTCATACTTATTGTTTTCGTCATCACATTACAGAATTCCCTGCGTCTCTGAAAGATTGCCGGTTTCTGTGGATAGGGGTTTAAAATTCAGGGCTGACTTATCGATCAATAACATTGGGCTATCCCAAACAGGGAGGTCTCTTAACCGGAGATCATTCCCGATCTTTTTTACATTATGTTTGGGCAATTCATACACTTTACCTGTAATAATGTCTACATAAACCGGGTTGGCGATAGAAAGGTTTTTAATAGTAATATCGATCTTCTCCCATTGCAAATTATCCCCGGGAATCTTATCACTGAACCAGATCATTCCTCCGGTCTGCTTTCCTTTCCTGATCCCTGATATTGAAATGGCCCTCGGTGTAAAAGACTCATACTCCAGGTAACCTGCCTGCTCTGCATCCTGGTCCAGGATATTGATCATATGCTGAACTGCATAAAAACCGGGACGTTTGTAGATATTTTCATGAAGCAGGTTGGTGCGGATCAACCCGAAAGATTGCAGCATATTTTTATACTGAAGGTCCACCAGGGTAAATATAGAAGACCTGATCTGCCGGTGCCAGTCATTGGCCATTCTTCTCAGCAACCATTTGGCCTGACTGATCTCCGTCCAGGGATAGCTATGTAGTGCATGCCCCCATTCAAGAATGGAGGGGCATCCGTTTTCCCCCTGGTAAAGTTTGATCTTCGGATCATAGGATCTGGCAAGTCTCCACAGCGAATCAATATCTGCATTCGCTTCGTCAGGATTTGGAACGTAGGGATGAAAAGAAAGATAATCCAGGATCGTTTCCTGTTTATTCTTTTTCAACACTTCAAATACCTCCCTTGCAAAATTATGCGGAGTGCCAGACAATGCTAATCCGATTATGATTGCGTTGGGTTGTTCTTCCTTTATCACTTTCACAGTCTTCATCAGCAGGTTTGCATATGATGCAGCAAAGTTGGAATTATCCCCAAGGTTTGGTTCATTCCAGATCTCCCATTCCGTCACTTTTGATTTATATCTTTTTACGGTAGCCCTGACATAAGCAAGCCATCCGTTCATTGTTGGTTCATCCGTAAAAATGCGGGCCCCAAGATTTTCATTGGCTCCATAAATCGGATTGCCATAGCATAATACCATCCAGGGTTGCACTTTCATTTCAAGCAGGCCGTCTACAATTTTATCCAGCCAGTTGAATTCATACCTGCCTTTGGTCTGCTCACACTTTGCCCAGCCACTTTGGATGCGGGCATAGTGGGCACCTAATTCTCCAACATGCTTTTTATAATTATCAAAAGTTGCATAATCCCTGTCCAGGGTTTCGCAACCGATAGACCAATTGGATTGTTTCACTTCGCTGGCAGGCCGGCTTGTTACCAGCCCGATATTCCTCAGACCTGTATTGGCAAGATTAAACTGTTCCCAGGTTATGGAACGATGCTGGGAATATGCCTTCAAAGAGAGCACTGCCGTAACAATAACGGCTAAGATTCGTTTATTCATATAGTTTTTTTAATAGCCCGGGTTTTGATCTTTTATTTCATCAATAGCATCATTATAGAAAAATTCGGTACTGGGTATTGGCCAGAGCAATGCTTTTACGGCAACCGTTCTGTTATGATTCTTCAACACAGCCTCTGCCAGTTTTCCTGTTCTTTTTAACTCAAGGAAACGCTTGCCTTCGCAGAACAATTCATACATTCTTTCCTGATAAAGTTTGTTCAAAAATGCTTCTTTCGTTGGAAAGTCCACCATTTGAAGATCTGCCGGAGAAGTGCTGTTCACCGCGTAACCATAGGCTCTTCTGTGCAGTTCATTTACACTTTCCATTGCTTCCTGTGTTGGTCCGTTATTCGCTTCGCAGGATGCTTCGGCAAAGAGCAACAGGAGATCAGCAAAACGATAGACCGGATAATCTGTACTTAATCCAAGTGTTCTGTTAGGTTCTATGAATTTTTTGTATAACATGGTAGTGGTTGAGCCCACTCCGATATCATGATTATAGAGATTGTAACTTTTCCTGAAATCATGATAATCCCATTCTACGATCTCTTTGATCTTAACACTATCCGTATAGATGCCATACGCTCCTTCTCCTCCGTAATAAGGTGAGCTGGGATGATGCAGCATAAATACAAAATTACTGGGTTTGGTACCGGTGAATTTGATATAGAATATTTCTTCGGGTGTGTTGATCACATCAGGCCCGAATATTTTGTAATAATCATTTGGCTGCGAAATGGGCAGCAAACTGAATTTCCCTGACTGTATCACTTCATATGCTTTATTCCTGGCGGCTTCCCACTGCTTCAGGTTCACCAACACATCTGTATAGAGTGTTTTTGCGGCCCATTTTGTTGCGCGTCCGATCAGCGCCTGTACATCAGGAAGCTTTTCTTCAGCAACTTTCAGATCTTCCACGATCAGGTTGTACACTTCCGCAACGGAAGCGCGTGGGAGTGATTTTTCCGACATGTTCAGCTCTGTTCTCAAAGGCACTCCTGCCCAGTTCTGCACCAGGTAGAAATAGCAGAAAGCACGCATATACCGGGCTTCCGCTACAAGGGCATTCACTGTGGCTTCAGGCACTCCGTTATCTTTTGACCTCTGGGCATTTTGAATAACAAGGTTTGCGTTGCGTATGGAAAGATAGAAACTCGCCCACATATCAGCCACCCGGTTAATATTCGTCGCGTCCAGCCCTTCGAAGTTGGTCGGTGGGGCATAAGAGCCGCGCCCATAACCATAATCAACCTGTGACATGTGAATGGTATGATAATGCCTTCCAAAAGTTGTCTGGTTCTTCTGCAGCACTTCATACGATGCATACACAGCAGACTCCATTTCCGCGGCAGTCTTATAGAAGGTCTCTGATGCCAGCTCTTTCGGCGATTCGTCCAGGAATTTGGAACAACTGCTTGAAAGGATCGCCAGAAAAAATATATAATAGATTTTCATCGTTTTAAATTTTAAGCGTTAAAGACCCAGTTTAATTCCGAAAGACACCGTTTTTGCTACAGGGTATGCATAATGATCAATACCCTGGTTAAGCGAAGCACCTCCTCCCATTGTATTAATTTCAGGATCATACCAGGGGTAATCTGTAAAAGTTAACAGGTTCTGTCCGCTTACGTAAACCTGTGCACTTTTGAACGTCTTTCCTCCCAGCAGCTTTGCAGGCAGGCGATAGGCCAACTGCAGGTTTTTCAACCGCACAAAAGAACCATCATAAACATACCGGTCCGACATCAGTGTTGTAGTTGTCCTGCTGATCTTCGGATAAAGCGCATTGGGTGTTTCCGGGGTCCAGTGATCGGTATACACTTCACGCAGGGTATTTAAGCCCTGACCGAAATCCATCGTCTGGGCAGCCATGCCGAGCGAGAAAATATCATTTCCCTGTACACCCTGAACAAACAGTGAAAGGTCAAAATTTCTCCACGACATGGTGGAATTAAAGCCAAAGGTGAATTTCGGATTAGGATTTCCGATGTATGTTTTATCTGCCGTGGTAATGGTACCACTACCGTCAAGGTCTTTGTACTTTATCTTGCCATTACTTGTATATCCGTCTTCCACATAGCCATAAAAAATGCTCAGAGGCTGTCCTTCCCGGATCAGATTCAGGTTGTCATTGAGAATGGTCACGTTCAATGCGCTTCCCAGGATATCCTGTCCGTTATATAATTTTGATACTTTGTTCCTGTTGAACGAAATATTCGCTCCAATGTTCCAGCGGAGATCGCGGTCCAGTACATCAGCGTCAATGCTCAGTTCCAATCCTTTATTTTGTAATTCTCCAATATTCTGAATGGTGGTCTCGTAACCCAGTGATCTCGGCAGTTGTACGCTGTTCAGCAGGTCTTTGGTGGTTTTGATGTAATAGTCAGCAGTGAACCGGATCCTATTGCTGAAGAATGCCAGATCGATCCCAATATTGCTTTGTGCAGTTGTTTCCCATTTCAGAGAGCCTGGCAAACGGGTGCCGGGGGAGAATGCATTATAAAGAGCATCATTGAATACTACTTTCGTTCCGTTCAGCATATCGAGCGTATAATAGGGGTCTATTGCCGTACTGCCTGTTTCGCCATATCCGAACCGGATCTTCATATCACTGATCACATTACTCTCTTTCAGAAAATCTTCTTCTGACAACCGGTAGGCTATTGCCCCCGAGGGGAAATACCCCCACTTGTTTCCTGCACTGTAACGGGATGAGCCATCAGCCCTCACACTGGCCGTCAGCAGCAACCTGTTATTAAACGTGTAGTTTATCCGGCCGAGATAGGACAGCATGGTCCATCTTGTATAACCGGAAGACGGCGTGTTGATCGTAGAAGCAGCGCCAATATTGTCGGTCTCGTAAATGTTTGACAGAAACCCTGTGCCGGACAAACTGATGGGACGGGATACAAAGATATCTGCAGTAGTTCCCGCAGTGACCGTGATCTTATGTTTATCCAGGAAGGTTTTGGTATATTCTGCAATAGCAGAACCATTCAGTTCAGTGGTGCTAGTTATTGCAATACCGGCAGAACCAATAGAACCGGGATAGAGGGTTGAAGTATAATTGTCCGTCCGGGCATCTACGTTTGTAAGATTGCCGCCCACATTAATGGAAAGGCCGGTAACAGGCTTGTAGATAAAGCCGGAGTTTAACGCTACGCGATTGGCTTTCCAGGTTGCTGATACTTCATTGATGTTCGCGATCGGATTGATCAGTCCGTCTGATACAAATGGATAAGTGGCATTCAACAGGCGGTAAGCTCCATCCTGCAAGTAAGGGCCTACCGTTGGAGGAGCACCAAGCATCGCGCTAAGTACGGAGTTGCCACGCAATCCGGTACTTGGATAAGTATTTTTTGTAGTAGAACGGTTAAGCAATACATTCATAAAAACACTGACTTTGTCGCTCACTCTCTGATCTATATTCCCTCTTATATTGATCCGCTGAAAATCATTGTTACGGACGATGCCCTGCTGATCAAATATGCCTGCACTTATAGAGAACTTTGTTTTCTCGGTTCCCCCGTATACACTGATGTTGTGATCATTCAGGCCGGCATTGCGCAGCAACAGGTCCTGCCAATCGGTACCAGGAGCATTCTTTATCTGATCATCGGAAAAATAAGCTGTTCCGTTATCGTTTATCTGCTGGATGTTCATCAGGCGCATATAATCCTGTGCATTGAGCAGGTCCAGCTTTTTACGCACTGTTTGTACTGAGTAATTCCCGCTGTAATCTACCCTTGTCACCCCTGCTTTTCCTTTTTTGGTAGAAACGATCACAACTCCGTTCGCGCCCCTTGATCCATAGATTGCAGTAGCGGAAGCGTCCTTTAATATTTCGATACTTTCAATATCATTTGTATTGAGCATGTTCGCATTTCCGGGAAATCCATCTATGATCCATAGAGGTTCGTTATCACCTCTTATTGAATTGGTACCGCGTATCCGTACCTGTATGCCTGCACCCGGCTGTCCGGAATTTTGCTGCACCTGCACCCCTGCTGCCCTTCCCTGCAACGCCTGCGCCACTGTTGCATTAGGGAAGGCCTGCAATTCCTTACTGCTGACCGAAGAAACAGAGCCTGTGAGGTCTTTTTTTCTGACAGCCCCGTAGCCGATCACCACAACATTATTCAGCTCGTTCACTTTTTCTGTCAGTACAATATTCAGCAACTGCTGATCCTGCACAACGATCTCCTGTTGTTGAAATCCGACGTTGGAAAAAATAAGTTTAGCGCCTTTTTGAACGCCAGCCAGACGGAACGCGCCGGTGGCATCAGTCAAGGTGGTCAGTCCGGCTGTTCCTTCCACCTGGACTGTCACACTTTCTACTGGTTGACCAGCTTTGTCTTTTACCGTTCCCTGAATGGTCAGTTCCTGGGCGCCGGCAGTGGAGAAAAGAAATAAAAACAACAAAAGGGAAATGGTGGGCCTGAGCCTCCCCTGGTGTGTAGCTTCCTTCATTTTTTCATATTTTATGGCAAGTAAATAACAATACTGTGGTGTACTGTGGTGTAAATATAGAGAAATTAGATTTCCCTCCAACTTTTTTAAAAAATAGTTGAAAAGAAGTTTCGCTCAAAGACGATTGCCCAAGAAAGGTAAAAGCACTGACATCCGGATGATCAGGTAACGATTATTCTCTTTACATTTAATACCAATGTCATTTAGAATTTTTCCTGACCCTTTCGATGACCGGCAACAGTTAGCCGGGCGGTGCAGCCTGATTGCTTCCGGCAAAAAAGTATCTTCATAAAAGAAGAGCGGAAAAAGCTACTGGTCTGCTGTTTGATTTCGCCCGCCCCGGTGGACAACGGGCAACAGCCATCGAACTACAGCAGGAGCATTTCTTGAACCAAACGGCATTGCGTTTAACATGGAGGAAAACGAAAATCATAAGCAGAGAAGAAGCACTGAGATCACCAAACAGTATTTAGGTTTTCTGGACGGCCACATTGATGATGTGGTGCATGGACGCGTACAGGCCTTTATGCAACTGAGTCAAATTGCAAGGGAATTGGCTGTATCGCATCAGCATCTTACCGATGTGGTGCAAAAGGAAATGGGAAATCATCCCTGTCACTTCTATGATGCAAAAATCATTGAACAGGCAAAATTGCTGCTGGCCAAAAGTGATATGTCCATTGCCGGGATTGCATTAACCCTTACCTATGATGCATCCAACTTCTCCAAGTTCTTTAAGAAATGGACCGGCGAAACGCCCGGGGCATTCAGAAAAAAAAGCAACGGCTAAAAAAACCGAAAAGTTCACCACGCTTCAGCCGTTTGCATTATTCAACTTTGCCGTAACAAAACAAAGAGATCATGGCAACAAATAGTTTAAAAGGAAAAGTAGTATTAATAGCAGGTGGTGCAAAAAACCTGGGTGGTTTATTAAGCCGCAATTTTGCGGCACAAGGCGCAAAGGTAGCAATACACTATAACAGCGGCAGTACAAAGGCCGATGCAGAAAATACACTTGCAGAAATCACCAAAGCAGGTGGCGAAGCGTTCTTATTCCAGGCTGATCTGACAAATGTTGAAAATATCAGGAAACTTTTTGACGCAGCAAAGGCCAGGTTTGGCGGCATTGATGTTGCCATTAACACGGTAGGCATGGTATTGAAAAAACCCTTTCTCGAAACTACAGAGCAGGAATACGATACGATGTTCGACATCAACTCCAAAGTAGCCTACTTTTTTATACAGGAAGCCGGCCGGACGCTGAACGACAATGGGAAGATCTGCACCATCGTAACATCACTATTAGCAGCCTATACAGGCCTGTACTCCACATATGCGGGAGCTAAAGCACCGGTTGAACATTTTACCAGGATGGCATCAAAAGAATTTGGTGAACGAGGCATTTCAGTAACAGGCGTTGCCCCCGGCCCAATGGATACGCCTTTCTTCTATGGACAGGAAAGCCCCGAAGCCGTAGCATATCACAAATCCGCGTCAGCACTCGGCGGTTTAACCAATATCAGGGACATTGCACCTCTGGTGGAGTTCCTGGTTACTGATGGCTGGTGGATCACCGGACAAACCATTTTTGCCAACGGCGGATATACCACAAGATAATTGGCATACGATTAATGCAGTATTGCTAGCCGGACGATGATCGCAATGCCGCTGAATTAGGCAGGACTTGTTGAATAACTATGCTGATTTAGATAAGGGTTTGAGAGGTTTGGCAGACGGCGAGTGCCGGATTTGTTAAAAAATATAGGCGCAGCGATGTTTGCCGCAGACACTTCATGATGGTCAGCTCATAAGCCCTGCGGCAAAACTACCTTGAACAACAGGCATGAACGTCTCCAACCTCTCAAACCTCTCAAGACAAGAGCGGCGACGACTACCAAAGCCTGCAATGGAAACTCCCCGAACCGAAAGCGCCCCAATCAGTTTGAATTTTATACTTTTGCAGTATGAAAGAAAAAGTGACAAGAGTGGTTTCTGAGTTCAACACTGAACTAAAGTTAAAAGGTTTCAGAGCATTCCAGATTGAGCAAGACAGTAATGAGACCCGTATCTATAGCAGGAAAGAATTTTATAAGATCTGCCTTACAACCGGCAGGAGTAAGATCCATTATGCTGACAAAAGCTTTGAACAGGAAGGAACGATACTCTTTTTTGGCAACCCTCATATTCCCTACTCCTGGGAAACCATATCCACGGCTTACGTGGGCTATACAATTCTTTTTTCTGCTGATTTTTTCAAGAACTCGGAACGTTCCGAAAGCCTGCAACAGTCTTCCTTTTTTAAGATCGGAGGTACACCAGTCCTTAAGATCACACCAGAGCAGCGGGATTTTCTGAACACCATATTTCAGAAGATGATCGCAGAACAGGAAAGCGATTATATCTATAAAGACGAACTGATCCGCAACTACATAAGTCTGATCATCCATGAATCGCTAAAGCTGGAGCCATCTGAAAATTATGAGCATAACAGGAACGCAGCATCAAGACTCTCTTCGGTATTCCTTGAATTGCTTGAAAGACAGTTCCCCATCGAAAACACAGATGCGCCGCTTCAATTAAAAACGGCGAAGCATTATGCAGACCATCTCAATGTACACATCAACTATCTCAACCGTGCAGTAAAGGAGACTACAGGGAAATCAACCACCTCACATATTACCGGGCGCATTCTAACCGAAGCAAAGGCCCTGTTACAACATACCGACTGGAGCATTTCAGAGATCGCCTATGCTCTGGGGTTTGAATACCCCACCTACTTCAACAACTTCTTCAAAAAGCTTACTGGCACCAATCCTAAAGCACTCAGGTCTTCCGAGGTTTGAATTTCTTAACTTTTGGTTTGATAATCTTTAGCAGGGGGACCTCCACCGGTTTTACCTTTGCATAAGATATTCAAACGAAAAAAGATGCCCTGTAAACAGATTGAAAACGATGTTTTTACGCGTATAAGAAATGGGGAGACCATTGGCGGCAGTGACCCGCAGGGTTACCGGTTACGGGAAGAATCATACGCAACAAAACTGTTGGTAGCGCAGATGAACAATGCCAAAACACCTCAGGAGATACGGGAGATCCTGGCCCGGATCACAACTTCAGCAATTGACGAAAGCGTAAATATATTCACACCGCTATACATCAATTACGGGAAACATACCACAATCGGAAAGAACGTCTTCATCAACTTTGATTGCATTTTTTTAGACCTCGGTGGAATTACAATTGAGGACAACGTACTTGTTGGACCCAGGGTCAGCTTATTGACTGAAGGCCATCCGCTTGAGCGTTCAGACAGACATTCTCTCATTGCTAAACCCATTCATATCAGAAAGAACGCCTGGATCGGTGCCGGAGCCATCATACTCCAGGGTGTTACCATCGGCGAGAATGCTGTTGTAGCGGCAGGTTCAGTGGTTTCAGGTGATGTTGCCGACAATACCGTTGTAGGTGGCATTCCCGGGAAAATGATCAAAATGATCTAGATAACCTGTTTGCTGACTTAAATAAGATAGCATGAAAAAAATAATCATCATAACAACAATCCTGCTGATGGCAGGAACATCATTTGCACAAAACAAAAAATCAACTAGTCAAAAAATGGACACAACGGACAGATATACTTTCCAGTTAAGCGATAAGGTAACACGTCAGAAAGTAAGTTTCAGGAACAGATATGGCATAACGCTATCAGGAGATCTTTATCTTCCGAAGAATGCAGAAAGCAACCAGCTTGCAGCGCTGGCCATCAGCGGGCCTTTTGGCGCGGTAAAGGAACAGGCATCGGGACTGTATGCTAACCAAATGGCCGGGCGTGGTTTTGCAGCATTGGCATTTGATCCATCCTTTACAGGAGAAAGCAGCGGCGAACCCCGAAACGTAGCCTCACCTGATATCAACACGGAAGACTTCAGTGCGGCGGTTGACTTTCTTGGCCTTCAGAAAAATATCGACAGGAACAGGATCGGCCTTATCGGTATCTGTGGCTGGGCCGGTTTTGCGCTAAACGCCACGGCGATCGATAAGCGCATCAAGGCAGTAGCCACCACCAGTATGTATGATATGACAAGGGTCATGTCAAAGGGCTACAATGATGTGGTGACGATTGAACAACGCACCCAAACACTGGAGCAGCTGGGCGAACAACGCTGGCAAGATGCAGCAAACGGATCTTATGCCCCGTCAGGCAATAACCTGCCGGAAAAATTAACAGGCAATGAACCGCAGTTCGTCAAAGAATATTTTGATTACTACAAAACATCACGAGGCTTTCATCCACGCTCCATCAACTCAAATAGTTCATGGACAGCTACAACGCCCCTGTCTTTTATGAATATGCCCATCCTTACCTATGTCAGGGAAATTTCACCAAGGCCATTGTTGCTGATCGCTGGCGAAAACGCACACTCACGCTACTTTAGTGAAGACATCTTCAAAGCCGCTGCCGGACCCAAAGAGCTAATGATCATTCCCGGCAGCGTCCATGTGGACTTGTATGACCGGCTGGATAAAATCCCATTCAGCAAGCTGGAAGATTTCTTCAGACAACACTTAAAATAAAAATGGCTTAAGTATTGCAGCGTTTTACCGTTACTTCGTAACACAGATCCAATACCAGTACAGATATGATCACTTCAACGAATCCAAAAATATTAATCCTGTTGGCCGCGGGCATGATAACTGCCTGCAGCCAACAATCCAAAACAAAAGAAATGGAAACAGCAGCACTTTTTCCCCAGGGAAATCCAGTACCAAAGGAATGGTTCACCGGAAGCGCATTTCTCACGCCCCTGGTATCCAAAGACAAGAACAATGATTTCTCCGCTGGCAGCGTAACCTTCGAACCCGGCGCAAGGACCAATTGGCACACCCATCCGAAGGGACAGGTACTGATCGTAACAGAGGGCAAAGGCCTCTACCAGGAGAAAGGCGGGGCCGCCAGGGTAATTAAAAAAGGAGATGTCGTAAACATTCCGGAGAACATAGAACACTGGCATGGGGCTTCTGCTACAACCAGGATGGTACATATCGCAATCACCAACTTTAAGAATGATGTGCAGGTAACCTGGCTAAACGCCGTTACAGATGAGGAGTACGCCCCGGCGAACAAGGAATAAGCGCATACAAATTCGCTTGGGCGAACCAAAACTATCATCCCTTCCCGTCTGTAACGAACTCCGCTGCAATCAGGCGTTGTGCACCAGGCATCAGGCCATCAATTTCTATTCTTTTATTTGAAGTTGATTGTCCAAACTTAATGCATCAGGAAAGCCCCATTGCTCCGCAATTTTACCGTTTGCTATTCTGTAAACAGACGTTTCATAAACGGTAACTTTCTTTCCAGTCGGGTCAAGTCCATTGAATGCACCCTGCCGGGTTCCCGTCGATTTATACCTTGTTACCACTTTGTCGCCTTCACTTATCATATCGACGATCTCTTCCTTCCAATCCGGAAACGACGTTCTATGGTTTGAAATTGATTTTTTTCCTCCATCAATTCCTTTCCACTCGATTCCATCTATAAAATGACAGACAAAATCTGGTGACAATATCCTGTCCAGCTCTGCCACTTGTCCGTTACTCCATACTTCATGATGTTTTTTTACTACATCACGATTAGCGTCCAGATTACTTTCCTGTTGATTTGAATTACAACGACAACTAAAAATAATTGCTGTAAGAAACAATAGCGAGTGGAAAAATCTTTTCATTTTGGCATCGTTTTAATATGTCATACCCTCCATCCGGTGCGTGAGACACGCACCATGGCTGACGAGATTTTCGCTTTGTGCAGGGGTTCCCACAGTTCCGGTGCGTGTCTCACGCACCGGAACTGTGGGGCCGCAGCTTAATCATGGAATTATCGTATCTATTTTCTTTCCTGCTATATGCAAATCCTCTCCCCTTCCGATCTCCGTAGAGGCTTCGCCGAGCCAGCCATTTTCCTGGTCCATACCATTATAAATCTTCACGAAGTCTATACCCGGCAGCACTACACTGTTGCCATTCTTGTCAATAGCCCAGTCGATATCAATCCCTGAATTATCGTGTGAATTCGGATAGTTATCTGCATACCCGTATCTGAATCCGTATAACACATAATAGCTGCTGCCGGAACTTTCATTGATACCATTCCTGGCGAGGCGGATGCCTTTATAGGTGATCTTATCATCATTCACCCAGGCAGGATAATAGGTCTGCGCATGGAATGTATTTTTGATCTTGTATCCATCCTGCCCCTGGTTATCCGTCCAGCGGATATAATTAAGAATGGCGATATGGCTCTCAGGCCCACCGGTTCCGGTTTCTGAGGCGGGACGGTGATAGGTCATTTCATAACCGCGGAATGTCCGCACATCAGCGCCGGAAGTGCGCATAAGATCATACCAGGGTTCCTGTTCTGCAGAAAAATTAGCACTGCCTTTGATCTCATACCACTCATCGTCGTCAGGCTTACCATTCTTGTTTTTGTCGTAGGCAACCATCACGATCCCTGGCTCGCAGCTTCCACCGAAAGGCGCATTGGGGCGTGGGTTGGCTGCTGCACCAAACGCATTTCCCTCAATACGGAAATCACGTCGGCCGGCAACATTCACAATAGTATGATCAAATCCCAACACCACATAACCACCCCAGCCACCTAAAGTGATCAGGTTGGTCTGCTCTCCTACAAGATCATTGCTGACTTTTGTAAGCATCGTTTCGTAAGTATCACCAGCATTGAACTTAGGAAGTTCATTTACAAACTGGCCCGGTGCCGGCAGATAATCAAACACTTTTGCGATATAAGAGGAATAGGGCTTGTCGGGCTGACGTACAGTAACGAGGATCGTATCAATCAAACTGCCGGAAGATGCCCTGATCTGGTAAGTTCCCTGGGAAACGGATGCAAACAACACAGAAGAAGTTTTGGTATCCGATAGCCTGAATAGTTCAGAAGGAGGATTCAACACTTCCCACTTCACATCAGTCAGGTCAGCGAACTTTTGCGAAGCTTCCACTTTTACAATCGTATTGGTTACCGTAGTTATATTCTGGTATCGTCCCACTGTGATCGTTGCAACTTCCTGAACGATGTTCCCGCGATTGTGGGCGATAATGATCAGGCTGTGGGTTCCTGCGTTTTCCGGGGCCTGAAAAGTGTACTGCAAAGCTCCGGCAACTTTTTTCTCATCAAGGATCCACTCAATAGAATCGATCCTGTTTTGTAGTACCGGTTTTATAACAATGCTCTCACGTACGAGAACATAGTAATCAGATTCGAGGCCGGAAAGAACCGGCGCGTCTTCCATCTGTTCAATGGTTTCCCTACGGCAACTGCCGATCAAAAGCAAAATGCCGGCGAGGCAAAGGAAAAGTCTATGTTGATTGTTCATGTTATCGGTTGATTATTTAATTTCTAATTGCAGTTGTTGACTTCAAAATTCTTACGAATGGATTGCGTGCTTTCCCGCTGATTTTAAGACTTTGTTCCCATGCAGAGACACGCACCATGGCTCGTGAAAGCAGGAAAATACCTGTCAGATGCACTTACGCAGTCCATTAATTTTTAAGATGCATATCCAGTATACCAGACACCGTCAGCATCCGGTCCTCATTCATATTGGCATCCTGCGCACCCGCACCCGGGTTAAAAATATCCCTCGCAAAAGGATACACCACTTTCTGTATTTTGATAAAATCGACTCCCGGCAAGAGAACACTTTCCCCTTTGCTGTTCACCGCGAGATCAGCATCGATATTCAATTTCTGGCTGAATTGTCCGCCACCTGACACATCCCGCGTAATGCGTTTTCCCTTACGTATGAAAGAATTGCTCCAGCCCTGAAGCAGTCCCACCTGTTTTGCAGCAACATCGATCATGTCATAACCCGGAAAGAAACCCCTTACGGAAAACGCACCGGTATAGGTCATTGAACTGGTGAAAGTCTTTTGATTCATGATCTGTCCCTGCATAGGCTCCAGTTGATTGTCTATCCAGCTGTAGTAGGTATAGATCCGTCTGGTATCAACGTTGGTGCTGTCATATGTAAATGTCATTTCATAGTCAGGCAGATCCTCCAGGCCATAATCCTTATTCCTGACCTCGTACCACTCATCTTCATCAGGTTTACCGTTCTTGTTTTTGTCATATGCCACATACACTGCCGGCGGGTCGAGGTTAGAAACAATAGCGGTCAATTCAATATCTGGTTTGCCGGGTACATTCACAACGGTATGATCGAATTTGAACGTGGCAGACCCACCCCATGATCCTAACAGGAGACCTGTACCCACAATTTGCTTTCTCACTTCACTTGCCTTTGCTAAAAATACATCGTATGCAAGCGGGAACTCGGAACCAAAATCCCAGTTCTGCGCAGCCCCGATAATTGACCAGTTATGGTTTCTGGCAGGAGCCGGAAGATATTCCAGCACGGTATAAGCATTTTGCACATACTGTGCTACCCTGACCGTGACGGAGCCGGAAGAGATTGCAGATTGCTCACCGGCAGTCACGCGCAGGCTAAGCTGATAGGTACCCGGTTGAAATGAAATAAAAGGAAGATTCTTCTCTTTACCGATCACCGAATCACCGATGGACCACTGATACGCATAATCGTTTCTATCGGGACCGGTAACCGTTGGTACAACTTCAAGCACTTCGCATATGGCTATCTCCGGAAGATTGGCCATCGATACCGCAACCGGCTTCTCTACAAATATTTTGTATACATGCTCATCAGTTCCTCCCCAGCTTTTTACGTTGAGTGTAACATCAAAATTGCCGGGTTCGGTTGCCTGAAAAATATAATTGATCTGGCCGGAGGCAACCTGCTTCCCGTTAACGTACCAGATGTACGTGTTACCCAGCAGGCTATTGATATTGGGAGCAAGCACGATCTTCCCGCCAACGTTCAATCTGATCGTGTCAGTTGATGCGCCGGAGATGGACGGTGCATAATACTCGCCTTTCGTACAGGAAAAGGAAAGAAAAATGACCGTTGTCATCAGCAGCAGAAAAGTAATTCTTTTCATGTTTTTTTTGTTTCTGGTTAATTTGATTCAGTTTTTGATCATCGATTACTCTATCGTTAAGGCAATGGTGCAAAATGAGCCGGTATATCTCCCGTCCTTACGCTCCATTTCTTTTTACCATCTTTCCCGAAACAGTACAGCAAACCCGGCGAAACGTAGTTACCTGCATCCGTCACGTAGATATCTTTAGTGACAGGATTCACCATGATCCCGTATGGGATCTCTATTTCTTTTTCGGTGCCATCAGAAATGAATGAGTGTGTAACAACTTCACGGGTGCGGGTATTCACGATGCCATAGGTGATCACATTCGTATAAGTAACATAACTCCACTCTGTACTGTAGATGTAAAGAGAATCTCCATCCATGTAAAAATTACTGACGGCAACAGGTAATGTATCCGTAACTTCCTGCCGGGTATTATCAATAAAATAAAGCCGGGAAGGAAGTTGCTTATAATCGCCTCTCGATGTAACCCAAAGATCTCCCCGCTGATCAGCTTTGATGTGATGAAGATTATATGCCACATCAATCCGTTTGTCCTCTTTGAACGTAGCCAGGTCAATGACCGAAACGGTGCGTTCATACTTTTCCGTATTCCCCGCTCCCATATATCCACCCGAGTTGGCAACGTAGATCTTACCGTTTACGATCTCCAATTCGTCCGGCTGAAATCCTACAATACATTTATCAACGATGGTAAGCGTTGCAGTGTCTACTTTCGCCACATAACCTTTCTGCGCATAGTCAGGATTGATCTCGATCGGGCCGGCATAAGAAGTGATGTATGCAAAACCCTTATCAAATTTTATATAACGGCAATTGGGAATATCCACCTGCCCTATCCTTTTCACCGTTTGTGCATGCATTACCTCCACTTTGTTGGACGCATTGATAACAGCATACAACTTGCCTCCATAAATGCGGATATCATTTCCAACGTCTCCCAATTCCTTCGGCACGGTGGGATTCACCGCGGCATAAATATTCCGCTGATATACCCCGGTCCTGTAATCAAAAAAATCCAGCGTGCTTTTATTGCTGCCCATATTTCCCTCATTGAGCAAATAAAATCCTGCAAACCCATCGCCGGAAGGAGTCCCCACAGGAATGTCGTCATTAGCAAAAACAGCCACATCCTTACGGCAGGAAGCCGCGGCAAACAGCAAAACAGTTACGATGGCAAGATTATACTTCATAGCTCAACAGATAAGATGATTTTATAATTTCGTTCAGGCATCGGGTAGTTCAGCACCACTTCATAATCCTGATTGAACAGGTTATTGATCTCCGCTGAAACCTTACAGACCGTCTTCTTTATTTTGAATTCCCGGGAGGCAGACACATCGCTGGTATACCAGGGTTGTTCATAATTCTCCGGAATGTTGGCCGAGTTTTGATAACGTCCTCCTGTATAGATATAGCTATAATTCAACCGCCAGTTCTTATACAGAAAAGCTGCGATCAGCGATCCGCTGTTCCAGGGGATATAAGGGATCTGTCCACCCCAGGTTTCCTTTTGCAGAGCAGGGTTCTGACGTTTGGTAAAATCCTGCGCCAATTGATAAGTATACGTGGCACGCAGATTAAGCAGCAGATTATCTGATAATTGAAAACTTTGATCGGATACAACATCCACACCTTTGATCTCCACCGTACCAAGGTTCATCATCATCCACCGGTACATACCATTCCCTTTGGGAACGGCAATGATCTTATCTGTTACACGGTTATAATAAGCATCGGCCTGCAATTGCCATTTTTTCAGGAGAGAATGCACTGGAGTCTTTGTGTACTGAAAACCGAGGTTGAACTGATGTGTGAATTCGGGCCGTAAAGCGATGTTGCCGATATCTGTATAATAAAGATCATTGAAAGTGGGCATGCGGAAAATTTTCTTATAAAAAGCCCGGATACTGAATTCGTGTTGACGAAATGGTTTATAGGAGAAAAAGAACGCCGGCGTTAATTCCTGTTTCGAAGGCGCTGCAACAGAAGCACTCCCTCCACCTGTATTGCCACGCGTTGCCGATTCACTTACGAATGTTCCCAACAGACTGCCCTGCAACTTTATTTTCCCAAACTCTCCCGCAGCCGCCAGCGCAACAAGGCTGGTAGATCTTTTGGGAAATACAAAGCCATCTAAATTGGAGCTAAGTGAATTCCATTGAAAATCGGTCGATAAATTAATATCGAAATTCTTTGCAAAGGCATATTTATTGGCCACGGATGCATACCATTCCTGCTGGTGAAAATTATTGTCAATATAAAGAAGCGTTGTATCAGGGTTCAGATAACGCATGTAGTCATTGGCGTATTTCGCGTTTACCTGCAGATCAAACTTCGGAGCTATATTTTTTTGAAACGATCCCTGGACGAAGAGATTCCGGTCCCACTGGCGTTGCGATCTTTTCCATACGTTGTTAACGATCGCTCCCGGAATTCCTCTTTCAGCATTATAGAAATAAGCTTTGGCATTCCACTGTCCGCGATTGATATTTCCATACAACCCGGCTTCTGCGCGCTGTGCTTCTATATCGCCGTTCTGTCTTGTAGCGGTTGTATCCCAGGCCGTATTGCCTGTTGCATGAAAAATACGCTTATACCTGAATTTGTATTTACCCGATGCATTAAGATATTCACTGCTGACAGCAAGATTGATCCTATTGCTTAGTTTTTTCTCCCACAATACTGATGGATTGATCAGATCAAATGAACCAGCTTTCAGCACAGCTTTAAAATGAGAAGATGCTGCTGAGTCAAACACAGGCCTGCGGCTTTTCAGATAGATAGTGCCGGATGATCCGAAGTCTTTTGCCGGTTGAAAAATATCGCTCTTCTGCCCGTTATATAAAGAGATCGATTCAATATTGTCCATGGAGAACTTTCCGAGGTCGATCTGTCCGTTCTGTGCATTGCCCAATTGAATGCCATCATAGAACACGCCCATATGATTAGTGCCCATGCTGCGCATATCCACGGTCTTTAATCCACCAATGCCGCCATAGTCTTTCACCTGCACGCCCGCGAAGTAACGCATGGCATCAGCCACCGAAAAACTGTTCAGGCTTTTCAGTTCCTCACCCGATAATTTTTGAGCAGGAATAACCTCCCTGTGCGTGAGCGCAGAAACAGTGATCCCGGTCAACAGCTTCACCTTAACGGTATCCTGTCTGACAGTAGTGGTATCATCACGCTGCTGCGCAATGAGATACCCGGACATTAATGCGCAAAACGCTGTTAACAGCATCTTGCGAGCAGTTGGAAATGACATTACTATTTGATATAAATGATCAAACAGCTTTACAGGATGACATGCTAAAACAGTAATACTGATTATCTCAATACTGAATGCATTCAAAGCTTCAATCCTCGAAAGCTTAAAATAAATCTGCTTTGGCAGGTCTCCTGACTTGTTCTCATTTTGAGCCGCCTTCCCACTCCTGTTTTATTTCGGAGCAGTGGCTGAAATGTCAAAACGTGTTGATAGAACTTACAGTAGCGGGGTCTGTTCAGGATTCACACCTGATTCCCTTTTAATCAATTTGATCCAGGTTGGATCAATTGAACCAATGCGCCGCGAAGATAGACATTTAATTCCGGGAACTTATGCTATTATAAAAAAAAGGGTAATCGCTGAGCCGGGAGCATAGTCAAGGATGATTTTTAGAAGTTTAGTTTGAAATCGGCGGGTATCGCCGGATAATCAAAGCATGCGAAGAATCCCGGATCCTGATGTATAGTAGTAAAGCGACAGCTTCTGAGAGCGGCGCGTAGCTACACACACTCTCTCAACCCCTGACTGTTTATAGATCCGTTTAGATGCTGGAGACGATGGATAAATTCTTCAGCGAAGCTGCTGTAACACTTTATTCCTTGAACTTAATCTTTGGATTACGTCTCGTATGGAATACGGCAAACACAACGACTTCGCCTTAATAATCTCATATACGATCACATAAGGAAAGCGTTTCAAAGCAGCCTGCTGAAAGTCCTTTCTGATTTTGCCAAAATATTCGGGGTTGGATTTCACTACAAGATAAATGGACAGAGCCGGAGAGTGATTCAGTCATCAATTGATCAATTCAGAAAAATATAACTGCAAAAAACAGCTGCTTCTCTGAGAATCTACAGATCGAAATACCTCTCACACCTGTTGGAAACGGCTTCCCCCTTTTAAGCAATCCATATCTGAACAACCCATTATAGATGCTATCATTTCAGGCGCACGGATAATACCAGATTTACTGAAAACGGCTGATCATGCGGACAACAGCTTCCCCGGAACCCGCAACCCCTCTTCGCTTACCAGGACTTTAAGCATTACCTTTTGGAGTCCTTTAGGAATCAGATCGATCTCCGGCTGAGCAAGTGGCTGCAGCAACTCAATGAATTCATCTTCGTCATCATAATATCCAAACTGCAATACCCATTTGCTATCCGACAGTAAGCGGAGCGACATCTCATTGTCCTCGTCATAATCATGCACTTTTATTACCGCCCGCAGATCGTCGTCGTCATCTTCAAAGTAAACTTCCACCGTGTCTTTTTTCGCTACTTCCCCCATGATCTTTTCCACCAGGGAGCCCGGTTGCTTTGTTACAAGTTCTTTGTATTTCGTGTTATTTGCCATAGATGCTACAAAGATAATGAGTGGCGGGATTTAACAGGTCAGTAAGATTTTTTAGCAGGTGATTACACCCCCTCTGAGAATTCAGAAATTTTAAGCAGGGCTTGCCAGATGATGATGTGGCTGATATAAAGGTTTACGCGGTTTGGCAAAGGCCGTGGACGCGGTCAGTTTAATAAAGTAAGGGAACCGCCAGCTTTGCCGCAGGCTTTCGCCTTCACTTCATACACTGCTGTGTCTGTATTTTTTCCGCGAAACTTCACTTCACTGACAAAAGCCGTTCGATAATTGGGTAATTCACGTAAGATTTCGAACACAGGCGTTGATACCAGGAGATCCTTTTTTAATAAACTCGCTTGCTCCATCATTCTTGCACAAGTATTGAGCACGTCCCCACGATATACAATATCCACTTTTGTAGACCTGATAACCGTAACTGTTACTTCACCTGCATGGATAGCAGCTTTGAATCTGGGAATGACTCCAAAGTCTTTCATAAAACTATCCTGCCGGGCTTCCAGAAGCTCCTTAAACCGAAAGTAAAGTTTTACCGGGGCCAGGGTCTTGCTTGCTATTTTTGTTTTCCAGCTAAGTACTGCTTCATCACCGACAAACTGATAGAGTACGGCATCGTATTCGTATATCGTTGTTGTGAGTATTTCGAAACACCGATCAATAAACAAACTATACTGTTGATGTCCGATCTTCTCTGCAAGAGTCGTTGAAGCAGCCAAATCAATGAAGATAAACGTACGATCTTCTGTTTGCGGGTGATCATACGTACCTAACAACGCACCGGCCAACGCCTGTGGCCCGAGATGCTCCGAAACCACCTTCATGACGTTTAACAACAAACTAAACACGATCAGGTAAATAAAGGTGGACAAAAAAATACCCGAAGAAAGAAAATCAGGAACTGCATTTAAGACTTCCCGGAATGAAAGCCCCCTTGCCAAGGCAACGTAAAGACAATAAACCAATGTACATGTAAATGTGATCACCAGGACTATGACACCATATTTCAGCATCAAAAACTTCCCTGTCGGCATCCCACGCCACTTAGCAAATAGCCGAAATTCGAGAACACCGATCAGTATTGCTATGACTGCGCCCATGCCGCCCGCAGCGAAAAGAACTAAACCATTATCTAAGCCCGGCTTTCCCGGCAACTCCAGGATCCCCGACAACTTCAGATATACAAACAAGCTCATTGCGCCCACATACAAGATGACTAAAAGAGCAACATGGACAACCTTTTGATATTGATACAGCCACTTTAACATGTTTATATATTTTGTCCAATGTCTATCCTGCCGGGCCTGAAGATCAGGCGCAACGTTGGATTATTGGTAAGGAATGACCAACACCAATTCGCCGCTAGTCTCAACCTGTTGCGAAATCCTGCCAGCGGAAACAAATGCACAAATAACCAGAGTGCCCAGGCAAAATACCCCTTAAAAAAAAGCCCTTTGACTTCAACTACCGCATGATGCTTGCTGATCATAGCCATGCCGCCTTTGTCTTTATAACGAAATGATTGAAGATTTTGCTTTTGCACCAGTCGTTCCAGGTTATTTGCCAGCAGGCGCCCCTGCTGGATAGCCACCTGCGCCAGTTGCGGATGCCCATTCGAATATTTCGGATCGGTAAGGTTCAGACATATATCCCCTATTGCAAAAATGTCCTGACATTCTGCAACCCTATTACAATCGTCAACAATGATTCTTCGCGCCCTGCCTATCGCCTGTTGAGGCAATCCATCAATCTTTTTCGCCTGAACCCCTGATGCCCATATCAAAACATTACAGGGAATTATTGTACCATCAGAAAGAAATACTTTATTATCTACAAAATCCTTTACACTCCGGTTGAACAGCAGACGAACACCCAGCTTCTTTAACACTCTTGCGGCCTCTTCCTGGGATTTCACACTCATGGCCGCTAAAGGAGCTTTCCCCGCATCCACCAGAAAAATATTAGCGTTGATATGTTGTATTTCCGGATACTCCTTTTCTTTGATTCGTTTTCCCATTTGAGCCATCATACCCGCGATCTCGACACCCGTTGGACCTCCTCCCGCAATTACGATATTAAGACATTGCTGCATTTGCTCATCCGATGGTGCTTTCACCGCCCTTTCCATATTCAGCAGCAACGAATTCCTTAACTGCAAAGAGTCGTCAATCGTTTTCACAGGCAATGCATATCTGCGAATATTTTCCATGCCAAAATAGTTTGGCTCGGTTCCTAGCGCCAGTACAAGAAAATCATATTCAAGACACCCTTCTGTTGTACGGACAATTTTCACTTTTGGATCAACCTCCTGCAAGATGCCCATATGGAAACGCACATTGCGCTTCCCCCGAAACATTTGCCGAAATGGATAGCTAATATTTGATGGCTCAATAAAAGAGGTAGCCACCTGGTAAATGAGTGGAGGAAAAAAATGGTAATTGTTTTTGTCCACTACTGTCACCATAAACATCGTGTTCTTTGCCAATTTTCTGGCAAGAGCGGCACCTGCGAATCCACCTCCAACAATTACCACTTTATATGTTTCCTGATTCAACTGCTTTTGTTTTTATTTTGGTCTAAAACCATTGTGTCCTATCCCTAAGTCCCAATTAAACTCAAGTATAATCTTATATCTATTTCTGCTCTTCTAAATAAAGGAGAGGGTTGGTGATATACCTGGCAAGTCTATCAAAATACCAACCCTTCTCCTCATTACAACCCATCCGTCCTAACCTATTGTTCCATTCTTCATAAATCCATGCTGTACCCTTCGAATGAGCCAAGCATCTTCATCCAAACCTTCTCAAGATCAACGTTACCGGCCGGGTGAATTTCTACAGACGATCGTCATATAAAAATTCTGGGTGATTGATCACAAAAGGAAGCGCTACCTGTTATCGCTTGTCTAGCGGATCAACTGTACAAAGATGGCACGTAATACAACCTCGTACAAGGTTCAGAACTGGGTAATTCTGGTCTAAATCCGAACAATCCATATCATTGGAGTTCGGGCTGACCGGGGTTTGCTAAACAGGGGTTGGTGAATAACTGCGGGTCCGCAGAAACGTTTGAGAAGGTTGAGAAGTTTCATAGGTTTGGCGAAACCTACAGTTATTCAGCGTCCCCCGGACCTTTACTCTTATCCGGTTTCCTGATTTGGCATAATTTTAAACCGGTGGTACAGTATCAATCACGGATAACGGCAAAGAACCGTTTTTGGAAGAATTTGGCCTAAATCCATACAAATTTCAGCACTGATTTCTAAAGGCCTTGGGAGAGATTTTCATTTTTTTCCGGAAAAACTTTCCAAAAAAAGACTGGTCGCTGAAATTCAGTTCTTCCGCAATTTGCGCAACGGACATTGAGGTAGAGGAAAGCATATTGCGCGCCTCAAGCACGACGATCTCTTCGATAATATCTTTGGCCGTGGCAGTCCCTGAAGCTTCTTTTAAAATTTTGGACAAATAGTCCGGGGTAATGTGCAATTTTTCGGCATAAAAGCCAACGTTGCGTTCCTTTTTTGCATGAATAGTCAACAAATGCAAAAATTGAAGAATCACTTCTTTTTTCCGTGCTGTTTTCGGCTCCAGCTCTTTCGCTGTTTTCCGGTATTCCGCCATCAACTCCAGCAAAAAGGCATTAAAATAAATAGATTTGAGTTCCTCATGATAAGGTTCCCCTTCAGAGATGTTTAATTGGTAAAGGCGTTCGATCAAACGAAACAAGATCACTCCTTTTCCCTGAGGCAGGGGCCACACCGGTGTGTTCTTGAGCGCAAAAAAACGTAATACATTTAAATCATTCGGATGATGTACATGCTTTATCGCAAACTCTTCTGTAAATACAATACCGATCGGCTTTGTATCCCGATCAACTTCCAGCAGTTGAGCAATAGCATCGGCTGGTAAAAATAAAACCTGGTTTGCTTCGGCAGTAAACACTTCCAAATTGATCTGGATCTTCATTCTCCCCCCGAGCAGAATCAGAATACCTGAAGATCCTAATCGAAACGGATAAGGGAAAGGATGTTCGGTAAGCGGCACTTCATTGAAATCAACGTGCAGTCCACCCGATTGTCTTTTTGTCCCCAGCATTTCAAATATATCCTCTAAATTCAGTACTGAGTCCGGCGATTTGTTCATGTTGAATCAGTTAATGAATGAAAATACAGGCAAGCCCTAAAGACACCCACCCTGTGACAGACCCCAAATTTGCAGAAATATAATAACTTCCCAAAATCTCCGCTGCGCTCTTACACCCGAAACCTGCCGGATCCCAATACTTTGCTGTCAAATGATTTTATATCTATTTTAGCTGTTATGATAGACATATCTCATGCTGAAAATCAAATTCATTGCGTCACAAATTTTCAGGATCTTGTTTCTACGCCTTTTAATGGAGTGGTCAATGCATTTTGCTGGGCGCGTAAACTAACAGGTGATTTTTCTGAGATTGTTGAAAAGGCAACGCTAACCGGAAATATAACGGCAATTGAAGAGGAAGAACTTTGTGAACTTCAATTGAGCGAACAGGGGCAGCTTGCCCGTGAAATTCTTTTAAATGACCTGAAGCTATTGAAAGCTTATGGAGCGTCTCCATCCCTGAATGTGATCACTCACTATGACCGCGACGAGTCTTATCCATTTTTTCCGACCGATGTGTATTCTTTCCATGTAGATCGCTCTCCTGTACCAACCGATACTTTTTTGTGCACTTATTATGGTGAGTCGAGTGAAATATTGCCAAATTCACAGGGCGAAAAGAAAATATTTATCCCGGAGATACGTGATGAACTCAAAAAACTATATCATGGAACAGCCGATGGTTTTGAATCATTCTTAAGCGAACATTTCTTTGATCTGCATTATCAGGCTAAACCTGACGCACATCCAGTAAACCTCGGTCTGGGTCATCTGTGGAGGCTGGCGGTTGATCATCCTGAAAGCCAGGTTCCGCCCTGCCTTCACCGTGCACCAAAAGAGAAATCCGGGGAGAACAGGTTGTTGCTGATCTGTTGAACACGATCCTTTCAGCATAACGATACATTGCAAACACCGTTGTCTTAGTAACCGATTATCTTCAAAAAATCATCCTTTCTCCGTCGCGAAACATCCAGTAATGTACCATCCTGCAGTTCGATCTGTCCTCCCCTCCCCTTCACATACTTCCTTACAAAATTGAGATTGATGATACTGGAGTGATGGATCCTGAAAAAAAGGTCGGCTGGCAGGATATCCTCGATCTCCCTCAGCGTTTTACTTACGGTGATCTTTGGCTGATCCCTGAAATAAAAAATGGAATAGTTGTTCTGCGCTTCGATGTGCATGATAACAGATGTATCCAGGAATAGCCGGCCCTCCATGGTTGGTACGATGATCCGGTTACCCCGCAGGATCGTTTTTTGCGCAGCGGTCACCACATCTGCAGAAGATTTTTCTTTTAGCCGTGCTATCCTGGTCACTGCGCGCTTTAATTCTTCTATATCAACCGGTTTCAGCAGGTAGTCAAATGCGTTGTTCCGTATGGCGTCGATGGCATAGTGTTCATGAGCTGTGGTAAAAATAAGATGGAAATTGAACGGGCTTATCCGGTCAAGCATATCAAAACCGTTAAGCTTCGGCATCTCTATGTCCAGAAAAACAATGTCCGCGATATACTGGTCGATCATTTCAATTCCCTGCTCTGCGCCAGCGGCCTCGGCAACAACTTCCACTCCGGAGCAATAGGTTTCCAGTTTTGCCCGAAGTGAGATCCTTCCGTTTTCCTCATCGTCAATGATAATTGCTTTAAGCATGTTTGATTATTAAAGTTACCTGTACTCTTGTTCCGGCAGGCTTTCCATCGTGTTCCAGGTCAACGATCTGAACCGGCCAGTCTTCAGCCCGGTTGAACGATCGCACCCTGTCAAGCGACATTTCCAACCCGTACGACCGGTGTTTGCGGCCGGGTGCTGCCGAAGCGGCCCGTCCCACACCATTATCTTCGATCACATATACAAGCTTACCATTTTCCCTGAATATATCAATTGTCAATTTTCCGGGCCCCGATTCCAGGTTCCGGAGGCCATGCTGGATGGCATTCTCCACATATGGCTGAATGATCAGCGGCGGAACCTTAATGTCCTCACTGTTCAGTGTGTCATCAATCCGGATCTCCACGTCAAAGTTATTTGCCATCCTGAAACGCTCCAGGTCGATGTATAACCGAAGTGTTTCAATATCCTTGCTGAAAGCTATCGTAGACTGCCTGGAGCTGTCGAGAATATTACGGATAAGACGGGCAAATTTTCCAAGGTAAACCGTTGCATCATGTTTATTATTACTTTGGATCATGGCATCAATACTGTTGAGGCAGTTAAAGATGAAATGCGGGTTCATCTGCGCCCGGAGCGCCATCATTTCAGTCTGGGCAATTTGCTGTTTAAGATCCGCTTCCCGCCTTATATTACCGATATACCATTTTACAATTGCAGCTCCTGCCGCTAACAGAGCCAGCACGGAAATGCTCCGGAACCACCAGGCAGTCCAGAACGGATGCTTGATGCTGATGCCGATAGAAGTTTTCTGCAAAGCCATCGCCGGATTCCCGGTAGTTACTTCAAAGAGATAATTGCCGGGCGGCAGGTTTGTATATTCCGCCGTACCTCTCGCACCGCCATCAACCCAATCCCTGTCAACACCATTCATGCGGTAATAGTAGTGATCAGCTGTAAGATTGCCGAACTGCAGATTGGCAAATTCGATATTGATAAAGTTCTGGTCATAGTCCAACCGTACCGGCAGCGAATTAGCAATTAACGAGTCGATAAAGACCGGCGTACCGGATACCTGGAGCCCGGTGATCACCAATGACGGTTGCCGCTCCGCCTGCCGCTTCATGATCGCCGGATCAAAACCAATTATCTCCGTACTGCTCGCGGTGAATAATTTCCCGTTAGCTCCGGCTATAAACTTCGGTAATTGAAAAGGTGACCGGATAATTTCCCGCGCGGGATAACTGGTAATGATATCGCCATTCGAGGGATCAAATTCAGTAACGCCGAAATCTGTGGTGAACCACAGATTTTTTTGATCATCCATTCGTACCGCATACACTGAGCTTTTATTGAGCTGGTTGCTGAAAGCAAGCTGCACAAAAGTTCTGCTGCGCTCATTGAAGAATTGGAGTCCCGCATTCTCCATTCCAACTACCAGAAGACTGTCATTAAAACGTATGATACCATGACATGGACTATATGCAAAACCATCGGGTCTGTAAATACCGATCCTTTTGTATGTCTGAACATCGTATTCAACCAGGCCGTTCACACATCCCGCCCATAGGCTGCGTTCGTTGTCTTTAAAAATATTTAAGACTATGCCAGCCCGGTGTCCGACCTGCCGGTCATTTTCAAATGGGATAAAGCGTTCTGTTGCCTTTTCCCATTTCACAATGCGTCCCTGCTGCATGCCCAGATAAAAGTCGCCTCCTGCATCAGTTTCAATAGCCCGTACAGTGTGGCCCTCAAGCTCAGGTGGCTTCAGGGTTTTGATCAATTGCTGATCACGGCTGATCATGTGTACGATCCCGCGCTGGCAACCTGCCCAGGTGATCCCATCAGCACCGGTACACACTGACCAGACAAGATTTTCGTCTTTTGTATCGAAAAGCATCCTCTTCAGAAAACGCTCATTTGAATCATATATGTTGATACCTCCTCCCAGTGTACTCATCATTAAGTGGTCAGACCTTGTGATGGTGCCGGAACTGATTTCAAACTCAGGGGATGTTGCCACGGCATGTGGATCATACCGCAATGCCGAAAAGCCCGGACGATAGGGATTGAAAAAACTCAGGCCCTTATCCGTCCCGATCCAGATATTCTGCTCCCTGTCCTGGAAGAGCGCAGCACATTCGATATTGTACTGAAGGGAATAACTGTTGCCGGGAAGCGATTTGATATAGCTGAATTGTTCTGTGTCATAATTAAACCTGAGCAACCCTGCATACGCAGTTGCAAGCCAGAGATTCCGGTGATCATCTTCAAGTATGTCACCGAACCAGCCACTGGCGGACCGGCTGTGGTCTTGTTGACGGATGACATTATTCACAGAAAATGTTTTGACTGCTTGTGTGCGGGTATCATAGCGATATAAGAGATCAGCCCATCCTGGCAGCCAAAGGTAACCGCGGCTGTCAAGTGTGATCTCATGAACCAGAAGGGGATCATCTGCGATCACCCCGAAAAATTCATTCTGCTTCATTCCTTTCCGGGGAACCTCCACGCGGCCTGTTCGTTCATCAAACAACAATAATCCCTGACTAACACCATAAATCCAGTAACATTGTTGTTTTAGATCATGGATCATAAATGCAAAACCCGGTAGCTGTTCAGCAGGATCCTGAATGATTGCAGTGCCTGTGCGGATCTGATCAGTGGCCCGTGCAGGTATGGATGACCAATCCTGCAGCAACCAAACAGAACCATTGTTCTCCCTGAATGATCTGGCGTTTTTTTTATTGAACTGTTCCTCCGCCCGGATATCTGTTGCCTCTTTTTTCCCTTTGTAACGGACACGGATCCTGGTACTGTCCTGGTTATAAAACACACGCGAATTTGAATGATCCGGCCGCAGATGGGATACGCTCATCGTACCATTTGGCGCCAGCCTTGAATCCGGAAAGCTTACAAAACGCACTCCATCGTACCGCTGAAGCCCATGGCGCGTGCCGATCCAGATAAAGCCTGCGGTATCCTGTGTCAGGGAGAACACTGCATTGCTGATAAGGCCATTGCTGTTATCAAAATTCCGGAAAATATACCCGGACGAATCCGGATATGATCCGGGTTGCTGCGAATACGATGCGGGCAAGCCGGTAAAAAAGAATAATAATATCAAAAATAGTCTTAACCTAAAACCCATGGCCTTAATATACGAAGATCAATTTGCTTCACCGACCCGATCTCCCTTTATTGGATGATCAGCTTCTTCACTTCCGTCCGTCCATCACTCAACTGAACCTTCAGATAATAGACACCCGGCACAAAGTTCTCAAGATTCAGGTCATTCGTCCCCTTCTGAACTTTGAATACTTTCAGTACCTGGCCTGCATTATTTACCAGGTAAGCATTGAATGTGCCTGTACTTTCGTACCCGATAATAAGTTGTGCCTTGTGATTATAAGTTGGTACCGGCGAAAGGATAATACTACCACGGCCTCCTGTGAAGCGAACGAGCCGCACATTGGATATGGTTGATCTGCCGTCGATGTCCTGTTCTGCAATACGGTAATAGTTGTTGCCCGCTAAAGGATTTCTGTCGGTATAATAATAATCTTTATCGCCGCCGCCCGTTGCATTGTAAGCAACTTCGTCTATCGCCTGGAAGTCCACTCCATCTCTGCTTCTTTCCACTACGTATTTACTTACATTGACCTCATCCGCTACTCTCCAGTGAAGCGCAGCCGAACTGCCCTGTTTATTTGCTTCAAAATTGATAAAGTGCACGGGCAATACAATTCCCGCGGTTAGAAACCCATACGTATTGTTTTTTGAGAGTAAGGTTGTTCCGGTGTAGGCGAAAGCGTTGTTCACAATTCCTTTTTCATTCGTTAAAACGATGTCATCGACCCACCAGCCTGCACCACCATCAATCACATCACTGGCAAAACGAAAACGGATCCGTGCCGTGGTTCCCGCAAAGCCCGTTAACGTAATGACCGTCTGAATGAACACGCCACCACTGCTGCCTGTGAATGCCGCACGATTTCCCAATCCGGTTACACTGGGATCAAGACTGCTGTTATACCTGTTCATGGTCATATATGCGCCCAGGTCCTGCCATACGGAACCGCCATCCGTACTTATTTCAACAAGACCACCGTCGTAACCCGGATCGGTTTCAAAATAGTGCCAGAAGGATAAAACTGATAATGTATCAAGGAGCAGGTTACCGGAAGTAAGAACAAAGTCTGTACGGGTTGGCTGGTCTGGAGCAAACCAGGATCCCGATCCGCTGTGCGCGCGTGTTGTTACAGAAGACCATTGCGTGCCACCAACAATAATAGAGCTTGTCCAGCTATAGTTTGCAGGATCCCGCGTATCGTTGATCAGTATGTCTGAGCCGGGGTTACCCGAAACCTTAGCCTGAATGGTAAAGGTTTTTGTTTCTCCCGGCATAAAATTAATTCCGGTGAAACGAACAGACGGAGAGATGTAAGTGCCTCCAGATGATGAAACGTAGGTCAGCCCGTCAGCCAGCGTATCAACAATTGAAATATTGCTGAGTGAGCCGCAATCGCAATAGGCATTGATCGTATAAGTGATGTTCTCACCATTATGAAACGAATTCTTGTCAGCAGTCTTGGAGATGCCTAATCCAACAGGCAGATCCATAGCCTGGACCTGGTCTGTATATGAATTAGAACTTCCCTGCGAGGCGCTTCGTCCCATTCCCCTGCGGGCAAATGCATTCCAGATCGCACATTTATGGCGATAACCATACAAGATGGAATCCGCTTTAAGAATAGCGTCCCTTGCATCAAGAAAGCCCGGGCTGCATGGCTGATATTTCATACCGGCAACTACCAGTTGCAATGCGATATTGTTTCCGCCGCTTCCCCGATATATATCGGCATTGATGCCTTCCTGCTGAATGATATTCCAGGTCATATCCCACAAAGCCGAACACCAGATCTCCCCGATCGTATGGACCTCGCCACCTGTACTGCCAGCCATCATGCCATAGGTCCATGGATCGACTGTCATATTTGTTGAATACGGATAGATCCGTATACCCCCACCAGTTGAAGTCTGCGATAATGCATAAGAGCCCACGGTTCGTGCGTTAGCACCATCGCCGGTACCGGCAGCGGCCCAGTTAGTGGTCAGCATCAGCGAAACGTAGTCACTCCAGCCCTCTCCCATTTGTTCAGCATTTACAAGGCAGCCCGCACTGGCGGGTCCGCCTGTAAGACGGTTAGAGATCCCATGGGTGTATTCATGCGCAATGATGCCGTTATCCAGCGAACCATCTCTGAAGAGGCCCGTGGTGGAAAGCGTTCCGGCAAGACCAGTAAGGTTGTTCTTTAGTATGGTCCCGTCATCCATCGAGATCATTACCGCGGGAATGGTGATCGTAAGATCCGTACCGCCCATTACTAATGGTGCACCAGCCACATTATTTACAACAATGACCGCTATGGCTCCGGCATTCTGTATATTCTTTATTTTAATTGCAAAGCTACAGCCGCCCCCCCTGTCTACCAGGGCTATGTTGCCGGCAAGGGCCGCAGCATTGCTGATAAATCCGCAACCCTGGGAAGTTCCGCCGGCATCCAGCACACGAACAATATTTGCAGTCTTGCTGCCTGTGTATCCCAACTGGCTATTCAGGTTGATGGCCCCTTCAACAATATTGTAGCTGGTTGGAATTGGTGAAGGGCTGCTTACCTGGAGCGAAGGAATGACAGCAGTGTTCCATTGGTACATGCGCATAGTCGGATTTTGCCCATCAGGTGGCGTATTGAAATTGGCATTGTTCATTCCGCCGCCACTCTCTGCAAAAGCATGCACATAATCGTTCCCGATCCCACCTCTGCCAAGATTGCTTGTCTGGAAATTACCGGCTGCCTCATCAAATCCGTATTGATAAGAGACATCGTGCATGATATTGTTCCAGTAAAAAAGATTATCGATAGCAGCCCTCATGTTGCTGTTGTTACTTGGATTCTGGGAGAAATCAACCGGCTTATCAAACGTCAGAGCAGGAATTGCGGTGGTCGAATTATCCGTAAGCCCGGTCGTGGCATCGGCTCCTGCAAGATCTTCCTGTGCCCAGACATTATTCCCGCGGGTCAGGTCATAATTCGTTGTGTTATCAAAATGCCATCCGAGTGTGGTTGCATTATTGCCAACACCCGCTCTTTCCCATGGGTTCGTTTCTAACACACGTGAACCGAAATTCTGCGACTCCAGATAAACAGGATACACGCGGTAAGATGCACTGGTGACCGAAGGCGGAGGTGGAGCAAATGCGGCGGACGATTGAATAACGAAGTTTGGATCACTATCGAAGTTGGATACCGTTGTTGGGCTATGATCTGTTACTGAATGAACTGAAGTTTTGGTGGCCGGAATTAACGCACAATCCTCTGTCATCCGCTCAGACACTGTCAGGCTGTTATCATTGAGATATTCACCTGTATGTGCGTCGATGCGAACAAACCAGTCACCCTGTTTATCCGGTGAAACAATCCGCACGTTCCATGCAAGCCTTACCACATTGCCATCGCCGACAGGCAACCATACAAGTTCAGAAGTGGTACTATCAATTCCCTGACCGGCCACCCGGTAAATAAATCGCTTCCGGCTTTCATCCCTGGCAAGTATTTCCGGATTTTTGAATAAAGGGATGGAAAAATGATTGCTGGCCAGCCTGACCGCCTGCTCCGCATCCACAAAGTAGCCCGTTGATTTAGCTGAAGAAGCGGGAAACCTCCGGATAAAATCCTGCTTTTTTTCAATCAGGCTATCATACCGGAATGAGTAAATGCTGATCTTGTTGTAGACAGGTATATTCAGACGCGTTTGCTGCAGGTACACCAGGAAAATGCCCGAACGTTTATCCTCATAAGCATCAGATACGATGAAATTCTCCAGCTGGGTCTGGCTAAGACCTGTGGCCGTAATATTTTGTGCCAAAAGTTCCAGCGCACGCTGCTTTGGTGGCAGCTTCGTTTGCGCGAATGCCGCCGAAATTGTGAAAAGTGTAAACGCCAGCAGAAATGCGGCAGTTCTTTTTGAAGATGGAAGCCCGATCATAAACTGAATGTTCCGGTTAGTTTTGGAAAATATAATAGCATCGCAAATACGATGCTGGCAAATTCATCGGAGAGGATTTACTGGAGGAAACCGCACTAATCTAGGAATTTGCCCGGGACGTTGAAGAAGTACGAGCCCGAAGAGCCTGAGTATTGAGCAAGTGGCCCGAACCGGGAAAACCGCTGGCATCGTAATGACGATATAATATTCTGATGATGAATATTTTCTGCAACTCACGGGCGTAACTACAGTGATCTTTGTTTATAAGCCACGTTCATTTATTTCATAACTGGTATGCTCGACTTCACTGAAGTGTTTTAAATAATGAGTAGCTGGTAAAGTCAGCAAAACGACTACAGACGTATCGCTGTTTTTACTTTTTAATTTTTTCATCCACTATGCGGGTCATTGCAATAACAGTCCTCTGAGGCCAGGGCCGGAAAATTTTCCAACCGGCTTATGCCGGATTTAACCAGGGTTGCCGAATAACTATGCGGTTATCAATAAGGTGTTGATAAGCGTTCGTAGTATAAAAGGTTCAGGTCATCGCCGGATGACAGTTTGCTGCAGACATGATGAACTGACCAGACAAACGCAGCCCGCCTGATCTATGAAACCTATGAAACCTCTCACCAGAAACCTACCGTTATGCCACTACTTATCAGTCAATCCTTTCCAATTGTCAGACCTGAACGGCGATGCCGGAAACCCTTCCTTATTGTATAAGTTAGCGTCATCCGGATTATCTGACCAGGCATAGCGGACTGCAACCGGCTGGCTGACGCTTTCGCTGTATACAATTATTTTATCACCTTCGAGATAGGCTTTTGCCCAAACAAATTGCTGATCTTGTCCCGCAATTGAGAATCCCTTCAGATAGCCATACTTATCTTTTACCATCAAACCACTTCCCATGCTTTTAACCGTAAGGATCATTTTATTTCCGCTGGTGGTAAAAGTATCATAAAGCGGCCCGCCGCATATACTGTCTTTCCCGTAAGCAAGTTTTTCTGCCGACAATGCCAGCCTCCGGCCAATATCCTGTTTATTACTCGGATGAATATCATTGGGATCGCCAAGATCAATAGCTATTACTTCGGCCGTATGAGGCAGCGAAAGCGTTTTATGCTGCGCCTCCCTCAGCTCAGCGAGATAACTTGGAACCGGTGTCTGTGCTGTCGGGAAAAGATTCGCAATCTGTACCCATAGAAAAGGAAAATCATCGCCCCATTGTTTGCGCCAATCCGCTATCATGCCGGGAAAAAGCTGCTGATATTTATGACCTTCCAATACATTGGATTCGCCCTGGTACCAGATAACACCCCTGATCGAAAAAGGTATCAGCGGCGCGATCATCGCATTATATAATTGTGACGGGAAACTGTTAGGACCATAATCCACTATCCCGAACTGAGTGGAAAGTGCCGAAGCCTTGTACCACCACTGCCCGGCCAGTGACACTTTTTCATTCCCCCCTTCAACAGATAATTGTGCGGGCGCACCATAGAGTCCACCACCACCGCCATTGTCGGTTACTTTTATTACCAATGTGTTCTTACCCTTCAATAAGAATGAAGGATCGACCTTATAGATCCGGTCGATATTAAAGATTTGTGTGGCCCCGATCTTTTTACCATTCAGGTAAGTCACATCCTCATCATCTATCGGTCCCAGATTAATTGTGATGGCCTTACCCTCCATGGATTCGGATAAATTAAATTCCTTTTTAAACCAGATATGACCGTCTGTATTACCAATATCCGTTTGTTCCCATAACTGCGGAAGTTGAATGGGTTTCCATCCCTGTGTATCTGCAGTAGGCTCAAACCATTTTTCCAGGTCTCCTATATCATTTTTCAACGCTGCATTGTATTTATCGAGTTTCTCTTTCATTAAGCTATTCTCTTTTTCTATTTGGGTCAAATCAGCGTTCCTGTATTTCTCATCATTTTTCATAACCTCCCAATTGGTCCAGGCTTGAATAACGGTGCCGCCAACGGAACTATTGACCAGTCCAATGGGTATATTCATATCCCTGTTCAGCTTCCTTCCAAAAAAATATGCAACCGCAGAAAAATCCCCCACTGTCGAAGGATTGCATTCCAGCCACTCTCCATCGGCTATATCTTTTTGAGGTTTAAAATCTGTTGCCTTACCCACTGTAAAAAAACGTATGGATGGATATTGCGCATCCTCTATCTCTTTCGGTGCATTATTCGAATTCTTTACAACCCAATCCATATTGCTTTGTCCGCTGCAAAGCCAAACATCGCCGATCAAAATGTTGTCAAGCTGAATGCTGTTCTTTCCACTGACCTCCAGTCTGAATGGTCCACCATATTGCATAGGAGAAAGCACTACCTGCCAGTTGCTGTCTTTTCCTGCTTTTGTTTTCAGGCTTTGTCCATTAAAAACCACCGTGATGTTCTCTCCTGCCCCGGCCCATCCCCAGATCCTGACCGGTTTATCTCTTTGCAGCACCATGTTATTGGTAAATAACTTTGGCAAATGGACATTGGCAAAGGAAAAAAAAGTTGTTACGCATGCGAAAAACAGAATCGCGCTTTTTTTAATAACGGCGGATATTTGCATTGAATGTTATTTGAAAAATTAAAAACGATTTTTTAAGGCCTGTTACAGCAAATAATACTCATATTCTCCTCTAAGTTGTTTCATCTTATTCTGCGCTTCCTCAGCCCGTAGTTCAACCCGTCTTATCTTGCCACTGGTTGTCTTTGGCAGCTCCGCTACAAACTGCAGGATCCTCGGCGATTTGTATGGCGCCAGATTTTTCTTCGCAAATGCGAAAATCTCATCGGCCATAGTTTGACAAGGTGCATGCCCGGCCTTTAAAACAATAAATGCCTTTATCACCCATCCCTTGATCGCGTGCGGGCTACCAACAATAGCGGACTCAACTACAGATTTATGTTCCAGCAGCACGCTTTCTATTTCAAAAGGACCTACACGATAATCAGAGGATTTTATCACATCATCATCCCTGCCGATGAACCAGATATAGCCATCTTCGTCTTTATAAGCTTTATCTCCGGTGTAGTAAAGTCCATGCCTGAACACTTCTTTCTCTTTTTCCGGGTTACCGGCATATCCGGTCAGCAAGCCATTGGGTTTGCCGGTATCTGTTCTTACTGTAATATTGCCCTCCTCACAGGCTGGTAGTTCATGACCCGCTTCATCCGCGATAACGATATCATACATGAACGTGGGTTTGCCCATGGAGCCGTATCTGACCTTGCCGCCCGGCAAGTTCCCAATAAGTATAGTCGACTCTGTTTGCCCAAACCCATCACGGATAGTAATCCCTGTTGCCTTCTCCCATATATCGATGACCTCAGGATTCAATGGCTCTCCCGCGGCCACACACTCACGCAGGTTGAACGAATAAGCAGATAAATCTTCCAGTATCAGCATGCGCCATGCCGTTGGCGGAGCGCAGAATGTAGTCACCTTAAATTTCCGGATTATTGCCAGTTGGCCCGTAGCATTGAAGCGCCCTTCCTGGTTAAAGGCAAGAACAGTGGCACCCGCATTCCAGGGAGAAAAGAAACTGCTGTAAGCAAATTTTGCCCATCCGGGCTGGGATATATTGTAATGAACATCGCCTTGCCTGATACCGATCCAGGAAGTTGTAGAAAGATGCCCGTAAGGATAGCTTAAATGTGATTGGATCACCACCTTCGGCATACCGGTGGTGCCGGATGTAAAAAATAAGAACAGCGGGTCATCTGCATTTGTATGGGCCGCTGCGGCCATATGACTTTCTTCCGCTGCTTCGTCAAAAGCGATCCACCCATCCTTCATTCCTCCTACGATAATCTTAATAGTTACCGATTTACCGGATACAGATAACGCCTCATCAATTTTTATGGCATTGTCCGCATCTGCGATCACTGCTCCCGGCATCAATGTATTGAACCTGTAAACGATGTCTCCAACGGTTAGATTAGTGGCTGAGGAAATCAGTTGAAATCCGCCTTTTATGCTGACGAGTACCGCCAGCCAATTTTCGGGAAGCAGGGGAATTTGCGAGAACAATATATCCCCGTGTTGCAATCCCTTTCTGCGCATGAAATTTAATAACCGGTTGCAGGCTATACTCATTTCCAGAAAAGAAAATTCTCTGACCTCGCTTCCGTCCGTCCAGATAAGTGCTGTTGCATCAGGATGGTCTCTTACATTGATATTCTCAAAAACTTCGGTTACCCAATTAAATTTCGAAGGCTTCCCGATATTCAATGCACGCAGTTCATCAAACTTTCTACCGGCAATCAGTTCGCGGATATGCCGGAATAATTTTTCAGTATGCATAACATTTGTTTTTTGCAATCGTTGAACGAAGGAATGGCAGCTGTCTATTTACCGTATTTCCTGATCCAGTCTATCATCTCCTTATAGATAAGGGTTCTTCCTTCAGGGCTGTTTAGCCCAAGATCGTGGCCCGCGCCCGGAATTGAAATCAATTGATGAACATAGCCCGCATTTTTTAGTTTCTTCTCCAAATCGGTCGCCTGGGAATAAGGCACCACAGGGTCAGCCATTCCATGAAAAAACAATGTCGGAATATTTTTTACTGCGTACACAGGGCTTGCCGCTGCAAATTCACTGGCAGCTGGTTGCCCCGGCGTATATGTGGCGCCTGCCATTTTACAGATGGCCTGAAGAAGTGACGGATCATTCTTTGCATAGTAATTCAGCACAGTTGTATCTGCCAGGTTGGTCGGCGCACATTCGGCGATAATGGTGCTTATTTTTTTGGGTGTTGTATATCCATACAGCAATGCCAGGTGAGCACCCGCGCTTTCTCCATTCAGTATAAAATTCTCTTTCCGGGTCTGCCATTCATCTGCATGGCTGATACAGTAGTCCAGTACGCTGTCTATATCGGCCAGCAATTGCGGGTAATGGATCAGGCCGTCATCAGCGAAGCGATAATTGATATTAACGGATGCCATTCCATGGGCCAGCAATGTATCCTGTGTTCTGGTGCCCCATATTTTATCCCCCAGAACCCAGGCTCCGCCATGAATGACGATCATAAACGGTGTTTGTGCATTACGCCCGGCAGGCAGATACACGTCCATCTTGCTGCTGGGGAAAAACCCGTAGGCAATGTCCTTAAACTTTTCTTCCGGTAAACTGCCGGCTGCTTTTTGGGAAAGAGCGCTGTTAGTAAATAACGTTGCAATAAGAACTGCTAAAAATAATCGTTTCATGTAGTTATAATTTTTACGTCCGGGTATGGCGTGGGTTCCAACAGATCCCGCAAATAAAATCTGATGATGTATGCAGCTATTTTTTGCATTATCCTTGGTCCATGCAGATCACTCAGCTATCTGCGCGATTCATTCTAACGGGTATCTCCCTGTTTTCGCAGGCCCTGGTTCGTGTCTCTTTTCAAAATAATTGTTTACCAAATAAAGGTTCCAACAGCTCCCGCCGGCAACGATGGAGAAACTGTTTTGTTTTTAAACTGTATATTAAATGTCTGTGGCGAAGCCGCGTCATTCAATACGATCAGCACCTTTTTCCCATCCGGTGTTTTAAATGCCACGTTGGGCAAACTGGCAGGATAATTTGATGCGATCCTGACGGAACCCGGTCTCACAAACTTTGAAGCATGCGCAATGATATAGTAGCCGACGTTACGGGTTACTTTATCATTATCGATTGTTACTGATCCTAAACATATACTGCATCCACCCGGCGTATGTGGATCATTGGATGGGTCTGAGGCGAGATTCCACTCCAGTACATTCCTGCTCCAGTTACGGACGGCGCCGATCATCAGCAGCTTCACGTGTGAATTAAGATATGCACCGAAATCAGCAGGAGAGCCAACCCACTGTTCCGTGAAATAGATATTCTTTTCAGGGTAAGCATTACGCACAATTGACAAACCGCTGATATCACCGCCGTACAAATGGAATGCGGAGCCATCGGTATACTTATACGCGCCGGGATCAGCCAGGATAGATATGGGGTACTCTGGCATGTCGGGATTATTTTCATTCATGATGATCTTTGTGTCAATACCAGCCGCTTCAAATGCCGGCCCGAGGTGATCTTTTATAAATACCGTCTGATCGGTTGCCTGCATCAGCATACTGGGATTATTATAGGGATTCAGCGGTTCATTCTGCAGTGTTATTGCATCGATCCGTATCCCCAGATCATGCATGGCTTGTATATATTTTATAAAATAAAGAGCATAGGCGCTGTACAATTCCGGCTTCAGACTGCCTCCGATAGAACTGTTATTGGTCTTCATCCACGCGGGCGCCGACCAGGGAGAAGCCAGGATCCTGATATCCGGATTCAATGCAACGATTTTCTTTAATACCGGCACGAGGTCAATAAGATCATCACTTAAATTAAACCTGGACATGGTCAGGTCCGTTTGCCCTGGCGTCAGATCATTATAAGAGAAGACACGGGTGCTAAGATCCGATGCTCCCATACTGATCCTTATATAACTGATCCCGATAAAATTACTGTCGGTGCTGAAAAGTTCCTTGATCAAAGCGGTCTTAGCCGCTTCCGGCATCTTATTGATCAGGTAAGCACTGCCACCGGTAAGGCAACCTCCAAAGCCATCAATGGATTGATAGCTTTGCATAGAGTCCACAATGATCGTTTGATTTGCATTGGGAACATCCGTAAACAGCAAAGCTGTATTTTGTTTCCGAAAGACAGCCAACTGATCTGCCCTCGTGAGCCAATATTGAACATCTGTAGTCGCTGTCACCGGCGGTTCGTTATCGCCCGGAGGCGCAGGTGGATCTCCGGATGGTTGCTTTTTACTGCAGCCGTTTAGAAAGACATGGCAAAACAATGCCAGGCTGAGCACAACAAGTGTGACACGCACGTTTCTCATACTGTTATTTTTATAGGGTTACGGATTAATGATAACCGGGATTCTGTTTCAATGCATTGTTTTTGTCGATCTCCGATTGCGGTACCGGCAGGATAAGCTTGTCGGCAGTGATGTTTGGATAAGTAAGCTGCATCGTTGCCAATGCGCGTCCGGTACGCAGCAAATCATACCAACGATGCCCTTCAAATGCCAGCTCCACCCTTCTTTCCTTATAAACCGCTTCCCGGAAACTGTCCTGGGAAGGAAGATCAGTGGCTGTATAAGCCGGCAATGCGGCTCTTTGTCTGATCTCATTGAGAGCGATGAAAGCGTTGGCATCACCATAAGCCGTCTCATTCAATGCTTCTGCCTGCATCAATTTTACGTCGGCCATACGCAGGATGATGAAATTGGTAGCTGCTGCAAATGCTGCGGCATTCCTGTACTTATACACATGGGGAAAGTTCGGGCCATCGATCGTTGTTTGTATAATGATGGACGATGCTTTACGGATATCACCAGCCTCATATGCAGTTATCATATTCTGAGTAGGGGTGCCAAATTTTTTAAATTCAAACGTAGCCAGGGGATAAGGAAGCAAAAGATCGGGAAGCACATTTCCTTCGGGACCTCCTGTATATTGTACATCAAAGATCACTTCTGCGTTATGCTTCTGTGTAAAAAGATTATCGTAAGGAAGATTGGTATTGTACTTATTCAGATTGATCACCTGTTGTGCATAACCAGCAGCCTTTACCCAATCCTTTAATGTGAGATACACTTTGGCAAGCATTCCAAGAGCCGCTCCTTTTGCCGCTCTGCCAATGGCCATATCAGCAGAAAGATTATCTGCGGCAAACTGAAAATCGGTAATGATCGCATCGTACACATCAGCGGCACTGCTCTGCGGAAGGTTAATAACAGAGTTGTCTAATTTTGTCACGCTGTTCAATTGCAAGGGAATATTACCATAATCCCGTACCAGGTTAAAATAATGGAGCGCCCTTAAAAACCGCGCTTCTCCCAGTATCTGTTTTTTCCTGTCTCCGGTAAAGAGCTCATCATTCATAGCCGTTACCTGATCGATCACATCGTTCGCACGGCCAATAGCTATATATACCTGCGACCATTGCAATAAAACAAGATTGGATGGAGTCGGTACGAAATTATCGATCTGGAAAATATCGGGACTATCCCCGCCTGCAGTACAGTTGTCTGACCGTACATCGCCAAGATTGAATTCGTGAAATCCGTAATAGGTATCCTGTTGCAATGCATCATAAGCGCCAGTAAGTCCTGTTTCCGCCTGTGCCGCTGTTTTATAGTAAGCAGCGGACGTGACATCCGAAATCGGCTCCAGATCAAGAAATTTTTTACAGCCCGGTAAACACATAAGAATGAAAATGATCGGTATTATAGAAATTATATTTTTCATTTCATCAAATCTTTGGGTTAGAAATTAAGGTTTATGCCCAGCACATAGGTCCTTGTTTGCGGATAGGTTCCGTAGTCAACGCCCATTTGGATATTGTCGCCACCATTACGGCTTATCTCGGGGTCATATCCGGAATAGCTGGTGAATGTGGCAAGATTGCGCCCGCTGAAATAAATTCTTAGCCCTTTCAAAAAACTTTTTTCAGGCAATTGATTGAAAGTATATCCCAGTGTTATAAAGCGGAGTTTGACAAAATCACCGTCTTCGATCCAGCGTGTGGAGTTGCGCGTATTTTGTGCAGGATCTCCAAACACGGCCCTTGGCATATCCGTTTGCTGGCCGGATGCCACCCAGCGATTGAGCACTGTAGAAAATGAATTCCTGGAATCAAGCATCCCTTCCAACTCTATACGGTTGGCATTAAAAACCTTATTCCCAAAAACGCCATCGAATAAAACCGAAAGATCCCAGTTTCGTACGGTTACGGTATTGGTGATACTTGCTGAGAATTCAGGAAGTGCGTTCCCGATGATCCTGCGGTCATCATCTGTAATAATACCATCAGGTTTGCCATCGGGTCCACTGAAATCAGCAAATACCAGGTCGCCCGTTGAAGGATTCACTCCATTTGCTACATATCCATAGAAACTGCTGACAGGCTCTCCCACTTTCAGAATATTGAATCCGCTGTTTACACCTGCTGAATTAAACGGAGCTGTTTGATTACTGCCGTCCAGCGCAAGCACTTTATTGCGGTTAGCCGTATACAGTAAGGTGGTTGACCAGTTGACATTCTTTGACCGGATATTTTGTGAAGTGATACTTACTTCAATACCCTTATTTTCCAATTCCCCTATATTAAGCAAGGCCGCACCAAAGCCGGTATTGACCGGAAGAGGTTTATTAAAGAGGAGATCAACGGATGTCCTTCCATAGTAATCAACCGTTAGATTTAAACGGTTATTTAAAATAGCCATATCAAGCCCGATATTGAATTGCCTGGTCTTTTCCCATTGCAGGTTATTGTTTTGTATGCGTGTAACAACTGAGCCGGCACTCACCTGGTCATTAAAAGGGTAATTTGCGCCGGGTCCATAAGTTGCTAGGTACTGAAAATCGCCCAGGGATGCATTGCCGGTGATACCGTAACTGGCTCTTAACTTAAGATCCTTGAAAAAGTCCTGCTTTTGCATGAAGTCTTCGCTACTGATCCGCCATGCTCCGCTAAGCGAATAAAAATTTGCGGTCCTGTTCTCGGCCGGAAATCTCGAAGATCCATCGGCGCGGAAAGCGCCGGAGAAGATATAACGGTCATTGTAATTGTAGATCGCCCTGGCAAAATAGGAGAAGAAAGCCCATTGTGATTTTGCAGATCCGAAGCTGACAACCTCCGACGCATTGTTCAGCGTAGGAACGATTGCATTTCCAAAATTCTTTGCATTCAGATACGAACTGGTAAAAGCCGATTTGCGCGCTTCTGTTCCCGCCACCACTTCCAGGCTTTGCTTGTTGGAAAAATGTTTATTATAGGCCAGCGTATTGGTATTGATCCATATTAATTCATCAGAATTAGTAGTTCCTCCAAGACCATTGTTGGCTCTTCCATTTCCTGTAGTGAAAGGGTCCGTGAATGATTCGTTTTTGACTTGTTGGAAATCCACGCCGAGTGAAGAACGTAAACGGAAATCAGGCAGCAATTGCCACTCAGCAAACACATTGCTGATTATTTTTGTCAGGAAGGTCTTGTTATCCATACCCTGCGTAATGGCCAGCGGATTGTCGAGCGCCTGTGTTGGATTGCCATAGGGGTATGAGCCATCCGGGTTGGGCGTTGCGCTTGAAGTGGGGGTAGAAGTGAGTGCGGATAATACTACTCCGCCCTGGTTGGCACGGTTATTATCCGGCACACTGGAAGAAACCGCCCTGATCAATCCAATATTAGAACCGATCTTGAATTTCTCGGACACATTAAAATCCAGATTGCTGCGCAAGGAATATCTTTTGAAATCAGCAGGATCGATCACGCCCTCTTCACGCTGGAAACCACCGGAAAGGAAATAATTGAACCTACCCGATCCTCCGGAAAACTGTAGCTCATTATTGTGAAAGAATGCTGTACTGTATGTTTCGTCCTGCCAGTCAGTATTACTGAGCGGCGGATTGGTTATTGCCGGCGGAACACTCAAGCCTGCGTTGGTATATACGTCCGTCATCAGCTTCAGGTAGTCATCAGTACCCAGTACGCTCAATTTGCGTGACACTTTTGTTATACCAAATGTATTGGTAAAATTCACTTTCACTTTTCCTTCTCTGCCTCTTTTGGTTGTAACCAGTATTACCCCGTTGCTACCATTCACACCATAGATCTGGGCTGATGCGTCTTTCAATACTTCAACAGAAGCAATATCATCTGCGTTCAACCCGTCCAGGTTGAGCACAACCACGCCATCCAAAACATACAGGGGATCTGAAGAAAGGTTCACACTTGAAATGCCTCTTAACCGTAGAAAAGGCACTGCTCCCGGCCGGCCGCTTGGGGAACTGATCTGCAGTCCGGGCACTTTACCCTGTAAGCCTTGCTGAAACGAAGTGACAGGGATATCTTTCAGATCTTTCTCTCCTACTTTCGAGATCGCATACGTAAGATTCTTTTGCTTTGTTGTTCCATAACCTATTACAACCACCTGATCAAGTTCATTTGCAAGAGGCACTAATTTTATTGAAAGTGGCGATTGATCTTTGATAACAAGTTCCTGCACCTGATATCCAACATAAGAAATGATCAATATACCGCTTGTACCTGGCACCGAAAGACTGAATTTGCCCTGCGTGTCAGTGGTGGTACCAATCCCGGAGTTTTTAACGGTAACAGTAACGCCTGCCATCGGGATCGCGGACTCATTAATGACTGTTCCCGATATAGTGATCGCCATTGCTTCCTTTGTTGCCGTATAATTTACCGAGGGGAGCAACAATACCTGCTCGTCATCAATGACTTTAAATCCAATACCAAGAGGTGTTAATACCTGATCAAAAAAATCTCTCAGTTTCTTAGTTTGAAAATTGCAGGACACTCTCTTCTTCAGGTCAATCACATCACTGCTATAGGTGAATTTTACGCCTGTTTGATCTGTAATAGCTAACAGGATTTTTCTGATCTCTGTTTTGTCGGCCGAAATATTAATAAGCTTATCCAGAACACCCTGAGAATTGGCTTCTTTAGCGCTCAGCGAAAGACAGAACGTTACGGTAAGAAGAATCTGAAAGAATGAGAATCGCATGGCAGCATAAATTATGACAGCAAATCGCTTTTTTTTCATACTTTGTATGGCTTTTTGTTCGAAAATTGTTGCGGACAATAGCGGGTAACCTCAGCAAAAGGTTATCTTTCCCTGGCCGGTAATGCGTTAACATTGCCGGCCTGTTTTTTTTATAACCAGCGTTTTTAGTTCATGCGGATTTGAAGTAGAAAGTCAAAATGCAAAAGCTTCTGAAAGGTTTTCTGAACGGAACGGGTATGCTTTTACATCAGGAAACTATTTGAATTTAATACACGGCAGGAACGTGCAACCTGAGTTATGTAGTTAGTATCCTTTTTTTATTTCATAAGCAATGCAGTTTGGTGAAGTATCAGGAGTTTAATTTTGCAGATAGCTCCATGCCGGATCTAAAAAGCAAAATAAGTTTCTATCAGTAGCTTTTTTACTTTTTAATTCAACAATACTTTAAATCAATTACATCCTTTCCCCCTGATATAAATAACCGTTCCTCTTATTTCGTAGGATGATTGTGTGGATTTACAAAGGACATCCAGTTTGTCGTACAATTTCTGTTTTCTTAAATCGCCTGTTACATGGCAGTTCCTCAATTGCTCATTTTCTGTTTCAATGGTAATACCATAGGCTTTTTCCAGGGCCGTCAACGCTTCAGAAAGAGGGGTTTCTTCAAAAACAAATGATTGCAGCGGTTGTGCGTCTGTCGCCTGTTCCAGGGGTTTGGGTTCTTCCACCAGGGAAGTGACGAATTTGCTATTTAAAGATTGATAAGTGACTTTCTGATTGGGTGTCAAAATTATCTTCCCTTCCAGGGCCATGAGTTTAGCCGCATCTTTTATCTTTTCTTCATAAACGGAGACTTTGCCTGTGACAACGATTACTTCCACCTTATCATTGGATTTGTCATGCAAAACGTAAAAGCTGGTGCCTAGTACTTCCGCCAGCAAGCCTTCGTCTGTATGTACCATAAAATGTTTGGAGGTATCATGAGCAATTCGGAAGAATGCATTGCCGGCGAGATACACATTCCGTGTCTTGCCGGTAAATTTTTCGGGGTAATACAGGGTGCTATTAGGTTGTAATTCTACCTCGGAGCCATCAGTTAATTGAACAGATTGGACAATCGAATCCTGATTACTGATCACCTTATAGCCTTCAGGTATGCTGATTTTGTTAAAGGCCTGAACACCTGATTTAGCAGACCTGTTAAAGTACCAATAACCTCCGCCCAGCAGCAATAGTAAACAGGCTGCTGCTGCTGCCCGGAACCAGCTCCGGCCAATCATGCGGACAATGCCCGGACGTTGGCCTTTGAGGCCGGGTTCATCCAAAGCTATCTTTGACCAGATCCTTTTTTCCAATGATCGTTTTTCAGCGGCCGAAAGGCTGATCCCGCTTTCACCGATAAAAGTTTTATACCATTCCAGGACAATTTCCTCCTCAGCGGGACTGCATTTCCCTTCCAGGTATTTCTGAAGAATTTCGTCAAATTCGTACTGACTCATGCCATTCGTTTGCTCTACTATTGACGCATAAACATCCCCTACCCCTAAAAAGAAAACAGGGTTTTATAAAAAAAATAGCGGCAGATGTTCTTTCAGTTTGAGGCGCAGTAACTTCAAAGCCCTGGTAATGTGGTATTCAACTGCTTTTTCTGTAAGATGAAGTTCATTGGCAATTTCCCTGACGGATTTGTTTTCGTACCGGCTGCTCCGGAAAACGGTTTGCGTCTTAGGAGGTAATTTTTGCAAAGCTTTTTCCAGGGTTTCCAATAGAAGCTTCCGGTTCAGTTCATCTTCAGCCGTATTGTTCGCAATAAGCTGTTCAGCATTTCCCCCGATCTTATCAGTCAGATGTTGACGTCGTTTGAAGTCAGCAAGAATATTCTGCATGGATACAGCGAGGTAGGCTCCTATATTCCGGATCCCGGATCTGCCACGGTTTTTCCATAGCCTTGTGAAAACGATCTGTACCATTTCTTCAGCATCATGCCGGGATGCAGTTCGGCTATACGCCCAACTGTAAAGCTTTAACCAAAAGCGTTTGTAGATCTCCTCGAAGGCTTTTACATCACCGTGTACCTGAAACGCTTCAAGTAAAAGAGATTCATCCAGGAACTCATATCTTTTCATACAGCTGACAGTTACAAAACTTTTCGTTAAGGAGTGATCACGAAAATCAGGTTATACGCATCCGGTATACCGTAAATGTAAGAGTAAATATTCTTAAAAAAACGAGATCCTTGCTTCGGCTGATAAAGATGGTTCTATCTAATGCTTAAAAGGCAATGATCAAAACCGACCGCGCCAATGATCATGCCGTCAGTGGCACAGTAATATTTGGGGGTTGCTGAATAGCTACAGGGTTCTGGTGAAATGGTTGATAGGTTTGGCAGGCTGTGTTTGTTCGATCAGTTTAATAATGATACAGAAGCACCGATATCTTCTGCTGGTTTTTTGTGCTGATCGGTTCATAATGCTTACTGCAAACTGCTATCTGGCAGACTGCCTGAACCTTCAACCTGTTAAACGACGAACGGTTGTCAACCTGTTATTGATAACAGCGTAGTTATTCAGCAGCCCCTGACTAATAACAATTGTATCGGTGTTTTGAGAAACCCGTTTCCTTCTAAGTTGCTGCATACACGAGAGTCCGTTTTGATCTTGAAAAAAGTAAAGCTTTAATGCAGTTATTTTCCTGCTATATCCGTTGAACAGTATTGCAGGGATTTCACTGAGCCTTAAATTAGGTGGATTAAGGCATGGGGCAGCCTCAATTCCATACAAGTCTATAAAGGCTCTTCTCTAAATGTGATCATCAAGCATTACACAGGGGAACCCTTCTTTCTAGCAACTGGCGTAAACCAATCATTAGTAAGGCTAGTGCTCCAAACCAAAAGCCAACCCATGGTGTGTAGGCCACCCCTTTGGCCATGATGATCCAACCACCAATGGTAGTACCAAGAGTTACACCAAGATTGCCAAATGAGGTGGCCAGGCTATTGGCAAATTCCAGGCTGTCCGGTGCAGACGAAATCATATAGGTGGATGCGTTCAAAAAGCTTGGTGAATAAAGGAAGCCCCAAAGACCAATGACAACAATTGTTGCAATGGTATTCCCTCCGGAAAAATGAAGCAGTATTGGAATCAGCATAGTTCCCGAAAGAAAAAATGCCGTGGTCCTGGCGATATTCTTATTGAGCATCTTTCCTGACACCCGCATCGCTAGGATGCCAATGATCCCGAACAGCAGCATCATATAGCTTACCATGGTGCTATTCATATTCTTTGCCTTGTTGAGGTATTCCGCAAAATAGCTGTAGGTGGCAAACCAGCCGGTAATCATAAAAAAGTTCATCGCCGTACTTACTATAAAGGTTGGTTTGGCGAGTATCCTCACCTGACTTTCGAAAGATTTCCTTTCTTTTACAGGCATGGCCGGTAATACAAAATATATCCCTGCCAAAGCGATTACACTCACTAAAGTCTGCACCATAAAAGAGTACTCCCATGATAAAATACTAGCAAGCCAGGTTGCAAAAGGAACGGTAGTGACCATAGCGATAGTTACTCCGCTAAATACAATCCCCATCAGTTCGTTCTTGTGTTTATGATCTGCCTGAGCTACGGCCATAGATAATGCCGTAGCTATATAAACCGGTTGTAGGAAAGCAGGCAGGATCCGCACAAGCATCAGCAACCAAAAAGGAGGTGAAAACGAAGACACGATGCCCGTTATTACGAAAATGGAAATTGCGGTCATCATGATTTTCCTGCGGTCAAAACCCGAAGCCACCAAAGTCATAAAAGGACCGGTGATAGCAATGACCAATGCGAAAGCACTCAGCAGATAACCAGCCTTGTCGATACTTATCTGATAATGTTCCGCTATCTGCGGAAGAATTCCAATCACTCCGAATTCTGTTGTAATTACGCCCACAAAACCAAGGCTTCCGATATACGCATATTTCTTCATTGCTAATAATTGAAATTATGAGCTGCAAAAATATCTTTCAATTGGTACTTTTGCGGGGAACACCACCCAATGTGAGGTACTAACAAATCTGTAAGTAATGGCAACAAGAAAAGAAAATTCAACCAATACATTGAATTCGAAAATGATCATGAATTGTGAACTTACCTATGCAGTGTGCAAGATAGGCGGTCGTTGGAAACTGTTAATCCTTTGCAAACTTGAAGATGGAAAATTAAGGTTCAGCGAAATCAAAAAACTGATCCCGGAAATCACTGAGCGGATGCTGGCGTTACAACTACGTGAGCTGGAAAAGGACATGTTGGTCAAACGTACTGTTTATGCAGAGGTCCCCCCCAGAGTTGATTATGAACTCACCGCAATAGCAAAAGAATTAGTTCCTGTTTGGAGACAATTGGAACGTTGGGGATTAAAACATAAGAAGCTTATTAAAAAGTCTCCTATTGTTGCAGGTTAGCTCAACTTATCCGTCTTAATGTTGATTAGAATTTAAAAGCCACGGGATTTATGATAAAAAGAAATCTTCTTATCGCAATTATGGTTAAAAATTATCTGATGCCAATGAATTTTTCCATTTTGGTATTGATGTCAATGGCCAGCGGATCTGAAGAGATCATGGGGCAACAGGAATAATCTATCAACAGGGTATCCTGTGTTTTCAGATAACCTATCCCTCCACTATACATTACCGGCTCAGTAGCCCATCTGTTTTATCTCTGAACTTATATCAAATCAGTCCCAATGTCCGTTACAGAAAATCCGGAGAAACAACGCCAAATAACCGGCTCGGTTTTCCTCCGAGAAATCATTTTTGAGAAAGGTCATTCGAACGCTAATAAAAACACTACTCTACCGCTAACACAACAAAGAGTCAGAACATAAAAAAAGAGGGCAAAAAACACTAAGTCGATTTTTGTCCTCTGAGGTGGAGCTGAGGGGATTCGAACCCCTGTCCAAACACATTCCCCAAAAGCTTTCTACATGCTTATTTCATTATTGCTTGTCGGCGTTATGCAGGAAATGAACAAACCAACATAACACTTAGCTGGATGGTCTTAAGCAATGAGCACAGCCTTTCATTGCAGCAACCTGTTTTGTTTTTAAGTCGGCGGCGGGGAATGGTAACAGATCAACCGTCCCGGCGGCCCTAATGACTAACTAATCACTGATTAGGCAGCCATGGCATACTGAGTATTGCCATTTGAGGTTTGAATATTCAGATTTACGTGCTAATTATCCAACGCACGACATGCTTACACTTCCAAAGATCTATGCTGTCAAAACCGGTACAGCCCCGGATCAAATGCAAAAGTAAAAATTAAAAATTAAAAAAAGCTTTCCGTTTGAGGAAAGCCTTTTTACGTTCGAATTTTTATCTTTTACTTTACTTTCCCCAGCCAAACCAATCATTTCCATTCGCATACAGCATCAGCGCCAGTAACAGCACCATGCCCACCATTTGCGCATATTCGAGGAATTTCTCATTTGGCTTCCGTCCGCTCACGATCTCGTACAGGGTGAACATAACGTGTCCGCCATCGAGCGCGGGGATCGGCAGCAGGTTCATGAATGCGAGGATGATCGAAAGGAACGCGGTGAACGCCCAGAATGATTCCCAGTCCCATACACCGGAGAAACCGCTCGCAATCGCTTTGAAACCACCCACACCTTTATAACCACCTGTGCTGGGGTTCACGATCTTCTTGAACTGATCGATATAATCACCAAGCGTAGTGAACGTTTTTCTTACGCCGGCAGGAAACGCGCCAAGGAAACCATACTGAATATGATTCAGTTTAACCCAGCCAAGGCTATCCATTTGTTTGTAATTGTATTTTCCATAAGGAGCAAAGCCGATCAATCCCTCACTATCCACTTTTACCGGAAACTGTGTCTCCTGTCCGTTACGGATCACAGTCAGTGTTACCTCGCTGTTCTTTTTGGAAGCAAGATGATTTCTTAACTCATCAAAGAATTCAATCTTCGTAGAATCTACACCGATCACCTTATCATCTTTTCTCAACCCTGCTTTGTAGGCAGCAGTTGTATCAGGGACCAGGTAAGCGATCACCGGGATCCGCGGCTCGATCAGCGTAATACGACCTCTCTTTTTGTTTTCGATCAACTGCCCGAGCAGATCCTGCGGAATGGCAAGATCCATTTTTTGTCCGTTTCTTTCAACCGTTACCGTTTTATCTGAGATCAGCAGCTTTTTCAATGTCTTTTCAAAATCATCTACTTCTTTTCCATCCACTGCAAGGATCTTATCGCCGCTTCTCAAACCGATCTTGTAAAGGGTGCTGTCTGTTACCTGTATACCGTATTTCAATGAAGCAGCAGGCACTTTCTTTTCACCCCAGGTCATTAACACAAATGCATAAATGATAAACGCCACCAGCACATTCATAATAATACCGCCAAGCATAATGATCAGTCGCTGCCAGGCCGGTTTGCTTCTGAACTCATACGGTTTTGGCGGCAGCTTCATCGCTTCCTTATCCATGCTCTCATCGATCATACCCGAGATCTTAACATAACCGCCAAGGGGCAGCCAGCCAATACCATACACCGTCTCTCCCACTTTCCTTTTTACCAGTGCAAACCAGGGATCGAAGAACAGAAAAAACTTTTCTACACGACAGCCAAACCAGCGTGCCGTGATATAATGACCAAATTCATGCAGCACAATAAGAATAGAAAGGGCCAGCAGCAACTGTCCCACCTGCACCATTGTATCAACCCAATTAATTGCCAATAAAATCATATATCTGAATTCGTTGAATGCTAGTAAACGCCCGCAAATATCCGGGAAACCGGGCAGATTCGGGGTGCCGTTCATGAATTATTTGAACCGGCCCCCTCCAAACCTCTCCGAAGGGCCCCGCAAATACTTTTAAAAGAGAATTCCAATCGTACAAGACAGTAAACTTCATACGATTTTAATTTCCAGCTTATAATGATTGCGCATAAGCCTCCCTTCGGGAGAGTTTTGTGGAGGGCTTTACAACTTAATGATATCCGCCGCATACGTCCTCGCCTCGCCGTCACTCTCAAAATACTCTTCCAGCGTAGGATTCGCCACAAAAGGTACTTTCTGCATTACTTTCTCGATGACGTCGGTCATGTCGAGGAAATTAACGCGGTTGCGGAGAAAAGCGTAGACCGCCACTTCGTTGGCGGCATTCATTACCGCAGGCAGATTGCCACCTTTTGCCAGGGCATCCATCGCCAGTCCCAGGTTGCGGAAAGTGCGCAGATCAGGTTCCTCGAAAGTCAGTGTGGCGAATTTCTTGAAGTCGAGACGCGGGAAATTATTGGGAATGCGCTGCGGAAATGCCATCGCATACTGGATCGGCAGTTTCATATCAGGCAGCCCCATCTGCGCTTTGATGCTGCCGTCCTCAAACTGCACCATGCTGTGGATGATGCTTTGCGGATGCACCACCACCTGGATCTGATCGGGTTCAAGATTGAATAACCATTTTGCCTCGATCATCTCCAATCCCTTATTCATCAGCGTAGCTGAATCAACGGTGATCTTGGCGCCCATGCTCCAGTTTGGATGCTGCAATGCATGTTCGCGCTTTACGTTCACCAGGTAGTTCGGTTTCTTTCCGAGAAAAGGGCCGCCGGACGCGGTGAGAATGATCTTCTCGATCCTGTTGCGTGATTCACCAACCAGACACTGGAAGATCGCTGAGTGCTCAGAATCTACGGGGATCACCGGCACACGATGCTCCACAGCTTTTCGCATCACGATATCGCCTGCCACTACCAGCGTTTCTTTATTCGCCAGCGCAACGGCCTTATTATTTTCAATTGCCCTGAGTGTTGGCTTCAGTCCGGCATAGCCGACAATGGCCGCCAGCATCAGGTCATATACATCCATTGCCGCCACTTCCTCCAATGCGCGTTCACCGGCAAATACTTTGATATTGGTATTGGACAGTGCCTGTTTTACCCTGCCATATTTCCTTTCATCACCAATCACCACGATATTGGGATTGAATCTAAGCGCTTGCTGGATCAGCAATTCCTCATTCCCATGCGCAGTCAACACCTCTGCAGAGAATTTATCCGGGTTGGCGCCTATCACTTCCAGCGCCTGCGTTCCAACAGAGCCGGTGGATCCGAATATGGCAATACGTCGAATGGGTTGGTCAGACATAGCAGTTCAGGCTTTAAAAAGATTTTATGTTTGAGATTTGGAATTTTAAAATTTCACAGGTTTCATAGGTTATCCAACATGCAATAAAAGTATTTAAAGTCAAAAGACATTAACCTATGAACTTCTTAAACCTTTTAAACCTATGAAACCTCTTTAGAGCTCAGTCCACTGCGCAAGTTCGCCCGCGATCTTTCTGTCATTACTCAATCTCGGCACCTTATTCTGTCCACCAAGTTTACCGATCGACTTCATGTAATCGATGAAGCCGTTCTTGCGGACTTTGGTGATCTTAAGCGGTTTAAGAATACTTCCGGTGATCAGGTCGTCGTAATAAACATTTTTCTGACGGAGATTGTCGTCAAGCTTTTGAAGGAATACCTGCATATCGGCCGGTTCGTGTTCGAATTCGATAAACCATTCGTGATATGATTTGCCTGCATCGCTGCTCACAAAGGGAGCGACAGTAAATTCGGTCACGTGCGCGTTCACTTCTTCCGCAGCTTTCTTCATGCTGTATTCCACTTCCTCGCCTATCACGTGTTCGCCAAATGCGGAAATAAAATGTTTGATCCGGCCTGTTACCACCAGCCTGTATGGATTGGTGGATACAAAGCGGACGGTATCACCAATATTATAACCCCATAATCCCGCATTGCTGTTTATGATCAGCGCATAGTTCTCGCCAACCTTCACATCACGCAGGGAAAGCCGCGTGGGATTCTCATTGAATATCTCACCAGCGGGCACAAACTCGTAAAAGATGCCGTCATTTGTATTTAGTAAAAGTCCTTCTGCTTTCATGGTATCCTGGAAAGCAAAGAAGCCTTCACTTGCAGGATAGAGTTCAACGCAATCAACTTTGCGGCCGATGCTTTCAAACAAACGGGCTTTATATGGTTCAAAATTCACACCGCCCTGCATCATCACGCTGAAGTTAGGGAACAAGTCGCCGATCTTTTTGCCGCTGCGGCGCATCAGTTCATCAAAATACATCTGGATCCATGGTGGAATGCCGCTGATCAGCGTCATATCCTTATTGATCGTTTCGTCGACGATCTTTTCAAGCTTGGTCTCCCAGTCTTCAATACAATTTGTTTCGTAAGAAGGCAATTGGTTGGAGCGGAGATAAGCAGGGATCTGATGGTTGGCGATACCGCTGAGGCGGCCTGTTGGAATGCCACCAACCCTCTCCAGTTCCGGTGAACCGGATAAAAAGATCAGTTTGCCATCGAAAAAACGTGTGTTCCCGGTTTCTGCCACATAACAAAGTGCTGCATTTCTCGCAGTGCTGAAGTGATTGCCCACCGAATCCTTGGTGATCGGGATATATTTGGTTCCGCTGGTAGTGCCGGAAGTCTTTGCAAAATAGAGCGGTTTGCCTTTCCAGAGCACATTATGTTTGCCTTCCTTGATCTGATCGATATAAGGGCGCAGCTGCTCATAGTCGCGGACCGGGACAGCCTGTTTGTACTCTTCATAAGTGGTCACTTTCTCCAGGCCTGCATCTTTCCCGAACTGGGTGTTCCGGCCTGTTTTGATCAGCATTTTCAGAATTGTTTCCTGATCTTCAACAGCTGTGGTGATTCCCCGCTGGATCTGTCTATATATATATGAAGCGAAAGGCTTCGCCAGTAATGATTTGATTTTCAAAACACTAATATTTTTTGGGCATCAAAACCCGGTTTTTCCAATGGCATCAGGCCTTAGTGAAGGGGCAAAGATAGGCTTTCGGGGATGCAAAACCTTGATATCGGAGCACTGATGGCCGATGACCGGTGGCAGTTGGCCGATTTAAAGTTCCTCAGGATCAGGAATCTTTATAGAATCCGATCCAAAAGAGGGCCCCGGTCACCGGCCATCGACGATCGGTCATCGATTTTTGAATTTTCTATTTGGGAAGATCGTTAATTCCCCCTACCTTTGCGACCCTAATTATAGATTTATGATAGCAGTAGTAAAAGTAGCCGGCCAGCAATTCAAGGTTGAAAAAGACCAGACTTTGTTCGTTCCTCGTGTTGAGGGTAATGCCGGGGATAAATTAAACCTGGAAGTTTTGTTGGTGGATGCCGATGGTAAACTGTCTACTGGTTCATCTGTAGGTGCGAAAGTAGAAGCAGAGATCGTTGGTCAGGTGAAAGGTGATACGGTGATCGCCTACAAGCAAAAAAGAAGAAAAGGCTTTCACAAAAAGAAAGGCCATCGTACTGCTTATACAAAGATCAAAGTAACAAGCATCGCTTAATTAATTTCCTAATAAGAGATTCCGAATTCCGGTTGAAACTTATATGGAATTAGGAATAGCATTAAAAACATATAGCTATGGCACACAAGAAAGGTGAAGGTAGTGTAAAGAACGGCCGTGACTCACAAAGCAAACGTTTAGGCGTTAAGATCTTTGGCGGTCAACCTGCAATTTCCGGTAACATCCTCGTTCGTCAGCGTGGTACAGAATACCATCCTGGTAAAAATGTTGGCGTTGGCAAAGACTTTACTTTGTTCGCACTGAATGACGGTATCGTTGAATTCCGTAAGGGAAAAAACAACAGAACAGTCGTTTCCGTAAACATTGCAGAAGCCTGAGTTTGTTGATTGCCATTTTTTTGTGGAAAAAAAATTTGGGTAGTATAAAATAATTATTATTTTTACTATCGATAATCCATTTTACTAAACATTAAATTCTACAAAAATGGCAACTAAGAAAAAAGCAGCTAAAAAAGCAGCTCCAAAAAAAGCAGCTAAAAAAGCAGCTCCAAAGAAAAAAGCAGCTAAGAAAAAAGCAGCTAAAAAGAAATAAGTTTTAAACTTATTCGAACTTATACAAGTCCTGGCGTAAGCCGGGACTTTTCTTTTCCTGTGCCGCAAGTGCCCCGGTGCGTGTCTCACGCTCCGAAACTGTGATCAATAACAATCTACTGCCCTGGTGCGTGTCTCACGCACCGGAACTATGATCAATAACAATCCACTGCCCCGGTGCGTGTCTCACGCACCGGAACTATGATCAATAACAATCCACTGCCCCGGTGCGTGTCTCACGCACCGGAACTGTGATCAATAACAATCTACTGCCCTGGTGCGTGTCTCACGCACCGGAACTATGATCAATAACAATCCACTGCCCTGGTGCGTGTCTCACGCACCGGAACTGGATCAATAACAATCACCAGACTGATAAAATCACCAAAATCTGCGGGAACCTACGCCCCTTCTCATAAATTTGAGTCTTCAATCACATTTCATGGATAACGCAGCCATTGCTGATAATTTCTCGCTCCTGTCCAAGCTTATGGACATACATGGAGAAAATTCTTTTAAGACAAAGACGTACTCTATCGCCGCTTATCATATCGAGAACCTGGATGTACAGATAAAGGATACGCCGGGAGAAGATCTGTTCCGGCTGAAAGGCATTGGCGAAAGTATTGGCAATAAAGTGGTGGAGATGCTCGAAACAGGTAAGCTGTCTGTGCTGGATGAATACCTGATGAACACACCTGCCGGTGTAGTTGAAATGCTCAACATAAAAGGCATCGGACCAAAAAAGATCCATACGATCTGGAAACAGATGGAGATCGAATCACTGGGGGAACTCTTATATGCATGCAATGAGAACCGTCTTACACTCTTTAAAGGCTTTGGACAAAAAACGCAGCAGAATGTACAGGAAGCGATCGAATTCTACATGCTGAACCAGGGTAGCTTTCTCTACGCACAGCTTGATGAAATATTCCCGCAGGTGGATGGTTATCTGAAAAAATTATTCGGCGCGGATAAAACAGCGGTAACAGGCGCTTATCGCCGGCAGGAACTGACGATCGATGAACTGGAATATGTAGTGCTGGGTGAGGCAGAAAACATCAAACCAAAATTTCAGAGCGCACAACCACCGGAACTGTTGGAAGATTCATCAGCCACTCTTTTGTATAAACTGAAAAATGGTTTAAAACTCCGTTTATATACCGGCGGGAGCGATCTTGCCGAACAGTTATTTCTTACATCAGGTTCTATTGAATTCATTGATGCGTTTGAAGAACAATTTCCCGCCCGCAACTATGCAGGCACAGGTGCTGTTACTGACGAAGCGATCTTTGCTCGTGCGGGGCTGCCTTATATCCTCCCCTGCCTGCGGGAATCTGCAGCCATCATTGATAAAGCAAAGAATAACCAGCTCCCTGTATTGATACAACCCGGCGATGTAAAAGGCGTGATCCATAATCATAGCAACTGGAGTGACGGCGCCAATACGATCGAAGAAATGGCAAAGGAATGCATCAGCAAGGGCTTTGAATACCTTGTGATGTCTGATCACTCAAAAGCTGCCGCATATGCAAAGGGGCTGTCTGAAGAACGGATCAAAGAACAACATAAGCAGATCGATGAACTGAATAAAAAGCTTACTCCTTTCAGGATCTTCAAAAGCATTGAGTGCGATATCCTGACGGATGGCAGCATGGACTATACCGATGATATTCTTGCCACATTTGATCTTGTGATCGCCTCTGTGCACAGCAACCTGAAGATGAGTGAGGAAAAAGCGATGAGCCGGATCCTGAGGGCGATCAGTAATCCATACACCACTATTCTTGGTCACCCGACCGGCCGTCTGCTGCTCAGCCGGAAAGGTTATCCGCTGGATCATCAAAAGCTCATTGATGCCTGTATTGCACATAATGTGGTCATTGAGATCAATGCACACCCGCGTCGGCTGGATCTTGACTGGAAATGGATTCCTTATGCGATTGAAAAAGGGGCGCTTGTCTCGATTGATCCGGATGCGCACCACCTCGAAGGTTTTGCGGATATAAAGTATGGCGTACTTGCTGCGCAGAAAGGAGGATTAACGAAGGAAGGGAATCTGAGCAGCTTTAGCCTGAAAGAATTCGAAGACTTCCTGAGTGAAAGGAAAAAACGAAAAGGAGGAATGGCGTAGGGCCCGGCCCTACGCCAGCGAATTTACGATCGGCAGTTCTACATGGAAGGTAGTCCCGAACCCTTTTTTCGTCTCAAACCAGATCCTGCCCCTCGCCTGCTCTACGATCCCCTTGCACATCGCGAGGCCAAGACCTGTTCCGGAAGATTTCGTTGTAAAATTTGGTATAAATATGCGTGACTGCATTTCTTCCGCTATCCCCTCCCCATTGTCTTTAATGCTTATCCTGATCATATCCCCTTCTATGAATTCCATTACCTCTATCCGTGAGTGTTCTTTTGAACCACGTGCCTCCACAGCATTTGCAAAGAGGTTTGTAAACAGCCGGTTCATCTGCGTTTTATCAACATGCATCAATACCTGGCGATGTACGGGATTCCAGATGAATTCCGTATTCGGATCTACACTGTACAATTCCCGCAAAGAACGGATCACACTATGCAGATCAAATTCTTCAATATTGGTATTGCCGATATTGGCAAACTGCGAAAAATCAGCCGCTATCTTTGACAGGTGATCGATCTGCTCAACCAGCGTATTCGCCACGCTGCTGGAAAGCTCTTTCACATTCGGCTGGTTATTATTGATCGCTTTTTGCAGATACTGAATACTTAGTTTCATTGGCGTTAACGGGTTCTTGATCTCATGCGCCACCTGGCGCGCCATTTCACGCCATGCTTCTTCTCTTTCGGTCTTCGCAAGAGCCGCAGCAGATTCCTCCAGCTTCGCCACCATCTTGTTGTATTCTTTCACCAGATCGCCGATCTCATCATCACGATTCCACTGGATCTCCTCATTCATCTTGCCAAGATTCACCTCCTTCATCTTGCTACTGATGATCGAGAAAGAGCGAGTGATGCGATTGGTGATATACAACGCGATCAGACCGGCAACAAGCAGGATGAACGCATTCAGGTTGATCACTGTCACAATAAAGTTGGAGATCTCCTGGTCAAGCTCAGGTTGGGATGTGAAATACGGAATACCGATATAAGCATATGCCTTCCCTTCTTTATCTCTCACAGGTCCGTAAATGCTGAGATAAGTAAGATTCGCGATCTTTTCTTCCTGCACGTGTTGTACCTGATTTAACCGGCTTAACCGGAAAAAAGCCCCGGGCTCCATTTTCTTGCTCAGCACACCTCTTTCGTATACGTTATCTTCAGAAGAAACCTGCATATCGCCGGCCAGATCATATACGTTCACATCCACGCCATGTATTTCAGAAACTTCTTCCACAAGATTCTGGACGCTTTTGCCCGTTGCAGAATCGTTGATCACCACCATGCCCGTTTCAAGATCATTTGGCTTCACGCGGTTCTCCATTTCCGCCACCATGATCTTCATCGTCTTGCTCAGTTTATCACTATTGGTACGGTTGTATCTTGTCTTAAAGAAGTTGATCGTGGCAATACCAATGATGATGAACGAAAATATGCTGATAAAGATGATCGTGCTGTGTACCTGGTTGCGGATATTGAAATGGAAGAACCGCCGGAACCCATAAGGATCATACACAGCCTTTACCAATAATGAAAGGATCTGTACGATCAGGATCAGGAACAGGAATGAACTGAATATATAAGAAAACAATGTGATCGTTTCAATCAGCGTATCCTGCTTTCGCGTGATCACAACGATCCGCTGATTGTCGGCCTTGAACCAAAGCTCATCGTAATCGCCGTTTACTCTCCGGGTAGTTTCGTTATTGAGTGAGGAAACCTGCGCATCGGTAAGTTTTGTTGCAAAGGGATATTTATTGGAAAGTTCCGTCAGCTTTCGCTGGTTATAAACTGCGTAAGAATAGATCGGCGAGTTCTCCGGATCATTCGATCTATTTTGCTTGAATAACTCTGCAAGCAGCGCATCGCTTGGATATTTATGCGGGTTGGATATGATGAACATATAACCCATGTTCCGACCTGCCGAGTCCTGTATATTTTTTTCCGTGATAAAAGTATACTGATCAAACGCGGTTTCGTAATAATAGGTACCCGGCATTCTTGTGGCATGCGACTGCTGTGCAACAATCGTCCGCAATGCTTCAAAACGTGTCGGATCAGTATTGCCAAGCGGCACACCTGCCGAATCATACACGTAAAACGTTGTTTCGAATTGTGTTGCGTATGGACTATAAAAAGCTGAACTGATACTATCCCTGATCTCCATACTGCCGCTCCAGGTTCTGAAACGATCGAAATTAGACGAAAGAAAATCATTGTCCAGGTAATTCAGCGCAATGCTCATCATCCGCTCTGTCGACTCATCTGTAAGTTGTGTTAATTTCCCTGCATAATATTTCCGGCGTTCCCATTCGGCCTTCTTATTTTCCACCAGCATGATCGCTGCAATGGACACAGAAAACACAAAGATCCAGAAGATGATCCCGGCGATATTGATCCTGATCCTGTTCAGGATCACGCCTTCGCGGTTCACCAGCCAGGTATAGATCAGCAGCCATACAAGTACCGGGATATAGAACAACACTGTTGGATCACCGGTCTTCAGCGTCAGAAATACCAATCCGGAAAAAGCGATCGCGAAATACACCAGCCAGATCTCTCCTCTTAAAAAAGGAAAGATGATGCGGAACAATAACTGCGTAAAATAATAATATGATAGCGATAAGGTAGCAAGCACAAAAAAACCAACCACTGTATACCGGTCGAGGCTCCAGAAGTTCGTTACATCGAAAGAGATCTTTGAATCAGCTACAATACTGCGGATGATGGACGAGATCAGGAACGTGGAAAGGATCAGCAGGATCAACGATAACAAACCTGTAAGCATTTTCATCCATTGCGGCCAGGGGCTGACAAAACTTTCCAGCTTCTGCACTTTATACCAGGTAAATAATACAAGCCAGCAAAAGAATACTGAGTTCATTAAAAGGTCGCCCAATGATCGCTGTACAAAAGTGGATCCATATACCGTTGGGTCGAATAATTCAAATTGCCGCAGATTAAGCAGGGACGGCACCCAGTAGATCACCATTCTGATCACCAGTAATGACAGACCAAGGAAAAGAACTCCCTTCCACAGGCGCTGTTGTGATAGCGATTCTGCAATGAGATGTACGCAAAGCAGCAACAGTAACAAACCACTGAACCGCAAAAGGATCGTCAATGCATTGTTGTATGGAACGATCCCATTGTTTTTATTCTTCAAATAAAAAATCGGCTTACCTGAAATTGATTTTACACTGTATGCTGTAATGGAATCCGATAACTGTACCCGTTTATTGGCGGTGCTGCTGTAGGCAAATTTTTCAGGAAGATAATCAGGAAGCCAGTATGCTGACCGGAAAGGGATCGTTGCAAACGCGATCACCCTGCCCGATTGAAGACGAACAAACCGTTTGATCAGGAAATAATAACCGTTCTCCAGCTTCATTCCCTGCTCCAGTTCACCGCCCGGAAAACTGCTGTCGGGCGGAATATCCGCCTGCGTATTCCAGAAATGAAGTGAAAGGGTACTGTCATCTCCCTGTTTATACAGAAAAATGCCGTATTTTTTTGCCGTAACCTTTTCGAGGTCCTGCTGTGGTTCTACATTTTCAGCCAGGCGAAAGAGTAGTGCGGTATCGGTCAGGAATTTATTGAAATCTTCTTCATACTTCTGGAGGTAACGCTGGGCGATCCTGACCTCATCGGTAACCGTTGACCGGTTAGTATAGATCTTATTAAAGAAAAATGAGAGGGTAAAAAGCAGGAGTGCCAATACAAGCAAACTGTATTTTACCCGGTTATTTGAAAATATGAGCTTCACTTATGCCGTTGCTGTTTAATGCTGTTCCAGATGGCATCCATTTCTCCGAGGCTCATGTCTGCCAGATCTTTTCCCTGTTTCAGGGCCTGTTCTTCCATCTGTGTAAAGCGGTGGATGAATTTTTTATTGGTTCGTTCCAGGGCATTTTCGGCATCCACCCGCAAAAACCGTGCGTAATTGATCATCGAAAACACCAGGTCCCCGAATTCTTCCTCAATTTTGTCCTGCTCCCCGCCATCGATCGCCTCTTTCAGTTCGCGCGTTTCTTCTTCCACCTTATCCCAGACCTGCTCTTTGTTATCCCATTCAAAGCCCACCTGTTTGGCTTTTTCCTGCAGTCGCATCGCCTTTACCGTTGCAGGCAAAGAGCGCGGCACACCGCTGAGCACCGACTTCTTCCCCTCTTTCAGCTTGAGTTTCTCCCAATTCTTCTTTACATCTTCTTCATCATTCACTTTCACATCACCGTAAATATGCGGATGCCGGGCTACCAGTTTATCAGAGATCCCATCGATCACCTGCTGTAGTGTGAACTGTTCCTGCTCGGCGCCGATCTTAGCGTAAAATACAATATGAAGCAGCAGATCGCCGAGTTCCTCTTTGATCCCTTTCCAATCAGTTTCAGTGATGGCATCCACCAGTTCAAACGTCTCTTCGATCGTCATCTGACGCAGGGTATGTATGGTCTGCTTTCTGTCCCAGGGGCATTTTTCCCTAAGCTCATCCATGATCGTCACCAGGCGTTGAAACGAATTGTTGAGGGCAGTTTGATTAGTATCCATAATGAGTAACGGTTGTTAGATTTGAAATACAGAGATCAGTCCGAACAGGGCCAGCAGCAATACTATCATAATAAAGCCAAGTAAATTCAGCAGCAGGAACTTTACAATTGTTTTGCTTCTTCCCTGCTTATAAAACCGGCGCATGGCTTTGTACATGTGAAAAGGCCAGGCCAGTACCAATAAAAAGACCATCAGGTCCCAGATAGCCCAATGGGTGATGTCCGTCAGTTTACCCAGCAGGATCATCGTCAGCATCAGTATAAAGCTGAAGATGTAATGATGAATGGAGAAAATACCATGATCGGCATAATAGAATTCTTTTCTCCTCCGCACGTAAAGCAGCTTTAATATCAGTGCAAACAATGGAAGCGATGCGAATAGGAGATATGGCAGATTATGCAGGAAGATATCGATGATCTTTCTCGAAGCCTCTTCCTTTCCATAGCTCTCTTTCATCTTCAGCACTTTTTTATTCCAGATGCGTTTGACCCATCCGTCCCTGACGTTGGCCCTTAACCCTGTCTGATCGGCTTCATATTCAGAAACAGTGCTTGCTTCGCTTCCGATCAGCGGAAGGGCAAAACGCTTATTCTTCGGATCTTCTATCTGCTCAAGGATCTGATAAGTGATCATTCTGGATGAGTCCATCAACAGATCCCGTTTACGGATATCGATCCGGTCATCAGGGTCCGCTTTCAGCCGCCTGTTCAGCAACTCCAGTTGCTTTTGCCGCTGGCTGTAGGTCAGTGGTGCGTCCTTGGAAGTTCCGGATAATTTTTCCGGCGTCTTTGATCCAAAGAATACCAGGAAAAAGATCGCTGAAGTGAACACATACATCCTCACGGGATTGAGGTAGCTCATTCTCCGGCCTTTCATGTATTCCGATGAAAGAAAACCGGGTTTGAACAGCAGGTCTTTCAGTGTTTCGAAGAATTTACCGTCGAAGTGTGTGATATCATTAAAAAAATGGGTAAACATTGTCCAGAAAGTCTCTTTCGGTTCAATGTTTTCCTGCCCACACACCTGGCAATACCGCCCCTCTACCGTTGCGCCACAATTGAGGCAGTTCTTTTCTTTCCGTTCGTGGCCGTGCGACATGTAATTTTTTTGCTAAAAATAAGTACAAACGACTCAATAAATGACTGTTTTAAGCCGGGTCATGAAATTTTTTGGGAGGTTGGTCGTTAGTGAACAATTGGAGTAAATTCGCGGAGCTCTTGAATGACTGTAAGCGTCTTATGACCGCCCGATGGACCGAATGGCCGATAGTAGTTGGCCGATAGCAGTCATCAGGCATTCTCAGAACTCAATATCAGACGAAAAATATTTCAAAACTGAAGCCGGCCACCGGCCATTCCACCATCGATCAATCATAGTAAAGACTTATATAAAAAAACCTTCGAATGAAACACGCCTTTCTCCTTCTCTCCCTTCTCACCTCATTTACCGGTTTCAGCCAGTATTATTACACGGATCTGCTGGATGCCAGCGCCAATACCGAAAAGATGAAGGTGTACAGGGCCAATAATGTGGCGGCAGTTACGGCGACCGGTTATGATTCGAGAGGTGCGAAAACGACGGACTTTAATGAGATCCATGAAGTATTCCCGGCACAGAACATGATCAAAGTGTCTACACGGAACGGGCAATCGGTTGTGCGGATGTATTACCGTTATGATGCGCAGGGAAAAATTGCGTCCATTTCTGATTCCACGAATGGCATTGCCAGCCGCACCAGCTATCAGTATTCGGGTGACAATATTGTTTCGGTAAAAACAGAGACAAAAGATTCGGCTAACGACTTTAGTTCAACGGAAGATCATATCTGGATCTACAATAATGCCGGCAAGCCGGAAAAGATGTGGAAGATTGTAAATGGAAAAGACAGCACAGAATATCGCCTCACGCTGGATGAAAAAGGAAATGTAGCGGACGAACAATTGATCAGACGAGGCACTGGCATCGATCCGTATTATTTTTATTATGATGAAGAAAACAGATTGACAGATATTGCGCGTTATAATACCCGCGCTAAGAAAATACTCCCGGATTTTATGTTTGAGTATGACGAACAGAATCGCATGATCCAAAAGATCACGACATTGTCCACTGTTCGTCCTGATTATCTCACGTGGAGATATATTTTTAATGATAAGGGATTGAAGACGAAAGAAGCACTGTTCAATAAACAGAAAGAATTGACGGGGAGGATCGACTATGCGTATACGTTCCGGCAGTAATATCACTACACCCAGGGCAATTTCAACATTGAAAGCTTTTCGTTATTGTACATCGAAAGCTCCCGCTGATTTTAAGACATTGGTCAATGTAGAACAAGGTTGCTGATATTTGAAGCGGAGCGCGCCACTCCACGCCTGGTGCGTGTCAGATGGAATAGTGGAAAAAAATCTGCGGGCCGCGTTCTCCGTAGCGAAGCGGAGGAGGGAACATACACAATGCCAATTCAGTTCATTCCCATTTCACCGGAATAAACCCACCTTCCACCGACCCCCGCCCCCCATACATCATAATGCACTACCATCCTTCCCGGATTTTTCTATTTTTGACCGCTTGCATTAAATTTTATACGACCATAGGGGTAACAACATTGTTCATTGTTATGCTATTGTCACTCGTGATCGATGGGAATCACCGGATCTGGAGATATCACCAATCGTGTATTTTAACATATTAACCAGCATTGATTGTAAGCGCACAAATATCTTTACGGCGTAACTAACATCATGCAACCACAACCCTGTTATGCAAAAAATCTTATCTGTTATCCTGCTGTTTCTTTGTGCAGCATCTGTACACGCACAAAAAGTCACCATCAGCGGGACGGTGAAATCAAAAGCAAAAGGAGAAACCCTGATCGGAGCCAGCGTCCGCGCAGGTAAAGATGGCCAGGTAACAAATGGCGCCGTCAGCAATGAATACGGTTTTTATTCGCTCACGCTGGAAAAAGGAACATATACCATCGAATTCAGTGCAGTCGGACTGCAGAATCAATCCCAGGAAATCACGCTCGACAAAGACCTTATCCTGAACATCCAGCTTGAGGACGAAGTGAAAAACCTGGAAGGTGTAATTGTCACCGCACAGTCAAAAGGACGCAGCATCAGCAGTCCGCAAATGGGTATCGAAAGAGTTTCCACCAAAGAGATCAGGAATATTCCGGTATTGTTTGGCGAGCGGGATATTCTCAAAACAATACAGTTATTACCCGGCATCAAATCCGCCGGTGATGGCAACAGCGGTTTCTTTGTCCGCGGCGGAGCGGGCGATCAGAACCTGATCCTGCTCGATGAAGCCCCCGTATATAACGCATCCCACCTGCTTGGCTTCTTTTCAACGTTCAACTCTGATGCGATCAAAGACATCACTGTTTACAAAGGCGGAATGCCCGCACAATACGGCGGCAGGCTTTCTTCCGTGCTGGATATAAAAATGAATGATGGAAATAACCAGGACTATAACGTGAGCGGAGGTATTGGCCTGATCTCTGCCAAACTGAACGTTGAAGGGCCTATACAAAAAGATAAATCATCTTTCCTTGTTACCGGCAGAAGGACCTATGTGGATGCATTTCTAAAATTATCAAGCGATTCTGCAGTGAACAGCAACACGCTTTACTTTTATGATCTTAATGCAAAACTGAACTATCAGCTTGGTGAAAAAGACCGCTTGTATCTCTCCGGTTATTTTGGTAAAGACGTATTAGGCGTTGGAGAAACATTTGGTATTGACTGGGGAAATGCAACCGCTACACTTCGCTGGAATCATATTTATAATAGCAAATTATTCTCCAACACTTCGGCGGTTTTCAGCAATTATAATTACAAAATATCGATCCGCAGTGGCGGTGACAATTTCGATATCATCTCTAAGATCCAGGATCTCAACCTGAAACAGGAATATCAATGGTATGCTGATTCCCGTCATAACCTGCGTTTTGGATTCAATACCATTTATCACACCATCACACCCGGAGAGATCAAAGCCTTTGAATCTGTAAGTGTGAACTCAATGGCTTTGCAAAAAAGATATTCCTGGGAGAATGCTGCTTTCATCAGCGATACCTGGAAAGCATCTGAGAAGCTGAACCTTACTTATGGTCTGCGCGCATCCGCCTTCAGCATACTCGGCGAGGGAGATTTTTACAACCTTGACGCAGACGGCAAAGTGATTGATACCATCAGTTATGCAAAAGGCGATTTTGTCAAAACATATGTGAATATCGAGCCCAGGCTGGCAGCCAGCTACAGCTTTAATCCGCAGGCATCAGTGAAAGCCTCCTATGTAAGGAATGTGCAGAATATGCACCTGGTATCAAACTCCACCTCATCCAATCCTACGGATAAATGGATCGCGAATACCAATATCATCAAGCCGGAGATAGCTGACCAGGTATCTTTAGGTTATTACCGCAACCTGTTCAACAACAAGTTTGAACTGAGTGTGGAGACTTATTACAAATGGATGCAAAACCAGATCGACTATCGTGATGGCGCCGATGTTTTTGCTAACAGCGATGCGATCGAATCAGAATTATTATTTGGAAAAGGCCGCGCGTACGGTATTGAATTTCTGCTGAAAAAGAAAGCCGGCAAATTCACCGGCTGGGTGAGCTATACCTTATCGAAGACTGAAAGAAAGATCGATGGCATCAATGGCAATAACTGGTACAATGCCCGCCAGGACCGTACGCATGATATCGCCCTCGTTGGCTCTTATCAGCTGAACCGGAAATGGACCCTTTCCGCTACATGGGTATTCTATACAGGTGATGCTGTTACTTTCCCTGCGGGCAAGTACACCATCGACGGAGAAACAGTGTTCTATTACACCGAAAGAAACGGATACAGAATGCCGGCATATCACCGTTTGGATCTTGGCGCCACCTGTGTACTGAAACAAAAGAAACGCTGGTCGTCAGAACTCACCTTCAGCCTCTATAATGCATACGGCCATGAAAATGCCTATACGATCAATTTCCGCGATAATCCGGATGATGCGACAAAGACCGAAGCTGTTCGTTATGCATTGTTCAAATACATTCCATCTGTTTCCTACAACTTTAAATTCTAACCGGTCATGCAACATAAAAAATTCAACCATACCTCTCTTTTCGCCGCTCTTTCGATCGCAGGCACGGTGGCGCTCAGCTCCTGTGAAAAGGTGATCGACCTGAACCTTAATACCGCAGAGAAACGTTATGTGGTGGAAGGAACGATCACTGACCAGACAGGAACACGTGTGATCATAAGTCAGACAAAAGATTTTGATGAGGACAATACGATGACCACGATCAGCGGCGCAGATGTGCAGATCTCAGAAGCCGGCGGAACAACCAGTACGCTTCCTGAATCATCACCCGGCATTTACGAACTTCCTTCATTAATTGGAACTTCCGGCAGATCATATACGCTTTCTGTAAAGGTCGATGGTCAGACTTTTACCGCTGTATCTGTAATGCCGCAGAGGATCGCCCTGGATACAATCTTTGTAACCGATGAATTATTGTTTGGCGATACAAGGAAGATCGTGAATACAGAATTTAAAGATCCTGCGGGACGTGGTCAGTATTACCGCTTTGTTCAATACCTGAACAACGTGAAAGAAAAGCAGGTCTTTGTACAAAGTGATGAATACACTGATGGAAATAAAGTAACCAACAAACTGTTTTATTTTCCTGATGACGATGATGATGATACGAAGAAGATCAAGAGTGGTGATCATATCCGGATCGATATGTTCTGTATTGATGCAAACGTTTACAAATACTGGTTCAGCCTGGATCGAAGCGCCACGGGCGGAAGCGGCCAGGCAACGCCTTCAAATCCTGTATCGAACCTGAAAGGTGGTGCATTGGGTTATTTCAGCGCACAAACGACGCAGACAAAAACGATGATCGTTGACTGATCAGGCTACCAACGTTCTTACCATTCTTACCAGCCTATTTTTCACGGGTAAGATATACATGATGGTAATCGGACTCATTCCCTTTGGCGACGGAACGGCAGGAGAACTGCGTTCGCCCCGTTTCACCAGTTACTAATACGCCTCCGCATACTAATTTTTTTAGTATCTTCGGTACATGGCTCAATTTGATCATCTCAAAAGTTTGCTTGAAACCATCCGGAATATTGGATTCTGGGAACGATTATTCAGCTGGAAACGCATTACCGGGCGGCTGGTGCTGGCCGACCGTGAACTCTCTTCAGTTGAAACTCTCTCCCGTGAACAGGATAAAAAACTTCAGCTTTTGCAAACTGAACTGCAATGGCAGAAACAACAGGCTTTATCCAATGCTGCCAGGAAAGATGAGCTCACACAGGAAACGGCACAATGGAAAGAGAAATACTTTCAGCTGAAGCGCGAAGCTGATCAACTGCAGCAGCAACATACGGTTCTTCTTTCCAATGAAAGGACAAGGCAGCAGGATCATGCGCGTGCGCTTGATGCACTCACGCAGATTGAAAACAGGGTACGCGAAGAACGGCGGGTTGAACTGGACCAGCGCAACCAGGCTGCCATTGAGCGCCTGCATCAGCTGAAAGAAACCTGGAGTGCGCACGAACAACAGGTGAAATCCGTCATCAGATCGATCTGCCAGCGCCATACCATCGATTATGTAGATACAGCGCCATTCCGCGGCACACCGGATAATACACTTTCCATCTGCGATGAATTCCTGGTGCTTGATGCCAAGAGCCCTGCCGGCGATGACACAAGCAATTTTCCCGGCTATCTCAAAGACCAGGCAGAACGCGCGCAGAAATATGCGAAACAGGCTTCTGTAAAACCGGAGATCTATTTTGTAGTGCCGGCCTCCACGCTGGCGGTACTTTCCCAGTTAGTTTACAAATTTGCCGACTATACTGTATTTATCGTTTCCGTTGATGCGCTGGAACCCCTGCTGCTAAACCTGAAGAAGATCGAAGAATATGAATTTGCAAAGGAATTGACTCCGGAAGACCGTAACACGATCTGTAGCCTGCTCGGAAGATTTGCACATCTTTCAAAAAGACGGATACAGGTCGACAGTTTTTTTGCACGCCAGTTCATCCAGCTTGCCTATAAAGCAGAAGCAGATCTGCCAAAAGATATTCTCGCATCCGTGATCGAATTTGAAAAATCAGAGAAATTGAATCCTCCCCAGGAGAAAAGAAATAAGGCCATCTCCCTTCCTGAAATCGAAAAGGACATGCTTCTTATCAAACAGGAGGCGGATAGCCGCGGCATTATCATGAAAGAACAACAACTGGCCGACGGGCTGTCAAATCTTCCGCTATACAAGCAGGACGATGAACCGAGGTAAGATATCTCCGCAGACCTGACTTGCCCAATGCCGCCCGGTGAATAAAGCCTGCTTTTATAACAATTTTTGCTTCGCTTCTGCCTTCCCCGGTTCAATTTTTATTGAAACCCGAAAGAAAGAATAAGGAAAATAAATGCGAAACTACCGTTTGGAAATCGCGAATGAACTAATTTTGCGGAGCAACTGTGGCCGCGGCTTCAGTTTATCCTTCAGCCGGAGCACATAGCGCAGGCTGACCCTTCCAACCAAAAGTTTTTATATGCAGCATATTGTTATCATCGGTGGCGGTTTTGCTGGTATCAATCTGGCAAAACATCTCGCCAACAACAACGACTTCTCCATTACTCTGGTAGACCGTAACAATTACAACTTCTTCCCTCCCCTTCTTTACCAGGTGGCGACAAGCTATCTTGAGACGTCCAGCATCTGTTACCCGTTCCGGAGGTTTCTCAGAGGAAAGAAAAACATTCAGTTCCGAATGGGAGAGCTAAAACAGGTGCTCCCCGCGGAAAATAAGATCCTTCTTTCCAACGGTGAACTTAAATATGATTATCTCGTGTTTGCTACAGGTGCGGAAACAAATTTTTTCGGCATGGAAAACGTAAAAAAGAATGCGTTGCCGATGAAAACATTAAATGATGCACTCGAACTAAGAAACTATTTTCTGCAACGAATGGAACAGGCTACGCGCACCACTGATCCGGTTGAAAGAAAAAAACTGCTCACGATCGTTGTTGCCGGCGGCGGACCAACAGGTGTGGAAGTTTCCGGTGTGCTTGCGGAAATGAAAAAGAAGGTCATTCCCCGCGACTATCCGGAGCTGTCCGGCAAAGGGCTTGAATCTCATATCTATCTTGTTGACGGCGGTGCAAAACTGCTCGCGCCGATGAGCGAAAAATCACAGGCAGATACATTGAATACATTGACCAAAATGGGTGTTGAAGTAAAACTCAATTCCCAGGTAAAGGATTATGCAGACGATGTGGTGACCTTTGCAAATGGCGACCGGATCGAAACAAAAACCGTTGTATGGGCGGCAGGTGTTACCGGCTCCGTATTCGAAGGCATTCCCGCAGAATCCTATGGCCGCGGCAGAAGAATGATCGTTGACGAAAGCAATAAAGTAACGGGGCTGTCAAATGTTTATTCGATCGGCGATTGCTGCCTGCAGACTTCAGACAAGAATTTTCCCAATGGCCACCCACAGGTGGCGCAGGTGGCGATACAACAGGGCAAACGCCTGGCAAACAATTTTGCAGCCATGTCCAAAGGGCAATCATTGACGCCTTTTGCCTATCACGATAAAGGCACGATGGCCATTATCGGCTGGAACAAGGCCGTTGCTGATATTCCCAAACCCAAACTCCATTTCAAGGGCTTTATCGCGTGGCTGATGTGGCTCTTTATTCACCTTATCTCCCTTGTCAACTACCGCAATAAGATCCGCACATTTTTTAACTGGAGCGGCTCATATTTCACCAAAGATCAGACCTTGCGGTTTATTGTGAGACCGGATGGAGAGCCGCCGTTGAACTGATCCTGTCAGAAGTTTCTCATTTTAGCCCGGTGACCCATAGGCGATGCCTCAAAAGAAGGAGGCATCGCCTATCGCTTCTTAACTCCCGATTAACGCAAAAACCCGCTAATTTGCCTCTCAAACAGAGAATGGCACCCTTTTTTCTGTATTCAGCACTTTAATCCATTCACTCTATGGATAGACGTTCATTTTTTACTTCAGTTCATAAGGAAAACGGCGTTGCCTGGAATTATGAGGCTGATACACCGTTGGTCAGCAGCGGCATGAATGCGGAAAAAGGTAAACCGTCGGCCGCGCAGCTGACCCACCTCCTCAAGCGCACAATGTTTGGCGCAAGCCCAAAAGATCTCGCATATTTTAAAGGAAAGAAACTTAAGAAAGTGGTGCATGAACTCGTTTATGCAGAAGATGAATTGCCTGCACCGCCAGTAAATAACTACAACGACCCCGATAGCAAAAAGCAGGACGACAATTATTTTTTTGACGACGAAATTCCGGCAGGGCAGACCTGGGTGAATTCGATGACGTTTAACGGAAGAAATAACAACAAAAGAAAAGCGTCTTTCAAAAGCTGGTGGTTTGGCATAATGATCAACCAGCAAAGATCATTGCGTGAGAAAATGGTGTTGTTTTGGCATAATCATTTTGCAACCGAGTCAAATATTGTTGATAATGCAAAATTTCTGTATCAGCATAACCAGATGCTTCGCCGCAACGCATTGGGCAATTTCAAAACGCTGGTGAAAGAAGTCACCACCGATCCTGCCATGCTTAAATACCTGAATGGGTTCGCCAATACAAAGAAAGCCCCTGACGAAAACTATGGCCGTGAATTGCAGGAATTATTCACAGTTGGTAAAGGCCCTGATTCACACTATACAGAAAACGATGTGAAGGCGGCTGCCCATATACTCACCGGCTATAAAATCGATAATAAAAAACTCGAATCGGCTTTTGATCCTTCACGACATGATGATGGAGATAAACAATTTTCGGCGTTCTATAATAACACCGTGATCAAAGGGAAAAAAGGACCTGAAGGTGTGCAGGAAACAGATGAAATGATCACCATGATCCTTGCGCAGCCTGAAGTATCAAAATTTATCTGCCGGAAACTGTACCGCTTTTTTGTTTATCACAACATTGACGCAACCACGGAGAAGAATGTCATCGAGCCGATGGCTGCATTATTCCGCAAAAAAGATTACGAGATCAAACCCGTTCTGGAGCTGTTGTTCAACAGTCAGCATTTTTTTGATCCTGCGAATTTCAATTCTGTCATAAAAAGCCCGGTTGATTTTACCGCAGGCCTCTGCCGCGAATATGAAGTCCATTTCCCCGATGAATCAAACTACATTGACCTGTATAATTTATGGGAGCAGATCAGGAATCAATCTGCCGCTATGCAGCAGAACATCGGCGATCCGCCAAACGTTGCAGGCTGGCAGGCCTACTACCAGGATCCTCAATATGATAAGATCTGGATCAGCTCTGATACATTGCCGCGGCGGAATCTGTTTTCCGACAGAATGCTGAATAACGGATTTGCCAGAAATGACAGCAAAGCGATCATCGATGCAGTAGCTTTTACAAAAAGTCTTCGTGATCCTTCGAACCCTGATCAGCTGATCAATGATGCTGTATCCCGCCTGTACAATATGGACCTGCCCGCGGCGGACAAAGCATTCATCAAAAGCAGCATTCTGCTGTCGGGTCTTACCGGTATGCAGTCGGATCATTACTGGACGGACAGCTGGAATAGTTACCTGTCTAATCCCGGCGATAAGAAAAACACGGATCAGCTGGTAAAGAAACTGAAAGCTCTTTATAAATATTTAATGAACAGACCGGAGTACCAGCTTTGCTGAGATCTGTTTTGCGATAAAAATCCTATCAATGAAAAGAAGAGATTTTTTAAAACGAACAATCCCTGCGGTAACGCTGCCCGCCATCCTCGATGGCTGGTCACTCAGTGCATGGGCGCAATCTCCGCTGATGCAGGGTATCGGCGCGGCGAATGACAACGACCGGGTACTGGTGCTGATACAGCTAAGCGGTGGTAATGACGGATTGAACACAGTGATCCCGATCGATCAGTTTGATGCTTATCATGCTGCACGTTCAAACATTGCAATCCCACAGGAAAAAATATTGCGTCTGAATGGTTTTGATCAAACCGGGCTCAATCCTGCCATGGCACCAATACAAAACCTGTTCAATGAAGGCAAGATCAGGATCGTGCAGGCGGTGAGTTATCCGAACCCGAACTTCTCTCATTTCAGGGCAACGGATATCTGGATGAGTGGTTCTGATTCGGATAAGACACTTGAAACCGGTTGGGCAGGTCGTTTTCTGGATAAAGAATATCCGGGTTTCCCAACAAACTATCCCAGCTCAGGCATGCCTGATCCCCTTGCGATCCAGGTTGGCGGCATTGTATCTCCTGTCTTGCAGGGGCCTATCAATACAATGGGCATGGCTATTACCAATCCCTCCAGTTTTTATGCATTGCTGAATAATAAACTACCTGTGGCCGATGCAGACACGCGCGCAGGCGATCAACTCGCCTACATAAGGCAGTTATCTGTGATCACTGATAAATATTCGAACGTGATCAAAAATGCCGCACAGAAAGTAAAAACGCAATCTTCGCTTTATCCCGCACAGGGGAAAAATCAGCTGGCGGATCAGTTGAAGATCGTGGCCCGGTTGATTGCAGGAGGCTTGAAAACGAAAGTGTACATGGTGAGCATGGGCGGCTTTGATACGCATTCCCGGCAAACAGATGGAACTGACACGACAACCGGAGCGCATGCAAAACTACTGGCGCGCCTGTCAGAAGCAGTCAATGTGTTCATGGCTGATATCAATGAACTTGGAGCGGGTGACCGCGTGCTGGGAATGACGTTCTCTGAGTTTGGCCGCCGCATCAAATCAAATGCAAGCGGCGGTACCGATCATGGATCAGCTGCACCCGTATTTCTCTTTGGCAACAGCGTAGAACCCGGCATACTTGGCAGGAACCCAACGATCCCAACAGCAGCTACCCCGAAGGACAATATTGAAATGCAACACGACTTCCGGTCGCTCTATACAAGTATCCTGGAGAATTGGTTTATGGTTGGTCAATCGGAATCGCTGGCGATAATGCTGAGAGATTTTGATTCACTGGGGATCGTAAAAGGAGTGACTGCGCCGGCAACCTGAGCAAGGCTGTAGAGGATCCGGAAGTTTCTGCGGTCGTTGGCCCGGGATCTGATCGTATTGTACAGACAGATTCTTAAAAGAAAAGGTTTGAGAGGTTTCAACGGTTACGCAGGCCATCTCTATATAACTTTAAAATCTTTCGGTCCAAAGACCACCAGCTTACTGAATCTCCTCTTATATCCAATATAGCTTTGTCTCATGAGCCATTTTCACAAAACCATTCTCATTATGCGCTACGAATAACTGGATCAGTCTCGAGATCATTGCATCATATGATTCATGATCCGGAAGCGGAATATAGGAAGATGATAATAGCTGTCCTTTCAATGAATCAAAGTCCAGCATTTGTACATTTTCAAAATGATCGATGTTCATTTTGCGTGGTTCGAAGAAATCGGAGATCTCTTCCTCAGAGAGTTTATCGATCAGTTGCGGTTCGAGCGCAAACTCTTCCTTCAATTGATGATATGATTCAAGAAACGCGGAGTTCTTCAATTTAAGATTCCAGGCAAGCACGATGTGGGCACCAGGTTTCAATATGCGATCAAACTCTTTCTTTGTTTTCTCCTGGTCCATCCAGTGGAATGCCTGTGCAACAGTGATCAGGTCGACGCTTTCATGGCGAAGCCCCGTCTGCTCTGCGCGATGGCGGCGGCTTGTAAAGCCAGGATAGATCCCCAATCGTTTTTCGCCGGCGGCACGCATCTCCTCATTCGGCTCTATACCGGTTACATTATAACCCTGCTTCAACAGGATCTCTGCAAACAAACCGGTACCAGAACCCACATCCACGATGCGATGTTCTTTTTTCAATCCCAGTTTTGATTCGAGAAATGGAACTATCTCTGCAGGATAGGAAGGCCGGTATCTTACATAATTTTCAACCCTGTTGGAAAACCTTTTAGTAGGCTGAAGAGTGGACAGATCGCTAAACATGGAAGCTCTTGTTTGATCCCGCAAAAATATCACTATTCTAATTTTCCGGAGGCAGTTCATCTAAAATTAATTCATGACAAAGGCTGATTTTATCCACATAAGAATCAGGGATTAAAAAATCCTTAATCTGAATTAAAAAACGACCGGAATGCTGAAGTTTCAATTGACCATTTTTAAGAGTTCTTAATTTTAACTTTTCACCTAAAGGTTCATGTATCCCCACGCACTTTCATAAGCGTTCAGTCTTTCCGCATAGGTGATAAAGTCGGCATAAAATGGCAGCCTGGCCAGCGTCCCGCTGTCTCCGATCACTACCAGTTTTTTCCTGGCCCTTGTCATGGCTACATTCATTCGCCGGATATCAGACAGGAAGCCGATCCTGTTCTCCGGGTTGCTTCTTGTCATGCTAATGTAAACCATATCACGCTCCTGTCCCTGGAAGCTATCGATCGTATTTACGGCAATACGATCGCCATACACCAGCAGATCAGGTGATTGCATCAGTAATGATTTCAACAGGTCTACCTGTTGCTTATAAGGAGAAATAATGGCGATGGAGGGAAAATTATCTTTTGTATAGTGTAATTCAAGCAATGGCAGCATTTGCCTCAGGTGTGTAAATACAAATGATGCCTCCTCGGGGTTGTAAGTGCTGGTACCTTCCACCTTTTCTTCAAAGCCGCAACCTGCCGTATCAATAAAAACCAACGGGTTGTCAGATTCAAACAATACATGGTCAGCCACGGACTCATGGGCCGTCAGCCTGCTTTTATAAAAAACAGCGGAAGAATATCCCATGATCGACTGGTTCATCCGGTATTGCTCTTCCAGCAAAGCAACTGCTTCAGGATGAAGTTGCACATTCTTTTCCATCAGCGTCAGGCCAAGTCCGTCTTTGGCCGCCTGCTCTGACTTGACGGTAGGCGCCAGCTGATGATGATCGCCCGCCATTACCAGCTTTTTGGCTTTCAATGCCGGGATCCAGCAAGCAGGTTCCAATGCCTGGCCGGCTTCGTCCACCACCACTGTTTCAAACTTCCGTTCGCGGATGGTATAATGATTCGCACCAACAAGCGTTGCCGTGACCACCTGTGCTTTTGAAAGAAGGTCATTCAGAATATATTGCTCCGTATTGCCGGCTTCTTTCAGAATATTCCTTGCTTCTTCAAAAAGACTTTTGCGCTGATCGCGCTCTGCTTTTCCGAAATGACGCTTATACTTATAAGCCATTTCCCTGAATTCATTTGCCCGCTTCTTTAGTTTCTTTACCTGTTTCATCTGGCTGTGTTCAGCCATCTTATAATCGAGTGTGAGCGAAAAAAGCTTCTCGGAAACACGTGCGGGATTACCCACACGCACCACATTCATTCCCGCATCTGATAATTTATCGCTAAGCAGATCAACGGCGGCATTGCTCGGCGCGACTACGAGTAATTGCTTACCGGTTTGACCGTATAAAGCCTTAATTCCTTCCACAAGCGTGGTCGTTTTACCAGTGCCGGGAGGGCCATGTACGATCGCCAGCTCATTCGCGGAAAGTATCTTGCGAATGGCTTCAGTCTGCGAAGGGTTCAATTTGCCTGCATTGAACGGGAAATTGCCTGTATTGAATGTAGGCTGCTGATCACCGGTGAGGATGCGGATCAGCAGATCATCATCATGTTTATCCATCCGCAGTTCAGCCTGCCGGATCGCGTTCCGCATCTCATCATAACTGTTATCGTCGAAGAGAAGATTTACGCCCAGCTGGCCATCGCGTGACCAATCGGGTAATTCATCTGTACGCAGCGAGATCTTCATTTTATTACCTCCCTGGTAAGTGATCACCCCTTCAACCCTGTTTTCCTTAGGATCCCTGTTGGAAAAGATCTCTGCAGATGCTCCAAACCGGAAAAGATGTGCCACCTCATGATGGTTGGTCCGCTCCAGCTCCACTGTAAGATAATCCCCTGCGCCCATCTCCGTGTCCCTGATCACAATTGGGTACCAGCTGAGGCCATTTGCCCGTCTTGCCGCCAGTGAGCTTGATTCTGTCAATTGCTTGTATGCCAACCGGTCAGCCTGCTCTTCCGTTTTCAACAATGCAGAGAGTCGTTTGAAATAATCCATCCCGCAAAGGTAGCTGAAAACCCGGGGTGTAATCCCCTGGGCTTTCATCCACCAGTTTTGGGCAGATCTGAACCATCCCATCCTCATAAGCGTTTATTCCGCAATTGGCGATATTATTGCAGAAGAACTTTTTAATCTTTACATGTGTATGCAAGACCCTGCTGTTTCAATGCAAAAAAATCTTTCCGAAATGCTCATCGATGCTACTATCGACAGGGTGCTGGCAATTGATACGACCTGGAAAGTGATTGCGTGGAACAAAACCACCGCCGACGTCACCGGGATATCCAAACAGGCGGCCATGAATCAATTGCTGCTTGACCTCTTTCCCCAATTATCAAAAGACCGCGAAACCCTGAATGCCATTGTTCAGGCGTTCAACGGATGGAAAAGCTTTCTCCCTGTTCAACGCAACACATTCAACCGTCATCATCACGAAAACCATTTTCTCCCGTTAAAAAATGAAGATGGAGTTGTACTCGGCGTGATGAATATCATGCATGATGTTTCTCACCGCATCAAAGCAGAACAACAATTACAATATCTGCATGACGACCTTGAAACGAAGTACCGCCAGCTGGAAAGAATGTCGGCCGACCTTTCAGCTTTTACACATATCACCGGCACCAATCTGAAAGAGCCCGTGAAGATGATCTATACGGGGCTTGAACAACTTGCCAGAACAGACGGAGCATCTTTGTCCAATAACAGCAAGGCCAAGCTGCGCAAGATGCAATCTTCATTGAACCGGATCAATCTGTTGCTGGATGATATTCTTTCTTTTTCAGCGATCAACAATGTAATGGTAAAAGATGAAGATGTAAACCTTGAAGAAGTATAAAGATCAATGTTTGAAGATGCTAAACTTGGTGCGAAGATAAAAGAGAAGAATGCGACGATCATATCCGGCAGTTTGCCGGTGATACAGGGCAACAGGGAAATGCTGGAGTATTTATTCTTTCACCTTCTCGGCAATGCAATTAAATTCAACGATGCAGGCAATGAGCCGGTGATCAAGATCAATGCTGAGATCATTGAAGAAAGTCATTCTGCAAATCAGGAAACGGTCAAAAGATTTCACCGTATTGTATTTACTGATAACGGAATTGGCTTTTCTGAACAGGAAACTCAGCAGATTTTTCGCGTGTTCAATAAACTCCAACCCGATCGCTTCCGCGGCTCAGGAATCGGCCTGGCCATCTGCCAGAAGATCATGGAAGCACATAATGGATTCATCAAAGTGGAAACCCGCGAAGGCGCGGGAAGTTCCTTCGCCTGTTATTTTCCTATAGAACGCCTTGTATGACAATGTCAATTTGCATTGGCGCCTTTCTCTGACTGATATGTTTCGAAAACTGCCGTGATGATAGTCCTTAACTCAGCTACGCGCTGCGGTATGCCATGATAGGAGAAATCCAGTTTCCCGTCTTCTTCCTTTAACATGTGATGGCCGTATAATAACATTTCAATCTCGTCGTTCATCACTGTTATCCGGTATTGCTCACTGCTGTCCCCTTCCTTCACCACACGGATGAGGGCTTCATATGCAGATTTCCGATAGTTAAAGCGTATAGAGAACATCCCGGTTTGTATTAATCTTCCTGAAAAAACAGGGTACGGATCAAAAAATACTTCGATTAAGTAATTCAAATTATCTGCCGGTTTTACCTGTTGAGCAATAATGAAATCAGTTCGCGCTCATGCTACGCATTAAAGTAATGCTGCTGATTCATTTGATGTATGGATATGCGGAAATCCGGGAAAGAATTACCCATTCAGGGGAAATATAACCATTTAAAAACTCCTATGAAAAATAGAAACTATCATCCCAGTGGTAAAAAAGCAAAAAAACACAAGGGGCAACAAACGCTACCCCTTATTACTTGTCATTATTATGAAAACAAAGCTATCTGCTCTTATATAATTTCAATCCGTAGAGGAAGATCACTGCATAACAAACGATCGGCAGATAATAAGCTGAAGCCACATCCCTGTTCGCAATCAACCCCATCAATGGTGGGAAAACTGCGCCACCAACAACGCCCATTACGATGAACGAAGATGCCTGTTGTGTGTGTTGACCAAGATTTTTCAATCCAAGACTGAAAATAGTGGGGAACATGATGCTGAAGAAAAAATTGATCATCAGCAATGCGATGAACGAGATCCATCCTGCGCCCTGCGCCACCACAATACACATAATGATATTGCCTGCGGCGAAGATCGCCAGCAGAATGTTCGGTTTGACAAAGCGCATCAGGAATGTGCCTGCAAAGCGCCCGATCATCATCAGCACCATACTGATGCTGAAATAGTAGGAAGCATTTTCATCGCTCAGACCCATTTTTTCATGCCCGTAATTAATAAAGAACGCCCAGGTGCCGCCCTGCGCAGCAACGTTAAAGAACTGTGCAACGATCGCCCAGACGAAATGTTTATGCTGAAACAAACGCTTCGGAGCCACGGCCGGCGCCGGCTTTGCATCTTCCTTCTGAAAATCAAAAGCCGGAAGATGATCTTCCGCGTTATGCGGATCAAAGGCAGTGCTGATGGATGGTACTTTCACAAGGGAAAATGTAACAGCCACTGCGAGCACGATCGATCCGATGATTATGTATACCTGCTTAACACTTTCCAGGTCGGCAACCACAGAGCTGCTCAGAATAAACAAACCACCAACCGTGGGACCAATAATAGTTCCAACGCCATTAAAGGCCTGGGCAAAGTTCAGTCTCTGATCGCTGGTTGCCTGCGGGCCGAGGGCTGCAACAAAGGGATGCGCCACGGTTTCCAGCGTTGCCATACCGCAGGCAAGAATGAACAGTGAAAAGCGGAAGAAGGTAAATGATTCCGCATTCGCCGCCGGAACAAAAAGAAATGCACCTGTTGCGAATAAGATCAACCCGAGCAATACGCCGCGCTGATACCCGAACCTTTTCATAAACAAACCGGCCGGTATACCCATCACGGCATATGCGCCAAATACAGAGAACTGGACAAGGCCCGACTGTGATTTGCTGACATGAAGAACATTCTGAAAGTGCTTGTTCAACACATCTCCCATCGTCATTGCAACGCCCCAGATCAGGAACAATGATATCACGAATATCAGCGTGACCATATACTTCTTTTCAGTAAAAGCTGCTTTCATAGCAAGATTGGTCTGTTGATGATTTATTTAATATTTGAAACAGCAACAGCGATCTTAGAATCAGCCGTACCATAATAAAGGAACCATTTATCTTTGAACGGCACCAATCCTTCAATAAAGCAAACATTGTTTACCTGCCCTGTGATCTCATACGCTTTTTCCGGCTTGAAGAAATAGTTATTACTGCGGTCGATCACTTTGAATGGATCGTTCTTATCCAGCAGGATCTGACCCGCGGCATATGTTCCATCTGCAAGAGATTTATCACCGGAAGAAGGGCTGTTCTTGCTGTTATAAAAAAACAGGATCCCTGCATCGGTAAGTATCGCAGGAGGACCCGGCTCAACAAGTTCGCTATCGAACTTCCCTTTGCGCGGACCAAATACGATTTTGAATGCAGGATATTTCCTTAACGAATCATACGAATACTTTGCAGGATCTGTTTCGGGAACAGGAACCCAATCGATCAGGTTATCTGATGTTGCCATATAAATATTCGATTCACCCCAATACATCTGGTATTTACCACCCACTTTTACTGCGATCAGTTTATCACCTTCCTTACGGGCAACAACAGAACCGGATTTGGACCAGTAATCGATGTACTTACCTTTTTCCGCATTTTTAAATACAGAACCGTGTTTTGTCCAGTGAACAAGATCGGTTGACGTAGCTATAAAAAGACGCGCAGTGATGCCATCATACGCAGTATACGTCATATAATACATGCCCTTATCATCTTCCACGATCCTTGGATCTTCGCAACCACCCATCCATTCATATTTTTTATATGCATCATTGGCTGGAAATAATACAGGATCTTTTTGCTTGGAGAAATGAAGTCCGTCTTCACTCACCGCGATCCCGATCCTTGATGTGCCCGCTACACTTGCCGCTGTATCTTCTGCACGGTATAGCAGGTAAATCCTACCATCACGTACCACCGCCGCCGGATTGAACACATCTTTTTCCTCCCAGGCCACATCCTTTTTAAGTATGGGATCTTTAAATACCACGGGTGAAGGTGTCAATACAGGATTTACTTCATCCTGTTTTACAAATGGCTGTACCATCCATGTCTGTACTGAATCTTTTTTTTCTGATGCAGCTACAGCTCCTTCTCGCTGCTTTGGCTGAGAGTCACCACAGGAGAACATAAACAGGGAAGAAGATGCAAGAGCAAGGAGAAAATGTTTTTTTTGCATACAAAGAGTTTAAAAGAGAAAAGAATTTAAGATGGTTCCGGAAGTTTCAGAAGCTGGAACTAATCTTTGGAACTTCCGGAACCGCTGAAACCTATGGAACCTTTATTGGTATCCCTCATTCTGAGGCAGGCCGATCAGATCCACTTCACGCTGAGGAATGGGCAATATTTTATTATTGGTTTTATATCCCGTGCCATAATCATTGTGACCGGTGAGCGGATCAGCATCCGGCTTTGCAGCGAGTACTGTTTGCGCAAGCCCCCAGCGCACCAGATCGTAATAGCGATGCCATTCAAAAGCCAGCTCAACGCGGCGTTCGTGATAGATGGCAGTCAGCAGATCAGTCTGAGTATTGGCGGTAACAGCCGGTAGCGCTGTTGCAGGATTTGCCGCGTTGCTTCTTGCTCGTGCACGAACTCTTTCCAGTGCGGTACGCGCTTCGGGAAGCTGGTTTAATTCTGCCAGGCATTCCGCTTTCCATAATAATACATCGGCGAAACGGATATAGATAAAATCGATGCCCCCATCGTCTGAAGGTGATATATCGGATAAAAATTTACGAACGTTGAAACCAGTGATTGAATTCGCAGCGGTGTAGGGCGTACCATCAAACCATGTATCACCAGCTTTGAATACGGTCGCGGAAAGTCTTGGATCACCGGCCTCAAACTCAGCTACGAGATTATCTGTTGGAAGATTGAAATTCCAGCCATAACCCTGCTTGCCAAATACAGCATTCAAGATGGAACCTTTCTGCGGTGTTTGTCCGGCATCATGACGTGCTACAAAGATCTTTTCATTTCCCTGCTCACCTATGCCATTGAAGTTATCGGCAAATTTTGGAAGCAGACCATAGTTCAGGCCTTCCACCTTTGCAACCTCATCCAGGCAGCTTTGCCATTGGCCCTGGTAAAGAAATGCTTTTGCTTTCAAGGCGTATGCGGCACCGGTTGTTGCACGCTGATAATTTGCAGCATCATAAGAAGGGCTCAGCATTGTAGCTGCCGCATCAAGGTCTTCGCGGATCTGTGTGTACACCTCTTCAACGGTAGCACGCGTTGCATTATCTGTCATATTCTTTTCCGGGATCAGCAACGGCACACCTCCGAAGTTTTGCACCAGACGGAAATAATAGAATGCACGGAGGAATAACATCTCCCCTTTCATTCTTTTCCAAACATCCGCATCAAGACCGGGAATTGCTGAACCATCCTGCGCGAGTACAGTATTGGCCGCATTCACGCCTTTGAAATTATAACGCCAGATCCCGAGCACATTGTTATTGGTGGGAAAAATGGTGAACGTTTCCATCCGGCGCATATCTTCCTGATCACCGAGGCCACCACCGCCTTTTACGGCATCATCGCTCATCAGATCACCCACAACAAATTCGCGGGGAATGGAAGCTCCATTGTCCCATTCCCAGTTACCGCGGAAGCGATTGGTGAGCGGTTCGTAAGCAGCATCGACCGCCAGCGTAAAATCACCGGGTTGTTTGAATACGTTCTCTTCAGTCAGTACACCCTGCGGTTGAAGATCGAGCTTTTTACTGCAGGCTGTAATCAGCGTTGCAGCAGAGAATATATAGAATAGCTTTTTCATAATGTTAAGTTGTAGATCGGTCAATCGTTAATTAAAAAGTAAGTTGAACACCGAAGGTGAATGTGCGTGATGGAGGATATGTTCCCATATCAATACCAACACCAAGGTCACCATAATTCGCCAGGTTGTCATTCGTATACAACTCCGGATCAAAGCCCTTATACTTTGTGATCGTGAATACATTCTGCATGCTTGCATACACTCTTGCTTGTGTAAATCCGGCGCGGCTCATCAAGCCATTCGGGAGATTATAACCGATCATCGCATTTTTCAGGCGGAGATAAGAACCATTCTGCACATAACGGTTGGACGTGCGGCGGTTGTTGTTCGCATCCAGGAAAGTGGCGCGTGGAGTGGTGTTGCTTGTGCCTTCTCCATGCCAGCGTGTATCGTAGAAATCAAGTTTGGTGTTAAAACCTCGTGAATCAAAGCTGTTAATGATATTATCAACTTCGTTGTAAATATCATTACCGGCAACACCATTAAAGAACAATGTCAGATCAAATTGTTTATAACGCAACGAAGCATTCAGACTATAAAGAAAATCCGGCAGGCCATGGCCGATAATGCTACGGTCCTTATCATCGATCACACCGTCATTATTCAGATCGGCAAAACGGATATCTCCGGGTTTTGCCACAGGCTGATACATATCGCCATCTTTATTCACATAGCTGCTTACTTCAGCTGCGCTCTGGAAAATGCCAGCCGTTGTGTAACCGTAGAAAGATCCGATCGCTTCACCTGGTTTCAGCAGGATCTGACCATTGCCGGAACTGATCAACTGTTCCTTTGTTTTGTATAATGAAGTCACTTCATTTTTAAGCGTTGTGATGTTTGCCGTCAGGTCCCATGAAATGCCTCCCTGTGTTTGTTTGTTATAGTTAAACGTGATATCCCACCCTTTGTTCGTCATCGCAGCGCCATTCACGTAGGGCGGAGCTGCATCTCCATTGGTATAGGAGACCGGCAGCTGGATCAGGATATCGCTGGTATTTCGTTTATACCAATCGACAGAGAAACGGATCCGGCCTTTCATCAGTGCACCGTCAAGACCGATATCTGTCTGTTTGGTCTCTTCCCATTTTACATCAGGATTACCTTGAGTGGCTACATTCAGTACACCATTGTTTGTACTGTAGATCGTAGCAAAAGGATAATTACCGATCTGCTGGTTACCCAGTTTACCCCAGCTTCCGCGAAGTTTGAGTTCACTGAACAGGTTCACATCATCCATAAAAGATTCGCGCATGATATTCCAACCGAGAGATACCGATGGGAAATAACCCGTGCGGTTTGCTTTGCTGAAACGGGAAGACTGATCGGCGCGCAATGTTGCAGACACGAGATACTTATTGTCATATGCGTAACCGATACGTCCGAAATAAGACATCAGTGCAGCTTCCTGTTTTGTACCACCGACGCCCTGGTTGCCGGTGCCATAATCGAGATACTGCAGACTTCCGTTATCATCCGTTCTTGTGTCATAACCGGAACGGAAACCGGAGAGGTAATCAGTGATTTCTTTTACATACTCTGTACCTGCCAGCACAGATACATCATGTACTTTATTAAATACATGATTGTAATTTGCCGTATTCGTCCATGTTAATGCGCTCTGGCGATTGCGGTATTTATCTACACCTTTATCATTGGGATTCATTACGGTTCTGTCGCCGGGGATCTGACCGTTATATGCCTGCTGTTCGAGCATATTGAAGTCAACACCGAGGCTTGTGCGCAGACGGATATCTTTCACAGGTTTTACTTCGGCAAACACATTTCCGAGGAGGCGGTATCTGTCAGCCGTTCTATTCCTGTATTCTGCTATCGCCAATGGGTTCTTCCCATCGCCATAAAGGTTGGCATTCTGATAAAGACCAGCGGGAGGAAGATCCGAATAGAAACCCGTAGCAGGATCATACACAGGAATGGCATTCGGGCGGATCAATGCATACCGAACAACGCCGGGTAGCGCCCCGGGGCGGCCACCATCACCGGAAGCGCCAATATATTGATTGCTTTCATAACTGAAGTTGAGGTTCTCCCCGACTCTCAGCCAGCTTTTCACGTCAGACGTTACATTCGAACGCAGACCATAACGTTTGAAGTTGGAATATTCGATCGTTCCGTCCTGGTTCACATAGTTACCGGAAATAAAGTAGCGGGTTTTATCGCTTCCGCCGGAAAACGCAAGGCTGTAACGTTGTGTCAATGCCTGACGAAAGATCGCATCCAGCCAATTTGTATTTGGAAGGTTCGCTGCATTATCATTATTGCGTGCAGCGCTTCCGTCATTTGCAAACGCTTCATTCTGCAGCTCGATGAATTGGGCGGTACTGGCCATTTTGGGTAAACCCATTGCGTTCGCAAGACCAAGGGATGCATCCACACTGACCGTATTCTTACCAGCCTTTCCTGACTTCGTAGTTACCAGGATCACACCGTTTGATGCTCTTGCGCCATAAATTGCGGCAGCGGATGCATCTTTCAGGATCTCGAGACTTTCAATATCGTTTGGAGAAATAGTAGTGAGACCGCTGTTGACCTGGATCCCATCGATCACATAAAGCGGTTCGTTATTGTTTAACGATCCGACACCGCGGATCCGAACAACAGCATTCGTTCCCGGCGCACCGGTTGGCGAGGTAACATTCACGCCAGCCGCCTGACCCTGTAAGGCTGTACCGATATCAACGGACTGTGTTTTGGCCAATTCCGCACCTTTCACTGAAGAAACGGCGCCCGTCAGGGTCGACTTCCGTTGTGTTCCATAGCCTACCACCACAACTTCTTCCAGCGCAGCTGAGTTTGGAGCCATCGAAATATTGATGGGGTTTCCATCATAATTGATCGTTTGTTTAACATAGCCAACCATTGAAATCTCCAGAATCGTAGGCGCTCCCGCCTGTAGTTTCAGAGAGAAAGACCCGTCGGCCGCTGTATAAGTACCATTTGAAGTGTTCTGCTGAACCACATTTACACCCTGCAGCGGGGCGGCTTTATCATCTGTAACCTTACCGGTTACAGTCTGCTGAGCCAATGCGGGGAGGTAGAAAAGCACGCAGAGGAGCGCGCAAAGTGACTGTAGCAATCGTTTCATAGCATTAATTTTCACCAATATAAATACGTGAATCAGGGATGGCGGTGTACTATCTTCCCAATTCGATGTACACTAATTTTACAAATTGATTATCAGTTACTTAAAAAGACCTTTTTTAATATAAGCGAGGGAGTAAGTTGACCCGCAGCGAAAAAAAATGCAAAAAACAACAGGAGTTTGCTATTCACAGATCACTAATTCGTGTAATTCGCGACATTAAATTTGCGCCGATAGTCGTTTGGAGACTGAGCGTATTTCTTTTTAAACTCTCTAAAAAAATACGATTGGTTATTAAAACCCGTCTGAAAAAAGATTTCCGACACCGTAAGTCTTGTTGTTTCCAACAACTCGGCAGCTTTTTGAAGGCGGATATTCCGGATGAATTCAGCGGGTGTCATGCCGGAAATGATTTTGATCCTGCGGTAAAGTTGCATGCGGCTCATGGCCATAGCCAGTTCAAGCCGGGAGGCATCGAGTTCGGCATTGCTGAGCTCATTTGTGATCAGGGCAATCAGTTTTTCAAGAAATTCGCGGTCGGCTTCGTTCATGCCTTGCGGTACGTCTGCGCCGGGCAACGCTTTGTTGCGAAAATAGTCGTGCAGGCGTTTCCTGCTTTCCAGCAATTGACGGATACGGCCGATGACATGCTGGTTGTGGAAAGGCTTGGGTAAATATGCATCCGCTCCGGCCTCATATCCTTCATGTTGCTGGTCCATCGATCCGCGGGCAGATAAAAGAAGGAAAGGAATATGACAGGTATCCGGAATATTTTTCACTTTTTTGCAAAGTTCCAGCCCATTCATGTCATCCATCATAATATCACTGATGATCAGATGCGGGATCACCGCAGTCATGCATGCGAGTGCTTCGCGGCCATTCGATGCTTCATATATAATGTAGGTGCCGGCAAGCAGGTTGTGAAGCAGCTGGCGGATCGGCGCTTCATCCTCCACTATTAATATGATCGGCCGTCCGCCTTCTTCGATGCTTTGCAGCAAGGCTGCTTTGTTATTTGCTGAAGGCGACAAACGATCTTTGGAAAGAGGCTCCTGCGCAATCGTCCGGATGAGCAGCGATGGCTGAAGTGACCAAAGCGAAGGCCGGTCCGGACCGACGACCACATAATTTGCCAACGGTAAACTCACTTTAAAACAAGCCCAGTTGTCCTTGCAATATGCATTGATCTTTCCATTTAACAAGGTGACCAGCTGACGGGTAAAGGCAAGGCCAAGGCCGGAACTGAATTTCTGTTTTGAATTACCGGTAAAGAATTTATCAAACAGTTTTTCCATTTCAGCTTCAGGAATATCGTGACCGGAGTTGGCGATCATCAATTCCAGCTCTCCCAGTTCCGCATTTTTATACACATGGAACTGGATCGCCTCTCCTTCCGATGTATACTTGAATGCGTTTGATAACAGATTGAAGACGATCTTTTCCAGCTTATCCGGATCGCTGCTGATAAAAATATTTTCCTCTATTTCATAGTTATAACTAATATTACTGTGCTCACGAAAATGTACAAACAGTCTGGCAATATTGGTAAAGAATGCTGAAGCAGAGACCGGCTGGTTATTTGCTTTCAGATGACCTTCTTCCGCCTTTCGGAATTCCATCAATTGCTCGATCAGGTATGCAAGACGCGATGCCTGCTGGTGAACAAGTGATAATACATTTCGCGGATCAGTATCACGCTGCTGTTGCTGGTGTTCTACAGATCCCATGATCAGCGTCAATGGCGTTTGCAGCTCATGTGCAATATTGGTAAAGAAATCGAGTTTCTCGGCATGCAGTTTTTCTTCTTTTAGCCGCAGGCGATATTCCAGATCCAGTTTGTGTTTCATTTCTGTCTTACTCTTACGGTAAGTATAGACGACATAAACGAAAATAACTGCCAGTACATAATACAAGAGGAAGGCCGCCGGCGTAAGCCAGAGGTATTGCTCCACCGTAAGGTTCATCACGGTTTCTTCTTTTGTCCACTGTCCTTCGCCGTTTGACCACTTTATGTTCAATTCATAATCACCGGCAGGCAGATTGCCATAAGAAATAAACCCGGATGAACCGGGATAATGCCAGTTCTTATCAAAGCCATCCAGGCGGTAGGCATATTCTGATTTCCCGGCGTTATTGAAATCAACTGCTTTGATTGAAAGATCAAAATAATTGTGATAAGGGCTCAGCGTAAATTCAGCAGGTGTATTGGCTACATCAGGTTTCAAAACCAGATAACTGCCTTCAGCCGGTTGCTTGCCGCCAAGTTGCAATCCCGTTACCTGCAGGTTTGGCTGCGCGGTATTGATCAGTATTTTCCATGATTCGCAATAATTGAACCCATAAATACCTCCGAAAAACAATGTTCCATCCGGGCTTTTCCAAACAGCACCATCGGAGAATTCATTGCTTTGCAAACCATCGTTTTCGCTGAAGCGGATCACTTCGTTATTGTCGCGGATGATGCGTGCAAGACCATTGTTGGTACTCACCCAGATCATTCCCTGGCTATCTTCTGCAATTCCATGTATCGTATTATTGGGCAGTCCCTGCGCAACAGTCAGCCGTTTAAAGGATCTGCCTTCGAAATCTTCCGGGATCATGTTCAGGCCAAAGCTTGTACCGATCCACATCTGATGCCGGCTGTCGGACAACACATACAATACATCACTGTGTGAAAGTCCCGTATCTGTATTATCCGCGCGGATCGTTGTAAATGTTTCCGTTTTCGGGTCAAGAATACTTACCCCTCCATACCTGCATCCCATCCAGATCCTTCCCTTCTGATCTTTTGTAAGCGAAAAGATGATATCACTTGCGGGACCAGCATTTTTTCCATTGGATGTATACTGCCTGAAGTAGCTCAGTGTGGGTTGCTCTCCTTCCAGTTTCAAATGAATCAATCCATAACCGCTTGTGCCAAGCCATACTGACCCGTCTGTATCGGGCAGGATGGAATAAACCGAACGGAACGATGATGCTCCGCTTCCTTTAACCTGCTTCCAGCTGATGAAATGCCTTTTCTTATGATCATACAGCAACAAGCCATCACCATCCGATCCGATGTATGTCCACTGATCATTTATTTGTCTGATCGCATACACCGCGTTGTTGCTAAGCCCCGTTGCTTCCGTGTATATACGTGGAGAAACCGTTTTATCAGCAGGGAAAGGGAACGAGAGTATCCCGTTCCCTTTTGTGCCAACCCAAATTTCATTACCAACTTTCTCAAATGTCCGTACCTGCTTATCATCGCGGAGTCCGGCATTTGTATTGGAAATAAGCGTAAATGGTTTTCGCACCGGAGCAATCTTCGCCATGCCGTTTCCATCGGTGCCGAACCAAAGTATCTTATCGCTTCCGGCATGAATGGTATTGATCTGGGATTCCTGTAATACACGAAGTTCCTGATGTAAAAAATCAGACCGCTGAAAATTCTTATCCGCAACAATACAACCTCTTTTTTCCAATGCGATGATGTAATGATCCTCATAAGGAACGATCAGCTTGACGGGAGCACCAAATTGAGCGATGGGTATGTGGCCGGTTGAAGACAATTTCTCCAGCGAACCGCCCTGGGTGGTGGTAAATAATTCACCATTCAATACATGAATGGAATGAATGCCATTGATCTTTCCGAATGACAGAACCGGTTTCAGTTCATTCTTCTGTACCTGGAAACTTCCCAGTCTTCCATCATTCATCAAAATCCAGCAGATGCCGTTTTGATCAAACAATAATTGTTTTACTTTCTGATCAGGAAGATCTGTTTTAACCGGAACAAAGGAAACCGTTCTTTCATCAAAATGCTGCAGGCCGGAACCAGCAGAATACACATACACCGTACGGCTTGTATCCGTAAATAAAATGAACTGCTTTTCCGTTACGTTCTTTCCGGCAGTATTATAAAAGTAATGCGTAAATTCTCCTGTTGACGGCTTGTAGCCGGAGATCCCTTCTACCGTACAAACCCATACACGATGGGTAGCATCTTCCGTAATATCCTCGATCACATTGTTCTTTATGCCACGTGAAGGATCCTGGTTGTAGTTGAATGTTTTGAATGAAGAACCATTGAAGCTATTCAATCCATCCCATGTACCCACCCACAAGATCTTGTCATTACCCTGGAAGATCGCATTTACAGAACTATTGGAAAGACCATTACGGCTATCCAGTTTTTGAAGTGTATAGGAAACATCCTGCTGTGAAAAAACAGGGAGGGAAGAAAATAAGATCAGAAAGAACACGAAGCTGGCAATCAGTGTTTTCATATAGCGCGATTCGCAGGATAAATGTAAGCAATTTCTGCGTCGTATCAGGAAGTGGAATTTACGGGTACGATAACCAGGTTTCATTACTCAGTCATCCTGCCGCGAAGAAAACCGGCAATCGCATTCAGTTTTCCCTTTTGTTCATGTGTTGTTTCAATTAGCTGTGCACCATATTCTGCCCAGTCGAGCGGCGTGCCGTGATAGACCTTATCTTTCGCATACAGATCTGCGCCCGCTTCTACCAATAGTTTTACAGCCTCAACGGACTCTGAAGATACTGCCTGATGCAAGGCGGTGGCATGTGAATGAAATCCCTTTGACCTGATGAATCCATTCACTTCTGCACCGGCATCGATCAGCATTCTCATCGCATCCGTTTTTCCGAAAAAAGAAGCTCCGACGAGCGCTTCCTGCTTTTGCTCTTTCGTTGCCTGTGCGGCCATCTCTTTCGCTTGCGGCAGATCCAGGCAAACAGCCGTGATCAGCTGTACCGGCTCACCTTTTTTTATAAGAAACCTCGCAACCTCAAGATTCTGATGAGCGATTGCGCCGAGTGATCCTGCGGGTTTTGCACCTTCACTGATCAGCAATTCCGCAAGCGGAATCTGCACATTCTGTTCCCTTGGAATTCTTCCGCTAACCACAAGTCCCAATGTGTAATCAAGCTGTTCTTTTAAATTGGAAACGCCATGCTGCTTTGCATGATCAATCAGCATCCTGGTTATGGCAACAATATTTGCCGCCATCTTTTCATCGCGGATCGGGTTATCAGCGATGAACCATAAGAGATAGGGATTGGCGAAATATCCACTACCCGGAGTGTCATGTCTTTGAAATAGCAGGTCAGGATTTTCCCGGAGGATCTGTTGCAGCTTGTTTATGTCGCCGGCGTCGATCGCAGCGATTGCTTGTCCGAACGATTTTTGATGTGACATAACTGAGTGATTTAATTCAGCGATTAATTTGATTCTTTTATAGCCGGATACCATATACTTCAGGTGAAGCTTTGTCACTTCATGCTGCAATATGATCAGGCACCAATAAAGTCTGTCATGCCATCCGTGATGATATCGTGTTATTCACCATCATAAACGAGGTCGCGCATTTTATTTCGATCAACCAACAGCCCCATTCTCCCGGAGAATCGCTTCAACTTCAACCTGCCCTCTTCTCACTGCCCAGGCCAGCGGCGTTGCCCACACAGGATCATCAGGCAGATTTGTTTTCGCGCCACGTTCCAATAACAATTTCACGATTTCGATCCGTCCATATTTTGCAGCCCAGCCGAGTGGCGTTGAACGGATCTGCTCGTCCCGCGCATTAATATCAGCACCATGATCAAGAAAGATCGTTGCACTGGGTACATCATTGCGTTGGGCAAAACGATGCAATGGAGTGATGCCAACCCAATTCCGCAAACCAGGATCCATTCCTTTTGAAAAAAGATATTCAACCAATTCTTTTGTTTTTGCAGCAGCCTGTGGTCCGCGGCTATGCACACCAACAGAGATCCTTTCCGCCAGTGCTGGCTGATAAAGCAACATCAGCCGGACAAATGCATCATGCCCTTCACCCGCAGCACACTCTAACGCATTAGTGTTTTTGGCCAGCGAAGGATTGGCATTGAATACAGCAGCAGCGGTAACAATATCTCCGTAGTATGCCAGCAACGAAACACTTCGAGCAGCGCCGTATGAACAGAGCAATTCGATCATCTCTGTATTGTTTCTTGAAATAGCGGCGCTCAATGTATCGGCAGAACTTTCAATGTCAACATTCGGATAGGCACCATGATCCAGTAAATATTTCACCACATCGATATAACCATTACATACCGCTGCATGCAGTGCATGTCCGCGCGGCGCGATGCCTTCTTCCGGCAGGTTGGGATCGGCGCCATTTTCAACCAGCAGCTTCACTATATTGAGATGGCCATGTGCTGCTGCATTCTTTAGCGGAGAACCCGAGCCGATGTAATAGCTCACATAATCCGATACACGATTTGCCAGCGAAGGATCTTCCTTCAGCAATTCCCTTACCCGTTCAATATCTCCGGTGTGTGCTGCCGTGCAGATATCTACATAGGCGCCACGCTCCCGCAACAGACGGAGGATATCTCCGGGAGTAGCTTTTGTATCTTCAGGGACATCCCGCCAGCCGCGATAAGAATAATCGCCATTTACCAGTTGAAGAGGCCTCGCTCCATCCCACCTTTGTGCATTAATATCCGCACCACGGCGCAGCAAGTCATCGATCATTTCGGGTTGCCTTGACATCACAGCCCAGTGGATCGGTTGATTACCGGACTCATCAGGCATATGTAATGATCCGGGATTATTGTCAAGGAAGGATCTCAGCTGAACGATATCCCGGTGACGGATCAATCTTGCAACGGTCTCTCCCCCTGGAGAGCCATTTTTTCCGCCGGCAATTGCCTCCTCTATTAATTGCACCATCTCTTGATATTCACGATCCCTTGCCATTTCAAGCAATGTGTCATTAGTGCCCGAATTGACCGGGTTTGCTCCGTTTTGCAACAGAACCTTCGCCGCTTCCAGTTGATTTTCCTGTACCGCAAATGAAAGTGGTGTTCGGTATTCATATGAAGACCGGACCAGCGCAGGATCTTTCTTCAGTAAGCCTTTGATCTTGTCAGTGTCTCCATTTATGCAGGCAACGATCAGTTCCCAAAAGTCTTTACCAGAGCCAACAGACCATACAAGCGTCTCGTCTTTTTGCAATAACTCCGGTCTTTTCATTCTCGAAAGAGTGCCATTATTATTCATACAAAAAAATTTCAGTTGATCATAATTGCTTTTGTTTCCCATGTGCCGCGCAGGATGATCAGGCTCTAATATGAACATTTCACGCTGTTCCATTTACTCCGGAACAAAGAGGATCACGCTCCTCATCTGTAAAGACTATTTGCCATCCTTAATGAAAAAATCATTCGAATGTTTGTCCCAGGCCGATCGTATTCCCATCAGGGTCCTTTACAAAAAAATCCCGCAATCCCCATGGTTGATTAACAGGTTCGCCATTTACGTTCGCGTTCCTGCTGATCAATTCCCGATAAAGGTCATCCGCATTATGTATATACATGTAACATTGCCCTGTTCCGATATTTTTTTCATTTCCCTGTGTCAATAACAACCTGACCTTATCACGGTCAAGTACAGCAAAGTCCTCCTGCTGATAGTTCACGGAAAAACCAAGAACTGTTGTGTAATATTGTACGGAAGCAGTCACATTCTTACAGGGGAATGTTGGCATGATCGTTCTCATTTGCCCGGAAAACTCTCCGCTGTGCATTATATCATATTCCTGATGATAGGATTTTCCAAACCATAACTGATGAAGATCAGGGTCCGTGACGCAGAACATTTCCATCTTGATCCAGTTTACTTTTTCAGGATCAGTGCATGTTGTATGTCTTGCACGAAGTTGTGCATGCATCTTATTTACATCATCTGTTTCAAAAAAGATAATAGCTTTTCCTGGAGAACGAAGTGCGCCGCTATCACCGATGGCATCAATTGCTGTATGAAAACTGATGCTTGCAGCTCCGGATCTCAATTCAATATGATCAGCATTTGCTTTTTCAAACCCAAGCTGATCAATATAAAAATCCATGCTTCGCTGTATATCTGCCACCACCAGATGGCGGCTCACCGGAGAAATGATCGACGCGTTCATTGGCTTTGGTTTTCAGTCATGAAACAATAATTTACAGGACTTCGAACAGATAATCATCAGCCGGAGAGGTACGGAACAACGATAACAAACGGCTTCGATAAGGCAGCTGATCTTTGTTTCAAAGCGGCCATTCGTGCTGGTAAAGCTACGGATTACATCATTATGCAGATGCGAACTGATTCCTCTTACTTTAAATAAAATCTATTTGCCAGTTAAGATCCGCGCAACGCTGTCTTTATTAGATAGTAGTGATTGTTTTATAAAAGAACCCCTCCTGATTTGGAAGGGTTCTTTTATAATATCATCGCGCATCGCTTTTTATCCTTCCAGGATCTTCTTCAAATTCCCCAAACTCTTCTCCATATCTCTCCCCAGCAATTTCTCCATGCCCATCAACACAAGCATAATGTTCATTGGATACTTCATAGCGCTGGTAAAGCCCCAGTTGATCCGGGTTTGATCAGGGGAAACCGGCGTGGTGGTGAGGGTGATGTTGGCAGAACTGGTAAATGGACGCACAAAGCGGACTTCAGTATCGATCTGCTGGTTCTCCCTGATCTGCATGATCTCCACTTCTCCTTCACCGGCCTGCTTGTTTCCATTCCATGCATAGATGGAACCAACAGTGCCATCGGTGCCGCGGATCTCCACTTTTTTTTCTGGATCTGTCATCACCCATTTATTAAATTGTTCCTGGTTTTTCTGGAGGCGGACGTAATCGAATACCTCTTGCACAGGTTTGTTAATAACGATCTCGCGGCTTACCGCGTATCTCCTCTTGGTAAACAAACCGATGATCAGTATTAATACGATCAGCGCAACGATTACGATCAGAATGGTCAGAAGAATATTCATATTGGTTGTTTTTTCTGTTGTAAAAGTAAGGAGGAAAGGCGTTCGGTGGCGCTGAAGAATTTGAGGGGAATGAGAGGGTTTGAGAGGTTTCATAGGTTCTTCCAGGGTACCCCCCTTTCAAAGCGTTACGCCCGGCAATCGGCGGCAACAACCTATCAAACCGATGAAATCTCTCAAACTTTTAAAACATATTAAACTTACGAACCCCTTCAAACCGCTGCCATTTCACTCCCATATCCCAAACTCTTTGTATTTTGCCCCAATGCAACAACGTTTTCTACTTTATGGCGCAAATGGTTACACCGGTGAATTGATTGCCCGGTTTGCGTCTGTCTATGATCTCCAGCCAATACTCGCGGGTCGCCGGAAGGAAGCGATCGAGCCGTTGGCGACAAAGCTGGGCCTGCCCTTTCTTATTTTTGATCTGCAGGATAGCGTTGCACTTCGCAATGCATTGCAGGAAGTACAACTGATCATGCATTGCGCAGGGCCCTATGATCATACCGCCATTCCCGTGATTGAAGCATGCCTGGAAACACAGACGCATTATATCGATCTGAACGGCGATCTTGATGTGTTTGAAAAGATCAGACAGTATGATCAGAAGGCAAAAGATAAAAACATTATGCTGTTGCCAGGGGCGGGTTTTGATGTAGTTCCTACCGATTGTCTTGCGCTTTGGGTTAAGAATAAACTCCCGGACGCTACACATCTTGAAATTGCCTTTGCCATACTGGGCAGCAAATTATCAAGAGGCACTTCACTTACAACGGTATTGAAACTGGGTGAACCGGGGGCTACAAGAAAGAATGGCATCATTACACTTGAGCCGGTTGGCAAAACCGGCAAAAAAATCCTTTTCAAAACGGCAGATGGCCAACAGAAAGATCTTTTTGTAATGAGTATTCCCTGGGGCGATGTATCGACAGCCCATTTTTCAACCGGTATACCCAACATCACCTGTTACACAGGTATGTCAAAAGGCGTGTGGATCTTTAATAAAGGACAGTTTTTATTCAACTGGTTATTACGGACGTCCTTTATGCGCAATATGATCCGGGCGATCATCAATAAACAATCACCCGGACCGGAAGACGCTATGCGTAATAAAGCCGTAAGTCTTATCTGGGCAAAAGCGCAGAATCAAAAAGGTGAAACTGTAACTGCAACAATGCAGACGCCGGAAGCTTATTCATTAACAGCAGCATCAATGTTGCTGGTTGCACAGAAAATTCTCAACGGCCAGTATAAGCCGGGATACCAAACTCCCTCGGGTGCATATGGACCTGATCTTGTGATGGACATTGAAGGTGTTCACCGTTCATGATCAAAGAAATTTCTTATAAACCCTGCATGTATTCCGGCAGGGTTTTTCTTATTCTGCCGGGCAATGTTTCATACCCGGGCGATATTCCCGCACCTGCTGTGCATGGATTGATGTGCCGACTGCGCAGAACGCAAGTCCGGGTAATATGTCACGTTTCATATGAGTTGAACTAACGGGCTAGTTCAGGATTTTTTTTAAGACCTCGATCTTACCATCAATTGCTTCCGTATACTTCAGACCCAGTATCTGTGCAATCAATGGATAAATGTGTACATTCTCAAATGCCGGGATCTGAAGATTCTTTTTAAAAGCCGGACCCCATGCCATAAAAGTTGCTCCCATTTCTTGTACATCTGCCGGCGGAAATCCGTGATGGCCAATCCCGGGTTTTCGTTGAGAAAATACATACGGCCATTCCGGTACAAGCAGGATATCTCCGATACGATTTGTTTTATCATCCATTGTAGTATAATGGTAACCAGCGGGCATATTTTTTTTGAGATAAACTTTAAAATGATTTTCGTTTTTCTTCAATGCCTCGTATGTTGGCTGTATATCGGCCTTATTTTTTGCATGGAGCACCATCATTGTTCCGGAAGAAGGAATCAGGAATTTTGCCGTATCGATTTCTGCCGGCATTTGGATCGGGTTTTCGCGATCAACCGACGTCATACCATGATCAGATACAAAAATGAAGTTCACCGGCAATTTTGTCTCCGCCACTGCAACAGTGAGCGCCTGCATGATTGAATCAACTTCTTTTACGGAAGCACCTGTTTCCGTTGCATCCGGGCCATACTTATGACCCGCATGATCCGCTTCAGAAAGATAGAAGGTGATAAAATGCGGGCGATTTTCTTCGGGCAGATTCAACCAATCTTTCACCGCCTGTATTCTTTCACCGGCTGGCATTTTATCATTAAAATTATAATAATAAGATGGGCGTGTTTTCTTTATGTCAGCTTCAGATCCAACCCAGAACATAGACGCACTGAGCAGTTGTTGCTCTTCCGCAAGAACCCAAAGAGGCGTACCGCCATACCAGCTACCGTCACACACCCGCAGACGGTTACCCATCGAATAAGTTTGATCTCTTTGTGCATCGTAAAAGGTATTATTAACGAGCCCGTGATGAGAAGGATACAAACCTGTCACGATCGTGTAGTGATTCGGAAATGTAACGCTCGGGAAAGAAGGCGTCATTGAAGCTGCTTTCACCCCGTTCTTCGCCAGTTTCTGCAAATGAGTTGCCTGGTATTTTTCAGCATAGTCATACCGGAATCCGTCTGCGGAAATAAGTATCACATATGTTTTTTTCATTTGTACCCTGCTGTTCTTACGTCCTTCCACTTTCAATTGCATCGTATCCTGTGAAAAAACGGGAGTGAAAGAGATGATAAGAACCAGCGTGAGTATATGGTGCAATGATTTTTTCATTTGTATAAATATTTTCTATTACTTCTTTTTTCCTGTCGACAATACCAGCTTATTATCCGCACGATACTTCTTTAGCGCTTCGCCAGCTTCTTTCGGACGGTCAGATGAAAGAATATCGGCACCGTGCGAGATATACTCGTAGTACTGGCTATCGCCTCTTGCCAATGCCTGTTTATCAAGGTTACCCATTGTACCCAAAATACAGGAAATCCCGCGGGAATGAAGCAGTTCATATATCCCGGGCTGGGCTTCCGTAGTGCCAATAAAGGCAACGATCCTGCTATCAGGAACACCTCTTCCGTTCAATCTCTCCAGGTCTTCTTTACCACGAACAGATGCAGAGATCGTCAGATCGGGCGCCAGCAGATTTACTTCGGCTGCCTGATCTGCGTTGTAGGTGATAATGACAGAACTTGCCTCAGCTTTGCATTTTCTTACCATATCGATCACCTTGCTATAGGGAACGCCGCGTTTTACATCCAGTGTAAAGATCACTCTGCCTCTACCCCATATCAATGCATCTTCAAGAGTTGGGATATGAAAACCGGTAGAGTCTCCATTATTATCTTTAAGGAATAACTTCCTCAGCTCTTCGTACGTAAAATTGCCGATGTTGCCGGTTCCGGTAGAAGTTCTGTCAAGGCGGTTATCATGCATCAGCACCATCACCGAATCTTTACTCAATGAAATATCGCACTCAATGATGAGTGGTTGAAACTGGTAACTGTGTTCAAATGTCTCGATCGCATTCTCCGGAAAACCTTTCTCGGGCCCTCCACGATGCGCGCTGATCAGCGGGAATCTCTTTTTTGTATATGTCAAAAACTGGCGGAGTTCATCCACATTACGGAACGTAAGATTGTTGGATGACTGCTGCGCGGTGCTGCTGAAAGCGATCATCATCAGAAGACCGCTGATGAATATATTTGCTATCTTTTTCATGAGATCAAAAAAAGGGGCCTACCAAATGATTGATAAAGCCCCGCTTGTTGGACGGTGTTATTTGATCGTAACTAACCTTGTAACTGATAGGGTTCCCACTTCATTTCCTTTTGTGCGGGCGTATACACGAAGCGTGTAAGAGCGCGAGCCTCCGGTAAGTTTAGCCAAACGCATGTTCATATTGGAAGAAAATGATTGAGTATTAGGATAAGAGGTTCCTACGAATGTTGTAGCAACACTGTTATTTCCGTTTCCCGCTGCGGCTGTTTCAGTCCATGAATTGAACCGGACGCTGTCAACCAGAGCAGGCGCTCCGGAAGTTGGAGCTGTGTACCACGCGAAGTCAATCGTTGAAGGCTCTGCCTTGGTGATAGAACCACCGAAGGTAACCTGTATTACATCAGACTGATTGAATGGGCCTACCTGTTGTCTAATACCAAGACTTGTGAGCGCAATTGTTGGCAATGCATTTTCCAGCTCTGTTCTTACATTCTCGTTATCCTTTTGACAGGAAGCGAAAAGCAGGCTGGAAGCCAATCCTAAGAAAAAGATTTTTTTCATACTGAATTTATTTTATTCCTGCTCCGCCCGGGTCAGACCCGGGCCGGAATCAGGGAAATATTAGTTAGAAGATATAACGAACACCGAGCTGCATGGACCATGTACTACCCACCAGACGCTGAAATGCATTATTGAACAAAATGCCATTTGAATTCTGCATACGGTAAACCGGCACTCCATCAGCATTGTAGCTTCTAAAAGCAATAGGCTGAGTGGTGGTGGTACCGTATCTGCCACCCCAATATCTGTTCAACAGATTCTGGAAGCTGAGGATGTCAGCACTTACCTGTAATGTGTGCTTATGTTTACCAGAATGAATAAAGAATTCCTGCATTACCCGTGCAGAAACATCGCTATACCATTTAGACAGCGCACTGTTTCTTTCAGCATACTGACCACGACGCTTGCTGAGATAAGAAGAGCTATTGATGAACTGATCAAAAGCAGCAGCCTGTTGTTCAGGTGTGTAGTTATACGTAACACCATTCACTGTTTGTGAATAGGCTTCGAACACAAGATCTGTTGCCTTATTTGGAACATACAGCAGGTCCTGGTTATTACCATCACCATTCATGTCACCATTCACACGATAAGTAAGTGTCCCGGTTGGCGCACCTTCAAAGATCAAGGAGATCGTTGTTGCACCATGTTTCAGGTATTCCAAACGATAAGACAGCATGCTGATCACACGATGACGTGTAGCAGAGCTTGAGTTATACAGTTCAAGTGCATTACTTGTACCAACAGTCGGGTTAGAGTTCCAGATAGAATAGGCTTGTGAACCACCGTTAGCTGAAACGTCTTTCGCTCTTGTGTAAGTATAGGCAACAGAACCGTAGAATCCTTTTGCAAATCCTTTAGACAATTGAGCAGTCAGTGCATAAGAATAACCTTTGCTTGTGTTCTCCACAATCACTGCAGAGCTTACGCCGGGATACATAGAGCGGTCAGCGGCAGCGGTAGAAATATATCTTGGCCTGTTATCAGGGCCAACAGCAGCGCCGGTTGGCTCTTTCAGGTTTGCATTACGCATACGGATTGCGTTGATATCCTTTGTCAGCAAACCTTCAAGGGTCAGGTTGAAACCATTCCCGAGGTTTTTATCCATAGCGATATCTGTACGGAAAACCTGCGGGAATTTAAAGTTACGGTCGATCATTACGATATTGCTTGGAATGGAAGTTCCGGCAACAGGCGGAAACAGACCTGCATAAGCGTCAACATTTGGATTGAAGCGGATGCCATCGAGGATAGCCGCTTCGTTGGGATTTGAATTTCTCAGCGCCACGCTGTTCTGATACATACCAGAGTTTGTTGGCATATTTGTCAACCATACAAACGGAGCAAGACCTGCGAAGATACCTGTGCTACCGCGAATGATGAGTGATTTATCACCTTTCACATCCCATCTTGCACCAATTCTTGGCGACAGGTTGATACGTGCGCCAGGCCATTGCCCATTGTAGTTTGTATATGCACCATTCTTGTCAGGAAATGACAATGCAGTTGCAGCCGGGTTTTCCAATGCTTTATCAACATATACTGGTTTTTCCGCTCTCAGGCCTAAGGTAACTTTCAACTTTGGTGTTACACGGATCTCATCCTGTGCATAGAAAGACATCTGGCCGTATTTCAATTCCGCAGAATAAACTTTCTTTTCACCCGGCACCATTGAATAAGCATAAGAAAAATACAGCGGAGCCTGGTTTGTCATGAAATCATTCAGAGAATTGTAAATATAATAGCTCTGCGCACCTGGCATGAACATATTACCCACCAATTGCTGCTCATAGTTGAAACCGGCAGTCAGTGTGTGTTTACCCAGATAGTAGTTGAAGTTATCCGTTACACTCCAAACATTGTTCACTACATCATTTGCAAAACTGTATGGTTCATAACCAAAGCTCATATAGTTGCGGGGCGTGGTTGTACCATCAAAAATTTCAACGAAAGGAAAATCAGCACTGTTGGTAATTCGCGTGTCACGAACACGGCTGATAGTCACCAGCAGATTGTTGGACATATTGCGGAAGTTACTGTTCAATTCCGCTGTACCGGAACGAACGATTCGTTCGAAACCGTATACTGAATTAGAGAATACCATGGAACGGTTACCAAGACGACCGTTTGGAAGACTTGACAAAGCAGAAGTAGTGCCAGGCAATACGAATCCTCCGCCACCAATGATAGAAGAAGCATTAATAGAAGAAGGTTCTTCCGTGCTTTTATAATCGTTATACTTAATGGTAAACTTATGATGGTTATTAATATTCCAGTCAAGCTTAACAATGTATTTATAGTTAGATTTTTTAGCGGAGGGATAGTTTTCATACACACCCGGATCGTATCCATAGGTATCTTTCAGATATTGAGAAAGCTTCGCCATAGAATCAATAGGTGTTTCAGAAACGTTTCCGGTGTTGGTGCTTCCCTTAGGAACCCAGTTCGTAATTCTCGAACCGGAGTTCACTTCATATTCACCATTTGCAAAGAAGAACAGCTTGTTCTTGATAATCGGACCACCAAGACTGAAACCGAATGATTTTTTTGACGACGATGTGGCAGGCGCATCTAATTTTACATCACCCGCTCTTCTGCCGTTGAATGACTGATCGCGATAGAAACCGAACGCCGTGCCATGAAATTCGTTGGTACCGCTTTTTGTAACCGCATTAATACCAGCACCGGTGAAGCCGGATTGCCTTACATCTACAGGAGCGATGTTTACAGATACTTCATCAAATGCATCAAGAGAAATAGGTTCTGCACCACCACCAGGAAGAGGGTCAGAGCTCAGACCAAAGTTGTTATTCAGGTTGGCTCCATCCACTTTCAAATTATTATAGTTTCCGCTTCTTCCGGCGAAACCTGTTCCACCATTCGATTGTGGCGTCAGTTTGGTAAAGTCAGTAATACTTCTATTGAAAGTAGGAAGGGTTTGCAGCTGCCTTTTATCAATGATCGTTGAGGCGCCGCTTTTTTCAACCACACCTTTCTTTTTTTCGCCGGTAACAGCAACGCCACCTAATTCGTGTACGTTGTTGTCCATAGGAATAACCACATCATATGTTTCACCAAGGACTACGGTAAACCCTTCAATAACCTGTGGTTTGAATCCGGTGAATTCAATTTTCAAATGATACGGACCTCCGATACGGACACTGTTCAATACAAACGCCCCTTCTTTTCTTGAAAGGCTTTGATACTTTGTGCCGGAGGGCTGGTGCGTTAACGTGACTGTTGCACCTTCAAGGGGATTGCCATCAATACCTTTTACTATACCTGTTACTGAACCGCTGGTCACCTGGGCTTGAAGGGCAACCGGCAGCATAAACAGCAACAGAAGATACCATAGCATTTTTTTCTTTAACATAAGCGCTTCTTGTTGGATTGGTTAAAACTTAATTTGTTAGGGGAAGAGGAGTTTAAGAGGTTTGAGGAATTTGAACGGCCCGGGAGGTTTCCCCCGATTTTGAAATCTCCCGAACTCTTCAAACCTCCCAAAGCTTTTAAACCTTACCCACCCCTCACGTTGATTTATATTATTTGGTTTCAGCAGAGGGGTTGATATTTCCATTTATCACCGGTCTGTTCTCCCGGCGGCCTGATGGCATTTTTAGAATTCCCGGCAGCAACACACCGTCTGGAGCATTGAATGAAAGATTTAATAAACGACTGATCACGGGTGCAATATCTTCCAGTCCCATTTTTGGAACAACCGCACCTTTATTGATGCCGGCGCCATAGGCAATAAAGCCTGTCTCGATATGTTGAAAATCCGGGAAGAAACCGTGTGTGCCACCGCGGCCCGCTCTTATGAGATCGCCCGTGGCAGCACCACCAATCGAAACGCCCTCAGTTGCAGCCAATGCAAATACAGCATTGGGATCAGCACCGATCTTATCCATTTCTTTGCGGTCAACGATGCGATATAATTTTTTTACAGAAGCCGGAAGACTATCTATGATTGCCTGCACTTTTGCAAGCGTCTTCGTGTCCTTTTTATCCCTCAGATGAAGGAATGCGGAACCTCCACTTGCATGGAACATTGCTTTCCATCCATCACGATTATTACCCGAAGGAATAAGACCGTTGCGTGCGAGCAATACATTCGGATTGAAACCGGTATTGATATCAACAAAACCATGATCACCTGTCACGATGATAGTCGTACTGTCTGCGATACCCGCAGCCTGCACTGCTTCAAGAATATTGCTAACCGCATGATCAGCGGAAGCCAGTGCTTTATTAACTTCCTCACCATGACGGCCAACTGCATGCTCAGCATGATCCACACACACAATATGCAAGGTGGTGAAGTTGGGCTTATACTTTTTCAACAGGTAAGCAGCCATGCGGCTGAGGTTTTCATCAATGGCCAGGTTATTCAGGTTCATCTGGCTGTAGTTGAGTTTACCGGTCGCATTCTGCTGAATCTCTTCAAACAAACCAGCCGGTGTAACATAGGGATTGATAGAAGTTGAACCATTTCTGTCATTCTCCCACGCTTCCGGTACATTATAATCGATCGGTGCACCAACAGATACAGGCCATGATATGCAGGCGGAAGTCATTCCGCTCTTTTTTACTGCATCCCACAATGTTTCTGTCTGGATAAATTTTTCTTCGCGATACCATGTATTTGTAGAACCGGAGTCAGAAAAGATCGTATTATAGTAGATACCATGACGGCCGGGCATTGCGCCGGTGATCATTGTGGTATGAGATGGATAAGTGACAGTTGGGAAAACTCCCCTCACCCCATCAGCATACACACCATTATTCTTCATGAACTGAAGATTCGGTGTAGGCATTGACTGATCCAGATAAAACTCAGGGCGAAGACCGTCAATACTGATCAGCACAACATATTTTGAAAGACGCTGTTCGATTTTAGGAGCCTGGGCAAAAACATTTGCTGTCAAGGCAAGGCAAAAGAATGCCCCTGAAAAAAACATTAATTTTTTCCGCATACAAAATTTGGCTTGATTGAGTAATTGTTTAGAGAAGGTTTAACGGAGAGCAAATGTAATAGCAGCGTCACCGAAAGGCGGTAATGATAAGATCACCAAATCTTTACGAAAACATTACCGATGTAAGATTCTTACACTGGAGTACACGGACTTTTTGTTTAAACGCGCTGAAGAGTGTTTGGTGATTGGAATAGTACAAATGTTGCTTTGCGCAAAATTTGCGTATTAAGATCCGTACATTATAATCTATGTATCGTATCTGCAACCAGCTGCCTTGTCGTCGCCGTCAGATCAGCAATATCTTTATTCGTCAGTAACTTTCCCAGCGTTGCATCTTTCCCATCTGCGGTGCTGATCAGTTTTTGAAGATTTTGATATAAGAGCAGGATCCTTTCACGGGGTTCATATGAACGGATGCTGGCAAGAAGTGTTTCTGTTTTATTCCAGCGGAAAACGATCTTGGAGTAACACCATTCTGCAACGATGGGATCGTGGGTCATCAGGTGTTTGAAGAATTGCGGATTGTAACAGCGGAGTTCGGATGAACAAAGGGTTTTACAGAACTCACTAAACGTGTCACCCAGGAATGCAAGATTGCCAAAGAATTCACCTGCAGTTACCAATTCATAGATATAGTCCTCTCCTTTCACGGAGATATTTCCCAGCTTTACGGCGCCGGTCACGATCTCATAGATATCCGTGAAGTGCTGAGAGGTATCATACACCTGTGCACCCTTTTTAGGACGGATCACTTGTACGTTATCCCTCAGTCCCGGCGTATCTGCCTCCAGAAGATAGCGATACAGTCCTTTTTCTTCAATTTTATTCATTCCAGTTTGGCTTTGGAGATCTGTTACCGGATGCGCAAATTTACATCACAAGCCCCATGTAACAAGATTTAATCACTCCATTTGACGCTGCTTCTTAACTTAACCTTTCCTGCTGAAAAAATTTCCTTTGATATCGATATCGAAGGAAGCAACCTGTATATTATCTGCTACTGGAAAAATAAAAATGAATTTGTAGATATCCTGAAGCAATATTTTAGAGCAATGAACAATTTAACTCTCAGGGAGGCAATCGTAAAAAGATAGGTTTCTATTACCAAATCTGAAATGAGCAAGTTCTGTCTAGTTTCGTTCAAACGCGATATGAAACTGCGTGCCACTCTTCAACTCACTCTTCACATCTATTGCTGCATTATGAGATTGAATAATTGAATAAGAAACGGACAATCCCAATCCAACACCATTTTTCTTCAACGTAAAAAACGGCTCAAATAATCTTGGCAAATGTTCTTCCGGAATGCCTGCGCCATTATCAGCGATCAGTACGGTGGCCCTGTCCGGTGTATCCGCGATCATTACAGTCAGCTCACCTCTGCCCGACTCCATTGCTTCGATCGCATTGATCAGAATATTGGTAAATGCGATCACCAGCTTTGCTTTGTTCGCAGGGATCGTCACCGCATCATCGGGATATGTTTTATTGAGATAGATCTTTTGCAAATTCATCCTGTCTGCAATCATATTGATGCTTTCATCAACGATCTCCTGCAGGCTGTGTGGTTGGAACGTAAGCTCAAGTGGTTTTGTGAGATCCAGCAACTCAGTAATAATATGATTGATTCGTGTGCAATTCCTTTTCATGATCTCCACAAGCGCCAATTTTTCATCCTCGCTATCGAGCGGCATGGAAAAATGCTCGATAGAAAGACTGATATTATTCAGCGGATTCCTGATTTCATGTGCAAGTGTGCGCATCAGGCGTTCGTTCATCGCAAGCTTATGCGCCTGCAGGTTGGTCAGCTCTGCTTTTTTGATACTTGAAATATCATGCAGAATGCCATGCACCACGGGGTTCTCTTCATTATCTCTTGAAAACGCCAGCGAAAGCAAACAGGCTTTCTTTTCTTTCTCCGCATCTTCCATTTCTATTTCAAGATCATGAAAATTTTTCTTTGTCCGCACAAGTTGTTGTACTTTTTCCTTGAATGAAGTATTCTTAATAAAGTCAAGCAGGTTTACACCGGAGAGTTGTTTGCTCTCCAGTTTGAACAGGCCGGACGCAGCCTGATTGCCTTCCCTTATCACCAACAATTCATCTGCGATGAACACGGCGTCTTTGGATGTTTCAAAAAGATTGCGATATTTATTTTCTCTTGCTTTTAACTCTTTCAGGTCCGCAGCGCGTGAGAGAGAGTAGCGGACACAACGTTCGAGCTTTTCTGTGGTCAGATCTGCTTTCACAAGGTAATCAGTGGCGCCGCTTTCCATTGCTTTTATATCAATTACCTTATTCCCTTTACCGGTAAGAATAACAATCGGATCATCAAAACCTTCAGCTTGTGCAGTCGTCAGGAGATCAAGACCTGTATGATTACCCAGGCGGTAATCGACAAAATAAACATCATAGGCACGCTTACGGATAATATCAATAGCAGCATTATAATTATTACACCAGTCTATCTTAAATACGCTTCCCTCGATCGCCTTAATGTAATCGGATATAATAAAAAAATCATCTTCATCATCATCAATAATAACGATCCTGATTTCTCTTGTACTAAGCATTAGCCAGACTTTGAGGTAAAAATAAAATAAATCGTGCTCCATCGTTTTCTGCTCCTTCTGCATAGATTGCTCCATGATGGTTTTCTACAATCTTTTTACAAATGGCCAATCCAAGTCCGCTGCCGGGATATGTTGATTTACCATGTAGTCTCGCAAAAGGATGAAAGATCTTTCCCGCATCTTCCTGCGAGAAACCGATCCCATTATCCCGGATAATGATCTTACAAAATTTGATGCCACTTTGTAAATGAAAGGCGGTTTTCTCTTCTTCACTTACTTCCGCGGCGAAAACGGAGATAAATACGCGATCATCCTCCGTGAAAATCACGGCGTTTTTAATCAGTTCATGGAATAACTCCCTGTATGACTCCGCATCACCCATCAATACCGGCAACTGCCCGGTCTCAAGCATAATATCACGGGATGGATACTTATTACGAAGTATCGCGGCTTCATTGCTGATCAGCTGTGCCGAATCGGAGATCGTGATCGGTCCGATATAATTAGCATTCGCCAGTCTTGCCACCCCATCGATCATCGCCCGCATATCTTTTATATTCGCGCCTATGCGACTAACGATTTCCTCGCCGTCTTCACCAGGCCTTATCCTGGCTGCAAGCCGCTCCGTCAGCAGGTTGATCTTTCTTAGTGGCGCATCAAGATCATGTGTGGCAAGATGAATAAATTCCTCGAACTGAGCTGTCAACCCGTGGATGCGCGTTGCCTCGTTCCGTGAAACGGTACACATGAGTAACGGCTGAAACACAACACCCGCCTGCATTTCAACGGCCCTTACATTACAGGTAAATTGCTCATTCTCATTTATATCGAACGAAAAATTTATTTCCTTACCTGGCTCTAATTGAGTCGCATTATGCCACTCCCGGTGCAGAAAAAGCGGCAGTTCATCTATATCTGCAAGAGTTAGTCCGAAAAAAATATCAAAGGGAATACTGGTATACAATATATCTTTCTGCTGTCTGTTATAGCAAAAGAACAGCTGATGAGGCCGGGAAACTGGTGTTTGATTTTCAGGAAGCATTAAATTTACGCTTAAATTCTGGCGATGCTAAAATTAAAAGTTTTATTCGTTGATGATGAAACGGATTTCTGTCTGCTAATGAAGAATTTTTTTACGAAGAAGAATTACGATGTATTCTTAGCATATACGCTGAAAGAAGGCTTGGATCAACTGCAGGATGTACAACCTGATATTTTGTTTTTAGATAATAACCTTCCGGACGGCAAAGGATGGGATCAGGTTGATGCGATTGTAGAAAAAAATCCACACATGCGCCTCTACCTTGCCAGCGCACATTATAAAGGGGAAGTAATTTTTAAGAATTATCCACAGGTGACGGTTTGGGAAAAGCCGCTATCGATGAGCTTGCTTGTTTCAACCTTTTGATCCCGCGAAATTGTGTTGCCTGTTCAGGTATTTGAGGTACGCATCAGGACGCCTTAAATTACATTTCAAAATTACGCACGCCCGCAGAAGGACAGCATATACCGGACAGTCTCCATATAATCTTTCACATTAAGGGGTTTAATTACATAATCAACAGCCCCAAGATCAAGACATTTCTTCTTATAAGTTTCTGAACCGGAAGTGCTCCAGATGATTTTGGGAATGGATGTATAGCGCTCGTGCTTGCTGAGTTCAGTCAGGATCTCTGCTCCGTTCAATTCCGGCATGTTGTAGTCAAGCACAAGCAGACAGGGTAATTCGCTATCGGGCAGCGCTTCGAGCGTATTGATGAGCTTGCGCCCTTTATCTATAAATAGAAGGGAAAATGAATTGTCTGCTGCGGAAAACGTTTCCTTTAAAAGATCAATATCATCAATGTCATCCTCGCCGAAAATGATCGATCGGCTGTTAGTTCCGGTTGTTATTGGCACAGTTTTTTATAATTCTTAAGGTTTCGAAAGTTAAGAATTATTTTGAGTCCAGTTATTCCCACTCTACAATTTTTTTATTGCTTAAAATTCCATAACCTAAATAAACCCGGATGAAAAAAAAAACCAGCTCATCGTCTTCGGCTGCGCCGGACGGCATTATCCCTGAAAAACCATCCGGAAGCGGTAACGATACCGTAACCCGAAAATCCCGCACTAAAAAAAAATCAGACGAAATACATTATCAGCAAACATTAACCGGTGAACTGAATGAACCGGAACTATTGAAAGTACTTGCGGAAGTACGTTCAGGCAACTTCAGCGTCCGCATGCCGATCGACCGTGTGGGTATGCCTGGTAAGATCTGCGATACGTTGAATGAGATCATTTCACTCAACGAAGCGCTCGTTGAAGAGTTAACGCTTGCAAGAAATACCATCGGCAAACAGGGACATCTGAACCACCGTGTAGAACTTCCCCGCTCTGCCCGTGGCTCCTGGGCAACCAGCGTGTCCGCCATCAATACACTTATCTCCGATCTTGTTCACCCAACCATTGAGATCGCGCACGTGATCAGCTCCGTGGCAAAAGGAAATCTTTCACAGGAAATGCCGTTGAAAATCGGCGAACATTTATTACAGGGTGAGTTTGCCAAGATCGCTGCTGAAGTAAATGACATGGTGAAACAACTGAACCTCTTCTCCATGGAGGTAACGCGCGTGGCTCGCGAGGTAGGCTCCGAAGGTAAACTCGGTGGGCAGGCGAAGGTAAAAGGCGTAGCGGGTGTATGGAAAGATCTGACTGACTCTGTAAATCAGATGGCCGGTAATCTTACTGCACAGGTGCGTAACATTGCCGAGGTAACAACGGCCGTGGCAAAAGGTGATCTCCGTAAAAAGATCACGGTAGATGTGCAGGGAGAGATTCTCGAATTAAAAAATACCATCAATACGATGGTTGATCAGCTCAACTCCTTCTCTTCCGAAGTAACCCGCGTGGCGCGTGAGGTGGGTACCGATGGTAAACTGGGCGGCCAGGCAGAAGTACAAGGTGTTGCAGGCACCTGGAAAGACTTAACGGATTCTGTAAACCAGATGGCTTCCAACCTTACCGGTCAGGTGCGCAACATCGCGGAAGTAACGACTGCAGTAGCAAGAGGTGATCTTTCAAGAAAGATCACTGTGGATGTAAAAGGTGAGATCCTTGAGCTGAAGAACACGATCAATACCATGGTTGACCAGCTTAACTCCTTCTCTGCGGAAGTAACACGTGTAGCACGCGAAGTGGGTTCTGAAGGAAAACTCGGTGGTCAGGCAACAGTAAAAGGGGTCGGTGGTGTATGGAAAGATCTGACCGATTCTGTAAATCAGATGGGATCCAACCTTACCGCACAGGTGCGCAATATCGCGGAAGTAACAACCGCCGTAGCAAGAGGTGATCTTTCAAGAAAGATCACCGTGGATGTAAAAGGTGAGATCCTCGAATTAAAGAACACCATCAATACGATGGTGGATCAGCTTAACTCATTCGCATCGGAAGTAACGCGTGTGGCGCTTGAAGTAGGTACAGAAGGTAAACTCGGCGGCCAGGCAAAAGTGCAGGACGTTGGCGGTACCTGGAAAGACTTAACAGAGTCAGTGAATCAGATGGCTTCCAATCTTACCGCACAGGTGCGTAACATCGCTGATGTAACCACTGCGGTGGCAACGGGTGATCTTTCTAAAAAAATCACCGTGAACGTAGCCGGCGAGATCCTTGAGTTGAAAAATACCATCAACACAATGGTGGATCAGCTTAACTCATTTGCGTCGGAAGTAACGCGCGTGGCATTGGAAGTAGGTACGGAAGGTAAACTCGGTGGTCAGGCAAAAGTGCAGGGTGTGGGTGGTACATGGAAAGACCTGACGGATTCTGTAAACCAGATGGGTTCCAATCTTACCGCACAGGTACGTAACATCGCCGAAGTAACAACGGCCGTGGCGAAAGGAGATCTTTCCCGGAAGATCACCGTTGATGTAAAAGGTGAGATCCTTGAATTGAAGAATACCATCAACACGATGGTGGATCAGCTCAACTCATTTGGTTCCGAGGTATTCCGTGTGGCACGTGAGGTGGGCTCCGAAGGACAGCTCGGAGGTCAGGCAGATGTGCCTGGTGTGGAAGGTCTTTGGAAAGATCTGACAGATTCGGTAAATAAAATGGCATCGAATCTTACTTCGCAGGTTCGTAACATCGCGGAAGTAACAACAGCTGTGGCAAACGGTGACTTGTCGCGTAAGATTGAAGTGGATGTAAAAGGTGAGATCCTTGAATTAAAGAATACGATCAATACGATGGTGGAGCAGCTTCGTGGTTTCGCATCGGAAGTAACGCGTGTGGCGCGTGAGGTTGGTACGGAAGGAAAACTCGGCGGTCAGGCAAACGTACCCGGTGTGGCCGGTACATGGAAAGATCTGACTGATTCCGTAAACCAGATGGCATCCAATCTTACGAACCAGGTGCGCAACATCGCCGAAGTGGCTATCGCCGTGGCAAACGGTGATATGTCAAGAAAGATCACAGTGGACGTACGCGGTGAGATCCTTCAACTGAAAGAAACACTGAACACAATGGTGGATCAGCTTCGTGCGTTTGCATCGGAAGTAACACGTGTGGCGCGTGAAGTGGGTACAGATGGTAAACTCGGCGGTCAGGCATTCGTTCCGGGTGTTGCCGGCACATGGAAAGATCTGACCGACTCCGTGAATCAGATGACAGGTAACCTTACAGACCAGGTACGTAATATCGCGGAAGTAACAAAAGCGGTGGCATCGGGTGACTTAACAAAGAAAGTAACCATTGACGTAAAAGGTGAGATCTTCGACTTGAAGAATACCATCAACACAATGGTGGATCAGCTCAACTCTTTCGCATATGAGGTAACGCGTGTAGCACGTGAAGTAGGTACCGATGGCAAACTCGGCGGTCAGGCGGAAGTGCAGGGTGTAGCTGGTACATGGAAAGATCTGACCGACTCGGTGAACATGATGGCGTCCAACCTTACCAACCAGGTTCGTGGTATTGCAAAAGTTGTAACAGCTGTGGCAACCGGCAATCTCAAACAAAAACTCTCGATCGTTTCCCGCGGTGAGGTGGCACAACTGATCGATACGATCAATGAAATGATCGACACACTCGCTGTATTTGCAGACCAGGTAACAACCGTGGCACGTGAGGTGGGTGTTGAAGGAAGATTGGGTGGTCAGGCAAACGTACCCGGTGCATCCGGTACCTGGAAAAACCTGACTGAAAACGTAAACCAGCTCGCAGAAAACCTTACCACACAGGTTCGTTCCATCTCCGAAGTGGCTTCCGCAGTAACAAAAGGTGACCTTACGCAGATGATCCTTGTACAGGCGAAAGGTGAGGTGGAGGAATTGAAAGATACCATCAACCAGATGATCGCAAACCTGAAACAAACAACGCTGCGTAACCAGGAACAGGATTGGCTGAAATCAAACCTTGCGAAGTTCACACAAATGCTGCAGGGACAAAAGGACCTGAACACGGTAACACGGCGCATCCTCTCCGAGCTTGCACAGGTGGTGAATGCTCAGAAAGGTATGTTCTATATCCTTTCGCAAAATGAAGCCACAAAAAATCAAACCCTCAAACTATTTGCAGCATATGCATTCGGCGAAGAAGTTGAAGCATCACGGGAGTTCGCTTTAGGCCAGGGATTGGTCGGACAGGTTGCAATCGAAAAAGAAAGGATCCTTCTGACCAACATTCCAAAGAACTATATCAAGATCGGTTCAGGATTGGGCAAGGCCTCCCCCGTCAACCTCATCGTTCTTCCCGTGTTGTTTGAAAAAGAGATCAAGGCGGTGATTGAGCTTGCATCGTTTGATACATTCAGTGAAACACACCTTGACTTCTTAAGCCAGCTCACCGAAAGTATCGGTATTGTATTAAATACGATCGAAGCGAATACTCGTACCGAAAGCCTCCTCGAACAATCACAATCACTCACTGATGAATTAAGGAGAACCAATGAAGAACTCCAGGATAAAGCGCATCTTCTGGCAAAACAAAAAGAAGAAGTGGAAGCCAAAAACAAGGAAGTAGAAGAGGCCAGATTATCACTGGAAGAAAAAGCCGAACAGTTACAACTTACATCCAAGTACAAATCGGAGTTCCTCGCGAACATGTCGCATGAGTTGCGTACACCATTGAACTCGTTGCTGATCCTTGCGCAACAGCTCTACGAAAATCATGAAGGCAATCTTTCCGATAAACAGGTCAGCTATGCAAAGACCATTCACAGCTGCGGTGATGACCTGATCCAACTGATCAATGACATCCTCGACCTCTCGAAGATCGAATCAGGTTATATCTCTACAGACTTTACCAATCTTGCATTCCGGGATATTATCAATTTTGTTGAAACGACCTTCAAACATATTTCCGAAAATAAAAATCTTCGTTTCAAAATTGAACTGGATGAACATCTTCCGGCAGATCTTGAAACGGATGCGCAGCGCCTTAACCAGATCCTCAAGAATCTTCTTTCCAATGCCTTCAAGTTTACAGAAAAAGGAGAAGTTCGTTTCAGGATCTATGAATCCAATGATCGCCGCTGGAGACTGATCAATCCGAATCTCGAAAACGCAAGAAAAGTTGTGGCATTCGAGATCCAGGATACGGGCATTGGTATCAGCAAAGACAAACAGAATATCATCTTCGAAGCATTCCAGCAGGCAGAAGGTTCCACCAGTCGCAAGTATGGCGGTACCGGTCTTGGTCTTTCTATCAGCCGTGGCCTTGCAGATCTTCTTGGCGGTTCAATCGAGTTGGAAAGCGAAGCAGGGCGCGGAAGTACGTTTACCCTGTATCTTCCGATCGACTACAATCCCCCGGCAATCACTAAACGCGAAAAGCAAAGCAGCCTGCAGGTAAGTGAATACAAACTGGCAGACGGAAGAACCGCGATCAGTGATCTTTTGCAATCGGTTCCTACCATCAAGGTCAATGAAACAAAGGATCTGGATGCAATGAATGAGATCATCAATGAGACGGGTGATGACCGAACGAATATAGCTACAGGAGATCGCGTGGTACTGGTTATCGAAGATGATCTCCGCTTTGGCAAGATCATGATCGAAAAGGCACATGAGATGGGACTGAAAGTGGTGATCGCAACAAGTTTCGGACACGTATTCGACCTTGTGAATAAATATAACCCGATCGCGATCACACTGGATGTGAAATTACCGGATGCCAGCGGTTGGAGAATTCTTGATCTGTTCAAAAATGACATCACGCTTCGCCATATTCCTGTGCATCTTATCTCCGGCGAAGAGAACAGGTTACTTGCAATGCATCGCGGTGCAAAAAGTTTCCATCTGAAGCCGTTAAAAGCAGAGGCTATGGACAATCTGTTCAACGATATCGCTTCTTACGGACAGGGCGAACAGAAACGTTTGCTGGTGGTGGAGGACAACGAACTCGACTCTTCAAGGATCGCAAGTATGCTTGACAATAATGGCATTACGATCGACATCGTTGGCTCCGGAACACAAGCATTGGAAAAGGTAAAAGATAATGTTTACGACGGTATTATTGTCGACTATATGCTGCCGGATATTGGGGGGCTTGAACTGGTAACAGAGATCGCCGGCATCCGCAAGACACAACCAGTAATGATCTATTCGGCAAGAGATTTCTCGTCCAAAGAAAGGACACAGCTGAAACAGTATTCAAGCAGGATTTTATTAAAAGATGTGAACTCGCTGGACCTGCTTCTCGACGAGATCGTGCTGCTGTTGCATATCGATCACAAGACACTGATATCCGAACATCAGAAACTGATCGAAAACCTGCGTTCCAAAAATGATGTACTAACAAATAAGAAAGTACTGGTGGTAGATGATGATGTACGCAATCTTTTTGCATTGACCACGGCATTTGAACGGTATAGTGTCAATACGATCACCGCAGAAAGCGGGCAGGAAGCCATGCGCATACTGGAAGACAATAACGATGTCGATATTGTACTGATGGATATCATGATGCCGGAAATGGACGGATATGAAACAACACAAAAGATCAGAAGGGAACATAAAAATACCAGTCTTCCTATCATCGCCGTAACAGCTAAAGCAATGAAAGGTGACCGGGAAAAATGTATCGAAGCCGGGGCATCTGATTATATTACCAAACCAGTTAAAATAGATCAGTTGCTTTCTTTGATGCGCATCTGGCTCTACAAATAATGAACAATGAAGCCCAATGCCAAACATCCGCCTAAGTCTGATATCAAGATACTCGTGGTAGACGATCGCGAAGACAATCTTTTTTCCATCGAGGCCATTCTGGAAAAAGATAATTACACGATCATCAAAGCGAATTCAGGAAAAGCGGCTTTAAAAATATTACTGCAGCAACACGACTTCTCTCTGATCCTGATGGACGTGCAGATGCCAGACCTGAATGGGTTTGAAACAGCCACGATCATCTATGAAAGAGATAAGCTGAAAGACATTCCCATCATCTTCATCACCGCACATGATTATGGTGAAGACATTATTTTCAAAGGGTACCGTTCGGGAGGAGTTGACTATATCTACAAGCCTATCAATCCGGATCTGTTGCGCGTGAAAGTAGGCGTATTCGTAGAGCTTTACCGGAAGAATTACCAGCTGATGCTGCATGAACAGAAATTGCTTGCAGCCAATCGTTCTTTACAAAAGGAAATTGAAGAACGGAAAGCATCTGAAGAAAAAGTGCGTTTACTGAATGCGAGACTTGTAGAGAACAACCTGCAGTTAAAGGAGATCAATGAAGAACTGGATCAGTTCGCGTATGTTGCTTCGCATGACCTGCAGGAACCGCTCAGGAAGATCCAGGTATTCAGCGATAGAATCCTGATGACACAAAAGCAGGACGAAGAAACAGAAAAATATTTCAGGAAGATCATCAGTTCATCTCAGCGAATGCAATCGCTGATCAATGACCTGCTCAGCTTTTCACGCCATTCGGCCAGTTCTTCTGACTTTAAAATGGTTGATCTGAATGAACTGATAAAGGAGGCGCTGGTAGAACTGGAAATAAAGATCGAGAAGAGTAAAGCGATCATCCACTCAGATGAATTGCCAACAATCTGTGCAATTCCCAGTTTGATCAGGCAATTATTTTATAACCTGATCAGCAATGCGCTGAAGTTCCGCAAGGCAGACGAACCTGCAAGCGTTACGATCTCATCCAAAAAGATCGAAGATCCCGAAGGACATTCGCCATCTTATGAGATCACGGTAAACGACAAAGGAATCGGTTTTGATCCTCAATACGCCGGCGATATTTTCCGTGTATTCAAACGGCTGCATAGCTATCACGATTTTGAAGGATCGGGAATCGGTCTGTCGATCTGTAAAAAGATCGTCGATAAACACAATGGCACCATTCGCGCCGAAAGTGAAACAGGGAGAGGTGCAAGCTTTATCATTAGTCTGCCGGAAAAGCAGGAAAGCGGAAATGGCGTCAGCGTGGAAGTTTCGTAGGTTTCAAAGGTTACATTGACCAATGTCTTATAATCTGCTTGTCGCGTCCGCCCGCCGTAGCGAAGCGAAGGAGGACAACTTACGTGAAGCGAAAGTTTGATATGCGCCCATAATAATCTGCCAATTGCAGACGCGACCGATTTTAAACAGTTCACACCCCAAATTCCACGTTTCAGTGATTTTCGGGTTTATGATGATGATTATTAATGTTGCTTCGCAAAAATCATTTTCACCCGTTATACAATCATCTAATGAAATTTCTATTAGCTGCCAGTCCCTTGTTACTGGCTTCCACAGCTTTTACCCAGCAGGATACGGTAAAGATCACCACAAATACGGTCAATACCAAAGTGCTCAAAAAAGGTACGAACCGTTATCTCGTTTATTTTAAAATGGGTAAAGACAGCAGCCGCAGCCGTTACCAGATCTGGAACCGGACTGTTGACTATCTCGATTACCAGGGGAAGAAAGCAATCGCTGTTACGCAGGAATGGGAAGACAATACGAAGATCGTCCACAAGGTTTACTCAGTATGTGATGAAAAGACTTTTGCTCCGTTCTTTCAGCAAAGCGAATGGGTTGGCCGCATCAACACTAAATTCGATTTCCTTACAAAACAGGGGTATCTTAACGATACCTTACTGACCAGCACAGATACAAGTCGTATTAAAAAACTAATGTACGAAGGGTTTCAGCAGGCCCTCGATCAATATACGTTGAACTGGCATCTTGATCTGGAGGTATTCCCCGTTCTTCCATATAAAAACGACAGAACCTTTCTGATCAATTTTTATGATCCGGGGTCGAGTGCTCCAAAGCTTCAGGCGTACACTGTTACTGGTAGCGCGAAACTGATTGGTTACGATAATCAGGAGATCGATTGCTGGTTGCTCTCGCATACAGGCACTAACAACAAAGAAGTATTCTGGGTCAGCAAAAAAACCAAAGAAGTATTAAAACTGGAACAGCAATTCGGAGAATTGTACAGGTATAAAATTAAGCTTGGCTTTAGCGTCTGAGTATACTGAGTAACATTATGGATTACGCGGACTATCATCCTGCGGGATGTAATTCGCGTAATCCATCTTTATGACTTGTTTATTGCCCTGGCAATTGCCTTTTTCTCAGTTTTGACAGTTATACCTTTAAACTGTTTGGGGATTTTCGCAAGTAATCTCGCTGTAAGATTTTGTACAAAGATGACAATGTATGCTGATTTTCCGGAGCCTTTAATGCCCGCTCCAATCACTCCCCGCTGATCTTTCAGCTGGTTGAAAAGTTCGCGTTTAACTGTTGTGATGGCCGCCATCAGGTAAAATTATAGAATTCTGACAGAAAAGGTATCCAATACTTCTCCTATGGGTGTGGCGAAAGTGGTGCCATCATCCGTGCCCGCGAATAAAAGGCCAACTGCCTGCATCGTATCTTTCTGATAAATAAGCGCGCCGGAATCTCCCGCGTCACAAAACATTGTTCCCCGATTACCTTTTACTTCAAACTGATCAATAAAATCAACTGCCTTGCCATCGAAGTCGACTTGTATATCAAGATTGCGCGTGGTAATGCGGCCCCTGGTATGGCCGGTACTGCGTCCAAGTTTTTCCACTTTCATCCCGTTCACAGGATCAATAACACCGTTGATCTTTTTTTTACCGAATGCAAAATCATATTTCATCTCAGGTAATACTTCGGCAATCGCAGCATCCATACGATTAAGTCCGGAACGTTCGAGTTCTACGAGATAAGATAATTCAGCAATGATATCTTTTGTTTTCTTTCCTCCATCCATCAAACCCGGCTGAAGGATCTCATCTTTATATTTGCCACGATTACTGTTTGCCAGCACATGATTATTGCTGAGAATGTAGATCTTCTTTTTTTCGTCCTCTACAAAACAGCCCAATGTGCCAGCGGTCACTTTATAATGTGCAATCGATATTCCCGGAAATGCCGGTCTGTGCAAACCAGCCGGAGTGCGAAATTTGATCAACCCTGTTTCTTCGATCACAATATCAGCAGCAGGCATTCCGTAAAACTTTGACAAGGCAGAAGGTGTTAAACGAAGTTTATCCCGCGTCAGCACTTTCACAAAACTATCACCATTTGATTTCTGTCCTATCCCCACTCCATTTACACTTTCCATCAATGATTTCTGTAAGCTGCTTCCTGTCGGTGAAACAGACGGGCTAAAAGAAATAATCCGCTTTGCGGATTTGATCGTTTTCAAAAAAACAGATGCGATTGCCTGTTTAATATTGAGAGCTGTTGAAAAATCCATGCAGTACGGGGTTAAGGATGAGTCTAAGATAGAAGTTTAAATCTTCAAAATCTTATCGCGGCCGCATGAAAACTTTTGAGGTTTTCCGGATAAATGACAGGGATAAGATATACGGCATAAAAGCAGCGGTCGTGCTAAAAAATAAATGGCCTTTAGGATCGCTTAAGCGGCTATACGTCCGCGATCGGCAACCCGAAATAAAAGAGGCTGTCCCACGCTTGTGAAGACAGCCTCTTTTATTTCCAGATAAGCCAACTGTAATTATTTCGAAATGGTGATCGTTTGTTTTTTTGCAGCCTTACGCGGTTTGCCGTTAGTACCGAGCAGTGGCGTCATACGTGGCGCCGTCAGCGTGATCCTTTCTTTTACCTGATCTGCAATAAACGAACTTTCAGGTGCCACGTTCACATTGTTCACACTGACCTGACCATCTACCCCGATCTCATAGTCGATCAGTACAGAATACGTTCCATTCTTTACTTTTTTAGAATTCACCACATCTGTTCTGAGCGTAGTGGTGAATTCCTCCATGTAATCTTTCCAAAGCTCATTATTATCACGTGGAGCTGCGGCTATGGGGTTGCCGGCAGAGTCGATCGATGGCCTGGCGGCAGCCGTATTATTGCCTCCGGGTAATACATTCGTAGTTCTTGGAACGCTGCCATCAGGTGTAACGGCCGTGGTCACAATATTGCCGGCCGCATCGAGTGACGCTGTTACCACCTGCGCCGTTTCCACAACGGGCGCCGGCTTCTTGCGTACAGATGTATCAATCTTGGTAGACAGATCATCCGATTTACGGACCACCGATCCGGTGTCTGATTTCAGTTTACCATTGAACAAAGTTTCTTTCAGCGACTGGGCTTTTACAGACAAGCCCGCAGTCAGCAGAGCCAGGACAAGAACCGGTTTCATAACAGTATAATTATTTGCGATTTGAGTATATCATTCCGATGATGCCAGAGATCAGCAATTTACATCAATCATCACTCCAATTTCGTGCAATTTAAGTTGTAACCGTGTTAGTGTCTTCACAATTACTTCAGATCAAAATCGAAACAAATTGATTAGATACAAGTTAAGAAAGATATCTCAAATAATAACCGAAATAAAAACAGTCGTTAGGGGCCGTTCATCTAAAAGAAGGTTTACTTAAAGTAAAAATTTCAGTGCCGGTTCTTATGCAATCATTTTCCCCGGAAACACAGGGTTTGTCTAAAATATTACAACCGGCAGGGACAGCAACGAAAACGCCAAAGCTTCCGGAACCTCACTGCGGCCTGCTGATTGCAGGCGAATGTTTTTTAAACCCGGTGCACAGCCAGAGACCGGCATCCTCACACCGCACTCAATAAATCTGCTCCAAAAAAATGAGGCCCCGACACGCGGAAGCCTCATCGACATTATGCTAAATGTCTTCATCAGGGTACAGGAGCAAGCGGTGCGTCCTTTATTCCCACCGGCCAGATACCGGGGGTTGGCACACTCACGCCTTTGTTAGAACCCCTCAATTTGTTGTCGGCACCGAAGTAGTAAAGTGGCCAGCCCTTATAGGTCAACTGCTTTTTGCCAAAAACAGTGATAGTGCCAAACAAGGTTTTATCCAGCGTGGATGGCACTACCACCTGATCGGTTTCATAGATCGGCCAGACACCATTATTAGAAAAATCGGCGGCCGTAAAATTGTTTTTATCCTGCTTGTCTTTAGAGAAAGTATAGATGGTCGCTCCTTTTGCGTCTGTAAAATATAAGGTCTTGCCGGTTCCTTCCACATAAGCGTTGGTATAACTTTTCCCGTCGTTGCCAATCAGCTGTGTATTCAGCAAACGGATCGTATAATCGGGTTTGGCCACATGCCAGATCCCTCCTATCCCTTCGCCGTTGTTTTCACCCGCACCTTCAGGAGTATTAGAACCGCCAATCGCCGGCGCGTAATAATACAGCGGCCAGCCTTTATAAGTCGTTTGTTTTCCCGCCGTGGTGCTAACGGTACCAAAATCTGCCAGATCCAGACCAGCTCCTACCAGCGTTTGTGTCAGGTTATCATCTGCATAAAATATCGGCCACAAGGCCGCGCAGCCTCCTGTGCAATTATTTTCTCCGTTGAAGTCGTTCGCAAAACTGTAAAGTGTACGATTTGAGTTATCAGTTAAAATACTACCAAGCGCTGCATCACTTCTCAGCTGCACTTTTGCCTGTGCAGCCGGCGGAGCATCATCATCATCGTCGCTGCAGGACGAAAGAAACACCGTTGCAAAGATTGCCATCGTTAAGACAAAGAATGACCTGGAGCTTTTTCTGCATAAAAAAGCCCGGCCATGATCAGGGATCGTCATGGTTTAATTTTTAGCGTGAGTAATTAAAAGGTGGCGTAACGTTGAATCGGAGAAAAGGAATGAACAGTTGCCTGTACGGAAGTTTTATTTGAATTGGGTAGCCGATGGCAGATGGACGCCTATTGTCATCCTCGGACTGCAGACGGTCAGTGAGAAAATGTGGTAGTACGGGGTCATTGAAATGCGGAGAAATGATGAAGGCTGGATGTGAATGGAGGAACATCGAAAGATCAGTTGATTTATCCGGATAGTTCTTTATTATGATTATATTTAGTGAAGACTATCTTAAAACTAGCCATGCTTAAATCATTGACCTGCATCGCAGCATTCCTATTAACAGCACTTGCTGGAAAATCTCAGGGAGAACCTGAGACATTTATGAAAACGCTTTACAATTCTTTTGAGAAAAGAGATTCTGCTTTATTTCTTTCACTCTATTTTTTCCCCGATGATCTCTTTAAGGTCTTTGCAACCGGGACGGAAGACGAAAACAAATCCATTAACCGCCGGCCGCCGGACCCGTCTAATGTACAATACAGACTCGCTATTACACAACATGTTTTTAATCGGATCCTTTATCAGATTGACTCATCTATAGTAGATGATACTATCACAATTTTTGGAGGAATGAAATACGAGATCGTCAAATCTCCCGACATACTTTATCCGTCTTTACGTGGTGAATTATTTTTTGCAAGTGGTTCGAGATATTACAGCCTGACGGTTAATGAAGCTGTTTTTATCTTCAATAAATGGAAACTTACAGCACTTGGAGACATGAGCGTCGTGAATGATACAAGTATGTTTTCAGAAGATGCTATAAAAATTTCAGCTTTTGGATCTTTTAATAATACAAAGGTTCAATTTAAAGATATAAAACTGGAGGTAGTTGATGTTTTACCGCCTCCTCCGCCGCCGCGGCCAAAGAAGGTAAAAGCAGCTGGACCAAAGAAATGATCAGCTTTTTGTTGTGATGTTATAACCCTGGCAAGGAACAATAAGCAGAAGAAGGCCTCCGGCAAACATCGCAGTTCCTTTAATTTTTTTAACCTGCTCAAGTAACAGCCGTCTGTCAAACCTTTATAAGTACTAGTGTAGTTATTTAGCCCCTTAAGCTGAGTCGAATGCCGTAAATTGACGAACATCTTCTTCTAAATATAAAAACACCGCAATAATCTCCCGAAACGGGTGGCTTCTGTAAAATCTAGCGTGATCCTTCAGAGACGACAAGCAACATCGCTATTACAAACCACCCCCACAAAATTTGCAGGGGTGGTTGAGTGCCCAAGACTGGAACAATACTATTATAATTAATTATTTAGTAATCAATAAATTATAACAAACAAATGGATTGTAAGTAACAATGGAGTACCAAAAAATGCAAATGCTTGCCTTTCGGCCTGAAACACTCTCCTCTTACAATTCTTATTCGTTCCATCCGAACACCTCATAAGATCCATCTTGCCGCCTCCTAACATCCTGGTTACTCCTGGCTTTTATAGAGGGACTGGGATTCCTCCCGTCCAGGACAATAGATGTTTTTAACGTCAATCAAAAACTAAAGTTCTACCGCCATGAGTTCGCGGCCAAGATCATGTAGGGCCGTTTCAATTTTTTTTGTTTGCGTTGCACGGGGCTTTTTAAGACCGCTGGCGTAGTGCTGGATCTGCCGTTGGTTTATACCCGTCAGTTTCTCAAACGCCGAGTTCGTGAAAATCCCTTTATAATACTTAAGCAGGCTCTCCGTGTCAAACTTATAAACCAACTGATACTCTTTATTCAGGAACGAAGGACGATTTTTTTTGTCAAAAGATTTCATTGTTTCAATACTGTCAAGTACATCCTGCTTACATTCCTGCACCGTATTTCCGCCCCCGGTAATGCCTTTTTCATTTTCCGCATAAGCCCAGTAACCGTCCTTGTTTTTTTCGATAATGATTTTGATCGTTTTCATTGCTCAGCTTTTATTATTTAAGTTGGGGTCACAGACCCATTTCTTTTCTTAGTTTCTTTTCAAGGCCCTTACCCAGTTCTTTTGATCCATGATTGGGTACAGTGACCTGCCTGCCATCTTTTTCATAAATCTCATGGCTACCTTTCCCATGCCTTCGGAAGACCCAACCTTTCCGCTTGATCTCGCGGATAAATTCATTCGACTTCATAAAGAACTTGCTTTTGATTGACAGATCAAAGGTAGTAAAATTAATACTTATTTGAAAATTAAAAAGAATTTTAATACTTTGGCAATACCGCCAATACCTTATTCATGAAGCGATATATTGCCCTCGTACTATTTCTCATTCCCCACATGCACGGGATAGCTCAACTTGAAGTGCTCGAATCCCCTAAAGAAATTGTTGTCGGCCAGATAAAACTTGGAGGCGCTTTAGCTGCCAAACCCAGTTATACCATAGACAGCGATGCAGATACCCTATACAGCCTGTTATACCGTCATGCCGGATATGAATATGTAACGAGTTTTGAAGAAGTTAAATTCAACGCCGATAAACAAACACTGGATCAGCTATATTCTTTAATGATGTCCGTGTTCACAAAAGAGAATTCAAAAAACAAAGAATATTAAGTTGAAATGATGCTGGGCACCACCCCGGTGATCATTTCTTCCCGCCGGTCTATGGGGATAACGGGTGTGATGTTTTTTACAAGTAAAGGATACACTATCCTCTCCAAAAATCAGGTCAACAAACTTTTTGGGAAAAAAGATTAAATATTCATTATTAACCTCTCATCAAAATCTTAACTATGAATCTGCAAGAAAATCTCCTTGTATTGATCATTGCCTTTGCCATTTGGGCTATTGTAATGTATCTCCTCATTTCAAGCTCTGTGAGAAACGCCAACAAAGAAATTCTATATTACGTCAAAATGCAGTACCGGTCTTATCTCTTCAGCTTACGCAAAGCCGGGTCAGGTGCGCATTTACCAGTATCTTGTCTGTATTAATCTTTGCAGACCATAAACATTCTCAACGCATGCCATCACTTCAGGCCCTTCGGGACCGCTACATCCGGCTCAATGACGACTTTAACGTCCTCACTTCAAAACACAAACCTGCCACGGAAGAACAGATACACGCATTTGAACATGCGGTCAATCTTAAACTTTCTCAGGATGTCAGACAATTCCTCACCGGACTCGGCCAACTCATCATTGAAGTAAAAGAAGACGTATGGGCAAGACCCAAAGAAATGGAAATGCTCCAAATGTGGAAGTTCGGATATGGCTTCTATGTGTTCGGACTCAGCCAGGAACCAGGCGTTCCCGAATGGATGACGTACGATTATTATTTTGACGAAAAAGAAACTCCCGAAAAGGGCCAGATGTTCTTTCAGCGAAGCGGCAACAGCTATCGCGCTTATATCCTCAATGGAAAGATCACCATCGAATATGACCATTACGGCGAAGACACGGAACCATTCGGTGGAAACCTGTTTGACTTCCTGATCGCAGAAACTGAAAAACTGGAAACAGATTATAAGCGATACCTGAGTGGAGAAGAATAAAAGAAGAAACACACCACAACTAGTCAACATTTTATCCACGGTTTTTCCGCCAGCCGGAAAACGCCACATGCCCGCAGGGATTCCGGCGTCCAATACTCTTCCCTGAATGTGCAGGTTGAAGAGGTGTGAAACGTTTTACAGGTCACCTGAACTTATAGAAATCCCTGGAATCCTTAAACCCGCTAGCGCTGAAAAAAACGTTTTGACTATATTTGAATTTATCAACCAAAACTAAACAGTTAAGGCTTATGATTTACCGACGCCTCTCAGGCTTTGCATTATTCTTATGCTTTTTCCTTGCCGGTTTTTCCCAATCAACGCCGCAGGCCAACTACGCACTGGCTGCACGGTTCTCTCCAACGAAAGTGAATAAAATGCTGTTCAGCACAAGTGTGGACCCGCACTGGCTGAAACTCAGTGACCGCTTCTGGTATACATACGAAAACCGCGAGGGAAAGAACTGGTATATCGTTGACGCATTGAAAGGATCAAAACGCCCGATGTTCGATCCGGTCAAACTCGCCGCCGAGATCACCCGAATTGTAAAAGATCCGTTTGACGGACAACATCTTCCAATAACCAACCTCAAGTTCACCACTGATGAGAACAGCGTGCGCTTCGAGATCCTGAGCACACTCGACGAAGAGAAAAAAGATACTTCCAAAACCCAGGGAGCGGCAGGCGCAGGACGCAGGGGCGGTGCAGGAGGAAGAGCGGGCGCACCAGGAGCAGGAACCGCTGCGAAATCCAAAAAGACTTTCTTCTTTGAATATAATCTTAACACCGGCATATTGACCGAGCTGAAAGATTATGAGAAGCCAAAGGAAAATGCCATGTGGGCATCATTCTCGCCAGACAGGAAATTCATTTTCTTCTCGCGCAAAAACAATCTTTATTACATGGACAGTGCCAACTACAGTAAAGCACTGGTTAAAGATGACGACAGCACGATCGTAGAAACCCCGCTCACAAAAGATGGCGAAGAGAATTACAGCTATGGTGGTGGCGGCAACGAAACAAATGTTGATAAAGAAAAAAACAAAGACAAACGCAAAGGCATTTACCTGCTCTGGTCCAGAGATGGCCGTTATTTCACGATCTCACGTACAGACAACCGCCAGGTAAAAGATCTTTGGGTGATCAATAGCATTGCCGAGCCAAGACCAACACTCGAAACATACAAATATCAGATGCCCGGTGAAAAAGAAGCACCACAGCGCGAAGTGTATCTGTTCGATTTTCAGAATAAAACAAACAAAAAGATCAACGTTGCCGCGTTCAAAGACCAGGAGATCGGCCTCTGGAGCGCACCGCCTTTGCAGAAAGAAAGAGATGACGAAAGACGTGCTTCCTTCTGGCAGGGAACGAATGATAAATTCTATCTCAGCCGCACCAGCCGCGATCTGAAACGGATCGACCTTTGCGTGGTTGATATCAACAGCGATTCGGCAAGAGTACTCGTGCCTGAAAGACTGAACACCTATGTTGAGAACCGCCGTGTAGGTCTTGTCAATGGTGGAAAGGAACTCATTCAATGGAGTGAAGCTGATGGCTGGGCTCATTTTTATCTCTATGATGAAAATGGTAAACTGAAAAACCAGATCACCAGCGGCGCTTTCCACTGCGAAGACATTGAAGGCATCGATGAAAAGAACCGCGTACTGTACTTCACTGCCAATGGCCGCGAAGCAAATGAAGATCCATACTTTCTCCACTTATACCGTGTGAATTTTGACGGATCGGGTCTGAAACTGCTGAACCCCGGCAATTATGATAACAGCAGCAGCCTGGATGATAACAGCCGCTATTTTGTAAATACCTATTCACGCGTGAACACAGCCCCTGTTTCTGTATTGCAGGACGCAATGGGTAAAGTGATCATGACGCTGGAAACAACCGATATGAGTGGTCTCTTTGAAGCCGGTTACAAATTCCCCGAACCGTTCAAAGTGAAAGCCGCTGATGGTTATACCGATCTCTATGGAGTGATGTACAAGCCATTTGATTTTGACAGCACAAAGAAATATCCCATCATCGAATACGTTTATCCCGGCCCGCAAACAGAGGCGGTGAACAAAGCATTTGGCAAGAGCATGGACAGGATCGATCGTCTTGCGCAAATGGGCTTTGTCGTGATCACAGTCGGAAACCGTGGTGGTCACCCAAGCCGTAGCAAATGGTATCACAACTATGGTTATGGCAACCTGCGTGATTATGGTTTGGCCGATAAAAAAGCGGCGATTGAACAACTGAGCTATCGTTATAAATATATCGATGTTGACAAAGTTGGTATCCACGGCCATAGCGGCGGAGGCTTTATGAGCACAGCCGCCATGCTGGTTTACCCTGATTTCTTTAAAGTGGCCGTGAGCAGTGCGGGTAACCATGAGAACAATATCTACAATCGCTGGTGGAGTGAAAAACACAATGGTGTAAGAGAGCAGGTCGGCGATAAGGGTGATACCTCGTTTGTATACGCCATCGAAAAGAATCCGGAGCTCGCTAAAAATCTTAAAGGACACCTGATGCTTAGTCATGGTGATATCGACAACAACGTTCATCCTGCCAATACGATCCGCATGATGAATGCATTGATCAAAGCCAACAAAAGGTTTGAATTCGTCATGCTGCCCGGCCAACGCCACGGCTTTGGTGTAATGACCGAATATTTTTTCTGGAGATCATGCGATTTCTTTGCGCAACATCTGTTGGGCGCTGTTCCAAATTCGGTGAACATCGAAGAGATGGACAGGGAAGTGGAGCAGGGCGGAGGAAGATCGGGTAGTGTGTCGGCGCCTGACGAAGAAGAATAGCTGGTCAGGAAGTTTGGGAGGTTTCGAAGGTTTGATAAGTTGTTAGCCGGTTGGCCGGATGCTGATTCACAACAGGCTATTTCATACAACAACTAACTTATTACAGAAACCTCGCAACCTCTCAAACTTTTCAAACCTCCAAAACCTATCTGCCCCCGAACGCGTAGCTTTGCCCCATGAAGTCAACCTTTAATTACGGTACAGAACAACTGACCGTTTCCAGAACGATTGCCATTGCCAATGGTCAGATCAAAGGCCGGCTGGATGATAAAGCCACAAAAAAAATAAATGCCAGCCATGATCACGTAAAAGAAATCGTGGCTGCCAATAAAACGGTTTACGGAGTAAACACAGGTTTTGGCATTCTCGCTAATACACCCATCTCCGAGGATGATACCGCCACGCTTCAATATAAAATTCTGCAAAGTCATAGTGTGGGAGTAGGAGAACCGATCCCGGACCAGGTGGCGAAGATCATGCTCATCACCAAGGTGCAGGCACTCGCGCAGGGATTCAGTGGTGTGCAATTATCAACGCTTGAACGCATCATCTGGCACATCGACAATGATGTGATCCCAATTGTGCCGGAAAAAGGAAGTGTTGGCGCTTCGGGAGATCTTGCACCATTATCACATTTATTTCTGCCATTGATCGGGTTGGGCGAATGTACTTACCAGGGTAAGCGTGTTTCCACAGCGGAAGTCTTCCGCAGGGAAAACATGCAGCCTATCAACCTGGGCCCGAAAGAAGGACTCGCACTGATCAATGGTACGCAATTCATTCTTGCATTTGCGGTGAAGGCTGTTGAGCGTATGCATAACTGCCTCGAAGCCGCAGACGTCATCGGTGCAATGAGCCTGGAAGCATTGACAGGTACCAAAGCTCCTTTTGATGCACGCCTGCATGAGCTGCGCCCTTATAATGGCAACAAGCTTGTCGCGCAGCGTCTTCGCCTGCTGCTGGATGGATCGGACATTATGCAGAGCCATATCGATTGTGGCCGCGTGCAGGATCCCTATTCACTCCGTTGTATGCCGCAGGTACACGGGGCCAGCCGCAATGCATGGCTGCATTTAAAGGAACTGACAGAAATAGAATTAAACGCCGTTACAGATAACCCGATCATCCTCGGCGCAGACGATACGATCAGCGGTGGCAATTTCCACGGTCAGCCAATGGCTTTACCGCTTGACTATGCCTGTTTCGCGGGAGCAGAGATCGGTAATATCTCCGATAGAAGATGTTACCTCTTGCTTGAGGGAAAATGGGGACTGCCTATGCTGCTTATGAACAATGTAGGACTAAACAGTGGCTTCATGATCCCGCAATACACCACTGCCGCACTTGTAACGGAAAATAAAACACTTTGCTTTCCTGCCAGCGCCGACAGCATTCCCACTTCACTGGGCCAGGAAGACCATGTGAGCATGGGCAGTATCAGCGGACGCAAGCTGAATAAAGTGCTGGATAACCTCGAATACATTTTAGCCATCGAATTATTGAGCGCCTGCCAGGCGATCGAATTCAGAAGACCATTGAAAAGTTCCGCTTTACTTGAATCCGCACACGACAGCGTTCGCGCGCAGGTCAGCTTTGCGGAAGAAGACAGGATCTTTGCCGAAGATATTAATAGAGTGGCGGGGATGATCAAAGACTTTTCATTTGTGAATGGAGTAAACGAATCTGCGAGGAAAAAGGGAGTGGAACTGAATAAAGAATATAACGTGTTTGATGTATAAGAAATGCTTCAGACAATGCCTGTCAGACATCCCTGTAAACTTCCGGCTTTATCCGTCAAGTTCCTTAAATTTGGCGCTTCCTTATTTCATGGCAGATCTGATCCAAATTGTCCGAAAAATTGAACTGTACTCCACCCGGTAGCCTTTATATCCGCTTATTCCTGCTGTTAACAGTGGTGGTAACGCGTACGCATTTTGTACTGGCCCAACCGGTCCAATACCGCTTCAATACGATCGGGCTGAACCGTGGCCTGTCAAACAGCCGCATCACTGCCATCACAAAAGATCAGCAAGGATTTCTGTGGTTTGGAACGGCATCAGGGCTTAACCGGTTTGATGGCTATGATTTCAAGATCTTTCAGCACCGGGAAGGCGATACTGCCTCAATTAATGACAGCTTTATCGACAAGGTTGTGGAAGGTCCTTCGCATTCGCTTTGGGTGTACACCCCGAAAGGATGGAATAAATATGATCCTGCTACGGAAAAGTTTTTGTCACGGCCCAGGCAACTTCTACAGGAGATGGGGATGCCGCATGAATGGTTTAAAACAATTGTTGCCGGCCACCAGGATAATTACTGGTTCATATTTCCGGGAGAAGGCGTATACAGGTACAATGCTGTGACCAGGCAAACAGTTGCCTTTAATAACAATAGCAGAAATGCTCCGTTGTATTCAAACAATGTTTCCTCAATTGCTTTCGATAGGGAGGGCTATTTATGGATCGTTTATGCAGAAGGTATACTGGAAAAACGAACGGCAGCGAATGATAGTCTGCTTCACCGCAAAAGTTTACCATCCAGTACCGCCGGGGCATTGCAATACCAGTTGTTTGCAGACAACGAAAACGAGATCTGGATCTATGTTCCCACTCAAAAACATGGCGCATGGTGGTATCGCCCCACAACAGATACATTTTTTCATTTGGATAACAGGTCCCCGCAACTAACGCTGAACAACGATATCGTAAATGGGATCATACAGGATGACCGGGGAAATATCTGGATCGCCACTGATCACGGCGGTGTGAATCTGATCGATAAAAAAAAGAATACTGTCAGGTATCTTTATAGCAATAATGCCCCCGATGGCCTTAGCTCCGGCAGCGCGATCCAAACCATTTTTAAAGACGATATCGGTACGGTATGGATGGGCACATTTAAAACCGGTATTCATTATTTCAATGAAAGCAAATCATCTTTCCAGCATTTCAGCAATGATGTTACAGATAAGAAAAGCCTGCCGTTTGATGATGTGAACTGTTTCGCAGAAGACAAAAAAGGAAATTTGTGGATCGGCACAAATGGAAATGGGCTTCTGTATTTTGACAGGGCCGCTAACAGTTACCGTCAATTTCGAAATAGCGTTTCAGACAATACCAGTCTTTCCAGCAACGTTGTCTCAAGTCTTTTTATAGATAAAGAAAACAAACTCTGGATCGGAACCTACTTCGGAGGATTGAATTGTTTTGACGGGAATAAATTCATCCGTTATAAACATATCGATCAGGATACATTCAGTTTATCTGATGATAGCATCTGGGAGATCTTTGAAGACAGCCAGGGACGTTTGTGGATCGGAACGCTGACGAATGGTCTTCAATTGTTCGACAGGAAAAAGAATCAGTTTATCAGTTACCGTTACCCGCATGCGTTCACGTTCTCAGTAAACTCTATCATAGAAGACCATAAAGGAAATATCTGGGCCGGAGGAACAGCCGGCATTGAATTGTACGATAAAAAAGGAACGCTTACAAAACGGTTCACCCATATAGATGGCGACACAAATAGTTTGAGCAATACCACGGTTCTTGATATTGTTGAAAGCCCCGAAGGATTGATCTGGGTCGGAACAAGGGATGGTTTGAATTTGTATGATCCAAAGACTGACCGGTTCTCGCATTACCGCACAGAAGATGGCTTACCGCACAACACGATACTTCGCATAATCCAGGATCATCAGCATAATCTCTGGTTAAGCACACCAAACAGGCTCAGCAATGTTACCGTTAACAGAAAAGGGGAAAAACTTACTCTGGCGTTCAGAAATTATGACGAAACAGATGGCTTGCAAAGCAGGGTTTTCAATGATGATGCCGCATTCATTACAAAGGCTGGTGAACTCGTATTCGGAGGCAGCAACGGGTTCAATATTTTCATGCCGCCGGCTGTCACTGAAAGAAAACAGCAGGCTCCGCTGGTATTTACAGATCTGCAATTGTTCAATAACAGCGTAAGAGTGGGAGAGAAGTATGGTAACCGGGTGATACTCCGGGAGAGCATTACAATAGTTGACGAGCTCGTGTTGAATCATGATCAGAATGCTTTTGCCATCCAGTTTGCAGATCTCAATTATCTGGACGCAGGAAAGGTTCATTACAGCTATCGCCTGGAGGGACTTCATGATACATGGATCAATACGGATGGCAGTAACCGCAAGATCAGCTTCACCGGTTTAAAACCCGGCACATATCACCTGTCTGTCCGCGCGAAAGATGAGAACGGCGTATGGTTACCGGGATCGGCTGATCTGAAGATCAGTATCCTGCCTCCTTTCTGGGCTTCACCCTGGGCATTTTTTTTATATGGGGTAGTAATTATTGCCGGATTGTTATTTGCCCGGTACCGGATCCAGCGTAATGAACGGATCAAATTCAAAAAAGAACAGGAAGACCAGGAAACACGCCGTCAGCATGAACTGGATGCTATGAAGGTCCATTTCTTTACCAACGTAAGCCACGAATTGAAAACACCTTTGGCATTGATCATCACACCAGTTGAAAAATTGTTGAAACTACCTTCCCGGGAAGATGAGCAAAGGCACTTTCAACTGATCCATCGTAATGCCAAACGTTTGCTGAACATGGTGGATGAACTCCTTGATTTCCGAAAGCTCGAAATGGGAGAGTTGAAGCTGCATAAAAAAACGGCCGATGTATTCCGTTTCTGCAGGGACGTGTTTGACTCTTTTTCTGATATCGCGGAAAGAAAGAATATTCATTTTTCATTTTATGATGAAGAAGAAGAACTGCTGATGAGTTTTGACCCGGATAAATTGGAGCGTGTGTTATTTAATCTCCTCTCCAATGCATTTAAGTTTACACCGGAAGGCGGAAGCGTTTCCCTTTATCTGAAACAATTTAATAAAGATGGAAAAAAAATCCTGGAGATAAGAGTTAGTGATACGGGTATTGGTATTCCGGAAGATAAACTGGAAAAGATCTTCGAGCGCTTCTTTCAAAACGAATTGCCGGGCTCGATGATCAACCAGGGAAGTGGCATTGGTCTTGCGATCAGTAAGGAATTTGTTCGGCTTCATGGCGGAACAATCCGTGCGGAAAGTATGTTGAATGAAGGAGCTGACCTGATCGTATCGTTGCCGGTTACGCCGCCGGAAGATAATGCAATTGCAACATCAACGCCCGAAACAACAGGGGCGGTACCCGGCACTGAAGACATGACAGACAACCTTCAGCAGGAGGTTGCCGCAAGGCAGCCTGAGTTGCCGGTTCAAAAACCAGAAGGCACCAGGAAAACCATTTTGCTGGTGGAGGACAATGAAGATTATCGTTTCTATATAAAGGACAATCTGAAGGAATATTTCAAAGTGATCGAAGCTTCCAACGGAAGGGAAGGGTGGCAGAAAGCACTTTCAGAACATCCTGACCTGATCGTAAGCGACCTCAATATGCCTGAACTGAGCGGGATTGAACTTTGCCGTAAACTCAGAGCTGACAAAAGAACATCTTTTATACCCTTTATATTGTTAACGGTGGTGAGCTCAGAATTCAGCCAGTTAAAAGGGCTGGACACCGGCGCGAATGATTATATCACAAAACCTTTCAATGTTGAACTGCTCATCTCCAAGATCCGGAACCTGATGGCCCAGCAGGATAAGTTCCGCGAAACCTACCAAAAACAGGTAACTGTCGCCGCCACAGAACCGGTTCCAGCTCCGGAAACCGACATCGAATTTGTACAGAAAGCGCTGGCTTTTGTTGAGAAGAACATCTCCAATCCTGAGCTTTCTGTACAGGAACTTAGTCGCGAACTACTGCTTGGCCGGGCGACACTTTACCGGAAATTGTTCGAGCTGACCGGTCAGACCCCGGTTGAATTCATCCGATCGATCCGGTTACAACGCGCCAAAAAACTGATGGAATCCGGCAAACTGACCGTTGCCGAGATCGCTTATGAAGTAGGCTTTAACGATCCGAAATATTTTACCAAAGTGTTTAAAGAGGCGTTTGGGGTGACACCGTCGGGGTATCTGGAAAGAGGGATGCGGGGATAGGGTTTGATAGTTGGACAGCCTGGTTCGGTGGCCGGCGAGAGAGGTCGTTGGCCGATGCTCGATAGCCGGGCTGCTCAGTTCGAAAAGTTATCAGTAATAATACGTCCTGCTCTTAAAAGGTTTAACGGTGGTTTAACCCTGACAAGCGCGGAGCCCGGCCAATGGTCCAGCCGTGCCGGGACCAATTGAAACGTAAAAAATCATTGATTATCAATTGCCTCTTTTTAAGCCTGAAACATTTTTCCTCCTTTTCCGGCGGATTTTACTCCCTTGAAAGTTCTATTGCCTTTTACTTTTGGATGCTTTTGCGTTAGCATCAGCCGAAGCTTTAGCTATATTAATCTAAATACTGACTTGTTTATGATTTGCTTGTCGCCAGACAGTCCTTCCGCCTGCCCACCTCGTGCGCATCGGTCACCCCTTTTCAGAAAAAAATTTCTCCTCACCCTGTTATCCGTTTTTGCTTTTGTTGCACTGACCAGTGCGCAGAATCGAGTTTCCGGGAAGATCACGGACGACAAACAGAGTCCGCTTGAGGGGGTAAATATTGCCGTTAAGCATAAAATCGCAGGCACCACTTCGGACTCCCTGGGTTTTTATTCACTGGCCGTTGTGCCTGGTGATACCCTGGTGTTTTCAATCGTTGGGTTTGTGCCGAAAGAGACTGCTGTAGGCGCATTACGAGAAATCAATATTGAAATGTTGTCCGATGCAGTTCAGCTGGACCAGGTGGTGGTGATCGGTTATGGCAAGCAAAAACTACCGACCGTTACCGGATCGGTAAGTGTTGTGTCAGGCAAAGATCTTGCGCAAACACCTGTTGCGAATGTAACCAACATGCTTGTTGGATCCGCACCGGGCATCACGGGCATTCAGAGCAGCGGCGAGCCGGGGCAGAATGCGACCACGCTCCGCATACGTGGTATCGCAACGTTGAACGGTGCCAACCCTCTCGTTGTGATCGACGGTGTGCAACAAGCCGCAGAAAACCCATTCACCATGCTGAATGCGATCGACGCCAATGACATTGATAATATCAGTGTCCTGAAAGACGCGTCAGCAACGGCTGTATATGGTATCCGCGGCGCAAATGGTGTGATCATCGTTACCACGAAACGCGGTAAGTCTGGTCGTCCATCCTTTGGTTTTACAATGAACCGTGGTTTTACTCAGCCTACTTCTTTGATCCCGCTGACGAATTCCTATGACTTCGCCTCCAGCCGCAACGAGTCTATCCGGAAATTGCAATCATCAGGTAATGGCGCATATAATAATATGTTGTTTACAGACGATGAGCTCTGGAAATTTCAGAACAACAGGGATTATACCAACGCAGAAATTGATGCAATGGCATTGTCTCCGGATCAAAAAGAATCATTGCGCAATAGCCCGGCTTTATATTATACCAGCCACGACTGGTATAATGAATTATTCAGCGGCACCGGTGTGCAGAATCAATATAACCTGAATGTATCCGGCGGCACATCAAAATTCAAATACTCCAGCTCACTTGGTTATTTTGATCAGACCAGCATTTTACAATACACAAAAATGGCGGGGGCGAATGTAGAACCGAAATTCTCCCGTTATACTTTCCGGAACAATTTTGATATCAAGATCACGAACAATCTTGAATTGGCGGTGAATATCAGCGGACAGTTCCTCAGAAATAAACTGGCGAATCCCAAGTCTGACAACTTCAGCAACGTGCAATCATCGGATCTTGCTGCGAGGTATCAGGCGATCCTTTTCAGCATCGGATACGGGCCATTCATTTCTCCCGGTATCGTGGATGGAAGAATTGTTACGCATTTTATCGGGGCGGATGGCAGTGCTACCAATCCTGTTGGAACAGTAAAAGGCGGTAATGGCGGTTATCCGAGCCAGGTGATCAATCCGCTGAATCTTGTGACAAGAGGTTATGGCATTAATCAGGGTACCAACCTGAGCAGCCAGTTGGTACTGAGGCACACGATGGATTATCTCACCCGCGGTCTCTCTTCGCATTTCACCGTGGCCTATGATGATAACTACGCAAAAGGATATACGATCACTCCGGGAATACCAACCTATAGCGCATACAGGGATCCAGCCAATCCAAACAATATTGCCTTTGTTGGTGGTGTGGTAAATGCGGACAATACATTGACAGATTATCTGTTCAATGCAAACTTCCGCAAAACATATCTGGAAGCAGGTGTTGACTATGCCAGGAGTTTTGGGCGTCATAATGTATCAGGACTGATCCTTGGTAACGCTCAGAAATATGTTGACAATAACCTTGCGTTCAATACGCCATCGGGCCTGATGAGCCTGGTGGGACGTGCTACTTACAATTTCGCGGAGCGATACCTGATAGAAGCCAATATGGCTTATAACGGAACGGAACAATTTGCACCGGGCAATCGCTTTGGGTTCTTCCCGGCATTCTCTGCGGGATGGATCATCTCCAACGAATCATTCTTTAAAGAAAACCGCTGGCTGAATTTTGCAAAGATCCGTGGCTCATATGGTGAAGTGGGTAATGATCAGATCGGCAATATGCGTTATCTCTATCTTGATAACTCATGGGTGCTGGCAAATGGCAGCAATGGTTATTATTTCGGAAGTACAAATGGTTCTGTTACCAACCCGCTTATTCCGGGTGCAACAGAATCGTCACTGGGCAACCCGGCGGTTACCTGGGAGAGAGCAAGAAAAACAAACATACAGCTCGATCTGCGATTCCTTAATAATAAGCTCTCTTTCTCCGGAACATATTTTACAGAAAAGAGGAAAGATATCCTGGTTCAGCCGGCGATCATTCCTGCCAGTCTTGGTGTAAGCGGTATTCCCGTTTCAAATGTGGGTGAAGTGAGTAATAAAGGTTGGGAATTTGAACTTGGCTGGGAAGATAAGATCAGCAATGAACTTTCTTATTTTGTAAAAGGCAACTTCTCTTATTCGCGCAATAAGATCGAATATATGGCGGAAGCGCCGTTCCCTTATGAGTGGATGAACCAGACCGGCTTTATGATCGGTCAGCCAAAAGGTCTTATTGCTGATGGATTCTATAATACGCAGGAAGAACTGGCGAACCGCCCCAATAATACTTTCAGCAATCTTGTTGATCTTGGTGATATCCGTTATAAGGATATCAATGGTGACGGGCAGATCGACAACAGTGATATGGTGCCGATCGGCTATCCGACTTTCCCGCTGATCTCTTATAACTGGCGCATGGGGGTGACCTGGAAAAACTGGGATCTCTCTGCACTGTTTATCGGAACGGCAAAAGGTTCTTATAACCTCGCAAACACTTATTATGGTGGCAACAGGATCGTTCAGGCTGTAAATGACGGCCGCTGGACGCAGGAGAAATATGAGCAGGGGGCGGAGATCACTTATCCTGCGCTGAACGCGATAGATGGAGTATCACAGGCTTCAAAAGTAAACAGTACATTCTGGCTTCGTTCAACCGATTTTGTCCGGTTGAAGAACATTTCTGTCAGCTACACTTTCCGCAATATCAAGGCACTTGAAAGAGCGGGTATTAAGAACGTGACTGTTTTTGGTAATGGTAATAACCTCATTACCTGGACCAAGCTGGTGGATGGAATCGATCCGGAGTCTACCAGTCAGAACAGCAACGGCTATATTTTTCCATTGATCAAAACATTTAACCTCGGCGTTAACGTGTCATTCTAAACTATTGCGGTATGAAAAAAAACAGGTTAAAACACTCTTTTAAATATCTGGCGATGATCATTGGCGCATCCATGATCATCAGTCTTACTTCCTGTGAAAAAGATTTTCTACAGGTACCACCGGGTGGCACGCCAACGATCGACTCGGTCTATAAAAGTTCTACTAATGCATACAACGCGATTGCAGGTGCCTATTTCGCTTGTCTTCGCCAGGGTTTGAACTGGAATGGATACTATGCACCAAGTACAGACGATCAGCTGGCCGGCAGCCAGGCATTCTGGGTGCAGATCCCGGGCAGCGTTGCATCGGTGGCAATCCTTGGCGGCGGGTTTACGCCAAACTTTAACAGCCAGGACATGGGATCAAACGGAGGTTACGGCAATGATGGATATACAGATAATTTTCAGGGGATCCGTAAAGCCTATCTTGTAAAAGAGAACATCGATAAGGTTCCGGATATGCCGGCGGCGGATAAAGCGATTGTGAAAGCAGAAATGCAGGCGCTGGTAGCTTACCGTTACACGCAGATGTTTATCATGTATGGTGGTGTGCCGGTTATCTCCGGAAGTTTTGCGCTTAGTTCATTGAATGATCTTTCATCACTCATGATCCCGCGCGCTCCGCTAAAAGACCTGCTGGATACGATCGTTGTCTGGTGTGATCAGTCAGCGGCTGCGCTTCCTTCAAGATGGGCGGATAATTCACTGGGAAGAATGACGAAGAGTGCGGCGCTTTCTATCAAGGCAAAGGCACTGTTGTATGCAGCAAGACCCTTGTTCAATACGGCAACTCCATACCTGAGTCTGGGTGGCAATAATAATTTGATCTGTCTGGGTGCTTCCGATCCTGCATTATGGACAAGAGCGCTGGCCGCAAGCGAAGCCGTGATTGCAGAAGCGCAGGGCGCCGGTGGTTTATCAGTCATTAATACCGGTAACCCGATGGCGGATTATGGCAATGCGACATCCACGCCGGGCAACAGGGAAGTGATCCTTGCTTTTAAACAACAGGTGCCATCATCCGGTGGTGCCGGCCCTTATAATATCTTCAACGTTGTCAATTATCACTATCAGGCAAATGGTTCTGTATTGTCAACAAGCATGCTGGAAAATTATTATAAAGCAGATGGCACCAATCAGGCATGGCCTGGTCTTGGTCAGAATCAGCCATTCACAGAATACCTGACCAAATTCAAAGAAATGGAGCCACGCATGCGGGCTGATTTTAATGGTTGGGAAATGCAGGCCGACAATAATCCTGGTGATCCCTTCTGGCATATGACGGAGCATTATAAAGACGTGAACCACTTTGGTGCCGGTCAACCAACCAAGTTCTACTATATGGCAGGCCGAAGAGAGTGGTTTGACTTCCCGATCTTCCGTCTCGCTGCGTATTACCTCAGCTCCGCGGAAGCGTATAATGAAACAGGTCAGTCTGCCCAGGCATTGCTCAGATTGAATATCGTTCATGAGCGCGCTGGTCTTCCTGCAATTACAGAAACAAACCAGGAAAGATTAAGAGAGATCATTCAACGTGAGTGGGCAATTGAATTCATTCAGGAAAAATACCGGTTCAATGATCTTAAGCACTGGAAAAATGCCAATATCGGCAATGGCATCATTGGCGGGCCGATCCGTTTCCTCGCCTTTAACAATGGCGGCGATGCATTGCCAAGCGGAAACGTGAATTACAGCAATGCTGTCCGCTACAATGGCTTCTGGCATCCAAAACAATTTCTGAACCCATTCCCGCAAGGCGAGATAAACAAAGGATACCTGGTCCAGAACCCAGGATACTAATGCTTCAATTCTTAATCACCGTAGACTAGCTATATGAAGAAATGTTTGACAATAAAAAGAATCAGCCTGTTGTTGCTCGCGGTAGCTGCTGGTAACTGTATTGCAGCCAACGCTCAGACAGATACAACAGATGCTTCTATCGATACGATCCAACCGGTTGCCGTAAGGTTTGAACCGGGGCCATTACTGTCGCTGCCATTGCAACGAGCCAACTCGTCCTACTCAACAGTTACCGGTAGTGTGCTCGATAAAACGCCGGTAGCCAATCTTACCAATACACTGTATGGAAGATTGAACGGCCTGGTGGTAACACAGAATAACGGACAGCCGGGATATGACCAGGCAGCAATGTTCATGCGCGGAAGAGCTACATATGACAATGCGAACGTTGTTTGCTTTGTAGATGGCTTCCAGGTAGACATCTCCTTCTACTTTCAATATCTTTCCTCTGGGGAGGTAGATAATGTAACGCTGCTGAAAGATCCGGTAACCCTCGCTTCTTTGGGTATGAAAGGAGCCAATGGCGTGTTGTGGGTTACCACAAAACGTGGCCAATCCAATAAGCTAAGTATAGATGCGCAGGTGACCTCCGGCATACAACAGGCGATCAAAGTACAGAAGCCCTACGACTCTTATAACTATGCCAACCTGTACAACCAGGCGGTCAGTAATGATAACTACTCGCTGAATGGCAATCAATATACCTGGAATCCTTATTACTCCGATGCACAGTTAGCGGCTTACAAAAATGGTACAGGAACAAACGTTGACTGGTTTGATGAGGTGTTGAAGAGTGGCGCAGCCTACACAGATGCCAATGTAAATATGCAGGGTGGTGTAAATGACATGGCGAAGTATAACCTGTTCCTGGATTATATGAACCAGGGTGGTTTGTTTGATGTACCGGGAAATTCAAACCTGGGTACAAATTCAGGTCTGCGCCGTTTTACGATCCGCTCAAATGTTGATCTGAAATTCTTCAAGATCTTTGAAGGCAGGGTAGATCTGGGAGGGAGAATTGAAAGCTATCATCAGCCATTCAGTCATAATACTTATGATAATGCGGCGGCTTTCTGGAGAGAGCTTTCTACTTATCCGAATAATATCTACCCTGTAATTGATCCAACAACCGGCAATTGGTCGGGTAATAATATTTATCCGAATAATCCGGTTGCGCAATTGAATGCAACTGGCCTGTATACATCGCACGACAGAACATTGCAGGGAAATTTCAGTCTGAAGGAAGATCTTGGTTTTGTCACCAAAGGATTATATCTGAGTCAGTCGGTATCATTCAACACATGGTCAAGGGTGATCCAGAATAAAACAGCGACCTATGCACGTTTTTATGAGGGGACACAAGCAACAGCCGACAGAACCACACCGATCACATTTGGCGCGAATCAGCCCTATGGTCAGCTGACATGGAGACAATCGAATATCGTTGCTGGCTATGACAGAACTTTTGGCAAACATGCGATCACCGGTGCGGTGAACTACTATGCCAGCGAAATGATTCCGGATGCGAACGAAGATCCAACACGCATCACCTATCATTTCCAGACGATCGGCGGAAGGGCAAACTATACTTACAACAGTAAATATATTGCTGAAGTTGGCTGGGGTTATAGCGGATCGGATTCTTATGCGCCAGGCAGCCGCTGGAAATTTTACCCTGCGATCTCCCTGGGCTGGATCGTATCAGAAGAAGATTTCCTTAAGAATAATTCATTTATCAGCTACCTGAAATTACGCGCAGCTGCTGGTAAAAGCGGCAACGATCAAACATACAATGGCCGTTATCTCTTTCAGCAATACTACCGCTATGTACCGGGAAGTGTTACAGGCAATAACAGTTTGACCTATAACAATGGGATCAGCCTCGGCCGGTTGGCAACACCGGATATCTCAGCTGAACAGAGCCTGAAATATGAGGCAGGTTTTGATGCAACCCTGTTGGGCAGGATCACTATCAATGCCGCCTGGTTCCTTGATAAACGGAGTGGCATCATCACAAGAAATAACCTGATCCCCGGCTACCTGGGATATACCGGAACAGATATGCTTCCCTTCCAGAATATCGGGGAGGTAACAAACCACGGCTTTGAATTCGGAGTAAACTATACTGATAAGATCGGTGAGGTAAGTTACGCCATCGGCGCAATGGGTACTTACGCGAAAAACAAGATCGGCTACCAGGCAGAAGTTCCGAATAAGAATTCCTTCTCCAATACAACTGGTCGCGCGATCGGAACTCCAATGGGGCTTGTGGCCGTTGGTTTTTATCAGCTGGAAGACTTTAATGCAGATGGAACGTTGAAGACAGGGTTGCCTGTTCCTGCGTTTGGTCCTGTACAACCCGGAGATCTCCGCTATCAGGATCTTGATGGCAATGGCTTTGTCGACAATACAGATATAACAGCTATCGGGAAGCCAACATATCCGAGCTTCTATTATTCATTCAATCTGTCAGCATCTTATCAGGGATTTGATCTTGCGGCATTGTTCCAGGGAGCAACCGGGCAAAGCATCAACCTGCTTGGAGCAGCATATAATCAGGCGGTGCCGTTTGTAGGGAATACAACAGCGTATCCTCTTGCAGGAAATGCCTGGGCTTATTATCCTGCACAGGGGATCGACACAAGAAATGAGGCAACCTTTCCAAGACTCACTACGCAGAGCAATACAAACAACTATACCAATTCAACCTTCTGGATGAAAGATGCAGGTTTCCTGCGGATCCGTTCACTGCAATTGGGATATACTGTGTCAGATAAAGTAGCGGAGAGAATGCATCTGCAAAAGTTGAGAATATTTTTTACGGCTGTTAACCCGGTGTTATGGTCGTCTTTTTATAAGGAGTATGGCCTGGATCCGGAAACTCCTGCTGGTTATCCCGGCATTAAATCATTCAATGCGGGCATTTCATTGACCTTTTAAAAAACTAGTATGCATTCAATATATAACCGAATTACAAAACTCATCCTGGTATCCGCTTGCATAGGCGCAACTGCCTGCAGCAAGGATTTTCTGGATACCAAAATCGATACACAACCGGTAGATCATAATGTTGAAGAAAATTATAACAGCATCATCCAGCTGGCAAACGCACCTTACGCATACCTGCAACAGCGGAATGAATTTGGTGTGGTGGACGGCAACCTCTTTGCCGCAGCTACTGATGAAGCCGTGCAAACAAACAGGGTCGGAGATGTGTACCTGTTCAATAATGGTAACTGGAACCAATTCAACAACCCGGACGACCGCTACAATCATTACTACGCAGGCATCTACGCCGTAAACTATTTCCTTGAATATCTTGATAAGAAGGGAGGCGACTACCGTTCGTTGCTTGCGTTGAACAGGGATACAATCACACAGGATTCAAGACAACGTTTTCTCAATGATGTTACATCAATGGGCTGGGCAATTGCAGAAGCGCATGTGCTTCGTGGATATTTTTATTTCGAATTGATCAAAAGATACGGAGGTGTGCCTCTGCTCACACAAACTTACCCTGTTTCTGAAAGACCGGCGATTGCCTCTTCATCATTCGATGAGATCGCCAATTACATCGTTACTGAAATTGATACATATAAAGACCGTTTGCAACCAAACTGGAAAACATCTTCTTTCACCACGCAGGATGGAAGATTCTCGCTGGGATCTGCACTGGCACTGAAGGCTCGTGTATTGCTTTATGCAGCAAGTCCTCTGCATAATTCTGCAGGAAGTGTTACGAAGTGGCAGGCCGCGGCGACAGCAGCCAATGAGGCGATCGTATTTGCACAACGTACGGATAATGCCGGCGGCAACAATGGGCTGGACGGAAACTACCGGAATTATTTTTTAGGAAACAATACGCTGAACAGTAACGAAACCATTTTAGCGATCCGCTATGCAGCAAACAATGACCTGGAGCGGGCAAACTATCCTATTGCTACAGCTGGCGGCAATAGCGGTATAACTCCTTCGGAAAATCTTGTTGAGTCCTATGAATTGACGGGAGCCGCAGTGCCGGGCGACCCTTATGCAAACAGGGATCCGCGTTTAGCCGCTACGGTGGTTACAAACGGCAGCGCCTGGAACAGCCGCATCATAGACCAGTCGCCCGGAGGCGCAGATGATATGACGCGTTTGAACGCAAGCAAGACCGGATATTATCTGAAGAAATTCCTGAATGACAATGTTGACCTGTTGAATAACGCGACCAACGTACATAACTGGCCGGTATTCCGCTTTGGTGAATTATTGTTGGTCTATGCAGAAGCAATGAATGAAGCGTATGGTCCGGATAATAACAACGGATATGCGATGACTGCAAGGGAAGCCCTGAACAGAGTGAGAGCCCGTCCCGGTGTGAATATGCCAGCTGTTACGGCGACCAGCCAATTACAATTCAGCGCAGCGCTCAAGCATGAACGCAGGGTTGAACTGGCTTTTGAAAACTATCGCTACTGGGATCTGATCCGTTGGAATGATGCTGCTTCGGTTCAGAATGGTGCTGTAACCGGTGTTGCCATAACCCGCGAAACAAACGGAAGTTTTGTTTATACAAAAAGAACGGTTCAGAACAGGGTATTCGTCAGCCCGAGAATGTACTTCTATCCGTTTCCCCAATCGGAAGTGCTGATCTCGAATGGAGTGCTGGTACAAAACCCGGGCTGGTAATCGTGTGTGATTGTAAACAGTTACACTAACAGTAAAAAAGTAAAATGATGCGTTTCAAAAAAATAACGACTGCTATGTTAACAGGTATGATCCTGTTGGCAATTTTAACTTCCTGTGAAAAGGATGACTCTGCAAAAGAGTATGGCGATTCAATGATCTACATGCCGCAGAGTGCAAATTTTTCATTAGGCCTCAATGCAATTTATCCGGTACCGGCTTCATCCAATGGAATCAGCCCGACAGGGGCAAACTATGTGGTGGATGAAGCGAGTGGCAAAACAAAGATCATTCTGGGTGCTGCTTTATCCGGTACTGCAAGAGGTTCCTATAGTGTAGACATTCGGGTGAATGAAGATACCGTTCAGCAGATCCTGGCAGGCGGTTCGTTAGGCGCTGACTATGCTGCGCTGCCGGCAGCCGGCTATTCGCTTCCCGCAAAGCTGGACGTTCCGGAAAGTGGCTCCGCGACCTTTTATCTTGAAGTGGATAATAGTGTGATCGTTGATCCTGCAAACCTTAACAAGCACCTGATATTGGCTGTAGTGCTGGCAAATCCGAGCAGGTATGTGATCGATGGAGCAAAAAGCACAACGATCATTGATCTGAATATTGCAGGATTGTTCCCTTCAGCTACTTCAACATCGGAGATCAATGTGAGTGAGGGCGTCACGATCACCATCTCTGGTCAGAACCTGGATAAGGTTAGCTCTTTGAACTTTACAGGATCTGCTACCGAAATCCCGATCGTTTCACAATCACCGACAAGCCTTGTTGTAACGATACCCAATATTGATGCGATCAACATCGGAACTCTTGATCTGGTTACTCCGTTCGGCACCACTCAAAGCGCCTTTGAACTGGTAAATGTGGCTAATGCCATGCAGGTGTTTACCGATAACTATGGGGCAAATATCGGTGCAAACACAGATGGCGACGATTATGGTTCTTCACAAGCAGTGTCTTCAGCTGTTTCAAAAAGAGGAAGTTCATCACTGGCGATCACTTATTTCGGAAATAACTATTCTCCGGGTGGTTTGGTGAACTCAGCTGGATTTGAAAACAGTTCTTACAGGTATATCACATTCTGGGCAAGAAGCACTACAAACGGAACAGGAAATGAAGGGATCCAAATGACATTGATGGGAAGCGGTATGCCTGACGGCTATGGGAATGATTTTGCCGGTGTCGGAATTATCGTCTCCCCCGAATGGAAATATTATAAAATAGCCATTGGAGCGGGTTCCGCAAAACCAATGTGGAATAGCGGCAATTCGTTCAGGAAGTTCGGCTGGAGATTGAATAACTGGAACGTGCCGGATAATGAAGTGGTCTACTTTGATGATATACTTTTTGTGAAATGATCCCTGATTTCCGGTGTGTGAGACACACACCAGGGCGTGTTCCGGTGTGTGAGACACAAACCAGGGCGTGTTATAGTATTCAGAAAACATTATTTTTTCGATATGGTTAAGACATTTATTTCGCTGTTGCTTTCTTTTAGTTTGTGCTTTTGCAGTAAGAATAATAACGCAGCAACATCGATTGATCCGCTGGTGTCCCTGTTAAGTGGTGCACAGATCCAGGTCTCTCCAAAACCTGTTAACGGAACTCTTTTTGAGGGGAGCATGTATCTTTCTTATTCAGGAGGGAACGGTGCCGCCTATCAGATCGGGGATACACTGTTTTCTACAGGCGTTACAGGTTTGAAAGCTGTGCTGAAAGAAGGCATATTGAAGGATGGGTTAGGTTATCTTGTGTACGAATTGTCCGGAACGCCGGTATCTGCGGGTGTGGCTGGCTTTACGATCGCTTTTGGCGGACAAACAACAGCCATTGCTATCGAAGTAGCCGAAGCTCCTGTTACAAATAATTTCTTCTGGGGATTTTTTGATGATTCCGGTACTCCAATGTCATTCTATAATGGCTTTGGTAAGAATCCAAGCATGGCTATGATGTTTAATGGCTGGGAAGCAGAAGGCAGCAAAAGCTTTCCCGTTCAGTTTTGTCAGAATGCATTTGCGGGAGGATATGTACCCCACGTTACCTGGGAGCCCAAAATGGGAATGACGGAATTGATGTCTGGTAAATATGATGAGGATATCAAACAATACGGGCAATCGATTGCTTCTTTGGGTAAACCGATCGTGCTCCGTTTTGCTCATGAATTTAACGGTGACTGGTATCCCTGGAGCATATTGAATGATCAGTTGGTTCCTGCAGCAACATATGTGCAGGCATTCCGCTACGTGCATGGTAAGATCAGGGAAGCGGGAGGGACGAACGCTTACTGGGTATGGGCGCCAAACAATGAGAACGGAGCAAAAAATCCGCAGACACTGGAGGCCTACTATCCGGGAGATGCCTATGTGGATCTGATCGGGATGGACGGCTATAACTTCGGCACCTCACAAGCCTGGTCGAAATGGCAGAGCTTCTCAGAAGTATTTGGCGGACTGTATGACTGGATCATTCAGACGCATCCAAACAAGCCCGTGTTTATTTCTGAGATGGGCACATCTTCAACCGGTGGCGATAAAAACGCGTGGATCACAGATATGTTTGCTCAGTTAGAGACAAGATTCTCAAAAATAAAATCTATTGTTTGGTTCAATATCAATAAAGAAACCGATTGGAGGTTTACAGAAACACAGGGAAGTATTGATGCTTTCAAAGCCGGACTGAATAATGCGCGGGTCCTAAGCGACCCAACATTTGGGGGCATCATCAGATAAGGAGGGGTGAGAGGTTATGCTTCGAAAAGTTCCGTGATTTTGTATGTGCTGAAACGTAAAGTTTTTATCTGATACCTGATCTGCAATAGTTAAAATTTGATCTTCCGGACAGTTCAAGAAAAGTTATGACTTGTCGTAAATGGTCAACTGGAAGGCTGTGCCAGATCAGGTACCGATTATTACATCCGACCTTTGCCAAACTTATACAACTTTTCGAAGCATAACCTATGAAACCTCTTAAACCCATGCCCCCAAACTCAATGCAAGCTCACCACTCTTGAGATCTTCCATTCTTTCCCTGTCTGTTTCCAGATCATGATGAACTTGCTGTCGTGCTGCGGTGCATCAGGCTCCTGCTTGTTGAAAAAACGATGTAATCCGATTTCAATCGCACCAAACCCGTCGATAGGATAGACCTCCACGCTTCCCGGCACCAGGGTGCGGATCACTTTACCACAGATATTTTTTTTGGTTGCATTAAGAATATCCTGCCGGGATGTCATCAATCCCCCTTTATCATGATAAAATTCGATTGTATCCGAATACATCTTTTCCTGGATATCCATCTTGCAATTGTTATACGCGTCAAAGAAGATACTATCCATCTTTACGATCGCATCATACAATTCCTGCGAATCGGGCTTATAGGCATAAGCTGTATTGCCAACAGATTTCTGTGCATTCACTACGCCCGCAAAAGCCAGCAAGATCAACACATAAAAAATCCTTTTCATTTTTTAAATTTTTCCCAAAATACACCTCGTCATCAAAGCCACCAACAGATCCGGCAAAAAAGCTCTCTCAATCTTATATATCGACCAATCCCCCAAAGACACCGACCAAACCTTCGTCCATCACACAACCATTCGCTTTCCTCATTCGTCAATATCCCAGTTCTTTACAGCGTATGACTGATCATTCGCGCCGGTCCCTGATCCATTCGGGAGATTAGCGAAGTATTAACCATACCGCCATTTCTTTTTTCAAGCCGGCTTATTAACTTTAATATCAATAAAAAAAATCAACATGAAGCCCGTATTTATACGTACCCTGTGTGTCATGGCCCTGGCAGTTTTCCTGCTGCAGGATGCCTCAGCGCAAGGCGGTCGTGTTAACAATCCACGCCGTGGTGGCTATGGTCCCGGTCATGCACCATACCGCGGCATGAGGGTGAGCTATAATTATTTTTCCGGTCCCCGAGCTGTCTATCCCTATCGCGGTATAAGCTATTCCTATTATGGCGGTCATTACTATCGCCCTTATGGAAGCTATTTTCAACTGGTGGCGCCTCCAATTGGTATCAGCATTGGCATACTGCCCCGCGGATACAGGACCATTTATGCAGGAAGCGTTCCTTATTATTACTACGGCGGTACCTATTATCGTCCGGGCAAAAACGTGAATTCCTATGACGTGGTTGATGCACCGGTCGGCGCTTCCGTACCCGAACTCCCGGAAGACGCGAAAGTGGTAGTGATCAATGGCCAGAAGTATTATGAAATGGATGGCACTTATTATAAAGAAGACATCCGCAACAATAGCGAGATCTGGTACACCGTTGTGGGAAAAGATGGCAAGCTCGATACAGACGATGCGATCGGCACAACGACAGCCAGTGGCCCGCAGGTAGGTGATGTAGTGGACAAACTTCCCGCCGATTGCCGTACGGTTGTGGTAAATGGCCAAAAGTATTTCGTATCGCCGGATGATATCTATTATGAGGAAGTGATCGGGCAAAACACGATCTCCTACAAGATCGCAGGCAAATAAATCCGCAGGTAATTCTTTATTTTTTGAGTATTTCAGAGGCCTCCTTTCCGGGAGGCTTTTTTGTGGGGCGCAATGGTCGCCGATCGAATTGATTGAGCTCTTCTTCCCAAAGACATAGTATATTCGGGCCGAAATGGAAAACTACAGTATTGTCATATTCATTCTGGCCGTTATGATTGGCTTGTCCGCCATGGCAGACAAGATCAGGATCCCTTATCCCGTTCTGCTGATCATTGCCGGCATTGCCATGGGATTTATCCCGTCATTGCCGACTATTGAGGTCAATTCTGAAGTTGTCTTCCTGATATTCCTGCCGCCATTGCTGTATGATGCGGCATTTAATATCAATTCCAAAGAGTTCCGGACGCATCGGAATACCATTGCAACGCTTGCCATTTCACTGGTATTTCTGACCGCTTCCGGTATTGCGGTGGTGGCGTATTATCTCGTTCCGGGAATGACCTGGCCGCTGGCCTTTGTGCTGGGCGCGATCCTTTCTGCAACGGATGCTGTGGCAGCGATCAGCATTACCAAAGGACTTGGTATTTCTGAAAAAACAAGTACCATTCTGGAAGGAGAAAGCCTGATCAATGATGCGTCGGCACTGGTTGCCTATCGCTTCGCTGTTGCGGCCGTAACAGGTGTCACATTTGTATTCTGGAGAGCTTCGCTCGATTTTCTGATCCTGATGGCTGGCGGCTTCCTGATCGGCGCTGTTTCAGGCAGACTGCTCGCATTCATCATCAAACGTGTTCATCATAGCCATACTGCCACGATCAGCTTTATGCTGCTGATGCCGTTTGTAACATATCGCTGGGCGGAAGAGCTGCATGTATCCGGCGTAATAGCTGTGGTAGTACTTGGCTTGTCAATCTCACGGTTCAGCAACAAGGTTTTTCCTGATCATTTAAAACAACAATCAAAAAATATCTGGGAGATCATCATCTTCCTGTTGAATGGCCTCATCTTTATTTTTATTGGCCTTGAATTTCCACTGGTGGCACAGGATATAAAAAAAGAACACATTCTGCCCTATACACTTTATGCACTGGCCATTACCATTGCAGCGTTGATACTCCGTTTCCTCAGGGTTTACCTGCAGCAGATCAACCTGGAGCGTGCATTTAAACGTGGACATCCAAAAGTCAGCGTGAATACACTGTTTGATTTCAAGAACAGCCTGATCATTTCCTGGTCCGGCATGCGCGGTATTGTTTCACTGGCCATCGCTATCGGGTTGCCTACACATTTGCAGGACGGAACCCCTTTTCCCATGCGCAATGCAATCATTTTTATATCAGTGGTCGTTGTGCTGTTTACACTTGTAGGGCAGGGGTTAACATTGCCGTGGCTTGTCAGGCTACTGCAGGGTAAGAAGGAAGAAAGCCCTGATTCAAATTGAAGATCGTCTTTCAGCCGGCTGGAATGCTTTTCATAAAAAGGATAGATAAAGGCCTGATGATGCACTTTACAGATCAACGGGGAAATGCTGATAACCATTTCTGCACTGGGCAACGTCCCTGGTTTTTATTACCGGCATAATCCATAAAATCCCTAACATTGCAGGAGATCGAAATGTCATTGCGGTAGAAGATTAAAATGATTTCGCTCAATGGACATTGAGTGTCTTTCAGGCATTGTAAACGATCTTATCAAACTGTCACATTCATCACAATCACAAAAAAGTGAACGGCCATGCCCTACGACCCGATAAAATATAAAACCCCTACCGGCCCAGAACTAACCTGCAAGGGGTGGATACAGGAAGCTGCACTGCGTATGCTGCTCAATAATCTTGATCCTGAAGTGGCGGAAAGACCTGATGAACTTATCGTCTATGGAGGAAGAGGGAAAGCCGCCCGTAATTTTGAAGCGCTCGACAATATCATCAAAGGACTGAAGATCCTTGAAAACGATGAAAGCCTGTTGATCCAAAGTGGAAAACCGGTTGGCATACTAAAAACACATCCTGATACACCACGCGTTCTTATCAGCAATTCCCAACTTGTTCCAAACTGGGCGAACTGGCAGCACTTTGATGAACTGGAGAAAAAAGGATTGATGATGTACGGCCAGATGACTGCCGGGTCATGGATCTATATCGGCAGCCAGGGTATCGTGCAGGGTACGTATGAAACTTATGCCGCTGCTGCCGCAAGACATTTTGGTGGTACTTTAAAAGGAACACTGAACGTTACCGCTGGTCTTGGAGGCATGGGTGGTGCTCAACCGCTTTCGATCACCATGAATGAAGGCGTGGCACTTGTTGCGGAAGTGGAAGAGTGGAGAATTGATAAACGTCTTGAAACAAAATATCTCGATGAAAAGATCACTGACATTGATCGTGCGATCGATCGTGCACTTGAAGCGAAAGCTTCCGGTGTTGCATTATCGATTGGTGTGTTGTGCAATGCTGTTCATTTGCTTGAGTGTTTGCTGCAACGCAATATCATTCCTGATACATTAACTGATCAAACCTCTGCACATGATCCGCTGATCGGCTATTGGCCGCATGAGCTCAGTTATGAACAGGCTAAAGAAATGCGCATAGCCAATCCAGACGAATACATCGCCAACGCCTATAATTCCATGGTCCGGCATGTCCAGCTCATGCTGGAATTGCAATCCAAAGGGGCGGTTACGTTTGATTATGGCAATAACATCCGGGCACGTGCAAAAGAAAAGGGCGTGGAAAATGCGTTTGACTTTCCGGGGTTTGTGCCGGCCTATATCCGCCCGCTTTTCTGCGAAGGTAAAGGGCCTTTCCGTTGGGCTGCACTGAGCGGAGATCCGCAGGATATTGCCGTAACGGATGAAGTGATCTCAACATTATTTCCTGACAATAAAGGATTACAGCGATGGCTTCGCCTGGCAAAAGAGCGGATCGCCTTCCAGGGCCTCCCTGCACGGATCTGCTGGCTTGGGCAGGGTGAGCGGGAAAAAGCAGGTCTTGCCTTCAATGAACTCGTGAGTTCAGGAAAGGTAAAGGCGCCGATCGTCATCGGCCGGGATCACCTGGATACAGGTTCCGTTGCAAGTCCTAACCGCGAAACAGAAGCTATGCGCGATGGCAGTGACGCTGTTGCAGACTGGCCCCTGCTGAATGCGCTGGTGAATACTGCCGGCGGCGCAAGCTGGGTAAGTCTTCATCATGGCGGAGGTGTTGGCATGGGATACAGTATTCACGCGGGCATGGTGATCGTGGCGGACGGAACAGCAGAAGCTGCCGCGAGGCTGAAACGTGTATTGCGAAATGATCCGGGCATGGGCGTGATCCGCCATGCTGACGCAGGCTATGAAATTGCCAAAGAAACAGCTGTTAATCATGACCTTGACCTCGTGAAAAAACTCCAATAACAGAGTATCAATTTTTACAACTCATTCCGGCCAGTACCAGTTTTTTTCAATCAATTGCCTGATCAGCCCGGTGCGCATTTTTAATGTTGCGGGTTCAAATATCAACGGATAAAACTGGTCATGTGTGGAATGGAACTGCATAAAGAAAAGCCAGAAACCGGGACATAAAAGCGGTATGGCATTCAGTTCTTCGTCCGTTAACTCTTTAATCTCCCGATATGCATTGACGAAAATGTGGAAACAGCTTGTGGCGGCTTCTTTAGTTGTCCGGTTGAAGAATATATCAAGACAAAGGTGCTGCCAGAATATCATCAGATCATTTATCAACCAGCCATAACCTAAAAAATCAAAATCAAAGAACGTCACTTTATCTCCGTCGAAATGAAAATTTTTGGGAAGAAAATCATAGTGGCAATAACCGATGGAGAATGAACCGGTATCAATAGTTGCCAGTGTTTTTTCAATCTTCTTTGCTGTATTACAGAGCGCTTCATAGCCCTCAGGATCGGTTGTAAAGAAATGTATTGTGTTCTCCAACGGATCAAATAGTGTTGTTGGCAGATCAAACTTTCTGGTAACGCCATCGAGTTTTATGGAAGATGATACGAGGTGGAATTTTGCCATTTCATGTCCGAGGCTCCGCAATTGTGATTCATCAGGCGTATTCACCACTTTGCCTTCGGCAAATGAAAACAATACGCCATAGCGAATTCCTTCGGGGGCATTGAATGACTGAACCAGTTGTCCTTTCTTATCTTCAATCGGGTAAGAAATGGATACGCCAGCCTCTTTCAGTTTTATCAGGAGCGTCATTTCGCTTTCAATCACCGGCAAGTTGCGGTGACCGGCCCTGTAAACACGGAATACATATCTTGCATCTTTATCTTGCACCAGGTAAGTGTCCCCAACACCTCTAACGAGAAAACGACAACGCGCCGAACCAAGTGAATAGTTTATGGTAATGAAATCAGACAGCGCATCCTCGGATAAAGAGGAGTAGGAGACAGGGAAGTGGGTTTGCATCAGGCAAATATAATCAAGGATTGATTCGCAGGGTTAGCTGTTGGAGCAATACAGGAAAAAACGGGTCAAAGTTGGGATAGGTTTGTTTACCCGCATATTGCTCTTCGATGATATTGATCATGATCTTTGCCATTTCATTGAAGCCGTTCAGCCTTTTGAATTCAGCTTCCCTGGAGATAAGGCCATTGCGGATCCGGAGAAAACTCGCTACGGCTTGCGTCATGTTCTCATCAAGAAAAAGTTTCCATGTCAATGATCCTGCTTGTTTTTTCATCTCCGCATTGTTATCAAACATGTACTGCATGGCATCAACTTCAGTCTTGTATTTCCGGAAGAGATCCGCGAGAAATACATGGCCGGCTTCATGCCAGATCAATTGGGAATTGAACTTTGAATAAAAATGAGGTGATGTTGAATCATTGGCTCTGTAAAGATTTCCATAAGCGATGAAGATCGTTGATGTTCCGTTGAATACCGGATTGATATCACCCGTCTCCGCCAATGCAAAGGAATTACAATTCATGGGGCCAAGGGTGAACGAGACTTTGTTCGACGGCTTCAACCGGTAAAAGCTGTCAATACCGGCCAGCATATTCTCATCATAAAGATTGCGATAGAATGTGCTGATCCATTCCCTGTAGTCCGACTGACAGGAAATAAAGAATTCCCAGAAATTGCTTTTCTTATAAAAATCAACACAGCTGAAAAAATAATTCTGCACTGCCGCGGTAGTCACGTACTTGTTGTATGCGCCCAATGTGTCCGGTTGCCGCAACCGGATGTCGGGAAAATTATAAAAGCACCAGCTGTGCCTCAATGGAAAATCGCAATTGATCAATGCCAGTTCCTGTGCCTTCTTCACCGCCGGATGATCCCTGAATGCCTGAAAACGTTTACGCACTTTCACTGCATAAGCAGAGGGAACTGTTTCTACAGAATCAGATAACAGATGAATTACATTCAGCAATTCCACTCCCGGATAAACTTCCGTTTTTACCTGCAACTGCGCATTGGCGAAGATGGTGCATGGAAAAGAGATCAAACAGAGGATACTGATTTTACATAAAGCAGGCGCAGGCATGATGAGGTGGTTTACCTAAGGTATAAAAAACATCTCCTGTGTTGCATCGGATCGAATTATTGACGTTTGTAAACGCGGACCCAATCAACAAACGTCGTGCATGGAAATGCGGCCTCGGGCACAATTGCTCCACCATAAGTCTGGTTATCATTTCCCCCCACGCCTGCAGTGAAGAGAATGAAGAATTTATGGGAGAACGGGGCCCATTCCGGAAAGTGATGCGAGTATTCAGAGACAAATGTTCTTTTACCATTGATAGTCGTTTTTGCATCGGCATCCTGGCCATCGGGAACACCATTGTCAAATGCATCGCCGTCCCTGAAATAGTTGATATGATAAACCTGGCCGTCGATCGCAAACTCCATGCGGTCATCATACCAATCGATCCGGTAGATATGAAAACCGCCGCTGCCGGAATTGAGATCGGTCGTGGCGATGGGCCATCCGCCGTAACCGGGATTTGTTGCAGGTACCTGTTTATCGGTATAAGCATAGTAGCCACCTTTATGTCCATGATTCCAGCTTTGATATTGATTGTTTTCCCATGACCAGGCATAGTGAACGCTGCCCAGGTTATGATTGGGAACAGAGCCGACATACTCCATGATATCGATCTCGCCGCCCTGTGGCCACATCAGGGTTGTTTGTCCTGCCGGTATTTCCTGCGGCATCATCCAGAATGCAAATCCCTGTCCCTTATAACGGACATCGCGGGCCCAGACGCGGGCCTCGATCCGGTGTCCCGGGCCCCAGGAACCTTTGTCTTTTGAATTCAATCTTGCGCTGGTATAATTGCGATCGATATAGTTCTCCTTTTTTGTAATGATCGCTAAACAGTTGCCGCTGGCATCCGTTACGCCCGTAGCGATCATCGCATTATCAGGCCGCGCACGGTCCAGTTGACCTGTGCCAAAATTCCCGTCAATGCCGGTACCAACTTCAAAGTTCCATTTGTTGACATCGATCTGCGAACCGTCAAATTCATCATTCCATAACAATGAATAGCCGGTGTAAACAACCGGCGGAATCACGGGGTTGCTGACCGGTGGATTCGGCTCCGGAGGAGCTGGTGGTTGCGGCGCGGAGTCATCACCTCCGGACTTGTTGCACGAGGAGGCTCCGGTTATCACAATAAAAAAGCAGAAGATCCAATGGTTGCGGATACTTTTCATATACGTTTGTTTATCGGATACGGCGAATACTCATCATAAGAGCATGTAGCCATTTGTTTTGTACCAAGCCAATACAAAAATGGCAACAGGAAGAACGAATGCGGACTTACAACACCGATAGTCTTTAAGGCCGGATCCTGACTAAGCGCTGATTTGACAAAAGGGCTGCTGAACCGATAAAACGTTTCATTAGAAACCTCCCGTTGTTCAGCAACCCCTGACTATAAGTATTTACCCGTAGGAGAGAGGCTTATCCACGCCCGCCGGCAGCTATGTGAATAAAACGGGCACACTCTATATCACAATCAGTGAGGGAAAGTTATTGGTAAAAACCAATCGTAATAATGCGGTAACGTCAAGATGCGCATCAAAAAAATCTTTTCCGTTGATAAAGCGAAACGCCTGTAGATCTGGGATTTATCGAACACGGCCGGCAAGATGCATTAATCTTAACGCGAATACAAGAGATGAGTATAATAAAGTGGTATAATGTGATCAGATCAGCAAGCGGAAAATTCAGTCGTAAAAACCTTTAGCATACAATTTTCTGATTTCCTATCTTACCGTGTATTCAATTTCTGTATCAAAATCAACTGTATGAATAACCTTAACGCTTTTTACAAAATTGGTACTATAGGCATACTACTGACAATAGCACTTCATATCCTGTTATCCGTCATACTTACCGACACGTCCGTACATACCAGCTTCGCAATTGTATATCCGAGCTGGATCGCATTTTTTGTAATGGGGCTGGTGGCAAGGAAGAAAAGCGAAGAGTGAGGAAACATCGATGATGTTCAATGCTGAATCGCCGGATTTCAAATTTGTACATACTCCATAAAAGACAAAGCCTTCTGGTATCAGAGGGCTTTGTCTTTTATGGAGTATCAACTTTTGGGGTTACTATCAACCATCTGTTTTCCTTCAACGATCACCTGTTTGCAGAAAGGCGTTTCCTATGCAGGAGATTATGTCGCCCGCGATCATCCCTTCTTTTGAGAATTCCGCAGCGGCCAGATCTCCGGCGAGACCGTGAAGATAGACACCAAGTATTGAAGCATGAGCACTGCTGTATCCCTGTGCGAGAAGGCCGGTGAGCAAACCGGTAAGTACATCGCCGCTGCCGCCGGTTGCCATGCCTGAATTGCCGGTGGAATTAAAGAAGCGGCGTCCATCCGGCAGGGCGATCAGTGTATGGTGGCCTTTGAGAATGATCACCATACCCAGCTCTTTCGCTTTTGCGGAGGCAAGCTGGTAGCGATCAAATTCATTGGCAGTATCACCAAATAAGCGCTGAAATTCTTTTGGATGAGGAGTAAGTATTGAACCATGCGGCACCAGCGAAAGCATGTCTGGGTCCTTTGCAATACTGTTCAGCGCGTCCGCATCAAGTACAATGGGCAAACTGTATCGTTCAAACACTTCAGCAAGCAATGTTCTCGTTTCCGATGCAGTGCCGAGGCCGGGTCCAATGCCGATCGCTTTGTATATATCAAGCTCTGTTTCTATCGCTGTATTGATCGAATGATTTACATCCACACTTACCATCACTTCGGGCAGCGAGGTCTGCATGATCTCATACCCGCAGCGGGGAAGATGACAGGTCACTAAACCGGCACCGCTGCGCAGGCAGGCTGAGGCAGATAAAACCGCAGCGCCGATCTTACCAAAACTTCCCGCGATCATCAGCGCATGACCATAGGTTCCTTTGTGTCCAAAATCGTTTCGTCGTTTAAAAATGTCATGGATGATGGATTTATCTGTAAGCCATGAATCAGTTTGCTCCTGGTCATAAAAGTCCTGGTGCAGCCCGATATCCAGTATATGCACATTAGCTGACCATGGCGCATTTTCTGCTGCAAGCAATGCTAGTTTGTCTGTTTGAAAACTCAGCGTATGGTCTGCTCTTATGATTGGATTGCCCGATGAAGAGCGATCAGCAAAGAGCCCGGACGGAAGATCGATTGAAATGATCTTTGCACCGGATCGATTGATCTGATCCACCAGATTGGCGCTGACACCTTCCAATGCACGGTTCAACCCTGAACCAAATAATGCATCAATAACAATACTGGAAAATGTGAGACTCGCCAATGATTCTTCCACCTGTATAAAACGGATACCGGCAGGGAACTGATGCAGCCTGGAAAGATTCGTCTGGAAATCATCCGTGCCTTTATGACCAAACTCAAGAATGTAAACTGTTACCGGTCTTTGTGAAAGTAATCTTGCGATAGCCAATCCATCACCGCCGTTGTTGCCTTTTCCGCAAAAAATTGTGACTGCTTCATTGGGAAAATGCTGATCTATCCAGTTGGCGCATGCTGCAGCAGCTCTTTCCATCAGATCGATGGATAACACCGGTTCGTGTTCGATGGTGTATTGGTCCCACCGGCGGATCTGCGCTGCATTGAATATTTTCACAAGCTATTTTTTCTTTTTTGAATCCGCCTTCGCCGGAGTCGCTTTCTTCACCACAGTGCTTTTCTTTTTGGGCGTGTTCTTCTCCGTTGTCTTCTTTACAGGCGCTTTCTTTTTCACCTCGGTTTTCGGTTTGGCCTTTGGCTCCGCGGGAGCCTCACCTTCTTCATCGGCTTCATTGCCCTGCATATAGTTTCCGAAAATATCATAACATTTATGAGCCGTATTATAAATATTCCGGTTGAATTTATTACCAAGGATGATCACTGTTGCTTTTTCATCCATCAGCCTCGCGAATGCTGCATTATAACCGTGCCATCTGCCAAAATGATAGATCACTTTCTTCCCGTTTGGCATCATCAGCATCCGGAAACCAAGTCCGTAGTTATGAATGGACGGACGTTCCAGGCTATATGGAGCGAAGGCCGAATCTAACCACTGCTTTTTGAGCAATTGATCTGTATATAACGCCTGATCCCATTTCAGCAGATCCTCTGGTGTTGAATAGATATTCTTGTCGCCATAGGTTCCTTCAAGAAAATCATTGTCCCAAACCGTTCCATTGTAATTGAATGAAGGGATGGTCTGACCCATGTTTGCCAGTGTGAACACAAATGTATGTTCCATGCGCAATGGCGAGAAATATTTCATCCGCATGTATTGAGGATATGGGATGCCGGTCACTTTTTCCATGATCAGCGCGAGCAGTACAAAGTTGGTGTTGCTGTAGCTGAAGCGCTTGCCGGGAGCGAAGCTGCGCGGAGGCTTTTCAGTATAGAGTGCATTCAGCACATCTGCATTGGTGACCTGTTTGCTCTTGTCCCAATTGCCTTCAGACATAAAATAGAGGTAATTAGGCATGCCACTTCTGTGGCTGAGCAGCATCTTCACCGTCACACCCGGGTAAGGCAGGCCCGGAAAGAACCGTTGTATGGAATCTTCCAGCGAGATCAGGCTGTCCTGCACCAGGCCCAGAATGGCTACTGCCATAAAAGTTTTACTGGTAGATGCGATATGAATGGAGGATGTATCAGTGATCGGGTTCTTATGACCCACGTCGGCAAAACCGGCATAGTTCTCATATATAATTGCACCGTCTTTGGCAACCAGGATGCCGCCGCTGAATCCGCGGCCAAGTAACATACTGTCAAAGAAAGAAGTGAGTACAGCGTTATAATGCTTTATTTCCTTCTCAGAAAGGGTGCCCGGTAAGGTCGCCTTGTAAGCAGTATCAGCAGTTTTCTCAGCAGTGGGAGTAGAATTTTTGCAGCTATTCAAAAGGGTTAGCAGGGCAATAGCGAATAAAACGTTTTTCAACAGGTGTGTGTTTTTGCAAAAATAAACCTTACAACTGTTCGAACAAGCCGTTAACTTTTCCCCAACAATATTTTTATGGTGATAACGTCAAACAGACGTTGTCCGTTGTTCGATCCAAAGTCTACAATTTATATAGGGTTTAGGCCGCAATCTGATCAAAAGTTTCGTTTTTATTAGAGACTTTCGAAAACTCGGCCATCGGTCATCGGTCATCGGCCATCCATCGTTATCTTTGCGGCTATGGCAATCGAAAAAACCAGTTATCCCAAAGAGAAGATCAGGATCCTTTTCCTGGAAAATATCAGCGATCAGGCGGTTAAGAACTTTCAGTTACAAGGTTATACCAAAGTTGAAAAGATCACGAGGGCGCTTACGGAAGAGGAATTGGTCAAAGAGATCAAAGACGTTCATATCCTCGGCATCCGTTCAAAAACGCAGATCACCTCAAAGGTGCTGGCAGCGGCTTCAAAGCTGCAGGCGATCGGCTGTTTTTGTATCGGGGTGAATCAGGTAAACCTGGATGCGGCTACCAAACGCGGCGTGGTTGTGTTCAATGCACCATATTCGAACACCCGTTCGGTTGCCGAACTGGTAATTGGTCTGTCTATCATGCTGATCCGCCGTATACCGGACAAGAACAAAGCCGCGCATGAGGGCATCTGGATGAAAGATGCGAAGGGCAGCTTTGAACTGAGAGGCAAAACGCTTGGCATTATCGGTTACGGTAATATTGGCAGCCAGGTAAGCGTGCTGGCAGAGGCTCTTGGCATGAAAGTGATCTTTTACGATGTGGAGACAAAGTTGCCGCTGGGAAATGCATCAGACGGAAAGACATTGAAAGATGTGCTCGGCAAGGCTGACGTGGTGACCATGCACGTGCCCGAAACCGCTCAGACGAAAAATATCATCAATAAAACAACGCTTAAGTATTTCAAAAAAGGAGCGATCCTGATCAACTATGCAAGGGGAGAGGTGGTTGACCTCGATGCCCTGAGCAAGTCGCTGAAAGACGGCCAACTGGCCGGCGCTGCGATTGATGTATTCCCATGGGAGCCGGAGAAAAATGGCGATCGCTTTGAAACACCTTTACAGAATCTGCCAAACGTGATCCTGACGCCGCATATCGGCGGCTCTACCGAAGAAGCACAGCAGAATATTGGTGAAGATGTGAGCGTGAAGCTGTTCAATTACCTGGAGAAAGGCATCACTTTCGGATCGCATACGGTTCCCGCACTGGCATTGCCGCCGCAGGAGCGTTCGCACAGAATTTTGCACGTGCATAAGAACGTGCCGGGCGTACTGTCGCAGATCAATACGCAATTGTCAAAACACAATATCAATATCGTTGGCCAGTATCTGAAAACAAATGAAGAGATCGGATATGTGGTGCTGGACGTAGACAAGCAGCTTTCGAATAAGGCTGTGCAGTTGTTGAAAGATATTAAGGAGACGATAAAGGTGAGGATGTTGTACTGATTTCTTTTTTCCTGAATAAAATAAAAGCAGCAGTATTCAGCTGCTTTTATTTTTAGAAGTATCCGATGCTGTATAACACTGCATTGGTCGCAATTCTATCTTCTTCTTCGTGACAGGATCAAGGTTAATTCCAACGAGCCGAAGTTGCCTGTTACCCGAGTGCCGCAGGTCAACTAAAATCTTTTCAAAATTCTTTTTGCCCTGGAGATAAACGCCGCTGTTTCCGTATCCATCCGCTCTTCAATGATGGTCTTCAGCTCCGGCTTGATTGCTGGGTATAATTTGGCCAGATTTTCCAGCACTGTCAATGAGAATGCTTTCACAGCGGCTTTTTCCCGGGGATCGGCAATGTATTCAAAACAGTGGTTCATTATCTGGCCCTGATACTTTTTGGGAATCTCAATGTGCTGAAACAAACGGATCGTATTACGGCGGACCGCAGGATGTGTATCCGTCCGCTCCAGGTTTTTTACCAACCGGGGAAGATGCTTCCTGATCATTTCAGGATGAGCTTCGGCTACATAGCTCATTGGCCAGGCTGCCAGTTGCATCACGCGGTATTCATCTTTCAGGAACAGCTCAATAAGTTCTGCGAACCGTTCGGTCGAATCGCCAACCCATTTCACCACTTTCAGACAGTTGGATTTGGAATGTTCCTTAAGGAGTTGCTTGCGAAGATTCATGATGAATGAATAAATTTGGTTTCAAAATAAAGTAAAATTAAAAAATGGTCCGCGTTAAGATTGATAAGTCAACAATAGCGATGACAGGTATGCTGATATTGTTCGCTATCCTGACATCATCATGTAACAATAAAAATAACCACCAGGCGAAACCTGTAGTGATGCAAACAGATTTTGGTCTGAAAGACGGTGCGGTGAGCGCCATGAAAGGTGTGGCGTATGACGTAGATGCGCAATTGCCGCTGTTTGACCTGACGCACGAGATTCCGGCATACAATATCTGGGAAGCTGCGTATCGTTTGAGTCAGACCATTCCTTACTGGCCGGCGGAAACTGTTTTTGTATCTGTGGTTGATCCGGGGGTTGGAACCAATCGACAATCCGTGGTGGCCCGCTTAAGGAACGGTCAGTATGTGGTAACGCCGGATAATGGAACACTGACGTTGTTGGCCGATGAGATCGGCATTGAATCATTGCGGCAGATCGACGAAGCGGTCAATCGCCGCGCCGGCTCATCCGGTTCGTATACATTTCATGGCCGCGATGTGTATGCCTATACAGCAGCAAGGCTTGCTTCCGGTAAGATCAGTTTCGAACAGGTTGGCCCGGAACTTAAGCGTGATGTGGTGAAGATCCCTTATCAGCACGCCGAACTCACTGACGGAATAATCAGGGGAAGCATTCCAATTCTGGATGTTCAATATGGCAATGCCTGGACGAATATCCCGGATTCGCTGATCAAAAAAGCCGGGATAGCGATCGGGGACAGCCTCAATATTCAGATCATGCACAATGACTCGCTGATCTGCGAAGATCAGATCAAATTTGTGAACACATTTGGCGAAGTGTCCGAAGGCAAACCGCTTGGTTATCTGAACAGTCTCATGAATTTTTCGGTAGCCATCAATATGGGAAATCTTGCTGCGGAAAAGAAAATTGGATCTGGCCCGGGATGGACGATACAAATCTCGTCTGTGGTTAAGTTATTTTAAATCAATTGAGTACGGTAAATTTCGGAGCGTTAAATGATGATTTAAAATGTCTCACTATTAGCTTATAATTTACATTATGTTAAATATCTTAATTGCGGAAATCGCCTCTGAATTAACCTTTGAAACGGTTCACTGCCCTGTGCTCGCTCACTCCCGGTTTCCAAAACAAAAAACCGGAAGCTAAACTTCCGGTTTTTATATTCATCTGAACAATCGCGTTTATCGGATCGCACCATAAATATCATTCCATTTTTTCTCCTGTTCTGTGAACTTAGCTACTTCAGCCGGCTTGCCTTTCGCTTTATCTTTTTTATACGTGTAGATATCGCCCAGGTAACCTGCTACGTTTTTGTACTGCTGTTTTTCAGGGCCGGTCAGGTTGGATTTCTTCTGGAACAGCTCTCCCGCTTTTTCATAGGAAACGCGTGCGGCTTCGTAGCTTTCGTCAAACTCCTTGTCGAGTGCATCCCTTTTTGCAACCAGGTCTGCAGGTGCTTTTGAACCTGGTTTTGCTGTTGCTTTTTTGATATCGGCAGTTACTGCATCTTTCTTTTCGTTCAGCGCTGAAGCTTTGTTGATGTAGTACTCGCCCAGGTAAAGATTCGGGAGAGTTTCGCTGGTGTTCACCTCAGCTGCTTTTTTGAAAGTTGCGATCATTTTTGTTTCGAGTTCTGCTGCGTTAGCTGGTTTTACAGCGCCTTCTTTATCGGAAAAAAGTGTGTCATAGATCAGCTGACCAAGCAACAGGCTTGATTTGTAGTTGCTGGGATCATTTGCCAGTACCTGCTCCAATCCCTTGATCTTCGCATCCAGTGATTCTTCAAGACCAACCGCGAAATCAGTTTTGTCATATTTGAAGAATTCGCTTTGGGGATACAATTCGGTTCCCAGGGCTTTATATTTATCAAACGCAGCCATGTCTTTCTTCTGGAAATTGTAACGCACCAGGTATTTGTAGATGTCTTCAAAACCGGGGCCCTGTAGTTTTGCATCAGCAAGGCGTCCATAATATTTAGCAGCTATATCAGTTTTCGCATCGTTCTCTGCCATGATACCGGCAAGGATCAGGCTGTTTGTGTCCATTGGTGCTGCGAACAGGTTTTTCTGGATCATGTAATCCGAAAGCAAAATTGTTTTTTCAAATTTCGGGAGACCGCTGGACCATTTCTTATCCTGATAATCTTTATAACCTGCGTTGAAGTAAGTCGTATGCAGGAATGAAGGTCCGTTTTTATAGGGGATATCTTCCAGCAATTTGCCGTCAGGTTGCATTTCCTGGTATTTGGTGAAAGCTGTATAAGCCTCTTCCCTCAGTTGATCTGCCTGTGCAGCATTTTTTGGATCATCGGCAAGTGCCGCGTAGATCGTCGTTTTCAGGATATACGCCTCTGGCTTGGAGGTGAATTTTGGATTCGTCATGCCCTTATCCAGATCTTTTTTGGCATCCTCATACTTATTAAATAAGATGTTGTTCTTGATAGCATCATAGTTCTGCGCCTTCGTCAGCAAAGCAAACGTCAGCATCGTTAAAACGAACGTGGTCTTTTTCATTATTTTAATTGAATTAATAAATGATTAAATAGGTTATTCGCCGCTCTTTGTTTCGTCTGCATCTGTATCTGAAGATGAATCCGGCGTTGTATCGGTTGCGTCGGTGTTTTTGTTTTCACCGTCTGCCACCGGCAACGTTGCTTCAGCTTCTCCGCCTTCAACGAGCGGTGCAATTTCTTCAACCACCGCGTTATCCTCCTGTTCTTCATCCAGCTTGGTGATTGCCGCGATCTCATCGCCTTCATCCAGCCGGATCAGTTTCACACCCTGTGTTGCTCTTCCCTGTTCGCTGACGTTCTCTACTTTCATCCGGATCGTTACACCACTTTTGCAGGTGATCATCAGGTCTTCCGTTGGCAACACATCAAGTATTCCGACAAGATTGCCTGTTTTCTCCGTTACGTTGATCGTTTTCACACCTTTACCTCCGCGGTTTGTGAAACGGTATTCGTCAACCGGTGTACGTTTACCGAATCCTTTATCACTCACCACCAATACTGTTTTGGATGCGTCGGTCTCAGGGTTTACACAAATCATACCAACAACCTCGTCCTTTTCATCATCCACTTCGATTCCCGCAACACCGATGGCTCCACGGCCTGTTGCGCGAACTTTTTCTTCGGAAAAGCGGATCGCACGACCGCTTTTTACTGCCATCATGATCTCAGAATGGCCATCGGTCATTTTCGCTTCAAGCAGTTCATCACCTTCAATAACGGTGATCGCATTCACCCCTGTCTGACGTGGTCTGCTGAATTCCTGCAGTTCTGTTTTCTTGATGATACCTTTCTTGGTACAGAGTACGATATTGTGTGAATTGACGAACTCTTCGTCCTTCAGATCTTTCACGTCAATGATCGCGCGGACTTTATCGTCCGGAGGTATTTGGATAAGGTTCTGGATCGCCCTGCCCTTGCTTGTTTTCTCTCCTTCGGGGATCTCATACACATTGAGCCAGTAGCAACGTCCTTTTTCGGTAAAGAACAGGAGCGTATGATGGGTGGAAGCTACGAAAAGATGTTCAATATAATCTTCATCCCTTGTTTTTCCTCCGAGCACACCACGACCGCCACGGCGTTGCGCGCGGTAATCCTCAGCCGGTGTACGTTTGATATACCCCAGATGCGAGATGGTGATCACCACCGCTTCTTCCTTGATCAGGTCTTTGATCCTTACTTCATTGTCCAGGTAAGTGATCTCTGTTCTTCTTTCATCACCGTATTTGTCTTTGATCTCCAGCAATTCTTTTCTGATCACTGCGTAACGCAGATCTTCATTCGCCAGCAATTCGCGGAGTTCTCCGATCAGCTTCATCAGTTCATCATACTCTTCCTTGATCTTCTCACGCTCCATGCCTGTCAGACGCTGCAGACGCAATTCAAGGATCGCCTTCGCCTGGATCTCATCAAGGCCCCAGCCTGCGTTGATCAGGTTGTCTTTTGCGATCTCCGGCGTTGCAGATGCCCGGATCATGGCGATCACTTCATCCAGGTGATCGAGTGCGATGAGATAACCCTGTAAGATATGCGCTCTTTTTTCCGCTTCCTTCAGTTCATACTGTGTACGGCGGATCACTATTTCATGACGGAACTCTACAAACTCCACGATCAGATCGCGGAGATTCAATGTCCTTGGTCTTCCTTTTACGATTGCAACGTTGTTGATCCCGTAAGAGGTTTGCAGTTCGGTCAGTTTATACAGCTGGTTCACGATCAGGTTCGCCACTCCGTCTCTTTTGAGATCGACGACGATACGTGTCCCTTCTTTATTGTTTGATTCGTTATTAACGTGTGCAATGCCCTCGATCTGTTTTTCATTCACCAGTTCACCGATGCGATTGGTCAGCGCATCCCTGTTCACCTGGTAAGGTACTTCAGTGATGATGATCTGCTCGCGTCCGCTTGGTTTTGTTTCGATCGTCAGGCGTCCTCTAACCACCACACGCCCGCGGCCATAGTGCATCGCCGCTTTCACGCCTTCCATTCCGTAGATGATGCCGGCGGTTGGGAAATCGGGCGCTTTCACGTGCAGCATCAGTTCATCCACCGTTACATCACGCTTATCGATATATGCCACGCATCCGTCAATTGCTTCAGACAGGTTATGTGGCATCATGTTCGTAGCCATGCCTACAGCGATACCGCTACTGCCATTGATCAGCAATTGCGGAATTCTTGTAGGAAGAATGGATGGCTCTTTTTCAGAATCATCAAAGTTCAGCTGGAAGTCAACGGTATCTTTCTCGATGTCATCAAGCATATGTTCACCGAGACGATCGAGTCTGACTTCCGTATACCTCATAGCCGCCGGACCATCACCATCCTCGTTACCGAAGTTACCCTGGCCATCCACCAGTGTATAGCGCATGTTCCAATCCTGTGCAAGACGGGCCATGGCAAAGTAAACCGATGAATCACCATGCGGGTGATATTTACCCAACACCTCACCTACCACACGCGCGGATTTCTTGTAAGGTTTGTTATGATTCAATCCAAGTTCATTCATAGCGAAAAGGATCCGCCTGTGAACGGGTTTGAAACCGTCTCTTACATCCGGTAGTGCGCGGCCTACGATCACTGACATGGAGTAATCGATATAGGCGGTCTTCATCTGCTCCTCGATATTGACGGGAATGATCCTGTCAATATCACTCGTTTCCTGTGGTTCAAAATTCTCTTCCATAATAATTCGGGATTCTTGTGTATTTGCGGCTCAAAATCAACGCTTTTAAGGGCTTGCAAATCTACCTTTTTTGCCACTCAAAACCTGACAAACAAAGTGAATTTTCGCCCTAGTTTTCCACTGTTTGTGGATTACGGGAGAGAGGGTGGCCGCCAGTGAAGGGATGACCGTGGGCAGTGAAGGGATGAACCTTCGGTTCATGATGTATGGTACCGCGGTCTGCGGTCCCCAACTTATAACATTCCCTTTGCACCTGACGGCATGGATTTTACGTTTAACAGGATGGCCGTTTTTCTTAACAGTAAAAACATAGCATCCAGGTAATAGTGTCCGATTTTTGCATTGCAGGTGCTGTTGGGAACAATGATCCTTTGTTTAACTATCAATTGACAACGATATGGCAAATTACATGCTGTTGCGCGACAATAAGGAAAGCGGGCCTTTCGCTGCGGAAGACCTCGTGAAGATGGGACTTAAACCCTATGACCTCGTATGGTTGCAGGGAAAGAGTGCGGCATGGCGCTATCCCAGTGAGATCGATGAATTGAAGCCCTATGCGCCCGGAGTGGAGGAACAGCCTTTTGACCGGTTCTTCAAAAAACCTGCGGCCACTGCGGCAGTGCAGCAGGCCGTTACCGTGAATGAAGAATATGAAGCTTATGCGCCGAAGGCAGCTACGGAGCAGGAGCAGCCGGTCAAAAAGAGATCTGTGTTTGTGACAATGCCGGGCCAGGTTGCGGAAAGAAAAGTGACAGCGAAACCGGCACCCGTTCTCAAGCCAACTCCAACCCCGATTCCGGATTATACAGTGACTGATACGGAGGACCCCATCAGCATCACCGGCAATCCTGTAGCGAAGGTCAAATACTCCCAGCCATTGGACGAGATTAAGGAGATGTATGTAAAAACGCTGAAGGAGCGTAAAAACAGGATCGCCCGCAAAAGTTTTATGCAGATCAGCCTTAAAAGAGCTGCAGTTGTTGCCGGCCTGATCGGCCTTGGCATACTGGCTGGTTTTATTCTCAAATCCAAACCAGCGGCCAACGCGCAAATGGCACAACAGATTCCTGCAACAAATACGTCTGCGGTTACGAATGAACAACAGCAAACGACTCCTGAGGAATCCAATTCACCGGAAAATCAACAGGCCGACCCTCCTGCTGAAACACTTCCAAATGATCAGCAGGAAAGCGCAGTGCCCCATGTGAATGAAAAGATCGTTGCAGAAAAAATCCAGCCTCCGGTTGCAGAACCGGTGATCAGTACAACCGAATCACGCAGCACAAAAGAAAAGAATATACTTCCCGCAGAAACTGCGTTGACAAAAGATACTAAAAAACCACTGGCTGTAATGCCTGCGGCTGATACCCGGAAAAAAGATAACCCGGAAGAATATGCAGCCGCGGAAACAAATCCGGTTACCGGTGAACGCACTAAAAGCGTAAGGATGGTTCCATCCGTTTCCCCGGATGAAAAAACATCACGGGCGGAAAATGAACGGCCTTCTTCGCCTTCGCCTGATAATACAGCTTCTTCCAACACGAATGCATTATCCGGTCTTGGTGATAAAGTAAGCGTTTCAAGCAATGATTACAAACGTGTAGCGCTTGGCGGAATCCGCAATCTTGAACTGACCGTCAGCAATCATTCCAAATATGATCTTGATGAAGTAGCTGTAGAGTTGCAATATCTTAAGCCCGGCGACATGGTATTGAAAACACAGGTCGTACAATTCAAATCTGTTGGTGCGAATAATACGGAGACATTACGCATTCCCGATACGAACAGAGGTGTGAAAGTGCAATTCAGGATTGTAAGGATCGGAAGCAGTCAGTTGGTGGGTAGATGAGTTTGAGTTGTTCGACAACCAACGATAACGCTTTTTATCATCTCCTTCCTACACTTTCACCATTCCCCTAAACCCTCTCACGGCGTAATATGACGAGGCTCCGTTGTGATACACGAATATTGTGTTATACCTCCTGTCGCAAAATAGCGCGCCATCCAGCTCGCGTATTTCCATTGGAGTCTTTATCCAGCTGGAGGTTTTTGTATCAAAAATTCCCAGTGTTTGAAGTTCTCGGTATTGCTCTTCATCCAGGATCTCGATACCCATTTCTTCGGCCATATCGATAGCGCTGTTCTTTGGTTTATGTTCTTTTCTTGAGTCAAGGGCTTCCCGGTCATAACAGATACTTCTGCGGTCTTTTGGGGTTTCAGGTGAGCAATCGCAGAATATATATTCACCGGTTTTCTTATCATAGCCTGTTACGTCGGGCTCTCCTCCTGTTCTTTCCATCTCGTGCAATGACCAAAGTTTGTCAGTAACTGCGTTGAGCTTTGTTTGCACATTATGCCAGTTGATACCCTTAGTCTGTTCATATTCTTCTCAAACCTTGTTTGTAAAACGCTCAGTAGTGCTTCGTGCGCCGAAGATGACAGCTCTTTTTTTGAAGAAGTCTTTTTTGCCATGAATATTGATTAAAAACGATGAAAATTTCGGAATATCCAAGCTACGATTTTTCATTTTACAGCCCTGATAAACTGATCATCATTATCCAATAAAAAAGAAGCCTTCCGGTAACGAAAGGCTTCGATAAACTGGCTTACTGAATAACTGCAGACTTAAGGCCGGCACCCGGAATTGATCCAATAAAACAGTACTAAACGGATCAATAAAACGCTGGATCTTCCGCCATCGAACAAGGACAGACGTTATAATCAGCAAGTTGCGTTAATTACATCAGGCGTCTCCCCTATTTCCCGAACGCCCATGAGATACCTGCCTGGATCACCCCATTTTTAAAATCAGGATCGATATTATTTACACCGGAAAAGTCTCCGACTTTGGACAGACCTGCGATATAACGTGCGCCGATACCCAATCCTCCCTTACTCTGGAATCCAAGACCACCTGCGATGGAAAGATCAAGGTCTTTCGCAAAGTTATTGATGGTTTGATCGCCTACATCCTCATTGATCTTGAACCCGACCTGAGGACCTGCCTCTACATAGAAGCCGCTGCCCGTTTTGAATCTGGCCATTACAGGCACTGTGATATAGGTGAGCTTCAGATCATAATCGGAACCACCAATGTTCTTGACCTTTGCCCCCTGTGTTGACACCAGCGCTTCCGGCTGTATCGAAAAACTGCCGAATGCTATATTCAGAAAACCACCGGCATGAAAGCCAACGAGGGCCTTTTTGTCAACATCCTGAAAATCGCCGCCGGTAAAGTTGGATATATTTACCCCGGCCTTTAGACCACCCGTAAGACTCTGACTGAAACCGGTAATTCCGGTGAGCAGGAAAGCAACTACAAATACTTTTTTCATAAAATTTAATTTGTTATTACCCATAGCGGGGCTCAAATAAAGTGCCAAGAGGGAAATACTTTCTATGCCAACACGCCCGCCAATTAAAAAATAAAGCACCAGCCTTTTCAGGACGAACAGGTACTGCCTGCAAGAGTCCTTTTAATTTTTATTTTTGATTTTTTAATTCCCGGATATTTGCCAGATGAAACAGATCCTTTTATTCGGAGCCGGTAAATCGGCCACGGTGCTGATCAATTACCTGCTTCAGCATGCGGCTGCTGAACAATGGAAGCTTGTTGTTGCAGATGCAAACCTGAAACTTGCACAGGAAAAGATCGATCATTCTCCTTACGGTGAGGCTGTTTCCTTTGATATCCGTGATGCAGATAAAAGGATCATGTACATAAGCCAGGCTGATCTGGTGATATCCATGCTGCCGCCTGTATTGCATAATACAGTTGCGAAAAATTGCGTGGAAGCCGGTAAACATTTTCTCACGGCCTCCTACGTAGATGATGAAATGCGCAGCATGGCGGCATCCATAAAGACCAAAGGCTTATTATTCCTCTGCGAAATGGGTCTTGACCCGGGCATCGATCATATGAGTGCCATGAAGATCATTGATTCCGTACGAAATAAAGGGGGAAAAATAACCTCATTCCGGTCACATTGCGGAGGATTAGTCGCACCGGAAAGCGATGACAATCCCTGGCATTACAAGATCAGCTGGAACTCCCGCAACATCATACTCGCAGGCAAAGCCGGAGCACATTATCGCGAGGATGGCCGGGAAGTACGTGTTCCCTATCAGGAGCTGTATTCACCTGACAGAAAAGTTACAGTGCCGGGTCATGGCGTATTCAGCTGGTATCCCAACCGCGATTCATTAAGCTATGCACCACTGTATGGTCTGGAAGATACATCCACTTTTGTGCGCACCACATTGCGCCATCCGGCATTCATGATGGGTTGGAAAAATGTGATCGAACTGCAACTGACAGATGAAGCACCCGCTTATGAAAGTGATGGAAAAACATTGCATGAAGTATTCCAGGAGCATCTGAATAAACATGGTTTTGGGCAATGGCTGGAAGAAAAACTGGCAACAGGTTTTTCCAAAACAAAGAATGTACTGGAAGGATTGCTGAAGATTATGGAAGCAGAGAACAAAGCTGCCGAACAAGGTGAAGAAATCCCCGGATCATTTCTCGTTGCCGACGCAATGGGCCAGCTGGAAGAGATCGAAATGGATGAAGTAAAGACCAATGCGGCATCATTGGTCAGCTCACAGATACACGAAGCCAATACCTCGCTGAAACAGTTATTCTATCTCGGTCTCGATGATAAAACAACGATGGTGAATAAGGGCCTTTGCAGCCCCGCAGACCTGCTGCAGGTTGCTGTTGATACAAAACTGAGCCTGCAGCCGCATGATAAGGATATGATCGTAATGCTGCACGAATTCGGGTATGAACTCGACGGCGCCGCTCAAAGCGTCAAAAGTTCACTTGTGGTGAAAGGAGAAGACAATCTTAAAACAGCCATGGCAAAAACAGTCGGCCTGCCATTAGCCATCGCCGCGAAACTTATATTGAACGGAACATTGCGATTGCGTGGGCTGAACATTCCCACTTCAAAAGAGATATATGAACCGGTGTTGAAGGAACTGGAGGAGTATGGTGTAAGGTTTGAGGAGAGCAGGAACATTTAAAGGTTAAACCTTCTGACCCTCATTACTCTACTGTCTTATCCCGCACATTAAGATTGTTATACCCTACATCCCTGAATACAAGTTTATACTTTCCCGGTTTCAGGTAAAGGTTGTAATAGCCATAATCGGAAGTAATGTATGTCTGATCGGCAGGTATCAGTTCTTCCAGCGGATGTTTGTTATATTCATCTTCATAATAGGCCTGTACAAGGAAAAGATTTTTTTCCTGGGGTGATACGGAAACCTCTTTTCTTTCGCCGTTCAGTGCTAACCACACAGGCCGGTTATTCTTATACACGTCAAGTGGATGAACTACAAAAATATCATACCCTTTCTGATCAGTCAGGGAGTAGGGATTTTTGCCTTTTAACAGCACCACCGGTTCATCGATCCTGATCTTTTGCATCAGTTCATTGTAAAACACGCGCCCGTAATCACCGGTGCTTCCTTCTGTAAAATTTGTCTGATTAACTGTTAATGGATCGATACCGCTGAGTTTTTGAAAAGCCATTCCCATCGGGATCACGTCTTCGCCAAGTTTTGTTTCGGAGATATGTCCGTATCCTGCATGTACAAGAATCTTTGCCGTTGGATCTTTTTGCAATATTTTATTAATATTTGCTGCCTGAACAGAATCTCGCTGGGTATTGGTATGATTTACCGCTCCCGTATCTTCATAAGGAACCAATGTATAACCAAGTGAAATGGCTTTCCTTATCAATTCTCCCGCTACGGGCTCTTCTGCATAAAAGCCTGTTGTATTATTCAGCTCTTTTAATGATGCATTCCGGAGAGTACTCAGCATTTCCATTGCCAGGTAACGAAAGCCCTGCTGATATAATTGATCAAGCAAACTATAAGTAAATGCCCGGTGCAATGGCTTATCATGTGCTTCATTGATCATTACCACCCGTGTGTCAAGTGCGCGTCCGGCAACATATAAAGCGGCGTTGATAGATTGTATATCCCTGATCTGCGCAACCTCCTGCCGGATGAATTTTCTGGCATCATTTGCAAGCGTATCATAATTCTTTGTCCCGTATACATCAACCATCCGGTAATCGCCGACTGTCGCAAGTTGCTGGGAAAGTATGTCGTAAAAATATTTATCCCCGACTTCCTTTTTAGAACGATCCTCCCACCCTATTGACTCATACAATGGCTTCAGGTAATTAACTGTTCCATATTTGAACGCATTGAAAAAACTATAATAAGCAGAATCACTTTTTACCGGCGCTTTCGAATCAATATACCGGCGGATCTGCTCAATCGCTTTCCCCTGTTGTGCCTGTACGGAATAGGCCAGGAACAGCAACCCTGTTACAAATGAAATCTTTTTGTATTTTATCATATCCGCCGCAATATTAAGGAGCCTGCTGTTAGTGAAAGCATAAAGTTGTCAACGCATGGTCTCCAGTAGTTTTAGCAGTTCGGTAATCCCTTCTGTTGCCGGTTTTTCGATCAGGGTGAGGTTTTGCATGGGCGATGTGGCGGGGATTTTTTTATCCACGATAAACTTAGGCGTCCCGGGATCTGCATAATGCACCAGTCCGGCAGCAGGATAAACTGCAAGAGATGTTCCTACCACCACAAAGATGTCTGCTGAATGGACAAGGGGGATCGCCTCTTCAATTTTAGGAACAGGTTCTTCAAACCATACGATGGCAGGTCTTAACTGATGGCCATATTTGTCTCTGTCACCAAGTTTCATATCACCAGTGATCTCATAAAGCGTATGTTCGTCATATTCGCTGCGCATTTTGAAGATCTCGCCATGCAGATGCAGGATACGTGTTGATCCTGCGCGCTCATGAAGATCATCAATATTCTGCGTAATGATCGTCACATTGAAATCTTTTTCCAATGCAGCCAGACCAGAGTGTGCAGCATTGGGCTTTGCATCGGCAACGTTCTGCCTGCGCATATTGTAAAAATCAAGCACCAGTTCCGGATTACGACGCCATGCTCCGGGCGTGGCCACTTCCCTTACATCATAACCTTCCCATAAACCATCACTATCCCTGAATGTTTTCAAGCCACTTTCCGCACTTATACCGGCACCTGACAGTACCACGAGATTTTTCCGCTGCATGATCAATGTTTCCGGAAAATTAAGATAAAAGATCGATGGCCGGTGACCGGGCTTAAATTTGATATGATCTGAAATTCGTTTGACGGGGCAGATGGCCGACGTTGCAATTGCAGCCGATTTTGCAGGATCGTTCTGTATCATAATACAATTTCAACAGGAAGTCGGACATCGATCATCCGGCCTCAGGATGTCTTCATACGTGGGATTCTTTTTTTGAGAATGAAAAACAATAGTCCGATCAGCAGCCAGAGTGGCCATACGGAGATCAGGCCGAGGAATAGACTGCCCAGCCAGGCGCCGCCTGAACCAAAAGCATCTTTCAGTTGGGTCATAAATCCAGGATCACTGTTGTCTTTTTTTGATGCATTCAATACCTGGAAATAGGTGTAATTGATCGTGCTGTAACTGGCAGAATGACCGAGATAAGCAAGGCGTCCGCCGGCTGCTTCTATATCTTCCTGTATCTGGTTGATCTCCTTTTCAACAGTGAACATTTCTTCTACATTCTTTGCCTGACCCAGCAATTCGCTGTAGCGCTGACGTACTCTCTTTTTTGTTTCGAGACGCGACCTTGTATCGATCATTTCTGCGGTCACATCCTGTGAATGCACTTTCTTTTCAGCGAGATTGATGATGCCCGTATTTAACCCTGCCAATGCGTTATCAAACTGATCAACCGGCACTTTGATCACTACTGCATTTTCTATGATGTAATCGTTTTGCTTTTGCTCTTCACTTGCAATGTATCCGCCGAGCTCGCGGACTTTCGTCCTGAGTTGATCATAGAAAGCCTGCTGATCCTTTACTTCAGCACGGATGCCGGCAGTCCTGATGATTTTGCGATCCCAGTTTTCCTTTATGATTGTTATGCTGCCACTGGTGGATCGTTTTTGTTGTGGTGGTTCCTGTTTTTCGTCCGGTGTACCGGCGGAATCAAAGGTAATGTTGTTGGCAGGTGCTTCCTGGAATAATCCATTAACCATCACTTCTTCATCGGAGGTAACGGCTTTACTATCAGGAAGTGCAATACTGTTAAGCGTCACTTCTGCAATGTCTTTTTCATTTTGTGCGGATTCATTATTTGCTATGCAGGCAGGTAAAGTGCATGCGGTTATAATGACCAATGCCGCTTGAGCAATCGATCTCATAGTTTTATAAGTATTAAGTAGGGGTTGATGAATAACAGCAGGTTTCTGCTGAAATGTTTCATAGGTTTCAGAAGTTTCATAGGTTTGGCAGCTTCGTTTGTCTGATCAGTTTAATAATAATGCACCCTGCGGTTATTCAGCTGTCTGCAAGTAATGGAAAATATTATCTCTTGCATTACGGCGTGCATAGCTGTTAGATGCAAAGGATATCAGAAATGCATAACAAAGAATGTTGGATCTTTCAAACCGGTAAGATTACACGTGATAGTAACAGTTAATAGAGCTGACCGGGAAAAAGTAACCCGCCTGGTATAAAAAACATTTTCTAAAAAGAGGCCTGCCTGTTGTGTAATCATAAAAGACGTGGTATCTTTCTTTTAATAAAACCAGTTTTATGAAGCGCTTATTGCTGATTTCGCTTTTTGCATTTTTTTGCTTTGGTGTTGATCTTTACGCGCAGGAATTTGAACCGCCAGCAAATCCTGTACTGGAAAAGAAAGAAGACTATCTCAAATACGAAGCAGATATTGTCAAAGCCGCCAAATGGCTTGAAGCAACACCAATAGGTACACAACCTGACAAACGTATACAGGTCAATATATTCTTCATGAAATGGCTTACGGGAAGCCCTACTGTAACAATCACTATAGATTCGTGGGTGACAAAACTCACTGATAAAAATTCAGATCTGCTGACGCTATTTCTTTCGGGTTATGCAAGATTTGTACTGGAAAATCAATACAGTACCGATATAGCAAAAGCCAATGAAGCTGGTGTAAAAAGCATGATCAATGCATTCAATTCCAGGGGCGATGTAAAAAAGAACAAAACATTGCAGAAAGCAATAGATGCAGACAAAGCAGGTGAGCTATCCGCGTGGATGAAGAATTTTACAGGAAAGAAATAACCGATTTTTTTATTCCGCAGTCTATAAAAACTTCCGGAACCTTTCTTTATACTTTCTCTCCGGCCATTTCCATCACTATCTTCCACTCCTTATCTGTTACGGGTTGAACGGATAAACGGCCGAGTTTTACCAGCGCCATATTTGCCAACTCTTTTGTGGCTTTGATATCTGCCAGGCTGACCGTTTTCTTCAATTTCTTATACGGTGAAAAATCGACAACCGACCATGCTTCTTCATTTGTGGTAGGATCCTGGTATGCCTCTTTTACAACTTTGGCGATTCCAACGATCTCCAATCCTTCATTGCTATGATAGAAGAAAGCAAGATCACCTTTCTTCATTGCCCTCAGGTTATTTCTTGCCGCATAATTGCGCACACCATCCCAGAAAGTCTGCTTGTCTTTCTCGAATTGTTCCCATGAATATTTAAAAGGTTCTGATTTGATAAGCCAGTGTGCCATACGTTATAAACGGTTTTATGGATTTCAAATTTAGCGGAAGTTGAATGAAAAAACATGAAGGTTTTGCAACCCGGTTCAGCACCATTTATCGTAACTCGTGGTGTTGTGTTGCAAAAAAAATATCATCAGAAACATACGATCAGTTCTTTTTCGCATTGCGGTTAATAGCCTCTTTTAAACTCACTGACCGCCGGTCCGCCAGGTTCGAAGATGATTGATGGTTATCGGTCCTCTACCAGCCATTTGCCAGCACATCGGCCAAGTGCAGCGTCTGTATCGGATATCCTTTTGTTTTGATATATCCCTGCAGATGCATCAGGCAGGAAAGGTCCGTGGAGATCAGGTATTTTGCATCGGTGGCGATGGCGTTCTCCACTTTCTGCTCGGCCATGCCGATGGAGATAGGTTCGAACTTGACGGCGAATGTGCCGCCGAAGCCACAGCAGGTTTCCACGTCGTTCATCTCCGAAAGTTCGAGACCCCGTACGTTGGAGAGCAATGTGCGGGGTTCAGTCTTGATGCGGCATTCGCGGAGACCGGCACAGCTATCGTGATAGGTTGCTTTTCCATTGAGAACGGCTCCCACATCTTCGATCTTCAGAACCTGCACCAGGAATTCGGAGAATTCGTACAGGCGTTTTCCGATATCAGCCACATCGTGATGAAGGGATGAATTTTCAAACAGCTTCGTATAATAATTGCGGACAAACCCTACGCAGCTTGCGCTTGGCGCCACGATATAATCGGTTCCCTGGAAATCTTTCAGGAATTTGGAACAAACGGATTTTGCTTCGTCCCAGAAACCGGCATTGAAAGCCGGCTGGCCGCAACAGGTCTGCGCGCTGTTATAAGACACGGTACATCCCGCTTTTTCCAGCACTTTCACCATATTGAAAGCTGTACCGGGGAAAAGCTGATCAACAAAACAGGGAATAAAAATCTGTACGTTCATGCGCTCCGCTATCCAGACAGGTTATTTAATTGATCGCTGCAGCGAGATCATTTTCAACGCCGTAATAGCCGCTTCTTCGCCTTTATGGCCGTGTTTTCCACCGATCCTCTCCTGCGCCTGCTCTTCGGTGTTGACCGTCAGCACGCCGAAAATAACCGGTGCGGGCAACTGAAGGTTCAATTGTGTTACACCATCCGTTACCGCTTTGCATACATAGTCGAAATGCGGGGTATCGCCTTTGATCACACAGCCGAGGGCGATAAAAGCCGCCGGTTTCGGGCCGGTTGTTCTTTCCCAGAATTGCTTTACCGCGAAGCTGATCTCCACCGCGCCGGGCACTGTAAGCACAATGATCGTTTTGACCTTATGCTGGTTGAGCACACGTACACAGCCTCTTTCAAGCTCGTCGATGATTGCCGCATTCCACTCCGTTTTCACCAAAACGATACAGGCATCCTCCACGGAGAGAATGCCTGTATCTGTATGTAATAATTTACTGTTTGCTATATCCGCCATGATCAGTTTACATTGTATTCCCCGAGCATTGCCAGGTATTTGTCTGCTTCGAAACCCTGCTGCGTCAGCGGATATTTTTCCTTCAGTTCTTTATAAAGAGAGATCGCTTCCTTTGAATCCTTCATTACGTTGCCTGCAAAATAGGCAGCCATGAACAGTGCTTCTGCAGAAGATGCATCATCTTTTTCAAAATGATGAGCCGCTTTTTTGTAACTATTCAGCGCCTCTTTGTTATTGCCGAGATCAGCATACGCATCACCAAGCAGTTTATAGGCTCTTTGCTGGATCTGCTTTGCATCCGTGCTGAAATCTTTCAGGTGCTTAACCGCATTCTGATTATCGTTGAGTTTCAGATAGCAGCTGCCAGCATAAAAATGAGCAAGATTAGCGGCTTCAGTTCCGCTATACTGGCTCATGATCTTCAGGAATCCGGGATACTGACCATCGCCATTCAATGCTTTCTGAGTAGAATCCATTCCATAATAGCTCTCTGCTTTGAACATTGCATCAGCAGCTTTCTCTTCTTTTGGAGCAACAACAAAGTGCTTATAGCCCCAGAAGCCTGCTACAGCCACCAGCAAAACAGTTCCCACACCAAGGATCACCTTGCTGTTTCTGGTCCAGAAATCTTTTGCTTTCGCAACAGCTACATCACTGTTTTCAACACCTGTTGCCTGATTCTTTTCTGACATTTTAAATGCTTATTTTTTAACGGAACTTATTTAAGGTAAAAATTCAAAATCAAAAAGTAAAAAATAAAAGATTCAAATTCCTGTTATCATTCCCGTTGGGAGCCGGTGTCTTTTACTTTTTACTTACTGCTTAATCAACAATGAACGGATAATTCTGATCCACATAAACATCCTTCAGTACTTCGTCATCATCCGGCCATGGGCTTTCTTCTGCGAATTTTACTGATGCCTCAACGATGTCATTTACGCGCTTGTCTATAGCTTCCAGGTCTTTTTCAGTTGCAAATTTGCTGCTCAGGATCACATCGCGAACCAATGCAATGGGATCTTTTGCTTTGTATTCGTCCACTTCATCTTTAGTCCGGTATTTCTGCGGATCGCTGATTGAGTGGCCTTTATAGCGGTAAGTTTTAATTTCGAGTAAAGTGGGACCACCGCCTTCGCGTGCTCTTTTTACTGCACGGGCAACACCTTCATGAACGATTTCAGGGTGCATGCCATCAAGCTGGTCAGCCGGCATTTCATAACCGTCAGCCAGTTTGTAGATGTCCACCACATTGGAAGTTCTTTCCACCGAAGTACCCATTGCGTAGTTGTTATTTTCGCAGATGAATATGACCGGTAGTTTCCACAGCATAGCGAGGTTAAAGCTTTCGTGGAGGATGCCCTGGCGGGCAGCACCATCACCGAAATAGCAAAGAACCACACTATCAGTTCCCTTGTATTTCTCTGCGAAAGCAAGACCGGTACCAGTGCCTATCTGGGCACCCACGATACCATGACCGCCGAAGAAGTTCTCCTTTTTGCCAAAAAAGTGCATGCTGCCACCCTTGCCTTTTGCACAACCCGTCGCCTTGCCATAGAGCTCTGCCATACAGCTGTCAACGGAAACGCCCTTGGCGATCGCCAGCCCGTGGTCCCGGTAAGCGGTGATGAATTTGTCTTCAGGTTTCGTAGCAGTCATACATCCGGCAGCAATCGCTTCCTGCCCTACGTAGGCATGGAAAAATCCGCGGATCTTTCCTTCCATTTTGTATTTTTCTTCTGCCATTAATTCAAACTGGCGGATAAGCTGCATCAGCTCATACCAGTACAGGTAAGTTTCTTTGGAAAATTTTTGCGCCACCGGTTACAGATTTGTGTTATATCGGCATTTTTTACGGGAGGCAAAAATAGGGAAAGTTCATTGATTTTCATTGAAAGTTTTAGGGGTGAGGTTCCGGTGCGTGAGACACGCACCGGGGCGGGTTGAGAACGTTTCAGATGGTGAAGTTTCCGGTGCGTGAGATACGCGCCGGGGCGGGTTGGGAACGTTTCAGGTGGTGAAGGTTCCGATGCGTGAGACATGCACCGGGGCGGGTTGGGAAAGTTTCAGGTGGTGAAGTTTCCGGTGCGTGAGACACGCACCGGGGCGGGTTGGGAAAGTTTCAGGTGGTGAAGTTTCCGGTGCGTGAGACACGCACCGGGGCGGGTTGGGAACGTTTCAGATGGTGAAGTTTCCGGTGCGTGGGGGACGCACCGCGGCGGGGGGGGGGGGGCCCCGCTCGCTCCCCTCCCCCCCCCCCCCA